>Ga0247810_10000024_pt1 | contig 265018 bp, 241 predicted proteins | sample UWRJL119311C1_FD_179918 | JGI IMG/M metagenome (GOLD analysis project Ga0247810, IMG submission 179918) | Plant litter microbial communities from Arlington Agricultural Research Station in Wisconsin, United States - UWRJ-L119-311C-1 | ecosystem: Environmental > Terrestrial > Plant litter >...
TATGACAATGCTTCTTCGAGGAAATCGCAAAGAAGATAGCATGAGCTATGGCTAAACACAGAGGTCTTTCTAGCGGTGGCTTCAATCAGCTTGGCAAAAATATCAGCAAATGTCAATCGAGCCAGTTCGTGCTCAGCAGGGCGATCCGAAACAAAATCTCGTAAAAGCATTATCAGGCGGTTTTCAGCCATCAATCTCGTTGAGTTGTTTGAAGGTGAAGGCAAGGTAGCGACACTAGCGTCGACACCTGCCAGAACTTCATCGAAAGTGACAGGTGGCGGTTCTGCGGCTGGCTGACGATGAATTGTAGCTTCGAGAACTGACAATACCTGGGCGTGGACAAGGATAAAACCTGAATATATGCGTTAGAAATGGGGAATTTTCAAAGGACTTTCGGTAAATTACCTGGTGCACGAGCTTTACCAGCGAGCGAAAGACCAGAAGGCATGAATTCCTCAGCAAGAATATGATAGTGCTTCACAAACACAAAGAACATGTCACTGTCTCGGCCGCACCATCGCCCGACCCACGGACCATCCCAGGATATCAACGTTGCCGAGATAGGAATACTTGGTGGCTGTTGCAAGTAGCTTGACAATACTCTTGGCGATGACCAACCCAAAGATTGGATATGTGATGGAAAAGCAGCTACAACTTCATCCATACCTACCCGGTTAAGCCTCCTTGGCAAGCCTAGCTCGGTTGCTACTCGTCTCAATCCCTCTGCCTCAATCTTCCACAGTCTTACTAACACTTCCGCCACACCTGGAACAAAGAAAAACGCATATGCAGCAGCTTTTCCACAAAATGTAACAAGACTAGCAGGTGCATGTCTTAGGGACATCTTATCGACAACAAACCTCATTTGTGAAGTGAGGTTTTCGATGAACAAGTTCCGTATGTTGTGATAAATTGAATCTTCCAAAAATTGAGATGCTGCGGAAGAAGCTAGTGAATTAGAAGAAGACTTCTGTCTTTTTAACGAGCTTCGATCCGGTGATCGATTGACAGATCGCTCAGGTGGAGGCGAGAATGCAGACGAGCCACGTCTCCATTCAGGTCTACACATGATTGCAACGGCGGCCTCTAACAACACTGGCCGATCAACCCCAGAGACTGTTTGGTTCTGCCGTCCATCAAGTACATCTAAGAGTCCGCGCCACCACTTGTTCAGTATCGTAATACGTCGGTCCAAATCTTCTGAGCGCAAGTTGGTATTCGATGGGTGGTGTACATGATTCTTGAGAAAAGGTAGAAGTTGACTCCTCACAACATTGGTTTTTAAAGACCATGTCTTGGCTTGAAATTTTGTGAAATCATTTTCTATAGAGCGAAAAGCCGACCACAACTCATCTCGTCTAGGAGGAATTTCGAGTGGTACTGCTTGTGGTTTCTCACTTGTGGGAAGTGGAGGAACTTTATCAGTTGATGTTCTAGGCGTCGAACGGTTATCCGTAGAGCTTCTGGGCAAGCTGCTAGTGGAGGAGTTTGTGGATGCGAAGGTCGTTAAATTCATTAGTACGCTCTGCGGTCTTTGCTTGATCTTTTGTATAGTCAAAGATGTCCGAGAGGGTTTAGGTGGACTTGATTCAGGTTTGACAGGGCTAATCGTTTCAACTTTGGGTTGAATAATGGATAGTCGACGTGGACTAGATGTCGACACTGTACTAGCATTCATGTCAAAATTTCCAGATAACTCATTTCGATTATTCTCCCCAACAAGGCGCCCACTGGGAGACGGTGACCTAGATGATGCCTTCCATGACTTGCGAGCAAAAGTGGCAAACGATTCTGATACAGCCTTGGTTTTGTCCCGGGTAGATTTGGAAATTGAAGGTACCGGAGGAACATCGTTGGCTATACCAAGAGACGGCTCGGAGGTCTCACGTCCATCCGATGAACCCTTTGTCGAGCTTCTCCGTTGTATCCAAGATTTGGGTCGCGCAACGAGAGACTTTCTCCTTCCCACCCTCTCTTGCTTCCCCAGCTCCTCCTTCGAAGGAGATGTGCTCACTTGTGTACGCCCTTCAACCTGAGCATTATTTTCTGATTTAGTCGTTGGTGAGCTTTTCGCAGAGGTTACCTGGTATTGCTCCTTGGTGTATTGAGGGGTGTCGAGAATCGGGATGGAGGTATAACTGGCAGATCTGGGAAGCTCCGTCCCCTCCTCCACCCCACGAGTCCTCGGTCGTGCCAAATCTGCATTGGCCAAGCTGGGTATATTGTTGTATGAATGGGCACGGGGGAACCCAGGAGTGGTATCGAATGTAGCCGGCATACTCATCAGCGGGCCATGTAATGCCATTGGCCTCGGAGGCGTCGGAGGTTGCTAGTTAATCATTCTTTGTAGATATGGTTCGCAGCAAACGAATGCAGGAAGTTGACGTCCCTGGCCGGCAGAGCTTAAAGGAAAGTAGAGCAGAGGTCTGTATTATGAGTGCGCCCAAGGATTGTAAGAATGCAGTTGTGTCAAGAATGGCTGCGGATTCAAGATAAGGGTGAGCACCCTGGACATGCGCTTAGAACCAGTTCAAAAAACGAATGTACTATGAGAACGGGACTGGGCGGGTGGAGGGCAAGAATTGGTATAATTTGATGATGAAAGGGACAAGTAAGAAAACAAGGAGAAGGAAGAATGAAAGGAGGGTGAGAATGGTCAGTGTTCTGTGGAGGATAGCGAGTGGATTGTATGGTCATAGTTCAGGGTGTTGAAGCGTGAGAATGTCAAGGAGGCCAAGCCCAGATTGTACTGGCGTGGGCGGGAATGCTTCTATATTGGTACAGACGTCAACGCTACCGTCAGACTCAGCCAACACCGCACAGCACCGCACCAGCACGAAATCATTACGAGCATACAATACCGATCGACTGATGGCACGAGGCACGGCAGTCCGTCAAACTTACGTTGGCCCTTACCTCTGTATTAGAGACAACGATACGATACAGCGTGCACCGAGCGCTCTCAGAGTTCCAGAGTTCCAGCGCTCCCGAGACAGCAGATCTCTTGCACCTCTTCCCACTCGGAAGCTCGGGCGGTCGTTGTTTCGTGGTGGATATCGCTTCTAGCGCATCTGGCTCGGAGAATTGATTGTCACGAATGAAGGATACATTTAGCCAAGACCGGATGAACATGAGGTTCGATGTAGCATGGCCGTTACTGCTGCAGTGAGCACCAAGATACCTTGCAATGCCTCAGCCAAATCACACCTAGGAAATGAATGTGTTCCAGCTACTCCTCCCCTGGCGGTAACACTTGCAGCAATATACGGAATATCAGTAAATACAGACTAAACGGTTTTATAGGAGGGCTTTATGATTGGAGAGCCAGTTTCTGGGAGGTCGACTCCGGTACGCCTTGTTACGCAGGCCATAGTTTGCCCGGTAAATAATACAGCTGAGCTGCATCCGATACGATTACTTGCTGGAACCCCTGGTACTCGAGTATCCTGGTACATCGATCCACTGGACCACTATTCTCAATCCTTCCATATACAGGACAGCTATAAGTGTATCATACAGTATGTAATGTAGTACGGTAAGTAAGATAAGTAATTAGAGCAAACTGATGGTCCCCCACCAGATTGAGTGCAAGCTCGATTCCCATCTCAAAACGGCCCTTTTCTTCCCACATGGCATCGAATCTCCATTATTCAAAGGCTGCTCCTATAATTACTATCGGCAACATAAATACAACGATTATTGTCTCGCCCGGGATCGTACCGTACACGAGAAAGACTAGTCGGGAGATATGCGGCACTTGCTGCACTTGCTGCACTTGCTGCATCGCATTGCATATCTATACTCACTTATCTTCTCATCCGGTCACTGCATATTCTCAGTGCCGTAGCAAAGTATCTCTGCAACCACGCGACCGCTGGTGTCGCATTGTCTTTGTAACCTGTTCGATCATGTATATTACATAGATCCATCAACGGTATCCACTCCAACATGCTGACATATCTTGACTTCAGGCTGTCACTGTGAAACAATGTTGAATCAAATACAATGACATAGATAGTTGACAATCGAGGCGAAATGTCTTATTACTTGCTTGCTTGCTTTTTGGAAAATTCAATATCGGTTGTTGCATTATAGCCTGGGGTGGCCAGGGAAATTGAGGAGACGAGGTTGCTCATCGAGCTTCGAACCCCTCTTTATATAATTCCCATTGTATTTAGCCAATGAAACCGAGACTGCCCTAGCTAAGGTTTCTTATTCAGTTCTTATCAATCCCTTGTATTGCTGTTCGTCATGTTTCAAGTTGTCCTTTGACTGATGCTTTAGATGGCGAGCTCAAAGGAGCTGCAAGGCGAATAAATCTCCTCTCTCCATAATTACAACTTTTCACTAGTCATTCCGTTTCTTCTTGGATATTCCCAGTTATTAGGTCATGATTTCCTGGGATCACTGTGCAACATCTCATACTAATTTTGGTGACAGCATCCGTACTTGAGTAGATATTATGTCATCTACCTTGAACTGTTGTTAAACAGACAGTCAAGGGTACATCTTTGATTGTATGTAGCCTAGGTAGAATTGTTCATAGTGGACTTTTAGGCCGGCGAAAGCATTCCGTATAAGCTTGTGGGAGAACGCCGAGCGTTCTACGTGATCTCCAGTTCTTGATTTACAAAATAATCCATTCAAAGGGTGAATGGTATGTGGCAATGATTTGTTGCAAGCAGAGTGTAAGAAGAGTTACTTCGGAGTGCATGACCTGAGGCTGTGTGAGACAAGTTTTAAGATAGCATCTAGTTGAGAATTTGGGTGGCCCGTAGTAACTAGAACTTAGTATCAAATGTGGCATTGCTGGAGCTTTGCAAGTGTTCTCTACTGCTGCTGTATATTCTTTCAGTTCCAACTTTGCTGTCGTAACAGATTTTGTCGGTGTTGAGCTTCAGTCTCAAAGGAGCGATTATCACGTGACTATAAGAATGTATCTTATGTAAGCAAGGCTTTGACCTCACTCCCTGCCTCAATTAGTTGACGTCGAGCCATATGTTTGCTGGGACTCTACAAATATTGACTCAATCTCTTGAGTATTAAATCTCCAGATCTGGAAAAGCTCAAATACGGCTCTTTTCGCACTATATTTACTTTAGGAAAAAGCTACGAATACGTAGAGCATAGGACCCGAGGCTGCAATGGATTCTCTCCCTCCAGAACTACTGGATTTGATAGTCCTCTGGCATGTACGTTCCTGCCAGTTCGACAAAAATAAAGCTTTACCTTTACGTCTGGTCTGCCGAAAACTCGAAACTGCAGTGCGACCTTACGTTTTCAAGACGCTACAGCTTGAATTCTCAAAGTTCTTGCGACATGCACCAACACCAGCCTTGCCGGACTTGGATCGAGTGGGACATCTTTGCCAGGCGATATATCTCAACATGATGGTGATCAGGGATGAGGGTATGTTTTGTCTTCTTGTTCTTTAGCTGCTGGTTCTACAGGCTCGATCAGCGTTACTTAGCCAATACAGTACAGTCACTAACATCGTGTCTTTAGAGGAAATCGCTCGTCTCTCCGATGTATTTTCAGGGATTATACAAAAAGTACCTGAGATGGAACCTCTGCTTTCATCTTTACGTCGGTATTGTATGAACGACTCTTCTTTCGACGAAACGGATTTCAAAAGAGTTATAGATGGGGTATTACAAAGAGCACCAAATTTGGCAAGGTTACGAATCAACCTTCCTTTCCAAGTTGTTGGCCGCCAATGCCAAACAGCCACTCTTTTACTAGCCACTACATTCGAGTGTATCGCTCTCCGAGGTCTGCAAAATGAGGTTACAATGGAAGAAACGATGGATGTGGAGTACAAGAGGCTCGAAACCTTGGTTTTGGATCATGTTACGGATACCTCTATCATTAATATCTGCCATAATCCAAGGGATTTGCAAAACACAATATATGTATTTTCCAGTCTCCGAAATTTGACTTTGTCAATCAAAAGGCAAGAGGTTAGAGCGTCGCGCCAAACGGCTTTCGCTCAGCAGCTCTGGTTCCTTCTGAGGAAGGCAACTCAACTCGAAAGTCTATGCGTTGTTGGTTGGAATGTCAAGCGGGATATTACTACGAGACGGCACAGGCACTCAGTGAGCTTCAGCGAGTGGAATATGCGTTGTTTGCCGTATGACTCCGAGCCTTGGCTGGCATTAAATCATTTGAAGTTTCTCGAACTCAAACGCTTGGATATTGATCCTCGATCCCTCTTAGCCCTGATCGAAGAAAATTCAGCATCTTTGAAGGAAATTTATTTGAATGAGGTCTACATAAAAGTCTCTGGTGCCTCTGAGCTTTCCAATACCCCACTGTGGATTGGTCACCCCGATCTGCAACGGTCGCAGGAAAGTTGTTGGGTCGCAGAGTCACTCCGTGAGATGGACGGCCTCAACTTGGAGATCCTCCGTGTAACTGGACTCGGCTATGATGATTTCGACCCCGATACCCACACAGCCTATCCCAATTATGATCTTGTAGATCCCAGTGGATACAATATATCTTTCGATCAACGATTTGTAGAGGCTGTATTCCACAAAGAGGATGTTGTGCTTCCTCCCAGCTCACCCATCTTCGAGGTGCCAACTCTTCCTGGAATTGCTGGTCTTCCCTTCAATGCTAGCGCCGCTCTAGCCATACCATTTACAGAACTTGATCGAGCACACGCTCCCTATATACCCGCTTTTGATGACCATGTGCAGAAAATTGTCACGGATACAGAACTGGCCCCACTTCAAGGTCACACAACTCCTGTTCTGTATGATGCAGTCACATTTCAGCAAGACCACAACACTACATCCCAGTTCAAAGGCTGCCTGGATGGCTACTTCTACAATCATAATGAGCAAGCGTTACGAGAACTTCAACGCATAATTGAGATTGCCGACAAGGGCATGGATCTCATTTCTGCGGAAATCGACCGTACTCACGCCGCAGAAGTCAATCCTGAGGATGGAACATTGGTGATTCCATGACTAGATGATTATACGTGGTTTAGCCGCTTTTCGCAGATTGCGCGTCGATGGATGGAGGTTGTGGATGTTGACAATGAGGAGGTCCAAAGGTTGAATGATAACAGATGGGCGTTTTTGGTTCGATGATATATGGAGGACAATCATATATTTATTAGGCCTGGTAGAAATGATTTGAAGGATTAATATTTGGTAACCTATTGTGGGAGATCGAAGCTCTATTAAACATATTGCATTCGGTACAGTCTCTCAAACTGCTATTAAGGGCCGATGTCAGATCCTTAGATCCCTCTAGTAGCATAGACATAATAGATCAAGCCCAATAGCAAGACTTGCTATCTTTTTCAAGTAAGATTCAAGATTTACATGGTTCCATTTCTCCCTACCATTTTCATAGGGCAAAGATTTCTTTCTAAGCTCAAACCCATTCTTTTAAATGTGGTCTCAGTCGCAGCATTGAATAATTTAGATTTGTCTCGAATCTAAGCTACCAGAACCTCACTCACGTCTTGATCCCCCTTATCACCATTCATTAGACAATGAATTGTTAACTTAGTCCATGTCAAGACTTGAAGTAATGAAAGAACTAGCCCAAAGGTCATAGCACAGTATTTGTTACTACCTTTTGGATTCTCGAACACTTAATTACCATGGTTCTTTAAGAGAGAACAATACCTATTGTTTGAGACAAAGCTTGTATAACTTTAGAATATTGTTCTGCACTGCTGTTCGGTAATCAGCATTTTTCCTAATTGATCAAGCTTCAGCATCTTATGCATTGTTCAAACAAAGGCCCTTTTATTTGATAATACTCTTGGCGTTTGAAATATTAGAAAGGGTGTTAGATTTGAAGCTAGAGCTGTGTGTAGTGGTGAACTTTCATGAGAGGAAAGAGAAGGAAAAGAAAAAAATGCGGAGGATAGCTCGTGTCTTTCATATAACCCCATAATATCCTAGATTTACTCGGTGATGCTGTCTCTTTGTTCTTGCTTAGTCTTTCTACTCTTTCGGCGATTGGTGGTAAGCCTATTTGATAGACTGTCTTCTTTGTGTGATACCAGCTGTGATTTTCCATAGCAAGGAACGTCACAAGCTAAGTGCGTCTTATTCGTTCAAGAAGAGGTTGCCTCCGTTCGTAGGTTACAATTTATTCCAAAGCTCCGGACGGAAATGATAGAATCAAAAGTGCTCAACTTAGTCATCTTCTAAATCAGTAAAGTCATGCTAAGGGATATTATGATTGTGCCATCACCTTATACTATTTGGTATTCTAGACGTAACAGATTCTTTTTTCATATTCCATCTTTCATAAATTGTGAACAAACTCTCTATTTGCGAGATTTGAAGAGCTTCGTTCCAAGATAAACATGATACCGTCAAATTCAAATTATCGAGCGAAATTCTTTCGCCACCAAATCCGAGATTTCTTTGAGGGAAGCACTGCGCAGAATCACAAATTGAGAGCCACCATCTTAAACAGATGAAACCTTCTCCCTGAACAAACCTAGTTCATCCAATAACTAAGAGCTCTCCAATGGCGGAGTCTCTCCTCAAGAGACATCTCATAGGAACACTATCTTTCTACTCAGAAGAAAACCCAACGGACAAACTCCAATCAAGTCAACCAAGAAAGCAACAGAAGCCATGTTATCTGCAACCAACCTTCGCCGAAAGAACGCTGTTCGAAAGGGTGAAAACCCTCTTCGACATACAACATCTCCATCATTATTACAAACCACTACAGATCCTAAACACAACACCTATTCGGTAGGTTTAGAACGCAGCAATGCGGTTCGTGTGAAGCCACACCCACTTGCGAGGGTACCGCACGCAGAAGCAGAAACTAGAGAGCGCCCCCAGGTCCGTTTTGCTGAGCCGGAAAAGAACACACAGGGAACGCCACGATGCTCTAAAAAGGTATTGGAGTCTGATTCTCCTCCACGAGACACGCAGTTATGTAGATCTGATGTTGCTCATCCACATCTAATGGGAAGAGCAGCTTGCGATTCAACCAACAGCAAAGAAAAATGACGATTGAGTTTTGTTTTGAAGAGAGAAGTTTGGCCATTGGGGTCGTCGTGAGCAAGTATTCGTGTAAAGTGAAAAGAGAGCGACTTCCGTAATGAACATAGGTTGTTCTGAGAAATATATACCTAAAGACTTCTGAATCTCGAGGAGAATAAGGCGATACCATACTGTCGCACATGGGGTAAGCTTTGTAGATAGATCTAGGAAAGTTCTGATCAAACTAGAGATGAGTAACTGTTGCAGGTAGCAAAGTAAGTGAAGGTGAGATTGGTGTTACTCTACTGAATACCGCAAGAATGATACGGCAGACATACAAAATAGATGCAATGTGCACGCAAAAATGCCAATGTAACCGTCGTGAGACTTTCTCACTCTACTTTGAATTATACTATTGGCTAGTCACATTGGAATAAACGTTGTGAAACCCAAATAGACCTGCCAAAAGAGAGGGGTTCGGCAAATGAACCAATTAGCAGCCCCCATTTTCTATCCTCCTGCGCTCCTGCGTAAACCCACCAGCCCTCCCTGCGGGTCGAGCATAAATAAGGTGTTTTCTTCGACCTGGATTATACGCGCATAGCAAAACTAGGAGTACGTCATGGATGGCTGGCACTCAGCTATATTGTCGGCCTTCTCCCATTCCAGCTTGGGCATAACAACCGATTCTGTCAGGCAGGAGTTGGGTCATTCACAGATCATCCAAGCGGATCGATATCCAAATAACGCACAACAACTTGAAGACAGCAAGACTAGACATCACGCAATGAAAAACGACATTGCACCTGCAAAGAACGTTCCGCCAGCCTTTGTGCTGAATTGGACATCGACACGTGTTGAGGTTCGCTGTCCATTCGCATCGTGCGATCAGAAGGTACATGGCCATGGCTATTCCAAGCCAACCCCAACCCATCTTAACACCAGAGCAGCACATTGTTACCCACCGCGAATGCTTGAGTACCGGCTCTTGTTCCCGTATGAAGACGATCCACTCGTGAGAAACTTCGGGTTCTTTTTGGATCGTCAGAAGCTAAGATGGACAACTATTGCTCACGGGCTAAAGGATCCGAGAGATGACGAGGAGGTTGAGCAGCTTTCTACTTTGTTGGCGGGAACGCGAATTTCAGAGCCTTCACATCAGTACGTCCTCGATGCCGAAGATGCAGAACCGTTTTTATTAGGTGATTATGATTCCTGCAAGCACAAATTGGAGACTTCGAAACACCTAGAGACACTTGTGAAAGGGAAATATCCTCACAATGGCCGATCGGCGCTGTCACTCGTATGCAGTCAAGGTCATCTAGAAATTGCCGAGTTACTGTATAATCACGGTGCTGAGCTGGACAGCGTGGACGATAATGGACAAACACCATTAATGCTTGCTACCATCAATGGCTATGGTCAGATAGCATCCCATCTTGCAAGGCTTAGTGCTTCCCTATTTATCAACGACAAAGATGGTAAAACTTTGATTCAGATTGCAAAGACTGCATACGACGACCTTGCTACAATCGAGTGGTCAAGGGCTATGATCCCAATCTATTCCTCAGAAGTGGGCTCATCTGACGCCATGGAACAAGTGAACAACAGGAATCAGGCCATTGGATTAATCAAAGCCAGGAAAGAGGGGTTGAGCCACGTCATTGATCTTTATGCGGCACTGAAGCCAGAAAGAGACCTCAAGAAAAGTTCTTTGACCAATGGCAGGATAGACAAGACATTCAGCATAATACAAAGCAATGAGGCACATAGACCACGATATTCTTTCAGCAAAGTTGTTTTCGAGACACATCTTGCAAAGGAAACAAAGACATTTGCGTTCTTAGATCGCGGTCTGCCGTTTGAGAATATACAAGCCGCTGCTGTAAGTGGTTATACGCCGGGGGAGGTCGGGAATCGTGATGGATGTTTGGATCGGGTCCTCTGGACCTCGAGGGCCATGAAGTATTGCAGAGGCATAGGCCATGAATTAGCGCAGGTTGACCAATATGGGAACGAAGTCCCTAAAAGATACCATGCGTGCCATGCGGAAAAACAGCTGATGGCGTATTTCTTGTGGATGCATACAACTGCGGATCGGAGATTTGAGGCCGGAATTGAGGATGGGGAGATTGCAGGAAACTGTGATAGGATCCATGATCTGCAGACTTGTAAGCCCGATGCGGGATTAATGAAGAAGGATATCTATGTCTCAAGAAAGCCTTGCCCTGACTGTAAGCTCTTTCAGCAGCGAGTTTATGAGAAAGAGGGTATTCTCTTCAATCTCTTCTTTATCAAGCCAGTTGTAGCCTAAGTAAGATAGGCCAGTATCTAGACTCCAATCATACGATAGCTAAATAACACGTTGATGATATGAAATTAAATTATACTATTAATTGTGTAAAGTTATATACGTATATACGTAATCTAAACAGGTATCAAAACATAACAAGGAGATTGGTTTAGATGCATTTATGCCCACAGTAAATCTCTATACACACCCAACGCAGGTTTCGTATCTCCCGTAAACTCCTCTTTCAGTTCGTCGAGACCAGCCATGTGTTCGGCAATCTTCATGCCCCGTTGTCTTTCCTTCTCCACCAGCTCCCACGTCCATTCTTGCGCACCAACCTGCGAAGGACCTAGAGACGAAACAAGAAGATCATCTACGGGTTCTGCCGAGAGCGCAGGTCCAACAATCACGGGGTTCTGGACTAGGCCAAAGTTTACAGCAGAGGAGGGCTCTGGAGTAGTAGAATTTGCCGGTCTCGCCGGCAACAGTCCGCAATTTCCAAAGACCGTCTCTGGCGGAATGGTTTTACGATGTGACTTGAACACATACTTTGACAGCGCGAATGCAAAGATCTGCTTTTTCTCTGGCAAATCTTGGGTTTTTTTGGGTTTAAGAGACTTTTGAGCTTTTACATTACTCTTGTTCATCCATTCGGGCCACCAGCTTTGTCCTTTTGGCTGCATTAGATATTCGGTAGGCGCAACGGTCCCCTTCTTTACGAAGTGAGTCACCGTATATACCCATTTCTTGTCCCAAGAGAGGAGTCTTGTCCACATCTCATATCGCTCATACGGCTTGATCTCTTTTTGGAAAAAGCAAGCAACGCCGCCCAAAGCAATGTTGAGCTGGCCAGACTCTTCTCCAGCGGCCACACGCTTGCGGTACCCAGCTATCCCGGGGGCGCAAAGAAGAGAAATCAAATGCGTTCGGGCGATGTCCAAGTCCGAGAAGTACGTGCTATTTGACTTGTGGATGTTGTAGTCACACTCGAGAATTGGCGAGGAGGTGGAGGTGATGACGGGCAGGAATAGTGGGTATGCGTCGTCTGTGGAGGCGGCGTGGGGAATTGGGCGTGGCCGCAGACCATGTTGAAGAAAGGCATTGAAGAATCGATACTAGGTGAGAAATGAGCCTATCGGAACACCATTCGAGACTGGCAACGTGTGTAACTTACATGCCAGATCAGGGGCAAGTTCTTCCAGCTGCATGCCAGCAGCAGTAAAAACAGCGTGCGGAACCGGTTGCCACGCCCGACAGCAGCGTGGGTAAACCGTATTGATAGCTTGCGAATCGTCTCCCCATCCATCATTCTTTTAATATTCGGTCTGGGCGCCGTACAGCCTCGTCTCTTTATGGATAGCTACGAAGGGTGGAGGAAAGGCGCCTCGAGCCGAGATGAATACTATATGGCTCAGGAGATTCCAAGCTAGCATTATCAAGATATGCCGAAATCAGGAACGGAGCATTGGGAGTGCCACTATCAATTGCTTCTCGCTAATCCTTGTTTGTGGATTATGTTCATCCCCTGCTTATATCATTTGACTCTGCTCCGTCTAGTTATTGTTAAGCGAGTCCAAATAATAAGTCAACAGATAGTAAACAAGCCAACTGTTCTCGTTGCCTAGAGGAGGGTATCTCGTTCCATTACTCCAAAATCATTCCAAACGAACCAATTAGTACTAAGGATCTAATTTCCAAACTCAACGCATTTCGCTACTGCCGGGTGTTTGTCTCTCCTTGATATTGCAGTGGATGGGGGCCAAGCTGCAACAATTTGACTGGCAAGGTACAAACAACAAGCACACCAAGGTAAGAATTAACATGGTGTGGAAATGAGTAAACCGTTCGATGACTTTAGGTGAAATTCCAGGACATTTAGGAAGTGGTAACTGATACGGTGCAGCAAACCAACTTGATTCAATCTATATCACTTGTCTGGGTGGGTGACAATATTACTGTATAGATGACTACTACCAGAATATAGAGCACTACGGTGCTACTGTATACATATCTGGTCCTAGGCAAATATTCTTTACGCCACATGCGGTCATAGTCAGAGCTATAGTACCGTACCTGACAGTTTCCCAATTGTGATTAATATTATCGTAAAGGTGATTCGCCATGCCTTGCATTCTATCCGCTCTACTAATCTGCTTAGGCGAGCTGCCCCTATTTTACTTATGGAGGCAGCTGTAGGAGGGTGGATAGTGGTGGTGGGATGGTTTTGTTAGTGTTGCTTGGAGTTGATGTGCATGTATGTTATTTTGTGCCGTGGTATGTGAATATATGCTTTAGGAATAGGATGAAGATGAATATGTTTTCGGTCTCCCTCCCCCGCCAAGGCTAAAGTGATCGCTGGGATCCCGGTTGACCTGAAATGCAGCAACGCCAGTAACGCTTCGAGTCAAGTGTGGCTGTTAGCAGCACCGCGGGTCCCTTGGCAACGCCGTTTCCTGTTTTGTCCATTCACTCTCAATGGAGATCGTCATCTCGTCTCCTCTGCTTCAACTTTGTTTTGCTTTGACTTTTGCTGCTTTGCTCTTTTAACTTCGCTCAATTCCCAGGCTCCAAGTCGACCCCTCATCACACCTGCAGCTGTATCATCTGCATTCGTCTCCAATTGCTCGGACCATATCTGTTACAGCTCCATTAAACGGAAGTGGTTCTATTGTGAGGCTGACCGAAGCTGGGATCAACAAACCAACATCAACACGCAGGGACAACTCCGACATTGCGCCAATTGAGCGATAAAAAGAAGCGCTTAGCTGCAATCCATCGAAAACGAAGATCACACCAAACTGCAACTGCGACTACTTGACATTTTCTACATCTAGTTGAGCTGCTTGAACTGTATCACCAAACAATATGGCAGAACACCACCAACACCATCGCGATGGTGACGACGATACTCATGCCTCTGCCAGCCGCTGGCGACATCAAGAATCATCCTCGTTTGCAAAGCATGCGGCACCTCGCGCTCCAGCAGGAAGACATGATAGCCATGATCTGACTACATTTTTAAATAGTACGAGAGTCGATGGAACTCCACAGTCCACCGGCACAGGCGGTCCCAAATATACCCCCATTGCGGTCACGGGTGATGGCGATGGCGCGCAAAGCGCACAAGGACCTGCTACAATGCATGATGACGATCTGGTGAGGACAGAAATTCCTTCGAATGGACAAGGAGTACTAGAAGTGTATGTGCCATTTCCACCGATATCTTTCTTATCGCCAAGGAGAATTCAAAAACAATGCTAATATAGTTTCCACAGAAAATGCGGTCCACTTCTAAATTACAGGCGCATGGAAAACGAAACATGGTTTGGAAGTGTCTTGATTGTCACCAAGGGAGGGGGCTTATACGAACGCCCTGCGCCGGTATTAATTATCAAAGCTAGGGCCGCCAACCTCGGACAGCAGGAAAGTCTCAGCATCAACGAAACAAATGAAAAGCAGTATGGCACAGTCAACGGAGTTGACTATTCAAGCTTTCAGGGTTCCGAGGCAAATGGCGCAAATCAGAATGGGGCAGATAGCACAGCCAGTACCAAAGGTAAGCACAACTTCACCCCTTGAAATGTCAGATGCAAAAGAGGCTGCGGGATACATAGTTCTGAGGATTTCGAAAATGGTACTCAACAACTCTCGAACCCAGTCCGATGCCACCCAATTTGAGATGTTCCGCTGTACGAGTGGACTTACTGGTTGACCGTGACTAACTCTCCAACACAGAGACGAAAATTACAGCAACCAAAATTTACTCCGATCCAACAAACACCTTCTGGAGATTTGACCTCGAAGTTCCCATGCAGGAGATGGAAATAAAGTGTGACTATGCTATACCTGGTCTCACTTTCACCCAGGGTATCAAAAACGACAAGAATAGCTTCTTCATACCCGCTATCTCGGATTCTATGCGAATCATGTTCCATTCGTGTAACGGCTTCAGTGTTGGAACTGACGAAGAAGCTTGGAGTGGACCTGCACTCTGGAATGACGTCCAAAGAGTTCATCGCGCAGCTCCATTCCATGTGATGCTTGGCGGCGGTGATCAAATCTACAACGATGGCATTAGGGTTAATGGGCCGCTAAGAGAGTGGACAAACATAGGGATTCCCAAGAAGAGACAGAGATATCCATTCCCAGAGGAGATGCGTCGGGAGTGTGATAAATACTATGCAGACAACTATCTAAAATGGTACTCAACCGAACCATTTGCTACTGCAAATGGTCAAATTCCTCAGCTAAATCTCTGGGACGATCATGATATCATTGATGGATTTGGCTCATATACTGATGAGTTCATGCGCTGCGCTGTGTTCCGTGGAATTGGTGGAGTCGCCAACAAGTACTATCTGCTATTCCAGCACCATCTTGCGCCCCCTCCCACCAGCTTCACGACCGCCGGTAGAAAGCCTAGAAGATTTCACGGTCGTCATCCAGCTGAAAAGCCCGCAAGTATCGAAGAGCCACGCCCTGAGACTGCACGTCCTACGACTGCGTCGACAAATGCGACTTCGGGTCCAGACTCGAAACAACTAGAAAATACGTACGTCCTACAGGAAAACGCCATTGACTCTAGTTATATAATTGGAGCAAAGCCCGGGCCATATGTTGTGGATCACTCTCGTAGCATCTATGCAAGGCTTGGTGCTCGGATCGCTTTCTTTGGTATTGACGCTCGTACTGAGCGGACCCGTCATCAAGTCAATTATCCAGAAACTTACGATATCATTTTTGACCGACTGCGCAAGGAGCTTGGTGCCGCAAAGTCATCCTCATCTCCTATCAAACATCTAATTGTCCTCTTGGGTATACCAATTGCATATCCTCGTTTGACATGGCTTGAAAACATTTTCTCTAGTCCGCTTATGGGACCGTTGAAGTTTCTGAACAAACGATTTGGCTTCGGTGGTGGATTCTTTAACCATTTTGACGGAAACGTGGACCTGTTGGACGACCTCGACGACCATTACACAGCTAGAACGCACAAGAAAGAGCGTTTGTTCTTGGTTCAACAACTTCAAGCACTGGCATCAGAATTCTCAGTTCGTGTTAGCATTCTCGGCGGAGATGTTCACTTGGCTGCAGTCGGTCGCTTCTATTCTAACCCTAAGCTCAATATCCCCATACCAGAGGATCATCGCTACATGGCCAATATTGTATCATCAGCAATTGTCAACAAGCCTCCACCACAGCCAGTAGCAAACCTGCTGGCCCGGAGAAACAAGATTCATCACTTAGATGCTGACACAGATGAGACCCTGATTAAGGTCTTTGATAAAGATCCCGGGGATGCCAGTAAGACGGCTAGCTCAAATCATGTCACCATGCCAAGTCGCAATTGGGCAATGATTACCGAAAACAAGGTGCATGATATTCAGAACAATACAAATGGTATCAATGATGCCAATGGTGTCAACGTTGCCAATGGTGCAAATGGGGCCAATGGTCATATTGCTCCTAATGGAGAAGTGGTGAATGGTTCTGCTGAAAATGGCCATACCACTGTTCAGGACGGGCACGCTTGGCTTCATGCTGGTGAAGTTGATGCAGGAACAAAGCACAAGGTACGCTCCATCTTAACTACTTTTCATGTTCCCTTCTCTATTTTTCGAAATCAATACTAATATCCGACCTGCAGGCTGCGGACAATGCTCGACACGGAAAAGACGCTGATGGTGGGCTTGACGTCTGCATTCGTGTAGAGATCGACCAACACGACAAAGAAGGCAAGACTCAGGGCTATGGAATGAGTATCCCGCTTCTTGCATATAATGGTGCAGCAGATCGCCATATGAAGAAGCATGGTGTGCACCATCCAGCTGCTGATGAGAAAAGAGACGATGTAAAGGATGTAAAGTAAAGGGTCGATATATCAATCATTTGTGTGACTAGAGGAGGAATTTAATAGTAGCGGCAGCACATCATCGATGATAGTTTTGTTTAGTTTAAAATCTATACCCAAGAACCTGTGGAGTATTTGCTCCTTGGTAGGATAGCGGTATCATTAGTAGTTCAATAGAAGCACCTGTTTTCTAAGGCAGTTTACAAGCAAAATGCAGGAACCACACTTTGTTCTTAGAACTTACCGACTTCACCTCGAAACATAACCATGATCACATACCTACTTATTCTTCATTTCTGGCAACAGAAAGACCGTACAAACCAATAATATTAAAAAGCTAGAGTATTAGAGAGCGGATGTTTTGAAGAACGTCGCTGTTGCATCACGTGATCACCGTACGCGGTCTCTAACGTCTTCAGGAAAGGCTGAATTGTCAAGGGTTCCCGAGTTCAAATTCAACCTCATTCCTAAAGGCGGCGTCAACATACGGGGTGCGAGGCCTGGAAGTTCCGTGCTCAACTCAGTCTCGCAGATGGAGTCCGACTCCCTCCTACATCAGCAGTTACCCTCTGCATATCGTTCTTTACAACCGCAAGACCAACAGTCAATCAATCACGGCCCTCACCTCAGCCATGCTCACAATCATGCTCACGGCCACAACCATGGCCATCAACACCACACCCTGGCATCGCAGGGCGGTCTTGACCTGAGTGGCATTGATGAAGGCGACCCCATGTTCCACCAGGACCTGCGACTGCAAGACCCAAACAGCCATGGCTTCAATACCCATCCGTTTAATCGCAATCATGGCCATCCGTCCATGCAGCAGCAGGTCCAGGTACAGCAAAACGGCGGCCCACATACCCCGCATCAGCACAACGGCGGAGGGCAGTTTGGTATTTTGACAACGGGCCCAATCCAGCACAACTCAATTGGCAGATTGCAGCAGGAGGACAACCTGTATGGTGGTGCACCAGATGGAGGCGCCGCATCGCCCAAAGGAAAGGGTCATTTGAATACCAAGATTGTTCCTGATCCGCCGAATCTGCAGGAATGGCGGCAGAAGCTATTCGCGGTAGATGAGGTTATCACATTGAGTCAAGAAGAGTGAGTCGGATCTAGAGATACTGGAATTATTCTAACATGTGCTCGCAGGTTCGAAACTTATTTCCCTCACGTCGACAATGTATACTCCCATCGCTCTACCCAGGAATATAAGCGCAAGCCATTTAGATCTCACTATTGGGACTGTCGCCTCAAGGGACGCCCTCCCGGGACTCCCAAATCTGATGACCCAAACAAGAAGAAGCGGAAGCGTACAGCTCGAGAGCGTGATCTCTGCGATGTCAAGATCAAGATCACAGAGTATTTCCCTGGTGCAATGCAAACCACCGGGTTTGAGCCCGATGGAGGACACCAAGATCCATCACAGGCCAACAACTTCTTTTCGCAGGCACAGCCTGGACAAATGCAACAATCGCAATTTGGTACGGCGTTTGTCCAGACCGGGATTCCACCTAGTCATCCTGGCGCAAACGGATTACCATATTATACTGTGCAAAGGGTGAATGGAAATGGTGGTAATGGGAAGGGCGATGGTGTTGCGGGTCCGCATAAGCATACGCTAGATGATAGTGATCGGATTAAGAAGAATAGCGTTCAACGATTTATGCTCAAGAAAGACAAGGAGGAGAAGAAGACACAGGTAAGTCTTCAAACATTTACTCGGCGTATTTATGATATTCTCATGGATACCAGTCCTAAAGGCATGTCTAACATTCTGATTGCAGAAAACTTACCACAAGAAAGCTAGCGGTAATGCTTTGTCGACTGTCAGGAAGCATTCTAAAGATCATGAGTTGAAATTATTTGGCAGCTGTTTTTGGTACGTCGTAGATCTTTTTATTTCTAATTTATTTTTGGTTTGTTCGCTAACGATTTTTATAGTCCTTTCGTCCAACGTGTATGGATAGCAATGGAAGCGAAAGGCTTACAGTATCAATATATCGAGGTTGATCCATATAAGAAACCTCAAGCTCTACTCGATGTCAACCCTCGGGGTCTGGTCCCAGGAATTCGTCATGGAGACTGGGGCTGTGGTGAGAGTACCGTCTTAATGGAATACGTATGACTGGCACAATTCTTATGTTAAGCATAGAAGCTAATCTCTTGAGTAGCTCGAAGATCTCAATTTGAGCCAGATACCTTTGCTGCCGCAAGGAAATCCCCAACTAAAGGCTCATTGCCGACTTTGGACAGACCACGTTAGTACTTAGTCACACTAGCCCTTAAGCTAAGCTAATGCAATATAGATTAATCGCAAGCTTGTTCCCCTATTCTACAGCATTCTCCAAGCACAGGACTTGGAAAAACAAGTAAAACACAGTCAAGAACTTCAAGGAGAAATTACCAAAATCGTCGAGGCATCTAATCCAGAAGGCCCTTTCTTTTTGGGTAATTATCTCTCTTACGTCGACATCCAATTCGCTCCGTGGATGATTCGTCTCGCCAAAGTTTTGAAGCACTATCGTAGTTGGCCTGATCCCGTTCCTGGCACTCGATGGTTCCGATGGATGGAAGCCGTAGAAAACAATGAGCATGTTAAAAACACAACGAGTCTAGACGAATTGTACATCGACAGCTATGAGCGATATTCGCAAAATCGCCCGAACATATCCGAGTTGGCGGATGCGATCAACGGAGGGTTTAATTTGCCATGATTATGACCTGGACTTACGAATATGGGACATTTTAAGGAGTAATGGGTAGCGCAAAATGGGTTGGTGGTAATTTGGGCGTTTAGCAATATCCTCTCGTTTCTTGGGAATCATACACGACTTCTCAGTAATCATTCGCTGCTTTGTTGAGCCGAGGTGTTCGTTTAGAATTAATATACACGAAATTCTTAGGGGGTGTACGAATAAATGAAACCGATACAAATATTCACCATTCGTTGGTCCTGCCAGTGCTCATGATCTGACCACAGTGATATGATATGCTAAGACGGTTGACCTGTAGAGGAAAGCAAGCAATCTAGGAACTTGTCAGTCTCTAGACGTCTAGTGTTGATAAATGAAATCTGGTAGATTTCGCCCAACCTCGGTTAAGCTCAGGGGTTGCTAATAAATGAGATAGTCCTGCGAGATTTCCAGGTTCTCTCCTAGAAGACAGCTCCTACAATGTCTTTAGTCGAAGCTCTAGGCTAGGCAGGCATCTTCAACATTGATAACAAAGCTTGAGGGTTTGCAAACCCATGGCCAAGTATATAAATGTCAGCATGATCACGGGATCAGAGTCGAATGGGGTAAGGTGACATTGTTGCAGGCACCCTGCAAGTAACCTTCTATTTTCAACATAGCCTATTTTTGTTAGAAAGGAGCAGCTTTCGCAAACATTGTAGAAGTCTGGTTCTTTTGCAACTCTTTTTGCGCAGGAGCCAAACTTTGAGAATGTCTCTTAGCGGAGGAGAAAAGCCGGCGTATCAGCTCTATACTTACTTCCGATCATCGTGCTCGGCTCGAGTCCTGATCGCGGCCAAGTGGAAGAACATTCAACTCGCCCGAACATATATCGACATGGGAAAAGAGGAGCACAAAACGGCGTCCTTCAAGTCACTGAATCCCAGCGGAACCCTACCGGTTCTCGTAGTTCGAGATGCTCAAGGGGAAACCGCCATCACCCAATCAGTTGCCATTCTGGAGTATCTCGAAGAAATCGGGGGGGCTGCTCTTCTTCCACCAGCTGGCAATCCCAAAGACAGAGCCAAGGTTCGCGAGCTGGTGGGGATCATCGCCACGGATCTGTTCCCACCGACGAACGGACGGGTAGCGCAGATGGTGCGGGGGATCCGGGGCGAGGTTGGCGATCAGGTGAAGTTTGTGCAGACGATCATGGCAAGCGGGCTTGCTGGCTACGAGGCGATGCTTCAGGGCTGTTCGGGGAGATATTCGTTCGGGGATGCGGTCACCATGGCTGATGTGTGTCTGGCCCCGGCGGTGGACATGGCTGTGGGCTATAAAGTCGACATGGCGCCATATCCTCGAGTGTTGGCTGTTTATGAGGAGTTGATGAAATTGCAGGCGTTTAAGGATTCGAATTGGAGAGTTCAGGAGGATACGCCAGAGCAGTATCGCCAGGCAGTGTGAGATGCTACAAAGGTATGGCTTGAGGTTTGGGTTGTGGTTGAAGCATTATTTGCATGGACGAAAAGTGATGAGCAGGCATATTCCACATCATTGAGTAGATAGACAATTGATCGCGGCTTCAATTGTGTTTAGTATTTATCTCTGTATTATATCAGTGAGTAATTGTAAGTGAATTGTCCATTACCCATTGCCTAATTTATTGACTTGTCATCTTTCGTTCTATTGTACCAAAACAATACCTCCATAGTCAACTCACTGCCGATTTGTCATTTCAGAAGTAATGAAAAAATTCAGTAAGGCTGATATCGAGCATTTCATGATCACATCTGGTACTCGCTCAAATTACGCATTCTATAGTTGCGCCATGTCCACATGGCATTTAAGCGAATGCGAAATACATGACGTACCTACTAGCTCATTCAAATTGAACGACTTTCAAGCATGCAACCCCGATGTCTCGGGTCGCTATTGGGCAAGGGTTTAAACGAGTCGAGGTTAGCTCGGATTCGCAACCTAAGTCAATGTATCCAGTAAGCTTCTACCTCAATCCACTAAGGCCGTCTACTTCTTATTAACGCCAGACTTCACACCACTGAACTTAATCTTTTCGATGCACATATATGCATGGCTGAATTAGATGCGCAATGTAGACTTCTTTAAGTCAGGCCGTGCGTCAGTTAGTCAGTAGCACATAATATCAACTGTAAGGACAGCTTCATATATAAGTATTACAATCCTCTGTTCCTTATTTCTACTTCTCCTTGAATATTCATAGACTTGGTCTCGCTTTTCAACCACCTGATCTATATCTATCTTTTTAAATTACCAAGATTAACTATCAATACCAATGGTCAATCTCAAAACCGTCACCTCCAGCAATGCTAGGCTGGTATCAAGCCAACCGCTGGTAGCTGTTGTGGTGGGCGCGGCCGGAATTGGGGGGTACGCGCTCCGCTCTCTAGCAACAACTCATGGAAAGGATGGGAAGGGACTTCGAGCATATATCGTCGCCCGAACTGCCGCAAAGGTCGAGGGGCTCATATCAGATTGCCAAAAGCTGTGTCCAGCAGGGCAGTTTCAATTTATACAAGCTAACGACCTCTCCCTATTGCAAGAAGTCGACAAAGCATGCGCCGACTTAATCAAAGTTGAGGAGGCGGAAGCTCAAAAAGCAGGTGAAAAGGCGAGAATAGATATTCTTGTAATGGCTCAGGCAATTTTTGAACCATGGGGCAAACGTCAAGGTAGGCGATTTCACGGTATTGTACCTTGTTAGCAGAGTTTTTGGCTAACAAAGAACCAGAAACATCTGAAGGGCTTGATATATGGATGTCGCTTCTCTATTACTCTCGCATGCGTCTCACTACCAACCTATTGCCATTGCTTCTCGCATCTTCCTTGCCAGCACACATCGTCTCGGTTTTCGGCCCAGGTCGCGACACGACCTTTATCCCCGCAGATCTTTCACTCCGCGATCCCAAGAACTATAGCTTCATGACATCCGGTTCGCACGCCGCATATTTCACCACGTTCTTCATGGAACATCTCGCAGCTCAACATCCAGGGCGCTTGTCTCTCATTCACTACTACCCTGGCCTGGTCTTTACTTCCTCCTTCTCCGACCCGAAGCTGCCTGCATGGTTTCGCTGGATTTTTAACTACGGACGACCATTGTTCAATTATCTGCCCATGACGCGGAGTCCTGAAGAGTCTGGCAACCGAATTGTTTTCAATACGTCGTCGAGATTTCCCGCTCGCCCGGCAGATGACAAACCTTGGTCTTCAAAGACCGACGACGGGTTGGAAATTGCAACATCTTCCGATGGATTATTGGGGGGCGGGGCGTATAGGGTTAATTATGATAGCGAGATCATCAAAACAGGTAACCAGTACCCGAAATTGAGAGAAGAAGGGTGGCAGGAAAAGATCATAAACCATACTTTGGAAGCATTTGAGGAGATCAAAGCTGGGAGAGCCTTTACTGGTTAAACACATACACCCATTTGGCGACATGATACATATGTCTTATCTACGATATGTGTTCTAATTTTCTGTTTTGGAGTACAGATTGGATTTTTGGCAGGAAAAATGCGTGGAGCTGGTAGCAATAGCTTTAATTTAATGATAGCGATGAATGTAACGAATAGTCTCACCACCGATTACTGGGATTGCACATAGAGCAACTGTAGATAAGTCCATTCTGCTATTCCCTGTCAATATAGAGACAGAGTGCTCATTAGCAGCTGAGTGCTAGCCAAAAGTCACCACTAGAAAATATAGTGTAGTATATGGAAATGAAATGACTTCCCATCTTTCTCCTCCAGATAGTCTTTTCCGTACGTGTGTTTCATAAAATTTCGTTATGGTCTCCTCCTCCAACGGTGTTGAAAGTCTCGCGCCTTGGTCCCTCTCCTTTGCACTCCCCTAATTCTTTTCCTCATCCCCAACCGCAACCAGCTTCCCCACTACCAAATACTTCTCCTCGAATCTCTCCTCCCACCCTCTCAAAGCCTCCCATTCCTCATTCCCCAGGTCCTCCAGCTTATCCAACGGCCCTTGCAAATCCTTCGTCAACATATCCTCATCGAAACTCCCGAACGCCAAGCCCCTACTCGCATCTCTACCTGCGAAATTCTCATAAGGACCCCCTGGTCCGTAAAAGTTGCGTCCGGCAGACACGTCGAACACGCGGCCGCGGACGGCAAGATAGACGGAGGGGTTCTCGAGCCCGTTGTACGGAGATAGAGTTGGCGGCGTAAAGGTGCGGAACACAGTGGCAGGTGGTGCGGGGGGAATAGTGGTCTTGGGGATGGGCTTAAGATAGGTGTAGACGATGAAGAGGAAGAGAGATAGGAGGAGGAGGTTTATAGGTGTGAAGAGTGGTTGACTGTAATTGACCTGTTAGCTTGAGCTAAGGAGTAGCTATGGAGGGGAGCTTACATTTCTGGTGATGGGACGGGTTTTGCAGCTTCTGTAGATTGGGAAAATAAGCTCATGCGCCGATAGCTTGTCGCGGATGTTGAAGCTTACCTTGAGCCATTCTTTGCTCGACGTAATCCATTGTAATGATGCCTTGGGAGTTTGGCGGGGTGATTCAATTGTGCTCTGCTTCTTCGGAACGTGGCTTACTGCTCAGTGTTTAGAGGTGATTAAATGAATTTATGCCACTATTGCTGTTTGCTTAGCCGTCAGCTTGTGTGATGCCGTTACTGCTTTGGTACGTGGTGTGAAGTTTGTTATCGGTGTGGTTAGGCCTAGATACTAAACATGAGGTTGTACAGTTGCAGTTCTCGGGGATAACTATCTAGCCTTGGCATTCTATGCTGACGAGGACAATAGGATAAGCTTCAACTCTTTTTTTAACTTCTATTCTGATCCATTCCGTCTTGAAATCTTGTACTACTATCTATGATTTATCAAAATTCGCCGTGAGCAGTATGTACAGTCTATCCCAAACGACATTCCGTCTATTACGAGTAATTTGGGAAGTAGAGATCCATTAAGTGTGATCTGCAACAACCTGAGAGGCCTTCCAAAGATTGTTTTTTGGTGGTTGAAGCCCATGATCTTGAAAGTTAAGTCCTTTTTTTTCCTCTTCACGTTACCTGGTGCAACCGATCATGTCCAGAGCTTACAGGCTCGCTCGTGACTCTACCCGATCTACAATGATAAATAGGCCATGTCCATCCGTGAGTATAGTTCCAGCAGCATCCTCTATAGTACCTCTGATGTACAGTTTCTTGCCTTGCACCTTTTCCACCCAAGCACGACACAGAACAATGGCCGGTGATTTAACTGGCTTTCTGTAATCAATCTGTGTCATGATATCATCAGTTCTTTCCAAGGTTTGTAGACTTCCTGGGAAGTGAGATAACAAGAAATGCTATCAGATACTTTGGGGAAGAAGCTGGGTAAAATTCATTGTGTTAAACCAACCACAGCACCTTGAGTTACTTACGTGCAAATAGGCTGTCATAGTTGTCTTGTCCGCGGGCCTACTATTCTCTGCAGCAAGCCCAAGAGCTTCATCAACTAGCAACGAGACAAATCCTCCGTGACAAGTATCTATGTGACCATTGACTCCGGAACCGATGGAAAGCAATGACAAGACCTGTCCATTCTGGTGAGAAGCATCAGGGGCTTTCCAAAACGACTGCCATGCTCGTATGGTGTCTTGGGTTGCAAGTGCTACACAGCCGTACAATTAGCTAATGCTTGATCTCGGCTAATACATACATATCATATAATATGTATATGTACTGTACTGTACTGTACTGTACGCACATCAGGGCCAAGCGACTTGTAATCCTAAGATATTCAGAAAGAAATTTTACTCACTCTTTCCCACGAAAGTGTCGGCTGTATTTTCAGAATTATGAACAATTCGAGCTTCGTTTGCGAATAGCTTTAAAGAGGGGTCATCGAAAAGCTTCAATGCCCAAGGTGCTGCTCGAAATGGTTCCTTTGCTCTATCTGGATCGTCTCCTGCTCTCAAAACTAGTGGAATCGACATATCAGCTCATAAAAATTACAACTTGTGTACCCGGAATACTTTCTCATGAAGTTCACATACCAGTGACGGGTGGCATATTCGAGCGTTGATATCAAACCTCCCATTCCACACAGCCTCGGCCCAGAAGGATAGCAACAATATAAGTGCCTTGGCCCAGTTCAGTCAACTTGATAGGCTGGAATATTGCTTACAGCTTACTGTACTGCACAGAGGAGGCTTATCCTAAACCAACTTAAATCACCAAAGATTAGTGTGGATCATCGTCGTTGTGGTAAGGTGGAGGAGGTGGTGGTGGTTGTGGAGAAGCATGTTGGTGCTGCCAAAGCTCCATCCTCAATACAACCAGCAGCACAGCACAGCACAACAGATTCCGACACAGCCGCAAAGATGCAGCATTCGTTAATTCACTTCATTTCGTATGCAATATAAACATCTGGAAAGGCTTCTCCTTTTAATAGATGTCCTATCATCAGATGCGGTCAGACTCATATTTAACCTTTGGGCTGTTGGTTGACTTGTCGAGGTACATAAATAAGTAGCATCCTTGGTGGCTAATTCTGATGAAACAGCCCTCATCCTCCTGCAATTATTCACAACACGAACAAAGCAAAGGGGGAAGCTAAACAGAAGAACAAATACATCGGCTATCTTCCGATCAAAAGCAAATAATATACACAAGAATTGTATATTTTCTACCTCTTATGTACCTCCAAACCTACAAGGGCCTCAAACCCAGCGTGAGTAATGTCCTGTCTCATTGACGCCGCATCTTGAGCTGCACTGCGCCGTTCATTCGCTACCAATACTCGAATTTGATCAACGCGGCTACCACGTCAAGGCCACTTCCCTCCTACCAAATATTGTTTCTAGACTCATTACCTCGCATTCACTGTCTTTACACTTATTACATTCACCGCTCATCGTGATACTGCGGTTTACATTATCTCAACTAATCGACTGTTCTGTCTCACTCATGCGCGCATCCATACATTGATTGCCTATATGCATGTCCGACCAGCACAGCCCCTCCGAATCCCGCGACAATAATTTCAGTCTGACAGCTTAACTTGTTCCTGCGTGACGTCCTCCTCAACGGTCAAATATACGAAGGACCCTGATCACTGATCAGCAGAACTAGATGCGCCAGTCGTGAACGCTCTCAACGCTCCTCTAGCATTGCCTTCGCTGCAAGCTCCAGAGCTTGGGATCGCATGCACCCCCACCAGATGATAATATCAAGTACATTGATCCTGCCTAATAACAATGTGGAAGAAACTCAACAACGCCCGAGCAACTCGCCAGCCTACTATCCCAGAATCGCCCTCGGCTTACGACAGCGTATATGATGGGAGTGAGGACTGGGCTGGCCGAGCTGGAAAGCGTACCATATCACCCCCGATAAAAGACCGATCTCTGCCGGCCAGACCTCTTCAAGATGGGGTTTCTAGAGATTTGCCGCGTTTGCCATAGTGAGTAGGACTTTTTTGTTGTTTGGAGAGTTGGATTACTTGGATCCAATGTGGATATAGAAATACACAGACATGCTTGGGTTGACAGAGTCTCGGCGTGGCTTTTGCTTCTTTTGGACTTATTGGGCACTTGAATAGAGCATGAAGTTAGGGGCGGCGGACGCCGTGGATCTGTGAAGATCATGCCATTATTATACCGCTACAGAATCTTCTGGTTCTTCACAACTCCTGCAGTTCTCTTACAGATAAACTCTGGGGAATTCTCTCATACCAAGATTGAATAGTCTTATTATGTCTTACAGTCACAAAAGACTTCAGCTAATCATGAACAGTCAATCTATTTCTCCACCTCCAACAGAGGCCAGTAATGACACTTTCAGACCAGTGTCGTCAATTTACTCCGAACCATCCCCTAACAAAATCGACGCAAAATACACACAAAGCTCTTATGATATCCAAGAATCCACATATCAAGATGACGATGTATCCCCACCAAGTTCCCCAGAGTTTGGAGCTGATAGGTACGTTTCATCTTGCACAAGTCCATAATCTATATGCTATGGAGCAGCTGGGTACGGCTTCGTTCTGTGTCTCTCCAAGCTTATGTATAGGTTGAAAAACAGTACACATCAATTTGAGGTTGTACTTAGTTTTGTCCGGCTTAAATCATATCTCCTTTTTGTCTAACCCTTAAGCTCCAATTGAAATTTTACTGACTTGATAAAAGAAGTCGACGTGAACTTCTAGACGATGAGGTTTCCCCAATCGATTCGATTCCCGATGTATCAAAACTTGGTTTTGGGAGGAAGCCCTCAAATAGAACAAGCCTAGGTTCGAAGCCAACTAGTAGCATACCTGTGTTGAGGAGAGAAAAGAGACGGAATCAAGTTGCAGCAGCAGCACAAAACTTAGTGGCGCGGAAGCAAGTTGGTGACGGCACCAAAGATAGGATCTCTACCGATCCTAGATGGGACCCCTATTCTGGAGAAATCACCACCAGTGACAAAGGGAAGCCGCAAAGTGTAAAGCCAGGACAATTCAGCCCCCCTCAACTACGCCCTACTCAGGGCGTCCCTTTGGGAAACCATTCGAGTGTCACCGCCCCTCAAAAATCCAATACCTCTTTTGGAGATCGCGTTAGGAGGCTGAACCCCAAAAACGTCCCCACTGAAAGACCGGAATGGAAGGGTGCCACTGGCCGGGTAGCACTGGTTCCTGCAGTCGTTGATCAACCAGATGTTCCTCCTCTGAATATCCCCAGGAAAAGCAGCAAACGTGTTGCTTCTCCGGTTTCTGCACTGGCCCCAGTTTCATCGCGGGGTGAGACGGTGGCGGTACCTGCCCAGCAGTCAGGGGTTGAACCCACCAGCACCACGATTATTCTCAACAATGGTGAAATCAGTCCTCAAGTATTCCACTCTCCAACAGACATGAAAGCGAACCCAGACATTCCTGCTCCATTGCAATTGCCTGTGAATAAGAACTCTCAAATTCGTGGAAATTTACCTACAGAGGTCAATAACAATCCTATTTCAAGAAACGTTTCAACAATCGAGCGAAACTTCCGCGAGGCCTTCAAAGGTCTATCTTCCGACAACCCTGACGAAGATCCCTATGAACAACCCCCTTCCCGTTTCAGCGTAACCACATATGCACCATCAGAGAAGAGCTCAGCACGGCCATCCATAGATACTTCAGAGCACCCTCCACCTACACCACCAGCCAATTTCCCACTACAAAACCAGTCTTCTCCCATCCTCAGCCGAAAACGCCCTCAGGTAGTCACAAATCCAAAAGCTACCACTCGAAAGGCTGTCAATACGCCTTCATCGCCAATAGTCATCAGTATGACTAGTAGTGTGGCCACTAAACGTATATCTAATATCGCCAAAACCCTCCCACAAACACCAGCAGAAGCCGAGTCTCTCGATCTTGTATCTTCACTGAATGCTCAGTTGGAAAATCTAGCCCATCGAAGGCGCCAGATTGAGAGGAGTATTAAACAGATGACGGAAATGATGCCTACAGATAATCTCACACTGACGGTGGAGGTGAGACGCAAACGCGAAGTGGAAAAGGAAAAGATCGAAAAGCTGAAGGAGGAGGAGGCAGACGTCAGGAGGCTGGAACATGAGCTTGGCCTAAAACTGCACAGGGCGTATAAGCGGAGGGACAAAGACGCCGAGTATGAGTTGACTGGTCTGTGGGTTAGGAGAGTGACAGGTTAATTCCGTTTTCTGGATGTTTAGGTGTACTTCACCTTATTGGCTTTTAAGGGCAGCACTTATTACTTGAATTACTTTTTCGTGGGGAGGGAGATAGGGGATTGTGGAAGACAGAGTTGGGTGTTTGGGATATTGTGTCTTGTGTATATGTAACATTTTTGTTTTGATGATACCAAATTTGAGCGAAAGGATTTGAGCGAATAAGCATTGATTTTAGGGAACTCTAGATAATTTGAACCAAGATTCTTTACGCGTTGTTTGGTATAGAATTAAGATGTAACAAGATCAGGCTGTAAGTCTGTGGCCTTCGTAGGCAACGTTCTAGAGAATATGTTACAACACATCGTCATGCTCAATCATTGTATGAAGCAAATGCTATCTTAGAAACCAGAAAGTCACTGCCTCTCGTTTTCTTTTCGTGGGTGGAAAGCTCTTTTTCACCCTTGTGTTGACTTTGGTAGATACTAGGATGCTATTTATTAAATTGTGAAATTGGGAATTGTCATTAGACTTTGATTGATTAAGATTAATTATTCTAAAAAATGAATAAAAAGGCGTGACAACAGTAGCAGAGGTCAATTGTAACATTGGAAAGCTAGAGGAGGATATCTTATCTAATTGAGTAAACTACTGTTCTCTATCACGGTATTGATGAAGCTGCTAGCATTAGATATGTTGTGATAGATAATCACTTATTAGCCACCTTGTAAACTTTGAAAGTCGAGAAGTTTGGTGTGCAGATGATATAGTACGAGAATCGTACAGACGTGAATAACAGAGATGGTGTCTCAATCAGCGTTGCAAGAGTACCATATCATCAAGTTCACCTATATTGTCGAGGATCAGTAAATGGGGGTCCTCGCGTGAGTACCCATTGGGCTTATACTTAATTGAGGATTGAAAGTGACACTTAAATTATAAGAGCTCTCGGCCATCTGCACAATGGCCTAATCTTGTTCTAGACCCGAATTAGAACTCTTCTGACCAAAAAAGTTAGGAAACACAAATTATGAGAATCGCGTCGACGTCCTGTCAAGGTTGCATCATAGCCCTGCTTCTTCTGGATTTATTGGGAGCTCCAATCTTGGCATCTCGATTAGCGTTGCGGGCCGGAACCACGACATCTCCATCAACAGCAGCTTGCGCCTCCTCCACCTCTTCCCTTTCTAAATTCATGACCATTGCTTGAGCTTCACAGCTAAATTCTAGTTCAACATGGCGAGCCCACCGGCAGTGGAGGATCAGGCTCGTTTGCTGGAAGATGCCCTGTTGGTCGTAAGAAATCAGTCTCACTTGATGCGCAAGTGCCTAGAGACTCCGGGAAAGCTTATGGATGCTTTGAAATGCAGGTAAGATACAAGCTCTTCAATTTCTACTTTGTTATTCTACAGCTATATTCTCGTTATCTCGTGCTAACATATTATCAGCTCAACCTTGGTGTCAGAGCTCCGAACCAGCAGCCTGGGGCCTAAACAATATTACGAATTATACATGGCAGTCTTCGATGCTCTGCGGCATCTATCCGTCTATCTCAAAGACTCTCATCCGGTGAATCACCTAGCTGATCTGTACGAGCTTGTCCAATATGCGGGGAATATCATTCCACGATTATACCTAATGATAACGGTTGGAACTGTGTACATGTCAATTGAAGATGCGCCCGTCAAGGAGATCATGAAGGATATGATGGAGATGAGCAGGGGCGTTCAGCATCCAATACGAGGAATATTTCTGCGATACTATCTTTCAGGCCAGGCTCGGGATAACTTGCCCACGGGAAGCTCAGATGGCCCGGAAGGAAACTTACAGGATTCGATAAGCTTCATTCTTACCAACTTCGTGGAGATGAATAAACTATGGGTACGATTACAACACCAAGGGCACTCAAGAGATAGGGATTTGAGGACTCAGGAGCGCAAAGAGTTGCAATTGCCAGTAGGAAGTAATCTGGTACGATTGAGTCAATTGGTGGACCTGGATACCTATAAGAACGTCATATTACAGCCATTGCTCGAGCAGGTTGTACAATGTCGAGATGTCCTAGCTCAGGAGTACTTGCTAGAGGTCATAACGCAGGTTTTCCCTGACGAGTTCCATTTGCATACGCTTGACCAATTCCTAGCAGCTGTTTCTCGTCTCAATCCCCACGTCAATATCAAGGTCATTGTTATTGCACTGATGGACAGATTAGCATCATATGCAGCACGTGAATCGGAAGTTCTTCCTACAGAGGACCGCCAAAAACTAGAAGAGGGTGCAATTGCGAAGCTACTTGAGAAAGTGCAACTGGACCAGAAAAAACCGGAACCGGAGAGTTCAGCTACCAATGGGGATAAGGTTCCATCTGAAACTAACGGTGACGACAAGGCTCTTTCCAAAGAGCCAGAAACAGAGACCGCCACTGCCGTTGAGGGTGAGGGTGAGGGTGAGGATAAGGATAAGGAAGAAGCACAACCAGATTCGGAGGCCCCCAAGGAATCAACGCCCAAAGAATCAACAACTCCAGAAAAGAAGAGCAGAGGTATTCCTGACAATATAAAGCTCTATGAAATATTCTTCGAGCAAGTCATGAATCTTGTAAATGCTCAGCACCTTCCAATTCAGGATACAACAGCACTCTTGGTCTCATTAGCCAATTTGGCACTCAATATCTATCCCGATAGGCTTGACTATGTTGATCAGGTTTTGGAATACGCGAATAACAAAGTCAAGCAACATGCGAACTCTCCAGACCTCCATTCTCAGGACTCACAGTCCAACATTCTCAGTCTTCTATTGGCGCCGATGAAATCTTATGTCTCCATGTTCACGGCGCTTTCCCTTCCAACTTATATCCCTCTACTCCATTCGCAAACATATCCTACCAGAAGAGCAGTTGCCGGGGAAATCGCTCGCAGTCTCTTACGCAATCAAACCAAAATATCGAGTCTTTCAGCACTTGAAGGTGTTCTCGAGATCTTAAAGGTTATAATCGAAGAAGGTACTCAAACACCAGCTGGTTACCCTGGTGTTCAGCAACGGAAAGCCATCGAGACTGAAGAAACTGTAGAAGAGCAGGGCTGGCTTGCTCGGATAGTCCATCTTATCCACAGTGATGACAACGATACTCAATATAAATTATTACAGTTGACAAGGAAAGCATATGCAGAAGGTAACGAGCGTGTCAAATTCACCACGCCCGCGCTTATTACGTCTGCAATGAAGCTGGCGAGGCGGTATAAATCAAGAGAACATTATGATGATAACTGGGAGTCGCAGTCGTCGGCCCTCTATAAATTTATGCATTCGTCTCTTTCCACACTCTATGCTCGGGTTGGAACTTCTGCTGAATTATGTTTGCGACTCTTCGTGGCATGTGGTCAGATCGCCGATCAAACAGGTGCCGAAGAAGTTAGCTACGAATTCTTTGCCCAAGCCTTTACGGTCTATGAAGAAGCGATTAGCGATTCTAGAGCACAGTTCCAGGCTGTCTGTGTCATTGCAGGAGCGCTGCACGAATCAAGAAATTTTGGGAAGGAAAATTATGATACATTAATTACGAAATGCGCTTTGCACGGAAGCAAATTGCTCAAGAAGCCAGACCAATGCCGGGCAGTATACCTAGCAAGTCATCTCTGGTGGGCTGTTCCTAATGTTGCCAAGGGTGAGACCGAAGAGACACAAGGGGTGAGTTTTCTCATTAACGTACATTTCGTCTTGCTAACTCCTCTCAGCTCTATCGTGATGGCAAGAGAGTCTTGGAATGTCTTCAGCGTGCCCTTCGAGTTGCCGATGCCTGCATGGACACTGCAGTCTCTGTTGAACTCTTCGTTGAGATGCTCAACCGCTACGTATACTACTTTGATCAGCAAAATGAAGCTGTTAGTGTGATACTTCTTCCTTACTCGCTCCTCTCTAATTATGACTAGGTTACGACAAAATACTTGAATGGCTTAATAGAACTCATCCACTCCAATCTACAGACCAACTCAGAGTCAGCTACAATTGAGATGCCAAAACGCCATTTCCAAAGAACCTTGGAATACATCCGATCAAGAGAGTATGAGGGTGTCATCACCGAGGCCGCCAAGTGAACAACGTACCCATAGATAGAAAGGCCGTTCAATGTAAGATGTCTTTCAAGGTGGCAAAACTCTCGAGACTGGCTGTGTAAATCTGTCCGTGACGTCGATAGAAGTTTAGCTCTAATAAGAACTTGACATAAGTAATTGCGAGGGTGGTAAATGGAAGTAAGCCTTATATAATTAAGATTTCGTCACATGACTTCATTGGTATACTTAAGAATTTCGATTTGGCATCATAATTGTAATATTCTGTGAAATTCATGATTCTTTAATCATAGATCTAATTATCCATTGCGAAACCAATACCTACCTTATTCTACTTACCAGTGTAGATGGTGATAAGCGTTGTCATTTGTACAGGTGTTTTATCAGGCCCCAAGCCCCCTGAGCCGGTGCCGAGACGCGACCGCATCCAATTGTGATAACCTCAACTGTAAGGTCCACATGTACTCTTCACGACACTCATTACTTCTATTGCCCTGGGAATTTGTCTACAGCTGGACTGCTGAGTAATTTAACATCGATTTGCGTTGTAGTTTATTCTCTACACCACCTACATCCTGGACCCTTAACAATATCTCGGCCATTGGCCACTCTCACCATCATGGCTGATGAGAAGCCCTACAAGTACGAGCCTCTCTCAATACCTACATACGAAGAAGCAATTGGATCAACTTCACGAACTACAACCCCGTCACATAACGATGAAGTAGCAGAACCTGCGGAACGGGCGGGGCTCCTAGGCAATGATGGAGAAGGACGACTACCGGTTCCCACTCGGAGAGCTGGATATCGTCCGCCGGCAACTGATGATGGGCGCACTTCTCCAGATACCGATACGCCAATAGATCAACATGATCGCGGGTCCATGGACAGCGAGGAGGCGTTCGTGCGCCGGGAAATGGAAGAGATGGAGATAGCAGAACCACCACAACCGCAGTCAGCATGGGGGAAAAGGATATCTAGTCTTTCCCAGTCCCTATCGTCGATAAATCTGCCATTCAAACTGCGTTTCAAGTGGCCGAAAATGGATGCGAACCTCTGTATATTTTTGGGGAGGGTGTTTGCGATATTGTTGGTTATGGGACTGGTATACTTGCTATTCATGAGCAATTTGTTTCCGTCGGTAAATCAGCGGATGGGAGGGCAGATGTTTGATCCAGAGAGTGTAAGGATATATGTGCAGAACCAGGTTAATTCGGAAAGAATGCGGGAGCAGCTGCAGAAGATTACACAGAACGATCATTTGGCAGGTACAGAGGGCGACTACGTCCTTGCGAAATACGTGCACGATTTCTTCATGTCAGCTGGCTTAGAGAGCGTCAGGATGGAGCAGTTTGATGTTTATCTCAATTACCCAAAAGTAGGAGGAAGGAAGGTGGAGCTTTTGGCTCCGAATGGGGAGGTTAGATGGACTGCGAAGCTCGAAGAGGATAGCATATACACGGACCCGCCACGACAAGAGACTCCTGTTTTCCATGGCCTTTCTAAAAGCGGAGATGTCAAGGGACCTTTGATATATGCGAATTACGGGTCTAGAGAGGACTACAAGCATCTGTCGGATATTGGGATCGATACGAAAGGAGCGATTGCTTTGGTGAGATATGGTGGAACTCAAGGGGATAGGGCATTGAAGGTCAAGAGTGCAGAGTTGGCCGGATTTGCGGGATGTATAATATACAGTGATCCTGCTGATGATGGATTCAAGCAGGGTAAAGTTGCACCTGACGGCAAATTCATGCCAGAAGGAGGAGTTCAGCGTGGCTCTGTTAGTTTGATGAGCTGGGTGGTAGGAGATGTTTTGACACCTGGTTTCGCAAGTGTCAAGGGCCAGGATAGAATTTCCAAAGAGAATAACCCAGGCCTTGTCAACATTCCCAGCTTGCCCTTGTCATGGGGCGATGCTCAGAATCTTTTGAAAGAAATACAAGGCCATGGTCAATTTGGGCCAAAGGAATGGACTGGTGGTATTGAAAATATTGAATACTGGACCGGAAATACTACCTCGCCTCATGTACATTTGGTCAACGATCAGGACGAAGTCGATGAGCAACCAATCTGGAATGTTCTGGGAAAGATTACAGGAATCGAGCAGTCGGAAAAGTCAGTCATTATTGGAAATCACCGAGATGCTTGGGTTTATGGAGCGGTTGATCCTGGGTCGGGAACTGCTGCAATGCTCGAACTTGTTACTATCTTCGGCGATCTTGTGCAGCGTGGCTGGCGACCTCTCCGGACCATCGAGTTTGCTTCGTGGGACGGCGAGGAATATAACCTCATAGGTTCTACCGAGCATGTTGAGAATGATATTGAGCGTCTGCGAAAGGATGCTTATGTTTACTTGAACGTTGATGCCGGTGTTGCTGGCTCCACATTCGAAGCATTAGGAAGCCCAGTCTTTAAAAAGTCGGTTTTGAGGGTGCTAGATCGAATCACCGATCCATTACAGAATGCAACACTTCGTCAATTGTGGGACAGACGCGAGGCGCAGCTTGACGGCCTTGGGGCAGGTAGCGATTTTGTTGCTTTTCAAGACATCGCCGGGACGTCGAGTCTCCATTTTGGCTTTGAAGGTCCTCAACCTTATCACTCAGCTCTTGATAATTTTGAGTATATGGAAAATGTAGGTGACCCAGGGTTTGTCTACCATCAACTTCTTGGTCAGGCATGGGCCTTACTTGTTCTCGAATTCTCGGATCGGCTTGTTGCACCTTTCGATATGGCATCATATGCTGCTTTGGCCACTAAATGGGTCATGGAGTTGGATAATTGGGCAGAGAGGAAGGGCGGTTCCTCAGATAAATGGACCATAAACCCTCTCCGGGAAGCAGTATTGGAAATGGCGAAGGATATTAGACTATTTGAGAAATGGGAGGCGGAATGGGAATCTCTCGTTTTGGCAAACGGAGGATACGAATCTGCTGCTACAGGAGTGCGTCGTCAAAGCCATAATAACAGGATGGCCAATTTTGAAACGCATCTGTTGGATTTGGAAGAAGGTGGTGGGGTGAGTAGTATATCCTCCTTGATTTTTTACACTTTTTAACAGAATTAGATACCAAACAGGACCCAGTTTAAACACGTTATATTTGGCCCCCAGCTCTGGGCTGGCTACGACGGAGAATACTTTTCCGGTGTACGGGATGCGATAAACGAAGACAATTGGGAGCTGGCGAAGACGCAGGTCGAGAAGGCAGCCAGGATAATGACCAGGGCGAGTAAGAAGCTAATAGGGAACCAATAAACAACAGGCTGGTTTTTTTATGTTTGTATATTTGTTTCCAGCGTGGCATATATGGCGTTTGGAACGGGATGAGCATGGATCGCTGGACCCGGGACTGTTTATTATAGTTGAAATCGTTTACATTTCACCAAGTACACATCCTGTTATCTTCTTGCCGGTGATTCAATCATAGGCCGTTACTGAGACGGTAGATGAGAACAGAAGATACTCCACTATCTAGGATCAACGTTAACTTTAGTTTTCATTTGGGCCATTAAAACGACGAGGCGTTATTCAGATAGACGTACTGTTGACACTACCCCCTCTGGTATCATTGTCGTCGTAGCCCCCACATCATGTCCTCCCCTAACGTCCGTCAAAGTGACAACCACGTTCACAATGTCCATCCCTCCATTGACAACATTAATCGGCAACGGCCTATCATAACCTACGCAGAGCTAGTTAGTCTCTGCCTTCTTTGCCACCTATTCATGATTCCTCAAAAGAAAGACAAATACTCACTCCACGGGATCCCACCGCCCAAACTCCCATCACCACAATTCGTGTTGATATTTCCTCTATATGCATTCTTCCCTCCGGTGACCAGCAATGCCAACAGTGCCGCCAACTCGAAGATGAAAACAAGCAAGAAGGTGACTATTTTGAGAGTGCGAATATCTGAGACTTTCTTCTGTCGCGAAGATAGATTAGTTTTCAGGGGTAAATCTGCCATGGGATTATCTGGTCGAGGCCCTTTAGTTGCTAGTCCAAGAACGAGTGTTGCCACAACTAAATGTATGCTCTATTAGCTTGTGTTTCGTCTAGCTAAGCGGGACCGAATGGACATGAAGAAGTGGACATACACAAGACCCCGAAAAGCCCAACACCGATCCAGCCCATCGGTCCATCACCCGGATACGCAACATGCACCGCTAATGCGAAGATCACCAGCCCGCACAGCAAATACAGATATACGAGCGCGATTCCCCATCTCAGCAATAATTTACGATAGCCGGTTGCTAGTTCGTGGTCGTGGAGCGGATGGATGAGCGTTGAGAGGAGCAGAACGGAGAGGATGTTTGAGAGGAGAATCAGAGCCGAGACCGCCAGGAGGGTGTGGAGGCGTGAGAGCGTTTTGGTGCAGCCGTAAGGTGCGGGAAGGAGAAATTGCGTGGTGAACTACTTGTTTGTTTAGAAGTGTAATGGTGAAAATGGAAAAGGATGCAGCTTACAGCTACACTTCCAATAAAAAGCGATATGGTGATCAGGGTCACGAAATGCTCTTTATAGTGTTGCTTCGGGGATCCCATGGCAAGATCCTCTATATAATGATTGGAGCCTGAGGGAAGATTTTAGGTGAAACGGGATCCAAAAGTCCAAGTCCTTACTGGCGGGATGCGACAGAGAGAAAAGCATATTACGTGGCCGTAATTGGACGGTTTTACGTTGAAACGTTCTCTTTGTTGTGGTGTACGGATTCTGGCTCTGGTGCTTTGTTTGCGTACAATTGATGTATTTTAGAAAGTCTAAGGCTTACTCCGCATTCGTTCCAACGACTTCAAACTTCAATAAATAAACTTAGTCGAAGGCTTACTGTACTGTATCAATCTCATTATGATGCTTTGTCAATCAGATGTCACAGGTTCAAGAGTGATCAAAGCGGAATTCGTGTAAATGAAAGCCCGGTTACTAAAGGCATCACAAGGAGGTGTATGAAATATACGTGTGATTGACCAGCTCTCCAAATTCAGCTTTTTATCTCGCTGGGGGTTTTCTCCTCCCTACGCAAATGGAATGAGCCAGTTTAAGTAGCGACAAAAACCGGTTTGTTTCAAATATCAAATTGAATGCTTCTTACCCACGTGATATGGTCACAATCGCTTAATTAAAGGGGTTGACTATAGCCCCACTGCTTTCGGTAACATGGTAATGCTTTCTGTCGTTACAAATATTAAAGAGCTTCCTTTATTAAAAATTGAGATGATGCAGAAATTCACTTTCTCCGCTCTTTGGCAGAAATTGGCATAATAGACTTATAATAAGGACGTTACATTCATTCAACAATCAGACGAAGTAAAGGTAGTCTTTGTGAGGCTCTAAAGTTAGGAGGCTCGGAATCCTGACATGTGGTGGTGCGGCTCAAATCCAGGGGTAATCACTACGCTAGCGTAACGCTAGGAGGGCGCTGGTAGAACGCCGGAGTATATGAACTAAGGAAAGAGGGTTAATAATACGATATAGATTATCTTCTGTGAATATTAGAATGCGAATTCTAAGGCTTGTATCACTCTGTCTATTGCTTCTCACAAATAATATTGAAATTAATATGAGAAAGCATAATGGCTTAATTAAGGCTTAGAATCTATAATACTAATAGTTGAATTTTAAGGTGAATAGTAAAGAAATCTCCTTGATTGCTGCTTTTTGATTCTCCATAGCGTGAAACAGCTCTCGCCCATCGATGTTTTTACTACCGTGGCTTGGGTTATGACTTGAGCTTGCGAAGATATCTCCCTGTATGGTGTAATGGAGCCAAACAAGGAATACAAGCACAAAATAGCTCAATTGCGGGTTCGACTACTCCTCTGATTAGAATTTGGTTTCCATTTATGAGAAATATAATAGGGCAGAAATACTTACAGCTGACATCGGTCTTGCTTTGGTCCCGAATAAGAATGTAAAGCCTTACAGCGGCGAAGATGATTGACAACCCGCCAATGCTGAATGTACCACCAACGTTGTACTTTTTCGCTGTGCTCATCTGTAACTTCATAACAGCAAAGATAGGTAATACTAAAATCGCAATATCAAGTGCAATATTGGTACATTGAATTCCGATGAAGATGTTCAAATACGGGATACACTTCCCTGGAAGCTCTGGTTTCCATGAATTTGCGACAGGTGTAGACTGGAAGGCAGATGCCAGGCTAATTACTATCCGCCAGATAATGCTCAGACTTGCGAGCACAATGAGCCAGGATCGATATTTTCTGCCAAAAACCCTATGATAGAATAGAAGTACTGAGAACTTGATCAATGTCACTGCTCCACCATAAAGCTGGAAAGTAACGAAAACAAGCTAATAGGTTCTTAGACTCATTTTATATAACAAAGTGGGAGCTCGGCCATCGTACCTTTCCAAAGTTTACTCCATCCTCTGGTTGGTGGCGTTTGTCTCGCCGTGCGATTGGCTGTATCCGCTTTTGCAATTGAGTCCAATAGTTGGGGCTATTGGCTTGATAGGCACGCGGCAAAGGTGCGGGTACGAAGCGAGACGACCTAGTTTGTGCCTGAGCATCCATTGGCTCTAGCCCAAGTCAATCTAATAACCAACAACGCCTATATAACGTATAACCAACATTGCTTCGTATTTGGAAGTTACCAACTACTAGGGAGATGGTTTGTTGTTCGTTCAGCGCCAATTATCATTTGTTTTCATTATCGGAAGATTCTCTGATTCGAGGGAGCCTGTCAGAAAGACAGGGTACGTGTAAGAGTAAGGTAGAGGTATAGAGAAAGAAAGAGAGGGAAACATGAATTTGAACCTGGTAAGTGCAGGCACTGCCTCATATCAGCATCGGTGGGCCCTATTTTCAACCCTCCTAGAATCCATCTACTTACCCCGATAGCAACACTCACTCACTCTGACCAGACCGAACTCCATCAATGTCTTGGATGGTTCAACATTCAATGTGACTATATGTAAAATTTTAAGACTTGCCAGTCAGCAAGAAGAAACCTTAAGCAATGGACCAGCCACGGTCGCTATGGCTCCCTAATGGCGCTCCCGATGCTAAACAGCTATCCGTTCCCACCCCTGTGTTCCGGTCCTCGTGCGACCCATGCGCCTCATCCAAAGTCAAGTGCGATCAGGTGAGGCCTGTATGTCACAGATGTATCCTTTCAGGGGCGTGCTGTTTCTATGGTATTTCTCGAAAACATGGTCCATCCACGCTTCACTCTCGACATAGCCGTCGAAAGTCTTGTCTTAAGGGAAAAGCAACAGCTGCAAGACTTGCTTCGAGCGCGTCTGAAGAAACCAATATCCATATCATTTCTTCAATGCAGCCCGAGCTATATACCACAAACTCAGATCTCCGACTTGGGCCTTTAACTTTGGAAGCTGAAATTAATCAAAAGCCCTTGGAATGCAGAGATCAAGCAACATCCGATTTTTTTGACTTCAATTTGCCTGGTGCAACTACTCCAGGTTTTATGGACTCATTGAGTGGACGGTCACCGACCAGTGTTTCTATTATCGATCAAGATTTCGGCCACTGTCCCCCAGTGGAACTCTCTGTGACTTATGGAGATAGTTTAGCACCGGAGCATGAGGGCTCTGTTCATTCAGACTTTACAATCGAGAATCGTCGGCCACTTAGGCAGGCGTCCAGTTCAATAGCGGGTGTGTACTCTGATGCAGTATATGCCAGTCTCGGTGAAAACCTAGTGACGGATGAGATAGAGAAATGCCAGGGACCGCAATCATGTTTCTCGATTGCTTCCTCCACGCTACAAATGTTGTGCGAACAAAACACTCAAATCAGTAGCAATGTTTCGTCATCAAGATCTAGTAGTTCAGGTGCTACTATAAGAACTACAGCATCAAGTTCCAGGCGTGCAGGCAATGACAATATTCTTCACTACAATAAAATTGCGATCGCGAACATCACTTCCTTACTGAACTGCCCATGCGCCCAGGATCCATATCTGGCTATGTTATACGCTTCGATTGTTTCAAAGACACTGCTATGGTATCAATGCGCAGGAGGCTCATCACAAACGAAGCTAGGACAATGCTCAAGAATCTTTCTAGACCCAAGTGCTTCAGGATCGTCATCAAAGAACTCTGAAATCGAGCAAAGTGTCACTGTGACCCCGTTGCCTATTACTGTTGGTAATTTCGAGCTTGATGCAGATGATCGCAAAGCTCTGAGTAAGTTCTTACTTCTTAGTGAGCTTCGAAAAGCTGGACTCCTGATTGACCACATGGCAAACAAGTTCGGAAGATCGGGGGATAATATGTCAGAAAGATCGGGCAGTATCTACGTGATGCTTGGGGCATGGTTGAAAGCAGAATTAGCAAGGACAATTCGAGATGTTGAGGTTCAGCAACTGGAAACCAGTTGAATGACGGATGAGATTAGCTGTGACACTACACCCAACGCCAAAATTCGCTTTTTCAAAAATTGTAGAAAATTGAATAGAATACATTATGCCGCATGATGGAAGTTAAGCAACTGAATAACACTAGGATATAGACAGCAGGTAATTACTCTCCACAAATATGAGCGACATGCACTACCCTCAGTACCAAAATACCTCATCAGTGCTGCCGTTGAACTTGTTTTCTTCATTCATATCCTTGATAAGGACTTTGATACGTTCTACCAACGCTTTTCCATACTGAAAATACAATTGTAAGCTTTTGATGACACACCAAGGATTAATACAACCGACCTCGGGACCAAGTGGGGGTGTAGGTTTGTTAACATCAGGCTATTTAATACACGTCAGTACCTGATTGCTCAATTTGAGGCGAAAGTAGGTTGTAGTAAGAAGTGTCTCTAACCCTCAACCAAGGAACCAACGGCGTCTTCGCTGTTTGGCATGCCTTTCGCATAGCATTCAGGTCTTCATCATTATAGCCACCGCCAAGTATTATTGCCTTGGGGATATTATGGTAATTTTTCGATCCAAGTTCGACGTCTGTAGAGACCGGTTCTCGCTTCAAAATGGCTGGGATCTCAATCCTGCCGGTGTCAGAACTAAGACAAAGGTGAATGACTAAAAGTTCCACGACCATTAGCACTTCTTGCGACTCTGTGGTAGGAAAAGAACCCAATTACCATCCATCTCTGGTTTTAGGGCTGCTATGACACCAATTGCAATTTTGGTGGTTTTACCACAGAGAATGACGGGGAGCACTCCTGCCATATTTTCCGAAAAGATTTAGGTTTAATAAAATCTTCGTCGCAAATACTTATTGTGTAGCTAGGGCTGTTCAATCGTGTTGAAGTGAATTATAGATCGGCGACCGGCAGTTGCCCAATTGTGTTTAAAGAGGGAGAGGCTAGATTCTAGAAAAGAACGCAAGTGGCGAAATGCCTCATCGTACCACATATTTGTACCTTGCTTTTAATGTTGCACGTTGCCGAAAGACCACGTAGCGAGCTACGTTATGTCCGGATCGAGCCCGAACCACCAACCTATCATGAAAAGACGTGACTGACCTGAATGCATAATTCTGCCGCCAGCCCAAAGTAGATCGAATGTTCAGTGTATTGCCTTGACAGGACGTCTACTTCAAGGTCGCGTGTAAGCCGCATAAATTATTCATTCCTTCAGGTCCATGTCAAAACAAACCACATGACAACATCCTCTTCCTGAGTTTTTCGGAAATTTCAACACTTAGAGCAGAAAACCTATTTGATATTGGTGGTATGATAGCTGTGGTTACAGGCGGCGGCTCAGGTTTGGAAACCCTATGACACCTAGGTCCAGTCAACCGGCTAACTCGAGTTTAGGAATAGGCCTGATGATGGCCAAATCGCTTGCTGAGAATGTGGCTGCAAAAGTATACATTGTCGGTCGAAGCAGAGATCGTTGGTAAACTGCAGTAGATCTCTATCTAGAGTAAATGCTCCCCATAACTCTTGCAAAGATATTTAGTATGCCAACTATCCACAGGATTATTATTCCAATCTGCGGGGACGTAACCTCACAACCAAGCTTGGCTCAAGTCTCTGCACAAATTCTTCAACAAGCAGGCTTCGTCAACCTTCCAGCTCTTGGACCTAAGAAATAAACAAAGAAATTTAAATGTCAAGAGTCAAGTCATAGCAACAGCGAGCATAGCTGGGTAATGAGAGATCCGCGCTGGGATTCGCGTATTGCTCTAGTAAGGCTGCTTTGGTTAGCATGATGAAACGCTTTTTTACTTATTGTGTGCCATGGGGCATCGGCTTCAACTCTATTGCGGCTGGCTGTATGTTCTCTATACTTGGACCTCCTATCATGCACCTGAAAACATATATTGATTGCCACCAGTGTTTCCTACCACTATGTCCCCTTTTCGAAGATCCCAATAATACGGTTGACTCCACCATCTTTGTAGCCATTGGTGCAGATCGATTGGTGAAGAATTTCGCCAACTCCATCAAAATGGGGCTTCTAACGAACGAGGCAGAACTGTTCTATGTCCTATCTGTCCCTGTGTTAGTTCTCGGAGGAAGTTGATCAACATCGCCATACGGGCGATGCTTCTGAGGTCGGATTGTGGAACATTGGCGGCGATTGCGATATCGTGATATGAGATGGGTTCGTCGGGAGGTATTATCTGAGGGATCTGAAAGTGGCATAGCCATCTCAAACATGCGAGTTGATTATTCTGATGTTTAAAAGTTAGGGTTCTAAACTTCGTCGCCCATAATGATACTTCCACAGAATTGTAAGCCAAGAAAGTGACCAATGATCGTTGTCTTGATTTAATCATGTGGTGCGTAACAAATTGCGAAAGGCGTACCTGAATAGCTTGAACCATCAAAAAGTCACTACTGTCAGTGGTCAACATTTGTATTTGAGCAGCTGCATCATTTATCTCATATTTTATGGATATCATTTTATTTGATGCATTTAGAGGTAATAGCGTAGTCGGACTATCTGGTTGGAATGTCTTGTCATAGTGGCCACACTTTTCGCAAAATCTGGTAAGTTTTTCGGAATCTTTCAAATTTTCCTTGCTAATGAGACAATGTTCTCGACAGGCGCTGGGGATGGTTTTGGTCTCGCTGCGAATTGAGAGAAAAACACCTTCCTCATTGTAAGCTGTCCTTTTGAAATATTAACCAAAAGATACTGAGCTTCTTGAATAAGCAAACGATAATTGAGCGTAGAATCTGGGACATAGCTTTAAAGTTAGTCACCAACAGGGGAAATTACTTGAGAAGTGGGTATGGCCACGGGATTGAACATAGGCAACCCCATTTCACAGAATTAAGGTGTGATACAGATCGTAACTCAATAATACCATACATCAGCAGGTAAGCTTTCCTACCCTCTAAAATGAAGACCTATTGGCCAGGATCATTAGCTAAACCACACTGCTCTACCGCCTTCTTATCAAATGTCGCCAAGGCCAAGCATAGTATTCACGTATGTTCGAAGTTGTGTTAGGTGGTGAACTGTTTTCGGAGGGGAATCAATTACCAGCGGTATAACACATCTGTTTCGTGCAGATCTACCGCATCCTTGCCTTACTGCTCGTTTACCGCAAGCCACCTACTCTTTTCTCGTTGCTCTACATTATTTAACCATTATACCCCTGCCATCCCCGAGATCCTTGTAATCCCGAGCGTCACCGATACAGCTCGGGAATCACCCAGTGTGCCCGAAATCCATGTAGACATGGGTATTCATTGTCGATGCATGATCCCATGAGGAAATGCCATGTATGAAGTGTGTGAACATGAGACTAGTCCCACACAGCCAACGAGAATCCACACAACTCAATAGTTTGCTTGGACACGAAGCAGAAGAGATTTCCTATGTTAGACCACTACTCTGACTACCACCCCGAGTATCAATCATTTGACAGCTACACCTCAGCTTTTTTTTCTCCTTCAAGCTCGACTCTGTTCCTGTTAGCTTAAATTTAAGCTCGTCTCTGAGCTTTGATCTGCAGACTCACCTTCCGCGGCTCAAATACCTCCAATCAACGCTGCACCGTACAATGGCTTCATTAGCTATCGGTCACGTTGTGATTATAGGGGCTGGTCTTGCTGGGCTTGGTCTCGCTCAAGGACTGAAACGGAATGGAATTGACTTCAGTATCTATGAACGCGATCCGGCAGTAGACTATCGTGCTCAGGGTTACAGAATTAAGATATTTCCTGACACTATTGAGCATTTAAAACAGTTATTGTCATCGGAACTCTGGGAAGAGTTTGAATCTTCATGTGCTGAGACCGTGATGGGAGAGAGCACAGTTAATGCTCTCACTGCCAATCTCATTTCAAGTAGAGCATTAGCGGGGGTCAAGCCATATACTGTCGATCGGGGTGTCATGAGGAATGTTTTGATCCAAGGCCTTGAGGGAAAGATTAATTTTGGAAAAGATCTTAGAGAATATACAATAAACACTGATGGGGTTACGGTATTTTTTCGAGATGGCTCGGAAGCCTTTGGATCACTTCTCGTTGGGGCTGATGGCGGTCGCTCAGCTGTAAGACAACTCTTTATGCCCCAGTTCAAAGTGGTCGACCCGAAAGGTGTCTGCATATTTGGCAAAACTCCCATAACGGAAGTGCTAAAAACTCGCATTATGCCAAAGATGCTTGAGTGGTTTTGCGTTGTTAGAGACACAGCACCAATAATCCAGGAGGTCATTTTTGGCGGCGACCTTCCCGTCACCATGTTTGTTGAAAAAATGTCTTTCCCCAGCCGTGATAAAGCCCAAAGCGTTCTTCCTGATGATTATCTTTATTGGGCGATCTTATTGCCCACACAGCTACTTGGGCCGAATGAAGAGGACATTGCTCGAACAATGCAACAACCTTCAACACAGATTGCCATGAACCTTGCTTCAGAATGGCACCCATCATTGAAGTGTATATTAGAACTTCAAGACTCCACTCAGGGTGCTGCAATTCGGATCATTTCAAGCCCACCTGAATTACCACAATGGGAGATTTCAGATAAGGTCGTACTGATTGGAGACGCTGTTCATGTCATGTCACCTGGTGGTGGGGTGGGAGTTGCTACAGCGTTGAGAGACTGTGCTACACTGAGTTCAAAGTTGGCGGCAGATGGGTTGTCGATCAAAACAATCGGTGCATATGAGTCTGCTATGCGACAATATGCAGAAGCAAGCATCAGAAGAAGTTTTAGAGGCGGAAATAAGTTTTTTGGTCAGCCACCTTTTGAAAATTGTGAAGAGGTCAAGTTCAGGAAGTCTCCCGGAGAATCGTGAACTCAGGCAGCATTGATGTGTAAAAGTTGAGCCCAATTCAGGTGTGCGCTTGCTCCAATATCCAACAAACACTTATCAAGAATCTCATTTTGCTTTCCTTAGAGCCTAGTGTAGTGATAAAAATCTGCTAGCGAATACCGAGAAATATCCATAAGTGGCTTAAAGACTATATCTAATAAGGTTTCAAGCGTCAGTGGATCAGAAACAGGAAGGTAAGCCCTTATAGAAGATATCCTACTGTTTAGAATTACAAGTAAGTTTGTAAATTATGCATATGATTAATTAGATCTCCTAGTTTAACTTTCTATTTTGCTAAACGGGATTTGTTTCTTCCTGCGCAAACAGAATAAGCCAGTTCAAGCAGCAACAAAAAGCGGTTGTCTCGAAAAGAACGCCTCTTGCCCACGTGATATAGTCATAGTCGCTTAATTAAAGGGGTTTGCTCTAGCCCCATTACTTCCAATGAATATCACGTTGGTAATGCCTTTTGTCATTATGAATCCTAGAGAGTTTGCTTTCCAGCAAAATGATATAATGCGAACTTTCAGTTTTTCAGCCCTTTAGTGGAAATTCTCATAATAGACTTGTATGGGGACATTGCATTCATTTAATGATCAGATGAAGTAAAAGTAGTCTTTGTGTTATAAGATGTAACGTTATATTATCACAGATAAGCTCATATGGAAGCTGATCATTCTGAAGTGACGGTTTAAAAATATAGGCTATTGTGAAACTTAAGCAGATAATAATGCTTTTCTACTATAGCAATCTGTTCAGTGCATCGTACTTGGTATGTCTTTGCAATTGCCACTCTGTTGCATCACTGAAGGAGAATTTGACTCGGCATAGTTGTGTTTGGGCATTGCAGGATTAGACCTCTTAAGATATTGATGCTCAAGGCTCTCTAACATCTGGATATAAGTCATTTCGATTTGCAGCTGTGCGCAATTGCTCATTGTACTTTAGGAAGCGCGAACTTAGACTCCGAACAATATTTGTTGATCTCGCTCATCGAGTCACTGACGGCCTTTGGTATAGCCTCTGGTCTAGAAGCTAGAGCTTGTTCAATACATGCTACTATTTCGAGTAGAGCACCGTATGCCGAAGGATCTGAAGGTTGGTACTTTCGTAGTAACTTGAGAAGATAATCCACCACAGTGTTCCCGGTATCATCTGTGCAGGTAACATCTGCGCCTTCTTTTATGATGCTTGCCAAAAACCACTCAGCCTGGATGTAAAAATGATACCAGATCCCATCCATCTCGTCATTATGGGGGAAGATTTTGTGTATCGGTTGTTGGCCACTGCTGTCCCTTTCGAAAACATTGCAACCTTGCTCCACTACAAGCTGCACGACTTTGAAAATTTCCCTTTCACGAAAGGATGCCCTCTGTTCGTTCAAATCCATGAGCAAATGAAGCGCAGTCTGTCCAGCATCATTATGGACTGTAGCATCTGCCCCTATGTCAATCATATAACACAACTTCGTCATGCTTTTTCTTTTAGCAGCGAGCATTAATGCGGTGTTGTTTTCAGTGTCTCTGGCATCTAAAATATCATTTCTTGATACTTCTGATGTTAATAATAACTCGGATATCACATAATCCACTGCTTCTCTAGATTCAGCGTGATAGATAGCTCCCCGGCATTTGTGATCCTTTGCGTCAAGTAACGCTCCATGGTTCATGAGGTACGCACTTATGGAGATAGCAGCATTGCCATTATCAAAGGTTAATGCGAGTAGTAAAGGCGTTCGCCCAAGTTTATCACGAGCCTCGATGGTGGCGCATCTCGAAACAAGCAACTCGACCGTGTCTGCGTCACCATAATGTGCAGCATAATGAAGTGGAGTATCCTCTTCGTTATCAGGGTGATTGACGTTGGCTTTAGAATCGAGGTACAGTCTGGCTAGTTGCAGGTCGGTAGCATGTGTTGTGATCACGCTAAACAGTGGGGTTTGACCATACTTGTCCTCACAGTGCACGAGTTGGGGATGTTTCCCGATGAGGATCTTGGCAATGTCGATATCGTAACACTCATGAAGCGCCGAATTTCCAACCACACCAATCGCTTCCACTTGTGGCTCATAGTTTTCCAGCAGGAAGGCTACCATTTCCTTGCGTCCCATTTTGCAAGCTAAATATAACGGCGTCCATTCATATTTGTTGCGCTCTTCAAGGAGCGCAGGGTCAGCGTTCCGAAGAAGGCATTCCTTGGCAACCTCCACCAAATTCCACTTACAGGCTGCAAATAATGGACTTTTGCTATCGGACAGCAAACTAAGACTCTCCCATTGGCTTTTGAAAGAACGTAGAGCTCCAAGATACTGTTCAAATGTTATCAGCCCCCTGCCTGATATCATCCACTTACTGAGGATACCCGAAATTCCATGTTCTTGACGCTGTTCGACAGTCAAGTCGGCGCAGTGATCGCCCCAAAATTCACCGGCATAACGGATAAAATGTTCACGATGGATGAAGACGTCAAGACGTAATTGGCCACGATATGGAAGAACTTGTCTACAGCCCACCTCACAACCCACCATATAGTTGAGGCAAGTTTTAGCGGCCTCTATAATGCACTCGGGCATCAGATACTCGCCTCCAGACAAACTGCCTTCGCCCTCCCCTTGAAGGTAATCCTTGACAGATATGTGTGCAAAGTCAGCGAATTCTTGATCTTCGCTGTATTTGACCACAACGATAAAATTGCGACACAATTCAAGAATGTACTGAGCCTTCACCTCCGGGTGATGCGTAATATTACCGGTATCGAATGGATCATCGCCACAGTCAAATGCCACCGCCTCAGCGATCGCATCTATGTGTAGACGTTTTTTCGAACTGAGAAGTATTCTGTAAACTTTCGCCGCATGTTTTCTCTGTATTTTGCTTGACGAAGTGTTCTGCTCGAAAATCTCGGCGTAAGCAAGATTAAGCTCTTTCACTCCCGCTATTGAAGAGGAATCCAATTTCTCTAGCATTTCTTCTACAGCACTGGAATGTAGTAATCTTTGTCTTTGATCTAGGAATAGAGATAGCTGGAGCTGTACCCAGCGAAACCTTTAAAAAGTGTACGTTAGCAAAGTGTAACATTGAGAATTGTGGGTAAACTCTACATTCCGCCTGCTCGTCGCTCGAGTATAGAGATCAATCTCTTTTCCAAGTCAGGTCTTTTCCCTTTTAGCAGCCGTTTACGCTTCTCTTTATTTTCCACTTCCCGCGTGATAAAGGTCAGCATATCACTTTTTGATGCAGCAGTATTAAGATCTATCTTTATGCAGTTGGAGAACTCATCAACCACCTCTACATCGGGACGACTGGAGACCAGAAGCTCAAGCGTCCCCGTCGTAGCATTTGAGACACTTTCCAAAATACCCAATAACTTTTCTGGATGATCGCATTCATCAAGAGCGTCTATCATAACCCGAAATACCAAATCTGAGGCATTAAGCACGTCAATGAGCAATTGTTCCGTTTCCCGGACAAGCAATGGTGGTGGCTTGCCAAAGTCTCTACCTTCCTTCTTGTAATGATCTATCACTATTTGTGATACATCTCCAGTGAAGGGGTTGCTGGATGCTTGTCGAAGCAGCTGCTTTAGAATAGCGTGATATTCGCTGCGATCACTTAAATCCTGGCCTCTGGAGCAAAACACGTATCCGAAACGACGAGTCGTGTACTTCCACCAATTCTTCAAGTGCCATCTAATAACACGCGTGCTAGATACACCATCAGTAAAGTTCATATCCGGGTGCTGAAGATACTGACACAAGGGTAGTTTTACCAGTGCCAACTTGATACGATTAGCTGCTCTCAACAAGAATATGCGCTTGGAGCATCGACTCACCAGTGCCACATAACCACAAAACACTATCTCGTTCAGAGATGTTGTTGGAAGACCAAGCTGTGAACTCGGGATTTTCCAGTAGCCATTCCCCGCAATTTTTATAGCGATCGTCGACTCCTGTCTTCTCACTTAGACCTTTATATGACGCTCGGTGATCAACATCAGATATCCAGTTCAAAACCTCTATGTGTTTAGTGCTCTTCTCTTTCATCGTACTAAGGTGGGTTTCGCAGATCTCATGGCTGGAATTGATATTTTTGATCGACTCCTCCCAAACACCGGTGTCATAGTAGACTCTGAAAATTCGGCCTAGGTTGAAGCTCAGTAAAGATTTGTAGAAGAGCATCGACACAGAAGACCTTACTGAGCTTGTCATCAGGTCTACGAAGCGTAGATGCGACCCACTTGAGCACGTGGCAGTAAAGCTGAATAACGCCAGCTTCTATCGCTTTCTGTTTAGGTGGTGTTTCTGATTCTAGTGTGGGGAGATATATGGCTTCGATAACCGCCCATTTCGCCAGCTTAGACGCTACTTCACCGATATCTCTTATCATCTTCTGATTCAGAGTGGTTTCTGCTAATGTCGCCTAACGTTGTAAGAAACACGCAGCAGTAACAAGGAATGGAATGCCCTGCTTACCTCGAGAACCACAAAAAAACCTCTCAAAGCTAGTTCAGAGGCCTTGGTGGGATCAAATTTCGCCGCGGCCATCGCAGGATCTTTGAATAAAAGAATGTGTTTGATTGTTTGCTCAACAAGAGAGCTTGATGTTCTCGATTGCTCATCCTTCAGGCTTTTTCCTCTGGAGCTGACGGTTTCCAGTAGCTTATCTACGTGAAAGGCGTCGTCATTCAAGATTTGTTGTATTTGGTGTAGCTTTTTGAAGAGATCCGGATTGCTTTCTTCAAGCCGTTTCTCAGCGAGCTTCCAACGCGATGAACGCCCGCTCTTTTTGACAGTCGAGCCTGAAGCAGCTAGAGCTATATTCGCAGCACCATTTTGCACTTCAGCTGCAGCTGGCAGCAAGCCCGATACATCTTCGACGGTTACAATCTCAGGTCGAGGCGATATATTTTCTTCAGCAATGTTCTGTGGCTCACCATCTACAATTTGAGAAGCTTGCCCCGGATGTTTGTTTCTCGTCAACGAAGCCACAAGGCTCTTGGGCCAGCCACTTCTTCTAGTGATTGCGCGTGGATCCTCATTGTTGCTAGGACAGTGCGGAGCCGGCTTGCTTCGCTTGAATAACTTGGGCATAACTTCGTCTTATCCTGTGCAAGTAAAGCTACACTATGATGCGAGGAAAGTCAAAAGCAGTACGGCTGATTTAAGAGGAGGGGCAGCTCTTATCACGCGGCTGCCACCTCGTTGAGGCTGGAGGTTACAACACATAACACGTGATTATATGCAAGTACAAACATAGCCTAACTGGCCAATGCTGATCTTAGCTACCGTTCTCCAAAATCCTATTTGGCATGTTTAATTGGCTTGTCAGGTGGAATCTACAGCCTGGCTTTCGCAAAACAAATCTCAAGACCCTCTTACACAACATATTCAAGTCTATCATAGGCTCTACTTTGTGACATCCAGCCGCAGACCGGGATTATTGCATTGCCAAGCCCAAGGCTACGCCTCGGAGACTATTCTGATGTACTAATTACAGTAGAGGAAAGAAGAGAAGCTCCACTGAAAACAAGCCTCAATTTCATACAATGAGGGGTATCAAGCCGTTCGGCGGCTCTTGAAAGCAATGCCCCAATGAGGCTATGCGTTGCCCATGTATTCTCTCATGACTTAGTCACTGAATGATTTATATCTATCATCTAGAAACGACCCGATCATCCCTCTGTTAGATCTATAAGTGAAATTCCACAACGGCCTTGAGACAGTCGCTTTGATGATGTACGAAGCTGGATCTGGGATGAAAGGGGGTACTTCGCTTATGGACGTGAGTGAGCTGTGAGCAATAGTGCACGTGATGGTGTTCTCACTCGCTTAGCTAAAGGGGTCCGGCTGTGGGTCCGCCACTTTAAGTCAATATAAACTTGCTAACGCGATATGCTGCTACAAAAATCAGAGAGTTTGCTTTGTGGAAGCCACTGTGGTGCGAGTGTTCATCGCTCAGCCCTTTGGTGGAAGCCGTCTCACGTGTCGTTACCGTGTTCCCTTCCGTGATGATAACTAGCAATTAAGACTCACCTATCAATCTGATAAATTGTACCCAAAAAAATTTTTTGGGGTTTCTTTTGGCTCATTGAAAGACTTAGTGTCAGTTCTCCTAATTATCATGCGAATACTACAATATTAGTTATATCCTTTCATACCTCCCTCGACTTGTGATTCTAGTGATGCTTTCTCTGCCTGGTCCATCTAATCTTTTTTTTCTGGTATTTCATCGTCCTATGCTACACTCTGTATAAAGTTTGAGGGCTCCACACAACTGACACACGCTATTCGTTAGTCCCATACGCTAGTTTTTAGTTCAATACGCTAGTACCATAGTCATCTTCGCCAATATTCGGCGCTGTTACAAGGTGTATAAATACAGTCAAACATTGCCAAAACAATATTCAGCCGCTAATAAACCAGCTCATATTACCACGCTGTTTGAGAGAACAGACGCTGCTTGAAGTTATGCTTTCAGTTGTGATTCCATTTCTAGCTACTGTCGCAAAGCACACCGTTATCAACGCTTCGCTCTTTTAGATTCGCAATTTCTTGTTGTCTAGTCGGGATCCAACAGAGACAACAGTGCGGTCTTGAATCCAGCGCGAGCTAGATTCGAGTCTTACGAGAGTCCAGCAAGCCAGTCACGCATAGATGAAGTCGTTATCATATAGTGCTTGAAACGGATGAAATGAGGAGTCTTGTATGATCTAAAAGCAAGGGTTAAATGTGATGTTGGTCTACTAATTTGTAAGAGATTGTAGCGTTTTTGTTATCGTGACATTGTACGATATTCGCCAAGGCTCGCTACCCCTGAATCTTGTTCTCGTCTTGTCAGAAAATGGCGAAAACCCGAGTTCTTTAGATAGAAACAATGGTATAATTCCCTCCCTACAACGAGATTCTATATGGTGGGGAATGATCAGCCGATGACATGTAGGCATTACCCTTGGCTGAAAGGTTATACGATATGAGTAAGGTATTGCGTATATCAATTCCTAGAAACCGAAAAACTTTTTAGGTCGGTTTGGTGTATCATGGTCTCTTGTCGAATATCTAAAGAAGATCTTTTGAAAGCCGTCATGGGCTCAGATAGATCCATGAGTAGTTGTATGGCCTGCAACTCTTAGCATTGCTCGCACCGCCCTTTTCACGGCCTGCATTAGTTCTTTTGGTAGATCTATTCTTGAACAGTCAAGCTCTGTTTTGATCATTAATCAGAAAACGAAAGGACGCAGGTAAAGCAAGAAATACGAATACAGAGTGGCCCAGTTTTGTCTTGGTCAACGTGAGTCTCTGGTGAGACAATAATAAATCAACAAAGACGACAGGTTGAAATCGAATATCGATGGAGGGAAGAGACCATTAAATACTTTGAGCGATGGACATTAAGCTTTTGAATTTTTGATTATTATTTCTATTAAGTTTGAATACTCTAACATAATCAGAGATCTTTCATGGATTTCTCTCATAGCGCCATTACTTCCACGCGTCCAGCACTTGGAGCGTTTCATCTTCATTCCATCGTAGCCGCAGTAATATTTACATTGTACAGGAGGGTTGACGAAGTATATTCGTGACAAATTCGAAAGCATATTTCAGCATTTCGCTTTAAATTCTGATATCTTTAGGCGATACCCATAAACGATGTCGCGGGTCTGTTGTTGAGTTTCTTCTCCTAATGTGGAGACGGCGAACTCCAATCACACGATCAAAGGAGACGGGTTCGCATGCCTTCTTGCGACCACATTCTCATTTTTTGTGCTATTTGACCAAGATGGATAAGTAGTGTGCCATTGGCCATTATCATATGTAGTTGTAGTCGTAGAAGCAACGACGGATGTCACAGATATCTCCGATGGGAAGTCTGAGGTATAGACGAGATAACTGGAGATAATGGAGGCAGCTCCGGTTGGCGACGAAGAAGTTATCGAGGCTGTGAGTGTTTCCGAGGCTCGCAAAGATGTTGTTGTAGAAACGGTTGGTTCGGATACTGCCTTAGAGGAGGCTGTCGAGGTTGGGAAGGACTCGATTGAGCTCGTTCGGTCTGCGGTTGTGGAAGATTCCACAGCGATCGCAGAAGTAGAAATTGATGATGTAGAAGTTTTGCTTAGAAGTACGGAAGAAGTGATAGTGGAAGTGCGAGGGAGAGCTGGGATCTCCACTGTGACTGGAGGAGAGTTGACGTTTATTATAGAGTATCCCGTCGTAGTCACTGTTGCTGGAGATGGCTTAATCGTGACGAGAGAAGTCTCTGTTGCCTCTGGACCTTCAATTATCTTCGTAACAGATATGTAGTTTGTGGTTGGCAGAGGCTTTTCTATTATGGTTTTGGTTGCCTGCGGTGCGGTATGTATGACGGTTTGAATAATGGTTGATTGAATTGGTTCGGATCCATCCTCCCCAGTAGCAGCTGGGATTCCCCCATCGACAGGTACAACAGAGTATTTGGCTCGTCTGACCAATTTTTGCGGCCGCGTGTCTATTTGAGGAGCGAAAGGTAACGCGTTGCTGAGCAAAAGGAACGTTGGCAACGCAAGTATTGAGGTATAAACGGTCCTCATGGTTAGTGATAGAGAATGGAAGATCTAACACCAATTGAGTATGAATGAAATTAACCCGAGTGAGATAGCTATGAGAGAAACAGTGGGAAAATAAGAATGGTAGATCGTCCATGATATATGCAGATATCCGTGGCAAGTTGGGAGGTTGGGGATGGGGCGCGGTTTGGATGAAAATGAGGAGGCTGGCAAGGGACTACCGCGCATATTTCTGTCTCAAAACTTCAATATGAGGTTACTACCTCGCAGACGCCATGCTGGGTGGCTCATATCTTTCGAATAGAGCGAGCCACACAATCGTGGCCACCTTACCTTGGGAAAGATTTTATTGTGGTGTTGTCTCTAAGAATTGATAAACATTAGATTCGGGTGTCTCAAGTGCCAAGCCGGTCGAGGGCTTGGCGGTTACCAGCCACGTGCTTATTCTGAGTCCAATGAAACCTCAACCCTCCCGTACCAAAACAATTGTTTCGCACCTATCTCAAATAATATGTAGGCTAACGTTAGGCACAGTATCTATTCTAGTATTTAGGGCTCTTTCCGTGCTGCCGTTAGTATCACCTACATGCAAAAAGAAGCTCGTGTGGGTCTTAGCATGGCTTCTAGTTCTTTCAGAGACTTTTTTCTCGAACTTGATGATTGAATAATGCTATTAGAGAGAAAGGAAGGTTGAGTCTGATATAGTTTCACATGCGAAGGTATCTCTGGTGCTCTGCATTTTGCTTGATGTTTTAGGTGCCGTACCGATTTTCTACAAGCTAATAAACTCCTGCTAGTCTGGAAGAAAAGTTCGCGTAAAATCCCGATGCGATGAGACCGTCTCAATCAGATATCCAGCTCCGATTTTCGGTGTTGTTTTCAAACACCTTCATGGTTACGCTCGACTCGTGTTGGCATACATGTCATACTAGTCACCCGTCATCACGTCAGCTTTCGCAGATTACGGCCATCTCAGTCTTAGGCTGTATGAATTGATTAGACTATGGCCATTAAATTCAAATCTCCCCTGAATAATTGGCTTCTTCATTACTGATCTGGCTTTTCTACTTCAACTTACTTAATCTGATGAATGATTCGTAGCTATCACGCATACAATACCTAACTAAATAGATTGATTATGGCAGAGTCACCAATGTTTGAGCGCATTCCTGGCGAAATCAGGCTTATGATTTATGGGCTACTCCTCAACGATAAAGGCAACCAAATTCTAGAGATTCGGAATGAAAGCTTCCATCGTTTCGCTACTCGAAGCCAGCTATTACGAACAACTTACAATGTAGCGGAGCAGTCACTATATCGCCCATCAAAACGAACGACATACCACACGTTGTCAGATATAGACATGCATACTTCCATCATGCGTGTCAATCGCAAGCTCTACCAAGAAACTGCGCATTTGCTGTATAGCACTCACTCTTTTAGCTTCGATCGAGACATCGAAGCTCTTGTTCCATTCTTCGGAGACATCCAGGAGGAGACTCGTTTATTGGTGAAAGAAGTCTCACTTGTTAAAGATGGAAGGATTTGGAATATGGACTCGGACCGTTGCCAATGGATGGAGGCCTGCAAATATTTAGGAGATTCTCTTAAACTGGATAGTCTGAAACTTGTTGTTGAGGGACGGCAACCTCTAGGAGGTTTAACTGATCACCAGAGTCTCTCTGTTGCCGACTTCAAATGTCTGTCCAGTATAAAATACGAGCCTTTGGACTGGGTCTGGCAATTGTTCAAGATCAGAGGTCTTCAGAATCTGGATATTGTACCCAGTATTCAACAAGTTCATATTGCAAGGCCATACTCGACTACCATGAGCTTTTTCATTGCATTCTCAGCAAGCATCGAAACTGGCTTGGCTCAATATCTCAAAGCAGAACTTATCGGGACAGCTTGAAGAAAATGGAAATGGAAAGTACTATCATCTATGGTTGCTATGGAACGTCTCTTGAGATCTGGTTTAACTTCAAGACCAGTGTATGCTAGCAGCTGTCTGCAAATTTGATGCGATAGATTTCACTCGTAAATCAATATTAGTTCTTGCGGGAGGACCTTTTCAGCCTTGGTTCGGCGGACACAGTGTGTCGATACTGGAAATGTCAGAGTTGCCATTCTTGATTTCTTCTCGAATGGAAGTGAAGCTGTCTTACGGCCGACATATTTCATCGGGCGTATTGATGAGTGATCTTCTTCTCAATGCGCAATAAACACTAATCCAATTTTTTTATTTTCTTCTCTGCAGAAGCGGCCCGTCACGGCGCCACCGTCGGAAATCTTTCGTCAGCAAATATTGCCGGTATCTTACGGTAATCGCCAAGACAAACGCTTATCCCCGTTCCTTTTTTTTCATCTTCGAGTCAGGAGTCAGTTCTTATAGAAGGTTCTTCCTGCTCCTTCCTCGTCTCAAATCTATCCGGTTTATACGGTCTATGTTCGAAAATCCCTCCATTTCCTATTTACTTTAGTATGACTTCTCGTACCGAAACGGCTTGTATAGTCAAGTCACGTGCTCCTCTCATTAAGGTTCTCCTTTCTGGATCGCAGGAAGAGGAAGAAAGTCAACAAATCTTCCATTTCATGTTACTTCCTTTCGAACTGCGACTTAAAATCTATGGCTATCTTCTCCCGCCTCGCCGCCACATAATCGTCAATCAAACACCCTACACTGGTTATTTCTACAACACTCTATCCCTGCCAGCATCAAGTTATCCCTTTGGCCGTTCTCCATCACCTGCTCTTATTGGTTATAGAGTCTTGAGTCAAAATCAACATCGACGATTTCCATCAGCGACAATATTTCCGGCAATCTTAAGGACGTGTAAAAAGGTACGGGACGAAGCAGAACCCGTGTTATATGCTGGAAAGCATGTTGAGTGGGACTTCGGAATACATCTAGTAGCAGCGAAAGCCTTCTGGAACGAACGGTCCCAACTTGCTAGAGAAAGTGTCAGAACTATGAGAATTGCGAAAGAAGTCTCATCCGTGGACAAATGTAACACTGACGTAGTGTGGTCGGACTTTTGCTCTTTCATTTCAAAGTCCTTGCCTAATGTTCGGAGCTTGGATCTAAAGATCTGGAGTTCAAGCGGCAGTGCGGCTGACTTCCCGGGTGCAAAGACTAATAAGGAATCGGACAAAAAGTTGCTAGAAAATGAGTGGAGGAAGTGGTCATGGACACATAATCTGTTATTACTGGAAAGCCTGAGAGAATTGAAAGTGACAAATTGGGATTTTGGTAGTAGCTGGGAGTCGGGGGAGAAGAAGTTTGATAGCTGGCGTGCGCAGCGAATGGTGACTGACAAGGTTGTCAGGGAGAGAATGATACGGGGCGGTGGAGTTATAGAGCAAATAATTGTTCTACCTGGATTACAAGCTTAATAATTACATAATGCATAATGAAATTGGCACCTCTTAGTTTCTTCTCACTATTAACCTTGCAGTATTACCTAGCTTTTGGGAGTGATCATTCCCCATCTCAGTGTCAGCGGCATCTGGCAAGATGATGCAGTTGATAATGTAATCGCTACTTTGAGCCATGCATACCCTCTGAAAAGCTCTCATTTTCGTTACATTCTTGCCAAACATTCAGGAGTTTACTATTTCGGCTTTGGCTGAAATGCAGTTGTGGAAATGATTGGTAACAAACCGCTGTTAAAAGAGAGGCTTGCTGTAGCGAGCAACATGTACCAGAAGAAGGTCATGGGATAAAATATACGACAGAGGAAACCCGATTGGCACGAGAAGTTAATACGCGCTTTGAGAATAAATGATCGCATATCTCCATCGCTGCTAAGGTAGATAGATACATGCTTTGCCTGAGCTTTACTGCTGTACAACTTCATACGGGAATTATTTTGTCAGGTTATTGCTATCTCGGTGGAGCAACTAGGCTTTGTATTACCAACATAGAGCCTGTCGAGGATAATCAGATTGCAATATCTCGACACTGCTGTGGATTTAGATTCAAAAGCAAAGTATGTGAAGCTATTCAAATTGGTCTTTCCACGTTTATTTTACGTGCCAGAAGTGAAAGGAAAATAGTGGTTGCCTACAGCCTTGTATAGCAGCTGACACATACAGAGAGTTGTGTCTTTGACACTTCATTTTTTACACCATATCTGATCAAGAATAAGCAGCGGACATTAGCCAGTTAACTTACTAGAGCTGTGATTTCATATTGAGAGTAATTTGTTTTGGTCACCAGCGGTCAAGGAAGTGATGGTCTTTTGGGGGCGGCATCTATGAAGCTTACCCGAACTGTGCCACCGAACCTGGATAGGGGACAAAGCTGCTAAGCGACAGATCTCTATTTTTACCCCAAGACCTGGGAACCGGGTTTCATGATTGCCAACCAAACTCCCCTCAACAGAGAAAGCCTCCCGGTTATGGCTGAGCGATGCATACTGTGCTACGGAGGTAATTTCCATACCGTTTTTTTGCCATACGAATGGCGGAAATAACTGATTCTTATCACACAGAAAATACGTTTCTAAAGTCGTGGGCGTTCTTGGCAAATGCAGGAACAAGTCATGTTTGGTATATTTGACAAGGACATCTCAGCCTCACAGGTACATTGGGATCTTGTTTGCCCGTCTTACAAGCCACGGACTGTTCTCAAAAGGAAGCATTAAATGGCTTTGAAGAAGGGAGGCAGTGTCCTCATAAAAGCAGGATCTCTTTACAAACAGCGATACCCAAAGGCACTTCCATTCGTTTTCTTCATAGATAAATTCTTTCATTGCTTGACATATCCACACTCGCTCTTTAAAATCTGCACTCGCTTTCCACAGCTTAATATATCAAACGCAGAACCATGTTTTTTGCTCGCTGTTTCACAGCCATTGGGCTTCTGTATGGTGTAGGAGTTTTGGCTATACCTTCAGAGGTTGCTTTGTTGAAAAGAGAGCCACTCTTGGAGAGCAGACAAAGCTGCCGAACGCCGGGATTCATCCCAGCTTGCCCAGGTTAGATCAGCTTTGACTTTCACAAATCATCACATATTCTAATGGTAGCCTAGTTGGGATTCCGTGCGTTCCTGTCGGTGCAATATGCTGTTCAGATGGCCTAACCTATGTCATGCCACCACGGAGCTGTCCAGAAGGAAGCGACCCAGTTGTGAGTACTCTTTGGCTTTGATGCTTTTGAAGGAAAGATTCTGATCGTGTGACACAGGCAACTGCCAGCATAACAATCCCAGCTGTGCCAACAATAACTCCTCCTCCAACACCCCCAACTGATGTTGTGTTCACCACATATACCTACACAATTACCTGGTACTACTACTTCTACTACTACTACTATGTCGGCGCTGCCACTAGTCTTACTTCATCCACTATTACGACACAAACCACCATCTCCGTCTCTGCAACCGATTCTGCTGCTGCGCTTGCATCTTTCAGTGCCATTAGTGCCACAATCAGTCTACCAACCCCTGTTCAAAGCGCGACTTCCATCAGCGGAAGTCCAGCTCCGATTACCTATCCCACCGTCACACCGTCATACACACCAAGCCCACCTGTTTACAACACATCTGCTACTAGTGGCCCTGAGCCCACGTATTCTGAAGTACCACTTAATGCCGCGAGCTCATTGACTCCTAATCCTGGCTGGGGAGTTGCTATTCTTGGTTTAGCTTTCTTCTTGCCCGCCGTGCTTATGGTTGTTTTGTAAATGGTGTTTACACCTATTTAGCATAACCTGCCACGCTATCTTCGATTTCATTTGGTAATGAAGAAGGATTAATGAGCAAACGGGGGTTTTCTTTCTGAAAATTCAGATATATCGTGTTCTGTTATTAACTTCAAAACTTCGTAATTTTAAAAACAGACTTAACAATGCAAATACTAGCACTCCCACGGTGGAACGATTTCATGTGTCAGTTCGATAAGTAGACAATGAGAGCCCAAATGTGTGCCACCCAACGACATCTTGAACATCAAAGAGTGGCAAGAGGAACTGACCAAGCCAGTTTCCAATTTTCAAATTCGCTATTGTTTTCTAAAACTATATATTATTTTACATCTACTTGCCATCGTGCACATCCCTCACACCCCTATCATATTCGCTTAATCTATCCTCTCCACTTTAGTTGGACCAGCTAAGCCGCGTGAACGTCCATCATACATCAACTTAAGTTGTTGAACTGATAAACCATGAAATTTACCTTCTTGGGATTTACTTCTCGGCTATTACTACCAAAGTATAATTAATTACTCAAAGGAGAATATAAGGAGTTATTCTACTCTTTAAAATCACAAATAAAACGATGGCGGAATCCCTCGATGAATTCTTCTCTGAGGACTCCCTCGACCTGTCGCAAATCAAAGAGGAAGCGGCACTTATTCACAACTATCTAACCGGGATTCTTCCTCTGGATGAGGTAATCATTGGGCTCGTTGTAAGGCTTCAAGCCCAAGAGAACGTAGCGGGGCAGGGCCAATACGATATTTCTGGTATCTTAGAAGATGTTATTGCCGGCGTGGCCGAGCTGTTACCAGAAACACATGATGCACCAGTTACATTACTTGAGAAATTGAAACAACAAGAAGAGATAAGCAGTTTTCGAGGCCAGCTTATTGTTCATATTGAACGAAAGATGGTTGAGATATGGTGATCCAGATCCGAATCTCAGCATTCGAGAAGACGTGCGAGATTCATGGACTAATCTCAACCACTTTGCTGCACTAATACATCAATCCAAAGTTCAAGACCTTTCGAGCCTAGCGATAAAAACACTCGAGATGACGTTGAAACGAGGAGGATGGAGAGTGAACTGGGACGGCCACGACAGTAAGTCGTTGAGAACATTTCTTGTTGCTAACTCAGCTGATGTTTGATAGATATCTCCAACAGCATACTTGCTCTTGAAGGTCATGCTTCTGCAGCTTCATACTGGTTCATCGTATCTGGTCAACGTCTTTACGAAGGCAGCAGTGAGGCTCGAATTAGTTGGCTAACGTGGATAACGGACTTGGAATGGGTCGTTGGACAGGCTGAGCTGCATAGATCGATCAATTTGCTATGTCAAGGCGCACTACTTGAGGCTCGGAGAATCTCAGGCTAGAAGAGAGCATTTTGTGAGCTGGTCTTACAGTCGACATCATACCCTAAATTTTCTCCTAGTCTTCTCTTCATCGTGAGGTGACTAATTTTAATCAAACCTAGAACGTGCACGACTATCATCTATTGACTTTGACAGAAATCTCTCGAATGCCGACATCGCGACACCTTTCATCTTCTATCTAACACTAGGTTCAATAAATTAGGTAATTTTCCTATTGCACCTACGTCCAAAAGCCTGGTAAGGTTTGTAATGTAATCCAATGGTCACGCTTCCTTTTGCAAATGCAGCAATGGATTTCTACTAGACCGGTGATCAAGAAAGACACGACTATTCTGCATAAGGTGTTATTTTATATTGTGGCTAGATAGTACAGCTATACAATTCCCGAGCTCACTTGAGAGTAATAAGAGAGAGGGTCCTTGAAAGGTACACCAGTCAATCATTCAAGGAAACATTTTACTATATAGCTACGCTATCGGTCAGTCTACTCTCACATATTGGAACAGCTGAGATTCCCAAGAAATCATCTGCTTAATCACTATACCTCATGTGAAGTGAGAGAGCTTTGGGGCAACATACCGACAGCTGTTTGGGAAAGACCCATTGACTTGGTAAACACCGTATCTGTCATGACAATAAGACTCTATCAATTCGGGCTGCTGGTTTCCTAGAAGGATGGAAGATGGAAGCTTTCCAGGAATTCATAAGCAGATGGCAAGAAAAAGTAATCACAATCATACTAGACCGAGAAAGTACCATCTATTTCCTTAGGAATGAACTTGTTGAAAAACTTACATACTTCGATGAACCATGGTGTACGATAGGAAATATAGCATCTGGGAATATGGTCGAGAATCTAGTACACATTAAAAGGTACTTCTGAGACATGGATATGAGAAAGTTTGTGACATGGTGATTTAGACACGTTGATTTAGACACGTTGATTTAGACACGTTGATTTAGACACGTTGATTTAGACACGTTGATTTAGACACGCTGATTAAAATTCCTTATAACTTTTAGAGTTGAACAACATAAATTCGATTCTCCCGCATGAAATTCGTAGAGTCCTAACATCAGCTTCGTGTTGTGCTCTGAATGTGCCAAAGAGTTGGACAGTGAGAGAAGGGCATCTCAAGGAAGATGGACAACTTTCACGCACGTAATCCAAGGAGAACCCAAAGATAATTTGGTAATCCGCCCAATATGCAAGAGAAAAGTGAGTATCTAGAATAAAGATTAAACGTCAACAGGATAAGGTTATTGATCGACCTTTCCACTGTTGATGAAGGTGCTAACTTTGTCTGAAGGCATCACCAAGTCTGACGCAACCAGGTAGTAAGTAGTAAGTAGTTAGTAGTACCGTGTGGCTTTATTGAAGTCTGGAGCCTGGATAGTCGTCGTCACGCTCTGTCACATTCTCATAATCTTATTAAATTCACCCGCCACAAAAGCGACGTCACCAGATCCATTGTGCCACACCACTTGGCATTCCAGACCCCGCAGGCGTTAGACACTTCCCTCCCCTTATATGCCTCGTCACTGTCAAAATCACATCATAAAACACACACTCTTCTCATATCACCTTCACTCCAAAACACAAATTCTACTCTTACCCACAACCCCTAACTTCAATCACAAAACACCCTCAAAATGTCTGCCAGCACTGTCCACGTCAAGAACATTAGCAAGTCCACAAGTGAGAAGGAAGTTAAGGACTTCTTCTCTTTCTGGTAAGGAGTTTGTTCCTACCACACACATTTGATTCTGACAGGTTCCAGTGGAAAAATTGCATCCATCGAAATCACCCCATCTGGTGAAACCCAAAGCGCCACCGTCACCTTCGAGAAAGAAACCGCTGCAAAGACCGCCCTCCTGCTCGACAACACTCAGCTAGCCGACACTCAGGTCCAGGTTACCAGTGCCACTGGTTCCAACGACGACGATGGAAGCCACTTCACAAGCAATGCTGAGCGTGACAGCGACGAGATAACTCAAGAGGAGAAGCCACGATCCCGTATCATTGCCGAATATCTCGCACACGGTTACGTTGTCGGAGATGTGGCTGCTCAGCGTGCCATTGACCTCGATCATAAGCACGGTGTCTCAAACCGATTCCTTGCCACTCTTCAGACTCTCGACGAGAAGACTAAAGCTACTTCTAAGGCTAAGGCTGTAAGATCCTAATGTGCCACGAACTGTGTGACATTGAGACTGACTGTGTGAATAGGTTGACCAAACATACGGTGTCACCCCCAAAGTTAACTCGTTCCTCTCTGGCTTGACCTCATACTACGAGCAAGCTGCTGGAACACCAACCGGCCAGAAGCTGGTCAACTTCTACACATCAACCTCGAAGCAGGTACGTTTGGGTGTCGCAATAATACTTTTTACAATTTACTAATTTTGACTCTTTAGGTCCAGGATATTCATGCTGAAGCTCGTCGTCTCGCAGATCTCAAGAAGAAGGTATGCATTGGTAACACTCAATGAATCACAATGAGCAAGTCTAACCCTTAATAGGAGACTGGTGACAAGTCCGACACCACCGGAACTACTGAGAAGCCAACTACTGCTGCTTCGACTGACCCTGCTGCTACTATTGACTCTACCAAGGTCGCACCTTTGGAGCCAGAGAAGAAGGCATAGGATTGGTCTTTATTTATGTTAGCATGGTGTTATGGCAGTTGCCACGGAAGGGAGAATAGCTAGTAGATACCAATGTAACTTGCGTTCATGCAGTTTTAAGATCTGAAAACCTCAATACCTTATGATCCGGTAGATGTGTTTACTGTGTTTCATATCAGTTTTCACAACTTTGCTTAATCATCTGATCACGGCTGGGAGGAGAATTTATTTTATGGTGATTTACGTTGTGTCAATCTTATCGATCTTATGCAATTAATCCCATTTATTTAGACATATTTAGTTGGTAAACTCTTAAACCTTCGCATCTCCGGCATCATTCTTGACAGTCTTCTTTGCTACCTCTCTCATGTGATCATCCAAAGGACCCTTTGGGTTTGAAGATAGTCCCTTATAATAATTAGCTTAATCATTCCCTTGTAGTAGTAACTAAACATACCTCCAACTGTGCCTTGCTCTCCTCCTGGTTGTTGCTATTTTTGTTGACACCTTGCCCATCAGAGGGAGGTGCTCCTTGCTGCGAACCCTTTTGTGTCTCGGGGGGAGGTGATTGACCGGCACGTTCAGACATTGTGATAGATTTGGTTGAAATAGCTATTAGTTATTAGTGGTTTACCCTTTTGGTATTCGGATGGAGGGGTAAATATGAGGGGTGAGGGGTCAATCCATTCCATGGATTAACTCTCAAGAGGAGGGTTCGGCTTGAAGCCACGAAATCAATGCTTACTTTGGAGGATTATAAAGTTTAAATTCGATGATTTCGGCGACTTGATGATAAAGACAGAAGAAGGATAGCACAACAAAATGCTGATATATATGCCCTCTAAACTGTATACGTCATTTTTATCTACGCGAGGCTACCAAGATGAGTAGATCGCAAGGCTGAATACGACATGGGTCATCACGTGATTTAACTTATCAGCTGCATCAGGCGAAATTGGTTTTATGCAAGTAACTATATTGATGCATCACTTCTGCCCATACTTTATTTCAGATTACCATTCACTCGCTCACTCACCCCGAATCAACTTTCTTATGATTGCCTAGAGAAACTATCTGCCAGCAATCCGAGGCTGCCAATAACTCAACATGGCCCCAGATCTGAACTCGGTCCCTGCTTCTCCAAGACCTATGGCTGCTTCACCTCGTGTTATTTCCAGACGATCCTCTCAACAGGCTCCACCAGCCATACCTCCCGTCTCTCCATCCCTCAATATCCTCCCTTCGAATCAAAGTGCTGTGAATCAATCATCCATAACCTCTTTACCAACTCCTCCGAGTGCGACCATGGTCAGTCCTGTTCCAGGTGATAATACAGGCGTTGGAGCAGGTCCTGGTCCATTGAGACATCCCAGACCTCTCACTGCAGCAGATTTGCATCTTCAGCTTGAGAAGGAACAAGAAGCAGTAGTAAGTAGCCTGCCCTGCTCAGTAAGTCACATTTGTTTAACATGTAACAGGTTAACCGCCTCACTCGCGAGCTATCCATGCTACGAGCAGCCCATAACGCATCTGTTGTGTCAAATGCATCTTCAACCTCCACAGGCCTCCCGGACTCAGGAGACCACTCCTCAAACCACCTACTTTCAGGTCCCTCTCATCCCGTCCCTTCACAACGTCAACATCACCGCACATCGTCAAATACAAGCATACGCTCCATCACAGCAGGAAGTCTCAATACCACTGGTGGAATAGCAGGAAGCGTAGCGTCAGGTGTTTTTCCTGACCGATCACGCGGGTCTATTTCTCGTCATGACTCTATTCCTCAAGCCCAGTCTATGAGTCGTCAAAACTCAACAACAGGATCACGCAGAAGCGGAGCCAGTAGTCCGGCACCTATCAACTCAGCACAATCTAGCTACCAGAACCCAGATCACTTCCCACATTTCTACCAGCAGAGACCATCAATTCCACACCGAGAGCCTTCCGCGGGTGCTGGTATAGAGCATTTGAGGAGTGATTCGATAACTAGTGTACAGACTACTGGGAGATACGAGGAAACTATATATCATAGAAACGAGCTCGATTCTGTGAAGCGTGAGAATGAAGCTCTAAAGAGACGCATCAGAGAGTTGGAGCGGACTTTAAGGACCAGGAGGCAGAGTGATGCAAGCAGGACACGTAGTGAGAGCGTCAGCACAACCGCTAGTGTTGGTGTAAGTGGGCTTGGTCGTGGAAGAGAAAGAGAAAAGGATGCTGAGGACGACGTAGTGCGTGTTGGCGAAAGCGCTAGGAGTGCTGGCGTATTAAGATGATGCTCCAACTACCAAGCACGATTTATGATATTATGGATTGCTCTCATAGGTTATGGAGTCTTTGGAAGGGAAGGAATGGAAAATGGGTTGGTGGTTCTGATTACAAGCAGTAGAGTACTTTTCCCACACAACTTGTCTTTCTTTGAAAGTGGCTAGATCAGTATAAATTTATACCTTTCCACCATGCATTCTATAGAGTAATTCTGGGGGACAGTCATATGTTGCTGTATTCCATATGGCAATACTTATCACTCAACTATCACGCCGTGCTCAGAGTAGAGACCATGGCAGCCATTCAATTACAGTGGTCTCTGAAGTACTTGAGAGCTGCCGTTAACGATGTTCTAGCTCGATGAACTTGGAATCTCCGTCAATATATGTGACGATATCTATGCTAAGGACGCCTACAAACGCAAGCACACAAGTAAAGAACGTAGTTCGGTAATGTTCTAGGAATCCCATGCAAAAGGCTCGCGATCCATCGCCCCTGACGAACATATATCCTAATAAACTAGAGCCTGTCCGTCTTCACGATTTGACAAACCCAGCATGCCTTGCCTGATATCCCTAAATCCTCCAGGGATATTCCAAAGTCCAACAGATTTGTGCCTATTTCCGAAAGCCTAGCTTCATACATACCAGAATTGGTGATGGGCATCAATGTATAAAGAAAGGCAATTGGCTAGCGCTCATCGCCTCGTATCTTGTAGTAATTCTGATCTACAATAGATGCCAAATCAGCCATCTCAAATACAACGCAGCTCCAGTTCTAGAGTACTTACCCAGTCAGTCCCATTTCTCAAGATAATAGTCAGTGCGGACACAGCCCAACCTGGCTACCATATATCGATTTCAATACTAAAGCTCCGCCGAGTCCAGTGGATTAAGTGGTTACAAATCAGCCTTAGCTACCAGTAGTCCCAAGCTCAGCGGAAATCCATGCCCTCAAAGCATTTTGGACAAAGCCCTGCGTAGTTATCCGCACCACAGCGTCGACACTTTGCTTTTGGCTTAGTGGCTGTAGCTTCGATCTCTTCTCTCTTCACTTCCTTCTCATTTAGCCCGACTTGCTGCGCCTCCTTGGCTGAGTTATCTTCTTGATGTTGTGTAGCTGGCTGATGTTTTTTGACTTGACAAGCTGGCCTGGAGCCTGTTAGGAGCGAGGAGCTATTCTTTGGGGTTGGTGGAGGAGAAGGGGGTTCTGGTGTGAGGCAGTAGGCGGCGATGGTTGATAGTTCTTGGGTGGAATGGATGCACGTGGAGGCAGGAAGAGCTTGTTGGAGCTGGTGGGTTGTGGTCTTGGAAGACGATGGTTTGATGGTGGTCATGTTGGTGGTGCTAGTAGTAGTCTACTTGATCTACCAGCTGTCAAAGGGTCCTTGATAGGAAAAGGATGTTCTATTTACAGTTTGGATCTGGGATTGCCTAGAAGATGATAGGTAGCTGGATGGCAAGGGGTTATAGCAGAAATGAGAAGAGATATTTGTCAAGGCTGGCGCGTTTGGATGACTGTTGTAGCTGCTGTGAACAATTGTGTCTAGTGATTGTTGTGTGAGCAAATGTACACGTACCGAAGGGAAACAACAAATTTTGAATCGCTATTGAGACACATGGTGGCATTGGCTTTGAATTTCCAGTGAATAGACATTTTGACTCAAGAGGGATATGTAAAAAGCGAAGTCATATCCTTATAATTGGCAAATAACCATGGTCTCGATTTGCTTCTGTTTGTTTCTCAATAGATTCCAAAATCAAATTCAGATGTCAGAAATTAGTATTCGGCATATCACAATTGCACACACCATAAAAATCCCCAGATGTGGAAAGCCATTGCATTCATGAAAGTAACCCCTAGCATTGCGCTATTGTAACCTTCACCCATCCAGCAAAATAACAAAGAACACCGAAGCCATGCCATCTATTTCTTCGCAGCAGCAGCCTCATCCGCCTTGTCCTTGGCTCTCTTCTCACGGGCACCTTGGTTCTTGGCCTCACTTCTCGAATCTCTCAACTTTCTGTACGCACCACCCTCAATTGCTGTTGGCAATTCCTTAACCTCAGAGAAACCAGCATCGACGTGAACGATTGGAAGACCGCTCTTGATGTTCTTAACAAAGTCCTTAGCGGCCTTGACGTCCTCCTTAGAAGAATCTCCAGTCTTGGTCTTGCCGAGTTTGCGTGGGAAGAGAATAAGGCGGGCGCGGTATTCCTTTAGGCGGGCGACGTTGGCTGTGAGGGATTCGACGGAGAGGTTTTGGCGGCGGGGATCAACGGAGATACCGATAGTTGGTGCAAGCTTGCGGGGGATTCCTGCTTCCTAATTTTCTTGTGAGACACTTTCTTCATATCTGCCAATACCAGTTCCTCATACCTTCAACTCGGCCAGGGTGAAACCACGTCCAGCACGAACACGGCGGTTGTACTTGATGGTTGGGCATCTGACGATTGGTCTCAGCTTGTCGACTGGTCGTGGTGCGACAGCAGCTGCCTTTGAAAGACGAGCATTACGACGTCTTAGTTTGCGACCGGGCTACACCATGTTAGTTCTCCATCCTGTCATCTCCTGCTCTGTATATGCGATTTACCTGGTCGAAGTGGACGCGAACTCGTCGTTGCCAATCCTTTCGGAAATCTGCCGTCAATTAGTACAACAATTACATGAGAGCATCGAGAATGTTGCATACGGTTGTGGGGGATCTGTTGATTATGCTTGATCGCCATTTTGTCGAGTTGCGATCAAGAAGTCGTTGGGCGTAGAGAAATCTCAAGTTCTTTAGGTCGTAGATTTTTCTGAGTGTGCTCGCTTAGTGATTTGTGTGGGTAGCAAGGCTTTTGGCCTCAGGCATAAGATCACGTGAGATGCGCGCCACAACTAAACAAAGTGAAGAACCCTTCGATTCAACCTTATTAGCTGTTCGGCACGCGTCAAATCTCCTTATGCACTATCGTTGTATGTATGCTACTTTTTACCAATTTGTCTGGACCGCGGTGAAGAAAAACCAACCCACAATAGTAAAACGTGTCTGTCAACTAGAAATCTCTAATGCTGCTTGCCTAGGACAGGGAATTAATTTGCGCACTCTATCTAGTTTCCTTTATGTTGTGTATGTGATAAGTTGAGGATAGAAAGCTGCTATATCAACAGCAGATTTGCAACCTCTGCATGAGAATATATGAATTATCGCGCTGTGCACTGATCATAATGCCCATGGGACCGCTTTTCATCTTTGTCCGACAGGCTACTTTTCCTCCTTGAGATCACAGTTAGGTGAGACCAGAAATAGCCAGCCTAGATTCTAACCACTTCACCCTTGCAGTGGTCTCATGAACTGAAGGCTTTGAACTATAGAGCTCTGTTCAACCTGTAGATTATGTTTAATACTGTCGAATTTAATATCGATGCAAGAAGGAAACTACTGTATTTTTCTCCTCCCAAAATAATACAAAGATCAAGTCTCATCACGTGCCAGGCGCGAAGACCCAAAATCGCGATCGATTCAAATAGCTGTCCTCACCACCAACCTCACGCTCCTTAACCCACACATCTATCTCGCCGACTCACTCCATACTGTCAAGGAACCGTCGCAATAATGACACGAGCACAGCAAACCGTCTCCATTGGACTCCTCGTTAGCTCGGTATGTTGCCTTTCCTAGTTCAAGCTCAGCAAACTTGCTCCCTGGAACTACAAACTGATACGTGACAGCTCTATCTAGCACTTTACCTCCAGCTTATCCCTCTGCCAAACCTGATATCTGAGCAAATATTACCAGTTGTAGGTTGTCCTCCTAAATGCCAACCGATCCGTAGCTAATTTCTGCAGCTACCTTTCTGGGCCCTGGTTTCGTTCGGCGCATATCTACTGTTCAAGCTCGGGTGGGGAGTTTTCACATTCAACGATGTGCCAAAGGCGCACGCAGAGCTAATGGCTGAAATTGATCTCGCGAGAGCTGATTTGAGAGCCAAGGGTGTTGATGTTGATTAATTCATATACCTAGGCTGGAAGGATCGCCGATGTATACACAATAGAGTTCTGGCTCTATGGCCATATATGAATTGGGAAGAGTTATGGAAAGTGAACAACAGGCCATGTTCTTGGAATTGTTCTGATATAGGACTGGATGTGTCATGTGTAGGAGTGGCCCGTTACTTTGTGCGGTACATATGTTGCTAGGACATCTCTGTTGGAAGTACCAGTCGTCCATGTCTCCTCACCTTCCATATATTGTAGGTCGGCACGTCTTACTATCCTATATTGGGTTTGTTTTCAAATAAGACTCTATCCACCAGATGTCGCCTCTTTAGCGTGTTTCTCCTTTAACCTCTTCTCCTGCTTCATAAATTCCCTAATTCCGACAGGAACCCCCTTGAATAAATCCTCAGTTGTAAAGTCCTTATCTAAACCAGTTCCCCAAAGCGTTTCACTTCCGCCTCCATCATCATCCATACTAGTCATCGTGTCCCCCACTCCCAGCTTCCACTCTCCATCTTTCCTTTTCGGACTCTCATTGCCTTTCTCCTTGTGCATATTTGCTTCTGCTTGCTTAGTAGCTGCAGCCCATTCCTCTAGGTCATCCCGATATGCATCCCAGACACAATTTACACAGCCGCTCATACAGCAATTCTCTGGTTCGTCTGGCCGTGGTGGTACCATTACACCCGCAATGACTGTGCTTTTCTTTAGTATCTCAGAACGCCTTTCCAGAGGTGATGACAATCGCGAAGAGAAGATAATCCCTGGCTCGGCTTTTGGGGCATCTTTGGAAACTGTAGTTATGGAAGGACGGGTCGATGGAGAAGAATTAGTGGGCGGTTTGCTGGATATGGTTGGAGACGATGATTGCAGAATGGACTTATAGTAGTCCCCTATTGGATTTGCTTGTTGAAGCGAGAGGTTCGAAGTGTGTAGGTGGCGGAGGAAAGGGGAGGTGGATTTTGCAACGCGGAAGAGAAATCTGACTTCCATTGTTGTATTTAGACAAGGCGTTTGGTAGGAGTAGGGGTGGGCGTTATGGCGGAATCATCAAAAGTATGTACATGGGGAGGCTGGACAAGTTTTGACTATTCCGATTTTTGGTTCGATCGCGTGGCGGACGTCATTGACTCGTTCAACACACATGATATTTCTATATTGGAGTAAAGTTACGGCTTACTATGCTATTCATATCTAAGAACTGAAAGGATCACAAAAGAAGAAAAGAAATCATGTAACTTCGTTTCTAAGCTCCAGATTTGCTACCGTAGATTTAATGTCATGATAGACTTACCCTACCGAAGTTACCTAAGTACTGCTGTACTCTACATACACTTCAGTCACCGCCCCACTCACATCGCGTCTTCCATCCCACGCGACAACACTACACCCCCCAATATATGCGCCGCCATCAAGACGTCTTTTGGTTCAATTTGTAGTAGCAGACTTCGCCAGAATATGTAGGCTATCCTGGAGCCAAGTCTAAAAAATGGAGTTCTCCTCATCGAAGCGGCGCAAGACTTCACCCACAACCTCCGTTCCAATCGACGCGCCAACAACACCAAGTCGTATCCCAGTTCGTAAAGATGGAGCGACTACTCCTCGAAGTCGAAGACCATCATTTGCATCTCCCACGAAAGCGAGTTTGGCGCGACACAACCCGCAACTATTAAGGCGAACTCCACCAGCAGCAGCGGTCGTAGCACCGATTATTGTGCCAGGGAGTAGGGGCAGAAATTTGGATGAGGTGTTCGCCAAAGCACTGGAAAATGTACGACCGAGTATCGAGGGGGGGAATAGCAATTTGGGTGATGAAGGCACAGATGGATCAACCACTCAAGAAAATGAACATGTGGATGAACACCCATTATTTAATACTCAAACCAGACCAACTACTCAAATATTTGGTGTTTCGCGTTCCACAAAGCCAAGGAGGACTTCTCGTTCACCATTTAAGCAATCTCCTACGAAGGCATTTCAGGCGTTAGTGGAATCGGGGGAGTTGAATAAGGCAAATCCCTTTCAGAGCACTGGGTTACGGAGATCACCTACTGGAGGTGATTCTCGGGAAGGAGCAGTACTTCAACAAAGTCCAGCTCTAATTGAAAAAACGAATCCTTTCTCAGAGACCGGCCTTAGGAGATCACCCACTATCTCGCAGGAGCAAACCCTCTTACAAGATAATACAAATCCATTTGGCGCAAGGGAGCTTCGGAGATCAATAGTACCATCGCAAGAAGCGGTTCGGGAAAAACGAGTGTTGAGAAGTTCGCCAGTAGTAATACAAGAGGACCATCGCCAACAAGAAATACCTCAAGAGACACAAGAAGACGTCCCAGATCCATTTAAGAAGAGAGATCTAAGGAGATCCCCCGTGATAGTCCAGGAATCAATCCAGCAGGAAAATATCAATCCCTTTCAAAAGAGAGGACTAGCAAGATCTCCGATATATTCCCAACCCTTAGCACCTCTTCGCCAAGGGAGCGTTCAGCCAGACGTCTCGACCACACCTTCAGAACCACCACCTCCGTTTCTCGTCTTAAATCGCTCTCCAGAAGTTGACCAAGATGTTGAGGAGCAAGTTCAGCAACAAATCGAGCAAGAGAATGAGCCAAATGTAGAAGAAGAGGACGAGCAAACTTTGCCACAGATAGGACCGAGGCAGACGTCTAGTCCAAAAAGTGTCACTCGTCCCGTATTGAGTGATCACCCCATTTTGACAGATCCGGAATTTTCCAGAGCAGTTGAAGAAGCACTTCAGAGTAGTAGTCCTGCCCAGCAGCAAGCCTCAATATCCTCTGCCTCCCAGAATCCTTTCGTAATATCTCGTGTGTCTGATACCAGAGCGGACGCCCAAGACTCAACTCCATTCTCCCAGGCAATTGAAGCTACTCTGTCAAGTAGTCCATCACGGCGTAGCGGTCGTGCGAGCCGACCTATGTCCCAACGTCTGTCCGAGCCTGTCGTACTGACTCGCGAACCCGAAAGACAGCCTTTCCCCGACATACCTCTGCTGAATACTTTGGTGGCAGATTCAATTTCTCAAAGTCAGAAATTGCCTCGAAAGTCGCCTGAGCCCCAATCATCACGAAACCCAGCACGTAATATGATAGCACGAGTAGAATCACCGGACAAGCAGCTAAACCATCAGCGTTTCTTGCAACTGCCTGCTTCAAAAACTCGCCCTCGAATTAATGAGCCGGAAGAACCCGACTTACCTCCAACTCCTACACAACTAGGTATTGCCGATCCAATAGTAACCACTCCTCCACTCGGCATTCATGATACACCAAGTAAAAGGGCCAGGAGGAACAAGGCTCTTGGTGATAAGCTGAAATCGTCTCCTCTGAAGCCTCAGGATCCCCTTCCGCCTTCACAAGTGCGTGAGCAAGAGCAGAACATGCTAGTCGGAACGGGGCCGAAAGTGAAGTCGAAACCGAGTCAGAAAAAGCATACCCAGCGTCGAAAATCGGCAAGATTTTTGACTCTGGAAGATCCTCATGCTTCTAAGAAACAGGAGAGAGATGCGCTTTTCAGAGAGCTTCAGCAGCTACGAGCAGACATAGCTATTGCAAATAGAGAAACGGAACTACTTCACTTACAGGAAAGATCGAAGTCTAAGCCAGCTTTGCCAGGGCATGCCGAAGAACTTTTGGCAGTTTTGATGCGATCAACGGCGCCAGAATTACCATCCAGACCCGAACCAAAGGCGGCTAGTATGTTCAAGTCAATTGGATCATTTCTGCCATTCTCATCTCGACGCAAGCAGCAGCATTCCCTTGTTATCCAAGACAACATTATCCCTTCGCACCTCCCAGTTGCTCTCGAGGACCCTCTTCCATACCTGCAAGCATTCAGCCCTTTGACTTATACCTCAGATGTCACAATCTCATACCCAGAGCAAGATTCCGATGCACCTACCTCAACGTCAGAAATTGCTACATTACAGCATCATACTATATCCGCCTCGCATCCCTCTGGAATGTTCCATGCACGTCTTCATTTGACGGTAGATAGCTCAGTGCCATCTATTATCTCACTTAAGATTTTGAAGCTAGACAGTAATGCCGATAGAGAATTAGGCACTTTCTTGAGAAGTCGTTGTCTTGAGACGTCCCTACTCAACAAAGACATTGGAGTAGTCTGCTGGGGAATGGGCCGGTGGGTAGAAGTTTCGTTGGCAAGAGCGCGACTTTGGTGTACCATCGACTATGAATTCGGATCGCCTGAAGCACGAGCCAGGTCATTTCAACGTAAGAAAAAACGCAAGCAATCCAAGCCCCATGATTTGGCTTTGCATGACGCTGAAGATGAAGAATCTGGGAGACGGATATGGAAGAAGAAACAACTACTGCCTTGTATGGGAAGGTCTGCTTTGGAGCTCGCTACGGACGATGTAGAGTTGAGGTTTGAGTGGACTATTGGATTTGACTGGACTGGAGAGATAGAGTCTACCATATCAGCAACTGCGAGGGTGCCGGAAAATTGTAAGTACTACATTCCTTCAATGATAGTAATGGTTGCTAATGAATCTCGCAGGGCAAACACCAGGCGAGGGTAAGAATTTAGGCAAGATCTCAGAGTTATTTGATAAACTTGTGAAACAGCAAGGGCCATTGGCTGCTGCGAGGGTCATTGTTGGATTACTATTACCAGTGCCATAGTTGAAATTATGATCATGATTGATGAAAGACTGCCTATATTTATCCTCCGCTTCACAGCAAGTGGTCGTTCTGATTAGCAACAAGCATTGAGATCCTGCTTTTTTATCAGTCTTGCATATGCGCTCTGTGATTGATTTCTTGGCTAATGGAAGGCGTTTGTGACAAAACAAACAGTCGTTTCTTCGCGTCTCTTTAATAGTACTACCAAGAACCACTAAGTGCTAGTTTTCTTGGGTTATTTCACAGATTACGTGCCAATTTACATGCCAATTTAACAAATCTCGATATATATATATATATATATGTCTTTTCTACTAGAACATGAGCTATTCAGGAACTTAGGCTGCGACTCAGCTAAAGTCTTCAAACTCATTGACAGGGCTTGAGGTTTTTCTAAGTTTGTATTCTTATTTTTCCAGCACAGCGCTTAGGTTGGTATGAGAAGTGAAGAAAGGGGTTAAAGTTGTTTAGCGAGCCAATCATATCCTTTCTTTTCCACGAAGCTTGACACTGTCTATAACAATAACCAATTATATAGAGTTCCAAGCTAGTTAGCATCATATTTGCTTACATACTGTTATGAAAGCTCAAACTAAGAATCGCCAGCATGTAAACCCATAAGGCTGAGGATCAATCCTTTTGAAATGCTGCGCCCCACGTCCGAAACTAACAGCCTTGTCAGCAACCTCCAACTATACATTAAGCGCTGTATCCCCAATTTCACTTTCTTTTCTCCTCTTGCACTGAGCCTCTGATTCTCTTTGGCAGAAAAAATGGCACCAGTTATCCTTCTAACGCCAACAGATGGCATGGCGCCCATGATCCTCGGCTCGCCAACTCCTTCCTTTCAGCCAAAATGGAACTTTAAACTCCTGCTATTCTTCTGGGTGACACAAGTTATGATGCTATTATGGCGCGAGATCGTCTGTTTCTGGGGTATGGTTGGGATGTTATTTCTCAATCGACCAATATATTTCCTGTGTGTCCCTTCCTGTCTCGGTAGCTATCCTTGACTAATAATTGATGTCTTTAGACTTTTCACGGCCAATAATGTCGGCAACATAGTCTTCTTAGTATATATCCTAGTGGAAATCCACCAATACAGATTGGGGAGATTAGAGATTCGACAGTATTATAGGAGACAAATACATAAGATGGTATTTGTGGGGGCGGCAGTTATGTTTCTATTATCTGGGGTTGGATTTGGCACGTTTATATTTCCAGATTTCCTGGTGTATCTTCTGACTAGGGGGATCATTTGGTACTTGCCCATTTCTTTAAAACGCTATTCAGGGATTGAACTAATAAATTTACAGCGCGCCGTTCATTGGGTCCTTAGTGTATGCCAGACGACTTCTTATGGAAGATATAAGAGGAGCAGCAGAGGAAGAACAGCAAGGAATGCTTCGTCGCCGAAATCTTTCTCCGGTATGAATGTCAGATGCTGGTCAAACAAAGTTTGTTGCACTGGTTGTATAAATACTCAAAGAAGATCAGAAACTTGTCTATCCTCATCCAATCATTTCCAAGAAAGCATTGAAAATACCCTGATCGGTTTGCAACAATACGTCAAGGTACAACATACGGGCGGTTCTTCGCAGTATACAGAGCCTTTCCTATTCAGATCACTCCAACAGACCGCCCTGATGATTCGTCATTCAGTTCACACTTCAACCTTTTCAAATCTTCCCAGATCCCAACAAGAACTTTTGTCAAAGCCTATAAATCTGGGAATCTATGCACTATGAAGATCGCAATATATACTGGCAACTCTCCAACCATCCACGCCATCGGAACCGCTGTTTGTCTACCGACTATAACGCTTACTAGGAGGGAGGAGCATCATCTGATAACAGAGAGTACCTCTCAATTCCCCTTCAAATGAAAAGTGAATGATGTATTTCTGTGCCTGGCACTCAATGTAGCTTCGGCAACATAGACTTTTCTATTACGGAAAATTCTAAATTAATTCTAGGAACTCTAGGACTGAGCACTAAGTTGGCATAAAATATCATTTTGGAGAAGACAAAGAAACTTGATTTACCTATAGTAGGTAGGATCTCATTTAGCATCGTACTTTATGTTATCTGAGTAATTGAATCGTTCACCAATCTCCAATGGGATTCTTTTGCAGATATTTCAAATATAAACCTTTATGAGCGATAGGAGCTTGGACTTAAGTATGAGATTTTCGTGTTAATACTAACTCGGTTGCTCAAAGCCTACATATTTCGTCGTATATGGCAAGTCATGCAGTGCCATCAAATAGCCAATAAAACACCATCAAAATGTATCATATGTCCTGTCACGTAGCGACTCAGCGCAAGAGCTACTTAGAGTGTGCAATACAAGAGACGTAGCGATCATCATGAATCGTCATATTATTGAGGACGATATGTACCATCTTGCCTCCACCTATCTTACCTATCTTACATCTAATAACGACTCCACTGTCCATGCAGTTTTGACCTATAACCCAATCCACTGTACAATCGCAACTTCAATCCCAAACGCCAGGCTATGTCAAATACAGAGGGAAGATTTTTTAACCATTCTTGACCGAGTCGTCCGATGGTCAATGTTGTCGAGTCTTTCGTGACAAATCGTGTCCTCCAGTGTCATCCGACCCAAGCATCAGTACCACCAGCTTTTCGTCAACTCTACCGGTCTTTGAACACCTTCGGCTTCCAACCTTCCTGCAACTCCGCGTCCCGCTCTGCCAGCTCAGCAGCCTTCTGAACCTCAGATTCTATTCTCTCCCTCGCCCTCAACACTTTGCTCTGCAGATAAAAACTCCCACCCTTCTGCGGATCATTGACATCAAACAGCTTCTTGAATCTGCTCATCACATCTTCCATATTGGCTTTTCCTGCCTGTGGCGGCTTGACATTCAGGATCTTGCATGCCTCTTCGAGGGTTAGACCATTAGAAGCATAGGCGTTTCCTCCAGTGTTGCCATTTTTGCCTTGTGCTTTCGCGTATTGTGAGGAAGCGCTCGCTTGTTTATAGGCTTCTGTGAATGCGCGACCTAGGACTCGTCCTCCGGTTATGACAACCTGGGTTATTATTCGATGCGCCTATTGAATGTTAGGGGCGAATTACATAGAAAGAGTATTGCATTGCTGAACAACGATCCGAGAATAGATTGATACATACCATTTTTGATTGATTAGGCTGGAAGACAGCTCTGCTAAACCTATGGAAGTTGGAGACACAGGAAAGTTAGGGTTGGAAGTGTGATGTCTGGTTATTCTAAACTTTTTCTGGGCCGAAAGGCTTCCGAGCTGAGTGCCTCACATTTAAGGTTGAGACTCGGCCACACTCGCAGCCTTCTCTCAAGACTATAGACACGTCTAATAACAAAAAGCCACTTAACCACAATTAAGACTGCCTTTCTCTCTTTGAACAACCAAACTTCCCGTAATACTCTTATTTTATATTCTGAGTCCCTTAAAATGGCACAATTCTTTCAACAACCCCCCAATCCGCCATATGGACAAGCGGCGCAAAACTTACAATTCTATCCCTCATCATATACACCAGCTCCTGTTTCTGGCCATGCAACACCTTCACAAGCAGCTTATGGATATGGACAACCTGCAGGTAGCCCTGGCTATGGATCTGGAGCAGGTTTCAATTCTGGATTTGGTGCACCTGCCGGTGTTAGTGGACGTATGGGTGAGCAAGGCGGGTTAAGGACAGGCTGGTTGGCGGCTTTTGGTACAGAGGGATATGATGGAGAACCACCATTGCTAGAGGAACTAGGTGTGAATTTTGGACACATTCAGAGCAAGGTAAGATGTCATGAAGCTCCCGGAATGTGCTTATATAAATACTACGTCTTTCAAACCCTCATTTTGTGGGAAAGTTCACCGGAACAATCAAGCTGACTCGAAAATAGACTCTAGCAGTTCTCAATCCTCTCGCTCGGATAGATCAGCACATAATGGATGATTCCGACCTTGCCGGTCCAATCCTATTTTTCCTCCTTTTTGGAACTTTCCTCCTCTTCTCTGGGAAAGTACACTTCGGCTACATCTACGGTCTTGCCATCCTCGGCAGCATCTCCCTTCACCTAATCCTCTCCCTTATGTCACCACCACTAGAAACTTCTCCTTCCTCAGCCGCTATTCACGGCCACGCCAATCCATCACACATTTCTTCAACCCTCACATTTCCCCGCTCAGCTTCAGTTCTAGGATACTGCTTATTGCCGCTAGTGTTGACTAGTTTGGTTGGAATTGTAGTACCCATGAATGGCATGCTAGGATACGTGCTTACAAGTGCGGCGATTGTTTGGTGTACTTATAGTTCGAGCGGCATGTTTTGTGTGGTGGGAAGGATGACGGCCATGAGAGGACTGGTCGCGTATCCTCTGGCGTTGTTCTATGGCTGTTTTGGACTTATGGAGATCTTTAGTAGTAGGGGCGTAAAGGTGGTCTGAGGGCTTGCTTTGGGATTGGAATATAGATGGCTTATGTACGATTATGGGAACGTCTGTCTAAACGTATACTGGTGGAACAGGCCGGTAAACATGCATAGCATAGCGCTGATTGAGCGAGCGCATGCAATTTAAAAGAAATGAAATCCAACACTGTCTACACGGTTTTTATGATAGGTGTAATTCAACACTAGAAGTACCTTGTGTGCATCCATTTTGAAAAATATATTTCGACCACATGACAGCTTAAAGCCCTCCACATACCGGTTTAATGTGAATAATCAAGCTAAATCTAGATAGGTTCTTAACCATCTCTATTTACTCAATCAGCACTGGCTGTTTCCTAAGCACGTATATTTACGGAGAGCTACACCGCCTCTGCCCAGCTCACCTTCCTCTTCGTGGCACCCCACAGGAGGTAAACCACAATGAGAAAGAAGACGTCAAGGTCCCAAGCTCCCCCAAAAGAAGGAAGGAACCCAGATCAGTTGACACCCCATACTCTTTAAAGTCGCCCATCTGATTATAGATAGAAAATCAGAGCTTGACTGGAGCGTATATGCCTATAAGTAATGGTGTAGATCAGCAGGTGAACGCCATTCTGGCAGGCTTTCGAAAGTTTTCATTGCGTTATAACGCTTGAAATAAAAGAGTGGTGGTTGCCATATTGTGGTTAGTATTTCTCCCAAAATGATGCGTGATTGCCAAGAAAGAAAATGCCAAGCGCGGCTTGCCATAGAGGAAAGCACAAAGCAAGTGATCAATCGTCGGCAGATATACTCTCGAGTCGATCACTAGTTGTGAGTTAGTCTCTTTAATACAATATTCATTTATTGGTAGTTTGGGGGAAAGAATATATGAGAAGCAAGTTGAGAGCAAAGGTGCTCCAGCTACTAATACAGAGTTATATAACGCCAGTGGGTATCGTATCGTCTATTTCTTGTCCTTACGCCTAAATTTCAGACCGCCGCTCGCAAATCGTACAAACTAAAGTTTGTCAGCCATGATCCTGATATTCTTACACATTAGAAGCTTACGATATTTGATGCTGCCTAAAGTCTACCTCAGTCTTCAATCTCGTGCTCTGGATACAGTTCTTGGCAGACTTCGCGAAGATGCTGACGCTGGAGCTCAAACGATCGATAATTTCCTCCTAGAACACAAGAAAGAATGCTTTCATCTTCACGGTCTTCAGCAGACAGGAGAGTTGTCATTCGATCTTGCAACAGACGGTACGCTTCTGCAAACGCACGAAGAATGGTCGGAGTGTTCGACGAGCCCCCAGAAATGTCATTACTCGAGCGGTTGGGATCGATAATACAGATCTTTGGGGCTGGTTTGTTTTGATTCTTCTTGTTGTATGGTAAGTTGCCTAAGTCTGCCTTCGATACATACGCATGTGGTTTGAGTTGGATGCCGGTCGTAATGAAATTGAATTTGTTGCCGTACAAGTCAAAAAACTCCATTAGAACTTCGCCAAGGTGATGTTCTGGTATCATGTGTTGAGATGCTTCGTCTCTACCAACGAAAGGCAGCATTTCGAGCAAGCTTTGAACAAGACAAATAACAGAAAATCCTCCAATACCTCCGTTCATTGGTTCGTTCAAACCTCTCATCGCCAAGAAGTGTTTGACGAGCGTAACAATCATAGGCATGGCAGGCTGCTTAATCTTCCATTCCTGGAATGTTGTGTTTGCTATCAATCCCGTGTCATTCTCGAATGAGATGTCAACCTTTAGGCCAGTAAGTCTGTCGACGTATTTTACGAGTGGAACCTTGGCTCCAGTAATCACTTCCACCGTGTCTTTAACTGGAAGGTTTTCGTTCTTCAAGAAAATAGCGAATCGGTGACAAACCGATTTACTTCCAAGAACAGCATATCCGCCATCCATATACTCACGAGAAACACAAACGATATCCATATCAGCAGTAGGTAAGCTTGAGATAGGTTAGCAAATCGAACGTATCACATAGCTAAGCACCAAACCACAGATTTACTTACTAAAGTCCTGCGGGATAAGAACCAAATGTCATGATATCGGCTTGTTCTCTCCGATACACACTCTGGACTCTAGACCGGAGGTCTTCGACTAGTTTAGCACGAATGAATTCCTCGAATCGCCTTGGTTTCACGTAGTCATAAAAGTCATAAATCTCCTTGTGTAACCATATGCCCATTTTTGCCGTGTCGGAATGGTCAATATTAATCCAAGGAGCATCAGAGCCATACCACTCTTTTGTAATTGATCCGTTGGCGGCTGGTCGCTTACCTTTGGTAGACTTGTGAATATTAAAGTCTGGCCGAGGTGCTTTCCCGGCAAGAGCTTGTCGAAGGGTTGGTGTATCCTTGATCTCATCCCGGATAGTTCTCTTTCTACAGGAGGAAAACCCAGGTTAGCATGATTGGACATATTATAGTATTCAACACAGTGCAAGCGAAGTGTATTTACCTGCTACCTAGTTCAGGGTTATGAGATGGTTCTAGGGCTTTCTTGGTGGTGACAGTCTTTGTGGGTATCTCATCATCTTCGGACGACAGATCAATGACCTGGTCAGGTTCTGGCATGGCTACTTGGGGTACAGCGCGTGTGTTGATTGCAGGAACAGGTTCCACGTGTTCTTCCTCCTCCTTATCGTCACCGAAGGATATGAAATCATCGACGGGCGAGTTCTCGGCCTTTGCGGTAGCAGCTTCCACACGTGCCTTCCGAATTAGCTTGACAACGTCTTTTCTCTTGCGTGACTCCTCGACGGGAGGCAATGCAGTATATGGATCAGGATTGGACCATTTTGGAACACTGTCGCCATCTGCAGCTTTCTTCATAGTTTTGATTTGTTTCTTCTTTGGTTCGGCACTCTCGCTGTCATCCTCATCGTCGGACATATCCATTTCGGCCTCGGAGCTATCTGAAACATCCTCAATTGGTATATATTTAACTCCTTGCTTTTCACTCTCAACCATTCCAGTCATGAGTTCTGGAGTAGGTTCTCGATTCCCCTAAAACGATTTATTAGTATAGTGTAGCTGGATTTGGATTTCTCGAAACTGAATGAGCTGTAAAAAGGCTACTTACTTTCAAGAAAGCACGATCTGAAGCCCATCGTGGTCCACCTCTACCACCTCGATATCCACCTCTTGGGCCGCTTCCTCTGTGTGGGCCATTGTTATTTCGTGGCGCGTAATAATCGTTCCGTGATTGACTAATAGACTGCGGCGCATCATGACGAAACGTGAAGTTCATAGATCCAGAATCAAATTGAGAACGGTTATTCTGTGGTGGACCACGATACCGATCATCCCGGCGATCACCGCCGTAGTCGTTGTTATTGTTTCCATAGCGTGGAGGAGTGAATCTTCTTGGTGGGGATCGAGAGCGACGACTGCCGCGAGGAGGAGATCGCATGCCTGGAGGACCTCGAGGAGGGGATCGCATTCGATTGTTTCCGCCAAATTGGTACATCTGAGAGCCACGGTCGCGTTCGCGGTCGCGTGGGGCATCATAGCGATCAAAGGAATCGAACCGGTCTCGGTCGTCGCGATAATCGTTTGATTGATAGTTGCCTTGGTAGTTACTTTGGTTGCCTTGATTGTTTGGGTATCCGCTGGGTCGATACGTATCAGTCCTAGAGACTCCCGGAGGAGGCGGTTGGCGTGACATATTTTTACGCTGGTCGTAGGGCTGTTAGATTTCGTAGTTGATGGAAAGCGGTTTCAACTTGAAGTAGCTAAGAAATAAATTTCGAAGTCATCTTGGCATGACGACTATCATCACGTGGTGTTGAAACTCGCTCTCTGGAGGTATTAACGGGTGAGAGAATAGGTATGAAGGAGTGGGAAGTAGAGACTATACATCTGAAACTACATGAATAGCATCGTTGTTGGGGTATACTTTTGTATCCATCTGTTTTCTGGCTTCTTACCTTCTTATACCTGTGAGCGAACATGATTGACAGGAGAGCAGCCCAGATGGGTCTCCAATAGCACGTACTGAAGGCAGCGAGTATATGTACTCCGCTACAATGTTGTATCTGTAAACGTTTCTTATTAGTTCAGGAAGGCTATCATTGTATAGAATTATGATGAGTCTGTCTATCTATCTACATATTGAGGCGATTAAGTCTACAGTATGCATATCGCAACGTTCACTTTGCAATGAGGCTGAACATGTGAAAGCTACTCTGTACCTGAGCCGAACACTGAAATGGAGCCGAGTTATCACTTTACTAGTGCGCCTCATTCCTTTTCTGTAAGAGGACAATAGATAGAGATGCTCTCTTCATACTAGTATGATTATTATTGCTAATCATCGTTTTCATCCAACAACCACTTAAAACCTCCTAGACACCGCCTTTAATACCGCGCCGTAACATCAACTAATTTTACGGACCAGCGTGAGGTGGTGGAAGTTCAGCAAGGTCGTGCCTTTGGCCAGCAATGACGTTGTAAATGGCAGCATTTGTACAACTTCCAACCCTCACACATAGCACTGAACACAGCTTATTGACATGAATAACAGGACACACCCTGGCTGGATTTAATGTCTACTTCTAATCTGTCCAAGGACGATGCCTCATCGCCATCCAGCGACCCGAATCCTCCCACATTCGCATCATTCTCCCCAGTAACGCTGTCGCATTCCACCTCTGCGAACAAACAACGCTCTACGATCCTCGTCCACCAGAAATCACCACTGTTAATACAAACCCCGCCCCAGATCACGCGTGCGTTAGCATATTCGCATCCGTTTCTACTGCCGCTGAACAGGTTTGTGGGGTTATTGACTTGGACGAGCGGAGATCCGTGGGAAAGTTTCTTGTTGGTCGCGGGATTCTGGGGAGTTGTGCTATATGGAGATGTGGTTATGAGATATGCAGGTCCGGTGGTGATAGTAATGGGATTGATTTTGGGAATGTACTCAAGAAGATACTCACCATTATCATCTTCGGGATGGACGGGAGAGAAACAGAAGAAAGGACATAAGAGAGAGGACTCTGAGATAACAAACATGAAGCACCAGAAGACTTTGGATGAGATTGTAGAAACGTTGAAAGTATTTACATCAAGATGTAATGTGCTTCTGGATCCTCTTTTGGAGCTTACGGATTTCCTATCAACCCAAAGGACAGCTACATCAGCAACAACTAGACCTGCGCTCACGACATTACTAATAAGAATCCTACTGGTCACTCCTCTATGGATAGTTCTTACATTTCGGCCCCTTCAAATAATTACCACCAGACGACTAGTGCTGGTTGCAGGAACACTGTTTCTAACATGGCACTCCCGACCAAACCGTGTGTCAAGAGAAATATTATGGAGATCAGCTCTTGTACGTCGCATATGCTCCATTATTACCGGTCTCCATCTCACGGATGCCATGGTACCATCAGTAAAAGCTGACCTCGTTGGTCCACCACTACCTCCGCGTAAGAAATCTACAGCAATGGAAGAAGCTCTTCAAGCTGCAACAGCAGCCGCAAAGAGGAGGCCGGACGCTCCAGGAGTACGCTTCACATTTATTTTGTATGAGAATCAGCGTAGATGGGTGGGTCTAGGTTGGACGACTTCATTGTTCGCATATGAGCGAGCTGCATGGACAGATGAACATTTAAATCCTGCTCCAGCAAAAGAAGAATTCGAACTGCCGGATGTAGAAGGAGGAGGAGCTAGATGGAGGTGGGCGAAGAACAGCAAATGGTTAGTTGAGGGTGCAAAAGCAAATGAGGAGGGTGGTAGCGAGGCGAAAGAGAGCACTACCAAAGGTGGTATGGGCTGGATATATTATGACAACAAGGTATGTCGATTCCCACAATACTACGCGGATGATAAGAAGTCAACTAACAGAGCAAATAGTGGAAAGATGGTCGTCGCGGCCAAGATGGATGGGGTCGCTACACTCGTCGCAGAAAATGGTATCGGGACGGAGAACTAGTCGAGATAACCCCCAGCACCGAAGTCACTCCATTGCCCTCACCAGCTCGCTCTTCCCCACAGCCCAACAATTCAAATAAAGATACTCACATCGACACCCACAGCATTTCATCCGACCTTTCTGACCCAGCTGCAAACTCCGAAGAGTTGATAGGAGGTACAGATTACGCAGAAAGCATCCGTAGTTTCGAGAGTAAGAGCTCGAGTTTCAAAGCCGGCAGTTTAAGAAAAAGGAGAAGCAGTAGGAGTAGGGCTAATAGTCTGAGTGTTAAGAGTGAGGATGAGGAGAGACCACGTACTGCCAAACAGGCGGATTGGGGGATCGGTGATGAGGCTAGGATGGGATTAGAATAGTTGTGTCTTTAGAATAATTGCGTATACCAGTCTTGTTATAACTACTGCTTCTGCCGCTTTTGGGTGTGCCTAGGATGTATTTAAAGGTAGACATAAATCAGTCACTATATACTCGGACGTAAAGTACAATATAGCAAGTAAGATGGTTCATATCGCGGCAGGAGATGTGTGAATTTCGTAACTAGATAAATCAAAAAGACTTCGGAATTTTATGAGTACCCGCCAAGTTCAATTCCACACGGCCTTTTTATCTCATAGTTGCTTTGGTGCTTTCTCAGTCGGCTTTACGAGTTCACCTTTCAATAATAATTCATCGGGTTTCGCTCTGATGTCACATTGCCGCTGCAAAGCCCAAAAAGTCAAAACCAGCACAACACGCTAAATACGTTGATTTGCATATATCCATAAGTTTCAAAATTTAGGACAGCTCTCTATAGCTCATCTTTACCTTTTGATGTCTTTCCTGACACAGCCTTCTCACAAACAGCCGGCGTCCCAACATCCATCCTATACATACACTTTTCCTGTTCCACGACCTTCCAGATTTCGTCCCTCTCATAACAAGCCAAAACCACCGTTGTCTGCCGATTAGGGCCGTTCCAACAATGCTGGCCATTCTCATACATCATTGTAATCCTCTCCCCCTGGCCCACACCCTTTCCATCAGCACCAATCTCTTCATCCACTTCTAGCTTATCGAAGCGCACGAAGTTGCCCATTCCGGTGTTGCCACCCCCCTTCTTAGACTTCTGAGTTGTCTTGTCCATCCAGCAAAGCTCGTATGTGTACTCGCCAGAGTCGGTGGAAACACATGTGCTTTTGAGGGCACGGAAAACGTCAGAGGGGCCAAAGTCTTTAGTAAGATCGCCTTCCAACGAATTGAGAGTAGCTTGCTTCGAGGAAAGATCATCTTTGACAGCTTGCATGGCCGAACGAGCGTCCGTAACGGCTTTGGACTCCGTACCAGAGTTTGCGTTGTCAGCTAAGATGCCGTTTTCTACGAGCATAATGCGGAAATCAACTATCTTTTGGTGGAGCCATTCTCGGACAGAGACTGGAAGGTATTCTTCGAACTTATAGACTAGCTGACGTCAGAAATTTCAAGATATTTGAAAAGGGGTACATACGAGCTTCAACATCAGATTCCTCAGGTTCGGTTTCCCATTCTGCCCAGTTGATACCTTCACTTTCACTGTCGGGCTTCGAGGTTTCTTCAATATCACGGTCTTGGGCAGATTCGTCAGTGTCAACCTTAGCCGCCGCGTAATCCTCCCAAGCCTTGACGGCTCTCTTAACACCTTCATCGTTGAAGTTAGGATTTCGCTCTTCCTTGAATGTCGAGAGGATTTTTTCCAGTTGCTCAACCCTCTCTTTTAGTGCATTCTTCTTTGCAACCACGCTAACCAAAGACTCTCTCAACTGCTCAACCCTTTGCTTGGCTAGCCCAGCAAGAACTGTGACTTTCGACCCTTTTCCCTTGCTTCCAACGATCTTACCCCTCTCTCTCCGCTCCACCTCATTATATTTCTTCTCCAGATCATTTGCCTGAACTTCTAGCCTTGCAATTTCCGTCTTGGTGTTCGAAATCGTGACATCCAAGCCGGCCTTTAACGACTGTGCCTCCTTCACCAATTCATCCTTCTTTTTCAACGCAGTTTTTGTAGATTTCTGTTTTATTTCTTCGAGTTTCTTCCATTCCTTCCCAATCTCACTGCACTTATCCGGGCACTTGACATCCCCCACACCAGCATACTCATCACTGCCATCACAGCATATCTCGTAATCACAAACGCCGTCGTTTACGTACGTATGTGGAATATATCCCGGAATGTGTCCTTTGTTCTTACAATAAAAGCCAGGAAGAGCTATAGTGGTATTCGAGGTTCCAGCGGGCGCGCCAGGTACGAGTTGAGGAGGAGAGTATGTAGAAAGATATGTGCAAGCTGCAGTCCCAGGCTCGTCTGATCCGTCAGGACAATCGCAGTAATCATCGTTGATTTGGGAGAGGTCAAGCTTGACCGATGGGCTGGAGATACATGTGAAGCTATCAGCGCCTTTGTAAAACTTCGCAACTGCGAGAAAATGTTAGAACTGCTTCAATTGATTATGGTGTTCAATCTTATGTTTGAAGATGGTGGGGGGTGTTGCTAACATTCTGGACCAACGCCTCTTGGTCGTGTAGATTCTGCTGCAAGGATAGGAGCTGAGAGAGTACTCAATAGTACCAAAGCATTAACTCGTTTCATTTTGTTTGTTCTGCTGGTTGTTTGCTGACTTTGTCCAGCTTCTAATTGTCAAACTCCAAGTTGCCAACTATCGTAGTAATGAAGCGAGTCTCGAGTGGTTTTAAAATAATGATAGATGCGCACCCCTTCATGCGAGCCCCTTTCCATATAAGTATAGAACGTTTGAACCATGTCATCTCAGCTTACAAAATTTGGCAGGCTTTCGATATTGTTATCAGCCTTTCTAACCTGAATATAAATGTGATAAAATGTGTTTAGCTTGTCTTAAAAATATACATGTCAGCTTTCAGAGAACTCACATAGTCCTTTCCGGCTCACGTCTACTCGCTTAAACCCCCTATCTTGGAGAGGGAGGGAAAATTGTGAAGAGTGTGTGGTTACAGACAACAGATCAAGCTACAGGAGGAAGATCTATTAATTGTATTCACGAACAGTATCTTAAGCTACCATAAGGCATATTTCGCCCTCACTATCACTTGTATCTTCAATCAACTGCTGTGGCGTGCATATGCTACCTGTTAAATTCCCTCTTACTTAGAATCCCCTACACAAAGTAACCCAAGTAGTATTTCGTCTCTTCCACCAGCGACACCAAGCAGTCAAATAATTTTTTCCCTACCGTGGCTTCTATTGTGCCTTGCTCGCAAAGTGGCTGCTTAAAGTATTAACCTTCTATTGAAAATGTTCATTCTTGAAACACAAGTCGGCTTTGCTTCAATGTTTGACTTGCAGCAGTCTTGTTCGAGATCTGTTCCTGGAAGTGCCAACTTACGAGCTCTGTATTCTCAGCATGAGCTACACATAAACGAATTACGCAGGACAAACCCATATTCCAATGGACACCTATTTCACTTTCCATAGCACAATCCAAATTAATCGCAATCTCTCATATTGCATCAAACTTTCTTGAATGAGAAAGCTTGTATCATAAATACGTGTTCATAACTTAAGATCAAATATGAATCATCGCTTTTCGCATGAAGCTCCAATCTTTGTAATCTGTCCAGGTCACATCTGGAAGCAATACTTTCCGTACTCAAAGACACTCATACGTGCCAAAACCCTTTGATTTTAGATCAAAAATAGAATAAGAGAAGAAGCTGCGAATAAGTCGTTGAGGGTAAACACGAATGAAGCACGACGCGACACCTTACTACAAAGACCAGGTATCTGAAGCTCATAATTCAGCGACTCATCATCCCTTCGAGCTCTAGAGCTCTACAGTCTCAGATAAACATAAGTGCAAGTGCAACATTTCACCAAGCAACATATAAGTTCCAATTAATTGCATGCCGGCATCAATACACACCACCACCAAATCTCAAGTATTCCTTAATTTCCAGCATATCGATTGATCTCCAGCTCAACTAGCTCTCTCTAGTCTGATACTTCTCCCAGCTCAGCCAGCTTCTTCTTTTATATCAACGTGCTTATATTGTGATGACTGCAGCGGAACCTATGATACCTGAATTGACTTAAATCAGAACGCAGATGTTCGTCGTGAGAAGGAGAGGATGATCGTGTCAAGGTTGGAAGCTTATTTACGAGACGTTGGTAAAATCGTAAACCGAGAGGCAGGATCAGGTTGTAATTGGAAGGATACCAAGGTTGCTAGAATAAGACGGGGAGCAGCCCTATCTTTAAAGAGAACGTACGGAAGTTATGATTCAGACCTACGGCAGAAGGAGCAGACACTAATGCCTCGAAAAGTAATAGGCTTTGATGCACGAAATAGTGACTGTCTGGACTTGGGGTTTGAAATCTTGGGGGTGAACAGAGCTTTCTTGACTACTGTATATAAGTCATAAAATTGTTGCATCAAGATGTTTCCGCTTCAGCAGATAGCATATTCTGCTACTTTTTGTCCCACCTCTGTGTTCTGATGCTAAGCATAGATAGAGTCTTTTGGTCTCCTCTTGCCGTCAAGTTCACTTCACTCTATCCACAATCATTCTCGATTATCTCCCATACCTACCACCACGGAACCAACATCCTCCAACCCCTATCAGCTTCGTATTCTTCCAAAAAATATCTAGGATGAAGCTCCGCTTATTCTATAACCGACTCTAACTCCCGGACTGGAAAATTGGACGCTTCTCCAACCCGCCGTATGTATAATGGAATTCATATTGTTTCCCCGATAGTTGAAGGTGGCGAGAGACACCTGTCAAGATGCGCATGTTTTCTTTTTGCGAGTGGAAACTTTGATTGTGCTTCTGTTTACCGAGCTGCATGAGACTGGCATGTGTCCTGTGTGTTCTTGATAACCGCTTCGAGGAGGTGGCGGTAGGTTCCCCTCATGGCAACTATGACGGCGGTCCTCTTTCGGTAACCGACGAAAGAATGATAGGACTTGAGTAACAAGAATTAGCAGAGGAAGAAAGGCCCGGAAATGCCTAGAAGACTTCGCAACAACGTTTTGTCGTATTTGTCCGTGTAGATTGGAATCACATACACGGCAGCAACTGGAATAAAAAGATTAAGCAATAGCAATATGAATCTTATGAATATCTTTCGAGAATAGGAATCCGAATGATCATAAGTGACTATCTAGCTAATAAGGAAGCAACCACTCCGTCGAACTTTGCAGCACGAAGTAACGTGGGGCTCGAACATGATGTGGTCACCTAGACTAGTTCTTGGGAGTGATTTGGTTAATCGGATATTTCTGCTTGTCGTAAGTCTACAAGAGGTTGGAAAGCCTTCAACCACGTGTCTGACAAGCTGTAAAGGTTGCTCCAGCTCGAAACTAGATATGAAGTAGTAGAGAATTACTCTTATACACCAAATGTCCAATCGGGTGGCATGCAGTACGGTATCGCCTAGGCCTAAGGTGCTATATTATATATTAGCTGTCAAAATCCAAGCTCTTGGTGGAGGACGGACAACGTCAGGTGCTACCTGACATTAGTATGGGGTATTTGAAGACATGGATAAAATGCACTATACTGTGTAAGATCATGGATAACACAGTCGAAGCGCCTTTGTCCAAATCCGGCGGTCGTTAGACTATTATGAGAAGAAATAACAACATACCTAACACAGATAACAACAATAAGTAGCGACCTGAAGAAGCCAAATAGCCTCAACATCCCCTAAATCGACATTGCTAATGGCCGACGAGCCACTTAGCCTACAATACCAATAGCCCGGTATGAAATCACCAAGCTTTTCCATGGTAAATGATGACAAAGCAATATGAAGCAATATATCTGAAAACCCCCTGATAGTCGTCATCGCCAATCTCAATTAAGTTCAAACACCGTAATAAAATGAAATACAACAACACCCTCGCACTACATTGCATTGCACCTCGTAGAACACCTAGTCTAAATAGAAGTATTGTGTTGCAACCCCACGAAACACCAATTCTTCAGGCTACTAAGCGATTGCTTTCAATATCTTCGCGGCTATCTTCAGAAGCACTTTGGTTGAGGTACCTCCAAGGTACCTCTGCACGTCACTCAACCCACATCAACCCACCACCCAAAATTCAACCAATTCATTTTAATGAGACTTACCATTATAAATCTCGGGAAAGTAAAAGCGTGCGCGCTACGTCGCATTTAAGCATGTTGACATTCTCGTGAGAGATCCGCGTCTTCAGCGCGTTTCCCCATCCCTCCACTATTTCAAACGTTGGGGAAATTAGGGAAATTAAAAGAACGGCTCACCCGCATCAAGTGTACAAGCAAGCGATTGGACTTCGCGAAACTTTCATTACTATTCGTCGGTTCTTTACTTAATGGAGTGATTTCTGCCTTGAGAGCGGGATGTACAGTACGTGAGATAATAGAATGAGTTGGCTTAAATCTGGAGTCGTTTCGCCTTTGCATTATTACTAATGTTTGACCTTTCCTACATAGGAAATAAGATGATCTATTTTCGAGCGTGACGTTTATGTGACGCAAAGGTATCATTCGAAATTTTGATATGAAAGGATCCACGGAATACCCGTGCCGTAGGTATCAGATCACTGACCGCATGGTCCTGTTCGTGAGACGCTGATGCTTGCATCGCGCGGAGATGCGCAGAGCTGGTAATTTTTGTTTGTTTTTAGTCTTTATTAGTTGCGGTAACTTTAGAGACAGGCTTTGCGACGTGCGCTGCATTAGAATCATTAAGTCAGAGAATTATTAGTTTCACTTCTAAGAAAGTTCGGTGGCAAGTTATGGTTGTGAATACTTTCGTAAGTGGAGATGAAACGAAGCGAGGGGGAGAATGATCTACTGTCGGTATTTCAATGGTGCAGATGGTAGTTGAGAGTGGCATAAATTGTGGCTTGCGTTTAATTTATGAAATATCTTTTCTGTGAGCTCGAAACTTTGTTCTCTAGTAATGTTAGCACCTAAATGTTTTAATGGTTTACTGATCTGAGGTCCAGAGGTATCGAAGACATGTGTTCGTCACCCCCACAGCTCTGCACACCATTTTCTTTCTTAATATGAATGAAACGACAGGCCGGCAGCCAATCTTGAACATTCAACTCATCCTGCGCGGAGGCGACTATATGCGCCTTTTAGGTTTGCTGGTATGTCATAGCTTCTGAACTTCACCTGCGCTTGATTGTTATGCGCGTGAATTGTCAGACACGTCAAAGGTCTGAAAGTCCCTGGGCAACGATCAGCGAATACTACCGGAATGCTCCCCGGATTAGTTAGGAACCAGAGTTTTCCAGAAGCAAGGAGTATTATTATGGTCTTTGGGATATCCTTCCTCGGAGTTAAATCATACTGTCGTTGTCTACAAACGGTGTGTACCAGCTCCAGAAAGCTTGCAGCTATATATTGTTTGCGTTTCATCCAGTATTTCTCCAACTTCAGATTTTCACATCTGAGATCTGTTTGTTGGGTTGGTGCTAGATGCCGGTATTGTATTGATTTTCTAGCCCCTGAGCAAATCAAATCGATCATCTTCCCGGCAAGTCGGGGTGGGGAGTTCATCCCAGCCAAAGTATAAGGGGAAACTGTCAGGCACAAGCGCCATATGTGGCTTAATGGTGGCATCCGATAGGGCAGCCAGCAAAATTGGGATTTGTTGTAGCAATGACCCGCTCGAGCCTTGTATTATTCCTTGCTGCTCGTGGAACCCTGGCATGGTAACGATGAGACGCGACCCCTTTTCATTCGAGCACTGGATTGGAGATTCATGAGCAGAATTCAGACAAGCTATTTACTCAGTATATCGGTTCCAAAGGTGTCAGCTGTCTCTAGGCTGCCGATTACTTTTTCTGAGAGATAGCAGGCTGCTGCGGTGTCTGAAACCTCGCTGAGAAGCAAGGACGAAGGTGAAGCCATAGCGTTCGAGCTCGCCCAACCACTTAACGAGGTTTGTGCTAAGAAATGAAAGCAAGCTGAACAAGATTTCCACAGTGGCGAACAAAACACAGAAGGAACCCCTTCTCTCTTAGGAAGGCTAAGCCTGGATGTTAACGCACAGGCGGAATTGATTGAAGAGGTGGTTAAACGGAAAATGCTCCTCACAATTGATCGGACGGGGCGTGCAACGACATCATGTGGAGGCAAATGCACTGAGAGAGCTCAAGCTCGCGGCAAGAGCTGATCTCGCTCTACCGATGTTTAGATTGTGCTAAAATGTGTCCGTTTAAATGGCGGCAGGCCCGAAGAAACGCTTATTTCCTGTGGAGTTGTTGAACCATACCGGTTTTCCCTAACATCCAGAAGGCGCTAAACACCTCCATCTCTCATTTTCCCCCATTGCAACAAATACGTTGTACTTACAGGGTATATGCAAATACCCTATATAACGGAGAATATATTGCCCGGCGTGACATGTGCTGCAGAGAGTGTACGAGATGCACAGGAGTAGAAGTCCTTTGCAAGTACTTTGCATGTACCTTGGAACCATCCATGCCATGGTCACGCCAAACCATCCCACAGCCTCTAGAGCCCAACCACCTGTGATTTGCGGCTTGTATCACGACTCCGACCGGGTAACGCTGGCCCCTGTAATATTGCCGTGTAGAGAACTACGAGTACATGCTGTAGCGTATAGTACCGTAGCGCATGCACGCGGTTGAGACTACTCGTCGTTAGAACTGTACAGGACGGGACTGAGCGGACAGAGAACCTGACTGTCCTGTTTGGTATAGTGTCATATCACACACATAGTGCTAGGATGGGCCGCGTACAGTAGTACCTCAGTGCACATTACACCCTGGCGTTGCTGGCTTCAGTCTGTCTTGTCGCTGGTTCCTGACTAATCCCAAATGGGACTAGTCACTTTTTGAAGCCTGAACCCCCCAGGAAAAGTCCTCACTCCTGGTTGCCGAATAATCCCCATTCTACATTTGGCGATAAGACTGCATTCCTCTATTCTCTCTCTCTTCTTTACCGACCTCCTCACCTCTTCTCCTCCCCGATTCCGTGTCTATCACTCTACCTCTCCTAGCGACAGCGACAATAACATCCTACCTCGACCTGCAATATTACTTCCCGCAGCTCTGTCGCGAAATATTAAACTTTGTCATTTTGCGGGACGAACCTTTCCATGCATTAAACACGAATCTCCGAGTCACTTCCCAGCTCGCTGCAATCAACCGACACGCAACCGCGTCCTAAACTCAAACCTCTCAGCACAATCAAAACAATACTTCTCCAACTCATTCACACTGTCACTATTATTATCTGAAAGGGGAAAACATATCTGGGGATTTCAATACGATTGATATAGGCCAAGGATACTGAAACAACCTCGACACACCCCACGAGAACTCAAGCACCACAAGGCAGAATCACCTACAGACAAAGATATATCGTCGTGAAAACGGATCGACATCTTTGTCGACTTGCCTAAAAACTTGACTGGGACACGAGTCTCAGCAAGGGGTACTCTCCTTCCAGTCTGATCACCACAACTGAGCACCTTGTGAGTTTTCATCAACATATACTCCATACTTGTTTATCTTTTATGCCCATTGTCAATTTGGTCTTCAAGGTTGATGCTGGTTCGAGCAAGCAGCATCCTCCCCAATTTCGACCCAGACCTCATTTCAATTTTAGGTTGGCTCTACTAAACGTAATTAACAGGTCTTGTGATATAATTGCAAGCTGGACCGCACTGATCGAACCCGTGAGTGTGCCCACCCCTAATACCTCTCTAGTCCCCTGGTATATTCCTCTGTTCACCACCCACTGACTTCACTTAGACATGACAGGAACAGGAGGCAAATCACAATGAATCGGTTCAGGACAAAGAAGAAGGCCAAGGAGGCAAGCGAAGGAATTGGTCGAGCCTCAAATGATTCCGATGCTCCTCCGCCGTTGTCGACCTTGAAGGCATCGAAGACTTTCAGACTAGGAGGCAGGAAGCACCAAGAACCAGAGCCAAAGTTGGAATTAGACCTAGCTAATGCTCTACCATCATCGGACGACTTTCGGACCAGTCTACTGATGAGCGGCCTTTCTGCACGATTCTCTATGCTGAGGGAACAGGATGATCCAAAGTCGAAAATAGGGAAGGCTAGCGACGACAGCGTTCTGTTTTCATCAAAGCGCCAATCGAGATTAAATGATTTTGGGTTCTCATCAAATGGATTATCGGATATAGCCGAAGTTTCTTCAATCAACGGTTCAATTCGACCACCATTTGCGAAAAGTAGAACCGACTCATTTGGTTATGGAACTGATGACGAATCGGTGCATAGTGGAAGCATCATGCACCGTGCAAAGCCAGGAGAAGGAAACAACTTGTTTGGAGGTCGCCAGAAGATATACAAGATTCCAGCAAAAGCGTCTGGGTCCACGAAGAATCTGGCAGATGGCTCAGATGTAGGAGGGATGGGAGGGAGGATACTCTATGATCATGATGTCAGCCAATCTGCTTTCCAAAAGCTACGCGAACAGGAGAAGGAGCAGCAACGAGAACGTGAACGTGCGGAAGCGGCTACAAACTCACAATATACTAGATCAGCATCACCTCCTTTGGCAGGCTACAATCGCAACAGAGAAACATCGTCTACAACCTCTTCGGCCGGTCCTTCAATAACACGATGTTCAACCGCCGCGACTTCTTTTACATCACAGAGAACACCGTCATTAAGCGGAACTCAGACACCCATCACCCCCGGAGCACCATCATCTGTACAGGGTAGCGTGGAGAGGACTACTACGAAGGCACGTCGTCTTTACGAGACTGGTCTTGATCAGCATTTGAATGAGCAGCAGTCATCGGCCATGAATCGAATCGAAACGCTTACCAGGCAACGCACTTTGGGAGCCCAGTCTCCTCCTAGCCTAGCCTCACCCACTGCCTCTGCCTACGCATCCGATCGATGGGATCGTCAGCAGATTGCAGGCAAGGCTAGCATGCCGAATATGCGAACTACTAGCTCATCGCCAACATTAGCTACCCGAGGGAATTTTGACTTTGGTGTACGATCGAATATCGTGACGGAAAGACTGCAAGCTTTTGGGTCTGTAGGTCCACTAAGTCCGCCAATTAGTGGGGATGACGACCAAACAGTACTTGCGGTCCAGCCAAACGATAGAGGGAAGGCTACGGCCCTTGGAGCTTTTTCAAAACCGGTGAAGCCTTATGATGAGAGCCAGTATTCTCAGAGACAGCTTCAAATGCAACTAGGTAGAGATGTTAGCGAAGGGAGAGACACTCCACCGCCAAGAAAGAATTCACCTCCTCGTGCGTTCGTGCCTCGTCCACGACCAGGTGGCCGACCCCGAGGAGACTCAAATGCCACCTTTACTTCGGCATCTGCTCGGTCTAGATCAAATTCTTCGGCGCAAAGTCATGTGTTTCCTCAGGAGCGTGCTCAGGAGAAAACTGTGCCTCAGATTGTGGAGACGGACAATGAATTTTCAAATCCAGGAATGTCGTTCCTAAGCTCACCGAACGAGAGCTCAGTAGGTTCACCTATTAGTGCCTCCAAAGATGTGGAGTCAAACCCCGAATATCAGCCGGCTCCAAAACCTATAGACCTTTACAACAAATATATGCAAGAACAGCCTTCTTCATTAGAACGACCTCCAGAGTCAGAGCATCCAGCATTGCGAGTGAAGCCATTCGTATTCCAGGATTCGAACGATGACAGTGTTAGTCCAACATCAAGTGCAACGCCACGACTCCAAGTTGACGAGTCACCTGCTCCATTTGATCCTAAATCTGCTCCTAGTGACTCACCCACATTAGGCCCGACAACGGGACTCGGTAGCTTAATCCATAAACATATGAGAATGGACAGTAATAACTCATCAATATACGGAGGCTCAACGTATGGCGGGATGCCATCTTCTGGATTTGTCTCTAGATTCCCGGATGAACCTACGGAACCATTACCCCAGCATCAATATGGTAGTAAAACCAACCCATGGGAACACAATGACTGGGATGCCCATAGCGATGGCGATGACATGAACAATTTTAGTCTAGAAGGTGCTGTACATGGGCAACAGACTGAAACTATCGTTCCCTTACCGCTCAACCCAAAATCTCCTAATATTGGACCTGGAATCGAGCGGAAGAGTCACTGGGAGAAGGAATTAGAAGCTCATCATAAACGCAATGGAAGCACAGAAACACAAAAAGAGCAACAGGACTTCAAGATGGATTTAGCTGCGCGAAGAAGAAAAGTGCAAGAGAATTTGAAAAGTTTTGTAGAGACAGAGAGCAGATCGGCAAGCCCGGCATTGGGAGGTTCTGAACATTCTAAGGATCATCAGTTGAGAACCAACCCCCTTGGCCTTTTAAGGAGCAAGACAACCCGAAGCTCTGTTGTCATAAAGACAGATAAGGCAGGTCAATCCAAGGCTATGAAAATGCTGGGCATCGGTCACACCACTATAAGTAGCTCTCCGTCACCAGGAAAGTCGGATTTCGATGAGGGTCTATGGAAACACGAGGAAGAGGAAATGTTACGTGGAACAAAGAGCCATGTACTTCCAGCAATTATTCCCACCGCACCCATTGTTGCTCCACAAAATAAAGCATTTCGCCAAGCTCGCAGAGATGCCCAGCGAGATCGAGAAAAGCAGATTGCTATGAGACATCAGCAACGGATGGCACTTGAGGGAGCCGAGCAAGACTGGGCGAATGCAAATTTGACTGACCAGGGACAGAGGGGACCAATGAGGGACAATGCACCTCCTAATATACGTATCCGACAACGCTCCCCTAGCCATGAGACACTTCCATCGCCTAGGGCTGTGCAGAACGGACATCGAAATGGGGGCAACCAGGAACGATCAAGCCAAGAGGAAAAACGCCCGGCACTTCCATCAACACGGTCATCAAGAGACCGGTCAAGCTCAGATGCATCGGGTCGTTCAAAAAGTCGCAATGGCAGATACAAAGATGACCTGGCAAAGTCAATGGCTGAGGGAACTTCAAGTTCAACTCGTGCTTTCCCGGAAGGTCTAAACCCTCCACCTACCCACTTCCTGCCTAGATCACCAGGTACCCCTGGACTGCCGTTTAGTCCATCTCCTATCCCATCGCCCGTGAATGGTTCCATCGCTGCCTCTAGAAACAGAAGCAATAGTAAATCAGGATATTTCGATGGCCACAAGCTACAACCTCTTCAGACTGGGGATGGAGTTGATATTGGCTTCTCACCAAGACCATCGCCTATCACGCCTTTTTCAGCTAACACGACTCCATCATTGATGCAGCCTTCACCAGGAGCCTCTCGAGTTGCGATGCCGACAACACAGGGCCTTCCAAGTGATCCTAGGGCGCCCGGTGCCCGCAAACGTTCGGTCAACAAGTCTGAGATTTCAGAGCCAAGGTTTATATCCTCAACATCGAGGGTCACAACAGTCGATCTCGCACCTGGAGTCAGTCTCCAGAGTGGCTCAGACGCAGCACCACCAATTCCAGCTGTTAATCCAAGGCGCAAGACCCGTGCAATGTTTGGCTTTGGCAAGAAAGAGGATCTAGATGATTACTCGTTGCCGGCAGCAACCCAATCCACAGAAGAGATGAGCACCTTCTCCGCGGACGAAGACACTAAACCGAAAAGTAGAGGGATGCTGCGAAAGATATCCAGCGAAGGTGGAAATCTGAATATACGTGCGCGACAAGCTGCTAATGCAGTGCCCAGTCCCGCAGTTCCAGCTTTCCCATCTAGTGCCGGACTTCCACCGGCTCCCCAAGTTCCTGGTGGGATGTTTTAGGTCACTCTCTTCTACCCAATGAGCCTTCACCTCCACTTGCAATACATGGGGTGCTTTCTTGTACATATTGTTAATGTAGAAACGTATTTCTTTTGTCTTTCAAAAAATAAAGGAGGAAAATTTGGCGTTCTTCCAAGGCGCAGTGTCGGAATGGAGGCTGTCCCATATTTTCCAGAGTTGGAGCCGGATATGAAAGCGTTGTGTTTTACTGTTTGAAACAAATTAATGGGTATTTTTCGGTGGGGGGTGGACGGGAACAAATCTTGTAATTATCAAATGTCTGAGATGGGGTCTGTGATGGCTCAGCAGGTCTGTGTTTGTCATGATATTGGTGGATAATATGAGCGAGGGCAATTTTGTTCTCGGCTTTGCAGATTTAAAGACGAAAGTGTGCGCAATGAGATCATGTATACTTATTAGCAGCAGCGAGTCTTAGAGAAATGGCAGATATAATGAGAGATCACGTTTTGGTATTATGCAGCTGCCACAACTACCTGCTAAATATTGAGGTTGATTCTCACATCAATCTCTGTTGCTATCAACACGACAATTCATTGACAAACAATAGACAGGTAACGTCAATTCACAGTATCACAAAAGTCGAATGGTGAATGTTATAAGTAGGAGAACGCTGTGGCATATATGAACATTAAAAGACTATCTTGAAGAAAGCATTGATTGTGACTAGATCGCATAACAAACATTTGTCCCAGACGATTTCTTCCGCACTTCAATGCCCAAGCCGATCTAATCGACCCAACAGTAGTCCTCTTCTCCAACTATGCATTTGCTTATAGTGCACTATTCACAAGGCACATTTTTAACGATATGCGTAGCCTTAAAGCTTAGGATAGACATGACTATAGGTATCACAGTTCAGGTATTCGGCCAAATGACGAGTTTTTGCAAATGGTGATACACTATAAGCTGAAAAATTACAAACTCCTTAATATAGTACATATGAGCGCCATCACCCAAATCCCCAAGGTGACAAAGCCAGCCAATCCACGCCATATATGTTTTATTCGTCACGCGCCATCATGCCATACCTTTTCGCCCACCTACAACGCTGGCCGCAGGACTAAATTATTAATCATGTAGGACGTATTAAAATTTAATGAGCATAGTTTCTCGTTCCCCTGCCACGCCGCTCCGATGTGCAAAAAGGTGGTTTGCAAAATAATAGAAAATTACCCCCAGCCCTTCGCTCGCTATGCAGGAAACAAATCATTCAGATCTGTCAGAACGCCATTTATGATTTCCAGTAGGTTTATTAACAAGTAAAAATGAACTTGTGTCATTTGTACTTGAAAGATTTGTGGGGTTTAAAGTGTAGGATAGTAAGTAGCAATCCTTGGAAAGTAGTAGTTGATTGGCGGCATTCATGCGGCCATGTTCCGTGTAAGGGTCACGAATCGCTCACCAATCTAAGACGTGTTAGTCATATCTTTGAGTTGTCAAGCATAGTGGGAGCTTACCTCTGGAGCAGACTTGATGAATGGTGCTTCAAAAAAGTTGTATGCTTCATTCTTGATTAGCTCGACGCAGACAAGATTTAGGCCCCATGGCTGTGGCCAACTTGTGAGTAGTCTTTCTAACAAAATCCTGGTTATTTGCTGACGAATATCGGTCTCCTCTGGATCATTGAGGTCTCTACCCCAGATCTCCAATAAAGCTTGAGAAAAGAAGTGAGTTTCGTTGTTAGGGAAACGAATTTGATTGACAACGCTGTTTAGCAAATAATAGCGGGCCTCCGGTCGTAATTCTCGAGCGAGCATCGAGAGTAGTACAGCAGCAGGCGAGTTGGAAACGAAGTTTGGTCCTTCAGTTTCGGTGGCTTTGGTGACAGAGTGTGATCCAATTTGTGCAACAATAGCCTCGATTAGCTTGATATCTACATTGACCGGTACGAAACAAAATCCAGTATCTTGTCTTCTCTTGATCTGGATTTCATGCGCAATTGCGGCGACCACATCTTCACCAGGGCCGCTCTGTAAAGCCTGATCCAGGAGATCATAAAGTCCGTTCTGTCGTAACATTGACTCGGACTCGATTTGTGATAATTGCGATTGGCGGATCTCTGGAAGGCGGTCGATCTTCAAGCCTGGTTGAAATGGATCCGGCAACTTGGAGAACTTTGCAGGGTTTGCAGTGAGTATCATGTTGTACAAATACGTGCAATGGCTGGGAATATTAGACAATAGCTGCGAATGATGGGCTGCAAGAAATTCAGGATAATCGTGTTGCAAAACCAACAACAATTTCAATGTGCCGTGGTAAATTACGTCGCTGATGTCTGTTGTAATGGGAGTCTTCAAGAGCTCTCCCAAGTAGGACATCAACTCGGCCATGATTGGAGCATATGCCTTCCATCCTGCATCTTCGGGAATTCTCATCAGAACTGGCAAGAAGTCTCGGTGTGATACAAGACTTAACCAGCCAAATATAAACCCTGGGAAGTATTTTGGCTGCATCTGCTCAAAAATGGTTGCAAAAACGATGGGTATTTCTTTTCTTTCCGCATTTGTTAACTCTTCCTCAACAGCATTCATTTCAGTCAACATCGTGGAGAACAATCGAACGAAGACTTTTTGGTTGAAAGCCTCTCCGCGTCTTACGTGATGATGATTCAATACTAGGACACAAACGGACAATATTGACTTGAGGAATGCAGCCTTGTCTCCCTTAACCTCACCATCGGTCTGGCGTGCCACAACCAACTTAACAACAAGCCGAGCTAAAGCGTCTGCCGAAGAAGCATATGCATCAGAGACTGTTTGAGTCTGAGAAGCTTCAAAGCGATCAACGCAGCTATCAATAGCTAAGCGAAGGAACAAGCACAAGTCTTCCATATTGTTGATAACTTGCTTGTCGTACAGCTGAGCGACGAAATGAGCAGCAGTTGTTGCAGTTGCATTTGGGTTGATACAAAGATGGACCCATTCGTCGAAGACGTAATCCATCTGCTCCTTTTGAGTAGTGAGGCGATCATCCACCCCGTTGGCAATAGTCTGTGGAAGTCCAGAAGTCTGCAACTTCTCCTTTAATAGCTGGCCAGCCTCAAGAGAAGGCTCTCCTTCAATCCATCTCCATGCAAACTCCAAGCTTCTTGAGAGATCATTATATAGCGCAAGGGGTCTATCGTTCAGCAGAACATTGTCGAGAAGTGAAGAGAAAAATTCCATAGATCCTTCTTTCAATTGCTCCAGTGCCTTCGACGTGACAGCATCAACCCGTCGCCACTCTATCATTCGAGCATTGATCAACGCAATGACCAAAGGTACACTCAATAATGCTTCCCCAGATTGTTGCCCTACCAAATAAGCTACGCGACTTGCGGTTCGTCCACCTATTCTGCTAGAATCATCCAGTACCTTGACTAAGCTTTCAATCACAAGCACCTCTGTCGTTCCACCGAATAGTTTCTGGCAAATGCTATCCACAATCATTAGATCAAATGCCTCTGGGCCTTGCGAGCATCTAATGAGTAATGAATACAAGGCATCTAGTGGCTGGAAGATATCGTGGGGTCGTGGCAAGTCCTTATAGTGCTGCTCATTCGCCTTTTCGGCCTCATCTTCCAAAGCATCAAAAATGTCTCTGACCTTATCTTGAATGATTCTAGGGTCATTTGGAAGATTTGCAATTCTACCACCATTAGGCATCGTAGAGTTTGGTGGTGGATAGCTAGGCTGTTGGGCGTTCAAGTGTGCGATTGTAGGACGTTCTGCTGGTGTTGGTAGGCTTGACACTGAAGAATATTGATCTTGTAATATCTCGTTTGCAATAGCTCGAGTTGCATCAGATGCTGCAGGTAGGTGGGTAGCCCCCGCAAGAGAGAGTTGCCGTGGTTGTCTTGCGAACTCTTCATAAATATTCATCTGTCGCTCGTTCAAACCAGATAATGATGGCTGCAGCTTATACGGATCAGGGATGGTCAAGGACCAGCGCGTCAAATCAGGACTCATGTATGCCTCATCCGGACGCGACATATTCCAGTGCCGGCGAGACTCTAGCTCGCCCTCAATCATCTCTTCTATCTCGGGCACTGCACGTTCTTCTGCCTTGCGCTCCACTTGGCTACAGGCCAGGTCAAGATTTGAGTTGACACACATGATTATAGTACCTTCGGGTAGTCCTTGGGGCACCGCAGTCGCAGCTAATGTTCTGATATAGTTGGTCATGCTAGCACGGAGTGGTTCCTTCGAAGTTACTAATGCGAGACTACCTGCAGTCTTTTTAACCATGTTTATGGCAGCGGATCGAACACGGTTTTCATCGGGCTCCGTTGCAAAATCCTTATGAATCATTTGAGCTGTAGAGATCGCGGCGATTGTGACAGATCTCTCGACGACTGGAGCGATGATCTCATGCACAGCACGAGTGATAGCAGATTTCAAGATCTCATGCAGTTGGACTTGGTTTACCATATCGTTCCCAGGTGGGTACGTTAGTAGAGGTCCTAGATCTGGGATGGAGGATGCAATCTCTTGAGGAGAAAATCTTCCGTTGGCAGTTCCGCCACCAAGTCCATTCAGGGAAAGGTTGTCGAATCTGTCCATCATGTCTGGTGCCATTGGTTCCGTAGCCTCTTCTACTGGCGGAACACGGCAAGATAACTCGTTCGATGGCTCTAGTGTCTTATGATCAAGCTTGAGTTCCTTGCAGAGTACCTCGATTTCGAACTTGAGATTTAGCTTTAGTTCCGCATTGTGGTACAACTCGATCAATAAATGAATTATTTCCATCAGCCAGCAATTAGGCGGTTTAAAAACTGTGGAAAGTTGACCTTGGATCAATACTTTACACACAAATGGAACAACAATAGCCAGGCGTTCGGTATCGAATGCTTCGAATAGAAGGTCCTTGAATGCAATATTCTTGTGAAGAATAGGTTTGTCTCGAGCAAGTGTAACGGATCCTAACCAAGTACCAAGATTTTTGAGATGTGCTCGCTCGACTGGGGTTTTTAGTTCGGAATTAAGCATACGGATAACCGTGATGTAGGTTTCTCGGAGGACTTCTGCCCACATAGACTTTTTGCCGAAAAGGTTTACAAGATCTAGGTATAGCTTGTGGTAATTAGGCATTGTCTTGGCGGTGGTATTGACGATATGTTCTGCAAGCCATTGCTGGTGCTTTTCGTCAACAAGGTCCTTTAGTTCATCAAACTTCGTCTTGAGATTTTCGCCTGTAATGTTATTCAAGACGAATTGCACCTTCTCCTGGGCATCGTCGCTGGGGTTCTCATTATGGCCGTAAGGAGCTGGATCAACATGCAATGATGCGAATGGTGCTACGGTCAGCTCAGCTGCAAGGACTTCATCAATGTTTCCATTCGTCATTCCCCCTCCGTTACGTGATACATGCCGATTTGGTTCTTCCTGGTCAGCAACGCGGCAGATCTCCTCAGCTTTGTTATAAGCTTCGGTGCCGCGAAGACCTGGGACTTGCAGTAATTGCTTGCAGAATCCCGGCCATTCGTGCAACCGAGAAAATAGCTGCATCAATGCTTGCAAGCCAAACTTATACATGGCCTGTTCCGGAGGATGGTCCCTTACAGCTTCCAGTATCATCCCTAGACCAATTTCAAGTGGGAGCTCCGAGATAAGTTTGTGAGAGATAATGCCACCGAATAAGACGGCTGTTGTTGCAAGAGCTTCCAGTGGGTAGGTGCTGTAAAGCTCGTATTCGTCAAATAAGCCATGAATCATGCAAGCAAAGACATCTTGGTCTGAGGGGTCGCGCGAATGCTTGTACTTGTCGAGAGCTTCCACAATTGCTCGTACTTGAAGATCTTCACTGTACATCAGTTTATAATGCTCTTCCATCTTCATATTAGCAGCCTCCGGTAATGAGTTCCTCAGAGCTCCGTTAGCATCAATGATGTCGTCAAAACCTTCGCCATAATTTATGAGGCGAGGGTAAGCTTTGATACAAGCACGTTGAACTGCAATAAGCTCATGAGTTGGCTCGGTCGGAAGAACAGCAGAAACTATGTCTAAGAATGCGGAGACCGTTTTGACTGGCAACATTACACTATGTAACTTGTCATTCTCGGATCGTTGGAAGGACAGCTCGTGCTGGGCCTTGATGCCCAAAAACGTTAACAAAGCGCGTGCTAATTCAGGGCGGTGACTCGAGTTCTGCGACCATTCCTCGAGGTTCAAAAGACCATTGGCATGGGCCAGTGCGGCTAGATCGAGCCCAAAGCCGCTGAGAACAGTGACTAGTTCGTTTGTCCACCCATGTTTATTAGCATGCTCTAAGATATGCTGGACTTCAAGTGGTTGCCTGGCATGGGCATCGGCAAGCCGCTCTACTACCCATTGTTTGTCTCTCCGCCAGCAACTTTCAAGAACGAGATCGTATGCAGGTTCGTATTTATAGACAAACCGTTCGAACAAGCTATTTATGGTTTCGATTGCTAGCTCCGGCCAAGGCTTTGGAACGCCAACTGCAGACACCAGGAAGATATGAAGGTTAGGTACCACGACTTGTTGGAAAAGCCTCTTCGCCTCTATGGTGTCCGAGGCAGCCGCGGATTCTAAAGCCACGTGGAACATAGCCGATACAGCTGCCAGAGAAACAAGAGGATGCCGTACTGCAAGAGCAGCTTGTGCTTGGGTTTCTTCATCAGCTCCAGATAGATAATCGACCGTGAAGGAAGGTTGAAGGCCAGGTATAGTGGTTGCATCAAGCTGATCAGAGGACAACGACGAAAATGCTGCAATGAAAGATAATTGTGTTTCTGAGTTGTGCCAATTACCTCCCCATAATTGCTCTATATCAATGATCTCACTAACCGCAAGAGGACGTAGCGCAAGATAAAGGGAGAGGAACTGATCCTTGGTAACTCTCAGGTCTGGTTGGTCAAACTGAGCCACAACATGTTGCCAGTCCAGGTCTCTCGTAGCTTCTTTACGGATTGCGCTAACCAAAACGGATGGAGAACATGGCGGTGTCTGGCTAATTGCAGCGTATACCAATGCTGCAGAGACGATTTCTTCATCCATATCGACTCTCGCATTGCGTATGTTCCTGCGGCATGTGTCTTCATCAGCAGTGAAACCCGAACCAGTATTTCTGATGGCAGAAATCAGAGGATTGCTTCTTTTCAGACTCTGTATTAGATAGAGGGCGGATAGGACCTCAGTCGGAGGCGCCGTATCTTGGGAGCTGTAGCGGTAATGTATCGCTTGTATAAGGTCATCTCGCCCGATCTGGTCAAAATTTGGAGGGTGAAGTTGAATGTATCGGTCTATAATGGTTGCGAGAAACGCGGGAGTGATCGTCTGATGCTCTGGCGCATTTACGGCTAATATCTGGACAAACGGATTGAAGTTCATCGAAAGTATTGCATCAGCTACGAGGTGTTAGATGGCATCATAAAAAAATGTCCTTGAGAACGTACCTTTCGTTCTTAAATCCGACCGCGAGCCAAGCTTGAAGGCCAGTGCTAGTATTGTCTTCTCGAGCGCATCTAGCTTGAAGTGTTCCATGAACGTTGAAAGATCAAAATCGCGAAACAGATCCTCATTTGCCGTCTCTATTGATTCTGCGATTTTCTCTGCCTGCTCGACATTGGTCTTCACCAAACGCAGCTCAGTAACTAGCAGTTGATAATTTCCAGAGTTACCGGCAGATCTGTTGTGGCCAGGGAATATTTGACCTGCATTGGCGACCACCATGCGGGTAAAGTACTTCGTAAATACATCCATACCGTTGTCATCGATCAGCTAGGGACTGTCATCAGCAAAGGTACCTAGATGTTTTGTTAATTGCATACCTTCTGTAGCTGATCCCACTTTGTGCGATCCTTATCGTCCTGTCTGATCGTGCCTAGGAGCAGATAGACTTGGGCAATGATAATCTTCACCAAAGAGCTAGATCCTCCTGTAGGGCTGTTGGTGCTTGGACTTGCGCCTGCACTGAATGCGCTATGATGAGACCCGTGTGGAGAGTGACTGATTCCAGTTATAATAGTTTGTTGCGCTGGCGAAGGTGTGTAGGTCCCCGCTCTTGAGTTGACCATCGAAGATGCTTTTATGCTTGAGCAGACCCACTCCCAGAGAGCTGTCTCTCGATCCCTAAAGATGAAAGAAGACCTGACGGGGAGGGATGGGCATCGACAGAAGATGGGTGAGTTCCAGGGTAAGGCTTAGAAAGAGATGGTGAAGGAGTTGTTGATGTGATTGTGTTTCGTTGTGGGATTGTAAAGCTGTGAGGTGGTGTTCGCGACTGGCAGCCAGCTTCGTGAAGAGTCCGTGCTAGCCGTTAAAGGAATGGTCGGCCTCATAGATGCCTTGGCAGGCTGAGGCTCTTTTCCTGAACGAGTTGTCGTTCACTTTAGATCTGAATAACAATTCTAAAAATTATATTCCGGAGATTTATACTTTAGTAATACCATGAGAACCTCCTAAGAGTCAATTACAAAATTGTTATGTCGATGAAGCGAATAAATACCAATTTATCCAATGTTTATCAATACTGCCACAAGAAGCCTGACGACCAAAATGGTGATTCAAAAGGATACAGGAAAAAGGTATGCCATGGTAAGAAGGAGTATGAGAATCAAATAGTCTCTCATGATATGTAATAAATCCCAAAGACAACTTTATTATTTGGACGCATCTTTGAGCGTGTACACAATCTACCGCCAAACTGCAATAATTATTGCTTTTCTCGCCCTTTACTTTAAACCCATGCCATGGGCGATCCAATTGCTAGTACAAAGTAGGGCGATTGCATCTAAAAAGCGGAGGTAATAGTCGTCCTGTTATTTCTTTTATTGTAAGGTACCGTTGCGTAGAGGCCAGAGCAGCACATGAAAATCATGTTTGCGTGTATCCTATTTAGCCAAACACCACTTCATCAACACGTTTACATCCCAATGCATCCTGTTGTATTTGTCTTTCAAACCCCCAAAAAAAATTGTGTCATATTCATAGAGCTGAGTAGTCTTCTGCTTACATGATAGTTGAGGCTCGATTCAGAAGCAACTTCAATACAGGCGTATCGAGCACAGAAAATATCACACTACGTGCTTAAGCTGCAGTAAAGCAACAAGACACGATCAAGCCATAACTGAGTAGCTATTTTTGGTATCCTATATGAACGATTCTATGATATGCAGCTCATTTGAACGATTGATTGAGATACAGCCTAGAAAAATGGCTAAGTGATTTGTGGTTACGTATAAAGCTTGACAACGGGATGCGAGAATGCTTCCTTTATGTCTCACTCCCACGGGTGCAGCATTACTAATGACAGTGCTCCTAGAATACTAACTTGTATCACACCGTTGCGTGTTAGACTTTACATAACAATGTATTGTGGTGGCGAGGACTAGTCACGTTTGTCTCGTGGCTGTATGACCCCAATATTGGTCTCCATGCCAACAACCGCTCCCAATCATAAACAGTGGCCATGCACCCACATCAAACCTACACAATCCAGACGTCCCCACGATATATGACTCTTTTGGTATTCCTAAGCTTGTACTCCTTCTTATCGGATTAAAGGACGCGATTTGAGATACTGCTTTGACTTATCGACGTAAATAAAACCATCGAGCGGCATCATGCCGGGCACTGTATCAGATGGCCCATCGGTCACCATGAGTTTCGCAAACAACTTCTGGGGAAAGGATGATGCTGGAGTTGATCCTCTATTGCAACGCATGCACAACGCGAAGCAAACCTGTGATGAGCTGAAAGCTTTCTATACCGGTATGTTTACTTTTGTCGCGTCTCAATATTGTATAGCCTAATACTATGTAGCACGCTCTGCAATCGAAGACGACTATTCGAGAAAATTACTTCAGTTATCACGCAAGCCGCTAGGATCACAAGAGTCAGGAACACTACGATCGTCGCTGGATGTATTGCGGGGCGAAGTTGAACAAATGGGTAAAGCTCACCAGGGGATTGCGGGACAAATGAAGACCGAGCTCGAAGAGCCGCTGGCGGCATTTGCAGGTGCCATGAAGGAAAGACGAAAGATCGTTCAAGGTGGCATAGAAAAGCTTCTCAAGATCAAAGTACAACAAACGCAAAATGTAAATAAGGTATGTGCGTCGTCAATAATACTTGACTTGTTACTGAATTTTGCAGAGTCGAGATAGATATGAGCAAGAGTGTTTGAAAATTAAGGGGTATCTGGCTCAAGGTCATATGGTCATGGGACAAGAGGAAAGAAGAAATAAAGCGAAGTTGGAGAAGACTCAAATCAATCTCGCCACCTCCAACACTGAATATGAGTCTGCAGTCAAAGTTCTTGAGGAAACGACTGGACGATGGAATAGAGACTGGAAGGCTGCAGCGGACAAGTTCCAAGATCTGGAGGAGGAGAGGCTGGACTTTATGAAGAGCAGCCTCTGGACCTTTGCCAATATTGCTTCAACTGTATGTGTAAGTGACGATGCATCCTGCGAAAAGGTGCGACTGTCACTAGAGAATTGTGAAGTGGAAAAAGACATTATCGGCTTTATCAAAGATCGAGGGACTGGTCAAGAAATTCCGGATGCGCCAAAGTATATCAACTTCTGCCGAGGCGACGTTAGTGATACTGCGTCAGAATCATCGGAAGACGACAGCTATTCTGTAGCGCAGTTTCAACGAACTATAAATCCGGCTTATAGAACTTCTTCCCCCCAACCCTCGACCTACGAGTCTCATCATGAACCGCCACCTTCCAATGTCAGAGATTTTATTCAAGATCCAGGAACACCTGCGAGTCGAGAGGCGACCATAACACCCCAGAAGGCACTGGCCGACAGATCCAGGCAAGGACCTGCCGACTACCAACAGTCTACTCAAAAACTTCAGTATGAAGCAGCTCAACAAGGTCCATTGGCTGCAGTTCCTCACGACCCTTATCCAATGGATGGAATGACAATGCTGTGTCGCACTGGACCTCCTTCCGAGAGAAGTTCCGCACATAGCCCCTCTGCCAGACCCTCAAGTCGTGACTCCCAGAGTGAATATTCAAATCCTACATCATTCTCCAGTCAAGAGCCACCAAGTGGCAAAACTTCTCCAGTCAAACAGGCACTTCCCGAAAAGCAAGTACTGAAAAAGAAGAGCGGGTTTTTTCAAAGTCATAGTCCGTTCAGAAGGAAGAGCAACAAGGAGAAAGATGCGAATGTTATGACGCCTTCTAACAGAAACACCTGGTCCGCCTCCAGAGGCACTAATAATACCATACCTCAGTATAATCAGGGATCACAGAATATGATCAGTGACCGGCCGACAGCTAGTCCCGAGCCAGTCGACCCACGTGCAAGCTTCCAGTTGAATGTGGGAAACAACGTTTTTGACGTTGCTACTCCAGGTGCGAAGGGACGAAGTATGCAAAAGAGTCCAGCACAGCAAGAAGAAGATCTAGATCCTATTGCGCAAGCTCTAGCAGAACTCAAAGGTGTTACCAAGGCTTCCTCAACTAGAGTTTCAGCCGATAACTACCATGGTATATCAACACCAGCTCCAGGAACAATACCAAATTCTCGTCCTGGGGGTGCTCAAATGGCAAATGGTGCTCAGATGGCTGGCTTGAGGGGAACCCCACCGCCTTCATACGATCAGCCGATGCAAAGACTTGGAGCACCACAGCCAGCACATACTTCCAAAGCAATGCTGCAAACCCATCAAAAGTATATTGGTCAAACCCAGAACATGTTCAGTCCCCAGGGTCGACCAGACTCGCAAGCAGGCTACGCATCCAGTTCACGCCCTGGAACTCGTGGTAGCGATATGCCTAGAGCTACGTCTCCAGCACCACCTCGGAGCGTATCTCCTCGACCAGGAATGCAGGGTGATGCAAGACAAGTTTACCGATCCGCATCTCCAAATCCTTACGGAGGAAGCCAGCGAGCGCGAGCTCAAACTACGTCTCCTCAAAAACGAGGCTCAGACCAAGGTTACTACCGACAAAACTCACCGGGAAATGTACATCGTGCTGTCTCTCCTGCGCCATTCCGAGACCAGGAACGTCCAGGAAGTAGTCACGTCAACAATGAGATGTCAATGCAGCTCGCTCCTGGCCCTGATGATTATGGATCTCAAGGAAGGAGTAGCCGCCGCCCAACAACGTCTGGAACTGCCAGACCAATGAGCCACTACGGTAGCCAAAATGGACAGCCGCCCTCAGGAGCTTCGAGGCAGCGAAGTAAGAGTGTTGCTGAAGTGCGACAGTTCAATAGGGAAGGACGTCCAATCTTAAATTTTGGTAAGTCAAACTGGTGCTTTAATAAATATCAATATGCTAATACCAATAAGCTCGTGCACTTTACATGTATCAAGCTGCAATTCCTGAGGAGTTGAGTTTTGCCAAAGGTGATATTCTTGCGGTTTTGAGACTTCAAGATGATGGCTGGTGGGAAGCAGAGGTAGCTGGAAAGAATGGAAGACCCGGGCTGGTACCAAGCAATTACCTTCAAAACTGCTAATTGATGGTTGGTAATAAAGGTTGTAGCATTGCAGAATATACTCTTGTTTTTGATTCTAAATACTTGGCGATTTGTCTTGATGCGTTTGGCGTGGGGAATTCGATTCCCTTGGAGTGGTATTTGGGAGGCTTTTTACTGTAAATATAATCATCTGGTTAGATGAATGGATTTTAAAAAATCTGAACAAGAATTGATGATCGGGCTTGAAGTGTTGTTAATACCGAATTAACCTTCCCTAGCATTTCACCACTTGAGGCCATGAGATATTAAGGATGGCTTCAACGTTCTTCATCGTAGCTAGCTCTATCTCAAAAACTATGTGATAAATTCTCTTATTTTGATCAAACCTAAGAACAAAAGCTCAGGGATACTAATGAGAGCACGAACACCCGCGTAAAATTGTTTGCATTCAGCACTATGGGCATGTTAGTAACATTAGGAGCGTGGCAGGTTATATACCTGAGAGTATACTTCAGGTATGTCAGAAAATTTCGTTGTCTCGATATACACCGTGAAATTGTGGTGGTTACTCAGGTGACTTCGTGTTGACATGCATGTGAGAGTTCCGACGTCATTCTAGAATCCGTGGAAAGAGTTTAAACAACCACCCTGATAAATTCAACTCACACCAGCGCTTCCTGGCTGAACAGCCTGGCAGTATTTGCGATAATGGTAAAGTGGATGCTCCCCCAATTGAATCATGAAACTCATCAGCTGCATAGGATCTCGTCATGAAGCCAGTTCGTGTCGCGACTTCAAAACCTGCACGGCAGACCTATCTCAACACCATTCTCTTCATGGTAACATCTTCGATCTTGCTAGGCCTAGCAATTGTGGCATATATACTTTTTTATTTCAATTATGTTCCGCAGATGGGAATTGAGAGGACAATACATCTGCAATACGGGTACTGCAGACCCCTTCCTACATCAAGTCGAAGACTAACTTGCAGTTTATAGCGACGGGCCTTACCCATATGGAATTACAACTTTGGAATCATCCCTAGTACACGATCAGGCTTATGACATATCTATATCTCTCCACGTCCCGCGATCCCCAAGTAATCTTGAAGCAGGAAATTTCATGGTTTCCCTGTCTCTTCTCTCCCCCTCTTACACTCCACCCGTTCCAACGACTATACCTCCTTCCATCAACCAACAAGCTCTCTCTTCGACTCTTCTACCAGCAGATATATTATTTACTTCTCGACGTCCCTCTCTACTCACTTATACCTCACCATTCATAGCTCTCTGGGAACGTCTTTTCTACCTACCCCTCTACATCTTCGGCTTGCGCCATGAGTCCGAAACCATCAATATTCCTATGGCGGAGGCAACGAAGTTCAAAAAAGGATATAAGAATGTACCAAGCTACATTTTTATAGAAATACAAGCGGAGAATAGGCAGAAAGTGCAGGTCTACAATCTGCGAGTGCATCTTACAGCTCGCTTTGGCGGGCTGCGATGGTTGATGTATAATTATCGCTTCACCTCTTTCATTGTATTTGTGGGAGCGTTCTGGGTTGCGGAAATATTTTGGTCAGCTCTGGGATGGGTTATCGTTCGCTCATTGTCCTCTTCATCACAAGCTCCTGGCAGCAAGGAAGGGATTAATGGTGAGACAAAGGATTGGACTCTAAGGACGGAGAACGAGACGGATGACCCTGATCTCTCGGACACACCAAGGACGTTTCCAACATATGGAAGACAAGCACCTCTGAAGTATGAACCAAAAGTAAAGGACGAAGATCTTGATGATTTTATTATTGATGAGACGACTATTCAACCATTGGCGGCGGAAGCAGATGACGAAAGTGAGGATTTTGGAGGAAGAGATGGCAGAAGTGATTCCGGAATCGGCACGAGCTTTAGTGAGGGCGGAGAGATAGGTATTTCAAGACGAAGGTCGAAGGGCGGGTTTTCTAGGAGTTAGGCTGGGACGGATTGGATGATACCATTTGGGATTCTTGGAGCAGGGTGGGATTCTTGTCGTTTTAAAATAGTACGTAAAAAGGACTACGAATACCATATTTACATCAGCCTCGTTAATCAATCATGAGTGAGTGCTTTACTTGATAAACAAGCGCACAGTTGCATGTCGCTATACAGTCAGTTCGAGCTAGGGATAGGCCGGGAGGATAAAAACTGGGAGAATATAATCAGGGGGTTCTGAAAATTAGGGTTCAAATTGGTTGGTATCATAATATTTCCCATGAAATGCGGATGGCTTAATCCTCCTCGTCTGAGTCTGCAAACATATCTACAGCTTTAGGACGTCTACGAGGCTGCCCTCCCACCGGCTCAGGCCTTGCTTCCACTGCCCGCTTGACCTCAGCAGCTGGCTCTATTGGAGGCGGTTCATGAAGTATTGGCTCTTCGTCAACATCTTCCTCAATAGGAACGCCATCAAAATCATCATCTTCCATCGGAACCCCGTCCACATCCTCATCATCCATAGGTTCACCGTCTACGTCTTCCTCCATTGGTTCACCGTCGGCTTCTTCTGTATCATCAACCGCTTCTTTCGCTGTTTCCTCTACCGTTTTCCACTTACTCTTTCCCTTCTCAGCGACCGCCGCAGCTTCCTTGTCCTTGGCTTCTTGCTCCTCTTTCGCTGAGAGTGGAGGATTGTTGAATTTAGTCACAAAATGCTCTTGACTCTCTTGGGGAAACACACACCATCCCTCCCATAGGCTAAGCATGTTTCCTACACTTCTTTTCCATTTCTCGGCCCTTAGCCTTCCCCAATTCATTTTCCTCTCCATCCTACCAAGTCCCTCGAATACACACCGTTGCTTTAGGGCTACTTCAAAAAGTTGGCGATAGCGCCAGGCGTGCCGAACTCCGCTTGTAGAGGAAGAAGATAGGATATCACTGATGAGATAGATTCCAATTAGGCTTGCGGAGCTAGTATCATTATCTTCTTCCTCTGCTGCAGCTTCGTCGCCGCTGTCCTTATCTTTCCTCCTATCAGGATTGGCGGATGTGTATGCAAATGGCTTCTCAATGTTGGATAAAATTGCAGCGACTACTTCATCTGCACCTCGTCCGGCGTGAGATATGGCAAAGGCAGTCACCCTGGCAACATCTCCTTTCCTAAGCTGACCTATGCTTGTGGGTAGACGTGAGAGAAGATGTGTCAATTTGGCTTTCTCGAGAGGATTTAGATATGCCTTGCCGTCATCCACCAAAGCATTAGGATCTGGTGGACCTCCTCCACCTTGGGCTCTCTTGGCTCCTTCGTCCCCAGAATCGTCCTCATCAGAAGAGACGTACTCCGAATCTGATACAAACTCATCTATCTGAGTTGTGTACTCAAAAAGCAACGGCTGGTCCGGAGCTTTCCAAGCGGATGATCCTTCGAACAAAGGCAGGTATTTGCCCTGTCCCTTTCGTGTTTGCGAACCTGTAAGCACTTCCCAAAGTCGCCATCGATACCAAACACCACCGACACTTCTAGGATCCCATATCCAAGCCCACTTTTCCTCTCGTTGTACATCGGGTCGAGACATAAGAAGAGCTTCAAATTCTGGACCGTGTGTGATGAGTGACTCGATAACCTTGTGTATAAGTTTGAGCTCCTTGACATCTTGAGGTGCCTTAACAGGAACGTGCAGCAATGGTCCTCCTCTGTTTTGTTGCTGTTGTTGAGCAGCAGGAGCATAGGACGTAGGCGGGGCAAAGCCTCCTCGATGCGGTGGTGGACCATGACCACGGCCAGCTGAAGGGAGTACGACCGGCTTTGCGCCAAATGGATGTGACGTTATTGAAGCACCGAGACCAGTAATAGCCGCATTGTTTGATATGGCAGCAGAGGATAGATGTCGATGTAGACTTAGATAGTAGCCATAGCCCAGATATCGATTTTGCAGTGCATTTACCGCCGTGTCAATATCGTTCGCAGCCGTCTCTTGTGCCAATGTGACAATTGCTCCCATGGACTTCCTCTCTGAAGCCGAAGATGGCACCGTTGCTTGAATCCTCACGGCATCAACCTTCAGATTTGGGGGTATAAGCGCCTTGATCACAGCTGGAGAAGTTCCAGGTGGTAAAGAAGCCAGTCTCAGGGTTGGTTTCGCAACAGCTCTTTCCTCTTCTATTCCAGCTCGCATCTCATTATCCTCGTTATCTAGGGCGTGGAATGGATTGGGATGGTCATCATGGTCATCAAATCCTAGGAGGCCTCTGTCTTCCTTTGGCTGTTGAAAGTTCTCATATGTCCTCTTCTTCGCCAGTCCTGGCGCAGGTCCCAGGCTACCAGGGCCACTTCCTCTATCACCTCCAAATCCTCTGCCTCCACCCTGTTGCTGGGGCGGTCCACCTATTCCGGGTCCAGAGCCATAATGCCGTTTTGGTGGTCCAGAAAACCCTCCCCGACCAAACCTTGAGCTATCTTCTCCTCTGCCACTTCCACCAATATCGTCATCCTCATCATCAAAGCTCTTCACAAAATCATCATATGCTGCCTTTGTTTCCGCAGCTTCTCGCCGTTTCTTAGCCTCTGCATCGGCCTTTTGGCGCTCGAAGAGGGACTTCTTGGTTGGTGCTTGCAGCTTATTCTGCACATCAGGGAACTGCGCTATCTTCTTGTCAGATGCCATGTTTGGTTCATGCTGTCCGTAAGTCGTATTATTAAGAGGGTTGCAGATAATGCGTGTTCGTATTTGAGTGGCGCGACGCGGTCGAAACGTTGTATTCGTGTAGGAACTTCGGGTAAGTGAGTGCAAGATGTCAAATAGCTCCCCACCTCAACCTCACCAACGCCCTTTCACAACCTAAGGGCGCAACATCCCACCTTTTAGTGAGTTTTGTAGGTTCATATTTCACTTCAAGTAACAATTCAATATAACATGTTTTCTTAATTTCTCTATGTATATTTCCATTTCCTCATATCATTTAATCCTTAGGATTCAATTACCTATCCGACGTAGCTCTTCACTTTCAGCTCTGATTTGTACCACGTTTCAATCCAGCAAGATATAAAAATCATGCCTAACCCAGTTCCTTCCTCAATTCTTGTCGTAGGTTCTGGAGTATTTGGTTTATCTACGGCATATGCACTCACTCAGAGAGCGGAATACTCCAACACCAAGATTACCGTCTTAGATCGCTCGCCATTTCCTTCTCCAGACGGATCAAGTATTGACAGCTCCCGCAGTATGTTTCCCCTCCCCAGATATGAAAGGACTTCCCTTCAATGTTTACAATTTATCACATACTAATGAGTGTCAAAGTTATCCGCGCCGACTATTCAGACCCTGCTTATGCCGCCCTCGCAGCAGAGTCCCAAGAAGTATGGCGGAAACAGGGGCCTACCGACCTCGGTGGAGAAGGTCGCTATACAGAATCAGGGCTCATGGTCGTAGCAGACGGGCCAAATCCTTATGTTAAAGCCAGCTATGAAAACGTGCGATCAATGCGTGGTTATGAAGGCGCAGTGGAAGAGCTATCAAACCAAGCTGCGATAGAGAAAGCAGTAGGGACTGGAGGATCCAGTGGAGACTGGGGATATCTTAGTGAGTAACTCTCTGGGGAAAACCAGTTCTGCTTTCGTGCTTCTGAAGGATTATGTGGTATTCTTCAGCTACGTATCTTGGAACGCTACATGGTTCAGAGAGCATCGATCTAGATCCGTACCCCAGATATGCAAGATCCTACCCTATCTAACTCTCACATCCAGACAAACGAAGCGGCTGGGCCGATGCAGAAGCCTCGATGTGCTATCTGCGCAAAGTCACAGAGGCAACAAACCGCATCACTTTCGTACATGGCCAAGTAGCTTCCCTTCTGATAGCATCTTCCCAAGTCACCGGCGTCCAGCTCACCTCCAACACCACCCTGACCGCAGACCTCACCATCCTCGCCACCGGCGCCTGGACACCCTCCCTGATCGACCTACGCGGTCGCGCCACCGCAACCGGGCAGGTGCTGATGTATACATCTCTCACCCCCGCCGAGCAGACCCGTCTCGAGAACATGCCCGTGATCCTAAACCTGAGCCATGGGATGTTCATCATCCCGCCCAGGAACCAGGTGCTGAAAGTCGCGCGGCACGCCTATGGGTATTCGAACCCGACGAGAACCAAGGTCCCCAACGGGGATGGGCAGGCGGAGATGGAGGTTTCGCTACCCTTTACGACGTGGGATACCGCCGAAGCGACGGTTCCTCCGGAGGGCGAGCGGGCGTGCAGAGCTGCGTTGCGAGAGATCATTCCTGCGCTTGGGGATCGCCCATTTGATTATGGGAGGGTGTGCTGGTATACGGATACGCCCACCGGTGATTTCTTGATTGACTATCATCCCTCGTATACAGGCCTCTTTCTTGCTACAGGAGGAAGTGGTCACGGGTTCAAGTTTCTGCCTGTGATAGGGGAGAGGATTGTTGATGCTCTTGGAGGCAAGCTTGAAGGAGCATTGAGGGATAGATGGAGATGGAGGGAGGATGTTGGCGCAGATGGGTGTGAGGATGGGAGCCGGGGTGGGAAGCCAGGAATGGTTCTCAGGGAGGAGATGGAGAAAGGTGGAAAGCTATGATGGAATTGCACAGCTGCGATCAAAGGCCATGGTATGGGAGGAGGTAAAAAAAGGAGGGTGACTACTAGGTAATGAGACGAGGCAAGTCACATTGTCACAATCATACAAAGAAGAAGTAGAAGATATGTTTTATCGCATGAATTGACTATCAATAGACAGGCAACTCTTATGACTATCCGAAGCAGTGGAGCAACGACGAGTAGATGCTGAGATCTACATATCAGAGCCAACGTGCATCAGCAAGTGTATAATCCCAACGGGTAAGCCATCACGACAACGTAAAAAATAGCCTGCGAGACGTCCAAAACGTTGCCTCGAGACCATGTGGAAATTTCGCTGAGCTTTCTGATCAAAATCACTGATCGTGAAAGCGAACAGCAACGACCCCAAACGAGCCCCCAACCCCACTTAGTATCAGAATCAATTAATAAAGGCAGGCATTTTTTCTTCGACCTGCGCACATGCCATCGCCTCCTAATGGTGTGTGCAATCTATGTTCGGTTCTCTTGTGAAAAAGACAAACATGCTAGTAAAAAGTTTCAAATGCGGAGCCTTCTTAGCCCACTCCCCCTGTAGTACGCCAGTGCAATGCTTGGATATGATGGAAACGGTCCATCGAATTGGCTACCGCAAGACGAATATGTTTTGTCAAGCTGGTTCTGGGTTCTCGCCAATTCGATGTTCGATGACTTTTGAAAATATTCGTGGTATCGTGAAAAGAGGTCTCTAATTGTACATTTTTGTTTATACATCGGACGGTGAACGAGTGATCGAACCGCTGATGCTTTGGCCAAGGCCGGTGAAATCAATTTTTCTTGAAATCTGATGGTTATTAGTATTGAACTCAAGGAAAAACCCAAGTGAGAAAACATACCTTGAAGCACAGGGTAGATCATCTCAAAGGCTTGATAGATCTCTTCCCTGACTTTTGCGCCAGTGAGAACAATCTTGCCACTGACGAAGATCAAGAGGACGATCTTAGGCTTAATCATACGATAGATGAGACCAGGGAACAACTCAGGCTCGTAAGAGCTGAAATTGTGATGACGCGATGCAAGACCCTCCAAGCGGATAGGGAACTTGATATCACAAGAGCCAACAATGTTCTGGATTTTGAAGTCCGTGAACTTGGCGTTGAAGCCGAGCTTTTGGATAATGCGAGCATACTTCCGTGATGCCAGTTTCGAATCGTCCTCTGACTTTGCGCCAGTAACAACCATCTTGCCAGAAGCGAAGATTAAAGCCGTGGTTTTGGGTTCGCGAATGCGCATGATGACAGCGGCAAAACGCTGAAAGGGTTAGCAAGAACAAAGGGGGGGTATAGCACGGCCTAGAGTCAGCAAGTACCTTTGGGTTGTATTCAGCATTTCTCGCATGCAGGGCGATCGTCTTCAGATCCAAGCGGCAATCGAGATTGACCGTGGCAACGATGTTTCTTTACATGCAAGATAAGCCCCATGTTCAGTATGAGGCTGAAGGGGTGATACTTACTGCAGAGTTGGAACAATCCCACTAACACCTTGAGTCGCGCCAGGAGTTGCAGCAGGAGTCGCGGGAGTCACCCCGGTACCGTTTGGGGCTTGAACAGCCTGCTGTTGACCGTTCGCTAGTCGCTGGACATTTTGCTTGTCGACGTCGGTGGATGGAGGGGTGAGCTCACCAGCACCACCTGGGAACGACAAGGAGCCAGGAGCAATGAAGGTCTTTGCCTGGGCGGCATTTGATGGGTGGGTTTGGATTTGATCCATGATTGCGATTTGCTGAATTAAAGGCTAGCTAGTTTGAGAGCAGATCTATAATGGTGGATGTCAGAGTTGAACCGAGGAAGAACAGACGACGACGATGTTCGAGAGACGTGTGATTGCGACTCGAAGATCAGGGTCGAAGAGGTGGTGAGAGGTAAAGATGGAGATGAATGCAGAGGCTGCTTTTGTGTATAGGTTGCTATTGACGAGGAAGGTAGCCGTACCGTTTTGTGGGAGAAGTACAATTCAATGTCTCCCCGACAGTCGCTGCTCGACAAGGATATGTATGCGCGGCACGGATCTGATGATCGCGGGCGGCGGATAGTATTGTTATAAGAGTCTATTGATTCTAGAGAGAAAGCGGCAGATGAGTGCGCGCTGAAATGGGTCGTCGGCTTGTCTTTCTGTTTGTGACGCTGTCACAGAGACGAGACAAGAACGGCGGCGGATTTTTTAGGAGGTTGGACCTTGCGACCCGTCTCGAGAGATGAGAGAGAGAGTGAGAGTGAGAGAGAAAGTGAATGAATGTATAAACAGAGCACTGGTGAATGTGCGCCGTTCGATTCGCGGGAGGAAGAGGTTTGGAGGTAGGAGGATCACTGGTGGTGGTGGTGGTGGTGGTGGTGGTGGTAGTAGTAGTAGTGGGTGTGAATGGGAGACGAGGCTGAGGGTCGCGGTTGGATGGTTACGGGCAGAAAGTAAGAACCCCAGTAAGCGAGAAAAGGGCCAAAAAATCCAAGTGGGAAGGGCCTGAGTATATATACTCCCATACTGCGCGCCGGATTGTGGCCTGGATGCCTGATTGCACGCGCTAGCAGAGATCCACCGAGTTTAGCGCCACGCCACAAACGACCGCAGGGCCAATGGGAGGCTAGCTCTGATGATAAGGACAGGGATGGGCTCTCCTTTTTCTCACTTTTGGGTTTCAGCAATTTTCATCCCCCGTCATGCTCCGTGCGGCACTCACGCCAAAGCCAAAGTGCTCACCCACTGATGGTCAGATCTCCTTTTATGAATAGCATCATCTTTTGCGACACTCCCTTCCTCCCTCCCCCCACCACCACCATCATCATTATTATTATTATTATCCGGTTCCGTCACGACCACGACGGCGACGGCGACCGACACGGAGGATGGACGTCAGCAAGAATGCACCGCGACGATGGCGGTCATGAGTCAATACCTGCTTCTCCTGATGGAATTTTGGCCACTTCCGCACATCCCATCCCACCTTCCAAGGAATCCAACAGACCAAACCAACACCCGACTGAACCCGCTTTCCTCTGCGCGCGTTCTCTATGTCTGTCTGTCTGTCTGTCTCTCTCTCTTTCTTTGCTCCTCTCGACCTCTTCTAGAAGCTTCTCTTTCATCAAAGATGAATGCGATGTCGCACGCTGCGACAGCGATGCTAAACCGTGATGATACACACAACAACGATCAATTGTGTGGCCGCATATGATATGCTATTTATCGCATAAAGAGAAGGCTGAGCAGCGGTGGTGGTGGTGGTACTGTAGGTGACGGGCTATAGGGGGTGGATAGGGGGTGGTTGGGGTCAGGAGAGGAGCGTGTGGTGCAAAAGATCGGACAGAAAAGAGTGGCGCATTCATTTTCATGTGTGCGGTCCTATTCCTGGTACCGAAACCCAGCATTACGCCTGCTGCTTTACTCACGACACCGTCCGCGATAGTACCGCCGCCGTCACGCCATTCGACTAATGAATGATGGTTCAGGGGCAATTCTTCTTATATCCTTCTCTTATTATTCTTCTCACGGGCTCAGAACTCTCTCTCCCATTGTAGTGATCAACTACTACCGGTTGTGACGATGGCCATAATGCAGTTGCGCAGTATTCCTGGGGAATCTCGATGACTCGATACTGAATTTAAAAGAGCCAACTTGCGCGCGCCAGTCTATCGGAAGCTGGCGCTGGATGGAAGCCTAGAGGAACACGGAGGCGGAAGGACGCCGGTAGGATCTCGACCACAATATCAGCAACGCGATCGCTCCAAGTGGAACTTGCGCTAAATTCCTGACGATGTGTCCTGTTTTCAGAAGCTCGAGCTGATCCAGAAGGGTTCCATGTTGTTACGTATGTGTTGCCTAATCCCTATTCCTTTTTTCCCAGACGGATGGCTGCCTCTGCTCTCTTGTTTGTAAGTAGTGCCGTCAAATCAGGTAGCCGTTTTTACAGTGTTCTATATGATACTAAATCACACCATGTGGGAGCCAATACTTTGAACGTTTGCACGTAAGGATAGACCTCCTACTTCACGTATGATCTATTCGTCAGGTAAGAGGCAGGGGAAGAAGAGTCTATGTTATCAGAGCCTTGCCGTCGCGGTGACATGGTGTAGCTGGTATAAAGTCATCGCTAATGGTGAGATATTGCGGTGGTTCATAGATACCTCATATAGCCCGGGATGAAAGCCATCTTCACTGTGGATAAAAATTGTTTGCATTGAATTATACAGTGCCACCTAACCAAACAAAACTAATTGATGCATCTCATCACCTTCATGCTCGGCACATTGGTCCATCAGGTCTTGTTATGTCTGTTCATGTTTCTCAGCCTTGCGAAGGGATGGATGGGTTGAATGAAGCCCTTTCGGACAAGACACGACCGGTCGGAGATAAGCCAGCGAGCGCCGAGGTGGTAAAAACAGCGAGGGATGGAATGACTCACCGACCACCGCATCCATCACCCAACCACAAGTGCCGCGCAGTGCTGGGAAAGTGTGAAGCGTGGAGGGTGAAAGGTGTGTGGGTGAGAGATCACTGATCGGCTGCTACTCGCAAACCAACATCTGCACCCAAATAGGCCACAAAAAGCAATTAGCATTTCACTAAGAAAGTCAATTATGATTCTACCCAGATCCTGAACAACATTCGATTTTGGTACGCCAGCCGAACACACCACCCCAGCAAAGCTCAAGACCCAGAGAAAGATACAGTACTTTCTTTCTTTCTTTCTTTCTTTTCCATTTATATCGGGACAGCGGGCAGAAAAGTGCCGGTCCCGTCCACGGCGGCGTACGGTCAGCTCTCAGGGCACATGCTGTCCCCGGTGAGCAAAGAGTACAGCAGTACTGTACTATGTCTGCATTACTGTATGGGGGATTACTGACGGTCCAGGGCTGCGTAGGGTCACAGAAGTAATAGAGTGAGAAAGTCTCGGAGATTTGACTGGTGCACCAACCCCAACCCAAGCCTTAAGGGGGGGCCGGTTGCCAAGCGTATTCCAACGTAGTCGGTCATCTATTTATTGGCCTCGGCATGCGAAGCCGTGGATGACCTCGAGCATAATACAGGATGACAGCGAGAAAGAGCAAGGAGAAAGCAGATCGAGGAGCCTCACCTCACCTCAGTTGTCCAAAACCCCGCACGCATCGTGAGACCGAGTTGACGCGTCGTGCCGGGTCGGTGATTGGATAGACACGCTTCGCTGGATGCTGGCGCTGCAGAGCTCTGGGAGATGAGACATGCAACCCCGTTATATGGCAAGGGTTTGGCTTGGAGGGGACGGACGAATACAACCAGCTGAACTATCTCGAGCACTTTTTCTTTTTTTCTAGTGTCCCCTTGCCCCCGGCCCCCCCAGTAATGCCCATCCACCTCACATGTCAGTATTAGCCGGGCGTGTTGGGGAGGGAACCGCTGGGGTTGAGCGAGGCTGCAGCTTTTTGGTGATGCAGGATCAAGTAAGCTCGGAGATTAGGAGCGTATACAAAAAGTGTCTCTTTGAATCTGCGCGCTGCAAGATGACTTGGCTATGGGGTAGCCTTTCTTCTCATATCGATGCAAGTGTAGACAGATGTAGACAGCTGCCCTGCAGTTTTCAGCAAGAGAGAAGCGATCCGATGGGGTAGATTTGGTACATTCGATGTATTGGGTCACGTAACACTTTCCAGGCAATGAGAGTCCCACGTTCATTAAGCAGGAACTGCGATGTTGCTCACTCGATACCGCTTCTCCTTGAACTCTTTTTTTTTCAAACACAAAAGATTTCCCAGTATGTTAGACCTCTCTTTAAAAGACAAAATATCCAATACGCCGAGGGCCTTCGCAGTTTGAGCTATAGGATAGGAGAAGTGGACATATCTAGTCATCCCATGACATTTGACCCGGCTCTGTGTTTTTTTTTCGTGTCTGGAGATTTCTCTTAGACTCGGGTCACACTTTGTTCCTGTAGCGATATATCTTTGAAAAGAAGTGTTCCTGTCTCTCTTCGTCTCTACCAAAAAAAAATCATACTTCTTCTCACTTTGATGATATTGGACATTATACAAATCACCAATTACGCGCTTCGTTCCACGCGTTTACAGTCCCAGCTTGAATTGTGATCTAGGTATCTTGCCATTCTATTTCATGATCCTGGTAAATCTAGCTGGCTTCAGCCTTGAGATTTTATGTGCCTTGTTTGCTCGTTGCTGTGGCGGTGATCTAGCTATCTTCCTATGCTTTTCTTTGCAAACCAACGCGTATAGATAGATAGATCAGTAGTGTGTTGATTTGTCTTTAGGCGTACATGTTTTAAGCACTGGTCACACTCACTTGAAATTAGAAATCTCGCTATCCCATTCATCATTTTATAAATCAAAGGTAGCAGTGGCCCGGCCATACTTAGATATGGCGATTTCCTATCGCGGTAATCTACAGCGGGTAATCCTAACCGTTTTGACAACCGATAGCTACGGATAGATAGAATGGTGGTGTGCTAGGTGCATTTCCAACATAAATCTTTAAAAGCACTCGGGAACTTGGTAATCTTGAATCAGCTCTCCCTTGCTTGCCGCAGAGGCGACGAACGGATTTGCATTAGCTGAATTCGGACTAGATTAATATTGTTTCGTGACCTCCTTCCTAACTTCGACGGACGTTAGATATTAAAAAAAAACATATATTTAGCAATAACATATCAAGCATCTGCTTTTTCTCTCTCCCTCTCTTCTTCTTACCAGGTTTTATATTGGCTCTCATGTTTTGACCGTGGGAAATACACTCAACACCATGGACCATAGGTTGCTATCTACGCAAATCTTCGCTTAATCAGGGGGGTAAAGCCTGGAAAGAAATCAACACCAAGGTGGGGTGGGGGAAAAGGAGGGTCAACATACCAGCTGAAGTTGGCGAATTAACATCTTGGAAAAAGTACGCGAATCCCCTTCCCTTTGGTCAGCTTCCTTTAATCGTTTTGGGGATGCGGTGTTGGGAAATCTGCTTTGTGTGGTAGGTTGCAATTAACATGGTGTGCTGAGAGCACGGAAATTCGTTAGGACGTCGTAGATTGCTCGCACGAGCTGTTTTGTACAAAAGAAAATCTCAACTAAAGCAATCACTCACAGCGATATTTTCCACCAAGAGAGACGTTGTAGAGACGTTGTATAGTATAGTGTTGGGGTATCTTTATTATTTTCTATTCATTCATTCATTCATTAAAACGACCCTTTGACGCACAAACACACACAGTCTGATGCTAGGGCCACATCTTATCCTCCCAGCCATAGCCATGATTCCCGATCAGATCCGAGTACTCGTCGGCGAACGCCGTGCCCCAGAGCTTGCTCTTCCAAAAGCCCTTTGGCATCTGACACGTGCCGGCGGCGCTGTGCTTGCGCCGGCCGTGCGAAATCGTCCACGCGAACGAGCTGTCCGCCATGCCCATGAAGAACGCGCCGCGGTTCAGCACCAGCAGGTCGATCAGAGCCTGCTGGTCCCACGTCAAGGCGTCGAGCTCGGCCAGGTCGGCCCCGGAGAGGATGTCGCGCTTGGTGACCACGGGGATGGGCGTGGGCAGCGTCTGGATCTCGCGCGTGAAGGATTGGATCGAGGTCAGGTTGCCGGAGGCGATGTAGATCAGCGGCAGCGAGGAAAGGTACGTGGAGGACCGGATGCGCGAGAGGTAGTAGGTCACCTGGTCTTCGTAGCTGAGCCAGTAGGACAGGATGTCGTTCGCCGTCCGGAGGTGGATGCCGAGGAACGTGTCGGGTGCCGGCGCGGCGGTGCTGGCGAAGGGGTGAAGATGGAACTTGTGACGAGAGGATAGCTCGTAGAGGATAGTTGCGGCCAGCCGATGCACGTCTTCGCGGAGCGGGAGGATGTTGCCGAAGTTGTTGGCGAAATCCTTGGGATCATGGCAAACTCGACTACAAGTCGTGTTAGTACTCGGTTTTGGGATGGTGGGTGAGCGAGGCTTACAAGTATCTCCATACCCTCTCGAAAGGAACCAAAGATATCTGGCCAGCAGGTGCTTTTAGCTCCTTGACTCGTCCTCGAACTGACGCCGGTGTCAATGGCCAGTGCGGGAGCTTATCGATCTTAATGATCTTTGTTTCCCTGACCGGTCCAAGTTCCTTTAGTTCCTCGAGGTCTTGGTAAATTGGCATCTGGGGACATGCGCTCTTCAGTCTTGAGAGGAAGCGAGCTTCATCAAAAAGGTAATCCATCGAGGCCGTCCCGTTTTCCAAATTACTCAGTTCATCTTTCGATCGAACATTGATAACAGGGACAATAAGTCCAGCACCAGCATCAATGGCATACCTTATACAATGTAGAATCTCTTGCTTGATGTTTCCTGAATGTGTTAATCTCGTGCTTCAATGGAGGTGCAGAGGATGGGAAAGGATAGTGTTTACCTATACCGCCAATCAATCCATGGCAAGTGAATACCACTGATTTATCCCAGCTTTGGCCACTACACATCTCTCTCAATGAAGCGTCATCATAGTCATCTCCTCGAGCAGCTTCTGTCGCCGCAACGACGAATGCTTCTTTCGACAGCCTCGGATTATGATTGGCTTGATCACCTAGTTTATTCTCGACACGTAGCGAAGAATGAAAGTTTTGGAACTGCCAACATAGAAATACGAAGACCGAAACAAATGCAACATAACACGCCAAACGGGGAGTTCGAGAGCCGACAAGCATCTCGAAAATTAGATATTAGAGAACAGATGGGATTCAGAGGAGGAAATCATACTTCAACCGCGGCCAGCTGATGGGCGGCCCATGCTAATATTGCATACTATGAAGCATGTTTGGCTGTGCCATCTGGCTGTGATGTCAGAAATAGCTTGTCTCGAGGCAGAGCAGATGATCGACGGTTTTTAATCTTCACCAGTGGCTCGCCAAGTGGCCAACTTGGGGAATTGTGCTTGTGCTACACCCAAGTGGAGGCTGTTTTTCAAACCGGAGACGTGCTAGGATGCGAAAAGCGGGAATAGTATGGTTACCACAGTACGTATTCCGTACCTGAAGCATGGGACTTCCAACAGCTTACGGATACGCGGGTCTGCTTGGCCGCTAAAATAGGTTATATGGAACGTCTTATTGGTAGAAACTCCTTCACCAATGCCGCAGTACGCGAGCTTGTCTTGGAAGATCAGGTAGGAAATATTTGCGAAGCCTCGAGGCCAACGTGAAATTTGGTATTCATTAGCTGTTTAATTTCTCGAACCATTTTGCGGAACCAAGAGATTATTGCGAGGGCAGGGCAATCTCGCAAATCTTCACTATTATCCGGATACCACCTAGACAAATATCCCGTAACACTAGATTGAGATCTGTTTTATTGCATCGCGTGAGAACATACTCAGCTTTCACGCAGAGCTTCGATAACTGTAAGCATTATTATGTGAAAGCACGGCTTGGGCCTTCTTACCATATTAATATGAAACTATTTCAGGTAGGTAGCCTATGTTAATAAAGGGGGTGCTCCCCAGGCTTACTCTTACTTTGGTACGGATAATTACGTACAAGGGGAGGCAGTGTACATCCATTACAATCCTCCGCAATGAGTCAGCAATGTGGTAGTCGCAAATCACAGCCCTACGCGGGCGGCAGTAGATCCCGCCTCGAAAACTCCACCTAAATATTGAGGCATGATTTGTTGACACAGTTCGAAAACAGGAGGCTGAGCACACTACCCTAAAAATGTGTATGAGTTAACGTTGTAGTGTGTCTACTCTAATACCCCAAGGGAAAAGGATTGAAGATGCCACCTTACTGTCCCATTTGCGTCACCTCACGGTCGCTAGCACCTTAGGCATCAGCACCTTATGTAAAACTGAACTAGGATTTACAGTAATGAAATATCGTAATACCGTATTCAATCAGCCGTCCCCACAAAATTTGACGCTTGTATTTCCGTTTTCTCCTCCTTCAACATAACACGTCCTCAAGTGTTATGCCTGTACTGTACACACTCCACTTAAATCTATCGCCTCGGCCAAACTACTACCTCATGTTACCGTACCGACATTCCCCTGTTCGTTAAAGAGAGATTCTTCACGGCAGAAGATCTTAAATATATGGTAGAGAGCGCTGACTGATGTGGAGGTCTTGTATCTTGGAAGATATGAGCGATGGGATCTAAGGTTCACACAGTATTGCGAAGCAACGTATCGATCTACTCCGCAGCATCAGAGTGAACAACTTAGCCTGACTTGTGGACTGTGCACTGAGGATGGGGTAAACTGCTTGTGTACGGTCTAGTTCCCCTTAGCAAGACTCGATATTAGATGGCCTTGGTCGAGGCTATTCAACCCACATGATGGAAAACGAATTGACACATCTGTTCTTGTTAGTCCCCAACGCTGAATCAGAGCATGGGTCCTTGATTGGGAGGGTTATTTTCGAGACATCTTAATTTCAAGCTTCGCTCGGTCACTTGGTGATATCAAGTCGGAGCAAATCACAACACCCATGATGCCAATGTCATCTCAGTCCCAAACCAACGGAGCTTTGAGAACTTGAAGACTTGGGGTCCATCGATCATTTTCATGGAATTGGCAAAACAGAAATAGTAAACTAACAAAAACTCGGATTGGGGCTCAGCCCATACGTAGTATTAAAACCACTTCGCATCACTTCAAAAGACCCACCTCTTCCATACTTCCTACCTCACCGCCTTTGATTGTTTATGTTGTGTGTAAGGAATGGTAACGTGGATGACGATTTGTTAAGCAGCTACCTGTGCCTTCACTTGTTGACTCGAAGGTGATTGGAGTATTCGCAGGGAGGCATGGTAGATCCCAAACCCAACATCACTCCCGAGACTTGCTCACTTCCCACCTGCAAATGCACGGCTATGATCCTACAAACCCCAAGCTTAGCAATGATCTTCCGTAGCCATATCAAAGCTTTCCAAATATACTTGCTACTCATATAGATTTGTCGCCGCGGCTTTGCAGTGGATTTCACGTAACTTGGACGTTTGGAAACCAATACTTCACAGCCTAACTCTAGTCAAAAAGCCCCAAACTGTAAGATTCGCAAAAATGCCTTCGAAGGTTCGATCGGCTTTCACAGCCCATCTGCGGAACTCTCAAGACCTTCCCTATATCTTCTAGCCTCTTAAAATTCGTAGTTGTCGTCGCGTCTAGGCGCCAGTATTCAAGTTGGGGTCGATTTGTTCTCGCTTTTACTCTTATGATGCACCTTAAATCTGAAGCTGGGTACTTTCATGGAGCTGCTGCACCAAATCTCTCTCCTACTGTACGAAATACTTAAAAAGAAATGGTCAATTCGTTCAACACCCTTCTCTCCTGGCCCAAGAACCAAGTGACTACACAATTCCTAGCATCAAATAAGCTGCCACTCACCCAAAGAAGTACCGAACCCCCTTTCACACAGTCGCATAGCTCGATAGATTCCGCGCAAACAGGATCCGACTCCTCGATATCAGACCTGGACCTCGAACACGGCCGTAAGCAGAAATTCCTTGGCCGTAGTTGCCTTTTCACGGCCACAACACTTAAATTACAACGATGGCGGGATATTGACTGGAAACCAAGTCGCAAACATATCTTCATCCTACTTAGCATTAATATTATCTTCATGATAGGAGTCTTGTACGTGACATTCTCTCACTTCTGAAGTTCTATCCCTATAAGATATATCATAGAAGCTAACACTTACCTTAGGATATGGTTCGCCCTCTTGGTTTCGTTCATACATCGTATAGCTCGCCCACCTACCCACAGCAACGGTATAACGCGCCTTATCAACAACATAACATCTTCGACATCAGCATTGTCACATCTCCAATCATACGAAACACTACCTGCTGACTTCACACGAGGTATTCGTCCAATTCCTTGTCATAGCCACAATGACTACTGGCGACACATTCCCCTTCTCGATGCAATCTCCGCTGGATGCACGAGTGTTGAAGTGGATATTTGGGTCTCGGGTCAAAATTCGCAAGCCAACAACAAGAGTGAGCTATACATTGGCCATCACTCCAGTGCTCTAAGATCTGAAAGGACGTTTAGACAATTATATCTCCACCCTTTGGTGTATATACTAGATGAAATAAACAAAAGCAATCCAAAGGACGCATTATCAACACAAACAATACAGCAAGCGACAGGAATCTATGATGCAAGCCCAAATACGACGCTAGTGCTTCTTCTTGACTTCAAGAATTCCGCTTCCAAAACGGACATATGGACAGCAGTACAAGAACATCTGCAGCCATTGAGAGAGATGAGTTACTTAACGTATTGGAATGGAACTTCTAAAGAAAGAGTACTTGGGCCTATAACAGTCGTTGCGACTGGAGAAGCGCCCTTTGATCTCATTAACGATTCAAAGTCCAATCCCAGTCATGATGTATTCTTTGATGCGCCTCTAAATCAACTGTCATCCACAGTTTCATCCCCTTATACGATGGCGAATTCTTACTACGCTAGCGTCTCGCTATCTAAGGCAGTAGGCAAGGTTTGGCTTGGCCTTACTTCGTCCCAACTTCGAACCGTTGAGTTACAGGTAAAGAATGCGGAGGATATAGGGCTATTGAGCCGCTACTGGGACACTCCTGCGTGGCCTTTGAATGTCAGAAATGGAATCTGGAAACAGCTAGTCCAGAAATCGGTGGGGGTGCTGAATGTGGATGAGTTGTGGACAGTGAGTGCGAGGGACTGGAGGATATGCTGGTCTGTGGGATGGGGTATTTGTGCGTAATAAGCTAAACAAATGATAAAAATGCAAAGTCCCAAAATGCGTATGTGGTCGAAAGGTACTGTTGTTCTGAGCTGATGCCCTCTGGCTCCCAGAGATGAGAAGGAAGTATAATCCTAAGCCAGTTTTGTGACGTTTTAAAACATTCTATGTGCTCACCACAATTATGGTCTGTCGACCCATCCAACAGCTGCTGGGAACATTGTTCATCTGCACTTTCACATATCTACCGTGAAAAACAGTGCAGGCTTAAACGTGATCAAGTCACTGTTCCCGGAGGATACATATGCACGAAAGCCAAGGCCAAGACGGGTGGCTGGTCGTTGACTAAATTCAGTAGTTGTTTTGCAATCCTCGCTAAGACCCCTAAACGGACTGCCTGATTAGGAAGATTCTTTGTTCTCGTAGATTTTGAGATATTGGAATGAATGGCTACATTCGAGCGATATTGGATCTGCTCGTTCCTTAGGTCTACGGGGTTTATTTTGTTTCTAAGTAGGAACGACTACCTGTAAACCTGTAAACAGCACCAAAGACCTACAGCTAGATCAATTATAACAATTATACTAATTTATTCACTAACTTCTGCATCCTAGCCACCCATTCCTAAAATCTGAGCCCCAACACCAATAACCCAGCGGTTCAGGCCCCCCCCCCCCCTTCTAGACTTTCTGGATATTCTCTTTCCAAAAAGATTTAGGTGGGAAACTATTTCTGAAATGCTCCCGTGACTTGCCTCGGCTAACATGCCAAGTAATGTATAACCACTGTTGTAGAAAGAACATTATCTCTTGAGCCACTTGAAAGAAGAGTAAAAGGTGTAGGATGGCTACTCCAGGTGATCACCTGCCGCAGCACATCTCCAAAGATGCCATCAATAACCTACTCATTTCCAGAGGCTTGCCAAGAGCGAACAAGATCATCTCTCCCAATGTCACCGCTCAATACCACTCGATCTACATGATCCACCTCCCTCCCAATGTATCAAACCACCTCTCCCTAGTACTCCGAGTTTCCGGCCATCACTTGCCAGTTATCAAAACTGAAAACGAAGTAGGTGTCATGTCATGGGTAGCTAAGAACACTACGATACCTGTTCCTGATATCGTAGCATACGATTCCTCAGTAAACAACCCAATTGCTCATGAGTATACCTTACTATCTCGGATTGACGGGGTGACCTTGAGTGATGTCTATGAGACATTAGACGATGACAAAATGGGTCAAATTCTCGATCAGCTCATAGACTTTCTGGTGCAACTTCATGTGCAAGAGTGGGATCAAATTGGAGGTCTCAATATCAACGAGAAAGGAGAAATTGTAGTTGGGCAAGTCCTAGACGAGACTTTCTGGCAGGTTCCAGATATCAAAGAACTATGGCCTGAGGGCGAGAGCATGGCCACCCTCAACATCAAGGGGCCTTACCCTTCTTACGTTGCGCTCATCACGGCACAGATAAAGAAGTATATTCGGCTCATTCAGGTTCACGAGAAGCTTGAGACCATGAGAGATCTCATCCCCCGACTAGAAGCCTTTGTCAGCGCACTACCTCAGCATTCCGACGAGCTTAACAACGTCAAGCTGCGTCTAGCACACAAGGACTTGCACTTTGGCAATATACTCTATGACTCCGAATCTGGCAAGATTACCGCGGTGCTCGACTGGGAATTCTCGGGCGTTGTACCATTTCCCAGATGGAACCCGGTGAAGGCGTTCCTGTGGAATGCACAGAGTGGCGACGAGTCTAGAAACGTGAAGTACCGGTTGTTCGAGCGCTTCGAGAAGCGGTGCAAGGAAAGGGGCGTTACGATACTGAAAGACGCGGAATATTCTTCACCTTTGCAGGAGAGCATGCACAATGTGGCGAATTACGTATGGGCTATTGTGGAATTTGTTCCAAGAGGGCAGAGGACTGAGCTTGTGGCGGGCTGGAGGGATTTGGTGCTTGCAAATTTGGCTTCATTTGGTGTCTAAGTGGGATCAGAATAATTATATGCTCACCAAATTCAGTCCGTGGAAAAGCACAAGATCAAGGTACTGTATAGCTGATAGTAATGCTTCCCCTACCAACTATACATATTCTTGTTCACAGGGACACGTGGCAGAGAATAACGAATCTGAAAACGGGTGATGTAGTTGCTATTATGTACTTGTGCAGTTGGCTTTGGTTAATATTGGTCTCGTTAGGATGTTAAACATAGATGTGATAGAGTAATGGTAGAGCAAAACATATTGAGTCGTCACTTGAGCATAGGAAAGGCAGCACTAATATCAAATGGTCGTGGAATTACCAGCCATTATGGGGAATCTGAACTTGTCTTTTACTTGAACCATTCTATATACATTGAGTAGCAGGCTCATATTAAGTCAAGGAATACTTAGGACCCTCGCCTCCTTGTGGTGTTTGCCAATTGATATCTAGAGAAATTAAGCACCGTGCAGAGAGAGTAAAGTTGGTTAACATACCTTGATCGGGAACCTTGATATCACATGTCTTGCAATGGATGCAGCTGCCAAAGTCAATAACACTTCTTCAGACAGAGTTTGCACTTACTTCTGAGAATTGATCTGAAATCGCACACCAATATCCTTCGTCTCGTCTTCTACATACTCATACACGCCAGCGGGGCAAAATCTGTTTTCCACACCCTTGTATTTCGGCCAGGAAATCTCTGCATGTTTATCCCAATCCTTTACCTGCAAGTGCACAGGCTGATCTTCTTCGTGGTTTGTACCTGTCCTGCTCACACTTGTCAAAATATCAAAAGTGATCTTCCCGTCTGGCTTGGGATATTCGATCTTCTTGCACTGATCCGCTAATTTGGTGGCGCCATGATCTGTTCCCTTGTGCTTTAATGTCCAGGGCACTCTACCCTTGAATATGAATGCTTCAATGCCGGAATACATTACGCCTCCGTAAAGCTTCAAGGGTGAGTGGAAGGAAGGTCGCATGTTGCGCACTTCTTTCAACTCCTTCCAGATAGAGGATTTTCGGAGCGACTCCTCATAGTCGTACAAGAAAACAGTTCCTGAATCCGTAGCGGAAAGCGCGGTCCACGCAGCTTCAGCTGCGAGCATTCCAGATTTCATAGCATTGTGTGTGCCTTTAATCTTTGGCAAATTGAGAAATCCGGCAGAATCTCCAATTAACGCACCTCCTGGAAAGGCAACCTTGGGTATTGATTGAAAGCCACCTTCATTCAATGCTCTTGCACCATATGATATACATTTTCCGCCTTCTAGAACCGACTTGTAGAATGGATGCTGTTTCATTTTTTGAAACTCGCCGTAAGGTGACATCCATGGATTAGGATAATCCAATCCAACGACCAATCCTATACTAACCAAATTGTCTCCGAAATGATACATCCATCCACCACCATATGTGTCTGCCGGTAGAGGATATCCCATTGAGTGAGCGATCTCACCCTTTTTGAACTTCTCGGGCTCGACCTCCCATACTTCTTTGATACCCAGACCGTATGTTTGAGGTTGGCTGTCCCTCCGCAGGTCAAATTTCTTCATGATCTGCTTGGTGAGACTTCCGTGGCAGCCTTCTCCAAACATTGTGAGCCTCGCGTGAAACTCCATACCTCTCTCAAAGCTGTCTTTTGGCTTGCCCTCCCTTGATATACCAAGATCATTCGTAGCAACTCCTTTCACAGAGCCATCTGACTTGTATAGAATCTCTGAAGCAGCAAATCCTGGATATACTTCAACTCCAACCTCCTCTGCCCTCTCCCCAAGCCACGCTGTGAACTGGTTTAAGCTAACAATAAAATTTCCATGGTTGTTCATCTGCGGGGGAGGAGGAAGCCAAACCGAGCTTGACTTTGTGAGGTATCGCATCTTATCATTTCCAGCAGGCGTTGCATGTTCGAATCGGTTTTCGTTGTCTTCAGCGAGCCAATTGGGTATTAATTCGTCTATTGCCGTAGGCTGGATGACAGCTCCTGATAAGATATGCGCTCCAATTTCACCTGCCTTTTCCAGGACAAGCACTCGAAAGTCCTCATTGCCTGCTTCGTTTGCCAGTTGTTTCAATCGAATGGCTGCACTCAATCCAGCAGGACCTAGAGCAATTAGACCTGATTTACCAAAGTTGTCACAAAAAGCTCACCTCCTCCAACTATACACACATCCACCTCGTCGCTTTCTCGATCTATGGAATTTGGATCGAACTTTTCATTGTCACCTTGAAATCGGCGAGTTGAAGTCGAAAAGGCACATTGTCTGCGAGGTATAAGAAAAGCGCGATGGCGGGGTCTTGGGCTAGCTGTTTGGAGGCTTCGTTGTACAAGCCGTGGGGATTGTGTTGATAGCTTAGTGGAATTATGCTTCAGCAGGTTCCGCTGTATGATTGTCGAGACGGACCTAGAGGAAGCCATTTTTGCATATCACGACATTGCCCGATTGAGGCAAAAAGATGATGTCTTGATGTCTTGATGGGAATGTATATGATTGACATGCCTACGACCGATGCCTTTTTCTCGGGTCTCCCTCGGCATTGCTATCCAAGATTAAGGTCTGGCCAATCACAAGGTATCTAATTCGAATACTGAACCGTAGTTACCCGAAACCATTACCATTACCATTCATTACCATTCATTACCATTCATTACCATTCGACATCCCTCGTTCTCAATCCATGATCTCACAATGAGTTTGAAAGGGCTTTGCTCTGTAGGATTACTCACTGCATCGCTGTCGTCGTCGCTCGCCCTGCAATTCATTGCTACAACTTATATCCACTAGTGAGTTTCGGTTTACCTGTCGTACCACGATTACCGCAGAATTCCAGTGAAACCAACACAGACTTGACGAATTTCATTATATCCTCAATCTGTTGGCCTTTTCGGCAGATATATTTGGAATGACACGCGTAGATGTATAATATAGCCCCAGCCATCGCTAACCCACTCTCGCAAGTTCTGTCCATCTTTGATAATTGTCGATCATATCACATCAGAAGAACAAACACATGTAAAAATAACATGGCTCTACAGCTCCCGAACCTTCAGACGATTTCGAGGCCGGTTGTGGTGATATCCCGGTCCTAGAATAGAATCACCTTTGCTCGTTAGGTACCAATCAGACGTAAAAGCTCAGATTCACGAAACGAGAAGCAACGCAATCTCGACATGCTGGAAGGCCTTGTTTTCCTAATGATAGAGACAGACGAGAACAATAACCGAGAAAGAAGAAGTCCAGGAGTATTCTTTTCACGTGATGGTGATGGATGAATCTGTTGTTCTGTTTGAAAAGCCGTTTGAGCGACGTTAGTGCGGCAGTGTGGACCAGGACCCCCCTGGCTGTGTCAAACAGTATCTAGAGCCTCAGTTACTTTAGAAGATATTGATTTGCCGCATCGATGCTGATCGCCCTGCAGCGATCAAACTACAACTGTATGGGTGCTGTGACGTTTGGGAAATCCTTTCTTGACTGGCATTACTTAGTGGGATTCCCCCAATTGATACAATCCTTTCCCCGCGCTCAGCTCCATGTTATCGTGGACATGTCTGTTCCACTCCATCCTGGTATCCTGGGAATCGATGCGAACACCACTCCCTTTCTGATACAATGGAACCCCTCCCGGCGTAATCTCGCCGTTTAACGAACCCAGAATTTTAACATTGGATACAAGCTTATTGCCGGGACCTTGTTCCATCTTGTCTTGCTGTTTGTCACTGGCAACGCTTAGCAGTGACAGAAACTATTTTCTGCTTTGCATCGTAGATCATACGGGTTCCAAGTCTTTTCCAAGAGCTTGTTTTCTCTCGTTTCATTGTTTCCTAGCTCCAACATACTCTACAGGGTTATATGATTTTCCTTTATATCTTGAGGCTTCTCCGTACGTTAGTTTTCCTTTTTCAAGCTCATCTTCATACGTGCAGGTCATTCATATATTTCTTCATTTGCTATATAATAGAGGCAAGTTACACATATCTAAAGACATATTATTCATGCTAACCTTAGTAGCTGCGCTCTCAATTTTCAATTAATTCATTCCTGTTTTTTTTATATATAAGCCCAAGTACTTTACATATATAAAACACCCCAGCCAGTATCCATCATGAAAAACTTCGGATCCATCTTGGCCTTGATTGCCTTTTCTGCCGCCGTCGTATCCGCCAGAGCCGTTCCCAATGAGAATCAAGTTCATTCCAGAGCTACAGTACCATATGCCAACGTTGAACTCGAGTCTCGTGGACAAGAAATCGCAGCTCGGAAGTCAAATGTGGATAAAGAGGCGGCTAATGCTGCAGCTGATGAGGAGGAGGAAGAAGAGGACGAGGCCGATGAGGACGATTTAGTCGCAAAGAAAGAGTCAAAGAAGGATAAAGCGGCCGCTGATGCTGCAGCTGATGAAGCCGAGGCGAAGCAGGACGCGGCGGACGAAGCAGAGTTAGCCGCCTCCCCTGATGCTAAGGCAGATGATAAGAAAGGCAAGGGAGCAAAGGCTGCCGATCCTGCCGCTGGAGAACTGGTTGCTGCTGACCCTGCTGCTGGTAAGCTTCAAAGACTCCAAGTTGTGTGCGCTGCTAATTCTTATAGCCGGAAATGCCACCGCTGGAGGAAAAGCTGCTAAGGCAGGAAAAGGGAAGAAGTCTGATGCTGGGGCTGTAATAGTCGCCGATCCTGCAGCGGGTAAGTAACCATATTTTCGGCATTAGAATATTTCTGTCTCAATTCTCCACTTTTCTAGTATACTAACAATTATATTGTAGCTGGAAATGCAACTGCTGGTGCTGGGGCTGTGGTAGTTGAGAATCCTGCTGCTGGTAAGCTTCAGAGACTCTAAATTGCGTGCGCTGCTAATTTTTGTAGCTGGAAATGCCACTGCTGGAGGAAAAGCTGCTAAGGCAGGAAAAGGGAAGAAGTCTGATGCTGGGGCTGTAGTAGTCGCCGATCCTGCAGCAGGTAAGTAATTTTTTTTGGCATTAGACTCTCTTCTTGAGTACTAACAACTGTTTCGTAGCTGGAAATGCAACTGCCGGTGCTGGGGCTGGGAAGGGAAAGAAATCTGGAGCTGATGCCGTTGTTCTTGACCCTGCCGCTGGAGGTAAGCTCGTGGTTTTTTCTTTTCTTCAAACTGGTGCTAACTTAACAAAGCTGCGAATGTCACAGCCGCAGATCCTGCAGCAGGAAAAGCCGCAAAGAAAGCCAAGGGAAAGGATGCAAGGTGAGTCAGACTAAGAAATTCCAGCACTGATGCTTCCCAAACTAGTCGTGCTAAATACCTCTCAGTGAACAACAAGCGGAATCAAAAGAAGCTACTAAGCTCGAAGACATTGTTGCAGGCCTCACCGGTATCGATCTTGACTCTATAGGTCTCCGATCTGTTGCATCCCGCTCTCCACACCATAAGGGAAAGAAAGCAACCAAGGCTAAGAACGCTTAGACCTAAATTCTTTCTCGTTTGCTTATTTCAATGCTATTATGAGACATCTTCTAATGTCTGGGGGTTTTTTGAAGGGATATTGACTGGAATGTAGACATAGATATTTGGCAAACACGGCCACACACGACTTTGGTCTACGATTGAATCGTAAACTTTATTATAGAAGGGTTTTCTTGACGATAGACTTTTTGTTGTATAATTATGGTGTTCTTATTAAGGAAAAAAAGGGATTACTTTTCACATCTCTATCAGCTTTTATTCTCTATATTTTTATACTGCTGAATGTTCCATGCTATCGTAGCATCGTAAAACTGCACCGGTACTGACACTGTTCAACCGTATCTGAAGCCTAAGCTGGTGGTGCGAAGCGAGATATTGGGAGTTGGAAATTTAAGGAAGAAAAGAAGTGGTGATCATTCATGCGATCCCCACAATACATGTATGAAACAAGCACAACCGAAACATATCTATAATGAGAGACCACAGATTCTTGGCATGAAATGTAAGTGTTGATCTACGGAGAACGCATGAACTCATGATGTAGGGGTTGCACTCGTGGGAACCTTGGGGAGTTCTGTCAATGCCGCTTCGCACGTTGGCTTGGTGGTCTGAGCGTTGGGAGGAGGCTTTGGGGGAGAAGGCACTTAGTAGTGTAGTCTCAGATAGATTATTACATCTATCGTGTCGGTGATAGGCATGCCATGCATTGACTGTTCGTTAGTATAGGAAGGTGATTAACTACTCGCTTGAGTAGGGAGTCGGGAGCAGTTGTGGAGTAGGGAACTAAGATTCTAAGGTGGGCTTGCTTGGGAGCCACTATTGACCAGTGTGGACTAGAAATATTATGGGTTAGGGAAAGTTTGTATAGGAAAATCTGTAAGAAGAAAATATTTGTACAGTACTCTGTCATGTCGCTAATGCCGCCCGATTTTTCTGTATCAAAGTGGTGTTAACGTGAGGTTAAGAACATCGCCAAGACTTTATCTTGATAACTAATGCAGATTCATCACTAATTGATAACCTTCAATCCGTCTCAAAGATCTGCTGAAGATATTTGTTGGGAAATAAGATTACGATGGCTTTCGTCACGTTTTGAGAGTAAAGCTCTTCTAGTACTCCTTGTCTGATCCTCCCAAAATCTTACTAATGAAGATTACATGTTTTGGCTGGCAGATGCCAACAATCAATGTGGACGAAATTAAATTTTCCCCCTGTAGCTTCTATCACGCAACGTTCAAGCCAGATAACAGTTATAGAAAATATTTTGGACTAACTGGAAATCTGTCGAAGTAAGTAAGACCGTGCTTCGATAAGCATTTCCTACTGGGGTTGAAAACGATCGCCTGACCTCCATGGTCACCATCCACAATATTTCCTCATTGGCGGGAAGAATCTAGAAGGTCAAGACAACTCCTCAGTTTCGAAGTTTAAACTCAATTTTGAGTGAAACATGTTTCTGACAGCCGATCTCCTAACTGGTTGAAGGAGTAGGTCTTCAGCAGCTTGCCCGTCGTCCTTATTATTGGTTGCACACCACCAGAGAATTCTCTCATGTATGAAGTGAAACATTACTTTGCCACATGATTGAGTACTTCTTTGTGGCGTAATCTTTCATCATGAGATGGCTAACGTTCTTAGAGATGCGATGTTATCATGGTGAGTAGAGCCAGGAAGATTCGTGTATGCATACTTGCTTATCTTACCTTGTGATGTATTGCTCTAGAACGGCGGCGATGGCACTTCTATTCTCTCGAGGAACCTTTAATTAATTGCTTTCTAAATGTCAACTTCAAGCACAAATATGCCTTCAGTAAAAGGAGAGAAGCAATCTGCAAATAGCCGAGTATGTTAACTTTCTCATATTGCGTCGCACAACTCCAAGAACTTATCAGAAATGGTCACCCGGTACTGATTCTGACTTACAGGCAAGACGTCAATCTGGAGTCGTCGTTTCCCACAACAAGAAATCAAAGAAGAAGAATGACTCAGATTCTGACTCCGTCTCCTCTGCCTCCACAGAAACTACACCAGAACCAAAATGTCCTCTTCGCTCCCTGTTATCAGGCATGATAGAAGGCGATGCTGACGATTCCGAAAAGTTGAAAGGAAAATGTCCTCTACGGAGAGTACAGCTGTGGCACGTTATTCCGCTTTGCCTTCTTGCTATCATCAACCTGCTTCTCGTCATTGTCGCCCTGTTGGGACTTGCTGGGTATCGAATATCTATTGGACTGCAGAAAGTTATCGTTAATTTTGCTAAGAGTGACGTCGATTGCAATCCTTTTGCGGCGAGTTCTGCGGCTGTTGAATATGAGACGGGTCTGGAGGTTGCGGAAAAGTGAGGATCAATGTCCGATCTATTGAAGAAAGAGCAAATCCTCTTTCGCGGAATTGCGTGCCAGATTCAAAGTCGTCGGCTAGAGTCTGACTATGGCATTATTATATACGTTCTTGTCACTATATGTAGTGGCAAATATTCGCATCTACTTCAAGGCTAGGAAAGACAATTAGACTCATTATTCGGGCACCACCTAATAGTATTTTTGTGACAATATGATAGATTGAGATTGCTAAGTGGCAGCCAGAGCATAACCTCTCCTCTCACCTGCGCGATGACAAACACGTACATCACTAATGAAAATTTACCTCACGAACAGGAGAAATATCATCATTGTGTAAACCAACAACATGGCAACGATTACCGTGCTGATGAAATCGCCCATGCAGTCCTTCATTTTATTCCCATGAAGCAACACATCAGCCTGGTCAGTGATCTATCTGCCAATAGTCGACGCACTTGGGGAAGCTAAAGCTGGCTAAACTAGTCTGTTCGCGGTTGTTGTGAGGGATCACTACGTATTAAATTTCATTGCGTAAGGATTAGTGTAGCGGGCTATGATCACGCTATACAGAAGTGCGAAAGATCATACTCCAAACTAATATTGCCGGAATTGTTTGAGGATGTGTTTCTTAATTCAATGCTAATGGCTACACGCCCTACTGGGGCTGACTTCTGCTCAAATGGGATAAAAGTTACATGCGTACCTAAAGACGAACCAAGGAACCTGAAGGAAACTCCAAGCAAACTCCAAGCAAAGCTCCATGCCCACATTGCTTCACTTAAAACAACAAACTACTCCTCATATCGCCACACAACAACACCTCTATGGTACATCAATTTAACTACGCATCCCGGCCCGCGTAAAAAGCTAGCTGCGGAGCTATTTTATTTCTAATTCTTTGCTGCATCCAAGAAGGCCAGCCTCGGAAAGTGCTGAGGATGCTCCGTTCAGGCGGGAAAAAGAGCTGTGCACTCCTGCCTAGTAAAACTTGAGTAGCGAATTAGCCAGGTTTCTTGACTATCCATGAACAAAATTCTCTATGTACTCCGCAGACCAGGTGTAGTCATGTCCGGCTCAGAGTAAAAAAGAATATCAAGAAAGAATAGGACTAACCTTGCTCAACAACAGCTACTGCAACTGGCCTGGCATCAAAAACTTGTTCCTTGAAGGCTGCGTTTTCCATGGCGGTATCTATAAGAGGGGTATTGACCCACGTGGGATGCACAATACTTGAACATATTCATCAATCAAATGTTTGAGAAGAGACTGGGTGTTACCTACGTTGTTCTGACATCAGGGGCATTGTACCTATATGACAATTCCGCTGCGAGTCCCTCATGAAAAGCCAAGGTACTAGCTTTGCTACAACTATAATCCACATTCTGGGCGTGAACGACAAAACTTGCTAGGCTGGACATAGTAACTACGTGGCCATGGTTTTTCTTGATCATCGCAGGCAGAAATTCCCTGACAGTCCAGTAATGGGCAATGGTGTTGACTTCAAATGTTTTCTGGATGGCTAGTTCAGACTGGCCAAGAATGGTTCGACAATAAGCAACTCCGGCATTGTTGATCTATATAACATGGTCAACATTACTTCTTACCTTTGAAAAAGAGGATAGTTTACCAGGACCGTTGGATCTCCATGTTCTTTTCGGATCTTTTCTCCAACTGCAGCTACCTGGGTAGTGGAAGTCACATCACATTCATAAAACGTGACTCCAGAAGCTTCGCTTGTCAGCAATCTTTGGATAATATGTAGGTAATATCTTACGCAGCGTCTCTTTCGGAGGGTGTACATCTAATACTATGACCTTGACTCCTCGTGCCGCAAATTCTTTGACAGTCAACTCCCCAATCCCACTTGTTCCACCGGTGATTAGAACCAATTCGTTATTCTTGTCAAACACCGCGTCAGGCCTGTAATTATTCAAGCCCTTCTGTGAGAGTTTGGCACTAATAAGCTTGATAACGCCGAGACCGAAGAAAAATCCGAACGTGCGGGTGAGTGCAGATGATGCCCATGACAGGCGTGCTGGGAGAACGGATTGTAGAGATTGGGGATAGAGGAGCAAAGCTAAAAGGACCGGACCACTGAGTTTGGGGTCCCCTAATATGGTTCTAGCGGGCGCTAGAAGCTTATTAAGAGGGGATGGTTTAGGGGCCATGATGAATTGGTCTGGATATAAGCTGATCAGAATTATACGAGCTCGTCCATGGAACGCAAACGTAGGTAAGCTGTGCGAAAAGGAGAACGACACGTATTTGTTGAGAGAGGACGGGGCTCAAACGCCCTGAGTATTGGCACTTACAATAATTAGTGGATCAGCTGAAGGGCCGCTATTGACAATCAATGGATGACTTCCAAGCTTCCAACAACATTGACATTGCAGCATGACGGGGGTTGGTAAACGCCGCAATCAAAGCCTCGCCGGGCTGATAGCACGCTAATTGGTCCTACCAATTGACCGCACCGAGGTAATTAGACATATAATACGCAGAGTATATAGCTGACACGTGATCCATACTATGTCTGTACATTTGGAATGCTAGAACATTTATGGCATTTTTACTAGACTACATTTATACCGGCCTTCTAGACTTTACTTTAGAAGTGACCGTCTAAGGTCAAAGTTCCTGTTTTGGTAATAAGGTATTCCGCTACTGCAACGTCTTTCCCGGACTCCTTTCCATAGCCTGACTCCTTGATTCCTCCGAATGGAGCTTCAGCAGCCGAAGAATTGCCTTGAAATTGTCAGAAAAGCCTTTTGAAATCTATGGGAATTCACGTTACCTGTATTCATTCCGATCATTCCAGCTTCAAGATTCTCAAGAAGTCTCCAGGTCCGGTCAATATTTTTGGTGAAGAAATATGATGCCAACCCCATCTATATCTCAAGTAAGTTTGGTTCAAGTAGAGAGGATCATCGAGACATACACTGGTATTATTAGCTGCATCAGTAGCCTCCTCTTCGGTCTCAAATGAGTACAATGCCAGGACAGGGGCGAAGCTCTCCTCTTCTGTGATCAGCATCTCCTTATTCCCACCTAGGATAATTGTTGGCTCAAAAAAGTATCCGGAAGTTCCGTCAACCTTGCTCCCGCCGAGTATAACTTTGCCACCATGTTTCTTAGCATCTTCAACATGACTGAGGGCCTTGTCAAGACTTCGTGGAGTTGTCACTGGTCCCATAGTCGTGTCCTTAGCAGCACCGTGGCCCACTACTAACTTTGATGTTCGCTCTTTCAGCAATTCAGCGAACTTATCGTATATTCCACTCTGGACGTAAACACGATTTGCTGTAATACATGCCTGACCAGCATGTCTCCATTTAAGGGCCATAAGTGCTATGCTGATGTTAATAATCGAAAATTTAAGCACGACACAAGAAAATACCATCAAGGGCTTGGTTCAGATCGGCATCATCAAACACCAAGAAAGGGCAATTTCCTCCGAGTTCAAGAGTAACTTTCTTTAGCCCGTCCGAGCATAATCTGGCCACTAGCTTCCCGATTCTGGTCTTTTAATCATCAGAGATTGCGTCTTATCAAGATGTTGAGGAATTCTCACCGAGCCTGTAAATGTAACTTTCTTGATGAGAGGATGGCGACAAAGAGCTTCGCTTAATGGTGGAGTGTTCTCCATACTCGTAGTTAATACACTCAAAACACCTTTAGGAAACCCGGCCTGGGACGCGAGTTCCACCAAGGCCAAAACAGAAAGTGGTGTCTCTGGAGACGGTTTAATCACCATAGTACAACCAGCTGCCAGGGCAGCGCTAGCTTTTCGAAGAATCATCCTAGAGATTTGAGCTGTTGACTCCTACCAATTGAGGGATGATGACTTACGCTATTGGGAAATTCCATGGTACCAGAGCAGCGGCAACCCCAATTGGTTGTTTTACTGCAAAATAGTTAGCATGCTATTCTACGCGCAAACGGATTATTAATGATTACCAGTGAACACCCGTCGTCCTGGCGCAGCAGATTGCTGAATAGTCCCAGTAATCCTCTCAGCCTCCCCCGTAAACCACCAAGTGAATCCCAAACTGTACTCAATCTCTCCCCTACTCTCAGCAAGAGGCTTGCCAGTCTCATACGTCACAATTTTGGCTAAGTCTTCCATGTTCTCGCGAATCAACTCATCCCATTTCAACAGCCATCTCGCCCTCTGGCGAGGTACAACCTTTCTGTAGCTTTGAAACGCAATGTGAGCTGCATTCACTGCAGCATCAACATCTGAGGCATCATTATCTGGGGCAGTGGCCCACACTTCACCACTGCCGGGATCTGGATTTGCTGTAAGTTTTCATTTCTTTTATAGGGCAAGTGAGAAGGACCTATGACATCAAAACGCTTTCCAGACTTTGCTTCGACCCAAGAGCCATCAACATAGGACTTATCTTTGAAAATGGCTTTGTTTTGGAGCTGGCGGTTGTCGGATGGTTAGCCGAGGGTTGCATAATTAGACCACGACACATTTGAAAATAAATGGAAGAGTTTACCTCGAAGGGGAGATTTTTCGTCATTATGTAATCCTCTAGGTGTTTGATGGTTATATGTTCTTATTCTGTGTATGCTTGACAGGAGTCTGGAGTTGATCGTTGTAGCTTCTCATAAGTACTAGCCGAATAAAATGAGGGGAAGTCTAGAAACGTTCTGCATCCTCAGTACCGGCGCCAAGAAGATCACGGCATCACAAAGAAGCAATGATTGCGAGATCTAACGAATAACGCACTCAGAAATTGTTTTTGTTGCCAGTCGGATTTCATAATAAACTTAAGATATCGATATGATATGATATCACATAAGATTTTCCGCAGTGAGCTTGTAATATCTTACGTGATAAGATTAAGATCTTAGATCTATACAGCAACATTTGAGCGGACTGCTAGCTTAATAAGCGCACTCAAAATCGAATCTAAGTTTTGTGGAAGTTGAATTTCTCCGAATTTATTAAAGGGTTGAATTTGCTCTTGTTGTGTAAAGTATGACGTAATAAAAAGCACGTTTCAAGTCAATATCTAATTCGAGTTCCACGCCTACTATGGATGAACTGCTCAATTCAAACCCACAGGATCATCTGTTGACCTTTGTACTCGAACCTTTTCTGGGCATCTAGCGTAACGATCCTGCACTGATACTATCCAGCAGATGGTCATAAAGAGCCTCTAATACTGGAAAAGGAAGTCTGTTAGCAACATCATATGATGCGAAGCCATGCTTCTTTTAGTCCTGGAATCTGATAAAGCAACTTCCCAGTCTACGCAAGAGAGTAGTTGAAGGGAACTGTGAAGTTAAATTGGCATTCGCTCTGCCTCTGGATGAGAAATAATGAATCCAGCGGCAAGTATATTAAAGATCCCAGCGGCAAGTGCATGGCCATTGATAAGCTGCCAACTCCAATGAACAGGACGACTTCCATAATTAGAGGCTGAATTGCTTTTTTGTCAGCAGTCAGATCGCTTAGTTGCATTTTCGAAGACACCTGATGGAACACAATTTTTAGTAAGCCGACGTTGATATCAAAGGCCTGGACCTGAAACATCTGTATGTTAGACTAGCAAAATAACTGCTTACTTGATAGTCTAACATGGAGGAATTATTCTCATTTCAATATCGGCTATGATCGAGGCAAAACTTACTTGTTTGAAAAGTCTTCTGGGTGGCATGATAACTATATCAAATAATTAGCAACTTCATAATGGCCAACATGACCCTTGAGATCAGCTACAGGCTTAAACCAAACATGATACGACGCATACACATCGTGTCTAGAGCAATATAACTCCAACCAATACTTGGTAAGACTCAAGCACAACAAATATACATGAGTGATGCTCTCCTGGATCTCTATGCCTCGCAATGTACCAACATGGCCAGGCTACACAAATACACCATTGGGAGAGGAGGTGAGTATCAAGACTTATTCTTGCTCACGTTATCACGCAATTAGTAACCTACTTAGATAAGTATCGTGAGAAGTACGAAATGAAAGTGTTAACTTGAACAGTGCAAAGCTATCTGAGAGTTTTTTTGGAGTTTGTATATAAATCATGAACAAATGAAGTATTATTTTTCCGGTGAAACAAACCCATTTACAACTTGGTTTCTCGAACAGCCTAACTACATTATACGAATCAAAATATAAAAGCTTACTACTTTACAACACTTTCACAGAAATTAGGGAAGACAATTCTTTATACCTAATACGTTTGGTGAAGCGATATCCTCAACTCACGTGCTCAGATCCTCCAAAGCCCGGTAAGGCTGGCTAAACACCAACGATACAACAACAGACGGATGAACGTGTCTAAATTTGTAAAGATCTCCGCAAGCAGACAAGCAAAAAATACAGGGCAAAGTACGAAAGCGAAAGTTCCTTCCGACTCATGATAGCTAGAGTATGCAAACCTTAATAATCTTGAAAGAAGCTGAAGCAAGAATCAAATCTCTAGAAATAACATTCTAATTTAAAGATACTTGGAAGGTCTAGGCCCACCGCCCACTTACACACTTGGTACTGGTGGTTATTTCCGTGTCCCAGTTGAGACATACAACAACTGATTAGCGAATTCACATGCCTCCTCCCCATCCCCCCATCCCATCATCTTACGGCCAGGGTCAGGATCGCAAAGAAAGAACCAATAATTTTGAAAACCTTACCGCCATTTCACCTCTCTTGATGATTCATTATCCCTAATCCTTCCCGCCCAGAAGGAGGCTATCGCATCTTATTAAGTATCTCCAAGACAACCGCACATGCAATGCCACCAGATTATGCAAGCCGATATGCCCCGGATCCTGTTTCGAGCGCAGGCCTCTGCATATTTTCGGCCCTAGGTTGGGTTGAGTTTTGACGACAGCTTCTGCCCCTTGCGGTGTAGGCGCATCACCTTCATCATTGGGTGGTTGGGGGGAAGGGGGTCGTTTTGCGAGGTGATGTCGGTATCCGTCAACACCACATCATCATGCCGTGCGAGGTTTTTGAGTGGTTTGCATGGGTGCCTGTATGCACGATGCAATCCTTCCACTTTTTTTTTTGCAATCGGGGCCTTGCTTCCCTAAGCTTACCACCGTTGGGACTAGTTTTTAATTAGGGATGTATTACTAGCTACTTATCCATAGCATACCCGGCTACGAGTAGCGAGCTACAACCTCCTCGACTCCTAGGGACTGGGAGAGAGGTATTTGAAACTTCGGAAGATCTATTATTGTTGATCTTCCCACAGTTTCTTCTAAGGAAGGTCTCCTCCGTACTCCAGTGGTCAGGCGGAGCATTTGCCCAAAACCTTTTGAATAAATCGTAATATCTGTTCACGTTTGAACTTTTCCTAATATACACATCGCGTTGTGGTTGAAAGTGGCATGGCGAGTCATCAAGAGAGTCAATTCGGATTGCGAGTCGTATCTCGGTGTCTAAGCGGAATATCTGTGATGAAAAGGGAAATAGGGGGTGTGGGGTGAATCTTCCGAGTCAGTTTGTAGTAGTCTTGGATCTGCTCACGGGGATGCCATTGGCTGGGAGTTGCGAATGGATCACTTGTGAACCAGGTCTGGCAATCAACGTCCATGTTGATGACGGATTCAATTTGTTGTCTGACATGCCTCGCGCGGTACCTACATTCCTGTTTCCTGACCTGCTCTCTTCCACACTCTGTTATTAAGGTTTGGCTCATGGACTTCAGGAATGCGCTGGGTGGTATCGGTACCTAGGGATACATGTGCCGTCCACACGAGCAGCGTCGAGCAGCGTCAAGCTGCTCCATGCAATATGATATAAAATCTGAGCAAATGAAAAGTGACAGGTGTTGACAGGGCGCTCGAGCTCAAGCTTCAGCTCGAGTTGTGAAATTTCATACCTGCTGCTAGCTTCTTCACATCAAAAACCGGCCCAAAAGAAAAAAAAAAGTCAATCACCAAACTCCACCGCAAAGTCTAAGATCCACCGCGAACACTAACCGGGTCGCTAATCCTCGTGCTACGGCCTACTGTACTATTGCTAGAATAGGGGATCATCCGTATGGTGGTTAGCAATCTGAGAGGCTGTCACCACGAGGCCAAGAATCCACGGCTTGCGCGGATGGATACAATGGTAACTCTGGCGGATGGCGATAGCAAGGTCATTCCTTGCCATCGAGGTCGACGGCGAAGGCATCTAGAAGGGAGCGTTGACGTTAGGTAACTGGAAGATCATAAGTGGATGGGCCCTTTCGGTGAATACGAACTCCAATCGGTCGGTATGGATTAAATTGCTAGCACCCATACCTGTAATTCGTTTCTTGTTCTTCTTCTTCATACGGATGCCCGGAGTAGATTTCTCCAGGAAATGAATACTCTGAATGGAAACTTCGAAGTGAACTCTCCTCTTTGCTCCAATGAACTCTACCTGATACCCTAGTAAGTATTGATGTGGGTCGAGTAATATCCCGATTCTGATATGGGTGCGAAATTGGGAGATCTCTGGGCCACAAGTTGTGATAAACGCTGGATCTACAAGCTAGAGTACGCAACGAGCCTCAGTGTTTATGCGCATGTATTTCTCAAACAAACGCGGTGTGGAAGGAAGCTATCCAGCTTCCTTTTGCTGTATAGCTGCTCGGATGCCTCTCCGCCGCCGCTGTAGGCTTTCGTCACCCAGGCATTCAGCAACCTTTGCCCGCGCATACTTTGAGTTTGGGCGATAACCTGGCATGGCCACCCTCAGGGTAGGCAGATTGTTGAAATTTGTGAGATGAATGGGATGGGATGTATGGTAAACTTCGTCCCTAGAGATCTGTCGCTAGGATCACTTTTAAAATAACTTTCAAGCATAAAGGTTAGTTAAGTTCGTCGTAATATAGAGGCTACTATGATAGTTACCATGATAGTGATGTACAATAATGTGAATAATCTATATGTTGCCAATAATGCAGTCATATTAATCGGCAGCAACCCTTACTCGATTGTTTCTTTGAAACCCCTTGACGACGACTCGACAGCTTTCGCCTTACCAGGATCTCCACCACCACGAACCTCCACCAACATCCACCAGTGCCAGGAATCAAGCCCGCTCGCTACTCATCAGCTCATCAATTCCCACTGTTCCCACAGTATTCCTACACTACTGTAAGTACTACTGTGAACTACCTACCCAGCAAGTACCTAACTGTACAGGATCCCCTGAAGGCTCTGCTCTCCACCCGAAAACTACTGGAGCTGCTTCCCCTGCCCACCTCCCCTAGCTATTGTTTTCATGTTGTTGGTCAACCCAGAGACACTTTCTTTTTTAGCACCGCAGCACCGTCAACAAGCCTGAACTCAATCTCGCCCGTCGTGCCGTACTTGCCTCTATCCTCATCATCCTCATCATCATAATCATCATATCGACCGCTTCTCCAAACCTCCAAACCTCATCTGGGCTTCCTTGGTCGTCCTGAAACACCATCACGCACCCTCGAGCCTTCTTCAACATCTCCCGACCTCCCAGAACTCGCCCCCTGCTCTCTTCTTACTGTACTGTTCCATACGTAGCAAAACTGGTCGTGCGGGCAACGACAAACAACCTGATAACCTTACAACCTATTTCCGCGAGAGTTGATACGCCCCTCTCATCGCCAACTAACCATCTTTAATTCCACCGGCTCAATACGCAAAGGCACTTCTGGTCGCCTTTACATCCTTCGATATCACCAAGTAGCGGTGTTATATCAGGCGCATTGTTGCATCTGCACCTCCCTTACCGCCTCCCAACGCCCCCGTTTGTCAAAAAAGAAATCTTACCAGCCTACGACGTTGGAATCCCGGAGCCCTTGTACTACTACTACTACCACGCCATCCTGCATTCCGAACCACCTCCCTGCGCCCAATAGCACGGAGCTGTAGTCATTAACCTGTCGCTTGAAAGATCACCGTGCAGGAACACAAGAAACCGATACCTTTCTTCTGCCTCACCTGTCGCAAAAGTCTCAGCTCCAAATTCCCAGTTCTCTTGAGCGCAAAACTTGATTGCGCCTACTCGATCAAACTACATACGCAATCATGGGTTACAACACGCGCAAAAAGTCATTTTCTTTGGAATCGTTGGGCATTCATGTTCCCGTCACTCATGCAGAGAGAGCAGCCGCACGTCTTACACCGCCTTCAGGACCAGCAGAGAATCCGCCCTCGAAAAAAATAAAACGATCGCACGATGAGTCGCCGGCGATGTCACCTCCAGCGAAGCGCGATCCCATAAAATATGAAGAAAACACGCCGCCACCCTCTCCGGAAGCCGAAGTCGATGACGGTGATGTGAAAGCGCCCCGGCAAGTTAGCTTGGACGGAATCAACGACGAGATTGTAGAAGGAGTGATTGTACAGCTACAGAAAACCGCAAACCGACCTCATTTGGTCAAGGAGTTGGCTACAATATTGTCTGCGAAGGTCAAGATTGTTGAACAGTAAGTGGCGACTCATGCGCAAGTTTGTTTGCCACCATTTCTAACTTTACTAGATCCGCGAACCCATCCGCAATCATTTCCTCTCGACTTTCTTCTTATCTCAAGAGAACATGGACGGCAACATCACCGTGTCCGTTGGCGAAAGAACTGGAAACGGTACATCCTAGGAGGACATACTTTTACCTAACAACATATCCACATCAGCCAATTCCCGAGCCTTCGAGTATTCAATTCCCTCAACGAGCCATTATATCCCCGGCACTATCAAGCGCAGCTTCGAGGTCAGATGAGGCAGATGCGGAACGGAGAAGAGAGCTCTCTCCATCGCCCGAGGTAGATCTATCATCGAACGAGTACGAAGATGAGGATATGGCGTCGCCTCCATCTCCAACGGTCTCATTCTCACAGCGTCGGCAACCAACCCGGAATAACCGTGCATCGTCGCCACCCCTCGAGAAGGACGAGAAGGAGTTCACACAAACAGCGAGAGGAATGCAAAAGAGGAAGTTGAGTGGTGACTTTCAGATGGGAGGTGTCCCGTCTGAGATGGAAGGTCACTCAACAAAGCATAACGACGACACGCTCTTTGGAGAAAGCCGTCATATGCACGTCCCAAGCGCTACACTTTTCATCAGCAGTCCAGCGATAAAGCCGAGTTTGTCGCTCAAGTCGCCGGGCACCCTCAAACGCAGCTTTGAGGAGTCAAGCGATGTATGGGGCGCCATTCAATGGGATACACGGAGTCCAGAACACATCGAGCTGGAAGAGCTAGACGATATGTTAGACGACTTTTAAGAGACTGGACGAAGAGTGTGCATATCCTCTTCGCCCGTATATTTAATTTTGCATTCACTACATACATCACATGCCTCCATACCGCAGAATCTTGGGAACCAGGTCGTTCATCCATGCTCTACATAACTTTGTAAGATTAAGAAGTCAGGAAGAAATTCAAAAATGGGGCAAACGAAGACAAAAGCACATCGACTACACTCTAGATGAGATCTGGGAGGAATGTTTTGCTCAGTTTGTTTTCTTCGTGGTATGGTGTGCAAAGTGTCGCATTCTTGCAAGGCGTTTTGGAGCAGTTATGGGAGATGTTACGATCATTTTGTTTGACTATTTTTGCTAGGTGCTTTTCTCAGCGGGAAACAGAGAAATTTGTATTTTATTATAGCAGGGGCGCGGAAGTTTTTGGACATTGTTGCCAGCCATACTTGGGAGAGAGCTGAAGAGAAATATGGGCTGCCATGATGATTTGATGAAGATCAATGCATAAACAGACTACTTTCAGAAAGAAGAAATTCTCCACCTAGAATAAATGTTCCTTTTAGTTTCTCTATTGTCGTGACATTCGTTGCCTAATTAATTCTAACCTGATGGACTTGAACTAGAGTACTAGTTCTCTTCACAGAAGTCACTATTTGTTCCAAGTCGAAGGCAGGCGAACGAGCGGGTATTATCGGACATGCTTCCTACCATGAAAGCACGAGGCAAAGGGGAGGCAAAGTGCCACCCCTCCGCTTATACAGCGGTCTTTATCCCTCCTCTTTCTCTTACGTTTCCGTTCTTGAGTGTAAGACGTCACCTTAGTGGTGTGTGAGTCATAGGAATTAAAGGCTACAGTATATTGCTTAATTAGGTGAATAGGAGCTTGGATATCGGCATGTGATTGGATTTTCTTGCTCTGGTAAGCTGCCTGGGAGAGGCTGGGTTGGTTAAAGGAATGGCGTCCGCAAAGTCGTAAGCCTAGATAGAGTTAGGAAGAAGAAGAAGGAGAAGAAGGTGGCTATCAATGAGAGAGATGAGTGGCCGTAAGTGTAAACTCGGGCGCCGGCAGTGTGAGCTATGTTGCCAGGTAAGAACGAGCCCTCCGGCTTTGTGGGACTTTTGGTAGGCCTCCAAAAGCATAAAGTGTATTGCCTGTTGCCTGTTGCGTTGGCTTGTATTCATGTATCTGCCTAATCGGAGGCGTGGTGGTTGAAATTTAAGAGGTCAGACCTGCGCTTTTTTGGACTGAATGGATAATGGTGTGATGTGACACTAAAGCTGGCAACATCTCCAAGACTACATCGAGTTTGAGAATTTGTCACGGCATGTGTGACTCAGGCGGGTCACTTATCGATTCTGGAGATGAAATGGATGACAGGTGAAATATAGACAGCAGTCCCGAGACAAGACCGTTTATTGATCTTATCAATATCAGTAATATCATCAGATTCGAAATGATAAGCACTGGACTCAGAACTGCCACCATCATCACCTCCTTCTACTCAGCCTGAAACAAATCCGCGATCTCTTGGTCAGAGATGAATGCGAAATAGGTTTGATATACGAAAATAGATATTAACTTTGGCTAGAGAAAATAGAAAGCATAGCTCAGCGTTCAAATCTCAAGTTAGATCCAAGTAGCTATTTGAAGTTCATGAAACCATTGTCCACCTGAGAATGCTGCCTGGTAGCTATCAGACTTCCCAGAAGAAAGATGAGGAAGCTGTTGCCACACTCTTCTTCTATTTTTCATCTCGAGCAAATAGGGATCGGGTCTATCCCTACCGATAAGAAGCATTCATTAGGGAGAGTTTTTGAATGCTGGGTTTTAAATAGCAGCACACCGGGCTTACATTGCCGAGACTCAGCAAGTCTAAATAGGGCATTCCATCTCTCAAGGGGTCACTCAGTAATAGACTGTCCGCCAAAGTTCTGTACATAATGGCCGCGTCTTCCCTTACCTATAGAAAAGACCCCTATTCAAAAGAGCCAAGAATCGGCACGTAGCAGTATCAAAGTATATTGAAGCTAAGTACTCTCTTTTCCATGTCATCTTTCTAACTGATGTCATTGTGGATAGGAAAGAGTCCAATAGCTTAAGATTACAGACTTCGCCACATGTTCTTTACAGTATGAAGATCCTTATTGATCTCGCATCTTTTCTGGGCAGGCGGATAGAATACCCGTCTATGGAGCAGGCACTCTCGGACACTAGATGGTTGATAGTACTAACGGCCACTATTCAGTAATGATCTTGGTCTAGGAGCGTGATAATGTCTTACTTGTTTTATTCCAAAGCTAGAATACAAGACAGGTTGATGCAATGACTGCACGATCTTCTGTTGCAATACACCTCTTGGCTTACGACGTTACTACATAAGTTTAAGTGGGTTCTCCCACCTTCACCAAAATGAATTCTACAGTCTTGCTATAAAAGCTTATGTAATCGCAAAATATTACATAATCAGGCGAATTGTTGATTGAGTACAAATACATATATATACATTGAATGCTGGCCTCATATCTTTATAAGATTCATGATTAGACTGAATTCGTGAAACATGGATCTCCCTTCAACGTTCAGCTTCCAAGGATGGAATATTCGATATAATTTCGTAGAGTCAGACAACACTACGAGTACAGATAAACCGCCAGTGAAGTGTGTTGTGTTCGTGCACGGCACACCATGGTCATCAGCTGTGTTCCGACCAGTTATTGAAGCCCTAAGGGCGAAAGAATCATACAAAATACTCGTATACGACTTACCTGGCTATGGACAATCACAAGATTTCGAATCAGACAGTATAAGCAATTCCAACGGAGAGTTTCAAGGAGATACCTCAGTGAAATTCCAAGCTAGGGCTCTGGCTGGATTATGCAAACATGTGCAGCTAGATGGCCAGGATGATCACCCAGCACCGGCGGTTATCGCGCACGACATAGCCGGAGCCATCGTACTGCGCGCTCATCTTTTGGAAGGCTGCGAGTTCGATACGATGATGTTAGCCGACGCAAACGTCGTCCTGCCTTGGGGAGACGGCTTCTACAAGCAGGTACGATCTGAACCGGACACCTATCTGAAGATGCCACCCAGTATTTTCGAGGCGGTTGTGCGGGCTGTGATCCAAAGTGCTTGCCACAATCCGAAAGTTCTGCATGCTGGATGGGAAGATATTCTCGCCCTCCCGTGGATTGGCCATGTATCGGAGGGTTCCGAAAGAGAACAACGACAGCGGAGTTTTGTTCGTCAAATTGCGCAAGCAAATGATGAAGATGTGGCAGAAATGCTCGCAGGGGATGTTTATGGGCGTGTCCGATGTGATGTAAAGATAGTGTGGGGGGAGCAGGACCAGTGGATTCCGAGAGAGAAAGTAGAAGACTCCATTGAAAGGATGAATGGCAAGGTAAAGCAGCAAGCGTTCATTCCAAACGCGGGTCATCTTGTCATGTTGGATCAGCCTGAGAGATTCGCTATTGAAGTTTTTGACTGGCTTGTTCGATTTGGATCGTCTCGGAGCCTCATCAAATCTTGAGCCAGGTCAAAAACAGTATATCATGGTAAACTTCAAGACTGCGGGTCAGCAACGCTCTGAAACCACTTTCACGGTATTACCTCAACTTTACCAAATGACAGAAATCTCATTTGAGCAACCGGAGTAAAAATCCAAATAATTTTGTAGGAATTCCTCTTGGTTAAAGTGGAAGGAAATAAAAACATCAAGCTACCGTGTGTCTCTCGCGTGGTTGTATGACCTTTTGCTCTATGAGAGAGGCTTGATTGTAATGAATAGTGGCCAATAATGTTATGGAGGGGAAAACTAGTTAGATGTAGATTAAAGCTAAAACCAGTTCAAATAAATTGAATCAGTGGAGAACTCTATAGTTGCAAGAAGTTCGCCAGGTTTAAGAAATTGTCTTGAAGATCTGTAAATATCAATAGAGAGAGTATTGCTGAGTTCTCACCCCTATTTTAAGCGAGGGCGGCAATTTTTTTAAAAGCTATTGTCGCATTGAATACAAATAATGTAGCACTAACTTTTTTCTGCTCACTGCTTTATGCCTAGAAATAACTCGAAACCCTTTTTTGAAGAATGTCTTGGGATAAAGAGCCTGAAAGAAAGATGGGTAAGGCATGTATTGAATTAGCACTGGATTAGGGTGTAAGATTGTATTACTAGCTTTAAGTATTTACCAACCGCCCTCTCCCCCTCTCTATAACCCCTTCAACCAGCTTTGTGTATCCAATGCCTCCAAGGACCTGAATCAAGCACTGAAGATCTTATCCAACCACCCGTGAAACCTCGTCTTGGGTGGTCTTTCGACGTAAGTTCTTGTGTATTCTTCAATCTCATCAACTTCCGAGGGTCTCAAGTTAACTTCATGAGGTTCTAACCACTTGGTTTTCTTGAGAAACTTCCAGCCAACGAAAATCACTGGGAAGACGCCGACCATGAGGTAGGAGAAGAGGAAGGTTGGTACATCCCATGCACCTATTTTTCATTAGCCAACACGTTCCACTCCCATTGTTGCTTCTAAAACTATGTCGAGGTTGGAGAGATAGGAGAATTATACCTTTTAAGAATACGGTATAGCCACCAACAAAGGTCATAGTGAAGCACCCTGTCAATGCATAATACGCAGAGAACGGTTGCCAAAAACTCGTATGTGGTAGCAGTTTGCGATCGAAACCTTGAGCGTCACATGCTCTCTTCCATTTGATGAAGGTGAAGGCCATAACGGAAAAGTTAATGAGTTGGGAGGCAGTCACAAGACTGACAAACCAGTTCAGGACAACAGCGGCGTTGTTGGAAACCTGAAGGAAGGAGAGGAGCGCAATGACTAGGACAACGCCGACACAGTACTGTTGAGGTTAGTTACCAAAGATGTTTTCATGTTTTAAAGGGTATTGTAACTATCAGACAAGTAGAGGACTTACAATTGGAACTCCATTCTTAGTGCATTTGGTCAGAAATTTTGGAGCTTTTCCCTCGAGCGCTAGACCAAACAATGATCTTGAAGCGCAGTATACATAACTGTTCCCAGCGGAGAACGCCGAAGCCAAAACCATCGCGTTGACAATATGTGGCAACGTCTGGATCTGTAGTCGGTTCATGGCCACAACATAAGGACTAGCAGCTGCTCCTGGCTTGCCATCTTTGAAGGCAAGTGCGAGCTCGGCATCATTATAAGGTACCAAGATTCCGACCGCCAGACTACCTAGTACGAAGAATGCGGTAAGACGATAGAAGACACCGTTGAAGGCTTTCGGCATAACGACGCGAGGGTTCATTGCCTCACCGGCAGACATTGCGACGTAGTCGGGACCAGCAATGGTGAAGGAAGCCTGGATGAGACATTGTAGGAACCCCAGAAAACGACCCAGCGATCCTGTATGGTAGAGTTCTGCGAATGCTCCGGGTTCGTTCCAATACCTGAAGCCGAATCTATCATGTAAAGGATTTCCGCCCAACATGGTGATGAAAGTGAAGATAATCAGTCCAACGATAAGTAGGACTTTTCCCAGTGCAAGCCACTGTAACGATTAACGATTGAGATTTCATTTCTTGTGGGTTACTCACAAATTCAGATTCTCCATACCATTTGACAGCGAAAACGTTGATGGTTCTGACACTAGTAAGTTTTGCACGATTGAAGTGAGAAATCGAAGTCTTACCCGTATAGCACGATAATAATGGCAATGATTCCGCCTGCTGGAACCGCTTCACTCCCTATTGAAGATTTAGTCTCTGTACATTAAATAGCTGAGGTTCTAAGTATGTTCCAAGTATTTCCGCAGAACTAGATCGGATAATTGTATTTTGATTTGTTTGGATCACCTGACTGGAGATACACTTACAATAGTGTATGATAACGTTACAAGCCACAATTTCGAAGGGCACGAGAGCAGCCTCGAAGATGAAAAAATTGTAACCAGCCGCAACACCGAATGCTTCATCAACGTAGCGACCAGCAAATCGGATGAATGGGGACGAAATTGGAAGGTATGTTACCATCTCATTCATGCCTGTTTGTTACTCAGTACTTTGTTGCGTTGGAGAGGTCGCTTGGAAAGTTGCATTCAGTAGACTCACAGTTCGTTACAGCTAGAATAAAAGTACACCTATCACATTATATAAGAAACAGTTCTTTCTGAATATCTCACGGTAAGGGGTGGAAGTTTGCATTTGCCTATACAGCACACCTCGTTGGCCATTCGTAAAACATACCAAATTGTAAACGCCAGAAACAAACTTCCTGGGCCACCATTCATGAGTCCTCTTCCGATCTGCACATATAGCGCCGTTCCAATAGTACCGCCAATGCCAATAAGCTGGATATGTCTGGGTCTAAGCTGGCGATGGGTGGAATCGTAGGAGAGCTTGATAGAAGCAGAGTCGCGATCCCCAATCGAGGCCTCTTCGTGGGTTTCTTTCTTGAACTGAGCTTCCTCTTTCTCGCCATTGCGGGCAATGCTGTGGGACATGGCAGTGCCATGGGTGTCGACGCCCGTTGAAGCCATTGCGGGCCGTTACGTCTTTTGTGTTAATCCCGCGAGGTACTACACACAACTTTGGAACTGAAATTTCCAAGCCAGGATGTTTTGATGGAAGAGAGAAGAGAAGGACGGTGGGTGAGAAGTCACCAGTATAAGTAGAACCAGGGATCCGGGAGTTACCTGCGTCTTTACCTAGCTTTCTGCATCCCCGCCAAGTAGTGGATGGGCAGGAGAAAGAGAACAAAATGCCCTTGGCCTCGTCAATCAACACCACCACCACCTTTGGGGAACATCGCACACGCAAATTCCATTGGTGCGTGCCGCGAAGGTGTCGATAGCTCCATCTTTCGTAACTTCACCCCACTCGCGCTTGCCAAAAGCGATAAGCTTCCGGTTTTCTAGCTTGGCCGAATTGGCGATGGGGAATAAGCTAGTGGAAAACACAAAATGTATTGAATTGAGGATATTAGTCAGCACTGCCAGTACCAGTGCCAGTCCGTTACCAGCACGTCCTAGCAGCAGCAACAGCATTATCATTGCTAAAAGTCGGAAAACCCAAGCTGGTCGCAGATATCTGCAGGTCAGAGGGTGACTTTAATATGGTATGCTCACCTATCGTTTGATCCATATCTCAGCCGACCTGGAAACCCCATAAGACGCACAGAAAAGGACGGCCATATCCCAGTCTTGTGCTTATCCTCTACCAACAACCTCAGCTTGTCGGTTTGACGCTGCACCCAAGGTCTTGGGACTCTCCTTGATAGGCTTCTTGAGAATTGATTTGCGTTACGGCCTCTCCGTCTCCGGCCTGCATGCACTGTACATTTCCATCACCGCATCCCTCATGTCCATCCGCGTAATGGGAATCAATAACACTCCCACACTCATCCTTCGCAATGTCACCCGTTCCAAGACATCCGTTGACCATATCAACCATTGGAAGAGCCAGCGCAGCTATCGATCACCCTTAGTTAAAGCTTGGGAAGCTTGGAAGAACCTTGGCTAGCACGTAAGAACAGAAAAGCAATATTGGCCGTCGAGGGCTTATTGCATAGTTCGAACATATCTCAGCCTTCTTTTCTTATTCAAGCCTTGTCGGCGGTTCTTCTTCATTTTTCTAATACCACCGTCCGACCGGCCCATAATTCCAGCCTTGCTTCCCTGCTTGGTTTGCACTTCATTTAACATTCCAGTTTTACAGCTTCAGCCGAGGCCTGGATGATCGATCGTTCATTGCTGATCCACGTGATCGCTATGACGATTATCACAGCACCGCCACACTTGTCGCCACACTCCCCCCCCCTCATATAATACCCCTCCATTACTGACTTGTAGCACTATTATCACTACAAGAATCACGTACGCTCAGCTACAACAACACAAACCTCTTTACATATCACACTGAAAAACCTACTACAATGCCTAGCCAAAGTACAGCATCCTCCGGTGAATCGAAGCCTGAGACTCCCGTTGAGAACGTCGCACCTATTCCAGAAGCCCAGAAAACGGAAGCTGAGAAAGAGGCGGACAGGCTATATGAAGAGCGGATTGAGGAAGAATATGCCAAACGTGAAGGCGGAGCATAAGATTCTCGTCACTGGTTGCAGATATGAGGATGATTTGATGGAAGAGTGTTGGGGTGTTGGAGTTAGGAATGAACTGTATTTGTAACAGTACGACGATGACGATATAATACTAAAACATCAGGGAGCGACAGAGGCTAGCTCTTGATCGATCCCCCGTGGATATTATGAATAGAAAAACCATGTATAAATGAAACTGCAAGACTCAGGTTCCAATGTCGTATGCGAGTTGTTCTAACTATTTTATGGTACAAATTGCTCCTTCCACCATAATAAGTAAGAGTTTATGATCAAAGGCAAATCCATCAGCTCGTTGTGATAGCGGCAAATGTTGTGACACCCTCAAGACAAGTTCTAGGACCAGCACCATCAGAATTTCCAGGTAGGCTGTAATGTTTCTGTTATTCGGATTTTTGGTTTTCTGTTAGAAAAGTATGGAGAGTTTGGACCAAAAATCTCGCACCTATTACTAAACTTGATTGTCTAACTCTACTATCACTAGCACCATTCCTGTAGCACGGTTACAGAGATGTAGACCTACCTCTATTCCTCCGCTCAGCTATTGATGTGCCTCTCGATCGTGTTTCAAATCTTCTTCAACACTGCTTATCACAAATGCTCTTTGTGTTGCCATTAACATGCAGATATCGAGGTTAGGTAAATACAATATACTAACTTTATAAGCCAATGCTCTTAAGCTATTGAGTACATACTCCAACAAAACATTCCAAACTCATAGGCATTAGGAAGAGATACCTCAAGTTAGACATATAAAATTTTAATGTAAACAGGTCGTAAATATGAAGGTATCTTAACACATTGTCTATCGCAACTCAATGGCTCCAGAATCTTATGGCGTCTTCTACCAAGCTATAGTTGTAGATAGAGTTGACAACGATTAATGGAGTGACAATAAAACTACCTATTCAGGAATTGTCCATTATAGTAGATCTTGATGCTGTAGATGATGAGCTGGATCTCACGCGGTGCATTCATTGAAAAATGCATCTGTATTCAGGTATGGCAGCAGTGACATGAGCCACTTTCCCAGGCATATCCAAGGGATGATGTTTTGGTGGTTCTCAGATGTGTTTAGATCACGTAGTTCTTGTTCACGTACAGTTTTGGCCCATAATCAGCCTGGTTATTCTGATCATTGAAGGAATATGTTAAGCTATTGATAGCTTTTGTTTGGTGGAAACAAACCGTACAACACTAACCCAGATTAAAGGAGGGTGGTATCAACAAAATGGCAAATAGAGAATTTATTAGCTTTATTTATGCAACTCTCTACAAGAAGAAAGAGAGTAGCTAGATACGAGATGCACGTGGGCTAACCCCGTTATCCTTTGTCGGATAGCTATTCGCCAATGATGCGACCCATAATTTTCTGTGTAGACCAACCAGCGACAAGATATATAATTGCTGACCTTTCGGGGCATCGTGAAGCTGCTATAAACAAGAACAAAACTCTGACAATTGCCAGCAGGATGGGGCAGTTCTTTCTTCGGGTCAATCTCTTTAGGGACTATATTACAGTGTGACAGACGAAAGAAATTCACCTACAAACAATATCGTTGACTTTAAGTGCCCTCTGAACTCGTACACAAAACGTTTCGAAAGACCGACTTATAAGGAACGCAAACTCAACCTTCCAAGATGCCTCTTGTCTTATTTAAAAACTTCCTGTTCAATGTCTTCTACAAGCAGGATGTCGCTCGTCTTCCTGCTCATGGAGTCCAGCAACCCCTACTCCAGCCTGGTCGTTCTGGATCCATTGGCTCAGATGTTACAGCGAACGATGGAAACGTTGATATTGAGTCCCAGCTTATAAAGAAGTCCGGCTTTCTACAAGAATTCAAGGTGGATGGCAGAATTGTCTCTGATGCCACAAGTGAGCTTGACCCCCAAAAATTCCTACTAGCTATCCAGTAGCTATCAAATATCTCAATTGTACTGTTCACTAACTCCTAGCCTTTTAGTTGGTCTTTCCGATGGATTAACTGTTCCCTTCGCCTTAACTGCCGGTCTTTCTGCCCTGGGAAATACCAAGGTTGTTGTTTACGGAGGTTTGGCAGAGCTCATTGCAGGAGCTATTTCCATGGGCGTTGGTGGCTATCTCGGCGCAAAGAGCGAGGCGTATGTAATTTTCCTCAGACTATATTTCCATTTACTAACTACTTTAGTGCATCCTATGACACTCAAAGACTAGACACCCGTATGCTAGTCGATACCGACCGCCAAGCTGCCTTGAGCAACGTCAATTGCCTCTTCGAACCATTCGGCGTTCCACAGCATATCATTGAAGCCCTAAAGTCGCATCTTGATAAGGCCCCTTCTGAGAATGTGGTGGATTTCGTTATGAAATTTGAACATTGTGCCAATAAGCCTGCTGCTTCTCGTCCATTAACTTCCGGTACTACAATTGCCTTGGGATACCTCATCGGTGGTCTTGTTCCTCTGCTACCATACTTTTTTGTCGGCCCTACACAGGTTTATGAGGGACTGTACATTTCAATCGGAGTTATGGTCATTGCTCTCTTCATCTTCGGATACGTTAAAACCTGCGTCGTAATAGGATGGCGAGGTGATCGAAACATTCGCGCTGGATGCTGGGGCGGTGTTCAGCTGGTTTGCATCGGAGGCTTGGCTGCTGCGTGTGCTATGGGACTGGTCAAGGCCTTCGATCATATCTCTGGCGATTGAGCTCTGGATACCCGATGTAACGACATATTTTCATGACTCTATGATACTGGTTCTTGGATGGTATAAAAGGCGTTTGTGGCAGCTCTCGCAATTTGCGATTGAGCTTTTCTGCTCTGCATAGATAGCGGCGGCATCATATAGATTCTAATAGGATGTCTTGTTAAAATACAATCAGTCGAAAGATTCATATCAGCTAGCCACGTGGCGTTACCAAAGTTGGTCACAGTGTAGCTCTGTATTTCTATGTTCTCTATATCTAACTTGACATATTGCATTTCCATTTTCAACTCCATCAGGGGCTTAGCCGAAGATATTTTCTTGGCAGGTGAGGAAATGTGTGCCCATACTCTGCCCTCAGGCTGATACTACGTTCACTGGTACTACGTTCACTGGTACTTTTGTCACAAATAAAACAGTTGAGAATTCAAGCGGTCAGATTGCGGAGTCGAGTAATTAAGAAACTCCGGATCTGAGGTAAGTGGTAATCGTAAACACATTCCAAGCTTGAGGCTAGATGAAAGTATGAGGTTCGATGCATGAGTGACATACCAGAATGGAGTTAGTCTTGAGGATGTGGATTTTAGTGATAGGTTATTCATGAAATCTACATATTTCTACCTCCAGTAACCATAAGAACCTGTCCAGTTATATAGGCAAACAACGGGCTAGCAACAGCTAAAATGCTTTGTGCAGCTTCGGTAGCGCTTCCGGGTCTTCCAAGAGGAATATCCGCATACGCGTTGTCCTTCAGAGCCCCCTTACCACCTGGTATACCAAGGGCGATCTTAGTTCCATCTGGTGTCAGCGCAAATGCTCCTTCTTCCTTCGCAGCTGTCAATCTAGTCAAGATATGTCCAAAAGCAATCGAGTTTGCTCTAACGCCGAATTTTGGACCCCATTCCTTTGCAATAACTTTTGTAAGGCCGTTGATCCCAGATTTCGCGAGGCCATAGTTTGCTTGTCCGGCGTTTCCGTGGACACCTGACGTAGATGATATGTTTATAATAGATCGCGGTTCGCCGTCGGTGACGCGGAAGTATGGGGCAGCCTCGCGAACGAGCTTAAAGGGTGCTGTATTATGGAGAGCAATTATGTTCTCCCATTGCTTGTCTGTCATCTGTTGATCAATGTCAGCTCTGTCCTTTTGGGTCCACCATATTTACACCATACACCCCTTCCAGTATGTGTCACATATCTTTAGCAGATTCTTACCTTGTGAATAACACCATCCCAAGTGTATCTGCAAATTGTTAGAAGTAGAACTCGTAAGGACTCAATTGTGACTAGCATACCCTGCGTTGTTTACGATGATATGAATCTTGCCGTTTCCAAATTCAGCTGCCTTCTTGACCAACACTTTCAGGTATTCGGCATCTAGCATATCACCAGGTACGGCAATAGCTTGTCCACCAGATTTCACGATGGTATCTGCAACACCTTGTGCCTTTGCTACCGAGGAATCAGCAAAATGCGGGCATACTGTTCTGGGACATCTGACCTGCGTCGATATCCTGCACAATGACCTTCGCGCCTTCATTGGCAAAAAGACGAGCAGCTTCAGCCCCTATCCCTTGACCTGAACCAGTGATTATAGCAACTTGGCCCGCAAGCATGCCTTTTGGCCAGTTCAGGTGGCTGGCAATTTGTGCAACGCGAGACGCCATTGTAAAAAGAAGTTAGATCTTGATTCACCAAAGGCAAGGAACAATGGCTCGGATTATTCTGGGGTTTAGAGTACTCGGCGAAAGATTGGGCAGAGATTTTGAGGTGCTATGCAAGAGAGAAAGTTTTATAATACATAATAAAAGAAGACGAGAGATGTGTTGCCATTTAGTATGAAGCTCTATCTCTCCACTTACCCCAGATTCTAGGCAAGGTTGCCGGAGCCTCGGCAAACAGAGCTCGCTTGACCCCCATCATAAATTATCCGAGGGTGACATTCAACTGATCCTGATCTAACCATTTTTGCATCTTTGCAACATAGAAACCTTTCACTGGTGAGAAAGTAGCCAATTCTTAGCATCTATCATTACTAGCGCATCCTTTGTCTTACCGTTCAGTTATTGAATCCTCCCGTGATTAAAAAGTTTTCAATACAATGGGTACAAAACCCCGTTAGCGGAGTGACATCAGATCACAATCATTCTACATTCATACTTCATCTTACCAAAGCAGTCTGTATTCTGGTATAAATAGATTGTTAACACTTCAAGCCAAGTATGCTATGGTTGTAATCAAACGCGACCAGTAAAGCATATAGATGAGACATCGCTGCCATAACCACCAAGCAATGGAATATCTGATGCGAACTTCCCCAGATATCGTAAGAACCTGGCGAAGAGCGTTCTGGCCATCGCGCCTGATGTTGTTAGTAGAGCACCAATAAATAATAAGTCATCCTTACTGCATATAGTCCTGCCCCTAGAATATACATGAAGCCTTCCAAAGCTAGCCACACGAAGCCTACGCGACTCCGCATATCACTCATGCCATATAGCTCAATGCCATGTAGTAGTGGAACGACACCTGACAAACCTTGAGCGACAAACATACCAGCTCGGTACGGTCTCCAGGCTGGGGTTCGAAATCTTTCGAATATCGAAACCATTGCACATCCTATACCAAGCGAGCAAATCTAATCGAGTAAGCTAAATTCTTAAATAGACATGTGCTTTCACAAACCATAAACCAGTATGCTTCTTGTATGTGTGGATAGCAATAGAAGCCATAGTATATTGTGGGAATGAAGCTTCCAGTAATCAGAGACACAATCCCAACATAGTCCAGTTTGTTACCAAATTTTGCGACCGTGGGAGAATGGTTTGAAATGGCGTGATATGTTGCAGACATACCAAGACATGCTGCAGCACCCAGGAAAAAGGATCCAAATGCTAAGCAATCTGGCAATGTTGCAGATTCATATCTTGGTTTAATGACCGTATACAAAATAGAACCCGCAACAATGAAACCAATTGCACCTATTAGGTGGGAGTAGATATTTACGGATTCATTGTGGAGGTATCCAAGACTTGCGAATGATCTTCGGAATGAAGCAGAGGCAGGTCGATAGCCAGAATGGATATAGTGATTATCTTGCTGCCAGGATGGTAGATCATTCCATAGAACAGTCAAGGTGTTTTCTATCTTGGTTTCGACCTTCTTCGCCGCGTCCGTAATACTCTTCGCGGCTGGCTTTCTCTGGTGGATTGACATATTTAATACCAAGCTTTCAACAAAAACGATGAGAGTTTTTCTTCGCTGGAGAAAATTGCTATCTCTATATTGCCAAAAAACCAGTGCACAATTTGTACATGAGGAACAATGGGTTTTTGGAAGTGTTGAGATTTTCTGTTGGCACTCCATACTTGCCTCGGCGTCTCCTGAACCAAGCCTAAGCGAGCCACGCTATAATTCTGATTGTTTGCAGCAGCAAGGCTGAGGCCCCACCATGCGTCGAACTTCGGTCCATCCCTTCATACCACTCACCACTTCAGATTAAACTTCAAATTGAGGGCGATGTCGACTCGAGGGGGTCGTGGAAGCTCATGGAGTCGCTTGAAACCGGTGAACCTCGACCCATTGGAAGCTATTGGTCTGCCTTCTAAAGGCGACAACAGGCAAGTCTGATTGTGTTAAACTTGATATTTACTGACTCAAACAGGCTCCTTGACCACAAGACCCAGGAAAGGTACTACACAAAGCTAGTTGAGAAATATATGGAATTCTGTACCAGCGCTGGCAGGGGAGATGAACTTTCAAGGCGACTTGCCAGCATGGATCTATCTGCGAAGGATGTTAGCGAGACAGAACGACCACAGAGCGCACCAAGCATTGTCCCTGGGCCTGCATTTGATGCTGCTAGTCGGAAGGATCTCTCGATGTTGGTAATGGCTATGCGCAAACTCAGGGAGGGAATTGTTGCTTCGAATAGGGTGGACGATTTTTCAATTCAGGCATATATCTTTTGCATTCGCCTCTCGATACTATTGAAGCATATGGAGTCATATCATCCGGCTATACTTCATTTACTTAGGAGGATGCACACGATTCAACCTCTTACAAGTAGCGAGCTACAGGAGTTTGTAGGATATCTGGTCCTCGATCTGGCATGTAGGCAAAATGACCTGACACAAGCGTACTCAATTAGACACAGCTATGGTCTCCGCGATCCAAAAGTGGATGCAATCTTACAAGCTCTCACTCATGATAATTACTACTTGTTCTGGAGAGTAGCAAGAAGTGTCGATGGTCACAAAGCCAAACTCATGGAATTTGCAGATGAAGGTGTCAGAACTCAAACTTTGAAGTGCCTTGGCCGATCATACATGAGCATTGATCTCCCCGCTCTCGAGATGTATACTAATTCGCCATGGACGATACTGACCAAGAACCATGCCGTAGGGTGGCAATTGGAAACAGCGAAAGTTATCATCCGGAAGCCCAAAGGAGGCTGAAGGGTCAGTACATAAAACACCAAAGAACTTATTAACTACCGTGAAGTGGTGCTGCTACAACCATCGCGTCATTCTTATCGCCTCCTTCTCGAGTAAGACACTAGTTATTCAGTGAACCTCAGATCGGACTTCCACCGAAACGGCGAGGATGGATACCTTGCGGGGCATAGATGGCATTTAGAGATTTTATCCCTAAATATATATAACCTCCAAGGTCCCTATCCGTTACTGGATTCGATAAGTATATGAATTACTTTTCGATCTAAAAGCTCCAGATTGTAGATATGACAGCAAACCGGCAATAATTATGCACAAAATTATCACATCCAGATGTATGAGTTCCAAAAAGGTGTTATTTGATGGGATGGAGTTGAGTTTAGTATCTGCTAGACATCACATGTTATACATCTGGCAGGGTATATGTAACACACCATGTGATGCACAGCATCTTTAGAGGCCCGTTCGATCAAACAATACCACTTTCACCTAGACACTCAATCGAGGGCGAGTCAAGTCATAGGTCTATTCAATTCCGTCTATACTTAAACTCTAGAAACATGTGAGATCATCAATAAATATGTGTTTTTCAAGACGCATGCGCTCGGCCTCTGCGCTTCTCAAGCTCTTAGGGTCCTCTGATTAAGTGCAGCTTTAACTTGCCTGGCATGCGGAGCATATCGCAATAGCCCCAATAATTACTTTATCCACTGAGGTAAACACGTCTCCACAATGATATCTTACAAATTGTGGAGATGTTGCGCTTCCTCAAAGAGATTGAGAAGATCCACATATTATAGTTCACATTCTTGCGGCTACCTTTCCAAATTCGGAGCTTTGATTGGCCATCCAACTGAATACAAGGTTTTTCTGGAGCGAAATGGAATTTTTGTTGCATATCGAACGTCCGTGTGAAAGTTCCGTGGGGGTTGAGACACTCTAGCATTTGGTCGACGATAACTTACCGTGGTATGTGATAAAGAACTAGTGTGTACAGAGCTCCAACAGCATCACACTAAGCACGTTCTAAACCCGCATCCTACCGATACTCAGATGCAGAGTGATAATACGAAAGCATCATCAAAGTAGCAATTTTCACACAATTTAGCCAAAAATCTGTTTCATGTTCTTGCGTCTTTTAAGTAAATTCTACTGCAAGATTGATTAAAGCCTCGCCAATTTCGCCTTCCGAAGGCGTCTACAAGATAGTACTCCACATCTCGCATAGAAATTCCAATCGCTAATGGTGATGTGATGAGTCTTCTTGGGTTTATATGGCTGAGCTGGCATCTTGACATTGGTCATGTATGCCTCCATGGTTTGGTAGGGCGTTCCTTAAATAGGTTACAATCAATACGACGTATTACCGAATAACAAATAGGAAATCAGAAATCGAAATCAATTATGTATTGGATATTTCTATGTAGGTTACTGTCTTACTTTTAGATGTAATAGTAGTCTATGATTAAGTAAGCTATTGTATGTCTGCTATTTTCTTCTTTCTAAATTGAAGTAGCCGATTCTTATATGCTAAATAATAGTTAAGAAGTAAAAGACTTAACAATAGATAACATTCTTTTTGGACCCTTTTAGGGTTGATAGACTATATCTGATTTTGGACTCCTCTCTTACTAAATTTTCTTAAAAATCTACTTAGACTATACAATATAAACTGAACTACTACCTAGATCTAGCTATAAGGTATAATAAAGTAATGTCACATATATTGATGAGACTAGTCGAATGTGTCGAACTCAGTTGCTTATAGAGTTTTAATAAATTTAGAAATCAATTCATATTTTTCATTTTCTTTATATGTCGTTTTGAGACTACGTAATAGGATCGCGCCTAGTGACATAAACACTTCCAATAAATCTATCCTTTGTGTGATACTGCTGCATATCTCTTCTGATACAAAACTGAACAAGATATTGGTAGGCAATGACTATTTTGTCAATTGTAACGTCACTTATGGTAGCATGGAACCCATACGATTCAAAGACATATACCTCTTAATTCATCAGCAGAAGTTCTCGATCATACATTCATTTAGATACACTGCGAGTAATACTGGTTCTGGGCTGTGCACGTAGTTCCAGTAACGCAAGTTCCAGATCCACTCCATCCAGATCCACCACATTGAGACCACCTTGGAAGTTCACCGCCAACTGGCGCACTTGTAGGATTCGACGCAACAGTTGAACTTGCTGGAACCGTCGCAGTTGACAGGGTAGTTGGAGTGGGAGTTGCCTGGCCGTTGATTGCATTGATGAGAACTGGCGAAAGACGGGAAGCTATGAGGGCATCACCCTGTGCATTAGGGTGAACACCATCTCGAAGCATACCGGAGGTATACCCAGTGCTGCAATCAGCGATCCAAATAGGTGAAGCAGTGGTATTCAGAGATCTGGCCCATGCTGGAATAGCATTGTTCAGATCCGTGACCTTAGCCTGGGCCATTGGAAGTGCGATAACTGTGTCGATCTACCATGAGATTAGCATATCTTTTTTACATGCAGATAGAAGCAAGCCTACAATAATTTTCATGTTTGGGTTGCTCGCCCGCATCAAACCAACCATCTTGGTATACGCGGCGGTGATTTCAGATGTACTCTTCGATTGCTGTGCAATATCGTTGGTACCCAACATGAACATGACCAAGTCAGGTTTTGCAGAGGAGAGCCAGCCCTGCAAGTTGTTGTTTGCAATGTTGATTGCTAGATATCCAGAATGACCCTCGTGATGCATATCCCAACCTTGCGTCTGTTCAGATTGTTAGTTATTGGTTAATTCGTTGAGCTTAAAACTAGCCTTCGCTGCACAGTTCTGGGGATTGTTGGTCATCGAGCCAACGAATTGCACTTTACTTGTGAGGCCGGCTGCTGCGAGATTGTCCCATACTGTTGCTCTCCAACATGTTATTTCAGTTATACTGTCTCCCAGAGGCACTGCGAACGAGTACGTTTAGTCTCCTTTACTTAGATGTCAGAAGTTTAGAACCACTTACTGATCTTCAGCTTTGCTTGAGCTAAAGCCAACCCAAAGAGAGTGGCAGTGGTGACAATACTCTGGAGGCACTTCATTATTTCCGTTTGGTGCGGTGGAGTTTTGAGAACTTTGGCCTGGAGTGTGGTAGCTATTTAACCTCACTTGACAGAACATCTGAGACCGGACGAATACTCATAAATATTTCCAAAGTTGATATTATTAGACACCTAGTTCCACTTCTCCGTGTTTTCAGTTGTTCCCATGAGCAAATTCCTCCAATCAAGGAATACGTTTCGAGGAGTTACAATGCGAGGTCCAAAGTCTTGATATGCCGATGATACTTTGAATAGATCCGTATGTCCTAATGATGTATCCTTAGGCTAGTATGTCTACTCTATCAGTAAAATAACCTCACCGTACCATTGGTCCGACAGTTGTATTTAATACTCATCCCAATGCACTATGATCCTTGACAAATCATAATGAATGGCGGAAGGAAACTACCTCTAGCTTATAACTATACTTTGTCAATTGTCTATGTAAGGCTGTGCTTCTTCGGTTATATCACAGCTATTTTGCCGCGTCGGCATTTGGTTGATACCCTGTAGAGAGTGAACTTCCCTTTAGCCAACACCAAACCCTCTAATTTGCAAAGAGACTCTCCGTGTTACGGAATTGAGTACACATTTCTTTCCGTTCTCAGGCTCACACGTCGTGAGGTATGGAAGTTACCACTTTCTTTAATAAATACCTAGGTACATAGAGTTGCAGAGGGTGACCTCTACAGATAAATTGCTCGATAACACTCATGATTTTGAGGCTGATCATCAGAGTGCTAAAATACAGATCAAAGGATGTATTCTGAGTCTTTTTCCCACGGTAACACGATTCCTTTTATTGAATTGAGAGCTACTTGAGTTGGGTTTGTTTAGGGAAATTTGTTCAGTGTAGAGTACTCTAGGTAGCGCAAGTGTAGCTCACATCTAGTCCCAATATAATAAGATGTCCTTTGTCAACTTTATGGCTAAGTATTCGCTACTCTCGATATTTTAATCTTTGACATTTTTCTCAATTCTCCTAAGCCGATCTAATGACTAGTGAATCGTGGCAAGCTTTTAAAATTAGTAATAGGGCGGGTTTGACACCGTCCTATTCTCCATTATCATCACAGCATCTCCCAGAAACAACTTTGGTCTTTTCATCAATAGCAAACAGAGGCTGTAATTTGCTCGATTCACCGACAACCACGTCATCAGTATAGATCGAGGTTTCATTCCTACGACTTTAATAGTGGTGGCCCTCTCTGTCTTCTGGAGTTGCTTCTCGGTGCCACGACTTCGGAACCTGGCTTTGATAGACAAGATATCTGCTTTCTGCTTCTTTCTCCATTTTAGGCTTACATCTTCTTGTTCCTCCTGTTCAGGCTCCTATTACTTTCCCTATGCGCCGGAGGAGTTTCGATTACATCATCGATGAAAGTCTCCAGTGTCATTTATAAGGGAGAATTGAATTTTGAAGCAGGCACAAGCAATGTAGTGTAGGGTGTCCAATGAGGTCCAAGAAGCTGATGGGTAGGATGGGTAGGACATAAATTAAATTCCGGGTAACTTTAAGACGGACGGATGGCTCACCGCTATTGATATGAGGAAAAGGGAGAACCTATCTCTAGACTGCCACTAACGGCTAAAATTTATTTTCTTTCATCTCAACACTATCATGGTGCAAATAGATCCACACTGGTAGCTTCTTCTACAACAAAGGCTGTACAGAAGAAAGACCTGCGTGAGGTAGGCGCTGATGTTCCAGATATCCGGCTCGTTATGTGAAATTCGGAGATACTGCTATTGTGGCTGGCTATCAAAATTAAGCAAACAAAAGACTCAGCACCCAGGAAATCTAATTTGAATATGTTGTTCCCTCAGGTCAGGAGCCTAGCTCTAATTGCAACATAATTCGAATAGGGGGTTTTTTTTTTAAGAAATGCTGAGGTCTGTTATCTGATAGCTATGACTAGCTGATAAGTAAAGAACGAAAACTTTACCTCTGATAGTTTCGCTGCAATAGAATGAGCCATTTTGACAGATAGTAATACTACACCCATCCTTGTTTAAGTAGAACAGAATCATAAGGTCACTGGAATCAAGGGGTGATTTTCACTTGGAATTGATTTAACTTGGAGTTTCAAGCATACAACTAGGACAACAAGCAAGACAAAACAAACCGAAACAACACAGCAATTCTCCAGATGCATCTAATCAATTGATTGCAGACTTTTAGCCGCATAATGCATTTTTAGACCGTTACACTTGGCCTTGATATCACGTGTGATAGCTTTGGCTGAACCAACCCCCTTTTCTATCTCGCTTATTATGCTCCGTTAGACTGCCCTATCATATGGCACTGATCTCACAGTAGATCTATGACAGCATAGGTAGAGTATAGGGAAAGCTCGGACTACTAAGAAATAACACGTTCCAAAGCTTAGTGCTCAATTTCTTTTGGCCTTGAGAAGATCATCGTGACATTGACCTAATACAATGGCGTTTAAACTAGTTAGGGCAGGTAACTAACTAGTGAGTAGTTTTGAGTAGAGTGTATAAGGCTCGAGCTTCAGGGTCACCAACCAATAGCGTTGATGGGCCGAAGCTCAAACAACAGCTAGGCTTGGTAAGCTGCATATCCGATAGTTTCATACCAGAGACGGACGATACTTGGGGACAATTAGTAGATCAGCTATCGATCGATAAGCTATTTTCTCAGGAGTATGTGCACCACCCAGGCCGTGCCATCTCCAGCTTCTAGCGTCTCGAAACCGCTTTTCTCACGATTCCCATGCCGAAACTTGGTTTCCGGTACATAAAAAACGTCAAAGCAGATCCCAAACGACTCTCGGAGCCGGATCACTGCCAAAATACCTCACCTAGCGGATAGAGTTTTGCTAGGCGCCAAGGCTGTAGCATACACGCTAAGCTCAGAACTTCTAGAATCCTCGTGCAAGCAAAACGCTAAACAAAATACCACGAGGCACAGATCAAATTTATGCCGTAGGGCGGTCCATGCAAACCGCTTGGGGTTGCGGCGGCGTGCTTCCCAAGATCTGCAACTTACGGTTGACAGCTATGTTCTCTGTGCACGGATGCTGGGGGTTTCGTTTTGGATCTGAACTTGCGGTGTAGATGCTAGGGCCGCTGTATTAGGGTAGGGTCGATTTGGAGACATGATATTCGGCAGCAATGTGGAACATGCAATAGGACGGTGCATGATTGTTGACACCATTTACGTGCGTTCATTTACCGGCGCAAAGCTCATGCAAACGAACGGCTGCAGCGGACTGGAATAATGCATTCACCGAGTCTACGCTTGATACGTGGATATTCATAATCGTTACCAGTTGGGCTCCTAGTTGCAGGTGGGCATGCATTTTGTTGGCACCTTTGAGGACGTATACAAATCCTGTAATGAGTTTATGATACTTGCGTTTTTGGTTCCCACTCAGTACGGAATGAGGAGCTGGAAAATTAGCGTCACTTAAAAATTGAACTTGCGCAAATGCACTAAGAATTACTGCCGTAGGCTCAAATAGCATTCCTCATGGCCAAAGCTCAATGACGGTCGAGACACACTAGTCAATACTTCAAGCTCGTGTTAGCGGTTTTCAGCCACACCCATACATTACTCGCCTCTGAATTAAAGTTATAAAGCGTCATGTCTAAATCATTGATCTACGGTAATAATCTTAAAAGGCTATTTTGGTAAGGATATAGGTTTTCGGTAACTCGTTCTAGTGTCAATTATACTTTTGGGTGAGTTAAGCGGAACTAGTACCTATCTATAAGCCTCAATTATTTTGACCCCTTGTGATCCAAAGCGAGTCAACTCCTTTCATATACACGTTGAAAGGTTGTCTAGAGTTTCATCCCTCTCGAATGTGTAAGGCTTAAAATTTGGATTGGTTCTACTCAGCAACGAAACTCTATCATGCTCATTCTAGACACTCTACGAGGCGGATAGCCGGGTGGTCTTAGTGAAGGTAGTTATTCATCTTCCAAAAATGGTCAAACCATAATTGCATTTGGGTTCAGCCCCAGGTTGAGAAATCCAGCTTTCATGACAGGAATTAGATTTTAAAAAGGAAAAAAAATCTTAGGAGAGAGATTGAAGGTTGTAATCTACGAAGAAACTATCAAGAACGAGACACAAAGTTGCGGATGTGTTTTAAGTCTTCCTCGAAAACCGTGATAGGCACCACCTGAGAACAAATGTACTTGAGTTCAAGCATCTAACAAACTCGGATGATAACTGCACAGTATGATGCCATCTTGTAGACATTTGGTGGACTGAACTCTAATTCTAATTATTAGAAAGATAAGCAAAACCGTGTATAGCTAGAATGTGGTTTCGAATCTTGAGAAGCCCCTTAAGTTCTCGCTTAGAGGCATGTTCAACATTCCTGGGTAATCATCTTAGAGCCCCTTCTCAGTCACTGGTGTGATTAAATGTGACAGAAGAGATATTGATCTCATATCGAATAGTAAATAGCCATGCAATATGAAAGATTTGAACGTCATAGCTGCAACTGAAAGTCTTGGAGCTGTGTTATCACACCGATTATCTAAACAAAGTATACAAAAAGTGTGTTGCACGGAAGAACCAGCCCGACTAACTCATAGCACTGGAACGGACGACGAGTCAGCATGAATGGAAATGTTCCTCCTATCAAATTTCGACCATACGCCAAAGTGTTATCAAAACCGGTAACCAAAACCCACACATACTGTGAAAACTCGATATTTTCAGAGAGAGTCCTTTGTTGGAAACATACGGTACCGGATATCTCTCATCTACTGCAGCTTACCCATACGTAAGCCTGCATTTGGCTTTCCGATCCGACACCCGTCAAAATGTGCTGTTCCACGTGGAGTGTTTATATCACATTATGGTCTCACTCCTCCAGTACCGCTTGTCACAAGCATGCTCCTCCCAGTTTGCATTCCCCACTACCTTGAATGGCAGCACATTTTGCTGCACCCCCAACCTGCCAACTACTTTACAACCCCGTCCTCCCAAGACACTAATATCAGTCACACCCGGCTAAAACCTGCCTGACTTCCGTTCCTCTGAACTGTTGGCTGCCACGCCAAACAAACCCAGGGCTTTCCCTAGCCTCCTGCAAACCTTCCTCCGAATCAGCAATCAAAACTCAAAAATCCGAGGCGGACGGTGGCGTTGCTCACCCACCCAGTAACCCACCACACCTCACCGACATTTCCGTCCCACAACATAAACGCTGTGTCCTCCATAGTGCTCCACCAGAGCCATATCCAATCAAAGCACTCTGCTGCACCTTCCTGCAAATGCAGACTCCGTGCAGACAGATGGGAATATTTGATGGTTGGTTATGCTAGACTACCATGGAGGTGTGTTAATTTGCAAGGAGATGCGTTATTTATTGATTTTCACATTGGCGTGGCTGCATTTATCGAGATTGCCTTGATATCCGTATAGAACATAGATTGATAGGCGTTGAGATGATGTAGGCGCTGTCAGAAGAGAGTGGTATCGGCGTACACGCTTGCAGTAGAAATGGAGGGTTTAGAAGTTTAGATTACCTTTGCATGTTCCCTAGGAGTGACTTTCACGACGATTAGCGCATACGAACTCAATTAATATGGCTGAAAAGATTCAAGGGAGATAACGGAGGACCGATGGCATTAGTCGTCGTGAAACTGGCTCACGTTGGTGTAGCATGAGTGTCTAAGAAGTAGCAGAGACTGTAGTCACTGGAAAAATGAACCATGGCTGATGAGAATTTTGCGTTAGATGTGAATCTGGTAATTGTATTGTAGTGTTCATCGCTCATATCTCATACCACCCATAAAAATTTATGGTCCTCTCGTTTTAAGAGTATCAACCAACAAACGTATATAAATGCATCAAAATCACCAAGTAGTGACATTTGATCCATATGCTTGGAACAAGACAATAAGTCATGCCCAACCTGTCTAACACATCCAGAAGTCTTCCGCCCACACCACGCCAAAACATTGGGTATGTTTGAATATCTAAAGTTGCCCCTACTCCAAAATGTGCATGTGCAGTAATCCCTCAACTATCCACCATATAACTCCAGATCAAACACAGTAATTAGATATAAATCAGATCTTTTATCCCATCAGAAAAGGTGTCTCCGCCTTTATCCTCCATTTTACGCTTCCACCATATTTGCCCATTGCGCCATGCTTGAATGATCAACATAGAAGGAAAAACATTATAATATGTAAAACAAAGAAATATGTACAAGGTTGCGTATCGACATCGTCAGCTGAGGCTCCGACATTGGTGTTTTAGCTTTTGAAAAGTTTTTGTTGTTGGATTTCCTCAAGATCTCATAGCAGTCCAGACTTCCAGCCCTCTTGAGGTACAGAGGGTTCGGGAGGTTTCAGGGTGAACAATCCAGTGTATTATGAAATCACCGAGAGTCCGGACTGTTCCTGGCAGAATGGAGAGAACTTGTCAAGAGTAATAAACACTAAACATATTCGGACCAAACATACAGAGCAAGATAGAACTTCAATAATAGTAGCCATCTCTTGTCTGGAAAGGGGAGTAAGGGTGTGTATAGGGAGTTGGGTGATATACTTGAGGAGCAGGTTGGGCCTGTCCATAAGGATATCCAGTTTGGAACCAGGCGTGGAGCCATGGATTATGGGCCGTATGTGGAGCAACCGGTTTTGGTACAGGCGCCCGAGGAAAACATTCCTGGGGCGGGAGAACGTATTGTTGTTTGGATCGACGTTGTTGACCATGCGATGGGGCGACAACCTCAAAGGCCTCCTCTGGAGTAGAATCATATCCAGAATCACAATCAGAGTCGGATAATGGTGAAAGTGGTGCACATAAGGAGTCTTCTTCAGAAAGGGTAGAATCGAAATCCGAATCTAGAGATCCTTCGTCGGAAACAAGAGAACAGTCTGAATCATCAGAAATAGCAGATCCATCATCAGATATGGGCGAGCAAGGCGCGTCACAGACTGGAGCGAAAACTGGTGATTGTGGAGGTGTTGCCAATTGTGGAATAGAGAAGTTCCTGCAGGCCATGATGCGCGCCTTAAGCTCGAAGATGGTGATGCGTTTCTCTGGGCATGGCTCGAAGATCATGGAAAGAATTTCGTTTAGATCATCTGAGAGTGGTAGGATTGTCTTTAGGAAATTGCGGTTCCTGGTGAAGGCCGTGTATGTGGAATCCTCGTTGGAGGCTTGCTTCCATGGATTACGCCCACATGTCAGGTTGACAAGAATTACGCCCAGGGACCAGATGTCGTTTGGAGCACATTGATATGAAGACTTCCTGGAGGTTGATTTGTCCAAACATTCTGGGGGGGAAAGATCGGTTAGTTGACACAAGGGGAGGAGTAAATAAGAATGCCTACCTGGGCTCATGTAGAAAGTCGATCCACAACCATGGTCCTCGGACTCTTTGTCGGTCGTAGCTAGGCCAAAATCTGCAAGCAAAACATTGGATCCACAGCTAGAAACCAGGATATTCTCAGGCTTGAGATCTCTGTGGTATATTCCCAAGCGGTGACAGTGTTCCACGGCATTGAGGATCTGAAGGAAAGCTTTTTGGACAAGAGCATCATTACCCACATACCTTCCCTTCTCGGTAATATTGGAAAAAAGGTCTCCCTCTGGACAATACTCCAAGATGACATAGGTACAGTCTTTGTCGTCGACAATCTTCAACATTGACACTATGTTAGGATGGGCAGATGCTGCGTAATGAAGCTGGATCTCCCTGGCTTGGAATTCCCGCTGTCTTCGATCCAAAGGCGTTCCATCTGGATTGGTTTTGCTCAAAGCCTTGACTGCGTACCATATTTGTGTGTAGTGGTCAATGGCGGAGTATACTACGCCATATGCGCCAGTTCCAAGTATCCCCTTCAACTGCAACGACTCTCCAAGGAAGATACCTATTCTTGATTCCGCTGTTGGGGGGCAACGAGTTCCGGCGACACGGCTTGGTGGTGGGGTGGAAGGAGGAGTCAATAGAACATTATTCATGGCAGAAAATGGAAAACTGAAAAACGTATTGGTTCCGGTGGAAGTGGATTGGTCCGATAGATCCAAATGAACAATTAAGAAAAGTTCCGTAGGTTCGATATGGATCAATCAACAGTATCTTAGGTCCTTTGGTCGTCCTTAAGTGTCGTGGTGCGAGTAGAAGGAGTGACGGAGCAGACCAGTCTCTCGTGAACTATTAAAAATGGTGAAGACGATTAAGAGGAGGGAGGAATGCTGGGAGTGGGTGACGGAACGTGGAGGAGGTGAGGGAGCTGTAGAAGTGTTGATGATAATGAGGTCGGATGGGAGGAGGAGGAGGAGTGAATCTTCGCTTGGTGGGGAGGAAGTGAGGAATGACGGTTGATATGATCTCGAGATAGAGACAAGGGTTGATAGGATGGCCCAGTAGAATGAGGCTTGATCAAAACAGTTGGACTCACCCAGGAAGCCACACGGACCAGGGAGTCAGGGAGCCAGGCTAAGGCTAAGGCTGGGCAACGAGTTGCCTTAAGTTTAGCGTTAATAAGAAGTGCAGTAGGATGGTGGATTGATGGATGGAGGGAAAGCGGGTCACTCTATCGACTGATCGACCAGGCCACCTGTTAAGCATCCATCCAGGGTTGGAGGTTGCAAGGTTTCCACAGGTGACAAGGTTTCGCTTGGTGTGGGTTATACCGGTAAAGCAGGTGTCTTATTATTACGATATGGGTCGCCTCTCCCGAAATAACAGAGCGTGAATGGCTGCGCTGCCAGCCTCCTGCGCAGTTTGGTAAATTTCGAGAATTTCCCTCTCCTTAGCCCTGGTGCAACTGCAGGTGTGCGCTTCGTGAGGTGGCTTTTGTTGATGTGCCGGCTCTTCCTCTTTCTTTGCAGGCAGCAGATTGTCAATTTGCAGCAAGTAGGTTTGCAGCACCGTGGCCACCCAAGAATCCAGTGAATACCAGCACCTGGCTCCACGTCAATAAGTCGCGGCAATACATCCAGATTTCTAGAATACGATAGGTGGAGTCGACCATGGAGGTGAATTTTGAGCCCAGCGCTTTTATTAGTGCCTTCTGCGTCACACTCATGCAAAAATAGCTGCAATAGGATCCTTTTCGGTCTTCGGCCTCGATCTGTCAACGCTGGTCTGTTGGTGGGTAAGGCGGGCGCACAGGCGTTTCCTCTTGTTTGATAGCCCAATACAATGCGTTTCCCAGTCCCCCTATATGTTAGGTAAGCGCCAAACATTTGCCGTAGGTAAATTTGCAGCGGTTTATTCAGGTCATGATCCATGGTTAGCCACTCGTTAGTAAGGTGTGGATAAGACTGGGAACAAGTTGCCGCTTTGGCTGAGTGCGAAGTACGTGTGCTGCTGTGGCGCTCAGTACACGAATCAATAGGCTGGCGGACATGCCAACAGGTGTCGTTTTGTCGCATCATCTACCGCTCGTTGGCTGTGGCCTAAGACCACTGGCGCATGAATTTGCAGTCAGACATCTGAGACTTGGAAGCCACCACCTCGCCTTCTCTCCACCCCATGAACCTTTGTGGATTTCTTGCCACACCAAAATGCCTCGTGTAAAGTGTATACGCAACCGGATGCACCGTGTACGATAGTTTGTCCCTTTGCACATCCCTCTCGCTCAGTCTCCGCTCATTTTCCCTCGGGTCCATCTAGCACCATCGTCTCATTAGTTTGCATGTTTCGGAGCAGTCTCAATCCCTGGGTTCCCTTCGATATTCTGTCGATCCTACTTTAATTACAACGTATAGGATTTGGCTAGATTAGTCGTAACTCTACCCCAACGCTTGGGTATGGGTAGCGACTGATTTAGGAAAGATGCACCGTGATGTGTCATCGTCTCATCTGGGTGGTGTAGGATCGCCGCCTGCAACGCTCAAGCCAATCTCCGATCCCCATTTGAGACGACTCTGGCACTAAAGTACCAGCAGCAGAAACCGAACGACTTGACGAATCAGCTGAGCAGCCCGGCGACGGTTCTACAACGTGGATACCGCTTGGTGCAGACATTTCTTGACACTGTATGGTGGTGACTGCGCCCGAGCCATGCAACAAGCCTGTCGACCCGAAGCCACCTAGAAGCATTCCATTGGATCTCCCGGGCTATTTCCCGCACATGACGAATGAGCGCAACGCTGGCCAAAGGTGAGGCTGTTTAGGAGGCAGGACGGCTTGCGCACCATTGGCTCTGAGCAGGATTTGTCTCGGCCGCTGGGTGGAGGATGAAGGCGCCGTAAAAATGCATGCCATGATTGATGCCAGGACGGTACGTGCACACAGTGGTCGAAGAAAAATGGAAGACGGTACAGTAGTCACCATGCACCGATGAGGATCCAGGATGAGATGAGTGAGGTGAGTACGTACTCGGTGGCAGCTGCTGTCCGCCGTACTGTTTCGGTAGTGTTGGTTTTGGAGTTCAGGTCATGGTCGTAAACAGCAGACGTGTTCGATTCGCTTCGTATCTCGCTTAGCCCTTTTGCTGGAGTATGATCTTACCACACCGTCACAGTAACAGTAGCAGTAACCACACCACTCCTGTCTATCTGTTGGCAACCAAAAGCTAAGACTTGCCTGTATTCACGTCCGCCTCGCTTCCTCGTTCCTCTTGTTTGCCCTATCACCGCCTGTCCTCAATTGGTGATACTCGCCACCGTATTTCCTCGGTTGAGTCAGTACCCCGTAAATCTTGTAGCTAAATACGCTTTTCTCACAGCCTCCCTGCGGAAGCTGCATCTTATGCTGATTCTCTGGCACAAGTGTGCATAAGTGTGCATAACTTCGGTCACTCTGAGCCTAGATTTTAACCTGCCTACACTCAGCCATCTTAAGCTTCGTCATCCAGCCATTGGCAGACAAGTACTACGAGACAGATGCTGTTCTTAGAGAACGGCGTATTACACAGTATGCCTCCAGTACCATGTGTATCAATCAGCAGCACCTTTCTAGGGCGAATCCTTCCGCCATTTCTTCTTCTTGATGAATCGGAGTATAGCTTGCTAGCTTCTGGCACTCTTCCCGTAATAAATAATAATCTTATCACAAGACACAAGACACAAGACACCCAGTCAACCATATCATCTTGCAGCCACGTTCACAGTTGTCACTATCTCCTGTTCAAATCTGGAAACTCTGCCAAAAGCCCTTCCTACATCGTTTCCCAAATTACAAAAAAACAAACACTAGTGCAAGCCTTGAAAAACTCCGACGCTGTTTCTAGTTTCTTGTTTCATCTTAAATTTTGGTTAAGGTTTACATTGATTGCTCGTTGCATATTTATATTTACCCTGAAGATCTGTCTGGTGTAAAAGAAAAAGGGCTCGAGATCCGACCAACCTTGAACTGCATGCAATAATCCATCCCCCTCCCATGTGTTATTTTCGATCAGTGCAAACCTTATATTTGTGGCAAAACTGCTAAAGACACTCTCACATCTTTACCAAATTCTGTTGTCCTTTCCTCCAACCAGGAACACTCTCGGTCTCACCACCCTGTGCACTGCATCTATCGCATTTACCAAGATGCAGAGAAAAATGCACTGAGGTATCCGACACCTCCATCTTTGCCATTTGCCACTGATTTGACCAATCTCAATCACGCGTCGCGCAACGGCTGGCTAAGTGCATTGTGGTATTGACATGATGAGCACAACATGAACTGGTCAGTTCTCACAACTCTCAATCCGCAGCTAGGTTAGACCAGAACCGAGGCAAAAGATAAAACATAACATAGCCCTCATAACAAGTAAACAATATGCCACTCGAGCCACTATCCTCCGAAATGATATGTAACCCAAAACAAATAGCATTGTAACTATTGCCCGCCGCTGGGGGCTGAACCGAGAGTAAGAAGCGTCAGGAATTACTCATCGGTCCGGGCCCTACACAGACTCTCTTTTGAGTAGTCAAGTGTTACATTTGACAATGTTTCTCGAACTCATGTGATTTTGTAACAAATATGCGCCCATATGCCTGAAGCCTTTGGGAAACCACGTGCATGCTGCATGGGAAATGCTGAAGTTATTTTCGAATAGCGTGAAATGCCAGCCAGCATCAAGCCTTTGCAAAAATAGCAAAAAATCCAACGAGCGTCACTATTAGACGAAGTGCACTCGACCCCAATGTTCTTACGCTTTTGTAACTCTACATATCACTGGAAATTAGAAACGAATAGGACGACACACCGATTCATCGGAGATGACGGGTAGATAGATTGGCGCAGTGAGGGCGCTTCGCAAAACGAGCTTGATATTCGCAGACTGTATTAACTAACAAGGTAGTGGGAAGGAAGCAAGCATGGATGAATTATCTGGATCTCATCAGTCTGGCCACAATCTAGTCGACAAAAATAGAGACGGTCGTCGGATCGATGACCGACCAAGTGGTGGCCGGTTGTAACTGTCCGTACGGCACTGTCCATCACACTTCTTGATCCTTCCGTTATGTCATAATGTAGAGCAGAGCATAGCATCCCTATCTTGAAACAACGAGCTTCTTTTTCGGTTATAATAGTACCCGTCTGACCAAAATAGCGACTGCAGTAATCAAGTGTGAGCCGTTGCGCTAACATTTCCCTCACTTCTATTTTGCTTCTGTCACTCACCTTTGTCAAATCTCGTCATTTCATGGATAATAATCCTTTCTCGGTGAGCATGACGCACGTAGATACCAACATGCTGTGCCCTACAAGAGCAGTAAGCCATTCAGTGTCTGTTGACAGCTTATCGCTCCCGATAAAGTCGGCTAGTAGACTGGTTCAATTGGTAGATCTGGCAATTTGTGCGAGGTATAGGCGAAACAATCTCTTTGCGCTGTCTAAGGGCAGCAGTCGTGAACTCCTTCGCGCACGTAGCACCTCGCTGCAGAGAGTTGCACTATTGTCATCAAAATCGCTACTGCTTCCTGCAGGAATGTTGTGTTGCAAAGGATATATGTGCCTCATTGTCAGCTTCATGTTAGTCGGCGCATATACTGAATTGAGTAGATTCCCAACTCCATGCATCGACGATTCAAGAACATTCAAATCCTCCTATGGTTGTGATGTAAGACATGCTTGCAATCTATTGACACCTAAAATATATCCCATCCTAGCTTTGTTAGCCTTTTTCTCCAATGATGGCTGAACATCATATGGGATAGAAATAAGACAATGAGATCACAACTGTTGTTTTACGAGACACATGTCCTGTGACTATGTGCGGGTTCATATTTGGTTAACAATCATAGTGCAGTGAGGATATTCTACCTCTGAGCACGACCCAACGTTTTTACTTGTGGTCAATATCGTGGGCAGTACGTGATGTGAGGTTGGTACTGTTCGTATACTCCTCGTCTTGTGCTCATCTTCTTCCCTTGATTGACTGCTTCAGACTGCTACACGCTTAGCGTGGATTTAATTTCTGCGTTCTGCGTTCTGCGTTCTGCGTTCTACGCTCGAGCTTGATATATTCATTATGGTTCTCCGTAATAGAAACTATAGAATCTCGAACAGAGGCCGTAAAGGGTTTCTAAGCGCGAAACCGCGCAGACTCATGGTGTCTATTAGAGTAGACATACTATGCTAGTCAAGTTAGACTTTCTTTCTGACCCAAAGGCATCTTGATACTTCGTGATTGTTAAAACGGGTTTGTTTCTATGTTGCAATCATGATTTTGACATCCTTCAGATTGGTAATGTCACGAGCGATATTTCAATTCAAGATCGCCCTCGTCAGTGCGGCTGAGCATCTCACATAAGCATCGTCTACTTTTTCTTGCAATGAGAGCTCTCATAAGTTGAGATTATAGTAACAGAGTAGGGCTCAGATTTGATCCTACGGAAAGTTTCAGGGATTTCCATCAAGACTTCACGTAGAGGCTTCCCCACATCCAATCACCAGAGCCACTTGAAGTTGCACAATTTTCAAAAACCACCACAAGATCTTCAGCTCAAATCTGCGTTTCTGTCTGTTGGTATTCGTATGTATTTATCGTTAGCTGGTGCAGATCTTTCCAATATTCCGTGCGCTTGATCTTCTTCTCTCACGTAAAGGAAGAGGCTAAGCACAACCATGGTGAAAATCATACAATCACCAAGTAATATCTAATTTCATCTAATTCTACGGGGCTGTGACCAATTGCAATAAGCAAAAGAACTATCAAAGACTAAACCCCATCTTATATCATTTATTTTGATTCTTGCTCTGAGCTTCTATGAAGCTACTGTCTCTAACTTCCAGCGACTTCCTATATAGCTGAGCTTAAATTTACACACGCACTACTGCCAACAAACGCCAATATCAAAATGTCTGTCTCGGTATCACCACCGCAATTGGCTTCTACACCAAAAACGGTGACAGACAACAAACATTCTCTCACCCAAATCCACACAAGCCTCCCCTTGGGAGAACCAAATGGCTCTCTCGCCGACGCCAGCGCCGCATCTCCAACATCAACCGCCTCCAAAACATCAGCGGGCTCAACCTCACATTCTACCTCTGCCCCCTCGTCGCCAAATAGCGCGTTCAGATCAACGGGATCATCCATTGACATCACCATTCCAGCACCTACTCTCCCGTCATCTTCACGCTCTGCGCTTGATATTCCGCAACTAGATGCAGAATCAATGCCAGCAGCCCGTCCCAAGAATGCTACTCCATACAGTAAGGAGGTGATGGAGTATAGGTCCATCGTTCAAACTCAGACCACGGCCCAATCTCATAGTTCACCTAAAGCCAGAGATGCTTCTCTTCCGATTGCAAGGGAGAGGGGACAGGAAAAGGAGTGGGAAAGATTGAAGAGGGAGGACGAGGATAGTGGTAGCTGTTGGTGTGGGCAATGGTGGATAGTTACGGGAGCAGGCTCAGTAATGCTTGGGCCGTTGGCGATGTCGGGTTATTATATCTTCTAAGCAGGAACACATCTTGCAACACACGAGCGCTCTCTCAGGTTTCATAAGTCAAATGGGTTGAAATGGTTGGCGTTACTATTTTTTCAATGATAATTAAATATTCTATATCACAAAAGCTGAAAGATATCAAGAGAGGTTGGATTTCTAGCATCTTCGTTCTCGGAACTTAGTGTAAACCGAAAATAATAATGGAATCGTCAGTAAATCAGCATGAGTCCTATGAATAAAATACATGCCTGTGGTTATTCAAGGAAAGATTGCAAGAGCCTAGGGACTATCCTCACTATCTCTTAACAAAGTTCACCTCCTACATAATCAATTGTCAACTGAATATTCCCTGGCAATACGGTAAATATCGATCACAGACCTGCTTCTTCCCTTCACCAGAAGTGAGTCTGGAGCAGGGATGTGCATTATGTTGATGACTAGCATCACCTTATAGAAGCTGGTCTATTTGGGATCTGCTTTAATGTCTAAGGTTAGTTAGTTGCGAAGTTGCAACGAGAAGCGCAAAGTTTAGCCAACCAAAGAGATGTTACCATCAAACCGACGTTAGATCAGACCACTCTGAATACTAGCATCCAGAATTTAGTACAACGGACGACACACTTAGTAGAAGCATGAGGAGGTACGATGCTGCTGGACAGTAATATATGGCTTTATTCGTCACTGTGCGCTAGATGTTTCCTCGCTTTCACTCATAGCTCAAGTGGATTGGGATATGTTATGATTATTGCTAATTCTAATCCCTCAAATACTCTATCTATCTCGCAATTCTCGAAATAAAGGGATGTTTTAAAGCTTCCTGTGGTGTACATCTCTTCTCGGGGTTTAAAGCCAAACAACGGTCCAGCAGGTCTGCGAAAAGATTTAGCTCTTTCGTCTCGACATCATTCAATCCACTACTAGCAGATAATAACCGCGTGCGAAGATCACGCGTAGGGTGCTTGAATGCCAGTGTTTTGATAGTATCCTAAGAATAGCGTGTTGTTAGCAAATGAACGATTTCATACATTCTTCTCATAGAATTTCATGGATAGTAGAGTCTCCTAAATAAGAAGAGCTGCGTACTTATCCAGAAGAGCGGACGGAGGAGGAAGTTGACAAACCTTTCCAGTAACCTTATCCTGCTCGACACTTCTAAAATTCGCCATCTCGTCGAAGTGTATATATGCAAATTGGGCTCGTTTAAGCATTTTAGTAGTAAACTTGCCTCTACAATCCATGATCGATCGAAGCATTTGGTTGTTGGTTCGACCGGTGAATAAAATCTTGCCAGTATAAAGTTCGTAAAGGGTACATCCAACGGACCAAATATCAATAGAAAAATCATAAGGCATTCCGAGGATAATCTCTGGTGCACGATAAAATCTGCTCACCAGATAAGGTGTAATTTCATTATCAGATGCGTCCGAGGCAGACCCCAAATCACAAATCTTTAGCATGTTTCTTGTTTCGTTGACCTTACGAATTTAGCACATAAACTGTAAGCAGAAAGGAAGGAAATCATACCAAAATATTATCGGGTTTCAAATCTGCGTGCAGGATGTTACACTTCCGCATTAGACTCAAACCAAGAAACATTTGTTGCGCATAAGATCGAACAGCCTTGAGATTGATTCCTACATCCCGTCCAAACTTTTTCAACACTTCGCGGAGGTTGATGCTGAGATTCTCAAAAACCATGCATAAGTGACCCTTATGTTCAAAATGTCTTACCAATCGAATCATGTGCTTTTTGTCCTCGGGATCTGCTTCGTTCAACTTAAGAAGAATTTCTATCTCTTTCATTCCAGCCTTTCTCCTGCGAATAATCAGTAACATACACTTATGGAAATGGTTAGCTAACTTACATAGTTTCATTATTGCGTATAAGTTTAATTGCAACGAGCTTGTTTGTTGTCTTATCTTCAGCTCGCACAACGCCAGAAAACATACCTTTACCGAGATTTGACTGAACATGATAGCGACCATTGAGAAGCTCTCCTAGGATAATCTTATAATATCCTTCAGAATCATCCCAATTGTCAAGCATACCAATATCGAGTGTCTTGGCTTGAGGAATAGAAACAGCTTTGGCGAGATCATCCGAGCTCCGATTTTCTTTCGAACTTTTCGCTGGATCATCGGCGAACATATCCTCATCGTCGTCAGCAAACATGTCAAAATCGTCTCTTGACTTTTTGGGCTGTTCATCGGTCGGTGAAGTAGTTGTTGGAATGATTACATCCTGCTCAGTGCTCTGCTTGATCTCATCGTAAACCCCAGACGAAACCTCTTCGCCATGCCTCTGATCATCACGTTGCTTATCTTCCCTCATATCCATCGTGGGATCGTAGTCAGCAGCGGAAGGACCATCTTCCTCGGTGTTGTTACTATCTACATTTGTATTGGCTAATTCTTCGTCGTTGGTGATTAAAAAAGCTGGTGATCCAGGATCTTGAGGAGTTCCGGGGGTGGAAACAATAGGGGATGCTATCAAACACAAGTTAGTTAACGTGCTTATAGTTCGGTCGGGAATGGTACCTGATGATGAATCGCCATCACCTTGCCGACCTAAACCGGAAGTTGATTGACCTGGTCTGTTTCCCAATTGCAGCGCCTGTACCAATAAAGGTGTAGCGGAACCTCTATACTTAGCTTTAATGGCTTCACGACGCTTCCGTCGTTCCTCGATAAGTGCTACTTCATCAATAGGTTCCGGCTCGGGTTCTTCAATAGGAAGTGGGTCGGGATCATTTGACCTAAAGGGATGTTAGCATCTGGTCGTATATGGAGTTCTATCAGCCTACAATTTGGAATCCGAACCGAATTCAGATTTGTAATTATTATGTTGCGAAAACCCTTTCATAGATTTAGCCTCTCGTTTTGAATTATCAGCTGGCATCGGGCTTTGTCCCCGTTTGCTCACTGACTGGTCATTTGTATCCCAATTTCTGCCATTCTCACGGCTTACACCATTCCTATTGGAATCTGTGTAACCATTAGAACGATTTCCATCTCTACGAGACTGTCCACCGTATTCGTTTCGACCCCCGCCTCTGCTACCACCGCGATTTGCCCTGTATGGCGACCGGCTTCGTGTGCGATGACGTTTCTGAGGATATCTATCACGATCATCATATCGAAGTTCGGATGTAGCTGCTGGGCGATCTAGATCTTCGTAAGCTGGGCGAGGTCGGCGTTTATAGTCTTGGGTATCGTCTTCGTAATGGACTCTAAATCTTCGAGGATCTCTTGTGCGATCCGGATAATCGTCATCGCGGCTTCGTTTGTAACCGCGCCGCTGTTGGTCTGAATATGGAGATCTGCTCCTTTCAGAGGACCTGTAGTCTCTAGATTTCTGGGCGTGTTCGGGAGACATCGATGCTGAATCAATAGATCGAGTTCTGTTTGGACGGTCAACGGGAGTGCCATCCAATTGAGGCGTCGTAGTTGCCTTCACTACACCATCTCGAATCTCCCCTTCATCAGAGCTCGCAGTAGATGCCATCTTAAATTCCAACAACCTTTCGTATTCAGACGTAGATGCCCTGCCTTGTAGTGGAAATGTGGGTTAGCCAAGTTCAGAAGAAACTGTCTCAAATTTGAGAAGAGCGGTTGCCCAACCGGGTGTCTATCGTCTTTCTCCAAGTAACTCAGCGCATACTCGCGAAGTTCAATTTGAATAAAGCCAGCTGAATCTCTCCTTGTTGCAAAGCGTGATGGTGTGAATACCCAAAGTAGGATAATTTTTGATGTTGTGAATGCGCCCTCCAAGTGAGGTTATTGCCGTTATCAGACGGGCACTTAGACGCTAACCTTTTTAAGATTAGTGGTAAATTGGGCAGAAGCTGAAAGCCTCGTTTCATCCAGGCGCCCATTAACTATCTTGGTACCTTGAGCAAATCTGAATTTTCGCAAGAGAACTTCATATTATTTAGAATTCGCAGAACACTAGAAAATCTTTAGTATACCCAAATTTGAAAATGGGAGGAGCAGATAGAGCAGGTATAAGAAACCCCCACCCTCAGCCTGACAAATGTTTACAACCCCTCCAGGAGGCAAGGCAAAGCCTTTGAAGGCACCCAAGAAGGCACCCAAGGGTGAAATGGACGAGGAAGATGTTGCGTTCAAAGAGAAGCAGAGAGCAGGTATGTTCAACGGCTGTCCTACTTGGTCCACTCTTAACTGGAAACTAGATGCGAAGGCAAAGGCCGAACTTGCTGCGAAGGCTAAGGGAAGCAAGGGACCTCTCAATACAGGATCTCAAGGCATCAAAAAGAGTGGAAAGAAATGAAACCATAGCATCGGATTATCTCACGTATTCTTATGACAAAGGGATCGCAGGGTATGGAGGATTTGGCGTTGGATGGTTGGGACGGAAATTAGAGCTTTGAAATGACAAACATCGTCTCGAAACAGGCTCCTTGAATCCGAAGATTAATACGACCATGAGATCTGCTATGGTCAAATTGATTGCATTTTTGGGAATTTACGCGTACCCTACAACGTTGTTTCTTGCGCTTTTCCGGCTATGGCAGTCAGTAACCTGCTGATTCGCAAAAATGCTACATATTCTTGCTCTATGATATCAGCTGCGCTATATAGAGGTCCTAGTAGACTTCGTTTTGCTTGAAAAATCTACTGCTTTTGATTTGTTTCTCGAGTTAGCCGAGTAAAGCTTCAGGCCGCTATATCCAAACGAATTATTTGAATAGGTGTGCATTTGGCTCCAGATTAATCAATCTCTCCAATGAAGCTCTCTTCCCTAACTACTACACGCCTTGACCCAGTATGCACACCATTAGGATACAGTGCTCTGTCTCTTTGTTTGTGAACTCACTTACCTTCACGCTTTTCGCCATGTCCAGAGAAGCTAGTGTGAATCTTAGTATATCGCAGATCAGATTTGATAGTGAGTACACCAATGGCGACAATCCCGTTTGATACTTTTGATGCGGAAGAGCTGTTGCTATACTTGCACCGATTCTAAACGAACCATAGTAAAGAATTTCGTAGTTGGCTTCTTTAAATTACTCTATTATTTTTTAGGTTTGACCAGGAATTGGAGCGAATGGATGTGGTCGTTCGTTCTATTGATCTTTGTGTCTTGCCTGCGCGTTTTACTGTCCTTTTCAGTCCTGCGATCATGAGAAACTGTTGCAGTGCTTGAATGTCGCACCAACATTATTCCAAAACGGAGTCCTTGCGCAGCCAGCATTCCTCCAGTCACTCCTTATTCAGCGCTAGGCGAGTCTCTCTTAAGCCATATATTTCTTGCAATCATACTCAACAACTAATAGTTACAACTCTGTCGGGCTCTTTGACGAGCATTGGAACAGAGGCGTGTGCGAGTATCCGAGATGCTACTCGAACCAGAATACATGCTGGTTGTGCTATGACAATACAGCTAGTATTCATTACTCGTAATTTACTACTCAACTTCGTCATACTTGGTCGGACTAAACATTGTACAAAGCATCACAACTTTAAACCATCTATATCCTTTAATTCAGGTCCGGAAACTTGCGATTAATCCTCAACAATGAGTGGGCTTTCAAATCCGCAAGGTGCTATTTCAAGCTCTGGAGAAGGGGACATAGAAAGAAAACGTTCAACTACAAAATATAATGTTTGAGTGGACGATGCGAAGGAATTACTAGTTACAGCCACGTCTAGGCACTGAAGCTTGATTTTTGGAGACAGTCTGGGCACTGTTTAAAACCGACATCAGCATCTTCAAAGGCTAACATGATAAGATATCTTAGCAGAAAGGGTCACATTGGTCAGTTACAAGAACTACACGGTCCATTTTGAAGTGTGATTCTTGCTCTTCCAATTGCTCGTAATTGATTCACAGTACGCTTCAGTAAAGGAAGAGATCAATCTCAATGTATTCATCAAAAATCAGATTGCTTTTCCACCTGGAAATGCCCAGGTGTTACATCATATATATCGCGAATGGGGAATCTCCAATAAATCATGCTTTATGTCCCCAACCATACACCCAAAAGAAACCTAGTTTGAAACCTTTGTATCATATATTCATCCATCATATACGTAATTCTCCATACCCAAAGTCATATTTTATTGGGTGGGAGGAACGTAAGCACTGCCAGCGGCTGCAGCCTTGTTCTTTTTCGCTTGTCGTGCTTTCCAAAGGATAACTAGTAGAACAATGAGGAGAATGATAACAATCACAATGACGATAGCGGCCAAAACACCAGGACTGAGTTTCTTGCCCTTCTTCTTTCCCTTCTTGGAAGTCTTAGTCTTGGACTTTACGCTCTTGGGTTTGGCCACAGCATCTTCGGCGACGGCTGAGGAAGTTGAGCTTGTCTTAACGGCAACAACTGAGGTCTTGAGGGTGGTTGGTGCCTATTACAATATTAGAGTACGTTCGTTTAGACCATTTTGGCGATACAAACAGGAGTTATGGTAGCTCTAGCCGCTATTTCTGCATAGGCAGCTTCCTCGCGCACAACAAGACCCTCGTTGGAGTTGGAGTGGTCTGCAAAAACACCAGCTCCAGTAAGCCAAATGGCTAGGAAAACAAATTTGAGGAAATTTGCGTGCATGGTTGCGATTCAATCAAGGTTCTGAGGAGAGTTGTTCTGGGTCTGAGTACAACAGAGAGTTTGTTACAAGTACTAGGCTCTTAATAGGAAGAGGAATGTCAGAAGTGGTCAGAGGGAAGCTGAAGCAATATACCCATCTTGTTTACACCCTTGTAGGTTCTGCAGGGGGGAATTCACAGGTAGTATGGCCATGCCCCAAGTTGGCTGTTGGTTTGGTCACATAAGGATTTGGGGGCGCGAATGAAACGGGAGGATTGTCAGGTAGCTGAATGTGATAGCCGTTGGTGTCTTTAACTTGATCTCTACTCAGCCTCAAACAGACTAGCGATGGGATCCATGTAATAAAGATACCAAGTTTTGAGCTTTACGTGCTTAGAAAAAGATTTGAGAAGCAACTACTTCCTGAATAGAATACTTTTTGGTTACTTGATATGCCGCTGCCACTCTAAAAACGAGATTTGAGTGCTATGATGCGTTGTCCCGGTTTTCGAGTCGTTTGGGTCGTACTTAGGAAATCTGATGTTTAGCCGGGGGGGTTACACGACCGGGGTTTTGTCAAGGCTGCCACTGGGCACAGCATCAGTTGGTCAATGCTGTCCGGAACAAATGAGATGGAAGATGCTCAATAACAACAGTTCTGAGCTTCTGAGAAGTACTTCAAATATTCAGCTGGTGCCGGTCGGGAAGTGGTTGGTTGGATTTACGGCACGTTAGCAAAAGCTGAGACCGAAATTCGGTAAAGGATTGTATGTGTGAACTGCATCACTTCTACCCCTTCTCTCTCCGGGTTCGGTGCTGCCTTCCAACTTGTCCGCGACAATGAAAAGCTTTTGTACGGAGCATGACGTTGGAGTGATGTTGAAGGAAGCAATGGTTATAGGTGTAAGCGAGAACAGCCCCTGAAGGATTAATAAGGTTTAAGTCCAGGTATAGAACTGCGCCGAGGCTGGGCCAATCCTTAACGTCTGCGGCTCAACAACAGGCTTGTTGGATCTACTTAGGGAAACATGATCACCAGCCTCCTCGGATTTAGTAGCTGCAGACTGATGCTATTATTTTGTACGTCTTGTCTTGTTAACCGAATCTCGAACAAAGCCATTGCAAGTGTAGGCGTTGCATTCTTGGTCACTCTTGCCAGTAACAAATGCAGATTTCATACGTGATGTAAACAGTGACAATGACATTTGAGCTTTTCCGGACTATTTGGGTGCTGAGCCAGAATACTCTATATTTGAAAGCCACAGCAATTGGGTTACTTCTTTGCAGAACGATACTTTTGCGCTCCTGTATAGCCTTCAGTTTCATATGGAATATGGTGCAACTCCAGTATGATCAATTAATGAGATCTTCTTGGACAGTTCAAAACCTGGTCCTAAAGCCGGTATAAGAAAAGCCTGTCTTTACTGGCAAGTTCTATGCTGGATAAGGCCTCCACTAAATTTATACGGGGTGATGAATACGGAGTATTTGATCATGGATGCTAGTAGTATAGACACAAGTTAAGATCACTAAATTTTGAAGCCTGCAATTTACTGGCCCAGTCAAGAGAATTTTAGAATCACAACTTTGAAGTGAGAGATTCAAAGCATTGGTTACATGTCTTTAATTCATCGCTTCTCGAGATATCGTTCAAACTCAAATCATCAAAATTCCATCTAGTTGGGTTCATCCCCGCCGCAAATAATGGCACTTAGACGACCGGAGATGGCAGAGGAGAGCAAGGATCTCGGAAATATGCCACATTACAAAGAAAAATTACACTATTGATCAATGGTTAGGTCTTCCCCGTAGTTTGTATCGTTATTGGAAGTCTTACTCGGAATTTTTACATTTGCATTTGCATTCAAAATCATCAGGGCCTTTGCACTTCGGTAATCTATGATCCCAACATGGATCCCTTATGTATGTCAGACAAGAGTTGTATGGATATCCATCCGGACATTTGGAAATGCAGCCAGGTTTAATAAGATCATCTGGGTGTAAAGTCAGTAGACAATTAATATGCGGTGTGCTTCTGGATTGATTTACCAGCTGGGAGTGCCACAACAAGACCTGTGAGCAACAGACTGGTAAATACCTGTGCAATATACATAGTAGTTTTCCTCTGAATAACTTTTCTTAGAATTTCGGTACGAGATATTCAATAATGATTATTATTCCAAATTGCGCACATCCTCAGCTTCTTATAGTTTTGTCCACAGCAAATTTTCGGAGGAATGTCAAGGTAACATTTTTCTCTCTGTGAAACATAACCCAAGAAAGTACTTTAAATAGAATTCCACAAGGCTAAAGCCACGGAAAGCAACTGTATAAAGAAGGAAAAGGGCTAAACGTAATTACCCCTTTGTATTACCCTAGCTAGCCGTGAGAGGTATCGCTTGTGGGCCAAGACGCCTTCCTTCCAGCCATTATGAACTTCCCGCTTCCCCGCTTATGGATGGGAAAAGCCAAACTCTCTCAGTCCGGCACTGAGCAGGAAAAAGGATGACCCGAAACCTGGCGTTTTTTTCGTATCATATATCACCGGTGCCAGCCAGCTATTGTCAGCTTGTCTTTGTGAGATCAACTTCCGGCAAGTCATCGGAACTAGGTCTGGAAATCCGTAATTCTATTACGGCAGCTCGGAGTTTATCTCATCTCACAGATATGTAAGCTTTAAAACCGCGAAGACACATTAGTATCACAGTCGTAAACCAGATCCAGGTGTTGATGTAAAAAAAGTGAATTTTAGCGATACCACCAAAATATGCAATCCTGCTTAGTGTATTAAAGTGACAAGTAAACCTTGAATTATCGACTAGTTAGAATACTATAATCTAGTTGACATTCAAATCTCGGATGATAGCAGCACTAAGATCTATTACTACTATCTAGCAATATGGACTTTTCGGATCAGCATTTTAACGTAATATAGGCACTCTTACTAGACATGCTTAGTGTTCTTATTGAATGGCTAACATGCACCGACTAATCAGGAAGAGAACGACTTAACGGGGTGAGTAGAAGTTTCAGCAACTTCAGCGTTTCATCTAGTTACCAAGCGAACATTATACATTCTCATCTCGTATTGCTTACTGGTCTCGTATTTCCAACCTACCACAATGGTCAAGTGACCGACTTTGGATTGAAACCTTGCTTCAGCTATCTCTATATCATGGCACGAGATCAACCTTACCAGTGGTTGTGACACAAAATCAACTTTTATAGAAATCCATGTGTGATTTGTCGAATGACAGATCTGCCTACGGTTACTGGTACGATATATCAAGATCTATATTTTAAATCAAAGCAAAATCATGTGTCACTAGGTGTAAAGAAATCATAAGCTGCTTTTTCGGATGAAGCTGCTTATCATACGTTCTCGATGCATCCAAATACACAACAAAACCCTATCGGCCCTTCGCAGTATGACAAAACCTGTGGATCTGCAGATTTGTTGATTTGAAAATTCAAGTTCCCAACAATCTATTGTTAGATGGTTATCTCCCAATACGTTATGACATGACATGACATGACACAGCAACGTGCTTGAGTCTTGGGCGTCGCTTAATTCTGCAAACTATAGGGGCGTGCCGATTTGTGTGTGACAAACGTGATATCATTAATTTATAATCTAGAGAGCAACAAGATCATTATATGCCTAAGTTCTGTAAAGATATTTTTCACTACATTCCGTCTAGACATGAGGTAAAGGTATCACTTCGGATATTTTAGCCGCTTGCCAATGCTGTCCAGAAATGACGCCCTTTTGGGTGGAATTATGGCTTTCCAAGATGTGTGAGTCACTCATGTGAAAGCACTAAGTCAGCTGCGTTCAAGATCCAGGTTTGGAGTGGAAGATAAAAAGAGAAGTACTGGGATATTCTATGCTATACATGGTACTTACAGAGAGTTCTAACTCACCTGAGGGAATACAAGAATACGAGTTTTGCTAAGAAAGGTTTGCTGCGCCTAAGAAAACTCTGACCCGCAACTAACTGTTGATCTTATTGCGCAGATCATTGATTCATGAAACAAGAACGGCGTAAAGGCGGTCATGTCTTAGATGATTGAAATTTATACAAGATTGCAAAGTTCTGCCAGATAATTTTCAAATAGATAACAAGCGATAGTGCCGTCCAAAGGAAACACCGATCCAAGACAGATGGATAGGTATACGTGGCAGCACTAGAAGGTGATTTGTATATTGACTTAGGAGCAGCAGCAAATGATCGTCTTGGCGTGGTTTTGACATGAATCACTAAGATGCATATTAGAATTTGCTAGAAAACTTTGTACTACTAGTTTGTACAAGGCTTCAATATAGCAACAATTTTATTTTCATGTTTCTTTGTTTGATGATCTAGTCTTATGATTCTTCAGCTGTGTTATAAGGTTTCTTTTTATAGGGGCCAAGCTTGTAGCTGGGCTTTAACATCCACTCACTAAAGCGAAGAAGGTCGCAGCTATATGAGATAGTGGGGATCAAACTCTGCTATGTTGCAAGTCGTTCAGAGAATAATGTAGCTCCTTGAACAACATCTCACTTTGATCAGTTTAATTTACGTGGCCTGAAAACTTCAAGAACCAACTTCAAAGCTATAGTCATCATCATTATTAGACATATTGAATCTTGAAACACACTGCTATACAAACTCGCCCATATTGCTCATATTACCCATGATTAACAGTCGGCACCCCATCCCCGTGATGCATTCCAGTCCTCCGCCGCCCTCAGTCCTTGCCCGAGAAAGCTCAGCGCTCCATCTGCGAACGCATTGCCCGTTGTTTGTGGCTGCTGTTGGGGTCGCGCGCTCGCAACAAGACCTCTAGCATCAGCCTGTGCTGTAGCGATTCTGTATGAGTCGTCGAGACATGTGTCTCCGCATTTCATCCTAGCAAGAGCTGCACGTTTAATAGCAGACTCCCATAGATGAAACCACTCCACCTCACTCATAACCGCACATTTTCTTCTCCCACCATCTTCATTAAGCATATCGGCGTACTGGAAATCAACTTTGATGACCTGATATTTGCGAGTCAAGAAGAACAAGATGGGCCACGATATTATCCACATAAAGGTGAGGTAGAAGAGCCAACGAATCCAAGCTGTGGAGCGCCATTCGTTGATTTTGCCAGGAGAATAAACGATCACTTTAGTGTATAGGGATTGAAAGTTGATTTCAACATGCCCCTTGTAGTTTGTCTCATAAATAGCACTTCTAAGCAACGGTTCGAGCTTCTTTATATCATGATTGATAACTTTGCGTTCCAATGTAAACGACTTGATTCCCGCTGGGTTTTGAACATAATGCTCACACCACAGTCGTATCTCATCTAAGGCGTCTTCAGGTTCTCCGGTGCCAACGACTGGCTTCAATTTTGGGATAATACCACCACGATAACCCCTCTTATCATTTGGGAGCGACTTCACTGGAGTTTTTTCCAACAGATCAATTAAATTTAGCTGCACCAAGAAGTCCTGTATAGTTCTTTTTGTTTCCTTGTTCCCGCTTCGCTCAGTTTCCTTGTGGCTACCGGATATCTGGACAGTATACAGTGGTGGACACAGGCTTTGCTCCTTGATCATGGAAAAAAGCGTTTTGCTATTATGAGAGTAATCTGGGAAATGTGTACGAGTTTCAGTCCGACTGAGATCATGACTGGAGAATGGGAGCTCCGATGGTAAACTACCAATATCAGAATGTCACGAGGTAGAATACCGATGTGTCACTTACTAGTATAAACTTCCGAGGTTTCTATTACTATGTGGCAGTGCAATAGCATCATTGGAAGGATGATTAGGGACGTCTGAATATGCTGGAGGCTCATCTTCTCGGTACGATTCCATGTTATCAAGCAGAACTGCTGATGCCATTGAGGCAGTTTCAGCCCGGTCGTTCTCTTGAGGCTCATCATGATACTGGGCCTGGTAAGGCTGGGCCCCGTTTAGTTTACTTGATCCCATGATTTTAGAGTGTGAAATGTATAATTGTATTTGATCGTTATGACTATTCTAGTTTGTAGAAGTGTTGTTTGTTGGCAGCGGAAGCCTGAATCTAAAAATAGAATTTAGAGCCTTGTGTGTAAGGCTGAACATGTATTATAAAAAAACATACTTGCAATTTACAATATTGGCTTCATCCCATTGTGTATACTAAAGCTAATGACTTAAATACTCAACCTTCATGTATCTTTTTATGAAAAAGATAAGGGAAAGAGCTTTTTAGATTGATAGTTGGTCACTAAATCTGCTTCAGCCATGGCCTGAAAGTTCTATAGAGGAAACACGCCGCCAGTAGCTCATACCGTCGACAGTATTGGACCATACGAGAAGATTACCCTTGAAAGTCTATGTTAGTTACTGAATTTTGCGACTGTTTCCGGCATTCTGGAGAGAGAATGATCTAATTGATTACAGCTTACTGTAGATAAATGTTTTTCGAGGTTGTTAGTGAGCTTGATACTACTCCATGACCAAGGAATTTCATAATTTATATCCTAGTAAGGCTTGCTTCTCTCTGTGGCCATGCATTCGTGCGGCGTTACCATACAGTATTCAGTCGTTCCTTGTTTTTTTTCAATCGTGTTCTTACAACCGCATCATGACGTTGGAACCCCTCGTTCCGTTTGAACCGTTTCCCAATACGAACCCCGGCCGCGCCTAAAGAGATGTAATCAATACTGTAGTGGGTTACATTAGATCGGCCGTATTTGTACCCCTTGATAAGCCGTCTCGGGATAAGTCTAGAAGCATGGGATTGGCCAATTTGTGGAGCTTTTGTTTAAATGACATCGTGAGCCCGCGAGGGCAATTTGGATAGCGTTGGTTTGCAAACCATTGTACCACAGCTAAGTAGAAACAAATTTTCCTTTTTACTCGCTTTTCGTTATCAAATTTGGGCTTCAGAGTCACCAATTTGTAGTTTGCCGAGTCGCTTGAAAGGGCGGTCACTTTGTAAGAACAATAAAATTACGCTAAAACTAGCGGGGAGCAGGAAGCAATTGGCCATTAGGCATTAGTTCAAATACTCCCCCCAATTTCGTCTAGTTTGTTTGCTGTGTATCAACAACATACTTGTATTCTTCAGGCCCCTGCTGTTTGGTTTGCATATTCATATTGTGATCCAAATATGCTCAGCCTTTGGGTATTTTTTGCGATATTCGCACAACTTGTTACCTCGCTCCCAGTCGTCTCTGTCAAAGGATCCAAATTCTTCGCTGATGGGCAACAGTTCTTTCTGAAAGGTAACAAATATCCGAACGGCAAAACGTTGGAGTGTTTCAAGATATGGAATGGAAGTCAATTGGAGGTCTAAATCGTTCATCAATGATGAATTGATTGAAACTTTTGGAACATCACATCCGATATAATATATTTATCGCTATCTTCTATAAGCCATGTGCTCATACAGAAGCTAACTTGCTCTAGGGGTTGCATATCAAGGTACTCCCGAAGATCCACTTATTGACACGCAGCAATGTATTCTTGATGCAGAATCCATGGCCGTCATTGGAACCAATTCAATTCGCGTTTATCATGTAGACCCCTATGCCAATCATGATGGTTGCATGGCTACCTTTGCTTCCAAGGGAATCTACATCTGGCTCGACCTCGACACCTTCAATACCACCATTCAACAGAGCGCACCAACTTGGACTGATGTGCAGTTTTGGGATTTTACCAAAGTTATGGACTCGTTCCACAAGTACGATAATTTGGCGGGATTCTGGATTGGAAATGAGGTTATCACTTCCCTTGATGGATCAAATAGTAGGCAGTCGAGAAGCATTAATCAGAGCATTGAGAAGCTGACCTCTTACTAGGCGCACCCTATATAAAAGCCGCCGTTGCAGACATGAAGGCATATCACTCAGCCAAGGGATATCGTAATATCCCTATTGGCTATTCAGCCGCGGATATTGCAGAATTAAGACCACAGCTGCAGAATTATCTAGCTTGCTCGGATCCAGACACAGCAATCGACTTTTTTGGCCTCAATTCGTACGAATGGTGTGGAGATGTTAACTTTGAGACATCTGGCTACGTTAATCTTCAAGAGATGTCCGAAGGCTACAATATTCCCATCTTCTTCTCAGAAACTGGTTGCAATGTTGTGCCTGGTGGTCGTACTTTTACGGACCAGGGAGCTATCTTTGGATCCGAGATGATTGACACCTGGAGTGGAAGCATTATCTATGAGTGGGTACAGGAGGCTAATATGTATGGCTTGGTCAACTACCCCAACAACAAGATTTACTCCGGTGCCCCTATTCCCATTCAGCCGGACTACGATAATCTGAAGAACGAATGGAACAAGGTTTTTCCTGTCGGCGTCAAGGAAGCTGCTTATTCCCCAACTTTGAGTGCACCTGCTTGCCCAGAAGCCAGCGGAGGCTGGAGAGTGAATGGGGTAAGCCGCTGTGTGTTTGTTTACAATTTTCACAATACTGATCCAGAAACAGGATGTTCCTTTGCCTACTCTCGCACCTGGCATCGTGGGAGCTGCAGCTGATAAAGTTGCCTTTACAGCTCCGCCAAGTATTACTCTCTTTTCTTAAAAGTCTTTCCCGGCAGTCTGTTTCCTTCTTTAATATCTACTACGAGATTGAGTATCTTCGTTAACATATTGGCACCAGATCTCTCAACCACCATCGTTCACCAGGCTTCAAGATCCACATCCACGACGTCAACCTCAACATCCACTACCACAACTATCACGAGCTCTCCAATTGCGAGCATTGATGCTTCTTCGCAACTAATAGTCCCTAAACTCTTGAGCGGAGTTCTTGGAACATGCGCTTGGTTGTTTTTATAACGTACTCAAGTATAATTGATGACGGTTAAATGATTTGGACTTGTAGGATTGATGATCACAGAGATAATACCCAGAGAAATTAAAGCTAATGGATAGACTACAAATTACATATGGACTTATTAGTAATACCCAATGAACCTAAGGAAGTCACAAAATCCATTACCAGGCTTCCTATGAATTATTAAATATTAAATATGGACATAACCCGCTGAGTAGATTTTAACTCGACACGAGGCTTCCGGAGAGAAGCAGGCAGTTTATCTGAAGTTGCCGACGACAGAACTTATCGAAGGGCTCCCATGACATCTCTTGTACTGGAGGCATTCCTGTCTTAAACATGTTTTCATTTGATAGGATATTAAAGACACGTATAAAAGGTAAAAGCACCATAGATTGCGTGTATGATACATGATCACCCTAAAATGAGCTCAAAAATGCTTCACATATCGTGCACATAGCTTAGCATTCTTGCCTACCTCCATCAGTTCACAGTAACACCACCTGGCAGAGTCTCAAGCCCTATAGTTCCATTAATGAGGGGTGATTCTAATCAAGTCTCATGATTAGAAATTTAACCTACAGTCGTTCCCTTCCACATCCTCCTTCATTGTTTGGGGAATCGTACACTTCTCTGAATCCTCTGCGGATTGAGATAGTAGCTCAGAGCAACGATCGTTGGTACAACGAGCATTTATAGCGCGCTGAAGAGCATCACCTTTCCAACCAAAAACATAGTCACCATGTTGCCCATGTCCAGTTCTGCAAAATCGTCAGCTCAGCTCTTAAATCGAGATCCTTCTCGTTCCCAAAAGTAGAGAGTTTTAATAAACTCTAAACTTACGCATCACCCATTGCATAAACAAAAGGCTGACTCCCATCTTCTCCCCAGAGCTCTTTCTTGTTGAATGGTCTCGTGTCCCACATAATCTCATACATAAGCTGCGGTAGCTTCACTGGATGAGAGTCTGGACATTTACCACGCTCCATGGCGGGAGTGTATGGCTGGCCGGTTACGACGGGAGGAAAGTAAGGCTCGAATGGAATATCAGCGTACGCAACGTGGGAACGGTGGTCTGGCGAATCAAGATTTACGCCATCCCAGCAAGTCGGGAAGGAAATGGTGGTGCGAATTCCGCCTTCGCAGAAGTGGTTAGGGAAACTGGTGGTATCATTAGTACCTACGCATGGCGCGGTTTGGTAGTAACGCCAGGTATCTTCGACGAAGCATCTGTGGCAAAGACCCCTCGATTCTCCTTCTGTGCTACGCAGTGTTGCTTCGCCTGCCAGCATACGAAAGCCCTGAGATTATTGTCAACCGGTTGTCCCCTCTACTCTATTGTCTCTCTATTCTGGACAATTATTCAGATATCCCGCAGAGGAGACAACACACGATGCAGGGAATTTATTACACTCACCGGTTTGAAAGCAGTCACCTTTGTTACCGCATCATATGGCGGGATATAATAAACAGTAATGCCACCCTTCTGCACTAACCCTCCATTCTCAAACTGCTGCACCCTCTTAAAGGTCCCATTTCTCGCCCTATAGTACAACGCCGCTGTCCAGTAATTACTGAAGTCTTCGCTGAATGTACAACTCGTACATGTACTTTCAATTGGGAGATCGTAGCTTAAGGGAGTCATGGTAGCATTGAAGGAATTGCCGCCGACGATTTGGTGAGTATGGGGTGTACCGATTAGTCCAGGGTTTACAAGAGGATCGAGACGCTCGACTACAAGTTGGGAACAGGCAAAACGGAGCATTTTGGCGGATGTTTGAGCGTGAGTTAAAGGAAGGCCCGAAAGGGCGAGTGAGAAAATTTTAAACCAGTTCATAGCGTTTATTGATTTCATGAAGTTTTGTGAACCTCAAAATAAAATAATTGAAACAGAGAGATCGTGAAATGACTTTCAGGAACCAAGTACTAATATACCTTAATTTGTCTTGTGAAAGGGCTGATAGAAGTGCCGGAATTCCAAGAATCGTGTTCCACCAAAACGATAACTGAAAGTACAGCTGTTGGTGGTCGGCAAAAGTCGTCGGTTGCCGGATGAAGGCATTCATATGCGAGACATAATGACCACCCAATGAACATCTACATTGTAAGAAATTAGCTGTTGAGATTTATATGTTAAGCTAAGTTCAGGAGAGTCACACTCTGCTGGTGTAATCAATTAGTGTTAGCTGATCACAGACCTTCCACTAGAGGTGTCGAGGGATTCTTGTAATATAGCGAAGGCATCCGTCTTCAAGTGATACATGGCGTAGAAGCCCTACTTGATAGCCATATGGCTCATCGGCTTATCTAATTGAGATCAAATATCGAAAGTCATCTTTTTGCCAAGTAGGAGAGGTGAGAAATCTCTCGCGTTGCAATACCTTGCCACAAACTTGAAGAACCCCCTTTAGTAGTATACATTATTAACCGAGCCAATGGTTATTCTTCCTAGCAATTCAAGCAGCCGTCAACAATACAACTTCATATTTCGTTATTCTTTACAAACAAGTACGTATTGATAGGAGTTCTATGAGCTAGTTGACATACATCAAAGGCTATTATTATTGCCTTACGCGCTGCTTGCTACTTTGAAGGATACTGTGATGCCCCGCTATTTGGTTGTCTCCCTCCAATCATATTGCTTGCATAAAACCAGCTACTCTCTATGCAAACTTACATAATTCTTGTACAACCTCCAGACGTCAAACTAACATTTAAAGCCACCAACACCATGGCTTCTTCAGCAGAGGATTCTGGAGCTAAGAGAGACTCCCGTCATGCATCTGGTAGAGGTCAGCGGCCCCAATTTCATTTCAAGCTCTAAAGTCATACATCCCGTTGTTGGAGAATCTATAAAATTGCAAGGTACCGGCTGCATCGATGATCATTGATACCCTGTACCTACTTCAGAACCACTGCTGAATCTTACCACACTGCTGAGAGATACTGCACGCTTCACTCTAGGCTCATGGATTGAGGAGGAAGCTGCTGTACAACTTTAGCTGTAGTGGGTACTTTTTTGCCTGGCTCTGGACGGTACATGACTTTTACTTAATCACATCCTGTTGCAATATCCTTATGAATGGGCCAGGATGACCAGAGTCAAATTACAAAGAAGGATTCTTTCACATCCAGACTTTCCCTCTTTTTCAATGGGTTGCACTGCCTAATTAAGCGTACTAAAGCACGTTTCTAGCCTCAGTCATACGTCGAACAACGAAAGGACCCCTGGATCACGATGAGTGAGTATCATGCTTCCCAGCACATCATCACAATGCTGATACAGCCAGCACACTCATAACAAATCATCCACTTTCCCCAGACATGTCTAGTTCTCGTTCTCCAACTCAAACCCCGCAGCCCCAGCTGCTGTCGCCAACAGCTCTCACCTCGACACAGTCCCAATTTCCCGCTCGAGGAGGAAACCACTCCCCACGTCAGCAAATGGCGCCCCGGCTACCCTCTCCACAGTCATCAAATCTATCATCAAATCTTTCTTTCAAGACCGCTCACTCGACGTTATCAGCCCGAGGATCCACATTAGCACCAACCAAAGACTTTGGCTACCTACTCCGTCCAGAAATTTATCATCCGCTAACATTACTGGATGTCCCACCTCCATTCCGTGTATCATCTCTACAGCCAGATCCTTCAACACCCCTAAACACTCTCATTGAGAATGGTCATTTTAGAAGTGCGGCCATTAAAGCTGCACAACTTCTTACATCTTCATCACCTCCGATAGCTCCATCAGACCACGAGAAAATCTTTAATCTGGTTTACTCACGGCTGTCGTGTCTCACGTTATGCAATCAAACTAAACTTGTAAGTCTTCTATGGCCTCATAAATTCAAAAGCATACAAGTACTCCGTGCTTAATTTATAATGGCATTTCAATCATATATGGCCTCGAAGCCTCGAAAGTATCAGCTCAACGGAAGTTGTCTTTTACAAACCAGATTCATTTATCCATTCCTCCCGTTTGGAGTGTCTGACAATATCTGGTAATAGTCAAATGTTGACTGAAGTGGCACTAACTCTATCTCCAGGCGAGCCAAGAAGTTAAAGCATTAGAAGATCTAAACAGCACTTACTATATAGATGAAGAAACACACAACCACCTTGTTCCCTGGGAGCTCCGTGTTCTCGCTGTGCGTTTACAAGGCATGGGCTTTAACGACGCCCGTCGAGGTGTAATGGGCTACTATGATCTGGCTCGTGAAGCAAGACTCATTCTTACTAATCTTAAGAAGGCCACTCCGGTATCCCAGTCGCCGAACCCGCAAATCGCATTATGGGAAGCTAGGCTGCAAGATCTCGGCATTTATGTCGCAAGCGCTCTGGCGGAGATGGAAGATCTAGAAGGCTCAGCTCGACATCTAAAGTCATTGAATCCGGCCTTTGGAACTGGCAATATAGAGTTCCAAAAGGCGCTCTTATGGTTATACATTGGTGATGTCGATGCAGCGAGGTCCTGTATCTCGAAAGAGGCAACCGGACGTGATGATAAAGTTATCCTGGCTCTATCACTTATTGCTGATAGTGATCCGGCTGCTGCAGTGCCTGTTTGGGAAGACTTGATTGCTGAGTCACCGGATAGTGGTGCGACTGCCATGTATCGCCAGAATCTTGCAGTTTGTTATTTATATTTGGGAAAGCTTTCGGATGTACGTTTTTTGCCACTCTTTTCTCAGAATCCCCATTTTCCTGTCTTGGACTTCATGACGAGCTAATTCGGACAGGCACGGGAAACCCTCGAACAGCTTATAAATACTGGCAATAGCTTTCATGCCCTGACATTCAATCTCTCAACTCTCTACGAGCTCTGTACAGAGCGCTCTCGAAGTCTGAAGATCGGACTTGCGGAACGGGTAGCGGAGTCTGTGAATGAGGAAAAAGAGGGTCTTCTTGCCAGTACAGGATGGGAGAAGGTAAACGCGGATTTCAAACTATGAGGTCTTACGATAAATTAGAAGGATTCACAATCTTAGAAAACCGACAGCTGAACCGTATAATTGTGCTTCTTGATGTTTCTGGGGAGAATGAAAGAAAGAATGAGAGACCCCGAACTACTGCTCTCTACTGACATGCTTTCTATGTTACGGGTTGTGGGTTAATCTTCCACGACAATGATAACACAGTAATATTAAGATTATTTCCAATTATTAGGGTCCTGAAATTTTGCGGCTGCTCTCAAATAATAATGTCGAATCTGTACTGTGAAAATAGAGGGGTATTCTTCTATTTCTCATTGTCTCAAAAGCTAGGATGTATTTGCATTGGCTACCACCATCAGCCCATCTCAAAAACTATTGGCTCATCCTTAACGATCAAGACTGCGCTTCCGCTTCCTGGCTTCGAGACTACAACCGCGCCTTCCTTTTGTTCACTATTCAATTCCATTTTGGAGTAATATTCTCTCTCCCATGCGCTCTTAACAGCGTCTACCTTATCAGCTGGCACAAGGTGCACGCTGCAACCGCCCCATCCGGCACCAGTCAGACGACTACCATAACTGCCTGCTTTACGAGCGATACTGCATATATCATCCAGTTCAGGGCATGAGCAGTCATAAATCTTGCTACAACTCTCTTGGGTCTCGTTCATAAGCTCGCCAAGTAGCTTATTGAAAGTTTCAGTAGAGTCTTCGGAACCGGCATCATATAGCTGCGCCGGGCTCTCGAGTAATTTCATAAATTGCAGAACTCGGAGGGCCTCTGAAAAGACGTGCAAGGCACGTTGACGGAGCTTGAACTTTTCGGCGCGAACAGGGAAAGTGGATGTGAAGCGTTCGTTTAGTTGCTCGACTGTAAGATCGATAATCGGTGCGATTTCCTCTCTGGTATAGCCTTCTTCTTTTGTGAATGTTGATTTTGTGATTTCGATCAACTCAGCAAGTTGCTCTTCGAAGGATTTGGTAGGTTTCGCGAAGTAGGCATTGTGAAATCCTCGGAGGGAAATTCCCAATGGCGCTGAATCTGAAGGTAAGGAGTCCTTAGATTTGTTAACGACAGCATGAAGATATGCAGCTGCGAGTGAGCATTCAACAACTCGTAGATTGTAACACACAGGTCCGGTAACATGTTTGTCTGCTGCGACGAAAGATTGAGCAATGACGAAAGTCAACTCTGGGGAGGTCTTAGGGAATTGCACAGGTCGGGCAGTTAATGATGGTAGAAATGAAACGAAGAGGGCTGATCCGCGGATAGACAGAACAGAAGCCGACTGATCCATCCCACCAGAGTTAACTCCCACCGCCCGCTCGCTGACAATGGCCAGTTCAGTGAGCTCCTTCTTATCTACGTTCTCCTCGCCATTGGCATACATGACTGCCAACGCAGAGGCGCTGACAAAAGCAGCAGAGCTGCTCAGTCCGCCCCCGGCTGGAACTGTACCATCCATGAGGATTTCCATACTCTTAGGTTTAAATCCCTTTCCATGCTTCTTTTGTAGTAGTTCCAAAGCTCCGCGCAGACCTGACTTGAAATAGTTCGTCCACTCGTGCACTTTAGCATCAATTTCTACAGACTCAAAAGGGATGTCGAACTCGTGAGAAGGGAATTTGTCGGCCTGAACATTCGAAACCTTGATTTTGAAAGAGTTCTCGGATTCGTCGTCAAATGTAGCGACCGCGAGTAGAACATCTGCCGTAATGGCCATGGGTAGAACGGGGTAGAGCGAATAGTCGATGTGCTCTCCGATTATATTGACTCGTCCAGGGGATCTTGCGACAAAGTCTGCGGTATTCTTGTACTGCAGTTTGAATTGCTTCAACAACTGCTCCCAACGATAGGTCTGCGCATAAAGCGCATCCTCGGTGTATATATCCTTCAGCGACTCCGCAACAGGGACAAATTCTGCCATGTTGAGCTTTGGTGTTCTTCGTAAGTTAAGAGGTTTTGGAAGAAGGTTTCAACAGGATGATGATGGCTTGGACAGGAGCGGAGAAGACGCAATCACTCGTGCTGGGAAAGGAGACGACCCGACAGCCTGGTTGACACTTTGTTTAAAATTGGGGAGATTGTGAAGAAAATCATATAACCATGGGGGTGGTTTAACCCGCCTCATGGTGGGCTGGCTGTTCATAGCTTGCTACCACCCCGCCAACATGGAGCCTCCGCCGTTTCCCAACCTGGTGATTGGTGCGCCTTCGACTGTGCCGACCTTCGTGGGATTGTGCTCCGGTGTATATGCCAGATTCCAGCAACGATAATTGCATTATTGAGAAGAGCTCTGAACCAGAAGGTTGATGAGTTGTACCTGTAAATCAACACGCATATTTCCTTGTCCCTTACATGAGATATCCTTACAAAGAGAGCCGGATGCAAGAGAAGCCATCTAGCCAATCAAAATTCAAACATGATTAATCCAATGATTGGATGTGGAATTAGCCAGCGGATTATCGTTCTTCCTTTTCCACCTCCTCACAAAGAAAACGTGATGCGAGACAGACAGTTGAAGAAAGGCTTGCATCCAGAGCAACAAGGGGGGCCAGCTTCCCCACATTTCGCCTCCGATGCCGCTAAGGAAGAATTGTGAAGTGAATCATCGTCCACACCACAACAACCAATTCCTCACCAAATCGCTGTCCAAAGAGAATACCATTACTCGACCAAACCCAGAAGAGGATCGAAGAAGCATTGCTAGAGGCACAGCCCTCATTAATCCTATCAAACTCTCTCCTCGCTTTCTCTCCACTCCACCAAACACACAATGCTTAGGTCAAATCCAGCAAGAAATCTCGCCCGGCGAGCCCTTCAGCAGGCGCAGGCTCCTATCGTGAGCCGGCAACTGTCTTCATCTCCAGCATGTGCTGCAATTGCTATGGTTAGAAAAGGTCCTGCGCCAATAACATCGCAAGCTACCGCTACCTCTCCCGCACCGTATGTCTGTTTGCTCCTGTAATTTAGATTCAGACACTAAGACGCCTCATAGACAAACAAGAGAACAACCTAGTCCTGCCTTCAATTCTTCCGCTCCTTCGAAACCCTCAAATCCTTTACAGCATGGCAAACAGCCAGAAATGGACGAATCGTGAGTTATGAGTCACCAACCATACTACATGATACTTACTTTGTGTCTAGCTTCATTGGAAAGACCGGAGGAGAAATATTTCACGAGATGATGCTCAGACAAGGAGTGAAACATATTTGTAGGTCTTAAAAGCGACCAATCAATCAGAATAACTAACACATTCAGTTGGTTATCCTGGTGGGGCTATTCTTCCCGTATTTGACGCTATATACAACTCGAAGCATTTCGATTTCATTCTGCCAAAACATGAGCAGGGTGCTGGCCATATGGCACAAGGGTATGCGAGAGCGTCCGGAAAGCCTGGTGTGGTACTTGTGACTTCAGGACCAGGAGCAACCAACGTCATTACGCCGATGCAAGATGCCCTCTCGGATGGTACCCCGCTGGTAGTGTTCTGTGGTCAGGTAGTAACTACCGCCCTTGGTACTGACGCTTTCCAAGAAGCTGATGTGGTTGGCATCTCGAGAGCCTGTACGAAGTGGAACGTGATGGTGCGTAATGTAGCAGAATTACCACAGCGGATAAACGAAGCCTTCGAAATCGCTACATCAGGTCGGCCAGGACCAGTTTTGGTGGATCTACCAAAAGATGTGACCGCAGCAATCCTACGTAAAGCCATTCCAATGAGCAGCACTCTCCCCAGCCTGCCAAGCCAAGCTTCACGGGCAGCACAAGAGATTAGTAAACGTCAGCTTCAAGCTACTATCAAGCGCGTGGCTCACCTAGTTAATATCGCAAAGAAGCCTGTGATATATGCTGGACAGGGTGTCATTTCCCTCCCGGAGGGTCCTAAGCTTTTGAAAGAGCTATCAGATAAGGCATCTATACCCGTAACAACAACCCTTCAAGGTTTGGGTGGTTTCGATGAGCTTGATGAGAAGGCTCTACACATGCTCGGTATGCATGGTTCGGCGTATGCCAATATGGCAATGCAAGAAGCGGACCTTATCATTGCCCTTGGAGCTCGATTTGATGATCGTGTTACTGGAGCTGTGTCTAAATTCGCACCAATGGCGAAGGCTGCAGCTGCGGAAGGACGAGGAGGTATCGTCCACTTTGAAATTATGCCCAAGAACATTAACAAGGTTGTGCAAGCTACGGAAGCTGTCGAGGGAGATGTTGTTGACAACCTTGCTGTTTTGCTTCCACATGTCGAGTTGCGAAGCATGAAAGAAAGGTCCGAATGGTTCACCCAAATCAATGCTTGGAAGGAGAAGTTTCCTCTCTCAGCCTATGCAAGGGCTGAAAAGGACGGTCTCATTAAACCACAAACACTCATCGAAGAGCTTTCTAACCTCACAGCAAACCGCAAGGACGAGACTGTTATTACCACAGGTGTAGGACAACATCAAATGTGGACGGCCCAGCACTTCAGATGGAGGTATCCTAGAACAATGATTACTTCAGGAGGTCTCGGAACGATGGGATATGGACTTCCCGCCGCCATTGGAGCCAAAGTAGCCCGCCCAGATGCATTGGTTATTGATATTGATGGTGATGCATCGTTCAATATGACACTTACTGAAATGTCAACCGCTAAGCAATTCAACATTGGCGTTAAGATTATTGTCTTGAACAACGAGGAACAAGGCATGGTCACTCAGTGGCAGAATATCTTTTACGAGGATCGCTATGCTCATACTCACTCCGAGAACCCAGATTTCATGAAGCTGGCCGATGCAATGGGTATTCAAGCCAGAAGGTGTATCAAGCCTGATGATGTGATTGATTCCTTGAAATGGTTGATTGAGAGTGATGGTCCAGCTTTCTTGGAAGTTGTCACAGACAAGAAGGTGCCAGTCTTACCCATGGTACCTGGTGGCAGTGCTTTACATGAGTTCTTGGTATTCGATCCTGGTAAGTGACTCTTCCTTCCTCCTCCATTTCTATATTAACAACCCCTTAGTAAAGGATAAGCAACGCCTAAAGCTCATGAGCGAGCGAACCGAGGGCAAGCACGGAGGAGGATCTGAATCTTGAATACCCACATACGGCGTATGAACATAATAAAAATTAATGCGAGTACTTGGTTTCACGTAGGTTCTATTGCGATTCTGGCTCGCTTGTTGGTTTGCGTGGGACAAAAGTTAAGGTCTTGTCGATGATCAACAATCGAACCTTGAAATTTAGTGGACTCACTTAAGCTGTGAGTCTTTTATGTAGCTTCTCGGCGAATATGGGAAATGTAGGATGGGAAGGGAAGTAATGTACATAAAGAATAGCATGAGACAAACTATTGGCTCGATCCAATCCAAAGCAAAAGCGGCCTTCTATGTGTCTAGTGAATTAAAGTTGATTCTGATCAAGTATTCGTGACACTTGGTATTTGCCGAATGAATGCTCTTTCTTTGAATTTGAATGGATGGGCTTACCAGCTAGCTACCACCTGCCTTGTGAAAATATGTATGGTCAATTGCCCTTCGCAACTCTCGAGAGGTAGATGTTTGATGATATACTTGATGCGAACAGGTGGCAGCTCAATGGAAGGAACCGGTCACATAGACAAAATTAAGCCGGGGGAGTTTAGAAGATTATAGTGAATGTAGACCAAACTTCAACATTTTATTTTGTGTTTGAGTCTTCGTGTGTTAGAATATTCCCGGCCATGTACAATTTTGAAATAGACTATGGCGCTCCCGAAACGCCCCCATTCATTAATTACCGAGTCGTGTAGCATCATAACCATGAGACGGCTGTCAACCCAGCTCCTATTCATTATCGTACCTCGTCCACTCTATCTAGAACATGCCCGTGGCCCTCTCCAGGGTTGGCGCTTCCGCTACGTCTTCGTGTACGCATCCTGCCTTCGGCTTTCTCCCTGAACCCTTCTCTCAACCCACTCGATCTGAACTCGCTCAGTCCTTGCTCTCTCACTTCCCGGGACCGCTCTAGCTCCGTCTTGTCTCTTACCCCACGGGCGATTGTACCGTTCACTGTCCCTCTCAAAGCTTCTCCTGCTCCATGTATACCTTTCACGGCGCTCATCATGCTATCTTTCTTACTGACATTTGCTGCAGCGTCAGGACGAGAGAAGTTTGGAGTCTTTGCTCTTGGAACCGCAGCGGCAGATGAGGTCGGGCTCACAAGCGTTGGATCAAAACTGGCTTGAGGTTTATGGGGGTATTGTTGATTGGTGTTCAGAGGCTCAACTCGTGGATACTGAGCATATCGAGGATCGGGTGTTGGAGCTGCAGCTGGAACAGGCTCGGCTGGCCGAGAGTTCCTGAGCTCTGACCTTGGTGGGATCGCACGCCCGCCACTCGTGCTATTGCTTCTCACCATAGGAGAAACGGGACTCTCGTTCGCAGATGAGCCTGGGGCCTGTGGGTGCAATGGACCAGGGGTGGGAAGCTCGTGCTGTACGACAGTAGCAAGGTCTTGTGGGGTAGGCTTTCGAGGCGGCGTCTGTGTGCGGCGATATAGAGGCTTCTGGGATGAGGGTTGATCTACAGAGACAGTGGTTGCCTCGACCGTTGTTGGTCTTGTGGTGCTAGGAGCATCATTGAGGGCATTGTGTGTATTTTGTGCCGGTGCTGGCAAAGGTGATGTTGGGTATGTGGTCTCGGAATGCTGAGGGGGGGGATCTGTAGATGGGTTGTAAGGGTGGCTTTCTGTCTGCGTGCCTCCATCTTCAGTTACTACAGTAGTCGTGGTCGTTGCTGTTTAAAAGTCAGTCACCAATCACGGGCGAGATTCAAATTCTCAACATGACGTACTTGTAGTTGTAGTTGTCACTGTCGTGCCAGGAGGCTTCCCTTGCGCTTTTTGCTGATTTTGTACCGGTACCGTTTTCTGAGGATCCGAATGTGATACATCACTGCCAGAGTAATATGTTGAGTCGTTGAAGCTATTCTGTCCTGGAGGAGGATTGGGATTTGTAGGCAGATTCTTGGCCGGTCCTGAGGAGGGCTCAAGATCTGGCCTTTTCTCTTTGTGCTTGAATAGACCCATGTTTCTGGTAATCCTGTTCAGTTTGAATAATTGTTTTTAAGGTATAAGTTGGTATATAATGGAAGATATAAAACCAGATGATGATTCCAAGGAATAGAAATGCAAATGTGGCTGACGGGCCATGACGTCGGGAGCCAACTTTTGATTAGCCATATGAGCGGGGGGATCGACAATGTCAGGGTAAAAGGGGCTCGCTTATTCAGGGACCAAAACTGTGTTGATAATAAAACAAATCGATGTGGCGATTAATTGGATGTATAAAATTACTGTGAGAGATTCAAATGAATCAGATCAATTTCAAAGGTATGTTGCCGCCTTGGAAAATCACATTCAGTTTATCATTTGTTTAATGCCATTACTTTTGGCACCATACATGCATGATATAGTCTAGTTGTTATAATGCTTAGTCTGGCAGAGGAGGCTCAGTTCAACACAGATACAGTTCCCTCACTAAGTACAAAACACCTGCTCAAGAAAGTTTCTGGTAATGTTGGACAGCTCAATATTTTTAAAAAATTATACTAACAAATCAAGAATGACGGACAGAGCTGTAGCAAATCGTCTTGATTGGCAAACTCTGATACTATATACTACAACTAGCGAGGGTGCGAATTCGTTGTGAAAATCGAAAGTGACCATTGGCGCTACGAGTTTACTAGAATCTTTGAACATGAGAGGATCGGTCCTGAGCAACTTAGCAACGGGCATGGCATTGATACAAGCTAACCACCAATGCTAACTTGCTGACAGCCTTGACTAGCCAACCAAGGCGCCATCTCCAAGACAAGAATCCTTTTATCGAGCGCATGGGCTTCTGATTTTCTACTATGCTACTAGCGACTTTATTAATTCACTTCAAAGTCATCCGCTGGCTGCTGATTGGGCCCTTTATCTTAAAATTAGATACCATAGTTTGCATTCAGTTGATGAAAAAATTGGCCACAAAGTTCATCCAAAATGACAATGTGGCTACCTTCCAGCTCATCAATACCTTTGCTATGCACACTATTTGCTAATGTCTTGCTTTTGTCTCTTTTGTTCCATTACGCTCTATCTAGTATACATATTGTCCTTCGCCATATTTTGTAGATAAAAAGTTATGGCTTTAAGACCTCCCCTACGACTTTGGGAGTAAGACAATTTAGTTGCCTCAGACATAGCATATGCTATTAGAGGTCCTAGTACAGGCTTGTTACGCCGAGACGGTATATGCGACGCACGAAATAGTACATCAACAGGTGTCTTATTAGAGTCTTTCACGAAAGCTGTATCTTTAGACGTGCCCGACGGATCCAGTTTGGAGGTTTTAGGAGGCCTGGCTGTACCTCTTCAAGCCCACTTACTCGGGTTCCGTCAAGAATAGCCTTCGAGATGTTGATGCGAAATCAAACCCCTTTGCATCGAGATGTGGTTGTCGATACTGAAGCCGCTTATATATTGCTGGTTTGGAGATCTCGTCTTGGCAGTTATTTGGGTATTCCCGATGTTAGGCGCAGGTCACGTAAAGTCAATGTCTGTTTCGGATCGTCGCCATTGCACACATTTGATTCTGCCGAGATGCTTTATTCTTCGACTTTAGGTGACCTTTTGACTGGCGAGAGGGACTATTGATCCATATCACTCACGGTTAGGTTTCTATTCTCTGGTTAGTTTTAGCTATAGTGCCCGGAAAATCCCGCTGTGTCACTTCTCCTTCTTTGGGGGCTTGTTTTCCCTCTGAACTCTCAATATCATTCGTCTTTTGAATAATCGAGGAAAGGCTCCGCGAGTCTGTGACCTTTCCTCTCTGACTTTGGTGGGGATCCTCAGTTTGACCCCAAGGCCACTAATGCAGAGCTGATACTGTTCTCGTCCTCTTGGCTCCTCTTTGTATTGCTTGGAGTATTGGGTAGGAACAAGTTATACGAGTCTTATGGATGAATAGGATCTCGAGAAAGTACTCTCTTTCTTCGGTCTAGCATCATTTGGCAACCTTTGTTCTTTCTATAGTGTATCTTGAAGGAATGCTGTGCCCCTTTGGCAGGTGAGATATAAAATTGGAAGAACAGTCAAATGACCTGTCCAGGAAAATCTCCCAGGGATGCGTGAAGAAATTCATGCTTATATCTTAGAAGACAGTATCTGTTAATTTCAGATCACCACTCTTTTTGGTTTGATTTATTATCAGCATGTTGGCGTGACACCATTTACCTAGTAATTGTGAATGTGAAAAATCGACAGATGTAACGGAGAGTGATTTCCTGTACATATATACTATCTTAGAGGTTCGGTTTACCTAGCAGCTCATGTCGTAGCAATTGAATCCTAGCCTAGATCCTAGGTGATTTTAGCGGTAACAGAACACGTTATTTACCGTGATCAATAATGGTTAGAAAGTCTCACTACAGTCTAATCTCAACACGCTAATAATGAGAGAACTGAGGAAAAGTGCAAGACATTTCGGAGATAACTTCTTCCTACATCTGAGCCAGCCTCGGACTCACCTCAAGGAGGTTTGCTTTTTGTGACTTCTATGAAATTAAAGCGACAAATTCGCAGCCACATCATCGCATAGTTGTAAACAACATTAATGCGTTGACTAGACTGAATTCTGGCTGGAGCGAGAACACCAACGCGGTGCAACACCGTAAATGAAGCGTCCCTTGGTTGGGTACGGAGTTTGCGGTCCAATTTCCCTTACACCTGTCAAGACCTGCAATACAAGAACAAAGGCTCTTAGCATTCAGTCGCTATGACGGATGGAGAGCATTGCCAATCCCTCCCAAGCACGAAGAAATGTTCTTGCCAAGACCTTGATCAATAGCGACCTGCACTCTGGTACGAATGGTGCTCACGTAGCCCGAACACCTAACCTGAAGGAAAGAGTACGCGAGAATGGGGCATTCCGAGGATTTGGTTTCTCTGAAACACGTGAATCAAAGAAAATTTCCCACTTGGCAATTACCCATATGCAACCTGGCACGGCGGTATACATAATGACGACAGTACCCACGTCAGTGGTATTGTATCTGTGCAGACTATCGAAAGCCCGGTGTTCACCAAGTGAAGATTTCAGTCCGGGGACTCCATATGGTCACGTAATCTGGAGTTCAACAACCAGTTTAGCTGCCGTTGCGTAGGGAGCAGATTATGAAAGTCAGTTTTCTAGGCTGTTTTCAGACGGCCGGAAAGCTTAAAAGAGATTGGGAAGTAGTCATGAGATTGATATTAGGATGGACAGCCAATCTTGCCGGACGTGTGATAGGGAGGTATCGTCATCAGGGAGAAGAGTGGAAATAGCGCTGAAGAGCCATATATAAAGTTCGCTTAACACCCAGGATATGATTGGCACACAACGTTATAGCGCCGAAAAACAAGCTTTAGTTGCATGCTAGTCGAGGTCGTATTCCGGATAGTTTGCCGGGAATACAACGCTAGATCCGATCGTCCATCAAAGTCCTCAATCGGCACTTATACTCTCGTGGTCCCACCAATAGATTGTTGGTCTCTTATCTGGTGAAGAGTTAAGCAGTCGCATATTAAAGCATGATCCCGCGAAGCCTTTCTGCATGTTTAGTCCACAATATGTTTGGTAATCAAGATCAGAACATAAGTCCAAGGTGAGCCAAATCCTATTCTTACTTCGTGTAAAAAGACTGCTGCTAGTGAGTAAAACACGAGCACTAGTGGGAATATTCCTGATCCAAGCATCCCATGCTTTATACCGGTCACTAGCTAGCTTAAAATGAGTCTCCATCGCACTACTGTAGCCTCACATCCTTGACTTATACTGCAGGGTCACCGCTTGCACCATCAGGGCACGTTTCCACGTTGATACCCACTAAGTGTCCCTGGGAAAAATGCTCTCGGAGCCATCCCGCTTTTGCTGTTTGTTTCCAAAATCTATCAAGAAATCTTGCTGTGGAAACGATACTGAAACTCCGGGCTGAATTAGCCGCTTCGCTTCGAATGTTGTCAGAAATACGAAGTCGTATGGACGATCCCAAGTCAGGCTTGCTCGGGCCTCAGGAATGTAGATACGAGTTGGTTACGGAACGTGAGGTCGCCATGTGATGTGACATCGTAGCCATTAAACTAAATCTCAAGGGGAGCCTACTGTAAATGGAGGTGGGATGGGAAAGGCCCACTCACATGTATTCCTACCTGATACGTCGTAGTGTTTGAGTGATGTTCCGATAAAACAGATCAACAAAAATCGACACGCGGTTACCGTAGGGATTTATGGGACGGAGATAAGAACCGGTCTTGCTCGCGCACGGTGGTATTGGCGAAGTGATCGATGTTTTGTAATTTAAGAAACACGGACTGTGAGGCTGTTTAGATAAGGATCATATCCGAGTCGGTGACGCAGTCCGCATTAAAGACGATTGAGTGGTGGTGGAGTATTGTGGGGAACAGATGTGAAAATTTCGAAATGTCGCGAGATTACTCAGGTGGAAGCTTGAGGCTGCATCCTTTTGTGCGGGATGAGACTAAGTGTTAGTCACGACGGTAACTTAGACCGGGTTTTCGCCCATCCGGATTATGGGTTATGTCCTTGGTGTAAGTAGGCAGGAGCAGGAAGAGGATCTGAGCCAGATCCTTTGATTATTTTTGGACTTCATTATTCTTGTCCTATGTACTGTACGTGTAATGAATGTGTGGGACCTTTCCGGTCCTCATCTTCCCTCGGGTGTGAGGTCAAGATACCCAAACGCCAAACTCCATCGCTCGTAAACCTGATAGTGAAGTTCCGTCACAAATTAAAATCCTAGAGCCCATAGTTAACTCCAGGTAACCAGCCGTATTCCAAAGCCCATTCGATCCCGAATAGGTTATTGGCCTTTCACAATTCCCTCCATATTTTTGATTAAAGACGTAGTACGATCATAGGATGTCCCCATCCGGGTTAATCGCTCGTCCATAAAAGCGACAAATCTGTTCAAACCAGCCCGTTCAGCATCGGTAGCAGGAAGTCTCGAGTCCTGGCAGGGTGGCGCAACATGATTCCTGAGATCCATATCAAATGTCGATTGTGCTATTACATTTTCCTTTAGTGCTGCTAAGCCGGATAGCAATCTCTCGATTTCCAGTTTCGGGACTCCTTGATCATTCGTTTCCACTTTGGCAAGCTGTTCGGTAATAGTCTGGGCCAGGTGTATGCTTCGCTGCGTGAAAACCATTTTCTGCATGAACATTCTGCCCACCAACTTCCGTAACATCTGGCAAATTTCGGTGATTTGGACCCGCCATTCAATGGACAGTCGAAGGTTGAAACAGACGGAATTCTCCTTGTGAGCCATGCACATTGCTAAGTTACCACTCAAGGCGCTGGTCAGGTATTCCTGCTCCTTTAAACTTCGCGTCACACGGCGGGCGAGCGACTGGAGCTTCAACAATGCCTTGCTATCTAGAATGACTGGGGTTGGCAACTCGGAAGAAGATACCGAAGATACCGAAGATAAAGTGTCCGAACTCGTAGAAAAACATGAATCCTGCAAGCTGGCAAAGGATGAATGCTTGGAGTCGCGGCGGAAATAGTCGTCTTCTTCTTCTGGACAAGTCACATTGAACGTGAACGTGTCGACGAATAGCGGAATTGATGGGGGAGGAGCTACAACAGTGCTATCAGGTCCATCTATCGGCGTGGTATCTTTGGTGGACCAGACGGATAACATTGACATAGTGCGAGCCCGATCTCGTAGGCGATGTTCTGGACGAGGCTGTGTTTTGGTAATAGGTGAAAAGAACTTAAGTACCATCTGTCGAAAGCTGCGCTTTTGTTTATTTGTTGTTGACGAATGCATGACACCATCTTCAATAGATGGAGTGAACATCTGAGAGAGTCGTGACATGCTTCCAGTGCCTTTTGCTTTTCGTGATCCCAGTGCCTCTGATTGCTGGAGTAGATGCTTTAGTCGCCGGCTTGAGGCGAAGCTGAGGGATCCGGCAATATGTGGAAATGTGGTCGTTCAGCTATATGTCCGAGTGGACGTAGTACAGCGTCGATGTGCGATAAGCAATTCCGAGACTCGTGGTTCACCTGTGAATCACGTTGTGCCTTTAGACAAAGAACACGACCAGGTGTTTGGAGACAAATTGATGGATGGCTGACGGAGAGATCAATGTTGTGTAGCGTAGATTATATGTTTAAATTCCCCTGGGACTGTAGTAAGATCAATGCGCAAGATAAGAAAATGAGTAACGAGTGTAGGGTGTTATTGCTTCAAGCAGCCAGCCGGATCATCAAACGAAGGTGAAGGTGAATGTGAAGATGCGAGAAGAGTTGAGTTGAAGATGATCAAGAAGTCCAAACTGGAGAAAGTGCCGATGGCTCCGTAAAGAGTGCAGGGTGGATAGTGGACCGTGGATAGAGGATTTTGTGAGACCCCACCATGACATACGTCTGTACCTTGCAGGGACTGTCGGGACAGAATACGGGGGGAGGTGGTACTTATAATAAGTGAAAGGAAAAGTGGCCGTCGATTACCTTAATCCTCTATAACTACATGTTTTGACTTTGAGCTTACTTGTAATTAAGCTTTCTGCCAGCATGAGCACATTGCACCATACAGAAGACTGTTTCATGACCTGTGGGATCCGAGCAGTCAAACTGAGAAGGGGACAGACACACCCTACTGTACAATCCAGAGTCAGTCATAGTTAGTATTCCGTGAAGAGTCATTTGGGGACACCGTTGATCCTTAGAGGCACGCTTGGTTGTAAATCCACGGCCATCCTGTGTCGGCCTAGCACTCATTCTTTTTATAGTCTTTTTGTAATAGCAAGCGCGGAGTTACCGTCCATGTGGGTGTGGGTAACAAAGTATAGTACAAGTACTGTACGGATCAAATACGGGCTAGGATGGAAGATCGACTAGCAATACGACGGGGGTGTGGGTTTATCGGTTTCGTGGTAGGTAGATCAGCGGAGCCTGCAATGCAAGGAGGAGGTGATTAAGCCTGGTGTAAACACACACGCATCCACTCATGTAAACACCACTAAACCAATTCGAAGAAAAAAAGAAAAAAACACATTTCGGCCACAATAATGTTGTTTTGGCATACATCAGCTTTTCGTAATTCGACCAAGACATCTAAATCAATCGCATCGTCTGTTTAGCCTTGGTCTGTTGCCTGTCCTGTGTATCCTGCCGGCATGCCCGAAATCCAAACCCTATCCAACCTTACCCAAGCACCATTCCCAGTTTCTCGTTGATCGTAGTGCGAGGTCGTTATTCCTCGTGGTCACTGTCGACTTCTTTTGGTGCAGCCTTCTCCTCGGTGGCAGCAGTGCCCTTTGCGGAAGCAGTGGTAGGGGGAGCCTCATCGTCATCGACGGAGACTTCTTCTTCTTCTTCGTCTCCTTCTCCTTCTTCTTCTCCTTCTCCTTCCTCCTCAGGGGCATCTTCGTCATCTTCGACAGGGACCTTTTCTGTAGATGCTGGAGCAGTCTTGCGCTTTTTGCTGGGTGGAGCAGCCTCTATGAAACACCTTCCGATCAGTATCATGTTCAGTTGTGGTCTGATGGACTGATCCACAGAGGGGCAGGATCTTCCAGGGATTTGCCTCACACCAGCAAGGCTCAAGCTCACGTACCTGTAACCGCATCTTCAGCTTCAGCTTCAGCCTCGCTGCCTTGCTCTTCATCGTCGTCCTCCTCGTCTTCTTCTACATCAGAAGCACCGGCCTCTAGATCAGATTCTTCATATCTAGTCATCAATGTCAGCTTTGTCTGCGATGGCGTCGTGATGGTCCGAGCGCGTTCACATCTCTCGGCGGTATGAGGTATCGCTGGGACTCTATGGAACTCTATGGCCTAGAGACGTTGTTTCGCGTGCCCAACGAGGTACATGGAGCTCAGTTGGCTTCAATTGAGGTCACGGTGATGAGTTTCTGATGGAACTGGATGCAGGAAGCGGACACGAGGCACTCACTCTTCCTCCTCCTCCTCCCCTTCAGAGCCGCTTGGCAAGGCCACCAGCTCTTCGTCATTCTTTCTCTTTCTAGTAGACATGTTCGTGGATGTTCAATGGCTCTGAAACGTGGCCGACGGGGTGATTGATGGAGCTCTATTTGATGCTTTGCGTTTGGTGAGGGAGGGTGATGGGGAAGTGTTGGTTGGAAGAGGGCGAGAAGGGAAGCTGAAGGATCGCGCACGGGCTTGACCTGAACAAGAAAGACGCACGTCACCGATGGGAGTGATCTGACTGGTGGATCTGACCCCGAAGCTCAGACAACTTCTTGGCTTGGCTTGCTTTTCCCCTCATACTCAGAGGCTAAGCGAGGACCGGGGTAGCTGGGAAACGCGACGGTGGAATAGAAAGGGACGCGACGGCGAGAAAGAGACGCGACGGTATCATTTCGTGTCATAACGCACATATCACCAGTTCCCAAGCTTAGCTCCATGGATAATGCAGTAGGCGGCATCCACATGTGTAGCTTTTCGGCCATGGAGTGATGAGGGTCCGCTATTTGCGTCAGGTCTAACCACTATTCAACATGAGTTGTGACAGCATACCTGAAACAGCGAGCGAGCGACGAACCCGCATCTATAGCTTCCCAGGCTCGATGCAATGGTCTATCAGGTATATCTATCACTATCAAGTATTTCTCGGTCAGCTATCTTGTTCTCTCCCTATATTAGCAGTCGCCGATTCGAATCCTTCATCTCTGTACTTCTACCTGCATACCTACCTGTGAGACATTCGACTTGCTGGTCACGGAAGATGTAAGAGATTATCTAAGGCAATCCCTACTTTTTTATTAACGGCAACGCGGTTCTGTAAAATGGCACTGACCTCGGGTTGCTGGTCATGACCAGCTTTGAAATGTGCACGCAAAGCTTTCTGTAGCTCTGCTCGTCCTCGGTACGGCTTTGGAGCTGCCAGGGAGGGTTATAATTGGAACAGCAGGGAAATCTATCCATTTCCATAGTTCATTTGAAGATGTTAGAACTGTTCCAGTTCTTATGGGATCACTTGGCCGCTCACCAAACATACTCTGCCAATTTTGGACTGCCAGAGAGGATTTCTAGTGCCGAAGAGTGACTTTGTAGTACTTGAGTGAAACTACCTCTGGGCCACAGATATAGCAACTTAGTTTCGAATTCGGAGCCAATTGAAGATCTTGGATACTCCCTTCAACACATTCCTATTCATGGTTTTAAGAGCCGGACCATGGCGCTAGTGGCTCGTAACACTAGTGTTGGTCATTCAACCAACTGATGGAAGGTGGTGGAGGAGATAGAGTGATTAGCTCCATTAAAAACAAGCATTAGATATAAGACTACACGTACGATAGCGATCAAATGTATCTTGCGCTTTGCCATGCGACAACAATTTTGTGTTTCAAAGAAGAGGTTCTTGCACGTCAAGTTTGACCTGCAGCTTCTGTCATGCGAGAAACAGAAAATTGGTTTTTGAAAAAGATAACCGTTAGCATCCACTATCATTTCCCTACTTCTCTCGGTGTGAGGTCCAGCTAGTAAGCCCAGTCACTGTATCCATAGCAAACGGCTTCACATGGTGCAAACTCCATCGAGAATCCCGGAGAATTCTTATGCGTAAAACAAAATCATCATATTATTACACTCTATTTGTGGGTTTTAATCGAGGCATAAATAAGGGAAAAGCCCTCTTTCCATTCAGTCTATTCAAGGCAGTTTCATATATTGTGTGGACCCTTGGCCGATTCAATGGCAAGTTGATGCTTAGGAGCATTCAACTATATTTGATTGATTCCTTTTTTCTAATATTTATTCGGCATCAGCGACAAGTATTTACTACATGGCACAAGGTAGATTCAGCAACTAGAGTAGCGCCCCATAATTTTCCGGACCATCCTCTAGAAGGTGCAGAACATTCCGGGGAAAAGTGGAGTATTGTAGGTAGTGTTACGTCAGGTTCCTAACGATACCTAATCTATTTTTCGATACTCAGGATTTGAGGTTCATATTCATCCTTATCTCCAAAATCTTGTTCAAATAATAGAAGAATGGATGATCTATCTCAAAATCCATCCAGCTAGCTAGCCCTCGGTTAAGGCTTTTCTTGGCGATAAACTTTCAGCACGTGCGATGCCGAAACAGATGTGAAGTAGCACGACAAGATGACTTTCCCTACCTTAACTTCCTCTGTGACACATCTTTTTTACAAAGGGATCATAAGAAAAAGCACGTATATACTGTTTTCGCTACCAAAACTATTCATCACCCGAACGCCATGTCCGCCCCAACGGAGCCCGCTATCACTCTCGTCCAGGCTCCTTGGAAGCTGAAAGGAACTGTATACTCATTTTTTCTGTACTCTGGAAACCAAACAGTCTCGGCATTGGAAGAGAAGAAGTCTCTACTCTACCCTCCACTCGAGCTCGATTCCAATTTCGCCAATGGCAAGTTCCTCGGAGGGGCGGGTTCTGTCCAAATCATCAGATATACAGAGTCCCCAGTAGGACCATATGATGAGATGTTACTTGTGCCTGGAGCTTACGGGTACGATAAGGAAAGTACCCAAAAAGACGGGAAAGTCAAGACGGAGAAAAAAAAAGGTCCTAGAATCACTAGAATCTACGTCAGTCAGAAATACACGTGCTGGAACGGACGGACAAGTGAGTATCATCCATCTAGGACATTTGAGGAGTGCATCTGAAGTTTAGAGGTTAACATAAACAGATTGGAATATTCCAAAACATCTTGCTCGCTTCAACTTCACGGGACTTCCAGATAAAGCCGTTTCTATCACGGTCACGCCACTAGATGAAAGCACAAACACACCATTTTTTAGAGGAACATTCAAGCCTATTCCATATGTTCCCAGCTTCCCTGCGTCTACTAGTATTGCAAAGTATATTGGCGTCGACCTTGATCTTGTACAGCCGCCCTTACCTGAAGGGAAGGGAGTTGAAGGAGAACTTCCAGGTACCGATCGATGGTGCAAGATAACGCCGTATCAAGGCAGTTCTAAAGTATCGCTTGGTTGGTGGGATACCAAGCAGGAGGTTTCCGAGGAAGATGCATTGTTGGCCAGTGAGGGAACTAGTAGTGGTGCACAGAAGGTGGAGAACGAGAATTGGTGGCCTGGTAGTGGAAGATGGAAGATTGGAATGATCATGGAGGATGCTGACATCGGCTTTCCCGAGGGGGAGTACTGGAAAGGTCCGAATTTGTAATGGTAGGTTACACTAAGAAGATCTATGTAAAACAATGGCACCAAACTGAGCTGGCTGATAAAGTTTAGTAATCTTACTCCTGACTTAATAACTTGACTACAAGCGCCAGACTGTAATTTATATCCCAAACGTAATAATGCTGGAGCGTGATTCTATTATCCGAATTTAAGATATATGAACTTCCACCCTTGTTTCAGTCCAGAATTCAGTATAATTCTCCGAGCTAGTGGTTCTCCTTCCCTTTGCAGCATAGCTCTCGTCTGAATGGAGCATAGCTACTGGTCGTACAAATAGAGACATACGTAATCTTCTCAGCCAATGGCAAAGTGCCTCGTGATTTCCACCTCAACAAATCCGGAACATCGACCATATTTCATAGTCGGTGAAGATATATAGAGCCAAGCTTGAAAAAGATATCTCTCGATCATTCTCACCTTGCTTTTACCGAAATTCACAGACATGGTAATCATAACCGCAGGAAAGGGGGCAATACACTTGTCGGCTATCGACCCTGAGTTTCAGGAGGTAAGTTCCAGAACATAATATATTATCATCATCTCAGTCACATCATAGGATATCGCTAAATCCCAATCACTATTCAGGTTTTTCGGTCTTCCCCTGCACTACCCAGTATCACGGCATCAACAGATATCAATGCAATTCGAAACTTGGCTGCATCGCGCACACTTCCAGCCTCCAAAATCCTTATAGAAGCAGCACAATCACGTGGTGTAGCGATCAAGAATACGACCATCACTGTACGTGACGGTTCAAGTATTAAAGTACGGATTTACACTCCTGCGAAGCCGGATCCAAGTGGAAATCCGGTCTACGTTGCGTTCCATGGAGGAGGTTTCATACTGGGCGGGTACGTATTATAATAATGCACAACAGTTTTGGGTTGGTTCGCTGTTTGACAAACAACAAAACCTGGACTGGATCTCCATGCTGCTGTATACCCATATTTCTAGAACGTTCTGACCAAGGGTTCGTCATCAATAGACTAGAAAACTACGATGAGCAGTGTATAGCTTTTGCAGAAAAGCTTGGTATCATTTGCGTGAATATCGATTACAGACTCGCGCCCGAAAATGTGTTTCCAACATCTGTAAATGATGCTTGGGATGCAGTACAGTGGGTACGCAATGTACTCCTCTCGTCTCTCATGCGCTTAGATCCCAAGAGTGTAATTTCTAACAAAGCAGCAGGTTGCGGCTAATGCCAGCAGCATAGGGGGCAACTTGTCACTTGGCTTCATCGTAGGGGGAGTTTCTGCGGGAGCCAACCTGTCTGCTGTGCTCAGCATATTAGCTCGAGATACTGGGTTGACTCCAAACTTGACCGGTGTTCATCTGAGTATCCCGCTCGTAATAGCCAGCGGTGCAGTTCCTGAGAAGCTCAAAGAGGATTATTTGAGCTATGAGCAGAACCGAGATGCACCTATACTAAATGCAGAACTTATGAGGGTAATTGAACGTGGGTCTTAGAATGGATAGTATTCTAATGTCCGGATACTGACTTGTATAGATCATTACAAGCCTGATATAACGTCCCCATTATATTCGCCATTGTTAGACGAAGGTGGTCTGAGAAATTTACCACCGACCTATTTCCAGATCTGTGGATTAGATCCATTAAGAGACGAAGGCATCATATATAAACAAGAGTTAGAAAAGAACGGTATCAATGTAAGCTGCAGCCATGTGACTGAAGTGGTGGTTCCGAAGGACTAATAGGTGCTAGACAAACGAGGATATCTACCCTGGAGTACCCCATGGCTTCTGGTCGACTTGGCCAACACTTGAGCTCAGCAAGAAATTTAGAGAAGACACCATTAAAGGGATTAAATGGTTGCTAGAAGCTGCGTCATCAAACTAGTTCTTAAGAATTGGGTAGCTTCCTGATCTTATCGTCCTCCAGCTCATTTCCTCTTAACTGGCCCGGTAGCTTTATCCACATCTTTCATTTTTTTTCTTCTTCTTTGCCATCCATCTCTTCCTGTTAATGAGGATTGTCCCCATTTCTGTCTATACCTTCTTCTTCTCCCTCCAATAGCACAAATGTTGAATCCAGGTCCGACATTCGAAACCCAGAACCTAACAATCCCAAGCCAACCTTTTATCATATACGGTTCAATTTGTCCGCAAGATCAACATCCGCAACCGTGTAGCCATATTAGGGAGCAAAGGAACTCGACTATACAGGTAAACAACTGATGAGAATGGAGAACTGCATCACGAAAAGAAGCAATGTTCAAATTTGGTGATTTTTCTTATATTCATAGGTCGGAAGAGCGATGCTTCAGAAGGAATTACAGGAAATAAAGACTTATGTATTATATAACTTATAAAGCAAAGATGCATTTCAAATCGGGAGCAAAAAAAGAACAACGAGAAAAATCATTAGTGAGAATCATCTCAACCCAAAGCCTAGATATGTGTTTCATGAACCATGGATAGAGGGCGTTGCAACAGGTATCAGCACCTTTGATAAATATTAACATGATGAGCAAGCCAGAGCTATCACTCTTTTTTTGAGATTAATGTTCAAATGCAAGATCATGGAGATTTCCTCTCCAGTCATTGTTGTGAGCAGCCATAGACGACATCGAAGATTTGAAGGCGTTCTTTTAAAAAATGGGTCCTACGCTTGGACGTTTTTGTAAATCCAAAGTCGCGTCAACCAACGCGTCTCTTTCAACATTGCTCTACAAACTTCCAAATTCAAGCAGGGTACAGAGCAATACGATGGCGGAAAAGACCGTTAGTCCCAGAAAACCTCTGGCTACCACAGATAGCAACAGGAGCTTCTTCAATACCGTCTTGGCTAAAGACTCGTTTCCCCTGAAGCCATACATAGTAGGTCCAATTAATGTTCAAACAACCATATGGTACTGATTATAATAGTCTCTGGGTTCCTCCAAGCGGAAAGCTGTCGAACTAGATGATGAGAAGGAGGAGGACCTCGAGGACCGGCCAATTCCCCAAAATTGTGACCAGATTCGACGAAAGATCCGGACATTCTTGAACTCTGGCGAGATGAAAGTAACCGAGTTCCAGAAGACTATCGGTGTCAATAGTAATTCATATGGCCGATTCATGGGATACAAAGGGCCATATACTGGCTCGGATAATGGCACGTACTCAAGCGCATACAAATTCTTCAAGAAACGGGAGGCGCAAGGTATCAAAGCTCCCAAGAAGAAGGTCAAAAGGGATATACAAGAAATGGAATTAGATGTCTCAGGGATTCACCTCGATGGTGAAGAAAAAGGATCAGTTCCAGTATTTGACTCCTGTGATGAGATTCGAAGAAAAATCAACGCCTATCTACGCGAGCATACTGTTACTCAAGCCGCGTTTCTACGAGAAATCGCGAAGACGTACTCAGACAACCGCAAGATTCAGTCCAAGACCCTCAACGACTTTTTGAGCAAGAAAGGTGCCAGCGCAGGAAACACATCCGCACCTTATTATGCTTCTTATGTGTTCTTTGAGAAAGTCCGCCTTCGAGAGGGAAAGGAAAAGTCAAAGCATCGACAGGGCATGGAGAGCAGACACCCTAATGGATTTGACACAGAGAGAAGGCATGATAGATTTCTTTGCATGGTCGGCGATGTTTCAGTGGAAGATCAATACGGGTGCGTTTCTTATATAAGATAGACTGGGGAGGGATTGGTGCCCGGAGTTTTCCTTGATCATGAGTTGATCATACTGGATTTGGGGCTAAACTGGGATCGGGGCTAAACAAAACGGGGTGAGCGATCACATTTGCTGGGTACATTTGGATGGCCAATTGTTTTAATTGGAGTTTGTGCGTACAATAATCTGAGCGACTGTTTCTTCCAAAAAAAGGTCCTATGCTCGCGAAATGATCATTATATATACAACAGCCTTATCTCAAAGTGTTTTGAATCTTGATCATCAACCGGCTGGATGCTTCCAATAGAACAGAACAATGGGGGTTTAGTGTCAGGAACTCAAAAGCATAGCTGAATTTCGATACAACTTAGTTTTTGAGCTCTAATGTCTCACGGTACCTGAAATAATAAAAGCTAGTATCTTAGACTTGAAAATTAAGCTGCTTATCAAAGCTCCATTATCTATGGTAATGAATGAAACAATAACTGTTTCTTTGGTCTGAACAGTCAGTCATAGCAAAGGTGCTAGGCTATTTCATCCTGTATAGTTTGTATGGCATGTAGACATTTTCAATAGAGCTAATTTCCCGGACCATATGATTTTATGAAGCTTTAGATGACGTTTGTTTTGACTTGTCTGGGCTGGATTGTCTCAAGATGCTTGATTAAATATAACTTGAAGATTTTTGAAAATGAAGGTATGTAGTTTTCTATGCTAGATTGACTCGGAATTCTTCATTAAATATAGCTTGGAGAATTTTGCAAATAAAAGTATATAAGTTTCTGGGCTGGATTGCCTCGAGATTCTTGGGCGAACATAAGTTGAAAATTTTTGAGAATTCAATCGTACCTTTTTATTGGCTTGCTATGTTCTCTTACAGTACTTAGTGCAATAAGATTCAACACTGTCTGTCCAATGAGGTTGGGCAAGCGTGTAGGCATAGATGTTGTTCATGATGTCTTTGCCGCGATCCCCATGATTAAGATTCCCGCATTATAAGAGCACCATAACATATTTAATATTATAAATATTTGCAGCCAATACACTAGTATCAATCAGGTACAGAAGTAAACCAAGTCTTTCTGTTGTGCATGGAAAAGTTTGGATATCTCTTCCACATATTACTTTGAGAAGCGCTTTCACGCCATGAGATTATCATGATTTGTGTAATAGTTACAATGCCCATCCCCAACCATAAAATTCCGATTGATTAAGCATAGAAGTTGACTACATCCTTCTTCTTTGCTTGGACTTCCGCAATCGCATCTACATAATGTTCGTGGCTGATCTTATTCTTCCCCATCCTCAACGCGATCATACCAGCCTCTACACAGACTGCCTTAAGTTGAGCACCACCAAATTCATCTGTACTCCGCGCCAACTCAGGCCAGTTCACAGCATCATCGACTGTCATCTTTCGGCTGTGAATCTTCAAAATTTGTGCTCGAGCTTCCTCATTGGGTAGAGGAAATTCGATCTTTCGGTCAAGACGTCCAGAGCGTAGCAGGGCAGGATCGAGGACATCAACTCTGTTTGTAGCTGCAAGAACCTTGATCCGATCATCCGAGGCAAAACCATCCAGCTGATTTAGAAGTTCTAACATAGTTCTTTGAACTTCTCGATCACCACTCTTCTCACTGTCGAACCGCTTCGTACCAACAGCATCCAGCTCATCGATGAAAATAATCGCTGGTGCCTTCTCCTTTGCCAAAGCAAAACAATCCCGGACTAATTTCGCACCATCACCAATGAACATTTGTACCAACTGTGGTCCAGCAAGCTTCAGGAAGGTGGCGTCAGTTTGAGCGGCACAAGCTCGTGCAAGGAGGGTTTTGCCAGTACCGGGAGGTCCGTACATAAGAGCGCCTGCTGCAAGTTAGATCTACATAGTAAAAGATGGCTTATTCCATACCTTTGGGAGCCTTGATGCCAATTTTCTTGAATCGTTCAGCTTCCTTCATTGGCCATACTATCGCCTCTACCAACTCCTCAATCTGCTTATCTAACCCACCAACATCTGTATATTTCTCAGTTGGCTTCTCATCAACCTCCATAGCCTTTACCCTGCTATCATACTCGGCCGGTAATGTATCCAGCACCAAGTACGAGTCCTTATTGACACCGATTAAATCTCCGGGCTTCAAGGTTTCGGGATCTACGAGGCCGATCAAAGGAAGAAATATGGTTTGCCGAGTCGAGGTTTTGATCACAGCAGACTTCCCAACACGGGTAGCATCGAGATCAATGTTGGCTCCCTCTTCCGCGGCCTCTGCGGCTGGGTCAAGATCAAGAAGCTCAACAACATTGCCAACAAGGTATGGTAATTGTCTGGCTGATAGTTAGAAAATCCTAAACCCATAACTGAAGGGCATGTACCTATTGTTTTCAATTTTGTCCAAGTTGTCCTTAATTTTCTCTCCCATGGCTGACTTTTCATGATTCAAACGCTGGAATTCACTCTTCATAATCCGTGAGTCGTTTTCTAAGAGTCGTCTTCTCGTGAGGATATCGTTTGTGCTCAAATTGTAAATCTCTTCGTCTATGGGATCTTCTTCCTTCTCCTCTGGTTCAGCATCCTTCATTTCAGCGTCACCTTTTTGATCTGGCTTCTTATTGTTCTTGTCGCCATCATCCTTCTTGTCCTCTTTCTGCTCACGCTCCAGATCATCAAGATCTTCTAGGGTAGACATGGTGGGTAGCTGCCTTCTGATGTGGATATGTAAACAACAAAGTTCGAATGGAAATTGTGCTTAGAGATTGAGGCGGAGAGATTTATTGATGCGATTATTGAGCTGTTGATCTGAGAGCTTTCCAGTAGAGCAGGCGCCCAACGACGCGAAGGCTAGGGTGGGTCCAGATTAGTGTCAATCAAGAGCCGCTTACAACACGTGACGTCGGAAACGAACTTCAGATTGTGCTTCAGCTCTTCTAGGCTTCAATCACTACTGTCTCTGTCAACATTCGTTCCGCCAGCATCGAAGTCTTATATCTGTCGTCTTAACAATAAAGTTGCAGGTCATCTTTTCAACGGAGACTACAGCTTTCGCGACTGATATCGATCGACGTGAGTGAATAATCTCGGACGCCTTAATTGGTTCTCAGATCTGGAATCATTCACTTTCTTCGGTCGCGCACGTATTGAAACATTTGCATTACTTACGACTGGCACCCTCTTCATCTTTTCAGTACACTACCAAGCCTCAGAATTAGCAACTGTTGTACAAACACTTGGGATCTCGCACACACCGCACAAGCCCGTCTCTTTCACGATCCATCGCCACATGAGTCTTTAGTCTTACAAATCCGAAAGTCATCTTTACTCGACACTTTACCGATCTTCCATCCTCTATCAGCATCGTCAAAGTGCATTCTCAACTCTTCAAGAAGTGTACTACACAACTTCTCTGCAAGAAACCCACCCAGGAACTTCGATTTCGTGCTGCTGTATCCAAGAAGAGGAAGCAGGTAAAAAAGCGCGGACCGCGCAAGCCTGCTTTTAATTCCCACGACAACATCTACATCCGAAAGCCGTACAAAGCGAAGATGATGGCACCCCCACCAGCTGCTGGTGCAGATGCAGCCTGGAGCGAGAACCTGAACCTGAGTGCTATCTGCAAGGACTGCAAAGAGGTTCCCCCAAATCTAGTTGAAGAGTTTTCCTCTGGTGACTTGGTATGCGGCTCCTGCGGCCTTGTTATCGGAGATCGCATCGTTGATACTCGATCTGAATGGCGTACGTTTGCCAATGACGACCAAGGAAATGATGATCCATCTCGTGTTGGTGATGGTGCGAATCCTCTCCTCAACGGCTCTCAACTTTCAACTTCGATCGCATTTGGAGAGAACAGATCTGGTCATGACCTTCACCGTGCACACGGTCGGGCCAATGCCGATAAGTCTACGAAGGATCTTCTGCAAGCATATCAAGCCATCGGTTATCATTGTGAAGCTATAGGTATCGCCAAAAATGTGGCTGATACAGCAAAGCACCTTTACAAAATGGTTGATGACAAGAAGGCAGCTAAAGGGAAATCACAAGATGCTATTGTTGCTGGGTGTATTTTCATCGCCTGCCGTCAGTGCGGTGTAGGTCGTACTTTTCGCGAGATCTATGCTTTAACGAAAGTTTCAAAGAAGGACATCGGCAAGACGTTCAAGATGTTGGAAAAGTTTTTCCTGGATCAACCGAAAGACACGAACAAAGGTAAGATGGTTTGGTTGCTATTCTATCTCTTGTATTGTATTAACCCCTCCTTGAAGGTCTTTCTGCACCAGCCGATGCATACAAGACAACTTCCGCGACCAGCGCTAGAGACCTTTGTGTCCGTTACTGCAGTCAACTTGGTCTCAAGAACCAACAGTTTGTCAAGGTTTCGCAAGGTATCGCAGAAAAGGTTTCTAAGGTCGTCGATCTCGCCGGTCGATCCCCTCTATCCGTCGCTGCTGCCTGCATATATATGGCCTCGCACTTATTGGGCAAGCCAAAATCCGCAAAAGATATCGCCTCAATCGCCGGTGTAAGTGATGGTACTATTCGCACTGCCTATAAATTTCTTTACCAAGAACGTGAGACTATTATCGAACCAGAGTGGATTAAGGATGGCAAGGGAAGCATGGACAGGCTCCCACAAGTCTGAATGGGTGATACCATATGATTTGGCACGCGTCTTTTGAGGCTAGAAGGTTACGGCTAGACTGCACATTTGTGATTTTACTACTCTATCTGCGTTGAACCGTTGATTCTACTTCGGTGGCTTAGGCGCATTGATATAATACATGGGCTGAAACGCATGTAATTCTCAAGCTTTTGGGGAACGCTTGATATTGTGTAGGCCCAAGAATGGTTGCGAGGGTTACCTTACACTAAGCTCGATTATCTGATCATAGCAATGAGCACATTCAGAAATGCGTGTGTGAAATTCTGATCAGAAATTTTCGCGATATCGCAGTGGATCGAACCATTTGATAATACCCAGCAGGTGGTAGTAATACACCCTAATTAAGCTAAAAGCTACAGGTTCACAACCTCTAGTCCGCGGCATAACGCAGTACAGTAATCCCAATGCATTTATTCCGAAAGCTATTCAGGTGCAGTCTTGTTTCGTCCCTGTGAGGATCATTGTAATAATCACTGTTGTTCTTTCTCCTCCATTAGTTTCTCTCTTGCCCATATCAAAGCTTTTCCTAGTAAATTTAAACCCCATTTCTTTCTCATCTTCAAGGCCTCCTTTTCTCCAAACCCAATTCCCCAAATCCTATCTCTGGGACTGGCTTCTACCAATTCTTTGTTCCCTGTAGCCAACAGCACTTCTTTCAAAGATTCTCCATCTGGGCCTTTCCCGTTCTTGAACTTCCAGTAGCTCCCCTCACGTACTATTCTCTCTCGATTCTCGAGCCATATGGCATTATCAAAGCCAGAGACAGCACGTCCGAGAGCTTTTTGTGCTCTTGGGGACGTCGACTCGAGGATCTCGACAGCGATATCTGTGTCGTTGAACAATATGGCCTTCTGGTACATCATATACCTTTAGAGATAAGCTTTTGGAGCAGCGCCAGGAATATGACATTCACCTACTGTTCTGCGCTCGAGTAAGTGATAGAGGTATCAGCAGTCACGAATGTTGATGGGTACCACTGAGAAAAGACGGCCCAGTCGGAGCCAAATTCGCGCCAGAAGAAGACATATTCTGGATCTTGGGAGTTTGACGACATCGTAGCGAATAGTGTGTTTATTGAAGAGATGCTATAGACCTCGAAATATTTCAGATACTAGCAATTCCTGTGGTCAGCCTGACGTTTATAAGTATAGTAAGTGGTTAGGCAGGCGCTACGGTGAAGAGTCATTGCCTTCGTTAGTTTTGGGACACAAAGGCCTATTGAAGACTAATAAACCAGCTCTTTGAGTACTTTGAGCTTATTTCTTCAAGAGCTCTCCCAATCAGCCAGCCTTGTAATATTAATTCGACCTATGGCCGATGAGTCTTGAAGCCTATTATGATTCAACCGATAGGTGCATAACCCTTGGCGCTATCACAATCAAGCCGTCGTGAATCAATACGCACAGGCAATAGACGGATTTGAGGGTTAATCATACGTGAGTTGATTCATCTCCCGCTTTTTAGAGCCGATGAGAATGATAAAATCACTGGTAGATTATCAGCGGCTAAAAACCAGCAGCCTTGTCTTGACATGACACTTAAATTGACTTGAAGTTACTCCGCTACTCTGTACCGAGGCTCGGAGCTCGGTCATCCCCACACTCTGATGGTTGAGCTTCATCGCATGAAAACAAGGCAAACCCATCTGATACTACTCACTTACATATCTATAACTTTTGAACTACCTATTCAATTACTTCTTACTTCAATATGAGTGGTCCAGGAGTAGGTTTTCAGTATCCTCCAATCGAGGTGACCTGGCTGAAGAGAGATGTGCTGCTTTTCGCCAACTCTATTGGAGCTACCGCTGATGAGCTGCATTTCTTATACGTATGCTATCCATTGCTCATTGATAGTGCTTGACTGACTTAGAGCTAGGAATTGCATCCAGATTTCGCAGTATTCCCAACGTACCCAATTATCCTTCGTAAGCACCTTGAATTACTAGCCGGTAGCTTTCTAATAAGTAACAGCTTTCAAAAACTCTACGCAAGAAGTAATTGACTTCTATGCTGCGCAAAAGTCCAACCCCATCCCAGGGGTTCCCAAATTCGATGCAACACGAGTACTAGATGGCCAACGCTCAATCACATTCCTCAAGCCCCTCCCTACAACATCCGCCGGCAAGACCTTTGAGCTGCGCTCAAAAGTTCTAGGTGTTTTTGACAAAGGCAAGCCAGGATCCGTAGTTGAGACACAACAAGATATCGTGGACAAGGCAACGGGAGAGAGCTATGTGAAGATGATTGGTAGCGCTTTCTATGTTGGACAAGGTAACTGGGGGGGTCCTAAGGGCCCAGCAACAGAGAACTATCCCCCTCCCAAGGGAAAGAAACCGGACGCTGTTGTAGAGCATCAAACAACTGCCGAATCGGCTTTACTATACAGGTAAGACCTCTTTCTAAATAATACAGGAGACATTAGCTCATAAAAGCAGGTTGAATGGAGACTATAATCCTCTCCACGCAACCCCTGAGCCAGGAAAGAACATGGGTTTTGGTGGTGCGATTATGCACGGTCTCTCCAGCTGGAACTTTGCTTGCCACGGTATCCTTAAGGCTATTGGAGGTAGCGATCCTAAGAATATCCGAGAGTATCAAGCTCGTTTTGCGTCTCCCGTCAAGCCAGGTGATAAGCTTATCACTGAAATCTGGAAGACTGGCACGGTAAAGGACGGTTGGGAGGAGATTCGTTTCCAAACTAGCGTTGAGGGAGGTAAGGTGTGCCTGAGTAACGGCAGAGCTTTGTTGAAGCCTGTTGATACTCCTAGCAGCAAGTTGTAGATATTACTATTCAGGTATACGATTTGTGATAGTTTAAAAATCTCAGGTCTATGAACACTTATGCCCCAAAATATCATGTGAAGTTTGTTTGGTCGTGGGTTCCCAGAACATTATGCTGTATTTTGGTCACAAAAGTGAAAATCCGGAAAAAATGAACGGAATGAATGAAAACTTCAGCAGGCTGATTAGACCCCCCTCCCACTTAACAGAAGAATGGTGCTTTTCTTGTAACATATTATCTCTTTCAATAGGGTGCAGAGTGCTGATTGTAGATCGAGATAAAAACAAGACATATCGTGTAAAGCATATTTTAGTAGCAGGTAATTTGAACTCGACTCTAGCTGATTTCGGTAGCACAACCCAATTCACCTCGAAAGAGTGCTATCGCATACGAGTGCTATCACAGTATGCGAAGTAATCTTCAACTCGTTTGATACATTGCTTTTATCCTACAGACAGAAGCATTAAAATTGTTGGCGCCTCAATAATAAGGCAATATTTTAACCTCGCTTCTGATCAAATATCTCGACCCCAAGTACAAGTCGTCTGTCTACCTCACAACACCAATTGACCCTTCCACAACCGTCATCATGTTCGCACAAACTATTCGAGCTTCGGTAGGTTACTAGTCGCAGCTTTTGATGCCATGGAACTGACCAAAGCAGCGCTCCACAATCGCCCGTGTTGCGAGACAACAGGTCGTGACAAAGCGTACTTTCATCGCCCCTACAGCCATCCGTCAAGGTTCGTCACTTTACATCCTCTCCTCAAGGCCTTATCAAGGAATTCTTTAAGGCGCCGCCTCAACGTGTCTCCGGACTCAGCAGGCAGACCTCTTGGCTAATCCCCCTTTGACAGCCGATCTTGTGCAAGACCTGTACCTTAAGGAACTGAAGGCCTACAAAGCCCCTATCGTCAAAGCCTCCGACTCCGAAGGCCAAGTACAAAAGTTTTCCGCACCAAAGACCCCTAAGTCACCCGAAGAGACAGATATCGCAAACGAGCTGAAGGCATATGAGGCCTCGTCTGTGGATGTTGAGGGCCAGGTTGAGGGAGGCGTTGTTGATTCGGGAGATAGCTGGTTTGAGGAGCCCGAGGAGGAGACTGCTTCGAAACACTAGATTTTAATAAGCTCAAGATACGGGCTATTTGATGAATGTGAGGATGGGGACGGGTTGCATGGATAGGCAGTGTATATCATAGAATGAAAGGTTGTACAGACAGAAACCATTACAAATGTGTGCTATGCGGATTATTGAGGCTTCAACTGTCAGATCTAGGTCTATAATTTTATGGTGTGGAAAACATATGTAGGTCCATCGATGTTGACCAGAAATGGAATTCGGGATACCTCTGTCTCCACTAGGTTGTTGGTGGTTCTTTCTAGCAAATAATTCCCGTTGCATTCGGCCCCCCTTCACTCACTTCTCATTTTGGTTACATCGTCTATCAAAGTCATTTAATGGCGTTAGGTGAATGCTTTTCTCGCTTGCTGTCAAGCTGGTACTAGACTAAACATGGCATCGTTTTCTCCAGTAATGGTTATGATCAGTGTATGTCACAAGCATGTGCTGCAATTTGATATCTAATCTAAATACTGGCATCAAGAAAACATGCTTTGTGTGCTGTCTTCGGTTCAATATACATACCCGGGGTTTCCTAAACAAATTCTATGCCGCCTCAGATCGCTAGTAAACCATATTAACACTGCAACAAATCATCATTTCCAAGACACTAACGCCTAGAATACAGAGCCACCATTATATCAAGTTTCTTGACAAATTTTACGGCTCTCAGAATCTCCCCTCGGATTTTTGCACCCTTTGATTATTCGTTACCTCGGCTAGAGTTATAAAGGTAATTATACAAGCATGAATTTAGGTCTAAAGTAATGCTTTAATGCTATCTCAAGTTTTCATCCAACCGGAGTGGGCCTTGTATCTTAGACTCTGTTTTATGACGGATTTACGCTGGGTTTAGTGCATGAAAATCTGTACAACCTTCGCCTTTCGATTCAGGAGAGGATTTGCTAGTATAAATGATAAAGCTTCTGTATGCATTCCAACCGCCTACTATTTTTCCATTTTGGTCCACTTAAATTTGTAGTTGAACAACGTCTGATGATGATTCTCGGGCAAGCTTGCCGGATGCTGATGTGTCGGAGAACTAAAGTCATAGAAATTCAGACGCCTGGAGCTTGGGAAAGAGATCGCCTTGATTCGCATTCTCGTGTTACTATGTAGCCAAGTACCAACCCCCCTTTGCGCCAAGTGACGGCCCAGGGGATTAGACTCGGATGGCCAGAAGAACGTCGATCGAGAAATGTCACCTCACAACAATGGATCTTGTCACCTGCCGCTTGGAGTTACATCAACATTATGGCTCCAATTGCCAAGAAGTGCACTGCATGTAATATATTCTTGAGCTTATCGCCACTAACCATGCTAATTGCACCATGCGGAGTTTTTCTGGGCGATGATATATAAATCCTCAACGTACGTCTATAAATAAGGTCATCTTCAGGTCAACTGGTTCTGCTATCATTCGTTTGAAAGTAGACAAGACCCTCCGCGACTAGTTCCTAATCGGCTTTCGAGACTTTCTAACACGATGAAGACCGTTGCATCTGTGGGAGTGGCATTTTTGGCTTCATTGTCTTAGCTACCGATGTATTGACTCCAGAAAAAATCGAAGCAGAGATCAATACCGTAGAGTACGTTTTCTCCCTATCACTCCTCTGATTACCGCTTATATCTCAGTTTGCAACGAAACCTGTGGAATTTGAACCATATTGCCAATGAGAACGGCGGAAACCGAGCTTTTGGTCTTCCTGGATACAAAGCATCATCGGACTATGTTCTTGAGCGTGTGCAGAAAAGATTCGGGAACGAGTTCAATACTTGGCTGCAATACTTCAACCATACATTTGAGCAAACCCGGGACATTTCCGTCACAGGTCCAGAGGGTGAAGATGTTTTGGTAAGAACGTTGCTCTACAATACCGCGACACCGTTACCTGGTGGCGTTACTGCTGCTCTAATTGATACACCTGTTGATGATGAGCGAGGTATGTAGACCTAGAGCACAACTGTCATGTAGAGCTAACAATTTTCCAGGATCTGCTTGTTTTGAAGATCAGTGGACGGGTATTGATGCCATTGGGAAAATTGCGCTTGTGAAACGTGGAGCCTGTGCAATTGCCGAAAAGCTGAAGCTTGCAAAGGCGCATGGGGCTCTTGGTGTAATTCTTTGGACCAATGCTCCTGGTATCCCAACCTCAGCAACTCTTAGTGCAGACAACATCGGTCTTCTCGTTCCAGTTGCTGTAATTCAACAAGATGTTGGCTTGGCTTGGAAAGCAAGATTGACAGCCGGAGAAAAGCTTACTGTGAACCTACTCGTGGACTCTATATTTGAGGAACGTGAGAGCTGGAATGTTTTGGCCGAAACCAAGGCAGGTGATCCCAATAATGTCGTCTTTCTAGGCGCCCATCTTGACTCCGTTCAAGCCGGTCCTGGTGTTAACGACGACGGATCTGGTACCTCAGCGCTTTTGGAGATTGCAACAGCGTTCCGTCACTACAAGACAATCCCCAACAAAGTTCGTTTTGCGTGGTGGGGAGCTGAAGAAAGTGGTTTAGTTGGCTCATTGTACTATACATCTACCCTCAGCGAAGCCGAGGCAGACAAAATTCGCTTTTACTTCAACTACGACATGATAGGATCGCCATTCCCTACCTACGCAGTGTACAAAAATGATGGTCAAGGAGGAGACCTTGGTGCTCAAACTCTTCTTGACTACCTAGTGGCAGCTGGAAAGCCAGCCGCCTACGGAGGATTCGGTACTTCATCCGATTATGTTGGTTTCCTCACGTTGGGTATTCCATCTTCCGGTATATTCACAGGTGCAGGAGCCCCTACCGATCCTTGCTATCACTTAGCATGTGATACTACAGACAACATCAATGTGGAGGCATTAACCCTCAATTCCAAAGCCGCGGGTTACGCAGCTGCTAAATTTGCACTTTCATTGGAAGGCGTTCCTGCTCGCAGCAAAGTCTCCATCAACCCACGAAGCAGAACACAAATTCGCAATGAGTTGGCGAAATGGAGCGCTACTGCGGTAGATGCTGCGCATGCTAAAAGCTGTTCTCATAACTCAGAGAACGTGGTCTAGATAGAGTTTGACGTAATGTTAATTTATAACTGTCAGCTGGAAAATTAAAAGCCCATATACATATCAATAATATATTCGATACTTGAAACGTCTGCCTTTCTCGTACATCATCTGTTATCAGAAGTTTCTTTTTGAAAAAACCTCTCTTATGGAGGATTAATAATCATTGAGTGCAGTCATTCAAGTAGCGGTTCCTGTCTAAACATGTCGATGATTGCTTTATACAGCATATATGACTGGTAACCCTCTCGAGGATGCAACTTGAATATAAATGTAACCAGAGCTTTGACAAAGCAAGAAGTCAATTTGCGAAAGATAAATAAGAATTACCGCCAAAATGATCTGCCCAGGCTTGGTCATATCCTCCCTCGATCATTGACATATTAAGTCATTCGATATAGTTTTAGATATCTCATAGGACAGAATACCTTATACTGTACGGTATATTGAATAAAGAGTGGGGTGTTGCCGTATAAGAAGAGCTTTAATTAAGCTTACTGTTTCAAGCTGCAAAATAGAATACAATTAATACAATACAGTATTTGCACGTTTAAATTCAACAAAGTCAATTTGCTGAGCTGCTGTGGGACTTGAGGAATAGCTGCTATATAATTGATCCCTCTCTTCTAGTGACTTTACTCCGTCTTGTAATTGGGTTTCAATGAATTCATCTCTAACCTACAAGGGATATGTTCCATCTATAGATATTATTAGTTCCACCACTGATGTAGAGGGCCAGGTATAGATACTTCATCAGAGACTGCGTACGTAACTTAACACTGCAAAAGGAAGGATAGAAGTGCCTGCACTACGAGCAAAAGACACAATACAACCTGTATAGGGAACGAGAAACTCTTCTATTTCTAGACTTGTACCTTTCTACGCTTCAAGTGTACATTGATATGTGTTCAGCAGTGTAATAGTCTTTCACTCTTTCACATCAGTAGTTACAGCAGAACTCATGAAGAGATCCATACTATAATTCCCAAAACTCAGCCTTCCACTGCTGTCATTTAAACTAACAAAGCTTTTACGGATATCATAATCTCAATGAGTCCTGATCCCAACACCCTCACCCAGAATTTTCATTCTCTCCTTTGGATGGGTGATCAGGACCATTTGAATTGTGTTTATAACAATCAAGATATGTCGTCCAGCACTTATCCATGCAAGACTTCCTCAATTCCTTCGGACCGCTCTTGCACTTGTCCTCGCAGGCGCCTCTATTGTCTACGCACCATGGTGAAGATCCTATCCAGGCGTCCAATCTATGGCTCTTTGGTGGCCACTGCCACCACTTTGGTCGCCATTTCGTCCACTTCGGCGGCTCTTCAACCCACTTCGGCTTCCAGGACGAGTCAATCTGTGTGTGTTCAACCTCACGCTTCTTGATCTCCAATCCATTGCGCTGCGCCTGCTCAGTGCTCGCTAGGGGCTTATACTCATGTAGTTCCTCCTGCGTGTGAATGTCCCTGGTGGCAACACCGTGGACTCTGTGACATTCATCGTAGTCTTTCTGGCATTTTGAAACGCAAGATTTATGTTTGCGCGTTAGGAAGACCTCGATAGAATACTGACTGGAGAAGCATTTGCGGTTACAAGCTAATTGACCTGCCTTGCAGCTGATGGACTCTGAATCCTCATATGGTCCGGTGACAACTGGATTTATAGCTGCTGTACGTGCTCGAATCCCAATTTGATCCACCTGCGACTTCTCGCTGTCTTGTTTCATCTTGTCTGCGTGGTGACTGTCTTCACTCTCATCAATGCTCCTGGCAAGTTTACCAGATGCCTTCTGAGCTCGTATGCACTCTTTGTGTATATTTTTACACTTAGAAATACAATAAGTGTTGTCATACCCGAGCTTGATGTCTGTGGGCATGTAAGGACATTCTGCCTTTTGGCCAGGTTTGACTATGCAATGATAGCATTGCTGATAGCATTTCAGACGGACTTGTTCACAGTCGGGGTTATCTATAAGGATTATTTTTGGGTTTTCCCGAGCCTCGACGCACTCATTGAATATGTGGTTGCATCTGTAAGCACAGAATAGATTCGAGGGTATGTATATCGTGGTATTCTGAGGAGGGTAAACCCATCTGTGTTCCCAGGTCTTGTAGATACACTTGAGGCAAGGTGATAGGCATATTTGATGCTTTGCTTCGCAGCTAGAGTACTTTGTGTCTGTGGTGGGCGAAGAAAAGTCTCCGGATAGGATGGTGGCTATAGTGCGTTCCTCAATAACGGAGGGGTTGATATTAGGCTGATCGGAGGAGGTCTCTTCGGTCTCGAAAAAGGACTGATCATCTTTATTTTCTCCTATGTTTTTAACCGCTTCCTCAGCAATCTTCTCGCCCTCCTCTAAGGAGTTGAAGCAGCCAAGGTTCTTCAAGTTGTCCACTTTGTTCAAATCGTCTTCACACAGAGAAGTACACGCCAGAAAGCCTTCCAGACCACCGGTAGGTTCGCATTTCTCAACGCCACAGTTCTGTCTAATATACCCACAGCGATCCAGGCGAGTACTACCAGCCTGAAAGGGGGTTGGTGCACATATTGCTGTCGTTGCGAGAAAGCCTACTACGGCCAACGCTGTGCTTGTTAGTCTCCATAGATGAAGAAATGAGATCATGAACATACATGTGGTAGGAATATGCATCTCGAAAACGATCTCTGTGACAGCTTGCCACCTTCAGAGTTTGCTTGGGATGATGGTGAAGGGAAAAGGGCAAAAGGGAATACTGAAAGTTGACGACAAATAAACACATTTGAAATAAGCGTGCTGAGCACATTTGCTCTGGAAGATCCACTCTTCACCGTCTGAAATTGTCAATAGCTCCTCGATTGAACGCATGTGATATTCTATTGTGCCTTATTCCTCTCTAGTATGAGAGATATTATTTAGATGCGAACGAACTGTTCGGTTTACTTTAATAGCTCAGCGCCAGGAATGCCGAGCAATTAAAGTTTCGACTTCAAGCTGTACCAGTAATGCAGAATTTTATTAAATGTCTCGCAGATTTGGTCTATCTCAGTGTGTAGTAATGTGCTACATATTTAGCTAGAGTTTAGTAAGGGAGGTGGGAGACTAACTACAAACCCACGCAAAATAGGGGGCTTTAGCGAGAAGCTAAGCCTAGGTCTTGTGATACTACTTCCACCTAAGTTCAGCACGACGGCTTGTTGAACAGCGCGGAATTTTTGGATTATGCTATGACATCACGAGAGTACGTTGGTCGAGATTTGCTTCCATTTTGATTTATCAATTCATGACTATGGTATCTTCTATCCAATGCGGCACTGCTTTGCCAGACCCACACACCGTCGCTATGCTATGCCGAATTCTTAAAAATATGCTCCTTTTTAACCCATCATGATAATCGTTTGATATCGTAAGTATTCGTTAATCCTGATTAATACATCCCGTCCATTCCGGCCAAGCTCATACTCCATACAATGCTCTACGCCAATTCATCATCATCGTCTTCGTCCCATCCTAGGGCTTTGTAAATATCGTCTTTTGTATCTGCAGCTCTCTGCCTGTGTGCAGACTCTGCTTTCGATTTAGTGTTCTCCTTATTGTTACTTGCAAATGATGCCGGATGACTATGTACAACTGTTTCTGTTCTTTTCTTGATTGGAGTTTCCTGAATCTCCTGGTCTACGAGCGAGTTTGATGTGTGTCTAGTAACTGAATCTGGAACAGTGCCATATTTCTCAGTAGAGGCAGAGTGACGTTGCTGTAAAGGAGATGAAGGAAGGAATGTACTGTAGTCTGCTGTTGGGACAGCTAGCAGGCTATGTGGGTGTTCCGTTACGATGGTTTTGCGCGAGGGTGTCGCCTGTATCGAATCACCACACTCCTGTATAGGTATGCCTAGCATGTCATTTGAGCGTTCTGCAACCGATGATGATCTACGTGTGGGTGTGGCGTGGATCGTAGAATGCAAAGGATTTCTGAAACTCTCTGCTCGAGGTCTGATGATTGATTGTGGGATCCTAGGTGCGCTCGACGGGGGATTAAACGCATCTATCTCATCCGCCATCCTGGGTAAAGTCGCACGCTTGGAACTCCCAATCATATCTTTCTGACGATTTGCTTTAGGAGTTGCTGTGATTTGTACGCCCTCAAAAAGTGGGTTACGAACAGGCTTTTTCGATTCTAGTCCGTGTTAGTAACATATAAATATGGAATCATACATAGGACTTACTTCGTCCTTGTGGGCCAGGTAAGGCTCTTCTTTGAGCAGTTTCCGCCAGTGATTTCCCAGCCAGTTCTCGATTCGGCTTTTTGATTGCTAGGATTGCCTCCTTAAGCTCTGCATCTGCCTTTGCCTGTTTTATGGCTCTGGAATTGGGGTCGGGCGCAAGTCTTTTCATATCGACTTCCCGCCTTGAAAAGTGCTTGGATGCAAGGATTCCGTTTCTATCTTTATGTTGCACTTTTAGGTCGGCTATTGGTATACCTGAAAGTGAAGGTGCTTCACTGCCTTCTCTTTTCACTGGATCAGTTGCGGAGCGCATCAAGCCTGGTGGTTTAATATGCCCAATTGATCCACTTCTGCGTTCCCGATCATCAGTCAAGACTCGTTGAAGGCTCCGACTGGGCTTTGCAAGAACCGCTCGTTTGGTCGCTGCTCCAGGCTTGGAGATACTACCGGAAAAGCTGGCAGATTTGGGTAACTTCGGTAGTGAAGGAGTTGCATTAACGGGGCCTCCTAATTTGATATTTATGGCCGCACATCTTTCTGGAAGTCGGGATGAGAAGCTATAGTACGTTAGTCAGGGTAAACATCAAGCTAATGGGTTCTTACAATGGGCCGATTATATCAACACAGAAGTCTCTAAGGATATTATCGGTATATCTCTTTGCACTGGGCCCGATAAGTTTTCCTTTAGTGTCAGATGGGGTTTCAACAGGCGTTTCAACAGCGAAGTCAAGTGACTGCCAAATGCATAGGCGGTCCATATGGACATCTATAAGCGTATTTAAATGAGATGTCTTCTTTGTCTTAGCAGGACTTTCTTTCGAATTCTCGGTAGAAGCTGCTGGTAGGCTATTAGGGAGGCTTCCTAATGTATCGTCGGAAGTCGCTGCCAGAGGCTGGAGGGCAAGAACTTCGAGAATGATGATCATTTGGAGCTGTGTTTCTCGAATTCGTAGTTGCGCAATACGTGATTTTGTGATTTGTTCTCGGCAGCTTCCTGGGGCACCGGTTTCAGACTCATCATCATAATCTGCCCACCATTTCCTTATAAGCCCATCTTCCAGTGCATAGAGGCCATTCTTCCCGGGCTTCATCTTTTTGTTAGCTCTTTTTTTCTTGCCCTTAGTATCCTCAGCGCTGTCTTCATGCATATCAATATCGGAAACACATTTCGGAAGCCCCTCCTTGTATTTTTTCTCAATAATATTGGTGGATAAGATGATACTTTCGAGGAAAGTAATGTATTCGTTCATATCAAGGGTTGCATCATAGTCCAGATGGAAAGCTGCGCGTGCTCTTGATAGCGGTCCCTTAGCAAAGTATGCCAATGAAGCCTTTACCAGTCAGCTTTGAGCCATTAGTGATTAAAAGAACCAACTTACTTTAGATAGATAGAGAGTTTCAAAGTAGTGATTGCGAACAGTTTCGAATATTTCTGTGGCTGTAAGCTGCGTAGATATCCCATCTAGGGGCGGCTCATAATCTAGCAGCTGCGGTTTAGGCTGTGATTGTGAAAGTGGCATATGCTCCATTAAATTTGAAGATTCTGTAGAAAGGGCGTTGCAAGGACGCTTCACCATTGACACAACAGCATCAATGGCTAGTCGTTTCCTCTTGCTCAGCGCACTGGAAGCTGCGGGTACTAGGGGGACAATACTAGTTCCGCCAGATCCAAAGCCTTTCTCCATTGCCTTCACTTCCTGCCTCGAAACCACTGCAACGGCCCGCAACTGTTGTATATTCACCCAAGATCCAAGCTGACAAAGCACATAAAGTCCGCGGTCCTGTCTCTCTACAGCATAGAGTGTCAATCCATCGTCTAACCTTGCTATTAAGACCATTGGTTCATTCCCCATTCTCTCTTCTAAATCCAAAATCTTGACGTCAGTCTCGAAAAACCGCGAATTGGGAAGTGGGCGAGAAGAGGCATTTAGATCCAGAGATGATAGTGGCAGATGGGACCTAGGCAATAGAAGTAGCGGCTGTAGTGTTCGGAACCGGGCAGAGCCTTTGGCTGGATACGGCTATCTATGGTCAATCAATGCTCAGAAGACTTTGGTGGGTGTTCGCACTTTTACAGCAAAGGGATCTTTTAAAAAGTCCTCTGCTATCGTAACATCCCTCCTCCGCTTTTTGCTCCCGTTTCCCAGAGCATTGTCGCTGTTGAGAGAACTCTCTGATAGTGGTGTGAGAGTTTGACGCGTGTGGGACGCGTCTGAAGCGGGACTAAACATAGCACCGAAGTATTGATAAGTCTAACATGAGGCCATAATATGATACATGAACCTGAGTAGCTTTATATGTGCAAATGGATGCTGTTGGTATTCAATGCTGGAGTTCTGAAATAGAGCGTTGTGCACGCGACGTGGACCAGGTAAGGCTACGCCGAGGATCACTTTTCCACTTTACATACTTTGGTGCTAAATCGTGCCAAGACATCTTGATCTTGATCTTGATCTTCATGAGGATTCACATGCTCCTCCATCTTAACATCTTTATATCTTCGAATTCTTCGGAAAGGCTCATGTAGTGCAAGTCATAATCAAGTCTTTAGCATTCGAAAGAGTTGAACGCCTTGCGCCTTGCGGATCTTCTTGCAGTTGATATCCTGCCACCCATCGTTCACTTTCCTTGGACCATCCTCTATATGCTTTCATAGAGACATCATGACTTTTACCATCAAAACCTAAGTATCAAGCCCACTTCAACGTAGACTTATTGCATTGGACAATCATACGTGATAAACAAGTAGCTGGTGATCTACCGAAATATACTTCTTGGGTAGTAAATGACACTATAACGTAATTACGCATTGAATCTTCTTCCTAGCTTCGTGGTGGAAGGCCTCATACAGTTTGATTAGTGGATGACCGGTATTTGGTATGTCTAGCCCCTACCTATCGTGATACTTACCTGAGTATTTACAGGACGAACTTATTCCTTTCATATCAAGCTAATAAATAGTATTATGTCTCGCAGCACATGTATATCATGTCCATGGCGTCGTAATTTTAAAAATCCTACTTCAACTCAATTTAATTACCTGTTGCTAACACCACCACCACCACCAGCAACAACAGAATCTAGCCCTTCATTTCGGTCCGCATCTGGTAATTCATCGCCGGCAGAAGTCCAAGCTCTTGATTTCACCTGAAGCTTGTATTTCATGCCGAATGCCTTGAAATGGTGCTGGTTGTGGCTCACCAGCAGCCTATCGCAGTCGCTGCCAGCTCTCCATTAAAGGGCGTCCGGAGCATGTTACCGTCCTGTCATCCAACGATATCCAGCTGGCCCATCCCTCAGTGGTGCACATGCTTGAAGCTTGCATATCAAATTGCATTCGCCACTGTGGCGAGTACGCGTCCATCCGAAAGTGAAGCTGGGCTTCCCGGAAGTAGGCAGCGCGGGGACCACCAAGTCTCACGAAGAAAATCATAAGAGTGTTAACAGATCATACTTTGTTGTGCAGAACCAAACTTTGCCTCTCTTTCCCATCCGCTGCAGACAGCTTCTATCCGTGCAATTGTTCATTTGGCCATCATCATCATCATCATCATAACCTCCCTGACCTGTGATCCCCCCCGATAAGCTTGAGTTTAACGCACTACCAAAACCCACTCCAAGCTGGGCAACCAATAGCGCTACATTGTTGAGCCTCACCACCATCGAACTTCACTCAGCAAAGACGACCTCTTTCGTTCGCTCGAGCATTCTTCTGGTTGATATTCCCTTCGAGTGCTCGGACAAGCCGAGATAAACTTCCGAGACCCAGAGTCTCCCAGGAACCATTGCTGTAATACACGCCCCCGCCCCCTGTCACAGCGAGAAGCAAGGTTAGGCCATCCGCTTCAGCCATGCGCTAGAGCAATTTACTGTTCACCTCAAAATCCATCATGGTTGATATCTCTCCTCGCGGCGTCAGATTCCATGCGGACCTGGACAATCCAGTAGATATAGACATCAAATCCCCCAGAGTTATGGAGCGTCCTCATGTCCAAACAATCGACTCAGCTGAGTCGGGCTCCTCTGCAGATTCGCAGGATCTCGAAGCGGTCGATTCCCGACATCCTGAGCATGCTGGCTCTTTCACCAATATAGAGCCGCGCCCTCCTATCATTACCATGAACAGTATGAGCTCTAGTGTTCGCAGTCAGCCTAATGGAAGCAATGCTCCTTACGGCGTCAGCTCTCCTCTTAATGGCGCCTCTAGACCACAACGACCTTTAGGACCGGCCCGTACTCCTTCCAACACCTATGCGCCAGCTCGACGACCGACCCAATCTCCATACGTATCTGCCGCAGACCGCAATCGATCGGGTTCTACATCGAGGTTTCGTTCGTCAGACCCAAATGCCTCATACCGTGCACAGGAGAAAGCATACATGCAGCGTATACAGCAGGACCAGCCCACAGAATACTTCGAGCCTTACACGCCGAGCATAGGATATGGGACAGGGTCAGACAGTGAAGATGACTCGGTTTCTGATGCCCATTTCGATAACGATCCATCCAGCTTTGACCAAGAAACCCTTATGTTCTACGGCAATGATGATATCCAGCCTACGGAGGAGGATCTGAGAGATCCGGCAAATAGAGAAAGGCTAGAATGGCATGGCATGCTTGCCTCTGTATTAACTGGTGATGTCGTAAGACAGGAAAAGAAACGCTTGATTGGCGCATCAGACAAGCAGGGAGAAAATATTTACACCGAAATTTGGCTTGGACTTCGATCCAAAATATGCGGACGCACACTGGCTGCTCAACGAAGGATCATGGAAGATAACCGGGCTACACTCGACAACCTACTGGATGAAATCGTCAGGTTTGAAGTGCAAGGAGAGAGTGAGGCGGGAAAGCCCCCCATCGACCAAGTGCGAGACGTTGTAAAGAAAATCGAGAAATGCGAAAGCCTTTACCCATCACGCACCGCCCTGGAAGCTGCAAATAAAATAGCAGCATCCCCTCAGTATCGTGCCACTTGCGATGCTGTTGTATCGTGGCACAACACAACGGAACTCATCAACACCGAACTGAATATTTTGCAGAGTTGGGTCGCAAATCCAGAGTTGGACTTTAATAAGAAAATGGATGTTTCGCCAACGGAACAGAGACTTTCTGACGAAGCATCGTTCATAGAACGGTTATTAAAACAAGACGGCTTACGGTCATTGCAGGGTGATAAGAGTATACTTCTCGGAGTCGCTAAGGTCATTTTAAAAGCAAAGAGCACTTTGATAGAAAATTCGGAAGCCTTCGCCAAGCGCCATCTCCCACCGTATATTGAAGAGCTTTTGACTCTCATTAACTTCCCGTCACGCCTGATCGAGGAGATTATTAGGGTGCGTTTGCAGTATGCTCGGAAAATGAAGGAATCGGCTCAGAAGAATGGCATGATGATGGACCAAATGATCACACAATTTCAGATTTTACTGAAACTTGGCATTCAAATCAAGCAGGAGTACATGATCATCTGCCAACCTGAAGCTGGCTGGGATCTTCCTCCGTGTATAGATGAATCCTTCGATCAAGTAGTGCTCGATGCCTTGAAGTTTTATTTCAAAATGCTGAACTGGAAACTTGGTGGTAACAAGAACACCTTCAAAGAGGCAGAAGTTCTGGAGTCGGAATGGGATTTTTCGAATGAGATTGGTCGGCATCTTCAAGGTGGAGATGTCGAAGTAGCAGAGCAGTTCACCTCACTTACTCATAAAGCCTTTCATCGATTAAGCCAAACATTCGAAAAAGAGCTGCATCGAAAGCCACAGGAAACTGCAGCAGAAATGACAAAACGGTACAAGCAAAGTTTGGACTCCGTTCGAGTCCGGCAGCGCATGTTGCAAAGATTCTCAAGAGTTTTGAGCGATCGCTTTGAAAATTCCACCGATTTCAGTATTTCCTTACAAAGGAACGGATTGGAATACTTGTACTCCCGACTTATCGAAACTGGCCACTTTCTTGTTTACACAGCAAGTATAGAGCACGATGGAATCTTCTTGATAGCGTCTCCCTCGTTATATAACCGGCCGCAGGACATACAGTCAATTCTGGGAACCTGTTACCATTCAGAAGAGATGCTGGAGGATCCCACGAACCCATATCTTCTAGTGCTTCGTCCAGAAAATCAAATACCTTGGGATGGTCGACAAGTTGACGCTAACATCAGAGAGCCATCCACTGATGTCAAAGTCGGCCATTTGCGGCTGATTGCAGATGGATCTCAATCTAGACTAGCAAATGCTCGACTGGCATTTCTTGAGTCTATCGACATGCATCTAGATATGGTTGTTGAACAGAGGTCGAACCTCAAGAAGGTTAATTTGAAGTTAACAGAGATCAAAAGGGTTGTTTATAAATTGTCTAATCTGATCATGGACAGCGTGGAAATTGTTCGGAAACAAACAAAGGGCCTAGAGTGCCACGAACTTATCCAAACTTGCTTCGTTTTTGCGACAGAGTTCGGACAGCGATCTCTATTATACATGGACCGAAACCGCAAGCAGATGAACAACATCAAACTCACAAAGCTGGCCTTAGATTGGGTCAGCTTTGTTTGTGACGACTGCAATGCTACAGATCGGAAAACCTTCAGGTGGGCTGTTATTGCCTTGGAATTTGCGATGGTCATGACCCAAGGACAGCACATCTTGGCCCTTGGTGAAGATGAATACTCAAGACTTCGTGCTAAGGTAGCGGGTTGTATGTCTCTTTTGATTTCACATTTCGACATAATGGGCGCAAGGTCTACCATAGCGGCTCAAGCCGAGAAGCAACGGATTGAGGCTTTGGCCGGCCAATTCAGAAAAATGGACATGAGCCGAATGTTGGATGACGAAGAATCCGCTAGGTATGTACGTGAGCAAAGACTAGAACAGCTGGCCGAGCTGGATGACGAGCGGAAGGAAAAGGAAGCTGAGAGGCAAGCACTGGGTCGAGTATTGGAGGAGTCAAACGAGGCAGATCGCTCGCTCACGTACTTGTCATCTTCTGCGTCTAATGTGAACATGCGCTGGCAACAGGGCCAATTTGTTGGCGGCGGCACCTTCGGTTCTGTCTACGCTGCGATCAACTTGGATTCCGGTCATTTACTTGCCGTTAAGGAGATCCGCCTTCAGGATCCTTCTCTCATTCCAACTATCGCTGGCCAGATTAAGGACGAAATGAACGTTCTCGAGGTTCTGGATCATCCCAATGTAGTTTCTTATCATGGTATCGAAGTCCACCGTGACAAAGTCTACATCTTCATGGAGTATTGTTCAGGTGGATCATTGGCTGGGCTTCTTGAACATGGAAGGATTGAAGATGAAACGGTCATTATGGTGTATGCACTGCAACTTCTTGAGGGTCTTGCCTACCTTCATGAAAGTGGCATTGTGCATCGCGATATCAAACCCGAAAGTGAGTATTCGCTAGAATATATCCCTAAGGAATTACCTTGCGACTTGAGACTAACTAAAGTGTCCAGATATCCTCCTCAATCATAACGGCATTATCAAATACGTAGATTTCGGTGCTGCAAAGGTTATTGCCCGTCAAGGTAAAACCTTGGTCGCTGCTGGTTCCAAAGCTCCGCTACAAGGTGCGCCGAACAAATCAATGACAGGAACTCCAATGTATATGTCCCCAGAGGTCATTAAGGGTGAGAATCCAGGACGAGCCGGAGCCGTTGACATATGGTCTCTCGGATGCGTAATTCTCGAAATGGCAACTGGCCGAAGACCTTGGGCATCACTCGATAATGAATGGGCGATCATGTATAACATTGCCCAGGGCAATCCACCGCAGCTGCCATCAACAGATCAGTTGAGTACTCAGGGTATCGACTTTCTCTCCAAGTGCTTCATCAGAGACCCAAAGACTCGAGCTTCTGCCGCAGAATTGCTCCAACATGAGTGGATTATGGCCATCAAATCACAAGTCTCCATCGAGCCTGGAACGCCCAGTGAGAGCGGCTCTTCTACCAGGGGAAGCATCGCTTGAAACACTCTTCCATAAACAACTTTCACTTCTTGTATCTATTTATTTACCGACTGATTCAGTTCTCTATCAAGGTGGAGACTTCTTTTCTTTGTTTTAGCGCAGCATACGGAGCTTTGGAGCATACGGGAAGCATTGGAGTCACGTTTTGGAGTTTCTTCTCTTTTTCTGTCCCCAATCCTCCTTTTTGGGTTGGTTTTGCTTGTAAGATTGCGGATGGTGGCATTGGCGGTTCCTTGCATGTTGGGTTCTCTTTGGCTCACACTTGCATCGATGAATACCCCTAGAATAAGAGGAGCAGATATATACGGGCGTGGTGGATGTAGGGATATATTATGATGCTTTATAGAAACTTAATGAAAGATGGCATAATGCTCGGAAAACTTTATTTTGACTCCTGATTACTATGGATTAGCTTAATGTTCGCATGGTCGATACCCTTAACCGCTGGCGTGGCTCATGGCCATGGCAGCTATAACATCTGAGAACCCCCCTGTGATAGGGCATATGCTCGAAACAGAGAGACATGATCTGACAGCTAGATGGGATGTAGCAGGATATAGATTGTTTGGTTAATACATATACGATGTGCACAACTAACATGCACTGATCCCTTGCTGAGCCACGCTCCCTGACATTATTCATGGAGCATGCCTCGATCTAAGATCGTTTTTAGCTGCTTCCTAGTCCCAAGCACTTTTCGAATTGATGTGAATGCCTTGCTCCGATTATGTACGGGCAACTTGCAGGTCGCAATGCCACCAGCTCAGCCGGTAGATGCCCATGCCTTGCGAACCCAGCCCAAACCTCAAACTCCACCATACCATGCACCGACCATAACCAAGCCCCGAAGAAACTCATCAATCGCTATCATCTCCATTATCCATTGCCTCATCCTCCACCAGTCTCTGTTCCTCCTCAATCTGTTCGTCCAATGCTAACCTTGCGTCTGCCTCCTCCTCTCCTTCCTCCTCATCTTCCTCCTCACTCTCTTCTTGTACCTCCTCCTCATCCCCTTCATCTTGTTCCTGCTCTTGGTCCTGTTCGTGGCCTAAGGTATCCTCTCCAGATGGCATCCCATCGCTGTTGTCCCTCCTTGCCTTCTTAGCCTTTGGCTCCCCATCCTTGTTCTCCTTTGCACCCTCGTCACCTTCTGCTTCTTCTCCTTCTGCAGTTTTGCTTGGAGTTTTATCCGCGGCTAACTTCTTGCGATATGCGTTTCGTTTATCGGCTTGTGTTTCGTTGAATTCTGTTATTTGGTCAGTCACACCATTCCCCATCCTCTCGTCATAGCCTTAACTGCCCAAAGGTGAAGGATAGAAAAGGTAAACGAACTTGCGAGTTCAGCTTCGAGTCTTGGTTTAAAATCACCGAATTCAAGATCATCGAGTGCTTTTAGGACATCTTGGGGCGAGATTGTTTTGCGGCCCGAACTTGCAGCATTTTCGTTTGCTCTATTATCCACAGAGGGCCCATCAGCATGCCGATTTTAATGATATGAGCGTAGGAGAGAGCACATACGTAGAAGCAAGATAGCTAACAAACACCGTCGCGCTTTTTGACATAGCCATCATGGCATTACTCTGTATCTGCGTATTTGCCGGCAATACCCCCTTTGCTAATCTTGTTACTATGCTTTTGGGTAGATTCAAATCCTGTTAACACTTCGTATCAGTCCTAGTTCCCCTTCAAGAAATTGTATACAACTAGTTTGAGTGTCGTTGTGCTAGAGGTAGGTGGGGACGGGGGACGAGAAAGTACCTCGATGTTTATTCCCTCCTTAGGAAGCGTTTCTTTCGCGGGCGTTCCCTCTTCGCCCTCGCCGAGTTTCGACACGTCGCTTTTCCGGGGTGGCATGTTGAAGGATCTTGGTAGGTATGCAATTGAACGGTCGAGGAAGTTGGCCTGTTGAGTTTATGGGAAGATTGGGCAAGATTGATCTACTTTGGGAAAGCGGTGAGCAAGTCCATTGATGACCTCTGGTATAGAAACTCGATATTGTAACTTTTGCTATGTAGTATTCGAAATCCAATGGGACGGTTGATGCTTTTGATAACTGACAGCAAGAGCAGAATAAAGGAGAGGTGCAATTTGAAGACTTTGACAGATCATGAATATGTTAAATTGGGCAGGATAAGGAGGATTTATCTATTAAGCGAACAAAAAAAGGGGGAACGTCTGATGGCTGCTTGTTTCATGGCAAACATTGTAATGATTAATCGTCAGTTTCAAACAATCTCATAAGCGGCTCAGTCTCTTTGTGGTTTTTATGTGGTGAAAAGTCTTAGATTGGTGGCCGCTGTGGACGCATGCGCCATACAACTGGACATGGTAGAGATATTAGGCACCTGATCTTGGGAATATTATGTTCACATTTGCTTGCACAAAATGCAGTGAGGAGAACTCATTCATATTGGTATACTATCATAAAACGATATGCTTGTTTCCAGCAGTTGACAAAGTCAACAAAATCCACAGTTCTTCGTACTACTACAGGCTCGCCTGAGTTGCGTGTAGGTCTTAAGCCATACTAAGGGGTATATACATCCAGCCAAGACAAAAGAAAATGCGTTTATGCCACGTCCCAATACCCTATGCGCTTTTATGCGCCACATATAGAAGAAATTAAAGCGTGATGAGTCGTGTCTATACCCCATCAAAATCCAGAAGTTTTGTAGCCCAGCAGTCATCCTTCTTCCTCGAGCTATGCAATAGCCCGCCCAATACCATTCGTTTCCTTATCCCATGCGTAATCCAGTTCCCAAGGTCTCAATTGCGATTTCGACTTTGGTCTTGGAGAAAGGCCGCCACCTACTCCAGATACTCCATCATATATCGAAGTACCGGGCGAGCTTTGATCTACGTCGCCCTTTGATCCACGGTTGAAGTCTATATCGGTGTCGTTCCAACTGTAGGATACAGGGGCTGGCATTTCTAATATAGGCCCTGTGGTAAAGCTGCGAGTACTTCTAGCACTCATACTGCTCTTTCTGCTCTTCGTTCGTTCATGTCCAGGTGGAGCTTTCGATAAACGTGAGCTTTGCCTTTTTGGAACTGGAATAAACGGTACAGCACCAGGAACGGTTTCATCGGTGAGTCCAACTCTTGAGTTTGGTGCTCTTGCTATGAAGTCAGGCTGTGGGATCATTGCAGCCGGTGGATGTTGGATTGGTAAAGTGTTCCATGTCCATGGACTTGAGGGAGATTGTTTGAGAGCAATGGAGTCGATGCTGAGTCCACGAGGGGTATGGGGTGTTGTGGCTCCGAGAGCAGGACTTTGCTTCTGCTCCCTCCATGATTCGATCTCCTCATCATTGATCGGAGTAACGCCACGATGGTCACGGAATGGGGATTTGCCTCTTCTGTATCTATATGTAAGGCATATTGCCAGGGAGATGAGTATAAGGCCTACAGATCCGAGAACAGTGGTAAGGATAATAATCAGGTTTCTTTGTGCGATAGGCATGTCTTCTGATTTTGGTTCAGACGAGTCAGGGCTCGCTTTCGAAGAATATTGCAAGTCGCTAGCACTACTGTGGGTAACAAGGAGGTCGGTTGGGGTGGAAGATGAAGGTCTGGCTGAAGCGGATGCTGTAAGTGTAGAATTGGAAGAGGTGGAACGAGGTTCGGATTGTGATAACGCCGGCCCCGGATTCGAATTTGGAGATTGTTTTCTGGTCTGTTCTGGTTCGTGTGTAGCTCTTACTACCTTCAACCCGGCCAGTGGGTCGTTGAGCTCTTCAATATGATCCCGACGAACAGGCTGGAGGGACAGAGCACCAGGCTGCGCAATGACTAAAGCTGGCAGACATAAAACCCATATCATCCACACATATCGAGCACCCCTCATCTCCGTAAAATAGAGCTTGGGCGAAAAGTGGTAGAAGTAGAATCGCAGCTTAATACATGTCTATGGCTGTAACAGAGGCACAACACAGAACTATCCAGTATGAGTTGCAGAAGATAAACGATGGGAGCGAATGTAAAGAACAGAAATGCTTTAAATGTGGATAACTTCAAAGTGACCAAGTGATCCTAGAACAGACCAACAAAGTGCACTTCTCAAGTAGACGTCGCGAGCGAACAGTCGAAGAAAAGAGGATTTGACATCGACAGGGTAAAGCTCTAATATAAGGATGCACGCGGCACTTGCCTCACCATCCCGCAATCCACCGCTGTATCTTGGACATTGGAAATATACAAGGATGGCGATGGGACTGATTGGAAATAAAGCTCCGCGTCACTTTTCTGTTTCTTTTGTTTCTGTATTTCTGGGGCCGTAGAGTGGTGGGGTGCCACGACGAAGCTAGGCGGTGTCAAAGTGAACGAGCCCCTTGCAGATCCCCAGCTCTGCAAAAGATGACTGGTCATAAAGGAGACAGCGTCGTCGGCCCCTGAGTCCATCTCGGAGACAAGTCGTCACAGCGAATGGCATGGCACCGCGCACCCTGCACGTTGAAACCCTGAGCCGAAAACGTGTCTTCCCCCGGCCGTATTCCCTGACTGTTGAGTTAAAGTGACTTCCACTTCGTGGCTGATCCACCGTAGAGTGTAAAAATTCAACTGTAAACCTGCTCTGCCTGCACGTTTCCGGTGCTACTGTGGCTGTATCTTGGAGGTTAGCACAACACCTGGATCTTAGGAGGCCAGGCCAATCCAACAGCAGAAGTGGCCAACAGTTCTGCAATATTGGCACACTCGACAAGTCACCACGCTATGCCCAGCACTACAGTGCGCGCCATCAGTACTACTGTAGTCATCAACAGGTTTGGTGATACTAGTAACCGTCGAGAGGGGGAGGTCCAGAAGATTTGTGACTAGGCTCTCCTTGATGAAATCTATGGATCAGGAAACGGAGAAGAGGAGCGGTGAAAGTTTTCAAGCTCACGCTACTTTAGCACCATCGCCGGGTAGAATTAGTTCCTTCTATGAAGTACCTGTATGTGAAGTCATGAATACATCTGATACTATAGGAATGGCCTCGCCACAGGTATTATTCGTAAAACTGGAAACCTGGCCACGATGCTACTACATTCAAGAACATAGCAGCGAATTAGAACCTGGTCATTAAACGGGCATGATCTATCCCCACGATTACGACGCTGGTATATCTCGACAGACAGTTTGTGAGATATAGACTAGGGATTCAGCTAGAGAACAAAGTACAATCGATATCAGCGGTGTAGGTACTGTAACACTGGTACAATACCTCTTCCGCTCTTTGCTAGGCGGAGAGAAATGCTAGGAAATCCTGCCGGCTCAGTTTTGCTTCAAACTCTATCTACAGTACAGTAGTGTCGTGCTTGGGACTCCATACATCAGGTGTTTTACAGGCCTTAATACATCCTAGTGCCAGAGACGCAATCATTCGCGTTATCTGAAGTCATTTTTGATTTCGGACGACCAAGAGATATGTAAAAAAAATCCGGTCAGCCCCTTGCAAAAAGTCATATCTCGGAGATTATAACATAGCAGGCATCATACCTTGGAAGATCTACCACGGTCAATGTTAGTTTCACACAGACCTCAAACGCTTGGGGCATCAGCAGGAGGGGCAGGTGATCCATTTTATATTTCCCGATGTCTTCAAAGGCGTAAATCGTAATCCGGATCGCAGTCGTGCCACCAAAGGCGGTCTTAACAGAGAAGTGTTATTTGCTTCTCACGACCTCAAATCAGATGTTGCTCCGTCTGAATGTTCTTTGTGTAGTACTCGGCAGTTCAAATGTTATCATCTCACCATATTATCATCTCAATCTCTCGATAGGCACAATACGTAGCCAGCCTATGGAGTACGGTACTCTTCTTTCACTGCAACATTATGGCCGGAGGATCCGAAGCACGCTGGTCGAGGTGTCATTTACCAATATAATCCACCCTCAACTGATCATTTTTCATCCCACGCTCCAATACAGTAATGGTCCGCAGGCCTTCTCGATGTCCATTCCGCTCCGTGAATAGTTGGTCCTGATTACCCAGCCTTTATCCAAAGTTACATGAACTGGCACATGGACATTAAGCTTCCTATCCTGCAACCACCAGCCACAGCATAGTTTTGTTTTGAGCTCAAAAACGTACGTGAGATCGCTGAGGTTGGTTTGACTGGCTTAAACGCATCCTGGCCAAGAGCAAGCTGTGCGTAGCGGGGGGGGGGACCCCTTCCCTCTCCAACCATTCCAACCCCTCTTCTCACCTCGAAACACTCCCAATATCCCATTCTCGTCCCGCGCACATACACACACCAGCACTTGCGCAAACATGCACAGCTGAGAAGCCACTGGGAATCCACACCGTCTCTATTACTAACAGCCCCCAACCAAAAACCTCGTAAAAGTATCCATCGTCTTCATTCCACATGGCAGTGGCGTTATCGCGCCTCAACCGCACCTCCACCAGCGCCAAACCTGCCCTCTCATCATCTCTGATTAAGCAAAACTATCACGACGCAAGGGAGAAAGATGCGGTCAAGCAGATCTGCTTCTGTGTATGCACATGTATGCAAAAATGCTGTCCAAGACCTCAAGTCTATGGTAAGATGTAAATGGGATCGACCGCCATGCAGACGGGGCCGATGTTTGAACCAGGTACGAAGGATTGCATTTTTGGGGGCGTCATTATTCAGATGTTGATGTGTTGTAAAGACGGGCTATATGGAGTTAGTCTTCAGTGGAATTGGTCTGACTCGATGTATGACTTGCGTTGAGACGGCCGTGGGAAAGTGTGATAGAGGTGCAGTTGGCAGCGGTTAGTAGAGTTCCCGTCTGTGCGCCTCTATAATTGGTAGAAGCGGTGCATGTAGAATCCGGATTATGAGATATTCTTGAACATTCTTACCATTCCATAGAGGGAAACTGGAAGGCCAACTTTAGAAGCTCTATTTTCAGAGCCTTCTGTGGCCTGATGCTTCTGTACATGTTATATTTTCGAACATTAATCGCCCTTCCTTGAACATCCCAGCCACGCACGAGTGGCCGAGCTTTGTTAAACGAGGCTATTAGTGCAATGCGGAACAGGAGGACCACTTGATTACACTGATCCGTACTGTAGCAAGGCCAATGTGCCTGTGCAGTGTTGCTAGATGAGACAAGACCATAGGCATAAACTATATTTTCAATGTGAAGAGTTACTATATTCTAACTAACACATCTTCTACCATGGTAGAACTGAACCAGTCCCGGGGCGGAAAGCTACCTACTTCTCTAGCTGCTCTTCAGAATCTCCTCTCTAGGTTTCAAGTTGAACGGGTATGACTTCACTTTCTCGCCAATGTTTCCTCACATTGTATCAAACTACTTGGTATACGGAAGATATTCCCCGGCATAAGCTCGGGGTGCAGCTCAGATGAGCGGAGACACGAAATCCCCAGTCTGTGACGTTTTGTTTGGTGTTTCTCACCCGTCCCATTTTGATATCGAATTCGATAAGGTTCATAGTCTGACAGAATGGGTGGGCTTGAAAGTGAGCATCTATGACAACGTCCTCGAATTCACACCGCCCCCCTCTTTACTCTGTCTGATGCCTGCCATCTCAGTCGACTTACATCCAATCCTTTTCCATCATAATTTTGGTCTCATACTGCCCAAACCATTTTGATATACGTTCCGTATACGCCATCAATGAACTTCTTAGCCTGTTATCTAAACAATCTTGGCCTCTCAAGGCTTTCGGAGCCGGGAATTCCCACTTCACGTACTTGAAACAGCCTCTCTCTCGCAGTAGATTATGATATCGGTAAGCTACCATACACCAAATGATGAGCAGCGTTCCAAGAGTCCTTGGAGAAAACCCACGGTTGGCAATGTTTCTCCTGTGCACATGACTTGCAATTTGAAGACCTACATCGAATCTCGGCTATTCAAAAAGGGGGGCCTTGGCAGCCCGAGAGAATACTGATATGCTGAGTGCTATACTTCAATATCAACATGATTCATTGTTACAAGATGCCTACCACCCAGATGGATTGCCTTCTTGACAAATAATCAGACGGCTTGATTTATACTCTAGAATATACCATTATCAAATACCTCCAGCTTGTGAAATCATGGGCATACATTTGAGGCATAATTAATGGTGGTATATTTAAACCGATCTTAGTAAACGAGTCTCGGTTTAGGTTCCCACCGCTAACTGTGATAAACAAAATTTACCACTGTAACATACAGGTTTTACAACTCTGGATGCGTATGAATTGTATCCATTGTCAATTAGATAAACGGCGCCAAGCAGAGCCAGCAATTTCCGCGTCCCGAGTCAAATTGCCTACGCTAGTCAGGTCACTGTTTGTCATGAAGTCAATGCGCCGCCGATGCCTTCTACTTGTAACATGGTTGAAATATCTGCCGCGCTTGACGAGTCACTGCTGGTGGTAGTGTACGTATGGCTAGTTTTATGTAGAGCCTAATGGGATGATAATTCGCGAGACGAGCTGGAGGCTCCTTTCCCATAACATGGAAACACTCTCTATTGAGTGGAGAACAATCTCGCCTCGGACGACCTGGATGTTTGATCATAGAATAGGCTACAGGAATCATTTGACATTTTGAAGCAGAGAAACAGAGCCGTTGCGCGGGAAGTATTGCTTCCCTTTTGCGAACTTCTTAAATTTCTCGTAGCCGTGATCATTTTTAAATATTTAATTTCTAGGCCTGATGCTTAAATAATCTTCAGTACTTTTATACCTGAAATACGATTTAAACTGTTCTCTTTCCTGGAGCTAAATTATCCCAATAGCCACCACAGAAACACCTTCTCTGCTGCATAGTCAACCAGCTCAAAGAGTGCCTCTGACTCAGCACATCATCCATGACCGACGCACACCTAGCGCACCGTTTCCATCTCGGAGGAGGGCCTTTTGCACTTTGATCCGCTTTAGTTGTAGCCGACACGGCATCCAACTTTTTCGGGTTTGGTAACCAAATCTTACGGAATCCATCCATTGTCATATTTTTCTTCTTTCGTTGGTCTATGCTCCATTCATCTTCATCGACCTCCAAGATGCTGAAGTCTGCAAAGAACAATTTTGGAAGATCGATTTCTCCACGGATACTATCCAGAAGGCCTTCTTTCCGGAAAATACCAACAATAACAGTTTTGAAGCAATCAGGTATGGCTACAAGTATTTCGTTAGTGGTGAGTTGTACTTTGGTGATGTGAATCTTGGGACTTACCACCCCCGAGCATAAGATTACACTCTAATTCATTTCGTGTTGTCTCTCTCCCGGGCGCAGACCCAGAGAGATTATGTGCACCATACGCAGATTTCACCTGCACAGTTAAAGAACAGACAAGGGTTTCGAAGTTTCTCATCTGGACAATGCTTTGGCTGGTTAGATTAGTAATCTGAAGATATGCATGGGCTAAGGCTGTTGAGATTGATGTTGAATTGGTATTGCCGTTAGCTGCATTCTGATGCTGCATTTGCAAAACATGAAACGCCTTGCGAGCTATGTTACTGTAAGAGGTCAGCACATTGATTTAGCTGTAGTATTGGCACCATTTTTGACTCAATCAACTTACTCGAGAAATGACAGGCGGCGGCAGATGGCCGTCAGGTAACCTCTGGTGGGTGATGAGAGAAGAAGATGCAAAGCTATATTGTTCTTTTGATGTAGGTATTCAAGGAGATCAGGAAGAGAGAGTGATGCAGCATCGTCCAGATTGTTGGAACTGGCCAAATCTTTCTTGATAGTGAATAATGCGTCGATGATCCAAGCCATAAGGTCTAAGACCCAGTGGATGGAGCCAACTAAGGAATTGATAACCTCTGCAAGAATCAGTTTCATTCTAGCAGCCTTCGAACTAGGAGGAAAGAACATACCTGGGTCTTCGAGAGGACCTGTATTTTCGTGTGGTCCTGTTCCTGGTTTGGCTTTTATATTTGCCGCCACTATTTTAGATTGGAGTTAGCAATGCTTCCTTGTAAAAGTGAAGTAACCCGGAATCGCTACCACGGAAGACCTCTGGATTGTAAAGTTGGACAGCTTGGCCACTATTGCGACTTACTCGATAACAGCACAACAATATTTCGAAGCTGGAGAGCAATCCAGGAATATTTCCCTGAAAAGGTCCGAGGTCGATCCTCCCCATTAAAGCCTAAAGATTGTTGTATACCTAAGATTAACTGAATGGTACTATTTCGTATTAGATTATCGTAGTGCTGGTCTTCTGAATAATCGACAGTAAGTTTTACGATTCGTCCAAGCTCAAGGAGCCAATCGTAAATAGAATCTGTATAATTAGCAGGCTGTCCAGATCGACCCACAAAATTGTTACTTACTAGTTTTTATTGTCTTGGGAAATGTGGCAAGGAGGTCATCATAGTTTATATTTCTATGAACGGAGGTTGCGCATGTCAATGCGAATGCCGCAGTAATAGCAGCGTAACGTCCTGCAAAGTTAGCGCCTGTCTAGGTATGACCATACTTTGAGAATTTACCGTCCCCATCTGTCCCAGAGGCTATATCACCTCTTCGATATCCCGGCTGCTTCCATTTGACCTTCCCATCGTGTCCTAACTGAACCATTGAAAAGTAGCTTGGTGCCATTGCTGTTTGTAAACCTACTATCATTAGTTCCATTGACATTAGTGGGGAAGGGTAAGCTCACATGGTTCATCCTGACTATATGAAAATCCAAGCTGTGAGATATGCCAGACTTTCTCAAAATTATCCTGATCCAGGAATGTTTCTTGCATAGTTAACCGATCACGATACTCAACACTGCCATCGCTATAGGTGAAGACAAGAACCATTCCGAAGTTCATCGTCTCCATTGATACAGCGATTTTATTTGTACTGAATGATTCGAGTTTCTTGTGGTGAAAGACGGACTGTAAAAATTAGCAAAGACTCCTTGTGGTAAGGTGGATAGAATATTTTTACCGTTGGTTGAGAGCCAACACTGTTTCTTCGTGAGCCTAATTGCTCGAATGCAGGGTGGATATTTTGCTGTCTTTCACGAACTTCCCACTTGTCAACAGTAGTGCGAACCTCTTGGTTGTAGGATGAAACCGTTGGTAGATAGGAGCGAACAGCTATGATTGATGGTGGGACCGGTGGCCGCGTATTTGAATCGGTGGTAGGAGGCAAAACTTCGAGATGTGATAACTGTACCATTGTTTGATCTATATCCGATGCATTCTCGCTAGGTAAATCAGGAAGCCAGCTGGTCACGGCCAGATGTCGAGTCCTCATAGATGGATTCAGAGTCACATTGAGTGGGTGGTTCTTGTTGTCAGAAGGCTTTGGTGCTCCCCAATCAATCAAAGCACGCACTGTCCGAAGTTGTTTGGAGGTTGTAGCAAATGCAATTAGCAAATTTCCAGTACCACCTAAGCTAATTATTAGCCCAATAGAAGAGGTCACATTTTTAGAGAATCACCTTTGTCGGAGCAGATTGCAGCGTGTGTAATCAAGTCATCAGACGATACTATACTCTCCAGCTCAGTGTAAACTTCGTACCATTTATTGTTATTTTGTGGCCAAGTGAGTCTCAAACTGCCATTCGCTGTTACACACACCAAAGCCGACTTGTTATGGTTTGGATGGCAAGGTCCGAGGACTGGAGAATGGGCTGATTCGTAGCGATACCCCCCGCCATCTTTGTTTTCTTTCACAGCTGGGCCATGTAATATTACCTTAGAAGGAGTTAGTAGCAACTATTTGAATATTCGTGTGACATACTGGACGATTTGGTGTTAGCGGGGCCAGATTTAACCAGTAGCAGCCTACGACACGTTGCAAGTCATCTGCTGGATCCTCTCTACAGCTCTTAGACATGGTTGGTCTGTTGAGTGAGTTGAAAAGCGACAGAATGGCGACCCGGCCCGCAGAATCTATTACTGCTAAGTCGCTGCCCAACGGATTCCAAACCAGATGCTTCAGTGGTACATCAGATTCGACAAGCCGTGGTAGTGGTAGTGGTTCTGTTAGTGACCAACTTCCATCTGCTGGGTCGCATCGTAGATTTTGGAGGTTAAGGGCAGTGCCGTTGGAAGATATAGAGGCAATACTACCCCATTTTGACCATGCAATGCTCCTATAGTCCAATCAGTAGGCTTCTAGTAACTTATGTGGTACAGGTAAGATTCATAAAGCTGTAATTCTACGTGCAATGGAAATGGTAGTATACGGCCCGGCCGCGTTACATAGCTGGAGCATACGTAAGGCACCCTGCCTCAACTTTGGTAGAAATGTCTGATACTCTACATCAAAGATTATACATAATAGCACTAACTATCATAATACTACAATAGAAATACTACTCCACATAGAACAAGCGGCAAGCAGCAGGGCAGCAGAAGTCGTGTTTGTTGATGGGAAGATGAGCATGGCTTGGCTATTGCGCATTTCGAAGCTATTGCCCTTCTGATCTCTGTTCTCGTGATCTAGAAAAAAGTCTTATAGCGCGTCCCAAAGGTATGCCTGCGTATGACGAAGTTTGAAGAGAAGATTGGACCAAACAAGAACCAGAAATCCACAACGTACTGGCAACAGCCACTTTCCCTAAGTTCGTCGACCCTCTGGCGAAGCTCTTTCGCAGGTGGCCTCGAGGGCAAAGATTGTCCATCCATAAGTGACAGTCCGGCATCGTCGCCGAACAGGTCATCGACCTGAAGATTATCCATTCCCATAGGATCGTCCATCATGAGTGGCATTTCCAAATACCCAGCTTTGGACGTTGGCGATTGATCTTGCGAGATGATCGAGTAGCTGGCAAACGTGACTGAGCCAGGAGCGGTGAATTGATTTCCTTATTACCTCATGTACTCAGTCCATGTATGTGTGTATAGATACATAGTGTGAGCATATTCGGTTACAAGTACAAATCCATAAGAGGACTGGATGTGAGCTGTAAACGGGTTCCTGGGAGTTAGTTAATAAGATAGCTATGGTTTCCCCAGTTCTGGAAAACCTGCCTTACCTCAGCGAGGCTGTCTTGCTTGGCGTCCCGAGCGAGTTCCGCGTAGCGTGTTTCCGCTTCTCCTGCAGGCACTGACGGTAAGCACGTCCGCTAAGCAGGAAAAAGACGGGGTCGGCACAGCAACAATAATAGAGTAGTACAGTAAGAGTAGAAGTAATCATCATGTTGGAACTTGCAATGGATTATATAGGGACAGCTCGAGAACTGGTTGGTAACAGAACAGTTTGGCATGTGTATGTGACAAGGCAATACAAACACTACGCACATGCAAATTAATTCATTCATTTAATATCATGCTATTATGGTACAGTATTGTCTAGTAAGAGCAACTAGCCCCCTGTAAGATCGATTAAA
>Ga0247810_10000025_pt1 | contig 262862 bp, 233 predicted proteins | sample UWRJL119311C1_FD_179918 | JGI IMG/M metagenome (GOLD analysis project Ga0247810, IMG submission 179918) | Plant litter microbial communities from Arlington Agricultural Research Station in Wisconsin, United States - UWRJ-L119-311C-1 | ecosystem: Environmental > Terrestrial > Plant litter >...
CGAGCCTAGTACCCATGAAGGGTGGCTGCCAAAAACCAGGTTTAATCATCATCAATGCCACAACTCAAAATACTACCTCTTTTGTTCTAGTGATCCCAAACGAATTAATACAATTAATCGTTTTTCTCCTGTCGGACTGGGGACGGGACCTAAATTCCGGGCCGCACGATGTATAAGGTGATAACTTTAGCTTATCTAAGTATTTCTTGTATCGCTTTTCCAAAGCTTTTTAAACCTGCTAGTATCTGTCGCACATAACTGCCACTCTTACAACTTGACCATCCTCCAAGATGAAAACCTGATCACAAAAGCTTCGCACTGTTTCTCAGCGATGTGAGACCATGATGATTGTGTAGTTGTTGTGGCCTCAGGCCACATACTCATTAGCTAGTATACTTAGACCTCTCCCGTACGGAGAGCTTCCTTCCCTAGACTTTACCAAACCAAGAACCTTTCATCACGTTTTACGCACCGGAACCTCTCCATCGCCTTCATCGTGAGTCTAGGTCCTTGACAGTAGTCCATCGACTCGGATTTGATGATGTTGTGAATAAGTCGATCCGTTTCGCAATCCAATTTGGATGTCAATTCGTCGATCAGAAGAATGCTACCTGCCAGCATGCTCTTTTTCTGTGCCATTCTCCGTCTCAACACAGCAATAGCAAGGACGAAAATACGTTTCTGAGGCATTATGAGGCTCTAAAAATCATGAGGCTCGGAAGTCTGACATGTGGTGATGCGGCTTAAATCCAGGGGTAATCACTACGCTTGGGTAACGCTAGGAGGGTGTGACGGTTCGACTTTAGCCGCTGCTAGTAGTATAACTGTCGGGAGTGGACTACTCGGTACTTCGGGGAGAGATAGGTGCATTGAGAGTCACTTGCAATGTTTGTATACGTGTATTTGACCTCCTTTAGGAAATCGAATATGTGCTGTTCGATTGAAGTGGATTGAGGTAAGCACTAAACCTAATTAGGAAATCGAATCTCTGACAAAATTCCAATCGAACAGGGCCTTATATAGAGCCCTCATGCACTGGACCTGGGGAGCTTAGGGCTCTGGGGATATCATATCCACGGACCTAGAGAGTCCCTATGTCCATCACGTGACTAATCCTAACCTCTGGTTTCGTGGGTCGGAACCGCATTCCTTAGATTACATGATACATCTAATTAATGGGGAACCTTCCTTCTCCTATAATATCTATCGCAACGATAAGCCGCCATGTGCCTGGGCCATCTTTAGAACGTTTTTTGGTCGACGCCTAATGCAACGTTAATATTCCCATCGACCTTCCATTCGCTTCCTGTTCTCTCCCCAACCTCTTTCCACCTTTTTTCAAAGCTTTCTACATTGTGCTTGTGCATCTTGCTTCCAACAGCCACAGCCATAGGTCCGGCTTCCAAACTATCAATCTGTTATCCCAAAATGAGGCACCCTTTTCTGGCTTCATCAAAGACAGAATCCGCTTACATGCCTTTACTTGGCCTCCCAAGCCAAATAAATGCAGGACGAGTGCTTTCCACACTTATAATCTCATGCTGTCGGTCAAGCTCATCCTATCGACCTTACTGCGCACCATTTCACGTCCATCTTGTACGTCTAGCTTCAAGTGTACTAGGCTATGTTGGATAGTGCCTCCAGACTTCTCCCGGCTGACTTGATAGCAGTGGATGCCACAAATATCAGTGCACTGTAGAGCGCTCCCCTCGACTATCAGTAGTCCCACTGCACGTTCTAAAGGCCCTAACTCTGTTGCTCACGTTGTTGGCGATTCCCTGCAATCGATCGTTCTCGGCCTGTAGCTGGGCATCAAGGTTTAGTGAGAAATCTAGTACCCCCAAGAGGACAACTTTCAGTATTAGATGGAAGAAGCGCAAGAAAGATACGGAAATAAGCTATGTACTAGATGATCCGATTTCCCTCTGAACAAGTTCAAGATCTAACAGCCACAATTCCAAGGATCTCAACAAAGCTGTTTTCTCGGGTAGTAGTCGAAGAGCAACTTCCACCAATTCAACCTGCGATACCTTGTGCAGAAATTTAAGTGTTGACGCAGCGATTCCTGTAAGTCTTGTCCGCTTGTCGGAAGCAATTTTCCGAAGATCGCGAGATTCATTAGGCTGCTGATAAGTTGATATCACTGACACAGACAACGTCGTTCCGCTTACGTTCGCCTCTGCTGAAGGACCCGCAAATTTACAAGGTGCAGCAAATAGCTTAACGATGAAGACATCCAAGAGGGGGATTTCGTGATGGTGTGCTGGCAATAGTCAGTATGTGGCGACAAGACTCGGCCTTCCCCGGTACTCGCGGATGATCCCGAGTCCTCGAATGATATGCTGAGCCATAGCAGTGTAGTTCTTCTGCACCTGCTCAATGCTGATACACACCTGACAGCAAAGTAATGCTGACTTCAACCCGCTGGAGCCTAGAGACGACAAATTTGACCCCCCCTAGAGCCATACTATACTGCTGAATACCATAGTGATGGCTACTGGTCTGTTGCGCGATGAACGCTGCACCGTCCCCAGACGTCTTGAGATCTTCCCTAAGTGCTCTGAGAGACAAAATTGCGTGTCGTATAGGCGTATCAGTCAAGCTGGCTTGAAGGACTTGCCTGGCCTCTTCGATGCAACCCAGCTTCACGTCAAAAATGATTTGGTTGAGAAGTATCGATTGAGAAGGTCAATATCTTCGTGTAATCTCAATCAAACTGGGTTGGATCAGCTGCGAGTCAACGTCTTATTTGGTGCCACCAGCACGAGCGCTATTGATAGGTTGACTAGTGAAAAAACTGAAGAGAGACTCGTAGCCGTCGCAAGTACGACCAGTACTGGCACGTTTTTGGCAAACTGGCTTATTCTCATCGCATTTGACCTTTCTAATTCTATTGGCAGTTGAGCACAATCATTGTAAAGATAATCTACCGTCTAAGTAAACAGTCTTGGGGTGTATACTGATGATGGGATTTGTTCGCTATGACTGACCTGCAGGTTACGCAACCAGTTTTCACCTTGGTACTAATTTTAATGTCCCTTTTCTGGGGAATAACGCTTCCGACCATGGTTGGATAGGCAAGGGTGAACATTCACATTTATCGTGTAACACCCTTCAGATGAGAGGAAAAATCGAAGCAAGCAAGGAATCCGAGCAGACGAATCAAATAACTCGGTGCAGCAAGATTCATCATCGGGGCCATGAGCAAGCCGAGTTGCGCTCGTTTAATTGAATCGTTGAAGTCTAGGAAACACCGACTGGCGCTAGCTTGATTAGGTAGCGAAAGCGAACCCACCAATCATACACGCTGTAGCAAGGGGCTATTCATTCTTCATCACAATCAGGCCGAAATGTAACTGTGTTCCGAGTCACATCTCAACAGAAGTGGAGATTTCCAGGCTATGTAGACAGCGCTACTTCTTGCTCTCGGCAAGATGTCTTTGGCTAATACAAAGAGTGCCTGCTCCCCCCTAGATGGGGATGTACACAAATGTCGAGGCTCACAAATAGCCCTGGATTCACGTCGAAATTACTGTACAGCACAAAAATGCCTGAATTCACTCTTTATGGCTCTTGCGGTACGTCCAACACCGATCGCGTCCGCTTGACTCTCGCCGAAGGTAGCTTTACGGACTAGGAACTCGTGCTCCTCAACCTTCAAACAGGCGAGCAAAAGGTGGGTGATCAATTTCTTTTGGAGTACGATGCGGCTTCTTCTCGTGTGGGCAAATTCACGAGACATCGAGCCTCAAATTTTGCTCAATCAGTAGATATTTGTTCCCCTGCTTGCAACTTTCGATTCTTGTAGGAGCTAAATCGTTGCACCCAGTCCAAAGAACACAAGAAACGACGCCCATGGTATAAAAGACCGACAATAACTTCCGCCGAGGGGTTCACTCTCTACGATAGTCGCGCAATCTGCAAGTACCTCGCAATGAAGTACTCGTTTCCACTTCTACCTCCGGACTCGAACGTCGAAGCTGCAGCGCTATTCGACCAGGCACAGTGCGCAGAAATACTCTACTTCGCAGAACCTGCGGGTAGAATCGTATTCGAGAAATTTGCCAAAAGATTCATGGGGCTGCCTCCTAGTGACACCATTGTTTCTGATGCACTGCAGTCCGTCGAGTTTGTTTTCGACGTTGCAGGACGTCTCTTACGGCTCAAAGACTACATGGCTGGAAACAACTTCACTCTCGTCGATATCTACTACATTCCGCTGATCCAAAGACTTTTCGCATGCGGGTACGGATCTACTGTTGTAAGTCGCAAAGCTGTGAGTTCTTGGTAGGATCGCTGCGTGAATCAGCCAGCCATATAGAGAATGTTGGCTGCTGATGACGAGTCTGCGATTGCTGCCAATAGATAGAATTAAAAGCAAGTGTAATAGCTATTCTTTCTGAATATAACCATTCCGTCGAGCGTTTTCTTCACTTCTCAACGTCCGAAGAATACTTTGATGATCGCGATTAAGCAGGGCGAACGGATGGAGCGGTGACCAATGCATCATCGAAATAGATGATAGCATAATGGATAACACCTGTCTCTCGTTGTTTAATGGTTTCTTAGAGCAGAAACGTGTGAAGAATAGCGAAATATTGATAAATATCTTGCAAAATTTACGAAGAAGAGACTCGAGTTGTGCAACCTCAATCTTTTTCTCAGAACAATTTGAGTCTGTTGATCCAGCACCGGGGGCGTTATATAGATTCACTTTCACGGCTAGCATCATAAATGCTTCGTTCAAGTTAAGGAAGACATCGCTAGACATGTAGTAACATCGTTTCGAAAATTGGGGGTGGGGGCCAACATTACTCCTCACCTTTCTTTGTAGGAAATGACATTATCTATCAATTCAATCTGAATACGTGGCACTATTACGTCGTATCACCTGTATTCGTAGAGTTATCGGTGTTGTATTGTAAACTAAACACGAGTGTTGATGATATCCAATGAGGGATCAGCTATGGTCATGTGACTATATTACATGACCAGAAGCGAATACGCATACTGAGAATATACCAACATTAACATTCGAGCCATCTCAAACCCACGCTCTCAGGGTTTCTCATCTGTAATATAACTTTTGCCAATGTATTATCTACACAAGTATAGACTCTCTTTCTGGCTTCTTCAGCATTCACTCACTCGTTTGGAACCACTTCAACCCGATGTCGCTTCAGAAGTGCGATTATGATAGCAACGAATTCAACTTGACTGGATTTCAATCCAGGACAACACGCAAGCACTTGGATTATTGATCCATGTTCCCTTTTTGGGGTTCTTTATACACTCATTTGAACGCGTAGTTTTGCTTTTGGTTTTGGTGGTAGAAGAAAGTGGAATCCATCTTTGGGGTTTTCATTCTAAATATCGTGGCCCCAGTAAAGAGGTGAGGTGTGCAGGGCACTGGATGCAGGACAAATTCGAGTGTCGGGTAGTATTACAATCGTTCTATGACCTACCTTTAATGGTTGAGGTTTTTCACAGGTGGATTTGGATTTACAGACATCTAGAAGAGGGTGCCAAAGACGGAGTGTCTCGTACTACTCAGTGTCAGTATTTCTAGCAATCTAACCACTGCTCGTAAAGTGAGTGGGAAATAAAATGATAAGATGCGCGTGATAATTCGTAAAACCTTACAAAGTAGAGCTTGACATCGACTCAGCTTTGGATATAGATCTGAGTACTCTTTCGACACCATCTTATCGTCCCTTTCTCCGAGAACGCCATCGAAATCTTCTCTTACCCAATCCTGAACTTCGGTATATGCAGTTAACAAGTACAGAAACCAATTGGACGCTATTGCTGTCCTATCACGGCCTGCGAAGTTATGCATAGACAAATTTCCATAAGTATCATTTCTGTCAACCCTTAGGGTTACCCATTGCCTCAGATTCACGAACAAGGCCATTGGTAGTTAGTTGTAGCCGAACGGGTACGACCTTCTGCAATTGCGGATTTCTTTTCATCGACCACTTCGGCTATGTGACCTTTGAAATTAATGGTAGCTTGCCCAATACGTGCCGAGATATAGAGGTATCAGGGTATCCCTAGGCATTGATTTGTTGACGTTGCAAGCTGCAGGCAAGGAGAGTTGACGCTCTAGTGGCGTTGGTTGAGATTGAGATATCTACTGGCGTGTGACGTGGGGAGGGAGTGAAACCGTGGCATGTGATAGCCCTGTTTGTAATAACAAATGTGAAACGGAAATAAGAAAAAGCATACTTGATATGCAGTATATATAACAAGAGACAGACAAAGTGAGCTTACAGACGACCTACTCTGTTATTAACTTATTAGGTAATTTGCAAGTGAAGTAAGAAAATGGTATAACATATGTCAATCTTCAATAAGTTCTCTTAGATAAATCATACTTAGATGGCGGGCTTGGTGGAGAATAATCTGCTACAGCAGATTCTTGTGACGATCACGAATCTCAAGGCAAGAAATGCGCGGTATGAGGCGAATCAATGTAAGATTCAAAGATAAAGATCTAAATACAATTGAGAAAACAAAGTGCTATGGAGAAAAGAAAAATGGAGACAGTGGCTGGAGAGCCGGTGTGGCTGGGAAATTACGGGGTTGGTCACAAGGCTGGGACAGTAAGAAGGCTGGCACGTGAGGTCCGTGACAATTTTAGCGACGCTGGAAGGGAAAACGATTGCCAAGAGAGAAAATACGGAATATTACACCACCAACTCAATAGCTCTAGTTTATATATACTATAAGCTACCAAGATCTTATCGAGCATAATATATATATTCAAAATCCAGCCAATCATAAATACCAAAGAACTCTCCATAGACCTGCTGATTAGTATTTTGTTATTTATAGAATTTGAGGCTAGCTCGGATCTACCCGAGCTCAGCCTTGCAGCAAAGCCTGGACCAGCGGAACTTAGCTTGAGAGACACTTTGACATCAACTCTCACATCAAAACACGACAAGGCTATATATACATTATAAAGATACATACTCAATTGTATCCTCCTTCGCTCATATACCCTCATAGTATTCAATTGCCTTTAGAGCCCCCTAAGCTTCCGCGATGACGACCTTCACCAACGGCAACGCTCCTCCAGCAACCACCTCTAAACCCTCAGAGACGCCCGTCGACAATTCCTTGTCCAACCCTTCAGCGACCTTAGAAACAGAAACAGAAACAGGCCTCTTTCCTTCCTTCCTCGTCTCGCCTACCATCTCTGCTCAGCTTCCGGAAACATATACTCTGCGCGCACTCCGCAAGTCTGACTACGGGCGAGGCTTTCTCGATTGCCTCCGAGTTCTTACTGTGGTCGGCGACATCACAGAGCAACAATGGGACGAGCGATATGAGTGGATGTCCGGCCAAGGGAAAGGCGGATACTATCTTTTGGTAATTGATGATGGAAATAGGATCGTTGGAACTGGCGCCTTGATTGTGGAGAGGAAGTTGTATGTTTGCACTCAGTCTGCTTCTTTTGATTTAATGGCGTTGTGATATCCTGTTAAAGCGATTAAGGCTAATGACCGAATAGTATACACAATCTAGGACTCGTAGGCCACATCGAAGACATCGCCGTCGCAACAGATCAACAGGGCAAGAAATTGGGCTTGAGACTGATCCAAGCACTCGATTTCGTGGCTGAGAAGGTCGGATGCTATAAGACGATTCTAGATTGCTCGGAACCAAATGAAGGATTCTATGTCAAGTGTGGATTTAAAAGGGCCGGGTTAGAGATGGCGCATTACTATGAGGGTCCTAAGAGTTGATAACGCCTTTTTTAGGGCTAGGGAGATAAAGGATCGGGGTTGATATGTTTTAGAGGCGTACCTGTAGATTTTAGATTGTCTAGATTATTGAAGATAGATATCATGAGACACGTATAATATAAAACAGCGGAGATATCAGATATGTCGAATTAGAATACTCAATAGATTTTGAAACACATTTAAGGAGCGGCATTAGTAATAGTCACTTGTTGTGAGGCTCGGAATTCTGACATGTGGTGATGCGGCTTAAATCCAGAGATAATTGTCATGCTAGGGTAGCGCCAGGAGAGCGTCGGAGTATATAATTCGAGGAATAGGGGTTAGTTGTATGATATAGGTTATCTTCTGCGAATATTAGAATATGAATTCTAAGGCTTGTATCACTCTGTCTATTGCTCCTCACAATAAGCGAGCTACTTTTAGTATTGGTATATTCAAATACATGACTACGTGATACCACTTGGGTATATAAACCCCCCTTAGTACGTAGTCAATACAACATACTCTTGATCCCACTGAAATACAACAAGCACTACACTAATACAAGCGTGTGGTTCCCCGTATTCGAAGTGATCAAATCCAATAACCATGCGTATGATTTGAACCGACATTTAGAATCAGAAAAAACCTTTCTACCTAAAGCGTTTTTTCTTTATAGACATCTAATCTAGTTTGGCCTGGATTTTATCTTATCTTTTTCATTATTTCCACTGCTATCACTATCTAGTTCAGAACTGGAGTCGATATCATGAGCATTCGGGGCCAATTCCTCTTATAGGCTTTCCTAACTTCAGACTCTTTACATTTATCTTCTAGGCTGAGAATGGTATAACAATTTTTCCTCCCACGCTTCCGCACTCAAGTTGTGGCTTCTTTCTGCTCTAGAGTATAAAGAAGCAATATATTGTTCTTAGGCTCCACCATTTCCTTCTTTTCCCTTGTGAGGGGTCAGTGATAGAGTGATACGATTCAAATGGCAATACGTGTATTAGTTGCAATTGACAGACTAATCTGTAACCTTCTAACTAAGAAGCCGTCCATGATTATATACGAAGCGAAGCCTCCTCGTAGACATAACGTATGAGACACGCCCTGTCTGAAAGGGTGTAATCTCATACGACTATAGCATGATTTCCACCTCAAACTATGTGATCTTGACCCATAGATCCCGGACCCTCCATCGTGATCACATAACAGACCCTGACAATTCTTCTTAAACGATCTATTTATAATACTATCAGGCGCTAAGATCAAATATTACAACTTTCCTGCTCCCGATATCGCGTCAAAACCTCAAGCCGCATCCTTCCCTTGGGCGCCTTTCTCCCGGTCATGAGCTCAAACTGTGCAATAGCCTGTTCTGGTAAAATTTCCAGGCCGTTGACGATAGTCCAAGACTGTACGGACTCTCGTAGTTGACGTATTTGGTGGAGTAATGGGGTGATGAGTGGCTTATAAGCTAACTGTATTGATTGTTAGTACTTTTTCAATACGGTAAATGGTATATTATGAACCTCAACGACAACTCCACCAGTTGGGCTTGTAAGCCATTGAGCAGGAAGTGTAAGATTCGCTGCGGGTCGATCTTTGATGGCGTGGGCGGGGATGGCCGAGATGATTATCGTTGGGGGCTGCCGTGATGATGGCCAAGGATCAGCCGCTGAGTTAATCACCTCCACAGTAGCTTCCTCATCCATTTCTGGTGAACCTTCTTCCTGGCAATTGAAATGATTCGCTACTTTCTGAGCTCTGTCAATAGATCGGTTGTAGATGTAGACTTTTCGGCAGCCGAGTTGGATCAGCGCAAAGATTGCTGCACGAGCCATTCCGCCTGCACCAATAACCAGACCGGTAGTCTTCCGCTGAATCGAATTTCGAGGTGAAATGTTCCGTTGAAGACAATTCGTAATACCAATCCAATCAGTGTTGTCGCCGTACCAGCCAATAACTGGCCCTGCACGCCCTCGTTGCTTAGCTTGATCAATTAGAGAATCTAAGCTGTTGTTGACAATACTAGCGCCAGGGGATAACCTAATGGGGAGGATTGTATTCACGGCCCCAATCTTTCTAGCATTACTGCTCATGGCTTGTAGATCGGTGATGATTCCGACTTTAAAAGGCTGGCTTATGCTTGCGCCGCCAAAGAAATTGTCCTGGGAAAGTCTTCTAAGGTCTTCCAGCGACGATGTTTCATACAATTGGTAATTATTGTCCATACCACAAACACTATAGGCAGTCTTGTGAATAGCAGGAGATAAACTGTAGAACACGCTCTCGCCCAAAAGGTAAAACTGTAGTGGATCGAAAACATGCCGCTCATAAAGCGCCTTCATAGCTTCTTGTGCGGTAAGCGATTCTGGGTTTCGCTTGATAACGCCTCCCAAATCAGACAGCATAATAGAAGATACTGGGGTGAATGTTTGATTGTGTATTTGAGACCAATGCCCAAAAGGACCCAAATTATAGGCAATAAGAATTGGTTGCGAACCTGACCGCGGGTGGGCATCTATCTCCTTGCGAAACTTTGCCACATCCTCGTTGTTATCCCCCTTTGTCGCTACTCGGGAGATTCTCACAAGATCACATCCTAAGTCCTCCCCCTTTACATACTGTGAAAATAGGAACGCATCAGACCAGCCATTAGTACCATTTTGACGTGTATCAAAATAGTCTCCAATAATCTTGGCTCGCCCCTTGGTTTGAACAAGTTGCTGGATGCTTTCAGAGCTACACCGCAGATCAACGACAATATATTCGATCCCAAGGCGCATGGCATACTTGAGGAGTCGAAAGTATGCCGTTTCGCTAATTTCACCTTTAAGTTGGTTGTCCACATCCACTATGAGCGGAACGCCAATTTTCCTCCTAATTAGCGCAGTGAGCTTTGCGATGTCTTTGAGTGACTCTGGTGGTTGAGTGTCAACTCGAAGTTCTATAACATCACCGCAAGTATCAAGCTCAAGTTCATCCAGATCTAGAGATCCTTGAAGAAAATCCGAGAGCCTGACATTTAAATTGTAGGTGAAAGGCCGCTTCTCTGGCGGCAACGCCGCAATAGAGAACGGGTTATCGGAGCTTGATTGCCAGCCAGTAATAATGTTCACAAAGGACGAAAAGTCCTGCTTCACATTTTTCAACTTGAAAGAGTAGTCTGGCGAGCCTCGGTCGTGGTCTTGGGTCGTCCCGAGACCAGTTTCTTCGCACGTGTGATCATAGAGATTGTAGTATTCTAAATTTGAACAATAGCGGTGCGTGAGATCAGCATACTCTAATCGAGCAGCACCACTGTCGTCGAGATTTAGCAAGCGACCTATGCGACTTGAGTTCCGGAGGATATGGACAACGGGGTTTCGGCTTGAGTATTCCCTTAACAGATCCTGTGCTTCGCGTGCTAAACTTCCCATTCCGCATTCGATGACACAACTCATGCGGTTTTGAAAGAGCATTTGCTGGAGAACCTTCACACTTTGGAGGCAAAATTTCGCGTTACCATACCGACGAATATACTCGCCTCGGGATACCCCCGTCGACAAAGTGAAGTATTGATCTTCCGTAATAAAACGTCTCCCGAGTTGTATAGCAGCGATGAATCCGAGAGATCTTTTTCCTGCTCCTCGCGATCCTACCAGCACGATGGACGCGTTAGGGTCAAAAGTATGGACCTCTGGCCAACTGCTGAATCCAAGCAAGGTCATCTTCTCAGGGCTCAGCTAGCTTAATCGGATATCTCCTCAGATCCGGTGGTCTCATGAGAGATGAAGCAGAGGAATCGAGAGATTCGTAGTTCTTGCAGAATATCAAGGCAACGGAAGCGAGACCGGCTCTTGTCGGTGACTTCTCGGCATAGAGCACATAAATATATATGTGTATTTACCTTTCCTCCCTGATTTTTTTCTTATAAGAGAAGGTGGAGCGTCAACGGAGGCAAGCCAGCCGTCTCTACCAAGGCAAGTAGTCAGATGCAGTATTAGGTCTACTTCGCCTGGGAAGAAATTGGGATATCAAATGTGTTGATGGAACCCGGCTTATAACTTATCCGGTGTTTTCGGTCACGTTACTTCCCCGCCCTCTCCAGATTACACCCCAAACCTTAACGTGACTTCTCTACCCTGTCTCCATGTTTGATTATTTTCTTGACTACGATACGTTTCGTCAAGTCCGAGAGGGGATGTTCTATCATTAAGGATAGAGTATTTGGGTGAGGAAACTGGCATCATCATGTCTGCTCCCGATCAGAGGGAGGAATCGACCCGACTCGCCACGAAACCATCTTCCTGTAAATGGTCAAACACGAGCCCCGATGCAGTCTCTGCAGCATCACGACAACGCGTTTCCCAGGCTTGCGATAAATGCCGCAATAGGAAAGAGAAATGCGATGGGCGCAAACCCAAATGCTCAGCTTGTGTCAAGAGAAAGCAGCCATGCTCCTACGACCCCAGTGTCAAGAAGCGCGGACTGCGCGAAGGTTACGTACGCCATTTAGAGGGATATACACAGACACTGGAGGGTTATGTTGGGGACCTCGAGATTACCTGTTCTCTGTTGATGCAACGTGAACAAAGGTTTAGACCATCTATCCCAGAAGAGGAGCACAGCTGCAAAGATGAACTGCTGAATGCTTGGGTTGATCAAAGGATTTCTGGACGCCTTCGGAATATGTGGCGCCAAAGTGAGCTGTTTCAAGAATTGAAAAAACGAAACTCAATTGTTGACAGCCTCGATGAGAAGTTATTTAGAAGGGACCACACCGACAAAGACAACTCTCTCGCACTGTACCCGGAAAACGCTACACTGGACGTTGACTCCGGTTCAGAGTCTGTAATATTAGTGGACGATTTCGCAGCAGCAACCGAGAAGAGCACGCAAGGGAGCCGAAGGGTTGACCATCCACCATCAGAGAAACTTTGTACGAATCAAGTATTGAATTTAGATTTTCCTTCAAACACAAACGTAATCCCTAAACTTCCATCGCGAGCATGGCGACTATTGGATATTTATTTCACGCATACCCATTCCTGGCTGCCGGTTGTGGAAAAGCATGATGTGTTGAGAACGTACCATGAGTTTTCTATTAAAGGGCAGGATAGGCCCCCTAACCCCCAAAGGTCTGGGTCCCAAGCCGTATTATGGTCGATATTAGCCTTTACAGATATTCAATATGCCAAAATCAGAGCTCCAAATGTGAGAGAACCAGAACGAGGATCACTATCTACGACCGACCTTTATCTTCACGCCAGAAGTTTACTTCCAGGCGAAGACGAAATTTTTGATATTAGGCACATCCAGTCGCTTTTGATTCTTGCTCTGCTAAATCTCGGTATCAACAAGCCTCAAGCTGCGTGGCTTCTCTCCGGTCAAGCAGTTCGACTTGCTCTTCAGCTAGGACTTAATCAGCAGGGAACCATTACCTCCGAAACTTCCAGCTCATCGGTAAGAATGCGTGGGAAGCACGTTTTCTTAGGCTGTTTCACTGTCGATACGCTGATATCATCTCGACTTAAAATGCCACCCCACTTGATGGCCGAAGACATAGATGGTATCGGGGGGAAGATCGAAGAAATTGGTCTCGAGGAATGGGATGCTTGGTCTGACACACTTGGTTTAAAATCACAAGAGATGTCTTCGCCTCTACCTCCACGCATTTGTAGCACCTTCAATAAACTTGTGGTCACAATCCGATCGCTTAACAAAATGGCCCGCTCTGTTTCCTATAGTACTGTAAATGTCTGCTCCAGTGGGCCTAGCACCGGTGGTCTCCACGCTACAGAGAACAATGGACAAACCCACGAGCATATTTCACTTGCCTGGGCACAAGAAATCAATTGCCTACCTCATCATTTCAATCTGTACCTAGCACGCATATCAGTTATGATGAACGATCGGATTCGTCGACACAAATTACCCAACTTGGGTGATGTAGCCGAGACTGTACTAATAGAGCTTTCGCAATTCGCTATTGAGATGTCGAGGATTCTGAGCAAATTTGAGAATACGTTTGGTTTGGCCATAGCGCCACCAATTACAGAATGCTTTGTGTCTGTCTTATTGGACGGGTATCAGATACTAAAAGAGAGTCATTCAATATTTCCCAGTGCATTAAATGAAGATTGGAAATTAAGCATGCATGCTTATATCTCCAGAATGCATGGAGTGTGGCCTGTTTTCGGGCCATTGGAGGAGGCGTTGCAAATGGACCTGGTAACAAAACAAAGATTCGACATGATTCAACCCCACATAAACCTAGGTATTACACCGGATCTTGACCCCGGATCATGTTGCCTAGCATCTCCGGTCAACATTACTACTCGTGAGATTGGGTGCGACACTAATCAAACTAAAGACACCAACAACATGCCCAATAGAATATCAGATCAAATGCTCGGAGGAGACATCTCTGGACTAAACAAAGCCCCGACCTCTATAACAAAGGGAAGCCATGAAGTCGTAGCGCAGCGACCGATTACGGAGCGTTCTCCGATCCAGCGGGATTCAATCAATCTATTTGAGCCTCATGGAGATAAATTTAGGCCAAGCAGTTGCTCTAATATCAATGGTAAGCCCCAATAAATCCTCGTGTTAAGAAATATACATAACCTATCTGCTTTAGTTGATCGTGATCTTATGTTTAACGAGTTTACAATCCAAGATGCGATGGAATGGTAGGTACTTGCATTTGCATTCTCGAGTCATAAATGCTTACTCAATAGGACCGGCACCTATGACCAAAGTTTGTTAAACCTCGGGTTTACAAGCACCGAGATTTTAAATCAAGACTTTTATGAACTCTACCAGGATCCAAGAACACCGCTGCCATAATAGCGGTTTAGGGAAATTCATGGAGATTCTCGAAACTCTACATGATAATATTAACTCATTGCAAATCGATGAAATACCAGCATCACCACCGTATATGTAAGGGAAAATGGAAGGGCGAAGCCATATTCCACTATCTGAGGGCCTAGGAGGTTTGAATGTCCGCTCCCATCTAACCGAACTTCAGTTTAAAAGATATTTGTAATCAGAAGTCAATATGGTACTGCTTTCTTTGAAACGGAGACAGGGAAAAACGGTTAAATATAGCAATGACTTGGGTATTTATAACTTGAACATAGCGGAGGTAATACCCTGTATATCTACCTAGACACTAAATATAATCAATTCCAGGTGAATAACCGAATACAAATTCAGACATTATTTAAGCTTTGAGATACGGAGCATGAAGCTATGTTATCTCCGTCTAAATATAGGATGCTTCTGATATCTTCGCAGCTCTTGCTTACGCGGCATCTTTTGCGTCCAGTGCCTGCCTCATTTCCAACTTGGGAGCTGGATTTCCAGTCCAAAGTTCAAATTGCACAAAGGCCTGCTGCAGTAAAACCTCTACCCCTGGGACTGTTATCCAGGCTGGCGAGCTCCAATGTCTTGTTGCCATTATCAAAGGCGTAAGCCGTGGCTTGTACGCCATATCAATGCAAATTCCTTCCGGTTGTGAGAACAAAACAGATGGGAAAAAGTCCAATGATGTCTTGTCCGCAGGTATGGTGCCAATAATAACATCTGGTCCCTCGCCTGGGGAGATGTCGATAAGCTGGTCCAAGACTATAATTTCAAAGAACGGTTGTAGGTCGCGCGCTATCTCTTCCGCTCTTGATCTTGTTCGGTTGAAAAGAAAAATCTTCTTAATTCCAGACTTGTGAAGTGCGTAGAGTGCTCCTCTCGAAGCACCTCCGGCGCCAATAACCAATCCGGTATCTAATCCCCTAGAGCGACGTCGGCTCGCGTCTCGCAGTATAGATACGAGACCGGACCAGTCTGTATTGTCCCCAAGGATATGGTCGCCCATTGTCTTATTTCTAATCAGAGTATTTACGGCTCCTATAATCTTTGCGTGCTCAGATATTTTGGAACAATACATTGTAATTGCTATTTTATGCGGCATGGTTATGCTTGCCCCCCCGAAATCTGGTGATGTGATTAGGCTTTTGAGCTCCTCCACAGTCTTTGTCTGGTGGATTTCGTACGTATAAGGAAGATTGTAATGCGCAAAGCCTGCCGTGTGAATTGTCGGAGACATGCTAAAGGAGATGCCCTGACCGAAGATCCAGAAACTCCTTGCGGTAGCGCTTCGAGGCTGGTTATCCTGGGTTTCGACGTATTCGACCGCCATCGTCGCGATTTTCCTTTTTGATTTCCTTTTGTTTTTTAGACTGTCGTCTCATGGGTTGTACTAAACCGTGATGTGAAAAGAGAGTAATAGAGTTTATCAAGTGTATTAGGTAGCCAAAGCCGTAAAGATAAGATCTTCCCGAAATGTAGTTAACCACTAAGCCGGGGCCGGACACTGGAACCCAGAGATGACTTTGCCGGAGGAACATGCCGATAACAAGCTAAACCATGGTGGCGTTCTTTTTGACCCCCTTTTTCGGAAGAAGACTTTTCCTTACTTTTCCACGTGACTCTATGCCCTATAGACACGGACGGATATAAACGAAACACAACATTGCCACGGTCTTCACTATTTCCAACAGAATCTCAACTTTCTCTTACTTCTACAAATATCTGTTCAATCCCAGCAAATCTATATACCCACAGAGGAAATTCAAACCTACCTCATGATGCCAGCGCCAACAACCTCATCTTCCAGTGGAGAGCTCCATTTGCTTGGCATAGGAGTTACACACTCGATTGCACCTCTGATGCACAATGTTATTGCCCGGGGCCTCAATAAGTCTTGGACTTTTAGTAATCTTGAGTGTCCTACCATACATGACGTGCTGAACGCTATACAAAAGCCTGCATTTAAAGGCGGCGTGATCACCATGCCATATAAACAAACTATAATACCTCACCTTTCGGGCCTAGATGAGCAAGCAGAGCTTATTGGTGCTGTAAATAACGTCTATCTTACGGAAAGTGGTGAACTAAGAGGGACAAATACTGATTGGGAGGGGGTGAAAGGTTGCCTTTTGAGTGTGGAGGGTGCCGAGAAAGGCAGAGGAAAACCTGCTCTGGTCATTGGAGCTGGTGGTGCAAGTCGGGCTGCAGTCTATGCATTGAGTGTGGACCTGAAGTGCAATACCATATACGTTATCAACCGGGATGAAGATGAAGTCAAAGCTCTGCTGGCTGATGCACAGACACATGGTAGGGGAAAGCTGGAGTTGATCCATGTGACAAGCGTGTCACAGGCAGAACAGCTTCCCAGTCCGTATTTTGTTGTTGGTACAGTGCCGGATTTTGAACCCAAGACTGCGTCCGAAATCGAAATGCGAAAGATGTTGGAGGTTCTGCTTGAGACGGATGAGAAAGGGGTGATATTGGACATGTGTTTCAAGCCACGGAACACGAGAACCTTAAAGCTGGCAAGGACTTTAGGTTGGTCATGTGTGCCAGGAACCGGTGTTATCGGTTATCAAATAGAAACCCAGTGGAGTTTATGGACAAAGGAAGATATTTCAAGTACTTTACCGAAAGAGAAAGCTTGGGAGGCATTGAATAAGGCAGCAGAGGAGAGTAAGGCTATCAATTTTTAAAGGTCTCAAAATTTGGAAGAATGTAGTACCAAGTAAAACTTTTCCAAGCACTTCTATAAAGACATAACCAGTCTCTAACCATTCCATACCTATACCCATACTCATCACGACCAGCCCAAGCCAGACCACAAATCCCTGCTTTCTCTCATTCTTATAGTTCTAGGATCATTTTGAACGTCTAGAAAGGGTTCACCAAAAACTCTACCTCAGCAATATAGCCAAACTGTAATACTGGGCCAGAAATGGGTGCGGAACGCACGTAAGGCACATGACGAATTGTGGGGAAAAGCTGCAGATTAACTATGTATCTAGACTGAGTGATATCCTCGTCACTTGGTGACGGTACCGTGACAAAAACGGACCCATGCCACAAATAACCGCAACCGCCACATCACTCAGGTAGCTCTTATGGCGAAACGGCTCGCGCTAATAGACATTGCTGATATGTACAGTACTTCCACAAACGGAATCGCTACGGTATGTGCACGCTCCGGCGTTGATCTAGTTTTGTTATCATTAGTGAAATGTCTACCTCTCAACGCCTCTAACCTCTACTCTACCAAAAAGAATCACTCTATAATATTCAAAGTTGAATATTTAAATAGTACCTCAGAGAACTAACACTATAACAAAGACAAGGAGAAATGGAGAACAGAAAACGAATAATACATTCAAAGAAATAAAGAACATACAGCAATAACCCCAACACCCTCATTCCTAGCCATATGATATCGCTCAATGAAATCCCCCTCAAAATTCGTCTGGAACACAATGAGTTCCGCACCAGTGCCCGCACATGCGCCGTCGCGCGCTGCTCGATCATCGGTAACGTATCAGAGCCATATATGCCTGATTCGCGCGTGCCCAAGCAAGAGATTGAGATTGGGGCTATTGAGGAAGATGATCTCCTTTGCTAGGTTTGATGCTGGTTTGGATGGCATGACTCCTATGATTGGGGAGGTAGATTGAGCAGAAATTCTTCTTTTTTTGAAGCAGCTTTAATAAATAAGGCTTTGTTTGCTTATGTGGGAGGTGATTGGGAGAGAGAGAGAGAGAAAAGTGTGTATTGGTGTAAGTTGGAAACCACTAATATATCTAGTATAAAAGCAATTACTATAAGTGCTTAAATCAACAAAAGATCCAAGATTGGCTCAAAAAGATATAGATTCCAGTATTTACACAAAGTCAAAACAAAACCTACTTACATATTCCATCCCCTCCTTCCACATAAAATATGTTCTCCACTCGTGACTTCGCTATTACCTTAACCCTTATTATCTCTCGCTTCCTATTCCCTGTCCTCGGTTTCACCCTTCTCTCTCATTCCTTCCGAAGCGTCCAAGTCAATACCCCAAACTCTCCCTCATACGGGAATTGTCACGGTACCGTGGTGACTGCACCACGTGACGTAAGGAGGGTGTTATATCTTAGCAGTAGTTACTTAGCTAAGAATCAGCTTTTTACACACTTCATAAAGTACTTCACGTACGTTACGTGCTTATTCCTGCCCCGGTGTTACAGGAATGAGCTTAGCCGGGGGAAGAATATTCGCTGACCTACACGAAGACGTATTTTAATGTACTTTACCCGAATATATACCTGTACTCTCAAGGATTTACGATCAATGATATCGTGGAGATTACTTAGGTGAGGGATGAGTGTTCGTTAGGAAGGAGGGAATCCAAAGGGAGCAGTCATAAAGAGAAGAAAGAAAAGGAAAAGCAAATAAGATGTTTTGAGGTTGATTCAGTTAGCGAGCAAATGAATAATGGTTGCAGCATATATTAGGGTTAGTACATGAATAAGATTTTGTGATCAAATATTTTGTTTAAGATTGGCGTATACACAGGCGTGTATAAAAGACTGTTTTGTACAGTACCATACTACCTAGCATGAGTTTTTAACACCTGAGCAATCGCAGCTTTCACCTCTTTTCCCGGAAGCTCTAACAGTTCCTTGCCCGTCCAAATTCTGTCTTGTTCTAAACCCTGATATATCATCGCTTCTGTCCCTAGTATCACATCCCATCCAAGACCCTCTGCTAAATCTCCAATCTCAGTATAGGGGGATGGGTGATAGCACATTTCCAAAATTTGCCCTTTAGTTTCCTTTACTAAAAATGTCTTGATAATCTCTCTGACTACGATCTCCGCCGGTGTGACAGGCGGAAAGTTGGGCACACTAGACACAATCGCCACTGGAACCTCTAATTGTTGCGCCTGTGCAACAGTTTTAATATGTATTAAGTCATCGCCATATCCAGCTACTAGACATGATTCCAGGACTGCATTCACCTCTAAGAGATCGCGGTTCACTATATATATAGGTGAGCATCCCATATATTGTTTTAGTGCATAGACCGCACTCCGGCATGCGCCGCCGCCTCCAATGATCAAGCCGGGCTTGCCTTTATATAATTCAGGCGTGACACTAAAGGGGAGGTTTTGATAAAAGGCTTCACGGACGCCGACACAGTCTGTATTCGTGCCGCAGAGCTCGCGCGTGCCGGTGGGGGTGGTACGGAGGAAGATAGTGTTACAAGCGCCGATATCTTTGCCTTCTTGTGTTATCGAGTTGAGATAGGGCATTATTGCCACTTTATGGGGCACTGTGAGGGTTTAGCTTTGAGCGCAAGATTTATAACATATATATATAAAACATAAATGGAAATTTGGAAAACATACTGGTTACGGCTGCACCGTAGAACTTGGGATCTTGAGTGAGGCGGAGGAAATTAGGCACATCGAGAGAGTCGAGGGGCAGTTGCGACCATTTGAAAGACAGGTTGTCGTAGACTGTTTGATGGAGGAGAGGAGAAACTGGAAGATCCAGTCAGCTATCTGCCCGTAACTCGATTCATTATAGCTGTGGATATGACTACGCACGGGAATGAGCTATAGGATGCCCGAATAGATAGCCGATTCTCTCCAAATGCGGCGCATCCGGAGTGGTGATTGTAAATGCCATTTCCAAAATCTGATGAAAGGTATATAAAGATATATAATGATATAATATGATGAGGATGTATGAGGTGAGAGCAATTTCTCACAAGACTGTTTGATATGTATTAGTTTTGGATATGGTCATATCAATTGTGGCACACAGTGAACAAAGTGGAGGGTGGTATACGAAGTAAGCAGCTCAGTCAAATGTAGATACAATTCTTGGCTACTTGAATGAATTAATAAATGAATGGATGCATGCATGAATGCATATACTTTCGTACAACTTACAAGCTGTAGATCCGAAGCCAGGCCGGACATGTTTAAACCCGCCCCGGCCGCGCCGCCACAACTCACGCACGCCCCGGGCTGACACCAGATCAACTGGCTCGAATTTGAGCGACGGGTAAAGGTATTAGCGATCAGCCACGGGTCAATTTTCAACACCGTTTATCATACGCTGTAACCGAACAACCCCGGACAAGGCTTGCGTTGGGTGATGTTGCATTTGGCTTTTCCTAGTCTTGTCTACTGTGGTCACGAGGGTCTTGAACTCTCACCACACATTGCTATAATACTGTATTATACTGCACTGCACTGTTACTACTGTTATATCTGTTCATTATGCCTCCGATTGTTTCTGTCCTCCTCCTGCTAATGTGCTGTTCAGACCATCAATTATTAATCTCGACGTGTGTGGTAGAAGATTGACCTATCGGATGCCATTCCCGTGCTGCATCCATCCATCTCCAAGCTTTGATACTTTCGTACTTCCACCCAAACCAACGACAACAAGGATCTCCTCACCCATCCATCCATCGGACAGGCCAGCCGGGAAGGCGAACAGTACAACGTACTTACTCAGTAGTCCTTGGAGGTTGGGCAGTGTAAGTTGATCCGTTAATACAACGTAGAGCTTGTGGATTTAGCCTAACCCAGCCTGACTCATGTACAGCAGCACCCAGCCATCGCACCGGGTCCGGTTCTGGGGATTTTAGATGCTTTCCCCAAATTTCGCTAAGCTGAACGAGGGGCTTGCTGTCGTAGTGTTTGGTGGCTTGGTATTTTCTCTATATCAATACCCCATTGTCCCCCAGATTTCCCCAAACCCCAACATCAACCCTCGAAGGAATCCCCGGCTTGCAGCTTCCAAAAATCCAATCCCACCGAATACAAGTATTTGCTGGGTGCTATTTGTCGCATCAGAAACCAGCCATCATGGGAATCCTCTCCAAAATTGAGGACAGGCCAACGCCGCCTCAAGTATACAATTGGCGAGTATACATGACAGCATGTGTAGCTTCGTTCGCCGCTATTATGATCGGTTACGATAGTGCCTTTATCGGAGGAACTCTCGCGCTGCCATCATTTATAGCTGAGTTCAAATGGGGAGCAACACAGAAGTCTGATACAGAGGTCAATCTGCTAAAAGCTAATGTCGTCTCTCTCTATCAAGCCGGTGCCTTTTTCGGTGCCCTCGCCGCCTATCCAGCTGGTCATTTCCTAGGCCGTCAGAAAGGGCTTACTATCTGCAGTATTGTTTTTATTATTGGTGCGAGCATAATGTTAGGAGCAAACGGTGCTAGAGGGCTCGGCCTGATCTATGGTGGTCGCGTTCTCGCAGGTCTAGGTGTCGGTGGTGCTTCTAATCTGGTTCCTATCTGTAAGTGCTGTCCAGCCGGTAATGCTCTTCTTATACTAACAATAAGAAGATATTTCCGAAATTTCGCCCCCAGCTATTCGTGGACGTCTCGTAGGCTTGTATGAGCTCGGCTGGCAATCCGGTGGACTTGTCGGTTTCTGGATCAACTATGGATTGATTCAACATATGGCACCATCCCATACACAATGGATCATCCCTTTTGCTGTACAACTCATCCCTGCTGGCATGCTCTTGGTCGGCTCTCTAGTTTGTGTCGAGTCTCCACGCTGGCTGCTCTCTAAAGGAAAGCGCGACTTAGCATTAAAGAACTTGTCTTGGATTCGAAATCTTCCTATTGATGACATCTATATACTGGAAGAAGTAACTGCATGTGATGCTGCTATTGAAGGCCAACGCTCAACTGTCGGGATGGGTTTCTGGCAACCTTTTAAGACGGTAGCTAATAATCGTAAGATTATGTATCGCTTCTTCCTTGGAGGTGCTCTATTCTTCTGGCAGAATACTTCTGGTATTAATGCTATTAACTATTATTCTCCAACTATCTTCAAATCTATTGGCATTATAGGTACTAACACTTCCCTCCTTACTACTGGTATATTTGGTGTTATTAAAACTGTCGGCACATTCATCTGGCTGCTTCTTCTTATCGACAAATTGGGTCGCAGAAATCTGCTTCTCATTGGTGCTATTGGCGGTGCCTTGTGCTTGTTCTTTGTTGGTGGATATATTGCAGTCGCGCAACCAGCCAAGCACGTGAGCTCAACCCTGAGCGGTGGTGGTATCGCAGCCATGTTTTTCTTCTATCTCTGGACCGCATTCTACACCCCATCGTGGAACGGGACTCCATGGGTCCTTAACAGCGAAATGTTCGATCAGAACGTCCGAACTCTCGCGCAAGCTTTTGCAGCATCTAACAACTGGTTCTGGAACTTTCTTGGTGCGTACTCTATCAAACTTCCTTTCTATTACTATAACACCTACTAATAAGTTTTCTGTAGTCGCTCGTTTCACTCCTCAGATGTTCTCCAAGATGACATTTGGCGTTTATTTCTTCTTCGCGTCACTTATGCTATGCTCGGCCGTATTTGTATGGTTCCTGGTTCCTGAAACCAAAGGTATACCGCTTGAGGCCATGGATCGGCTGTTCCAGCTGCCACCTCGCAAGGCACATAAAGTAGTTCTGGCTGAGGTGCGAAGCTTAGAGGCCGAGTTCCGTGCGAATGCCGAGGGTGCGGGTTTGGACATCAAGAAGGAGCGAAACAGTGATGTGCAGATTGAACGCGTCTAAGTTATTTATGGATCATAGATATGGGGAGCATATAACTATATTCCATGAATACAACCTTAATTCAGAACGTGCTATACTCTTGGTAAAGAGAAATTTATAATCCCCTCCGTCTCCCTCCAATTTAATCATCTTAAAGCGAGGACTAGTAGTCCCAACTCTTTTTTCACCTGCGTATTACGGGCGTGACTGCTTTCAAGTTCAGTTTGGGATTTTCTTCTTAATAAATTAAAATTTAGGGCGATACGCTCCATAGATGATTAGCTATAGGCACGTGGTGTATTTACGCGGGAATTTCATATCAATGTTTACAACTTTTCCTGCAAACTTGTCTAACACTCCGGAGAATCCATAGTCTGAAATCTGACATATTCTGTATATCTGTAATTTTGAAATCTCATCATTCTCGTGTCTAAGAGATAAACCTATTTCCCTTTAGAATAATACAATCTCTACGAATAGAGGGTTCCATATAATTGTAACAAAACCCGAATGTTAAGGTACGGTCACGGTACGGTCACCACGTGACGTACAGAGGAGATATCACTTAGTTTAGGTACTTAGAAGAATCTTCAGCTTTTTTCACATTCTCATATGTGCTGTACATACGTACTACACCTATTCCGCGCCCGATTTTACACCGAAGGAAGATGCTGTCGTCTTGCAGCCTTAAATAACAGGTCAAAACAGTCGGATCAATTGTCAAGGACTCATTATCTGGATTTGATATATAACTTGGTTTATTACCAACCCTAAATTTGACCAGATAAAAGCATAACGCGAAAGCATAAAACATCTTGTTCAAACAAGCGTGTAGTGCCGGTTTTGTCAGTCGTTAAGAGCATGCCGTGCTATCTTTAACTAACCGAGCTAGCTCCTGCTTTGACTGATCTACCAGAGACGTTCTTGGCTTACGAGACACACAGCGTGACAGGGTATTATGCGATACAGTAATCTTTGCTGGTGCTCCTCTACTACAATTACTCGAAGGTAATATTGAGACCCCAGGCTGAGAAACTCCGTTCAAGGTTTCATACTAGATAATTGTTGATCATTGTGGTTTTATAAAGCCGGTGATTGGCAATTTCTGATATTGAGCAACCCGTTCAGCCTCTAGATCCGACAAGAGAGTATAGCAGGATTTGTTCTCGGATCGCGAAATAGACCTTTCGGTTTCTGTAAGACTTCGACACTGTTTAATTGGCTTACTTAGACTATAGTTTTAATGAGACAAAGCGACGACGAGGTTTGAGTGAAACTTTCGCAACCTCTTCACGGTTCGCAAGTCCTCGTCATTTTCTTCTCTTGTGTTATGAGCGATTGCGTCGTTTTTAGAATGGTAGGACTAGCTATTGGCCAATGCAGAAACCGTTTGCGACTTGACATGAGGAAGTGCTCAACTCGTTATCTCCAGAATCAGCGAGTATTCGTACGGCCAAAAGGTTTTCTGCTCATAAACGATCTCAAATCAGCGTATGTTATCACCCAACAAAAAGAGAGAGAGAGAGAGCTTGAAGAGGATATAAAAAGTAAAGAGAGAACTTTATAAAGAAGCAGCATAGCAGAGAACTTGTGAGGTAGTGAGCATAACTTGTTGGCATGCATGTAAGTTGTCAAATCTATCTGCAGCTACACTTAGAAAAAGAAATAAAATTGCACACACAAGAACAATCTCACCCAATCCGCTTTCGTAAGCTGAAGCTAACATGAATCATTTGAACATCTTATTATTTCAATCAAGTAAATATTAATCCGCTATACAGATGTTCGCGGGGTATCAGCATCGAGAAAGTAAGCTGCATTTGCATTTTTGCGGATCTATGGCTTGCAGGTGGGAGTGGCTCGGCAGACAAACTATAGGGACGGCCTTTTCCATAGATTTCACGTGGGGATATTCTCACGCGTTCACTTCTCCAACATCATCGCCAGCTGAAATTAAAACTCGATGTCTTGAGGCTCGCCGTTGGCTTTCTCTAACCACTTAGTTAAAACAACTTCAAGTGTCTGGCCATCTCCATACCATCAAAAGTGCAGTCATACTATAAATATAACACCATCACAATGGAACCAACCAAGCAAAAGCCGAGTGGTCAAACGAAGCAGCGTGATCGGAACCAGGAGTTTATTGTTGCCAAAGAAGGAGATACATGAACTATCACAGCAGACTGCAACCCAAGCTCATCATCGGTCCACAGTCACTCCCCATACGCCACGAAGAGAATGCAAGTATCAGCCGCTCTGCCATCTTTTCAATGGCAGCAAGGTCTCCAAACTCGTTCTTACGCCAAGTGCGAAGAAGAAGAGTGTTCATTGGGCTTCTCTTATTAAACAGGAGGAGCTTGAGGACTCGATGTTTGCCGATAAAGTTCAGAAGAAGCAGCAGGGAGAGATCGCTGTCAAAGAGTTCGAGAAGTCGCACTTCGACCCACAGGAATCTCCCAGACCAATTTCAGAAATCAAGACTGCTGTTGTGGAAATTGAGCCAAACGTTGAATTTGTTACGCAAGCTGCTCAATTGCCTCGCACAGAAGCAAAAGCGTGAACGCGACCACATATACCCTTGATAGAAGCCATGAAAGGTGTTTCGAAACTCTGGCACATGAATTGCCTATCGGCGCTGCTCGATTTGGACGTTTCAGTTTGTCTATCCAGACCAATTTCGAATTCGTCATCCAAATGAAGCCCACAATGCGTTTTCTCTTGTACTTGTACCGTATCTGGACATCGGATCCATAAATTGATGGGAGGATGTGATGAGTCAAAAAATAACGCTGCAATATTCGGGGGCAATTGGCAATATTAGGATAGATTGTTGGCTGATCATCGCGTTAACGCTCGGATGGACATGTAACCACCCAAGTCTCTTTTTCGGCATGGAGTGTAAGGATATCTATCTCTCTGCTTGATATTTTAGAATTCTTTTTGAGCACCAAGCATATTTCCAACTGGCAAGGGAGAAACGCGCCATCTGGAGGTCTTAGGTGTAATAGACGACGTCTATGTGTACTTCATATCTACTTGACAAGATTGTACGGCATCTAGACAAATTTTTGTATCTTTCTAGTCTGCTGGAGAAGATAGAAATGAAGCTAGGTTACAAGTCTAAAGTTTCAATCTGCACGGTTTTTCCTGTTTTGATCGCCTCTTCACAGCATCACATACAGTAGATGCAGTAGCCTAGCTTGCAGTGCAAATCTCTTTAACCAGCTCGGCTCCTCGAGGGGCAAGGTCGATAATATCGATCAGATAGGCGTCAAGAGATTTGAAAACAGTACGACAATGGTACGGCCCATTTAGCCCAACACTAATGACCGCGAACGTATTCTTAAGTTCGAAAGGCGCCGTGAGGGAGTTTACACGAAGGGATTGAACGATAGTTTTGAGGCTGTACTGAGTGAACATGTTAAAGTAACAAAAATTGAAAAACAGCTTTGAGTATGAAGAGATTAAAAAGCTTTGAGTTAATCGTTGTCATATTAAATCTTGAATCCATAAAATTATATTAACATTGTTGATACTCTTCGCACCTAACGCACCTTGGTATTTCTCGGGTCGGTTATGCGAAGGGGAGAATTTCGCCCAGCACTAGAGTATATTTGAGCAGAAGACCGGATGATATATTAGTACTCTGACCTTATTATCGTATGCTATTGCGCGCTCAACTAGCCTGCCTCTGGAATCCATTTCAAACATCCTTCAACGACCGCGATTTGAGTTACGTGGCTCGTATACCTGCCCCAAGCTGAGTTGTGAAAAATATAACCACTGGCTTCTCGAGTTTTACCCCATTCGAGGACTGTTGAGACCCTAGAGATTTCATAGCCATCATAGCCCACAAACAGATCATAATCAACTGTAGCTTTCATGTAAGGCAATGTGTTAAGCAGCCAGTTCCAGTTAAAGTTCACTATTTGATAGTCATTGCGGCTACTATTCATCCGAACACAGTAGCAGACATGCAAGGAACAACAAGCCTAGCAATTTCCCTGAACTGGAAAGTAGGATTTAGGATAAGTTAAGCTTTCTGCTTATTCTAGCTGATTTGTATGCGCAATCAAGTCTACCATTTTTCGAATCTCTTATAACGGAGCATTTGGGTCTTCAGCAAAATAGAACATATTTACTACCATCATAAAAATTCCTCTTTGACCATGGAATGATGTCCACCGAATTTTCCCTAACTAAGGCTTCACCTTGTCTTTTAGACACGTCACACACCACTCCACGGCCGCCTTGTACCCAAACGTCCCCATCCCACAGATTACAGCCTCTGCCTTATCACTCAAGAAGCTTTTGTGTCTAAAGGCTTCCCTTGTGTGCACATTGCTAATGTGGACCTCCAAAAATGGTATATTGACCCCGACCAAAGCATCTCTTAGCGCAACACTTTGATGCGTGAAAGCCGCTGGGTTGATGATAATAGCGTCTATGTCTTCTGTCCGCGCGGAGTGTATCCTATCAATAAGATCACCTTCGTGATTTGTTTGGTAAGAAACGAGAGTGGCGCCAAGCGACGTTGCAAATGCGGCGGATGACTTTTCGAGATCAAGGAGAGTTTCATAGCCATATATGTGGGGTTCGCGTGTGCCCAAGAGGTTGAGGTTAGGACCGTTGAGGAGGAGAAGTTTCTTGGCTGGCATATTTGCTGCTTATCCAAACTGCTAAGAAGGTATGCGCAAAGAAAATTTATATCAAAGATTGGCTTCCTCCTCTATACTAATATAAGGTTCTTTTTGATGATTCATTTCGTCAAAGCTTGGAGCACCAATTTGCTGTCGGGAGTAGTCTTCTCCCATAGGCTCACTACAGTAAAGTCAACTTATTCTTGACTTTCATTCGCCAATTTAGGTGGAGATAGCGGGCGGCGGGTGTGGAGTTATGGAGCTGATTGGTACAGAGAGGGAGGTCGGTTAATTCATAAGCCGACCGACCTGAGGAGATCATTTTACCGGGCCGGGTGAGGATAACTTGCAACTGCCACCAAGCATCCTGTTCCTGGTTACTGGTAATGTAATGGCAGGTTACGATCGGGTAGTATTGTCCGACTTAACCCGCCCTGGCTTCATAGTGTTGTGATATCCTTATTTCAACTGCCACTACTCCATTCTGTCTGTTTATATGTCATCTAGTGTTCCAGACAGCTTTCCAACTTTGATCATCGCTAGTGGAAGCAATTTTACATTATATAAATTCAGGCTCTCGATTCAGACAAACATGTATTCTTTTATATACAATGCAGCACCGTCGCGTGTCATCTTTGGCAAAGGGACAATTTCTCAGCTGCCAGCTGAAGTGGCAAGATACGAGTCCTCAAGACCATTATTGCTATCCACACCACAGCAGGTGCAGGAAGCAGAACTATTGAAGGAGATATTCAATGGAGAGATTGCTGGAATTTTCGCTGAAGCAACAATGCACACACCTACTCATATCACAGAAAAGTGTTTAGAGTATGTTAAAGCTTCACAAGCTGACAGTATAATCAGTATAGGAGGAGGGAGTACCATCGGCCTTGGGAAAGCCATTAGTATTCGCACCGGTTTACCACACATCTGTGTTCCAACTACATACGCAGGCAGCGAGATGACACCTATTTTGGGAGAAACAACTGATGGAGAGAAGAAAACTCGGAGCGATCCCAAGATATTGCCAGGAACTGTCATATATGACCTTGATCTTACCATGACTCTGCCCACTTCCATGAGTGCGACCAGTGGCATTAACGCTATTGCTCATGCCAGTGAGTTTCCCAATGGTTACACATAGCAACTCCAATCGTATACTTTTCAGACGGTTGCTAATATTGTTTGAAGTTGAGGCTCTCTACACCCGTGATAAGAACCCAATCATATCACTCCTCGCCATAGAAGGTATTAGAGCACTCGCGGAGTCTCTACCCATCATTGTACAAGACCCTTCTTCTTTGGAGGCACGCTCAAAGGCACAATACGGGTCGTGGCTTTGTGCGCTTTGTTTAGGGTCGGTTGGTATGGCTCTACATCACAAGTTGTGTCATACCTTAGGAGGCTCTTACAATATGCCGCACGCAGAGACTCACACAATTATCTTGCCACATGCCTTAGCATACAACGCTCCTGAAATCCCTGAAGTAATGGAAAAGCTCGCTACGGTACTCCCTGAAAGTAATGGAAATGCAGTTCATGGCTTGAATGTTTTACTCACTAAGCTGAAAGTAAAACGGGGATTGAAGGAATTTGGGTTCAAAGAACAGGATATTGATGATGCGGCAAAACGTGCCACCTGTAATCCTTACTGGAATCCTAGAAGTGTTGAAGAAACTCCAATAAGGGAGTTAATCCGACGTGCAGTAATGGGCGAGTCAGCTAGGGTTGATTTGTGATCGTCTTCTTTGTATTCAATTGTATCTAGCCATATCAAATTCGCCAAAAAAAACCATAGATAATATAGTAGTAATATCAAAATTCGCTATTGTTCTACAGGCTCCTACTAGTCTAAATCTGGGACAGGTAAGTGATCTAACAATTTGAGCTTCCTTCCAAACGTCTTCATCGCTGACAATGCGTTCTCATCCCTTAGCCTTTCGCTCTCTTCGCTTGTGACGAGAACAAAGTCATGTTTTAAAATCAATGATCCCTCCGGTACGCTATACTGCTTAGCTGTCTGTGTATCCACCTTCTGTAGATCAACGATAAGTGATTCCTTGACACCAAAAACTGCATCGGATGTTTCGTATGGATCACCTCGAAGATAGAGAGCTCTGTCGGATGTTATTAGATACAGTGTTTCATGGGGATTATAATGGCCTTACGTTATTAGATGATCCCATCCTGGTTTCTCGAACATGAAGTGCATATGAGCTGGCCTCCAGGGGTGACGGTGCAATAACTTCAACAATTTGCCGACGGGCCCATCATGTGGTATTGGGTAAGGTACAGGCTTGATGGCGTTGAACCAGAACATTCCATCGTCATCGCTTTGCATTACGCACCGTCCATCAGGTCCATCCCTTACAGCATGTTGCACATCGTAATGTCCAGAAGAATCTGTTTCCCATATGTCGACTTTGACCCCCGAAATCGGTTTTCTATGTGTATCCCTAACAGTACAGACTACTAAACAAGGCTCTCCATTTGTGTCTTGGGACATGAGGTCACCATTTGACATTGTCTCAGCTTCATGAGTGTGAAATGGACCTAAAACCGAGCCTTCCGTTGAAGCATGTGGTTTTGGATGGTCAATTGCATCAACAAGTAATGAGAGCCCCAGGACGTCAGAAAGAAGAATGAACTCCTATGTTTATATTAGCAAAGCTTAATACAATCTCATGCTTTAGTTAGCAATTGAAACAACTCACATGGCGGACATCGTCGCTGATTTGACCAACCTGGACAAGAAAATCCAAGGCAATCATCCATTCCCTTGAGCTCAGTCGAGTTTCACGTGCGAAATCGTGAAGATGCGTCACAAGCCGCTCAAGCACATATGTCAAACGTATATTTGGCCCTTGAGAATTCACAGTTATTACATTTGGCGTAATGTTATCAATGTTTAGGTCCATCAGTTGAGGGATTTTCAATAAATTTGTAGCCATCTTGCGATTATTGTGCTTGGAGTAGAAGTATGGAGGTAGCTGGTAAATCGAAACGGCTTTTAATACTACCTGGTATCTACATATATTAAGAACCAAATCGAACTTTTCGAATGATCCGTATAATACGAATAACAGGGTACAAAACTTTTATTGGAAATAGATGTGCCTTCGGCATTGACATGAACCGGGCGCTGGTTATTTCCTTCCGAATCGGCTAAACTTTTAGGCGTGCGGGTAGTGGGGCATGGAAAGGGTCATATTGCAATCAACCACCACATAGAGTTATCAGGTACTAAAAGATTGGTTTTATTCTTCGCTGGGAAAAAAAACCCGAGCTCTCGAATTACAAGTTTCTTTCCCTCTAGTCAAACAAGGTTCAGCATTCTTGTCTCATACACTATCGCACCTCTAGACTTCGCGAAATGCCTGATCTTCATACACTTCCAGAAGGCTCGCGTCCACAGAATGCAATCAGGAACAATGGACCTGATCATCTTGTTATCGAGCGGTATAAGCTTCGTGAGTTGGCGGAGGGGTGGCCTTGCTACCGCGATGCCTGTGAATGGGAAAACCTGCTCTCGATCTTCCACCCTGATGCATACATCTACACTACGTGGACGGGACGTACTCACTATCTGAAATTCATCGAGGGATCGAAGGCAGGCATGGATAAAGGCGCATTTATTATGCATCGAATTCATGGTTCAACCACCGATATCAATCCCGAGGCGACACGGGCAGTGACCAAGATGAAAGCCACAATTACGCAGCGTTTTGAGTTACCGCAAGTCGAATCAGGTGGCCTTTGTGAAGCAGATGCAGAGTCAGACTGTCGCTTCATATTCTTTTGGCAAAAGGAACCAGCAGATTCAGAATTCGCAGGTGAATGGCGGGCGCGTTTTGCTCGCCATTGGTACGAGAAGGATAAGCTGATTCCGGTCAACCCTCAACAGGTTCCCAAACTCGACGAAGCAAAGCTGGCAAAATTCCCGAGTGGATATCGGTATCTGGCATACTGTCAAGAAGAGACAATGGGCGTCACTGTCCTCCTCGATCTACCGGGACATCGTAGAGAAGGAGAGAGCATCAATGGGAAGAAGCATGATCTCCTGTATTGGCAGGCAAAAGACTGGGTCGAAGGAAAGGAAATCGATATTTAATGAGTAACCTCCTGTTAAAAATGTTACATCACAGAGATTTGAGAATATAAGTAATTTTTATTTATTAATAGATGCAGTTTGCAGGATGATATTGTGACTTCCGACACTCGAGAATCGTGCATTTGACACCATCAAATGTTAAGCAATAATCAACACGATAAAATATGAAAAAAAAAATTATACAAACTACTGGCTTAATATGTGCTTGGAAAATAGAACCCTTTTCGCTAAAATAGATCGAGATAAATATGGTATGTAGTTGAGTATAAGGTAGCTTAGCCTTCTCCATGTTTAGACTCAACAAGAGTTGAAACACCTTTACTAAGGAGACACCAAGTCCGCCAAGTTTCTGGTCTTCTAATTGTTTCTACGTTAACTATGAATCATGAATCAGTTCGCCGGCTTCCTGGCAACTCATCCTCTCCTTATTTCTTCCAATCTATTCAACTCGCTGTATCGGGTACCGATAAATTTAGTCTGAAATCACTGCTACAAGATGACATATATTTATGGATATTCAAACCCATAGATATGGTGATGATGGGATGGACTGTTCCAACGTTGTATTCCCTCAATCTGGATACACACAGACTACTACACTGGGTTCTGATGTGGAGGTTGTATCCTTTAAAACTACCTGCTAAGATCTTGATAAACCTAATCAGCGTAGCCTGCTGGCTAAAGATGCAATTTTGATCGTTTCGATACAATCGCCGTATGGATGGTGTCACGTCTCACGTGAAGCACGAAGCACGTGCTCGCACACCCATATTAGCTAGCACGTTCATAGCCTTCGTATCTCCAGACACTTTTTCCATACATTGAGAGACGCACATCTGTGACTCTCTATAGATGGCATAGGTCACAGCTATTTCCATCAATGGCTTGGCTTTAGTTTCTGAATCAAACAGTGCAAACGTTTTACAGAATAAAAGGCTATATAAAACAATCCAATGATGCTCTAGTAATCAACAAATTGAAAGATATTTTTGGGTAAAGTTCCTTTGCTGCAGATTAGCCTAGTTTGGTTCCTACATTCGGATACAACGACGTAGGTTTACTGTCGATTGACTCTGAATACGTGGCACAACTACTTCGTATCACGTATGTATGTGCTAGTTGTAATCGTAGAGTAGTCGGTGTCGTATTATTAACTACATACGAGTGTTGATGATATCCTCAACCAGGGATCTACAACGGTCATGTGATATAATCACATGACCAGCAGCAAGTACCTGTATTGAGAATACACTAACATTTACCAATTAATTTCCAACGTTGATTCAAATATCACTGATAGTATAGCTCCGCTCCGTGAACTCTTTCACTATATCATTATTTACCCTTTATTTCCAAGTACTGTCATTCACTTTGAATCCCGCATAAATACTTTGCCGATAATAACCCTCTCTCTCATACCTATTGCCGATTCCCCGCTTTGTACATATAGTTTACACCCATAGATAAGTTGCCTCATTTTTTATGTACATCTCATACATCGGATCCACAGCAGAATTTTAGCAAAGCACCTAATATGGTTTACAAGTCCAGCATAGCCAGTATGTCTCTTGGGCGAGCCTGGGTGCATGAGCTCGCTCCTAAACTCGACCAGGCCGCCAAGCAAGGCTTTCAAGGCATTGAAGTTTTTTATGAAGACTTAGAATACCACGCAAAGCTACTGTTCGGCAGTTTAACAGATGAGAACCTTGTTAATGCAGCGGATGATTTACGGCAAATGTGCGATGACAGGAAACTTGAGATAATTGGACTGCAGCCTTTTTTACACTATGAAGGGCTAACCGACCGTAAAGAACACGAAAAGCTCATCACAAAACTCAAGCTCTGGTTCCGAATTGCAAAATCACTGCGGACAAATACCATTCAAATCCCTACGAACTTCCTCACTAAAGGCGTGACCACAAACTTCAATGTTATTGTTGAAGATATGATTGAGGTTGCAGACCTTGGTCTGAAGGAGGTGCCAGTTATTCGGTTCGCCTACGAGAATCTATGCTGGGGAACTACGTTTGACACTTGGGAGGGGGTATGGAGCGTGGTCGCTGCAGTTGACAAGCCAAATTTTGGGATGTGTCTGGATACATTCAACATTGCTGGACGGGAGTGGGCGGATCCGTCGAGTGTGGATGGCAAAATTAGAAGCGAAGATGCTGATGCTGCCCTGGACAGGAGTTTGGAGAAACTGAAGAAAACTGTCGAAATAGACAAAGTTTTCTATGTCCAAATCGTAGATGCTGAAAAGATGAGAACCCCTTTGATCGAAGGACATCCGTTTCATGTAGAAGGACAACCAGCAAGGATGAGTTGGTCTAGAAATGCAAGGCTATTTCCGTTTGAAAAGGAGGGATATCTTCCTATTTTGAAAGTTCTCAGAGCTATTACTGAACCTGATGGGTTGGGCTATCAAGGTTGGGTTTCGCTTGAGCTGTTTTCAAGGACGATGTCGGATCCAAGCCCGACGACACCTGAAGATCATGCACGGAGAGGGATGGAGTCGTGGAAGAATTTAGTGAGAATTATGGATTGGAAAGTCTAAGATTTGAAACTTACAGAGTCTTGTACTACTAAGCTATACAAGGAAATATCATCTTCTTGTGATCATCTGAAATTGTGATTTAACGCTGGAGCTCTAGATTTTTCGCTTTTGGGTGCTACATAGAACTGTAGCATTAACCCTTCATACAAGTTCAGCATAAACAACTCAGTCATAGTTGAAAAGTCACAAAGTTCGAAATCTGAGGATTCAAGAATTGACCTTTGAAGCATTACATCCGAGTTCCGTCTAGCTGATGGAATTCTGGACCAGAGATCACGTAGTCCCACCTCAACTGACTTGGCGTCTAGCATGTGAGGTCCGTTACACGGCTCCTTGAGAAAACGGTTGGCAAAGGCAATTGTAGCCGAGGTATCACAATCGGCCACCTCTTATGCTAATTCTACTACGCTCACTTTCTGACGTTGTTTCTCACCCTTACTCACCTTAACTCAGTAACCACTGCTAGTAAAAGCAACTCTACTCACCTTTCCAGATAGAAACGGTTTCTCTTCATGTTAAGATTGGGGTGTTACAATCAGCTGTTGTTGGTCTGGATAATTTCATTCCAGCTAGAATTCGAGTGCCATTAGCCGCCCACCCTGGCCACTCTATTTGCGGTAAGTAATATATGTACCGCATGGTGATGGCGCACTAATTGTTGGACATCGTGAAAAACAGTATTCTCGCAGGTAAGATCTGTACAAGAGTAAGGCTACTTTATATAAAGAAGTAATACGGAGCAATACTTAACATATAAAGTGGGCGTGGCATCCTATATAGGGGAGTGTGGTTTTTGACACAAACGAAAATCTATACTGAAGAGTTATGTTTGATATGTAAAACGGACACTCAAATTCATTCATATGCTAAATTTTTGTGTCCGCTATACCAATTGTGCAAGTTACTTCGAAATTTTTAGACTCGATATTCTTCTTTTTCTTGATTATAGTGACTACAGTCAGGGCAAAACAGGATGAACTCGGTTGAATTTGTATGGTGACCAGTTGGGTACGCTTAAACGTAGTATGGCCATTCTATTGGAACCGGCCTTGGTGGCAGCGTTTTCACTTGCGTACCTACCAATCAGCTTCCTCCACGGGTCAGACCAAAAGACAACCTACTCATTAGTAAGGCGGCACCTGAGAATGTCTCTTACACTCTATAAAATCGCTAAGGGAATAATCAAAACTGCTCGATAGGCCATTGACCGAAAGTATTAAGTTAATTCATGATACTAGAACCAATCAATGTGACAGCAGTGACATCCAAAATACAACTAGCCGGCAGGGCTTTCTGAACTGGAACAGTATAATGCCAGCGCAACTATGTGGCAGAGCCATCACAGATGATGCTAAACAGGTTGCTATATATCGCCAATACCGCGAGTATCACCTATCACTTGATTCTCTAAGTTTTAGCATTCAAACCATCTAAAGACTTCCGAAGAACAAGATGAATACAATTTTAACTAAGACTAGGTTTGTATGAAGTGACTTGAATAGAATAATGCTAAGAATGGACCACAAATCCGCTGCCTAGAATCCCACCTTCTTTCCTTCCTCTCTTATTCTGGAATTATAGAGTCAATTTTAAAATTGGCAGCATATAGTGCATTTATGAATCTAGTAAGTGTCTATTGAAGAATTCGTCTTGCTTTCGTATCACAAAAGGAAGCTCGATCACTTGATGGCTGCCACCTGGTACAAACACCAAATCAAAGTCTTTTTCAGCCTCGATAAGAGCATGTGCTAAGCGCATGGTTAATGATGGGTCAAGATCTTTATCCATCTCGCCTACTACCAGCAGCAAGTGACCACCTAATTTGTGTGCGTGGGCTATATTAGAGGAGCTTTGGTAACTGTCATCTACCGGATAACCCATCCACAACTCATTCCACCACAACTTGTCTATACGATTATCGTGACATCCCGCCGCTGCTGATGCTGCCTTGTAAAAGCTGCTGTGATGGATCACAGCCGCGGCGGCGTTTTGACCACCAGCTGAGCTTCCATAGCACCCGACGCGGGATAAATCCATCCATGGCCGTGTTTTAGCGGCAGCGCGAATCCAGGGAATACGATCGGGAAATCCGGCATCTTTCAAATTTTTGTAGCAAACATCATGAAAAGCTTTCGACCGCCAATTTGTGCCCATCCCGTCAAGACACACTAGAATGTAGCCCTGATCAGCAACTCGACGAAGCTTGGGATGGCTTTGGAATGTCTTCGGAGTGTAGAACCCTTGGGGACCAGCATAAATACGCTCCAACACAGGGTATTTCTTCGAAGCGTCGAAGTTGTTTGGGCGAATGATAATGCCATAAATGCTTGTGTATTCGTCTCGACCAGGCGCAACAAAGATTTCAGGCGATATCCATCCAGCTTCGAGAAGAGGTTGCAGCTGGCCCTTCTCCAAGGAGACCACCTTTTTTCCTGTGTCAGCGATTCGAACCACGGTTTGAGGCGAGCAATCCACGCGCGACCAACTGTCAATAATGAACTGTTTGCTGGGCCCCCAAGTCCATGTGTGTGTACCATTACCTTCAGTTATTATGCGTAAATCCGACCCATCCAAGTTAACGCGCGCCAAGTGAGCATAATAAGGGTCTTGTTCAGGCACCATCCCGAATCCTCGAAACCAAACCTGACGTTTATCCTCGTCTACCCACTCGATGGAACGCATCACCCACGGCCCCTTTGTAATTTGTTTCTGTATGTTTACGTTCTCGGGATCAATCAGATATAGATGATTCCATCCATCTCGTTCACTTGCCCACAGAAGTTCATTTGCGGTTACCATGATTTTATAATACAACTTGTGAGCATAGTCAATAAATGTCGTGCTACTCTCTTCTACTAGAACTGTGATATTTCCATTTAATTCTATCTCCAGGAGCCGAAGATTTTGATGGCCCCGCTCGTTGAATATGAAACGGTAACTTTGACAGTCTTCTGACCATCCGATGTGAGTAAGAGCATATGGATTATGGAACATGGTATTGTCAATCACTATCTCTTTACAGGAGAACAAGTCGAACAACCGAGGTCTTTGGACCTCTACATCATCACCCGGATTGAGATTAGATCTGCTGCTCAGTTTGGGCCGGAGCTGGTCCTTGGGAGATGACTCCAATATATGGAGAAAATGCTTAGGCTGAGACTTGCACTGCCACGCTACTGCGTAGTGCCCATCCATTGATTGGTAAATTTCCTTGAACTCGTTATCTGTAAAAGCATCGTATGATATTGCTGTCTCGTTTCCATCAGAAGTCCTGACCCATATGTTGTAATCGCGCACAAAGGCCTCAGGCTTTTTACTTGAACATGATGTATCGGTAACAGAATCCAGTTCCTTGTTTGATTCCTCTGCTTCCCATATGATAGAAATACCACTGGGCAATTCTTCAATAATAGCAATAAAAGGTTGTTCTTTTACAGTACAAGCAATGTTCTCTCCAGAATCTTGGACAGTTAGGCGCCATATATGACCAACATAAGAGTTCTGAGTTAACACTTGGCCAACTGACAGTGTTCCATAATACTGAGGCATTCCTGACTCGTTGATCCATGAGTAAATGATACGGTTAGCCGTGTGATTTTTCAACCTTAGACTGCTCATTTGGCGTGACAGTGGGGATGGCACCTCCACGCAGCCATAATCGATATTGCATGTGTCGAATTTGCCGTCCCATACTTCCAATGCTCCGCTTTTCTCATACCGCCATGTCTGCCCATCAAATTGAAAGCATATCCAGGCAGCATTTGGTGCTATATTGATCCACCAAAAAGGAAGATTGTCAGGCTTGACCTCCTTCTGTGTAAGCTTACTGAGCTCAGCCGCCAGCTGGTTATGATCAAATGCTAATCGCCGAGTTCCCATGATACAGTCTACTAAGATAAACTGGAATTTTCCTAAGTCGATTTCTCTTTTGTACCAAAATACGCTAATGCTGTTTGGTAGCCATTGCGGGTAGACAATTGCCTTCCGAATACAGGCTTTCTCCAAGTCTTGCAGAATTGTATTGTGAACCATGATTGAAAGGGATAATACAGATATTGGGTTTTGTAGTAATGAGGCACTCTGAGCGCGACGACAGGCGAGTATAAAGGAAGATATGTAAGGAAGATATGTAAGTCAGGCATATGACGCAAGCAATAAAAGTGCATGAGACAAGCATGGGTAGGGAGCATCACCAGCAGATGTACTTTAAAGGCTTGTGATCAAAACAAATATCTCCATCGCTCCTAAACGACCTGTAGTTTGTCGCTGCTTGTCACATGCATGCAGCCTTGCGGCGTATTTGTTGGCACCGTACATATTGTCGAGTGGCCGGCCTAGCTCTCCGCGGATAATATTTCTGTTCGTAGCTATTACCCCTGCGATTTAAGCTCCATGGTCATTTGACTATAATTTTTACAGAATTTTGAGCTCACGTACCGTAGACTGCTGTAATCGAACTCTACACACGGTAAGGAAATGTGTTAAATCCGATCGTTTTCAATAGACTGCTTCTTATTCCTTAAAGTGCCAAGTCAAGAACAGACTCGCTTGAGGTTATCTTGCCGTACCGCCGTAAACTTCGCGATATTACAACTGGCAAATCCCTTTTGACTTCAGGTGATGATCAAAACTAGAAATTGAGAATACTGAGTCGGAGAAAACTGGAATATCCAAGGATATGGCAATGCGGGAACGTTTAAGCGTGAGATCTAGAAGCTGAAGCCAACGGTACATTTGCTTATAGACCCAGCTTTCCCTCCATATAAGTAATATCACCATCACTTGTGATCTGCAGCATAAGCTAGCAGAATCTGGTCAATATTATAGTATTGAGGAAACAACTAGCTGCGCATGTAGGCGTTCTAGCTGTGTGGAAAACTTTTATCAAGCTTATCTATCAAAAATAACCTTTGTTAATTTCATCGTGATCATTGAAGCCTGAGGCACTTTTAATAGCTTACGTGTTAGAGTCATCATACAGCAGCTAAAGTTGCTTCACTCATGGGAACCATCCATGCTCAGGGCATCTACACAGTAGTCTCCGAGTCGTAGCACCTTTTGCTGCTAAAGTAGGGCGAGTTAATTATTACATTGGACACTGTTTAGATATGCTTTAAGAGAAGATGCTTCCTATTATTATAGCCTGTACATTGTAACAAGACTTAAAAATAGTCATCACAAGGAATGATAAGTTAAAGAAACACGTTGTTGAACAGGACTTCCTAGCTGTGTCAACTATGGACTACCCCAAAACTTAAATATAGACTAGATATTTCTGTGGGTTTCCGGCAGTAAATGCTCGTTCAGATCAATAAGTCTTTCATACCCTATTACTACAGCTGCGACCGCTTGTCATGACTCAATTTATATAGTAGCTCTCAAACCTCCGCTGCGAACGGTTTTGGAGTGTCGCTGTGACTGAGATGTCCACATCCCTTTGCAATGTTAGTGAAATCCGAATGCCCAATTGCTTCTTCCACCTGCAAAGTGGACTTCATGTAAATGGGCTCTTGTACTGGTGGTGATCACCGTGTTGAAGTTGAAGCGGGCACATGGTCACGTGAGACACCGCCACAAACGCTCCTGGCTGCTCAGCCTCAATTAAGCTTACCCCTCGGTACAAGCAAAAGCTATTTGTTTATTCCTCCTGCCTTAGGCCGGACTCTAGCTTTTCACACCACTACCGTTTCCACGGTTGCATTTCAGTTCTACAGACGGTGATCGTCTCGTGCTGTTATTAGCATGGCCAATCCCTCAATGCGCTTGATGCGCAATTCTCCAATGGTAATCAGTCGACATCTCCTTTTCAAAACACATCCAGCACAATTATTGCGATTCCCAAGCGCGTCTCGATCAGCATCCACTGGCACTGTACGAGATTCACGTTCAATAGTTTATCGTTTCAAGAATCTCATCTACGGCTCCTCTCTATCCCTCTTTGCGGTTCTTAGCTATTTTTACATCACCGATACTCGTGCCAGCGTGCACCAATGGGCAGCTGTTCCCCTTATACGGTACTTCTTCCCAGATGCCGAAGACGCCCACCATTTTGGCACGTCAGCACTCAAAGCGCTATACACATTCGGTATCCATCCGCGTGAGCGGAAGGCTTTGAACGAGGGTACATATGCGGCAGATATCAGTGTTACCGTATTCGGGCAGCAATTACAGAATCCCATAGGGACATCTGCGGGGATCGACAAGCTGGCCGAAATCCCAGATGCTCTGTTCGCCCTAGGTCCTGCAATTGTAGAAGTTGGGGGCTGCACTCCATTGCCTCAAGATGGGAACCCAAAGCCAAGAGTGTTTAGACTGCCAGGCCAGAAGGCGCTGATTAATCGTTATGGGCTCAACTCCAGAGGCGCAGATGATATGGCCAGGAGATTGAGAGCACGGGTTCGTTTATATGCATACAGTAGGGGATATGGCGTTGGACAGGAGGCTGAGCAATTTGTGCTAGATGGAGGTGCAGGTGTGCCTGCTGGGAGCTTAACGGAAGGGAAGTTATTGGCCGTGCAGGTGGCGAAGAACAAGGACACACAAGGCGATGATATTGAGGCTGTGACTCGTGACTACGTATATTGTGTGGAAAGACTAGCGCCATTTGCAGATATAATGGTGGTCAACGTGAGCAGTCCCAACACACCTGGTCTAAGAACGCTGCAGAGGGTGGAACCCTTGACGCGAATTCTTGAGGGCGTTGTTGGAGCTGCTAAAGCTGCCAAGCGAAAAACTCCTCCAAAGGTCATGGTGAAAGTATCCCCCGATGAGGATACAGACGAGCAGATGGAGGGAATTGCAGAGGCAATCTGGAGAAGTGGTGTGGATGGCGTGATCGTTGGAAATACCACAAATCGAAGGACCAACCTGATCTCAGCAGACTCCACAATATCGGCCAAAGAAAGACTATTGTTGAATGAACAGGGAGGTTATTCTGGACCCCAAATGTTCGAACGAACTTTGGGCTTGGTGAGGCGATATCGCGCACTCCTAGACCAAGGTCCTCCCCTTCTACCTTCCACAGAAAATACTGTGAAGGCAGAGACGGATACCGTTTCTGGAATCAACGACCAACCTACCTCGAGCCTCGGTGACAGCTTGAAGAAGGTCAAAAATTCGATAACTTATGCAATCGGTGGAGCGAAAAGTGGTCTAGTTTCCTCTTCTCTCAACAATGAACAAAAGGTAATATTCGCAACTGGTGGCATTACCAATGGAAAGCAAGCACTGGAGATTCTGAATGCTGGCGCATCAGTAGCGCAGGTGTATACGGCGTTGATATATGGTGGCCTTGGGACAGTTTCAAGGATAAAAGCTGAATTGCAAGACGAGGTCACAAAGTAAAAGGTGCGCGGATTTTTTCCATTGTACATACGACAGAGCTCCTTACTGTAAATATGCATTTATCCTTATGAAAACTACATCTCCATTAGTCCAGGCCATTTGGAAAACCTTGTCTCGACGGATCATCGAAAAAGATGGCTCACACCATAACAACCTGCAATGATATCGTTGTTGGAAGATAAAGGCCTCCAAAAGAGATCAGCATGCCCATCCTAAATAAGAAAGTTATCAGTTTTTGCCAACCTTCGAAATACCGGGTCGAAGTGTTTGAAGAAAGGGAGCCGGGCTTCAAGAATTGCCTACTTACCTCCATCAATATTCTGTACCGTGCCAGTGATGAATGATGAACCATCAGACAGGAGCCAAGCAACCAAATTTGCTACCTCGGAAGGCTGACCTTCCCGGCGCAGCGCAATGAAGCTACAGTCCATTTTTGAGCCACGAATTTCAGCGGATTTTCTGAACATTGGAGTGTCGATTGGCCCCCTTGGTATGTTAGGTTCACGGAGTTGGTAAAGGTGTTGAGAAACTTACGGCGCAAAGCAATTAACTCTTATCTGTCTTGGTCCTAACTCTTTAGCAGCGCACCTTGTCAGACCAATCTACAATGACTTGGATTAGCACACTAGCATCGCGAAGTGAAAGGGTGTAAGCACTGACAACTGCGTGTTTGGAGGCGCAATATCCTCCATTCTTTGCAAACCCCATGATACCCGCAACGCTAGCAGCATTCACAACTGGTAAAGACCGTTAGTCTTTTTCATGCTCAACTGAATTCCTGGTGGCGGATTCAGCATAGACTGGATGTTACATACTAGAACTTGGCTCTTCCATATGTGGGATCTGAGCGCGCATACAGTTTAACAATCCATAAACATTAACTTTCATTATGAAGTCAAAGTCATCATCGTCGATTTCTTCCACAGATGAAATATTATTAAACTTCCCAATCACTCCCGCAAGGTTCGCGGCTCCGTTGATCCTGCCAAATTTCTGTACTGTTTGGGCAATCCATTCCTCTACCTGCGCACGTTTCGAGATATCGACAACAGTAGTCATAACAGTTCCACCGCTGGATTCAATGTCTGTAGCCGCCTCTCGAAGTTCCTTACCTTGAACATCTGCAAGCGAGACCTTTGCTCCCTTGGAGGCAAGCAGCTTTGCTGTCTCAAGTCCTATTCCGCTTGCAGCTCCCGTGACCACAATGACCTTCCCTTGGAAGTATTCTGCTGACATGATGGATAAATTATATGTAAGGTGTAGCAATTTTCCAGAAAATAGAAGTGCAGTCACTGGTATGGTTTATTATAGAGATGAGATATATTTTCAATGGAGTTTTGAAAGTTTGCCGATACATATAAGTCCATTGTTCTTAGAAATCGAACTCTCACTAGTAATCCTATGGAGTAGTTGGGTTGCTCGGATATGTAAAGGCGGAGGACGGGTAGCGTGGAGAATGTGAAAAGGAAAAGGAGACCCGGCCATCAATGTCATAAGGTTTCCGATAGTCCACCATTTAATTTCTATCATGTTTTCTCGCGCATGTTTAGAATTATCGCCTTTTTTGCAACAGGCGACTATGCAGGTCGTACAAATAATCATCTACGTGCGGTAATGTGCGCCATTTGGATAACCTACATAAAGTACCATACCAAAGCATCATATTGAAAAGCATAGATAGCACAGCATTCTACAAGGAAAATACTCAAGAACTATGAAGCATGAAAATTCGGGAAGTTTGGTTCACGCAAACAACGAAGACAGAACTAGGCATTCAGATAATGGCACTAGGTATTAAGCAAACGGTATCTCTTGCCTAGGAGCACATTTCTCATACGTACGATGGGCTTATGAATTAAGGAATATGTTCAAGCAAAGATTTGCAAATACAGCAATGTTGGCGTTCGATCTAGCCTACTCTACTGCGTCAGCGGTTGGTATTGCGAAGATGTTCAGATACTTGTTCAACAAGTGATTCGTGTTCAGCTACATATCTTTAATTACGTTATACTAGGATTGTCTCCAATTCCGAACTATATCCTTCTCGGATTCATATTCATTTATCACTCCTTATACCAAACACATAGCATTGATCCCTTTGCTGTCTCTCATTTCAGTCTTTGTTCCTTAAGTTCCACGCAGAGGTATTTCAGGTTCTGTTTCTCCTGCTATCTCGAAACCTGCGAAATTTGTTGACCTCCCGATTGTGATCTATTTACAGGCTCGACAGGTAAACGTTTCCTCGGCTTATATTCTACCTACATCTAGGTTAACTATTGGAATAGTTGATTTTTGTTCAGTGATCCTGGAGTCTATCTTCCCAGATATCGCTGTTTTTCCGCGTTATGTTTTTGGTAGTCCCTTTTGATAGTCGATCCTCTGGCAATTAAATGCAATGAAAGAATAATTTAGGATCTGTATGCAGGACAGGTTCTCGGAGCCCGAAATGTAGCAAAATCTGCCACAATCAGGACGTATACCAAACAACTTTTGTCGTAGTTTGGAAGAGTATAAAAGAACCCTATAGATTTTCGATATCCCTGATGTCACCTTAGGCGGGGATGAAGAGTTGCCGCCTTCAAATTTATTTAGTCAGGAAGTGTCGCTTTTGCGTTGAAATAGGTCACGATCGGTATTCGTAATTCCTCCAAACTCTTAATGCCCAATTTACCACAGTAGCAATAAAAATACTACTGATAACAGCTACCGTACTCATTGCCACCAAAACTCTCTTCCTTAGACGAAATGCGTCCGTAAACTCTGACCGAAACAATTGCCTTCGTTTGCTACGCCAAAACCACGACTCTCCATCCCGCTGCACCTCCTTACTTGACGTCTGGATATATGCATGAGCACCACCGCTTGTTGCGGGCTCATAAATCAGGCTATGGAAGAGTGCCTTTATTCGCCCAAGTAGTGTGATTGGAGCTGGTCGAGAAGGACGGAGTTGGCTTCGGAGAGTTTGGTCCTGGGCATCGACCAAAGCTAGGGATATCAGAAAGGATAGGAAAGTCAAGGGTGATATAATGAGCTGTCTCTGGGCATTAGCCTGAAATCAATTTATATGTTGGAGCGAGAGCATCAAGGGAAGTGGCAGGTCAAATTACTCACTCTGTTCACTAAGCTTTCTCTCGCCGTATCGGATACAGGATCGTGCAAGCGTTGTGATGAGCTTGGACGTAAAGACATTCTCAGTAGGATCGTAGGATCACTTTCTCTGTCCAGTTTCGTGAGACCATAAGAGAAGGTGGACAAATGTGTGGGATGGACGAGGCTGGAATATTTACTACGAGGCTGGTTCCGAAGCTTCCGAGATACATAAAAATAGTAATGTTCAAATACCCCGCCAACGTTGAGCCGGCACTAAGGGGAATACGTCCCTACTAGGATGCGTGCTAGATCATTTTTCCTAGATAACAAGACAGCAAGAACCATAGACCTCGAAAGACACGTCAAGAGACTGTGAACTATTTTACGCGTCGGCTCTAGAATTGAAGACGTTCATACAGAATTGGTGATTAAAATACATCGCATGGATTTCGAACCAATGAATCAGAGTAATCCACCAACCCGTCAAGGTCATACTGAACAATGTGATGTGTTTAATCTAAGAGGCCAACTTTAAGCCTTGAAAATAGGACGGCTTTTGAATAGATTTCCTGTATTCACGATAAAGTGTTGGTCTACGGCTGTGACCATTGGACAAAGTTGACTCAAATAGGTATTGCACGGCTACCACAGGTAATACGACTAAGAACCTTTCCTCAAAAGAAAATATTAGAACTCGTACATAAACCATCCGGTGCTCTTACTGTCAAGCAACCAGACACTTCGCCACTCCTTCCTGCTATAAAAGTTCTTAGATTATATGATCCGATTGCTGAACATTTCTGTCTGTTGTCTTCGTTTCTCTGGCAGCGACACACCGTGGGAAGAAAACATGTGGTCACGTTGAGCCCGCAAACCCTTGAACCCTTTATGGTATCTCTTGCAACTGGGCTCAGGGCAAAAATGGGTCATAACGGCTGGGGCGAGAACGGGAGTGTTGGCCATTTGGTACAATCTCACGTCTTCCCTACACCGAAGTCCCATTTCTTGGGTTCGTGACGCCTGCTCTGCTTTGCTGGGGTGTTCGTAAGAAACAGTACGATAAGATTGCAAGTTGTTACTTACTTTGTGGACTGCCTCGGCTTGTTTCGCTGTCTTTTCCTTTGCTGATTTATCTTGTGTTGTCTCAAATTGGCGTTTGGCCGCTCTTCTCCTGTTGGCCCTCCCCAGTTCTCATTCTGTCGCCAAATTCTGATTTGTTCTAAATCACTCTCTGTGGTGACACTTTGAAATGGTGGTACCCAAGTTTGGCTCTCAGCTGAGTAGTAGGGTAACCCGTCGTGCTCTACTAAACCAGCCATCGTGAGATCTCCTTGAAACGGCAATGGTTGTAGAACCTGATGCGGCATAGCTGAAGGCTCCCAGTATAGAGTGTTGCTCGCCTGTTCTTCCGTAGCAGCCATCATAGATTCTCTTTGCAGCGGCAGCAGCTGTGGGAACAGAGCCGGCATCGCTAAGCTCTCGTCAACAGTATGCCAAAATACGTTACCATTGGCTTGGTCTTCTATACTAGTTGATGGAAAATCATCCAAATGCGCAGTAGTCAAGGCTTGATATTGTGCACCAGCCATTATGGAGTCTTCTCGTACCGGCAATAGCTGTGGACATTGATCCAATCCAGTTAAAACCTCATCGACACAGTCCCAATATGTATTATCGTTAGCCTGCTCTTCCACTGCCAGAGCCATTGCGGAAGCCTCCCAGAAGTCTTCGACAGTTATTCCTAGATCTCTTGCCTCCTGTTTGGCGGCGTTGTCAATTTCTCTTTCCTCACATTTGGGGTGCAGCCTTTTCCTCTCCCGAACCGTTCTCCATTGCCCTCGTTCGATCTCTGTCTGTCGGTCAACGTTCGTCTCAATAAATGCAAGCACCTCCTCAATCGCAGTTAAATTTTGCTCATCCTCCAATGACTGATTTCGCAATGCCTGCCCTGTTCCCGCTGCTGCGATTGCTGCCACTGCCCTGCGCTTCGCCTTCTTTGCTTTCCTTAATGCTTTCGTGGCCCTTTTCATTTCTTTCTTGGCCATTTTTTGCTCCTTCTTCCGGGCTTTGGCTTCTGTTTCTGTCTTTCTAGCGAGCGAACTAATAGTACTAAGTTCCGGGGAAAGTGTGACTTTGCATGACCGAAGCTCGGCCTGAAGAGTGGCGTGTTTTTGGTTCCCAGTTGTTTTCTCCTTTTTGCCCAGTGGGGAGTATGTGGTAGTGTTTGCTTTGGCGCTGTGCCGATCCTGTCGCACACGTATTTCTGAGACTTTCTCGTTCTCGTGCTTGTGTTGAGATTCTTTCATTCTTTTCCTTTTTGGCAAAGGGTCAGTGTAACTCGGATGATCAAGTCTGCTCTTCTTGTTCTCCGATTGGAGCCAATGCTGCTCTTTTAATCCGACGACGAGCGAAGGCTGGCCACGATGAGCTCGGGTAGCATTCTGGTTCTGACTTCTCTTTGGGGATCCTCCATCTTCTCCTATAACAGGCATCTGACGCTCTAAGGGCTTAGAAATTGGATCTGAGACAGAGGAAGAGGGTGACACAACGAAGAACATAACAGCATCTTTATTTGACAATTCATGAGCCCCTATCATATGCTCAATAAGGTCCTGGGGGTACACCCAACGTTTCTTGTCCCTCTTGCAGCCCGAGTGTGGGCACTTGTGATTATTTTTTGCCATAAACGAGGCGATGCGCTTCAACATTTCTTTAGCGGGGGTTTTATCGTTTCCAGGAGTATGAAATGGGCTAGATGCAACTTTTGTAAAGTTGTGCTTATTGCGAGCTTTGCAAGATTCTTCTACCACTATTGTTAGCATGTGGAAGTCAACCCAATCATAAAGACTCACTTGCGACACGAAAGCTATTACCACTTCGAGGAAGTTGGGAATTATCTTCAGACCCCATAATGGGAATATTTGCAGCTTGATTACTACATACGACAAGCCTATTCGTCGGTATTTGGGGGGCTTCAGCTTCGTCATCAATCACGAAGGGATTATTCCTAGCACCATTGCCCTTCAGGGGCTTGTGGACCTTGTGTTCCAGAAAGTATGGTGTACAAATTCTATGCTCTCCATCCCCTCTATCGTCAAGCAAAGGTTGACAAGCCGTTTGAGAGGTGGAGGTATTGGTATCTCCTGCTTTGCTGACACCACGAATAAGTTTTTGCGATTCAGCGGTAAACTGGGCCGTCTTATTTGACCAAAGCATTGTCACAATGAATAGCGGTCATGAAAGCATAGAAGTTATTTGAGTCGACTGCTAAAGCTTGAAAAGAATACATAAAGTGTTGAAGGGAAATTTTGGAAAAATAGGGGTGTAAAATTGTATGGTTTTTAGAGAAGGTTGGTGGTTAAATGAGACCAAGATCTTCGTCACGCCCCAAAAATGGATCAACACGAGCTCGCGTGACTTTGGTCCTGCTTTTGGATTTCATCTTGTTATCTCGTTGCAAGGAAACATCAATGAGAAGCTAAGGCCAATGGCTTAGATGGGCAGGGTTGAGTACAATTGAACACGGCACTCACAGGTGTCTCTGTTTTAGATCATTTTGTGCATTTCTTTTGTGCAGTTATTTTTATGCATCAAATTACCTATCATACTTTCGAGTTATCCAGCCCTTGTATTGGCAATGTTCAGTACGAGTATATCCGTGGCTCCAACCGCTGTCAGCTCATCCATTACCGTTGCGATTTTCTTCTTCTCCACCATCGAACTAACAGCTACCCAACCCTCCTCTTCTAGCGCATTGATGGTAGGCGCACGTTTACCAGGAGTGATTTTGGTGGCCTCTGGAAGCGTTTCTCTTTTGACGTTATATTGACAAAGCACGTATTTTTGTGCGGCTACCAGCCATCAGTTTACGTAAATATTAAACAGAGGAAAGGAACTTACTGATAACTCCGAGGATTCGAGATGCGATTAGATCAACCATTGCTGAATTGGTTGGGTGTTTGGACTTGACCAGAACTGCCGTACTTGAGACTACTGTGTCGACTGCCTTTAGCCCGGCTGCTTTCATTGTTTCCCCAGATTCTATTGGTATTAGCAAGTTAAACATTTTTGCAACCTTAGTCACTCACCAACGAGATCAACGATTCCATCCGCCACTCCCAGAGCACACGCAGCTTCCACACTTCCACTCAGCTCAATAATCTTGGTACGTAGCTTGCTCTTCGAATCATCACCATTTCCATTCGCAGCACTTTGTTCCCTTTCTAACAGCGCAAAATAGTCCTCTGCCAAGTGCACAAAACTAGTTCCAATGTTCTTCCCTATCAGATCACTTGGTTTCTGGTATGGACCATTGACAGGCACTTGAACCTGTAATTTGCACGACCCGAAACCCAAATCCATAATCTCCTCACAGCCTATCGCATTTGGATCCTCTGTTGGTGTGCTCTTTCCAGACTCTGCACGTGCACGCCGTTCTGCTTCAACTTTGGTGGCATGCTCCGCCACTGTATCTCGCCCGGTTATGCCTAGGGAAACTCGTCCTTCACCAACGAAGGTGGGAATATCGGCAGCAGGAAGGAAGACGAGCGCGACAGGGAGGTTCTTGCACAAGGCTATATCAAGGCGGTTCTCTCGTCGAAACTGTATATCTGCTCCTTCAAGCAGATTGAGTGCTGCTTGTAATAATCTGCCCTCTGCCACCACAATTAGTTTCTAATGCCTTGAGTATTGGTGTAGGGTAAAAGCGTACTTTTGGGTACCGCAAACAGAAGCCTGCCTTCTAAGCTTTGGGGAACATTAGTGAATGGGACATATGGAGCAGCCTCAATACCTTGTAGAGGCTGTGTTCTGGGTGGAGGCATACTGATTGACCAAATCCATATTGAAAATGAGTGGAAATGAACGAGTGAAATTCGATAGAACAATGGTAATTGCAGGGGCCCTCCAGTGCAGAATCGTGCCGAGTGTTAATATGTGATGCTATGCTATGATGCTGATGGTGCGACGAATTATTAAATTGACAGAGTAGGATGAAGTATGGACGAGCGTGTGCAATTCGGAGGAGATGACTCGCTCGTCGGCGATTGTTGATTTCAGTAAATTATTCACAGCAACTTGTTTACCCCACCTAACACCGGCGCCGGCCACCGGACCAATCCTCCAATCGGTTATCAACCGGGATACTCACCATCTTCCCGAACCTCGTGACATAATAGCTAATCCCGGGTCGGCTAATTTCATGGCTCACGGTTCTGATGCGGGAACATTAGCAGAGAGGATTGATCGGTGACGAAGGTTTGAAAACATAGGAAAATCATGGACAAGAATACGACAACTAACTTGAAAAAATTTAATCTGGATACAGTTATCACTATTCACAGATAGATTTTCATATAGGTAGAAGACTAATTACAAAGCTCACAAGCTTTCACATTATAGAAAGCAACCACTTCACGCAGCGCCACAACTTCTTTGAATACTGACCCAGCCCAAGTCAACCAAAAGAGAAGTCTCAAAAACGCTTATATGACTCTTACGCGCAAACAAGCTCGACAGCTCCGTAAGCTAAATTTCCAAGGCCATTGGCACAGCCAACCTGATTGCCAACAGCTATACCATCAAAAGGATATCCAACATATAAGTTGCTCAGTGTAAGACCACATCCGGACTGGGTGAAGCTCTGGACATAACATGCAGCGGTTCCAGTTTTTGGGGGCGCGGTGAGCTTGGCGGTGATAGCTCCTCCGAGGGGGATGTTGACATTGGCACATTGGTTCTCGCTCACGGTTACAGTAGAGATTGAGCTGGTCGTACCAGCGACTGACGGGGGAGTTCCCAGAGAAGTACAGCTGTACGAAGTATATACAGAGATAGCAGCAGATGCAATGGGAACTACCGGTTTGTTACTTTTGCCTCCTCTAACTGCCAATTCATTTGGAAGAGCGACAGCAGTTACTGTGCAGAAAGCAGTGAGTGCGACAGCTATATTCTGGGAAGGTCGGCATCAAAGATAATCAACATGGATATCATTTCAATTACTTGGATATGCATCTTCACGATTTTAGAAGATATTCAACCAAAACTCTTCTTGATGATAGCCTGGACTTTGAAATGAAAGTAGTAGTGATTGGATGTACTTCGAATGGATGTTGAATTGCTGAAAGAATATTTTTGTAATTCAAAGTTAGGAAAAGACGAGACCATATATACATCGCTCTTCACAGAATGGATGTTTCCTCAGGATCATGGAACATAAATCTCACTTCTAGTCTTACGACGCTAGATCATTCGAACGTTCTAGAACTACCTATTTGGGCGCTGTTACTGCCTATTCACTTCATCAAGAGGTATGACTGTTCTAGTTTGAAACTTTGTGGGGTAGCAAGTGTTGCAATAGGGATACCAAAGATCTCACGAGCCACAAATAGAATGCTCTCGCTCTTTTCACCATATAATTTTACCGCCGGGACGGACACACTAAGAGAGCCTGATAAGTCTCACTCTCAAATTCCAAACATCGAGACGTATCTGACATTTGGAGCTTGCCAACCTTTCTATGTCGCTGGTTCGTTGCTAGACTGTGGGAGATCTGTTGGCTTGCAATAGAGTTTGACTTCCAAATCATTAGAAGCTTGGCAGCATCATGTTCGGCGTGACACAAGCTGTGACAAGCACTCTTCAACAATGCTTGCTTGAAATGGAGTTTGCATCACCGTTGGAACAAAAGATTAAAGGTGATAGAGCAAAAGATATCACTAAGACAAAGGCAAGTATCAAAGTCGTTGTGGCATTGGGAATGACTTAGCTAGCTTCTGAGCTCGCTCCTCAAGGGCATGTAGTCGCATTCCGGATGACTAATCATGTTCTACCTCATACCGTTCCTTATTTATTAGTATCACCCTAGGACAAACAGATGTGGCGTACACAGAGTGCAAGTTCTATGCCACACGAGTTCTAGTATCGGCAGAGCCAGGTATCGAATTAAACAACATAGGAGATGAGTATCTGTAAAGTCAAAGTTGAAGTCCCGTGCGGTTTGTCTTAGAGATTATACATAACATAGTCTCACCTGATTGAATATTACAGCCAGCATAGTACCCTTCGATCTCGATCTAAGACTATTCGCCACGCACTTTTTGAAATGTAAATTCATAAAGCGCTCTATGAAAATTATTGAATCTTAAGTCAAGGACTCAAATGGAAAGGTAACGATAGGAATGTGAGGCGGTACATGTGAAGTATTTTATATTATTACTAGTGGCTTTTCCTTATCATTTATATAGTTTTTTCCCTCTTCTAAGCACTCTGCTCTCTCATGACCCGTGCCTCTTTCTTCTCACTAATTCCGCTTTCCCCGGTTGCGCGTCTGCTCAATTTCGAAAAACTTGTAGTACTCTTGGCCATTGTGAAAAAGCCTTGTCTGAAGCTCAACTTCTTTGCTCGCATAACACGTTGCTCTTCTTCCTCACGATCTTCATCTCCCTGCTCAAAGAGATGGAACTGTCGCTTAATTGCCTTCCAGGCTTCGATGCCAAGGACAAAAATGAAAATAGCACCAAAGCTCAGCGCCCATTCCCACGTAATACCAGTATGTTTGAATACTTTATGGTTGACGTATGGAATGTACACCGCTGGGAAAACGGAAACCGCACCGATAAGCACAGACCAGAATAAAAATTTGTTTTCAAACAAATCTGCGAACAATGGAAACCGGGATTCAGAGTGGGGATCGAGACGGAACATGCTGCGTCTGATACTTTTGAACTCCCAAGCTGAGATGAGGATGAGCCAGGTAAGCTCTGCAAATACAGCCGCACGAGCGCGGAAAACAGGGATACAGGAGTCGCTGAATTGCTTGTTGCAATCGAGCCCCAGCTCTCCTCCGTTGACTCCATAAATGATGACAACAAAGGTGAGGAGTGTGAGACTGCCCATCAGCAAGCCGTAAACCATCATGTCTGTGAGAATCTGTGCAGTAAAGACACCTTTCTTGTTGTCGTGTGGTGGTCTGCGCATAATATCCGAAGCAGCCTTTTCCTTCCCAAGTCCGAACGCTGGGAAGGAGGAGGTAATCATATTGATCCAAAGAATCTGAAGAGGGCTCAATGGGAAAACGGAAAATCCATTTTGATCTTGGAAACCCAGACCTGCAATCAAAAGGATAACTTCGCCCACATTAGAGGTTAGTAGATGTAAGACGAATTTCTGGATGTTGTCGAACATGCGACGACCTTCACGGATCGCTGAAACGATCGAGTTAAATTTGTCATCAGTGAGTACGATCTTAGCCGCACTTTTGGCAACATCTGATCCTGCCAATCCCATGGCAATTCCTACATCTGCAGATGCTAATGATGGAGCATCATTTACACCATCACCAGTCATGGCCATGTAGAGTCCACGGCGACGAAGCGCTTCAATCATGCGTGTCTTGGTATGAGGGGCACATCGAGCGATGACGACTGGGAGCTCCGGCATAGCGTCAATTTCCTCATCTGTCATAGCATCGAAATCCGTGGCTTTCTTAACAATTGACGCAGCAATAGCGGGAGCTAGAGTACCAAGGTTCTTGGGAATAATTCCAATCTCTTTGGCGATGGCTTCTGCAGTTGCGGGATGGTCACCAGTTAACATGTGTACTTTGATACCAGCGTCAGAACACTCTCGAACTGAGCTTTTTGATTCGTCGCGAGGAGGATCGTAAATTCCGACCAGGCCCAGTAGAGTGAGATCTTGCTCTACCTCTGCTCGAAGCTTGTCGTCATTGCTTTTGTCATTCAACCATTCCTGTGTCCAGGTTCGTGTGGCGATAGCGAGAACTCGTTGACCTTGACTTGCGAATGCATCCATCTGTTTCAGCACCTTATCCTTGAGGAGATCCGTGAGTGGCTCGTTGTTACTTCCAACCCCAACAGAGGTGCACAGCTCCAGAACTCGTTCAACTGCACCCTTTGAGAAGATCTGGTGATCATTTTCTGGAGACTTGTACACAACTGACATACGTTTGATGGTACTGTCAAATGGAAACTCCGCGAGTTGTTCCCAGCCTGCTGATTCGAAAGTCCTTTTACCAGCATCGAATCGATGGGCGAAGACCTGTAGAGCGATCTCCGTGGGCTCTCCATTAGTCTTCCATTTGTCCTTATCCTCACCTTCAGTCTCTTTCCTGACTGTGGCCAAGTTGCACAAAGCTGTTGATCTAAGTAATGCCTCAAGGTCGGCAGTCATCTCAACTTCACTAACCGTTTTCTCCTCACTTTCTTCCTGAGGTGATTCTTTAGTTTCTTGGTCTGGGATGTCGAATTTTAAGGCAGCAGTACTTCTTTGCTGGTCGTAATCTGTCTTTTCATTCGATATAGTCTCCTCTGATCCAGCGTCTGTCTGGGACCCCCCTAGGTCGGCCTCTGGCTCTTCAGAGAAAGCTCCTTGGGTAGGATCGTTTGGATCTTGAGTTTTGAGGACTGTCAAAATTCCCGCTCCATGCATCCACACTTTCTTTACGATCATGGCGCCTTGAGTGAGAGTTCCGGTTTTATCGGAGCAGATATTAGTGATTCCACCCAGAGCTTCCAGAGCTGACAAGTCTCGAATTACAACATTGTTTTTCCGCATGACATTCATCCCTACGACCATCGTAATGGTGAGGACACTATTGGATATTAGCTAAGTCAGAATTGGCTAATGCAAATTACTTACGCAATGAGAGACTCGGGGATAATTGCAATACCAGTTGAAATAGCATAGATTGCAACTTCTCCCGTAACATTGAACTTGTTGACCGAGAAGACAATAATAGCCAAAAAGATTGCGCAACCAAAAAGGATGTAGGCAAGTCCTGCAAGCTTTCGCTGAAGCGGAGTACCTTCCGTAATACCTAGAAACTTTCCAATCGTATCCCAAACGCGTTTGTAACCTCCCTTCACAGGTTGCATAGGCCCGTATTTGGTGCTCATTGAGCGTCCGGGTTTTCTGGCTCTTTTACCGCTTGCTCCCGCTGCAATCTTGCCTACTTCTGTGTCCATACCTGTGAATATAACGATACCTCTACCACGACCCTTTGTGACTGGAGTTGTGGCATGGGCTACATTAGTTCGATCACCGATTGGCACTTTGTCTTCATGGTCTTCTTTATCATTCACCGCAGTGATTTTTTCAATTGGTTCAGACTCGCCGGTAAGAGACTTTTCGTCGCAGTAGAGATTCATGACCTCAATCATTCTCATATCGGCAGGGACGGTATCACCAGTCTTGAGAATACAGATATCACCTGGGACAACTTCGGCGCTATTGGCAACGTTAGTACATAAATACTAATTGAAAATGACGAATACGTACCTAGGAATGACGTCCTCCTTGCCATCACGAATGACTCTGGCACTGGGTGATGAAAGGTTCCTTAATGAATCCATTTTTTTTTCCGCTTTGCGTTCCTGGTAGAAGCCGATGCTGACATTCAGTATGATGACTACAGCTAGCACACCTCCTTCAATAAAGTCTTCAACACCGAAGCTGAGAGCCATAGCAAACACAAGTACCTATTTATTATTAGTTCGTCTCGGGTTATGATAATGAGGCCCTGTCTTACCAAAATCATGGCATTGCAAAGTTGTTTACCCAAGGTCTTGTACCAAGGAATTGCACCACCGCCCTCCAATTCGTTAGGTGGGTGGGTTTTCTGTATCTCCGCAACAGCTTGTGCAGTCAGTCCACTGTCGAGATTGGACTTGAGTTGTTGCACAACCTCGTCGACCGAGAGAAGGATGGCATGGGGTTCAGTCCGGGGACCGGTCTGAGCCTTTGTTTTGGCCATATTGGCTTTGGCGAACTCGATACCTCACGTATGTTCCTAGAGTAGATGTGTGATCGTAGATTACATGTATTGATTCTCTATTCCTAGTCAAGGGAATAGTAGGGAATGTAAAGTGTACAGAGATTGTAGCCTTAAAATTACTGTTCATGACTGAAGGCACGAAGGGGCATGTCATGTTATATAGCAGGGCGGAATTTTCTAGAACGCGTACGATAACGAGCGTTTACTTCCAAGACTAACCAAGCAATTGGCATTAAGCACGAGTCTACCGTGTACGAATGGATTAGCAGTGAGTGGCGTGGTATAAGTTGCCTCGTCGACTTGGCGCGGTGGGAAGAGTGGTGGGCGGAGATCTCGGCGGGCGGAACTCTGGGCAGTGCTAAGCCTAATGCGGCCACGCGAGTAGTGGTAAATACGCCAAGGAGCGGAGACGGAACTCGGCATACAGTATGATTGGCTGGTGCAGGTCAGGTGACGACTTTATCTTGGTGCCAAAACTCTACAAACGCCAAGTATCTTGGAATTCCATTGGCAAACTTCTTTTCATGACAAGTTGACATCATTTGGGCCAGATACATCAAGATAGAGGGAAGCGTACACTGGACTACCAGGTCGGGCGATGACGCTGTCCAAGCCTTCGGTGTGCTTTGGTAGCCCAACAATCCCTTCTCTGCAGTAGAGTGATGCATGATAGTATTATATAGTGGTAGATGGTGCGGAGCAGAAATAGGTGCAAATGCCGTGCGTTCGTGGCGGCGGAGTGAGCTGTTGCGCGGACGGAAATTTGCTCAAATGCAGAGTCGGAGAAATGCTAGAGAGACCACGGCAGATTCATTAAACACATTTAGTCATACTTTGAAAATATGGTCGGAGGTACTAGTCAGATCCATAACCAATGTGTTTTGTGCACAACATAGACCGAGACTGGGATCTCATTCAAGAACTGGGTAATCTTCATTTTAAAACGGCCGAGATCTTATCATGTATTTAAGTGTATACTGGACCGTACTGTAGGTTGATTAAGCTCCGGACAAGCTACTGATCCTAGTACAATGCCTTAGACAGCTTGGGAAACCTTCTCACTCTTAGACTTCGCAATATCACATCTTGGCTGCTTACTTGGCTGGTTATCTTGGCTTCTTGGATTTCCTATAACCACGGCTCGGGGTACGAGTTGGAAAAGATGTCGAACCTTTCACCGAAAATGTGCCAGGATGTGGAAGATGGGTTGCGTCGAACTTCTGGAGGATTTTGGATTGACGATAGGGAATCAACTGAAAAGTGAGGAATTATGAGCATCACACTTTCAGTGACATACGCCAGCCTCCGGCAGCCCTTTGTTAGAAGAAACACCATATAAATCATTCACCCGGGAAGCATGCTCCAACAAAAACGGAAGTCTTTAGTGGAGAAGATATGCTTGGAACATTGATTACGACACCTGTTTGCGACAGTACCTACATATGTGCGACACATCGGTAATCGTTCAGTCTTATTCCTAAACACACCTTGAGGCTACCTATCCGTACAAAATCCAAGAAATAATAGAGAATTAGGAATCTAGATCCTCGCCACACCTACACTGCAGTCAACCTCTCCGATTTCAAAAGCCGATCCAGCGACCTTCCCAACTCTGTTCAAAGTTGCAAGAGACAGAAATCCTACGATCCCGAACGTCATCTAATCCGTCGTTTTTAGCACCAGATCTATTACACTGAGAGAGTTTGCGCCAGCATACTCTTCAATTATTTTCCCGATATTAGACCGTATTAAGGGATTCTTCACTCAAAGGTGATACCTTATTATCACTAAACGCATATAGCGTGGCTCCAATGCCTTCCTTCGAAAGGTTGATTATCCGGTGACGGAAAGATGTTGTTACCCAACCAGGCGCATTAATAATAGGAAGAAAATGGTTGGGGCTTTTGATCTATATATCTCAACGCAGAGAGCAAACCTTCTATAGCTTCTAAAGGCATGGCGAGTTCTTGTCGCGTGTTATTATCAAAACTGCCAGCATTATCAGAGAAATTATCGATATGTGATTTATCCCCATTTCGGACCTCGCCCAGCCACTTCATGGTTTAGCACCTATAAAGTTTGATCACCGAGTTCTGTCTTCTGAAATCTGCAACGCTCAACTATTGTTGGGAAACATTGTATCAGAATGCATAAGAGAATTGTTGGCCACGAATTAAAACATTGAGTTACAAGTAGCTTGTCTATACCGTATGTACAGTCAAATCTAGGAAATCTTCGGTAAGTGAATTGAACTCTGGATATTTGGATGCTGTGAGAGCAAACTATGAATCTTGCTCAAGTCCCCTTCACATCATGTCAAGGACCTCTACTCACGATATGGGCAACAGGAGAGGTTCCTCAGAGCTAACGTGTGTTAACGTGTGTTAAGTTTCTTGTATTGTGATAGGTCTAGGGAAGGAAGCTCTCCGTAGGGAGAGATTCTAGGTACAGCTAACTACTGGGGATGTGGGTGCCTGAGGCCACAACACATCATATCCTGTTTTATACTTGAATATGCTCATATCTAGGACTACTTGGCAAGACATCTTGACCTGGTCAGACAACTCGGGACGAATGGAAGGCTTTGTCACCTCGTCACTTATATCATTTCCGAGACTAAGTAAGTAAAATGCCAACTTCACAATTTATTTCCATTCAGTTTTATATATATCATGTACACCAAGGCCTATGCCCGCGGATTCTATATTACATATCAGAAAACTATGCATCAAGAAACGTACCTTTGCACTCGTCATGCACTTCACGCATAGCAGAAAACCCGTATCAGACGGTACCTTGCATTGTGGTCCCAAATCAGAGATTAGCGATGTAAGCCCGAAAAATCTACAAATAAGGGTACCCGAAGTCTTCGCTCTGGCCGCTGCACCAAGTTTATCGGCGGAAGCCCGTAAGCCAGTCGCAGCGGGCAGTGTTATGGCCCCAGCCGTGGTACGTATTTTTGGACAGACTGCAACTGCTCCAGGAACGTTTTGACTTCCTGCTGCATCATTATTAGTTGGAACACAGACAGCTTAGTGAATTTTAATGACTGGGAGGTAAGCGTCTATCTGCGCATCCTTGAGCTCAAAACAGTCTGACTCGTTATTGAGTATCTTTTCCGACAATCCCCTTATCGGATAATTGGCTATGGAAGCCGAGGATCCAAAAGGGAACACTGGAGACCTGGCGTCAATCAGACCAAGCTGTGGGAACGGAGAATTGCTCGTCGCCGACATTAAATTTTGAATTGCTCTCTGGAATTTGCAATAATCATCTTCATCATCTAGTTTAATGGCATTAAGGTTTCCTTATATAGCCTTATACAGGCATTTCCGAGGTATGTGCTACAAATAGCCGTCATCATTTACTAGAAGAGGTCGAGATTCTTGCGAGGCAGGGCTGAATGGGGTGACAAAGCATACGCTATAATCCAAGTCTTTCTCGCTACTAAGCTTCAAATATGGCCTAAAATAGAGAGTAACATTGGCTGATTTCTGGCAGATAAGTAATAGTTTACGTAGTCAGTCTTTATCGTAATTGGTTGATGAAGTACAGCCTGAAATCCATCTGGAATAGCACTCGGCCTATTTCCCACAAGATTCACAAGTCTCGTAAATGTCCATATGCTCTTCCACAAGATGATCGATGTCGACGCCGGGAGGCATTGAAGTCGAGAGAGTTGGCATTATTACAATCCCCTGCAAGGATAGAGGGCAAGAGTAGCCCAAAAAAGAGAATAAGAAATAGTTTGGTCGTCGTGTTACATTTTAATATGAGCTACTCACGAAACTGCACTATTTGCTAAATAGTCTGAATCAATGGCCAGCTTCAATATGCAGGTGAATCCAAGTTAGTTACTCAACAAAGAACTCTCGAGTGAATGTATATATTTATGTACCACCTTAAATCAATCTTTCCCATATTAAGATATTCTCCAGCATTGGATGCCAGGGATTGACACATGGGGTTTATGATTGGTTCTATGGTTCAATATCAAATTTGATGCCGATACCACTATCATAACGTACCTGAGTATGATGCGCGAGTATGTATAAAAGGTTGAAGAGGCTTGGCCATCTTATCTCCGACTCGTCGTGATACAGGTGAAACCATAACGCCGATAAGACAGCCTTGCCAGCAACCCCGCCCCCACTAAAACACCCTAGGTGCAAGCAGGTAAGAAGCTCTTTGAGTCTGCAACCAAATCTCTCATTCTCTTTCTCAGTAAATGAATTTTTGATCCAGATCTGCAAGATCTCTCCATATTTGCCATCCGCAGATATCACACCCAGGATTACACGTCCGGCACTATGGACTTCAATGGGTCTTCAAAATACCCTGAAGGAGTCATCTCCTTCCTCGATACTGATCTATACAAGCTCACCATGCAATGTGCGGTCCTCAAATACTTTCCAGATACCCAGGTAACATATGCATTCAAGAACCGAACCCCCGAAAAGAAGCTATCACGAGTAGCTTTCAAGTGGTTGGCAGCACAAATAAACAGTTAGTTGCTCAGCCTTGTCCTTCGTAATCATATAGCTAATTTTTATAGAGCTTGGAAACATTGCATTATTGGCGGACGAATTGAAGTTTCTTCAAAGCTCCTGTCCGTATCTTAACAAGCCCTATCTTGACTTCTTGAAAGACTTTCGACTGAATCCACGCGAACAAATCCAGGCGTCATTCGTGCCGGATTTGGATACAGGTAATGATAACGATATCGGGGAAATAGACCTAAAAGTTAAGGGTCTATGGGTGGAAACTATTCTCTACGAGATACCGCTGCTAGCATTGACTAGTGAAGCATATTTTAAATTCATGGATACGGATTGGGACTATGAAGGACAAGAGGGCAAGGCGTACGAAAAGGGCAAGCAGCTCCTAGAGTCTGGTTGTATTGTTTCTGAGTTTGGCACACGCAGGAGGAGAGATTATCATACTCAAGCATTGGTCTTTCGTGGCTTGGTTAAGTCAAAGAAGGAAGCAGAAGCGGCTGGCCTGCCTGGAAAACTCACTGGCACAAGTAATGTCCACCTTGCCAAGCGATTCGGTATTGCCCCTGTTGGTACGGTAGCACACGAGTGGTTCATGGGTGTAGCGGCTATTCTGGGTGATTACGAAAGTGCAACTTTGAAAGCATTGAGTTACTGGGTAGGGTGTTTTGGAGAAGGTGTGTTGGGTATCGCCTTAACAGATACATTTGGCACACCAGTCTTCCTGAGAGCTTTTGGCGAAACAATCCCAGATCTACAAAGTATCAGTCCAGATGCGCTTACAGCAGGCGAGCAGCCTAAAGGAGAAAGCAAAACTAAAAAGTCTTTCGCCGAAGTGTTTACTGGAGTTCGACAGGACTCAGGAGACCCTGCAGAATTTGTGCGTATAATGCGCAAATTCTATGAGAATCATGGGATCACAGACAAAAAAACGATAGTCTTCTCCGATTCTCTAAACATCGAGCTCTGCCTTGAATATAAGCGGATTGCGGAGGAGCAAGGTTTCCAGCCAACCTTTGGTGTTGGGACGTTCTTAACAAATGACTTTATTCACAAAAGCACCGGCACTAAATCGATTCCACTAAACATTGTCATCAAATTGAGTTCAGCGAATGGGAACAACGCTATTAAGATCAGTGATAATATTGGCAAAAATACTGGGGACCAGGAAACTGTAGATCGAGTAAAACTGGAGCTTGGATATGTAGAGAAAGGATGGGACTTAGGTTTGTATTTTGTAAATTCTTAAAATGAAATGCTAACTGTTACAGGTAATGAGGCAACGAGATGGGGATCAGAAAATGACACGCCCAAAGCTTAAGGGCAAAGGGACTAGATTCTTATTTCAGCACCTTTGTAGCGAATCATTGGAGGAGGTGTTTGTGCATATTTCTGGCGTTGCATATATCATAAGGTTGGTCGCTGTGATGGATGAAAGGATGTGATATCTAGATTAGACCACGCAAGTGAAGTTGAATTTAGAATTTCATTTTCGCGAAAGTTGAATATCAGAGCACAATCAAACACGAGATTTGCTCCAGATCTCAGGCCGTCAGAATATTTGTAAGTATATATTATACCCTAACAATCATGAATAAGGCATAAATAAAAATTCTATCCGACGTTCCGTTCTCAATAATTAACTGAAATCATATTTCGCGATTTTGAGCTTCAGCTCCTCTGCTTGAAAGTCTATAAGATTAGTCATATCAAATATCCATGTATAGCACAATAATATGGAGGATCAGATCATCAGTCACTAAAGACTCATAGATCCGTCTATGCCAAGATAATTGACGTTGAAGTTTCATGCTATAAGCTGCAAATTCACAAAGCTACTAGTCATTCTCAGGCGGTGTGATGTGTCTACTTATCCACTAATGGAAAGAAGTGCCTTACACATAACAGACTTTCAGACCATTCGGCCATCCCAATCCTCAGCAGTCCAAGCTTGGGTGAAGTTGGCCCACGTAAATCGTCCTCGGAGAACGACTCCATTGGCAAAAATGACCGGTACCAACGCACCATTCTCCTTCATCTTCTTTCGTAAGCGAAGGATCTTACTCTTGACCATATCGCTCAATCTACGCCGCATTATGTCAGGGAATTCGGGGTTATCAAAACCGAGGAACTCGATGAGAGAATTGAAATCCACTTCAAAATCGATGTTATCTTGTTTTCCGTGGTAGCAGACACTATACCGCTCTAAGAGAGAGTAATATTAGTAGACACATAAGTCATCGTATATTTGATCCTGGATAGTTTATACTCTACTTATAGTATGGCGGCGATCTAGATATCGGAAGTAGAGGATGCTTAGTTACTTACCACTCTCTACCATCCACTGAACAATAGTCTTTATCTGATCTTGTCCAAACTTAGCCCATTTTTTGCCTTCAAAGACTAAGATTGATATATTCAGCAACTCTTCATCGAACTGATCAAGAAAATGGTGCCGTAACAGTAAAGAATATCTACCCACCACTTTGGAGATCCAACTGCCCGACAGTAAAGTATTGTCTGAAGTCCAGAGTGCAAGATGTATCAGCAGTAACAGGATTGCGTGGAGCTGCAGCAGGGTAATGAGTAGGAGCTTGTGAAGAGGAGGACGAGGCCGATTTTGAAGCTCGGGCTGGAAGCATTTGTGGCACATTCTCGTCATGTTCGCTATCGATTTGGTCAGCACTGATCTGTGGCAATTCTGGAGTAGAACTTACCGAGCTTGAAGAGTATCAATATCGAGAAGCTCAACGTTAGAACCAAAACTCATGCGATTCTGGTTCTCATTAGATGAGTATTTAACGTCCATATTGACACTTAGTGCGGCAGATCCAGCGCTATGTCGCGTATTGGCCGGGTGGTTGATTGCTGTCCAGTGTGACATTTGCTCGATCTCTAAAAGTTGACGACAGGCTGGCTAATATTCCAAGGAGCAGACTGCGGGTTCTAGCAGATGACAGAGCCTCAGGAGCGAGGTAGTTTACCTCAAAAATCAAGGATTTACCTAGAATTTGCAGAATGGGAGGAAAGGGGAAATCCCGGGGGTGGCGCAACTTTAAACAACCAGATTGGAAAGTTTGAGAAATTTAATTGCTCGTCCCAAAACTGAACCAAATGGGGAAGAACAAACCGGATAAATAAGACGGACGAGGAAGGTTGACTGGGATTTCAGGCAAACCCTACTATCCTCACTCAGCCACTGTTTCCGTGGTTCAGACACGATTTACTCCAACGAATAGCGCCTGTGTTTTCAGATTCGTATTTTGGTTGGCAACTTACCATCTTCGTTCAGCCTAGAAGTATACAACCAGAACACCATGGGTATGGCCACTTCATGAGTTTTGATGAGATGGCCACAAAACAAGATCACTTATTGTGCGGCTGTGGTTTGTGAAGAGCAAAGCTCATTGACCTTCTCTAGATGATGTCCAGTGCCGATAGTCTATTTACTGCGTTAGCCGGTACCTCCTTCAAGACTTGGTAGCATATGTGAGCTATTATCTAATATTGATGTTAATTGGTATGTTAGAACAAACACAAACACCGGGTTCTATGCCATGGTGTTTTGGTCATACCGTGCCTCAGTCTGACATATCTGCCTACCTAATCCCTTTAGTAAAGGTATGTTTAAAACGAAGAGAAGACTGTGACAACATAACTAAACGATGTACAGTTTAATGATCGTCTGAATTTCAAACAAAAGACTCCTGGATTGAAACAATGGTTAAGGCAGATGGGTTGTTGTTCAATGAAGAAAATCGTTCGCTAGGGAAAGCAATATACCAGAAAATTAGTAGTATGAATTACGGCGTTTTAAGCCGTACATGGCTTAGAAACCCCATTTCGGGATACTGTCAAGATCTTTAACCCATGAATAGATGCCGTGTAGTGTTCCATGTACACATGACTAGAAACAAAGAGAAGTCTTAATATTTGACGCGGGCCATAAAAAGGAAACAAGGTTTTAGCTTCGTATTATGGTATTATGTCCTGCATGTACAACCATCGTCTTCCATTCCTTAAACTTCAATACAATAACACTTCCTACGCCAATATGTGTTGAATTCCTTAAAATCCTATCAATTTGAGCTTCCTTGCGAGTCGGATTGATGGTTCAACTTTAGTCTGTCCCTTTTTGCCTTCTTCTTTTTCTTCTCATTTCGCTTGGTCGCCTTATCTTTTTTAGGTCGAATTGGAAGGACTTTTGAATTATCCTCCTTCTTGACATCGTTCGCTTCCCTCTCTATCGGGGGGGGCATATCATGCTCAACATCCTTCTGGGCATATATGGGATTCTCAACAGCCTTTTTGCGCAGAATTTTCTTCTTCTTTTTCTTCCCCAACGAGCTCCGGCCCTCTTCTTCGTCACTACTATTCCCATGTAGTCCTCTCTTTGCGCTCGCAGCTTTCTCCTCCGCATCACGGCGCTTGCTTGCCTGTAAACCTTTACCCAATCTAGCCTCAAGAGATTTCTTGCTGCGATCTGCCTCACCGATCAGAAACTTTTCAGGAATAGGGCAACCGACACCTAGATAGGCAGGCTGGACCCGAAAAAGTAGCGCATCTTCTGCGTCGAGTTCCTCGTCTGTCTTTCGAGTCTTGTCTTCACGAGCAGATCTGGAGGTCCACGATCTGACGAGCTCTTCACGCTTCGCAAGCGCGAGTTGGATGCGATTGGAAATGGCGTCGAGTTCTGTTTGTGCGGGCATCGCCCCAAAAGGTGTGCTGGCGGGTTCTGGCGCCATATTTCATGTCGTTGGATGTCTATTAGAAATGACAAAACGGGATTTCAGGGAACTATTAGGCACACGTGACACGGATCCACACACCCCGCTCTCACCCCACATCCGAACGTCAAAACCTTAGCTATATTCAATGGCACTACTCTGAATTCTATATTGATCATCTAATAACTTACGCTGTGCTATCATTAGAGTCCCTTAGCCAGCACACAATAAAATCTAAATCAGATTTACCTTAGGCTCATATGATAGTTGAAACTCTTAGCCAACCTCGCCAAATACAGCAACGGCAGTACACTCCTCTCCGCTCAGATCGTGTGCCTTAAAATAAAATAAGTTAGAATGTTCACAAGGGATTTCAAATTTTTGAAATTTGATATGTGCGAACTCATTTGGGGCACTTTGCAATCTGTCTCAACTTTATTGTTGGTTGATTGTTATATTTCACATGATTACCTGAGATGATAGAATGTGGTCAATTGCCAAACGTCTGCTCACTATCCTTGCCTTATGAAATTGAAACGGCATCAAAGTAAATGTGAAATGTGCCAATAGTAAAATTGATGCTAATAGTCAGAGTATGACTCGGTACAAATGGAGCTTGCCTGCATCTTCGTATTTGCCAACATAAGAGTTACGGCTTGTCTGTTCTCCAGATATTTTGCGTTACAAGCTAATAGATCAAACTTGTCTGCAACCTGACATGAGTAGGAGGCATAACCAATTTGAGAGTGAATGATCTATCACGTAACTCGATAGTTTAGGAATTCTTTGGTATAGAGACACAGTCGGCTTGAGATCAATGCGAAGGCACAAATGCAAGTTTTCCAGATATGATTCGTCCAGAGTGACTGGTGCAAAAAAGATAGTGGCATAGTGCAGAACGTCGTTCTGGCAGGACTCTGGTCGTGAATAGGGGATATCATACAAAGTTACCGAGCTTCTGTTGTGAGGATAGCAAGCACCTATATCTCAAAACCTAGGGGAAACTGAGCCAATTGAATTACATTAAAGTGATAAAAGCTATCCTGCCAACATTCAAATGTGGATAGATACTGAGTGCTTGGCAAAGATAGGGGTAATTGGATTAAGCGAGGGCAAGAGTGATATCACGATGTGATATTGGTCAACCACCATAATGTCTTTTCTTACAGGCAGGTGCCAGATTAATGTAATGACCTGGTCCGACTTTTTTCTAGGCACTCGTTTTGATGACACAAAGTCAAATGTATCATTTGAAGTAAGTTATATGCAGATATCTGCACAGTCTTGCAACCGTTTCTTGTAGACTCAACTCACACCTTGTGTGGGCTTTTCGGCCCCCAAAAAGCTCCAAACAAGGAATGTCAGCTTACCTCGGCCAACCAACATTTAGCTTACCAAATTCTATCCAAGCAGAACCAACACTTCTTTTGAAATTGTGTTCTCATCTTCTAAATTAATACTCAAATTCTAAAGAATTAGTGCTAAGAGGTGCCAAGCTTTTTCAATACAACAGTAAAGAGCCTTCAAAATACTATTTTAACTCTTCCACCATGACATTCTTAGTGCAACCGTGTGTTCCAGCTGATGCTCATGATATTGCGACGACAAATATGAGTGCTTGGTATGAAGATTATCATTGGAAGTATCGTTGGCAGGCTTCTCTTGAAGAAATTATCAAATGGTGCGAAGAAAGATTTCCACACCTGCTGACTACTGAAAGAGAAACCAAGCGACATCAGAAGGTAGTCGATGTTGCAACTGGAGAAGTGGTCGGGTATGCACGCTGGTTGTTGCCAACTAAATTAGCTGAGAAGAATGTCTGGCCCGAAGCACAAGCTGCTGAGCCGAACACTAGAGACGTTGATCTATTTGCAAAGAAATGGAATATTGCTTCACCAAAATTGAGGAGTGAGGAAATGAACATGTATCGCAGTCGTCCTTTAGAGGAAACTGATGAAAGAATCAGGAAGATGGGGCCTTTTCTAGGTGAGTTGACTCGACCAATATGTCTTCAGTAGTAGAACTGATTGAAGGTATCAGTTCTTGATTACTTGACAGTCAAACCAGCATTCAAAGGCCAAGGAGTAGCAACTATGCTTGTGAAGAGTGGGATCAAAATCGCAGATGCCTATCATCAGAGAGCACATGTAATGTCTTCCGTTGCTGGACTAAGACTTTACGAAAAACAGGGTTTTAAGATTGTTGAGACTACGAGCATAGATTACTCTCAATTCGGCGCAACCGAACCACTCGTACATCATTTCATGGTTAGAGAGCCTGTGTCAAGCAAAGTATGAAGATAAAATCATTAGCGTGTAGTAGTGTAAGATCCTTAAAGTTTTCAACTGAGAGTACTTCTACCAAAAGAAATTCATGCATCTGAAGTAACTGAGCGTAGATCTTCTCCTCGACTTCAAACTATCTTACTTTTCGTGGACGATACTACTAGTTTCGCTATAATTATGGATCTAATTGAACAGTACTTGAACAGAGGAGTGTCAATTCGCTCAAAACAGTGACTATTTACATTAGAAAATCTGTTGCCAATAGCCACAATAATACTATAAGATGAACGCGTTGCCAGTGAGGTCTGGCTGATCTGATTAGGACCGTTGCTTCTGATTCTCGGCCCTAGTGCAATATCGAACATATTCACTAACTTACTTCATGGCTGCGCCAGACTACCGCTACGACTGCTGGTATAATTAATGATATACTCAAACAGTTGAATGTCTCGAAGAATAATGTATATAGGGTATTTTCTTTCTATCTAGCAGAATTGGTGTACTCCTAGCTTTCATATATCTACAGCATGTAAGACATTTCACTTGTATTGTGAGTCAGTGCTCGAGTAGACATGTATGCGGAATGAGATTCTAGGATAGGACTCACAGGCAAAGCCCAATATTTTCTAATTGATTGATGCAACCACGTAATTGCTAGGTAGACAACGAGGGTCTAGAACTATAAGCTGGCGAATCTCGTACGTAGAGTTCTTCCTTATGGATAGATGGTTTCCATGTTCGAGAAGAGTTCAGTCTGAATCATAATCAACAACAAGGGCAGGCTTCTTCTTGATGCCCAATAATGCCCCAGAATCTTTCTTTTTCTTGATCACCCGTTTGAAACTCGGAGGTGGCATTTCCAGTGCTTCCTCTTTGCTTATGGGAGGCGCCGTAGTAGCTTCATTGGTGAAATCCACATCCATATACTCCCCGTCGTCAATGATCTCCTCCAAAGCCTCATGCCGTCTCATAAATGCCATACGTGCCGCTTCCTCATCTTCCCTTTCCTGTCGCTTTTTCTCATCGTCGGGAGACTCTTTAGTCACTGTAATCTCTACCCCATCCTTTCCCATCCTTTCATTCCTTGCGTTTCGAGTTCGGATCTCATCCAAGGCATCAGCCACTGCCATTTCTCGCTTTGCGTCTAGAGTTTTTGTTTCCAATTCTTGCATCGCATTCTTTTCCTCTTCTTCCCTTTCCAGCCTATCCAGCCTTTCTTCGTCGCTTTCCTGTTTTCCACCACCATTCATGCGCCACGGCTCAGTGTTTCGTTTCGCACCTCGTTCACATTCGTAATCCATGTTTTTTGGATCAGTTTTAAAAGTAATCTCTCCACTACAGCGCGTGCACCTTATGTAGAATCGATAGATTGAGATAGCATAGTATTTCTCTTCAGTGGTCTCTTTCCGAGCGTTGAATTTGCGGCCCTTGTAAATATATTCACCACATGCTGTACATTTCATAGGGAACGGTGCCATCAACCGAACAGTTTGGACCTTGGGACCAGCCTGCTTTGGGGCGCGGGATCGAGTGATTTTTGAGGGGTCGAAATCAGGAGGGAAGTATTTCGTTAATACTTTGCGTTCAGACATGACGGGTGAAGTTTTCTATTGAAGAGGTAGGTCTGGATAGGGCTTTACCCAAGAACGTTGTGTCGCGATGGTATCGTGAGCTGTACTGTACTATTAACAATCATGGAATGCGTGTAAAATGAGGTGAGGCGATAGGTGATCGAGTGAAGGACAGGGCGGGACTGTAGGTTGTAATATTTCCCAGTTTGGATAGCGGCAGTTGTAATTCTGCTTACGTAAGGCAATGCCACTTGCAGCCTCGTTTGTCGCCCAAGTAAGTCCAAAATATATCGATCAGCCTCGTGCGACGTATCATTCCTACAAGCATAAACTTCGAACTACATCATGACAGCACTCCGTGTACCTGCTCTACGTCATATCGTGGTTGGTCCGACTCCATATCTACGAACTTCTCAGCGAAGATGGGCACAGGTTCATGATGTTTGCGCGTTGCGCTTCTTAAACACCCAACCCGAGGACAGAGTCCTAGAAAAATATAAGGAGAAGCTAGCCAGAAAAGCTAGAGAGTAAGTTCGCCACTATTTTCATACTCGCCACGGATAGTTGATCACTAACATAAATCAGGGAGGGGCTCCAGGATATCAACGAACTGAAGAAGGTCTACAAAGAGAAGATACAAGATCTCAAGAAGGAAGCAACTGTTCCCATTCCTATTGCGCCTGTGGCTCCAGCGATACCGAAAACCCCAACCACATCCTCATCCCCATTTCCACCTGCTCCTCCGCCACCTCAAATACCGAAGGAAAATAAGCAAGCCTCTAGCCCAGGCATCAAAACACTATCTTCGTATCTGGATCTTGAAAAAACTCGTGCTCTTCCACAGAAAGAACTAGAAGCTATATGGCGGCTACGACATGTTAACGACCCCCAATCACTCTGTGCAGCAATCCCCCTTCCCACGTATCAAGCAATGGAAGCGACAGCTAAGAAATATCCTCATTTCATACTCCCTCTCCCGAAACCTGGAGAGCAAGCGGACGAAATACATTTTCTTCAGTGGACCTTTCCTGCCGAAAACACGGTCGCTGTTCTATTCACTCACTTAGCTGAGTTCAAACTAAGGGGAGAGTACAGCGAGCCACATACAACCATTACCCATCACTTGGAGCTGGCGGAGGATAAAGGATTGGTATTGTTACAGGGACAGGTTGTAGGGGGTCGTGGAGTCAGTGTCGATGAAGCAAAATGGCTTTTGATGTGTCTGCAGAAATTCTATGGAACCAACAATGAGAGCACGAAGCGTCGTGAGCTCTTAGAGCAGTTTGGAAGAGGAGATACCAACTTCAAGGTCGAGGAGCTTGTTGAAGAGGCGGAGAAGATTGTATAAACACCGCCCATATACATACAACTAAAAGAATGTACCAATCAATGTAAGATCACCAATAGTAGAAACTCGACCCAGCTTAAGAGGCCGTGAGACATTTAGTGGTATATAGTGAATATCTACACAATTTAAGCACCTGATTTGGGAACGAATTTCTTTTTATAAATCACGACTACAATGGAATGCCACTTTCATAGTCAATGTCCAAACTCAGTTTTGTAGTAAGACATTCTCCAAGATATGGTGACACAGGTAGCCATTTGGTTTCTCATTCTGTTTTGTACAGACACGATACTACGCGCTCCTGATATCACGAGTGCAAGAACTGGAGTCACAGGCACCATCCATCTACAGATTTGATAAATGACGGTAGTCTTACGACGAGTCACTCTATAAAATAGACAGGATCTTCCGCTTTCATCCCCTCAGACCTTTCATTCGGGTTTTGGATTATAGAAGACAGGCACTTTGCTCCCAAGCTTGCACTTTTGGGATGGTTGTTTGGCGGAAACATTAAAATTGCGTGTGAAATGAATATGATTCGGATACATCATAACCGTGATATCGCTTCGAGCCCCTAAAACTACTCGCTTAAGTGACGCTGAGCAGTAGCGACAGGACACAAAGATCTCAAATAGACATAGACTTTATAATTGTCTAAATAGCCATGTAGCATTAGTGGTTTGTTCTGCCTAGCTGGAAGCTTTCGTATCTGCTGAATCTTGCATGCTATAGCACTTCGCTTCTTCTAAGATATTAAGGCTTGATGCTCGAGATCTACCTTGATACAATGAAGAAGTTGGGCTTATCTATAGACCTCATTTCCTCCAATTCTCCTACATTGGATACATGTTTCATCGACCTAATCATGGAGGAGTAAATTCAGGATCCTAAAGCTCTAAATGCCGTCTTACTAGATACAAATTACCACTTTTCGATAATCGATAGATGAACAAACCTTCATATGTCTCTCAAACCCGCTTCTTCCCAGTTGGACTCCACAGCATTACGCCTCCCTTTCCTGGTGCAGCTCCAAAATTACCCCGAAACCTTCCCAACAGTTTGAATCCACACTTCAAATAAAGATGCTCTCCCTCTTCACTTGCTTCCAGGCCAACCACCACCCCCTCCTCCTCCGCCTTCGCCGTGATGCTCTCCAGCAATCTCCGACCCACACCCCTTCCCTGAAACTCCTTCAGCACCACACAACTCTGAACATGCCACCTAGACTTCCTTTTCGCATCTTCCCAATACAGTTTCTCGTCCTCCGCCGCCGTTTTTAGAAACATCATCAAATTCCCTTCGTGACTGCTCTTGTCACCCACCAACAGCCCAAGAGCCTTCCACCATACCGACAGCACCCATCCCAAGATAATCAAGAGCGGCGACCAGCGGGAGTTGATATACGCTTTGGCGCCGGCATCATCCCCCATGCGCTCGGCTTGGATATGTCCCACGACCTTCCCACCCTGAGAACCTTTGCACGCAACCAAGGTCAGATTCCTTGGATCGACCATGCGCACCAACGCCCGGTAGCGGAAGCCACGGACATATTGCATCCAGTGCTCGTTGCGATTTGGGGAGAGCCAGACGGTCAACGGCGTGTTGTCGTAGGTGTTGGCGGCATTCAGGCCGATGTATTCATAATCCCAAAGGTTGGCGGGACGGATGAAGACTGGTTCGTTGGGTGAGTTCCCCTTGGGAAAGACGGTATTTTGATTAGCCATGGTGATTTGGCGACAATGTAAACGAGGCCACAGTCAAGCTTTATATAGAATAGTGAAATTGTGACTCGGTCTTGTTCCGTAAGTTAATTCCTAATATACCCACCCCTTTGGAGAACGGAGTTTGGTAGAACAAATTAGGTGCAGGTCAAGTATCTGGTATCTAGCTTATCTATATGAAAGAACGATGAAAGTCTTCAACCAATACTCCGGAGTAAACTAAATAGCCACTGACTATCCGAAATGCGTATCAACATCTGCAGGCTTGGCACCGGCGAGACCAAAATGGTCGCTTTGCCGTTGACATATGCAGCCTTGCGGTAGTTGACACCGAACTCCGTGGTAATACAGGTATGACCGATCACGTGCATAAGCGAACTCCTTTCTTTGGTGTTCAGGGGCTTACTGACTATACTATCCATGTCTACCTTATTCACCATAGGATACTTACAAAAGCACATAGATGTATCAATTTATTTGATCTGAAGGTTCTGTAAAGATGGAGCATGGCGAAGTGGTTGTTTATGACAGAGCATGTGAAAGCACGCGAGCATATCTTAGTCAATAACAGCAGCGGTCTCCCACAGACACAACAGGTAATCATATCGACCAAAATACTTGGAACTTGCGGCTACCAGTACTGAACTTTCATTTGTATGATCCAGATCCTAAGATCCATATTTTAAAAATGAGACTACCGCCAAAGTTCTCCAAAGTAAGTTGCTCTTCACACGATAGATATAGAACGGGTAAGACCCCTCTTTTCCATGCACCAAACAATATTTGTGGTGGTGAACAAATTGGCATTCGGAACATTTGAGATAGGGAGAGCCGACCGTAGAACTATTACTCCAAGTTCTACGCGGATTCGCCAGAGCTACTGGTGATATCGTGATAGTCAAGGCAAACCGAAACCTGCGAAGTTTACTGATCCAGAGCTTCAGATCCAAGGATACCGTTGGGACATCCTTCTAGAGATATCACCACGCCACCAGCTCAAAGAAAATGCTCAATCACGAGATAAACAAATGTAATTGCTCATCTAGAGCAGGCAATGCAAAGCAACTAAAGCACAGATAGGAAGCAGGTTGCCATGACTACCATGGCTCTACAATCCAATGTCAAACTAAAGCACATGAATAGCTGGTACTGCCAGATCGTCATGGGTATGACGATGTGGAGGTTAGCGCTGAACCATCATAGTTCAATTAATTCTTCAATGAATATGTACGTGAAGATTCGCTATTGAGCATCATGCTCTAAGCACCCTCGAGTAATAGGCGCTGCTGTTCGGCCTTTGTTTGTAAACACAAAGGTTTAGCTTCCCACGTGGATGGATTGCATATGGGACATCCCTGCGACAGCACCAGAGGGAGCTTGCAAAAAACATGGTATATTTTAGGGAACGACTGTGCAAAATGTTACGTTGGTCACCGATTCATTGTAGGTGAGTCGAGTGGTGGGTTGCTTGGATGATGCTGGTGATGATAAGTGTGGGCAGAGAGGCCCACAAAATGTGTAGGATTTTTCCTTCATTGATTGTGAGAAAGTGATCGGTCCACAAGTAATTATGGAGGGGTGATTTTCTACCAGGTATGCATTCGTACGCTCGCTCTTCGCCTGTTTGTAAGGTGTATTCATACGATTCATAGATCTGATGTTTATTGTGTAAACTAGCTCTTCACACAGGTTCCTGCTCCTCCTATGGCGACACGCCTGCTTCGAACACGCCGGCAATTGAGAGGCTTCCAACTTGAAGTGACAGGTAATAATGCTGAAATGACATCGTGAATGTTGACATCAGTAGTAATCCGTGAGCATTAATCCGTGAGCAGTCACCTGTGAGCAAAGGACTATGCTATCACAGCCGATACTGTTTCGTTCCATCACGAGCTCTGAAACCACCGTCGCCAGGGAGGCTCAGTTTGTAACATATTTGGAATAGCTTCTTCGTTATTATTCATGTCGTATGTACATTTCTCATCTTCGTCTCGTTTCCCTCATGTCCATTCCACCCCACACCTCCAAGCCTCTTCTCCCACGTGGCCAACTTCCTCTCTCCGTACTCCCTTCGTCCTTTTGATCCTGGGAGGGGTGATATCACCCCATCTCCCGTCCGGTCCCATGTTAATGTTCCCATTTCATCGTCAAGTAGTTGTTCTCATTCATCATCACAGGCCCAGCTGCTTCAGCGCATGTTTACCAAGTAATATCCGGCAAAGGCAGCACCGGCGATAAGTATCAGAGCGGCAATCGTAATACTCACGCAAATGGTCCTGCATCTTCGTTTCTCCTTGTGTTGTTGTGCTAGCCAATGGTCCCTATCGCACGTCAGCCTCCAGCCAGGTAATTGATAATTTCTAGGGCAAGACTCACCCATCCTTCATGTCGATGCTGCTCACGGGCGATCCCTTCTCCGAGTCAAAGGTTTCTGCCCGATGCACCGCCGTGGAGAACCGCTTCCAGAACGCGGGGTCGCGCACGAGTCCCATCTCTGGTTGCTCATCGGGAGGAAGCAGAGATATGGGACGGGTAAGATGAACTTGAGCGAGCGGCGAGGGCCGCTGGGCCTTTGGCTGAGGTCGACGAGCCATTGGTGAGTGTGTATGAAAGAAGATATGTAAATCGGCAGTGTTAGGATGAGCTTAACAACTTTGCGCAACCCAAGTGCTAGCTCTGTCGACTTGTGGAATATCTACTTCCTTCGTACGGAGTTTAATGTTCTGGGTAATAGAGCAAATCGTTCAAATCTTGCGGGAATAGAGCGGCGAAATAGATCTCGAACACCAAAGAGTGGAGAGTTCTGCGATCAGAAAAGAGTGTGTAGCCGCCAATGATCCTGACTGACGATGCTCAAACAACAAGAACGACAATGACAACAACCACCGAGTCCAAAGCTGTCAACCGCCGAAGGGACAAAAGAGCGTGAGGTGGAAGTCGAAATGGATGGGTGAAGGCAGAAACCCCTTGAGGGTGCGTGGTCGGATGTGCACGTATATATATATATATATATATCTATCAACATCAATCAACCGCAGCAAGTCATTTGGAGCAACCTGGTTCGGACATGAGGCGAGGCCCAACCGCCCACGCCCACACACCCACCCACATCCACACAAAACCATATAATCCCATATAATCCCATATCGTTCCATAAAAACCCATCGCCGAAAACCAACCACACAGACCGGCGGGAATGGCAAAAACCAGGAAGGAACGACCGGGGCTGCAAAACACGCACGCAAAAAACCGGGATTCGTGGATCGATCGGGGAAAGAGGCCCGTAGTATTCTATAGAGAATGGACCAATAGGAGCCCTGGTGGCCGTTCTGATGGCTGCCGGTACCTGACGAGGCGTTACGCTAGCAGGGAAGAGCCGCGTCTAGCGAGATGAGACGGGGATTACCTGGTATATTACTTGTTGAGATTTAATGAACTAATAAATTCCCTATTAATTCTGCGTAACCCCCATTTCATTCCATCCCATATATATCTATATCCTCTCCATATATTCCATCCCATCCAGCAAATGTCGCGTAGCAGTAGTGGAGAGCAGGGACAACCTAGAGATTCCCCTAAACACAGCCCTGCCCGCAATGTTTCGATGGATCTAGACCACCAATCCCCACTCGGACAAACACTAACTATACCATACCATACCATACCATACCATACTATACTATACTGTGTTGAAATATGCCACGAGGTAATACCATACTGTGGTGCGGGATATTAGGATATTACTGTACAGGTGGTGACGAAGATGATGACATAGTTGCTGCCGGCACGTGGTGGCACCGTTGAGGAGAATATGCGTGTGTCCTTGTTCTCTTATGTTCCAGTATTCTGAGGCTCTCTTATTCTTCTACTCGAGTCTTCTTGTTCTCTTGCCTTCTTGGATTCTTTGCTCTAGTGCCCCTAAGTATTGCTAGCAATTGCGGCCGCAATAATATCTGCATCCAAACCACGGCACAGATGACTTGGAAAATATCGTGCCGAGAAAACCTAAAGGAATGCATGGTCCGAAAAGCAAATGAATGAAATACATGGCATTTCAAGATCATTTCAACTCACAGACTTCCGTTTGATGACAAGTGAGGCGCACTACACAGAAAGTCGAAGCGCTGGTGGTCCGTCCGCACACGCACGCGCACAGGTTGACACACGCTACTGTACTACTCCAACAATCTACCGGAGGCATCCATCTAAAGGATACAGAAAGTTGAAACAGACACATGGCAAGTGGTGCTGGAATGATAATTGATGGGTAGAAAGCGAGAGGACAGGCGCATCGGAGAAGCAGAACTGTGCTGGTGAAACATGAGAAACCAGCGAAGAATCAAAGACTATGCCAGTGCGATTGTGATGTATCTGAGTTGAAATTAAACATTGATATTTAGAACGCAGACTGAACAATTCAATGGGCCATGAGCTCATTTGAAAATGAATACATCTCCAATCTATTTGTATCAAAGCATGCTATTGTAAGTACTGTTTAAACCGACCTTTCAACCTCCAGAGCTGTAAACTTCCAAGACAATAAAACAAGAAACAAACAACAAGCATTCGATCGCCCGACTCGAAAATCCCGGCGTCCTGATTCTGGTTTCGCAGATCTTGACTCGAGCTTGAATCTTGAATCTTGAATCTTGAATCCTGCATCGTTCCTGGGGGTCTGGTCTGGCTCGTCTTGGTACACTGTACCTGAGTCGCGCTTTGCTGAATTGCGCCCTCCGTGATGAGGAGTGCCCCATTTTGATAGTCGATTCTGCCACCAATCATTTAGGCCTCACACCAAAATAAAATGCATATACACAGCAACATATCATACTATGTTGCAAGTATAACTTGCTCCTATTGTAGCTATATTACTACAAATTGAATCTAGATTTTAGAAAATTCAACTGTTGTAAAACAAACTTATTTCCATATTGATAAAGAACCTTATGATGAGACAGAATCAATCAGCTAGCTCTGCCTGAACAAAGTACTTGCTATAAGTATAGCTTATAAACTTTTAACCATAGATATTACTATCATACGCGTAAAACGTATAAGCAGATTTAAACTCACTTCATGTTGTCTCTGATTTAGCTAGATAAAGCTACGTATTTCTTCATCTTGATGATGACTTGACAATTAGTTGGAAAGAAGATTAAAAGCGTAGATATTATAGAAATAGTTATAATCCAACCAAAGTATCTGTGCACACATACAACGAACGGACAGTACATTCTAAGCGGGGCAATGCCGTACACGCCGTGTGACTGACCTACAGTCAGAATGACTCTCGAAATACATACATAGCAATTAAGGCAGCCTCATCGAACCTAGAAATAGATTCGGTTCTAATTCTACAAACCTCCCACGAATGATATCACCATGAGTTCTGGTAGCCACGAGGACAGTAGCGGCGACTGGTAGATACGCTATCCTACTTTAAAGATGAGTTTTCCAGGCACCGTACTTTCGACGAAGGTTGGCGGGATAAACCTGGTCGCACTTCGGTTTCTCTTGCTGCAAAAAATCTAATGACGCTTGCCGAAGATAGGGTTCTTATTGATGATGACTGGGAAAAAGGCATCCGCATTACAGACTTTCTTTATGCGGCTCTATTATAATTCCCACGTCAACAAGCTGCAGTTTTACATCTAGTTGAGGAGATCCGGTCGTTGCCGGAACTTGACCTTACCCAGAAGCAAAAGGCACGGCTTGGGGAGACATGGCAGGAATGGTACGATATGACGGAATTCGAAAATACTTGCAAATCGGCAGCGAGAGAGGTAATTGGATTTTCAACACCGTTTGTTAAGATTTTCACTAACTTTTCCCATTCTAGTCGCGTGGGGATCTGGTCGACCTTACTCATCTCCAGCTTCGAATCGTGCCCGCCATGCTTTATTAGCAACTGTATGTACACGTCGCAGGGATAGTTCGCATATACTTCATTACTCAGGCTTCATCCTCATCATACGAACCCTGGAGCAGGAACCATGGCGTAATGGATCTTCGCCTATCGCTACATTGGATATATGTTCCCTCGTTAGCTTAGGCAGGTACCTTCACTAACTTCTTGATCGTTAGGATATGGTACCAGCCCTCGTTCCATGGTTTGAGGCGACTGGTCATCTCATTTATAATTATGAAGACTGTGGAAGACGTTCTGCGTTACGCGGCTAGAAAAACGAATATATTCTCAAGCGTCCTGTCACTGATTTATGGCATGGTGAAATGTATTTTAATCATGAGAGATGGAGGTTCTGGAAGAAGCGTTTAGGGTGGGTTGCTCAGCAGGAATCTTTATTGAAGGAGACCAGAGATCTGCAATACAGCTTGTAGTGCGCTTGAACGAGACTGAGGCGGATCCGCAGCCTGAAATCTGGAAAGATAGAATGGATACTTATGACATATGAGACCCCCACGGTGTATCTAATACAAACAGGATTTCCAAGCCCCGTCTTAATAGAATATGAATAGCTGCGGCGCGACATTTCGAGGTGCCTGTATCGTGTGTGTTGTTTCCTCCCAGGTTTGGTATGTAGACAAAAGTTTGTGACATTTCCGCTATTTGAGATCGTTAAGTATGTACCTAACATTTGATAGCCCTGTGAGATTTTTTTGGAATTCGTCTCGTTACTATTTGAGAGGGTGATATTATTATTCTCGGAACTGACTATTGCAAAACTTTTCATTTCAGATAGAACCTATGACGAGCTTCGTTATCCGCCTGTCGATGCGGCTTACTCCTTTTCATTCTATGCAAAACTTACTACCTAAGCCGTGGTAGCTATTATTTTCCCGAGATTCATGAGATTTCAAGTGCAATTATCGAACCATATGCAAGTTGAAGTAATCATTATGTTTCATAGTCAGACCTAGCAATTGATTACTAAGGAAGGTTGATTTGCGGCAAATACCATACTACTTATATTTATAGTTATAATTATAGTTATAGTTGGCGAATTCCCAAGCGACCCAGCTTCGCTTCAACCTGCCACGTCCCCACCCAGTCTAAGTAGTTGTGGCAAGTGCAGCCACAGTACATGAACATCCAGCCTGATAAGTACATCCCTCACTCTATACCCGAACTCCAATATCTCTCTGCCTGTGCAACCATCACCACATTTACCCGGAAAAGCCACACCAATCACAATGGGCAGCACGACCCTTTCACCTCCTCTTCTTTCTCCTCCTCCTTCCGCCGCCCCTCCCTACTGGGCGGTAAACATTAGTCCGCCGCCCGCCGCCTGCCCGCCCTTCCTCCAGAACGTCAATCCCAAAGACGCCGCCATCCTCTCCACCCCGGATGCCCAGTACCACATCCTCACCTGGCCTGAGGTCCAAGCCATCATTGCCTCCAACACGATTGATGTCTTGCAACGCGTGCCGAGCGCCTTGCGGAGGTACATGGAATTCAATTACGAGCTGAAGAAGAAGTATGGAAGCGTCATGCGCTTCATCTTACTGGAGAGATTGGGCTGGGGCGAGGATGCCGGGGATGTGGTATCGGATGGGAGTCGGTTTGATGGCGGTGCAGATGTGAAGGTGTTGTGGAACGATTGGCCGTACGGGATTGACGAGAGGATTGTGCACCTGGTGAGTATGATTTATTGTTTTATTTTAGTTGCTGGTTGCTTTTGTTCAACTGTCTTCAAACGCGTGTAAAGAACGAGAACTGATAATCCATAGGTCGTTTGGACGAAGTTTGAGTTGGATTCGGATCCCGAAACCGACAACGTGACCGAGGAAGCCAGAGCAGAGATTCAAGCATACGTTGACAAAACCTTTATCTCTAAATTTGGGAAGGAAAATGTGAGCCCTTTCCTCCTTGCCAAGACTCACATCATTTCAGAAACTGATATCAGACACAAAAAAGGTTGTATGGTTTAAGAATTGGAAGAGTCTAAAAAGCGTCCATGCTGTTGAACATTTCCATGTCATGCTTTTCGATCCCGATTTGGAGACTGTGAGCAAAATCACGAATGGCGATTCTGCACTGAGTAGGAGGATTTGAGAGTTTAGAGGGTGTTTTTAGCGTTGGAGTTGGAGTTGGATCAGATTTTGAATTTGCATGGCAGTAGAGATTACTTAGATGTCATAGACGACTATATTTAGATTGCTAGAATAGATTGATAGAGACTCTAGGCTATCACAAATTCTTAATGCCTGTAAAGTAAGAAACCTAATTAGAACAAGAGGTTTCATTGAACTTAGTATGATGTCTAAAGTATCGGACTGCTACGAAAGCAAAATGTCATCCCAATACCAACCCTGTTGGTATTGTAGACCGTGATTCGATAAACTACAGACTGTGCGTGATAGCACCCCCATAGCGCTCATGCAGATGAAATAGTATGACATGTTGATGTTGGTGATATCTGGGCATGAATAGTATCCAAATTGTTAATCAGGGATTTCTATCGATATTCATAATCTGGAAGTGTGGATCAAAGGAGAATGTGTAATCTCATGATGTACTCTAGTGACGGCGGCATCTACAATGCCAACTTCCAAACAGCTGCTAATGCAAATTGGATTTTGTCAGCTCCTGAACATTACCTAACCTGTTGTTTTCGTTCCCATATTATTCAGCCAATGGATTTTATAGCAACGGTATTGTTCCAGGTCGGCATCCGGTAAAATTCCAAGCATATTAGCAGCAGTACTAAATATTTGGTTTTGGCCGAGCGCACACCAGTGTGTTTGGTAGTTATCGACTGCTGGCTCTTCGTTCTCATACTGTTCATTATATGGGACTGTTTCTCCTTGGCTATCATAGCTTCAGTCTATAGAACTTCTCGACCTTGGGGTTTCCCGTCAATTTCTCCTGTAAAATTTTGTTTTATCCAAGCATCTAGCTGTCCCTGTAAAGGATATGGTGGTTGAATAGCGAAGTTTTGCACTGTTTCTTGACCATCGATCTCCGACTGGTATCGTTCATCTAATGTATACTCAACTGTCGGAGCATCAGCAAAAGTTACGGCCGTTGGCTTCGCCAAAGATATCCTAATCCGGTGTTTGTCTTCCGCCATACGATAACAATGGCGAGCAGGCTTTATAAAGTGATTCATGACTCTCCGTGCAGTCAGATGTGCTAAGGCCTCCAGGGTTTCGAAGGATGATTCCTCAATGGTCTGTTTTCGTTAGCTTGAATATGAAATGTAGGCTCACTATTTACCTTGAATACTATCTCTTCTAGCATACAATAAAGATCTTCATCTAAGTGCCACGGGTTGATATCCACATTCGCAATGACGATTTGTTTAGCAAGTCTTTCATTGGGGTTTACTCCAATGATTGTCGGGACTCTCATATCTTGCACCCTTAAGCCTCTTGTCTGATTTGCCAAATATGCATCTTTGTGCAACTGTACAGCTCCATACACGCTCACGCCGCTTCCTATTAACGACGCTTTTGGTAGCCGGACCTCAATTTCCAAACTAGTCATCAATATCGCATTGATTAAAGCTACCCGAGTGTCCTTATGCCCTTGTTTTTGCCAGCCATCCTTCTCAATACCCGTTAGATATAAGAGAATGTGCTCCCAGAATAAGTTCAACGTTCCTGCAGCTCGTATTATTCCTCGTTCGTCAGGTCTCAATGGGTATTCCCATGTGAAAGTCTTTGCAGCTTCCAAAATTCCTTTACTGAGTATACCATAGTGAACCGTACTTCCATCAACGCTATCCTGTGCGGATGCCGTCGTGAATGGGTTTCTGAGCGAAATAGCTACAGAAATGAGGACTGGCTGAGCTCTGCCCTGGTTGCGACCCCATGCATCAGCCCCGACCTTTACCGTAGCCTGAAGGTTTGTTACTCGAATCACAGAGTGCGGTTCACCTGCAGCTGTTGCAAATTCGAGAGGGCTGACATAAGACATGACTGAATATCAAATTGAGCTCGGCTTAGGTGGAGTGAACTCAAGACAAAAAGTTTGGAGGGGTTAAAAGATGGATTGCGACAGAATAAAGCTAGCGGCCGCCCCCTCCCCCTTTCCGAAGCGAACAAGTTATTGATCAAAATGGGAGCAGTAAACGAGAGTGTCCTTATATGAATAAAAGACAATAATTACGAGGGCCAATAAATAAGTAAGGAAGTGTATAGTTAGACTGTAGGCCTCAATATATTCATTTTCTGTTTCATAACCACTTATCTTGGAGCCAGCACTTGGACCAATATCAAATACCTCCAGCGCCATGCTAAAGCAAATTCCCTCCCGTCCATCCCTTTGTCTCACTATTTCTTAAGATATCCCTTTTTCGTACAGACAGGACAGATCCAATTCCCCACCGGCTCGCTCTTTAAGCCTACGCACGACCAGTGGAACCATTCGAGTTTACAGTCATCATTGTCGCAAGCTACCATGTCACCATAACTCACACTTCCACAAATGCAGTATTTCTTATCGTCGCCGCCTTCCTCTTCTTCCACATCAGCCATGTCCTCATCCTTGTTCACTGGAGGAGGCGTACCGGGTTCATCATCATCCAAAGACTCAGAGTTCGCATCACTCAGCTCACTGTCATTCGTAGATGACGGAGAGTTCTTATTGCCCTTGCCCTTCACCCTGCTGAGGCCAGACTTTCCAGGTCGACTCTTACGGGGCACACCACTTTGTCGGCTGCCTTGAGGCGCCACCTTCTTATTTCCTGTTACTACCTTTGGTGCTCGCGGGCCGATACTGCCGGCTCTGACTGGTGTGCCTGCTCTAGGTGTGCCTGGGGTTGTCGAAGGACGTGCCAGTCCGCTGGAATGCGTAGGCATAGTACCTATTCCCCCTGTTAACTTTTGTCGTTTCTGTGAAGCCGCTGATGCTCCTTGGGAGGCCTCTCGTTGTTGTCGACTAAGGAGAAGTGCTGCTGCTGATGGTGTGGTAGGAGTGGAAGCTGAGGTGCTAGTGGCAAGTTGTAGCCCTTGGGTTTGCGCAACGGGACGTTGTGGACTAGAGGGAAATTAGCTAAATAACCAAAGAACTTCCATAGCGTTATGACCCGCAAGCCTCATTTACGGAAATGCCTGTATAAAAAATAACATACTGTTGATTTGGATGTCGTGCATGTGGAGGGGCAGCTGAGCTAGGAACCTGGCCGACAGGAGTGGCGGCAGCACTTGGTGCGGGACGAGCTGTTTGTGGATTGGGCTGTGGACGCAAAGTTGATGGCAATGTGTCGTCGATAGGGAAATCACCTCTATCCTGCAATATCCTGATTTGAAGATCGAGCCATCGCGTATGTTTATCTGGAAGATCAAGTGCCTTTTGCGACAAAGCGCATTTTTCTGCCTGGATAGCATCCGCTTGATCGTAAAGCGCATTGACCTGCTTGCGATATGTAGCCTCCTTGGGGTTTGGCGTGTGGCTACCATTAGTACGAATCCATCGTTGTATAGAAGTATCTTTGCTCTTGATGGCGTCCAAAACTAGCTTTAATTCTTGATCCTTTGCTAGTATCTCTTCATTCATAAACGCGATCTCATTATGTAAGTTAGCAGCCCGATTTGTGAACTCTTCCACAACTGCGGCAGCATCAAGTTGCTCCAGTGGGGGAGGCATATTTGCGAAATGGCCGTTGATGGAAAGGTCGTCTCTAGGCATAACTGTTAATACTCGTTTGGGGGTGCACGCAATGTTTTCTGCTTACTTTGCGAAGCTGGAAAGCCTCCGTTTCTGGTGATAGAAAGCAACACCCCTGTCGCGTGATAGCTCGCGTGAGGTGATGAAATGTGTTCCTTGGGAGAGGATAGGAGGAGGTTGGGGCAAGACGAGGTTGAGATGATGCCTGTGCTTATTCATGTTCTAGTGTGCGGCTGAGAAAAGCTGTCCCAGACAGCAGCAAGGCTGCCGCTAGCCGGACAGGGATTGGCAGACCAGCCTGTGGAGAAGTTCAGCCTCTTCGACTCTATCAATATTCATTCTTTATCTCAATACTCACTTTCATAATTGCCACCTCTTTTTGAACCATAATGAATACCGCATACTCATGGCCTTTCGTTGTATACTAGATTCTTGAAGATTGCTACCACGGTTCTGTCATCACCAGTAAGCTAAGCTGCTAATCATGGGAACTTTCCCCTCCAGAGCGCACTCTTGCAACTGCGCCGACAGTTTAATATATCCGTTCGCTAACGCCTCTCTCAGCAAAGGTTATTGTATATCAAACGCAACCTATTTATCAATCTTGCCATATTCTGAGACAGTAGGATATACGTCTGCGCCATCATAATATTCAGGCCTGCCAACCAGCAGCTGTACGCCGGTCGAACAAGGAAGTAACCAAGATGGTATACTCTACAAACAACATCGTACAGGAGTATGGCATACCTTTGAGCCAGCAGGGCGACCCTCACAATCTTGATTTCCTAGCAAAAGTTCAAAAAGCCGTGTTGGAGAACGGCATAATACGACCTCGAGGATATAACGTATCATTCCATCTAAACCCAGAAATCGAGAAACATCACTTTGGACATTCGCATCCTATGAAGCCATGGCGTCTCACCCTTTCGAAAGGGTTAATTATGTCCTACGGCATGCACGCGGCGATGGATACATATGTTTCTCGGCAGGCAACAGAGGAAGAAATGGCAGATTTCCACAGTGAAGAATATCTCAAATATCTCCAGACTGCGAAAGTAGCTATGCCAGACGATGATGTTATTCAGCCCTTTAATCTTGGTGGGTCAGATTGTCCGGTATTTGAAGGACTCTTTAACTACTGCTCTATGTACTCTGGCGCATCGATAGACGCCGCTCGAAAGCTTTGTACTGGTCAGTCAGATATTGCCATCAATTGGTCAGGCGGTCTCCATCATGCCAAAAAAGCTGAAGCATCTGGGTTTTGCTATGCGAACGATATTGTGCTGGCCATTCTTCAACTGCTACGAAAACACCCCAGAGTCCTCTATATTGATATAGATGTCCACCATGGTGACGGTGTGGAGGAAGCATTTTGGTCCACCGATCGCGTTCTGACAGTGTCGATCCATAAATATGATGGTATCAACTTCTTCCCTGGGACCGGTGATCTGGAACGCACCGGGCCCGAAAGCGAAGAAAACCCTGGTGCTCACCACGCCATTAATGTCCCCCTCTCTGACGGTATTGACGACGAGCAATACATATATCTATTTCAGACCGTTGTCGGACGCTGTGTCGAAAAATTCCGTCCCCACGCTATCGTTCTACAGTGTGGTGCTGACTCATTAGCTGGAGACCGACTTGGTCGTTTCAACGTCCAAGTCCAAGGTCACGGCGCATGCGTCTCATATTGCAAATCTCTAAATATCCCTCTGTTGCTAGTAGGAGGAGGAGGATATACCCCACGAAACGTAGCGCGAGCGTGGGCACATGAAACTAGTATCGCTATTGGGTGTGAACAAAACATCAATCCAGAAATTCCGATGCATACGCCTTATCGCGACCACTTCAGACATACCACGCTCTTTCCTACCCTCGAGCAGATTCTTGGGGATCCTCGACCGAACAAAAACACGCCGAAGAAGATCACCGACATCATCGAGTCTATCACTGAACAACTCAGATTCGTCAATGCTGCTCCTAGTGTACAGAGCATGCAAATACCACCTGACTTGAATGGTGTCAAGGAGGAAGTCGATGAGTGGTTGAGAAAAGAAAAGGAAGAAAATGATGAAGCCTTGAGAAAGGACAAGGAAGCTGGCTTGGCTGTTCCTATGGAGTACTAAAAACTGATTTTATGATGGATGGTTGATTTGCTATCAGCGAGGCGTTTGGTCTGGCTTGGCATTAGCTCTGGCATTTTGCATTGTGCGATGGTGGAGTTTGCTTCACATAGAAAGTATACAGTGGAATCTTAAGGACTGTTGTCTTGCAAACGGCACTCTGCGTGAACGTATGTAGCAACGACTTATTATGTAGATACTTTAATCAGCAGTCAGAAAGGTTTACCTGCTTCGGTATGTCACGACGTATAAACATAAGTAATAACACAAGAATTACTCAGCATTTTGGGCGACGTGGATCAGCTATACTCTGCAATGGAAGAGACGTGCTTTCATCTGCAATTCCTTACCACAAATCTGCCATTGCTAAGAAACCTTTACACCTTAATCGAAGTTATGGTGATTGGCGTCACTCACATCACTTATTTACCAAACCATGAAAGTGTATCTGCAGGATATATCCAAAAGCTATTCTGGATATTATGAATATCTTGATATCATGAAGCTCGATAGCATATTGAAATTTGGAGAAGCACGAACATTTTTGCCAGCATCTTGAGCTACAAGCTTGTTTGTTACCTTTCAAAAAATAGGACGGCTTACTTTGTTTTTGGGAGACAGAATAGCTTGAATTGATATTTTTTATTCGTGCCTATCTACAATATGGACAATAACCACTCAAGGTGCAATGAGACTCAGTAGTCAATCATGCACCTAGAAAATGGTTTAGGGACAGAGGGCAGTTTCCACTGGCTGGTTTAGGCGATACTACTTAGCCACGGAAGCCCAAGCTTTTGCATTTCTATTGCCAGCTGGAAGAGGTAATCGAGACTATAACTTGTTAGTAAAGTTTTTCTAATGAAGAGATATTTGTTCTTACCTTTCACACTGCGTCTTTGCTTTATGAACAGTTTCTCCCCACACCTAAATTTCATTAGCATCAGTCTCGTAATTTGGTATATCGTGGGTCTGTACATATACTCCATGCCTTCTAACTAGTACCGCACAGGTATCGGGGTATTCATTCATTGCCTGCTCCAAACTCTCCGTCAAGTCTTCCTCAAACGGCGTATTTTCAATAACCGGTATCCTTAACGTATCGTGATATCCCAGGTTGCCAGTTTTCCCAAACCCCTTTCCGAAACCCTTGATCTGTTCGATATTGTTGATTTCAAATATCTTGGTGTTGGCAGGCTGGCGTTCGAGGAGGAGGGTAACGAGAACAGCCCATTGCGAGTGGGTGTGGATACAACAACCCGCGTTTCGTTTGGTAAAGGCAGCGATGAAGAGGGGTGTGCACTGTGAAGGCTTGAGGGACGGGGGTGAACGCAGATAGATTCGGGATTTTGGGTCCACCTGTTTGGAGAGCTCGAGGACGTAGATGTCTTCCGGTTTCATAAGTTCTTTCTGGACACCCGAGGGAGCCAGGTAAACGAGATCACTGTATGAAATTTCAGCACATGGCTATTATAACTTGGATAGAGCTTACTCGTCGCGAATACTAGCTCCTCCGCCAGTGCCAGTTACCCATCCCAAGGTCCAGAATTTGCGGCATAATTCTGGGATGAGGTTGGCGGGGTGTTGACTGTCAGTGGAGTGGATAAGGTGGTCGTTGTTGTCCGCAGACCTATGTTCTTCTGCCATTGTAAGGCTCGCGGTTATGCCTGGAAGGTTTCAAATATGTTATGAAATGTTGAAATTGAGTGCTGGCAGAAGATTTCCCATAAAGTGTTTTACCATTCCACCGGACGAGTGAGGCTGACATGCCAGCCTTGCTCCCGCCCACCAGAAGGCTGAGCAGTGGTGCAAAACACGTGGGTTAGTTAATATCAAGCTACTGGATGGTCCGGTCCTTGCTTGTGAAGGGAACTTTTGAGTTTTTGGTAGTAGATTGTTTTACTAGCATAGAAGATATCGTGTGGTAACTTGGTGAACTTTTTCCAACATACAGGTCGTCCACGTTTTGTCTGTAGTTCTCGTAATCAAGGTTTGGGGAGTAGGGAGCTCTCTAGGTGTCTGGCGATTAAATGTATGTCAATGGCTTGAGATAACATGTCACAATGAATTGAACTGAACTGAACTGAACTGAACTGCCGGAGTGAACAAAGGATAATCACTGCTGGTATATTGCCAATGACCACTTGTCCTTTTCGTTAACTGATAGTTTCTACCTTGATCTTTCGGTGAGGTTCTCCGCGCTGCACCACGCACCAAGCTTTGCTCCACTCGGCTGCACCGTCGCACCCGTTCCACCCTTGTCTTCCTGTGTTTTTAAACCGTGGCCTTTTGAACCCGAACCTCCACCTCCACCATTAAAAAGTCAAGATCACCACGTCTCCTCTTGTGATACTTTCCAACGACATCCCTTCAAAGCTCTGGAAGCAATCATACCTACAAGTCTTCTTTCATTAGTAGACCAGAACCCTCTTCTTCAATTCGTCCTGCAGCCTCCGACTCGTTCACCATGAAGCTCTCCGTTGCGATTTCCGCCGTCGCGCTGCTCTCTGGATCTGCCCAAGCTCACGAAGGTCATGATCATGCCGGTGAAGCTCAGTCTGTCCTCAAGGAGTCTGCCTCCAGCGTAGCTAGTGAAGCGTCTTCCGCGGTGAAGTCTGCCACCTCCACTGCCATTGTCCTCCCCACATTTACCGTAAGTCCCCTGTGAACAGCTATAGCTTCCCAACGCGGCATTGTCCCTTCAATTCGTTGCTAACAAGCTTGGACAGCCATCTGCTGTCAAAGGTGACTTTGTAGAGCAATTTGCCGGTGACTGGGAGGCCAGATGGAAGCCTTCCCACGCCAAGAAGGACACCAAAGGTGCCGAGAAAGAGGATGAGGAGTGGGCATACGTCGGCGAATGGGCCGTCGAGGAGCCAACCGTCTTCAAGGGAATGGAGGGTGATAAGGGTCTGGTAGTCAAGAACGCTGCTGCTCATCATGCCATCTCGGCCAAGTTCCCAAAGAAGATTGACAACAAGGGCAAAACACTTGTTGTGCAATACGAGGTCAAGCTTCAAAGTAAGTCAGCTTTAAATACGTTGTGTCGTTAGGAATATTGCTAATATACCTATAGACGGCCTCGAGTGTGGTGGTGCTTACATGAAGCTTCTCCGCGACAACAAGGCTCTCCACCAGGATGAATTCTCCAACGTATCCCCATACGTTGTCATGTTCGGACCTGATAAGTGCGGTTCGACCAACAAAGTCCACTTGATCATCAACCACAAGAACCCAAAGACCGGTGAATACGAGGAGAAGCACTTGTCCAGCCCTCCAGCTGCCCGTATTGTCAAGACCAGCGAACTCTACACCTTGATCATCCACCCCAACAACACTGTCATCATCCAACAGAATGGTGAGCAAGTCAAGGAGGCCAACCTCTTGGAAGACTTCACTCCAGCATTCAATCCACCTAAGGAGATTGACGATCCAAAGGATACCAAGCCAGATACCTGGGTTGATGAGTCGAGAATCGCAGATCCAGAGGCTACCAAACCAGAGGACTGGGATGAGGAAGCCCCATTCGAAATTGTCGATGAAGAGGCTACTATTCCCGAGGACTGGCTTGTTGATGAGCCTACTACCATCCCTGACCCTGAGGCCGTCAAGCCAGAAGATTGGGAAGACGAGGAGGACGGAACATGGATCCCACCTACTGTCCCCAACCCTAAGTGTGATGATGCTTCTGGATGTGGTCCATGGGAGAAGCCAACCATCAAGAACCCAGCATACAAGGGCAAGTGGACCGCTCCATTCATTGACAACCCAGCATACAAGGGCGTATGGGCACCAAAGAAGATCAAGAACCCTGCCTACTTTGAGGAGAAGAACCCATCCAACCTTGAGCCCATGGGAGCCATCGGATTTGAGATCTGGACTATGCAAAACAATATTCTGTTTGACAACATCTACATTGTAAGTTGTGCCAAACTGCGAAATCCCATTTTCATTTCCAGCATACTAACTAACTATCTATAGGGCCACTCTGTCGCCGATGCTCGCAAATTTGCCGAGGAGACCTTCTTCGAGAAGCACCCCATCGAACAACTCCTTGAGACCGAATCTAAGCCAAAGGATGATGACAAGCCCATCAAGTCCCCATCTGATCTTAAGTTCCTCGACGACCCAGTTCACTTCATCAAGGAGAAGCTCGACCTCTTCTGGACCATCGCCCAAACCGACCCAATCCAGGCAATCAAGTTCGTTCCTGAGGCAGCTGGTGGTCTCGGTGCTATCTTCCTTACTTTCGTCGTTTTGATCATCGCTCTCGTTTCCGGTGGTTCATCGCCAGCACCAGCTGTCAAGAAGGCCGCTGGGAATGCTAAGGCCGCAGCTGTTGATGCTAAGGATAAGGTTGCTGAGACGGTAGCTACAGGAACTGAGTCAGCAAAGGAGGCCACAAAGAGAACTACTAGAAGTACCTCATAGATCGTATGTCAACTGGCTGGAAATGTGACCAGGAAGGGTAATAGGTAAAAGAATTATGACGGTGAGGGATTGAGCGATGATAGGGTTACATGCATTTCCAATTATACCGCAAATTTCGTGGGACAACGAATCGAATTTTATATTTCTCCGCGGACTGTATTTTAGGCGCACAAAATATGGAAATACATTCTAGCTACTGTAATGGCTCTTCTCATACATTCCATATGTGATTCAGTGTATAAGTACTAATATATCAGAAGACTGTAACAGCGATAAGCTAGTGTTGCAGAATCTAAAAGCATTAGCCAGTTTAAAGAATACGTTGCTTTGTCAAGGCAATTCGGTCAAGGCAGTCAATGGTTTCTCTATCTGAAATGAAATTGGTGGGAAGGAGAGTTTTTACATTTACAGCGTCTCAATTTTGTGTGCAACATCAGCGGTAACATCAAAGGGAAAGCTTCCAATTTCTCTTGAGCACTTTTGATATGAAGAATGCGTCAGTATAGTTACATATCTACACATTGAAAAATCCACTTGCATTTTGCTTCACATATATTTAGTAACTCAATAAAGTAGCACAATTCTCACGACAAAGTGCTTACAACACTTAACTATTCGCCTGAGTATGAGTATGCAGTTTAAAAAAAAAAATCTTGCGAAGAGCTATTTGCTAGCTTGACCAGTTTGAAAGCGACAGGTATGACATGTATGGTATGCTAGGGTGCCAGGGATAGTCCATATTCAATATAACGGCAATATATTTCTGTTATGCAAGCTGATTGTTCCCTACCTACGCATATTTTGTCAACGTGGCTCCTGCTTATGCATTCTTACACGTCAAACTGCAAACAATTAGTGGAAATTGAAGGGATTTAAAGCCATATGCAATATGGCGCGCACATATATATATCAAAAATCCCCTACCGCCTGATAGATGCCTTCAGCTCAACCTACGATACCTAGTGCTTTCGACGTCTTCCGGTATCGATTCGCCTGATGTTAGCGAAATATAACATTATCTAAACGTAGTTTCTATTTCTATCGATTTTAGGCACCAAGACACAAAAAAGGCAAGCTAGGTGCTCCCTGATCAAGGAGTTTGGTATTTCCATTCTTGACAACCGCCTCCTCCATCCCTCGCCATCTATCTATGAAGCTAGCTCGACGACGAGCACGGGAGCTGGAGCTATCATTACCAAACTGAGATCCCGCACGCGCAGTCAAATCTCCACAACGTCGCCAACGACGCAACCTTAACTGTTCATGCTCCACGTACTCTCGCAGTCAGGTATTGTGACGAGCAAGAACTGGAAAATGAGGCGAGGGAGAACGAGGTCGATTGAGATATTTGGTACTGAACATCAGCGTTGGAAGCCAAAGAGAACAGTATTGGGGTATTTTACTTCACTGCCTCCGGGGGATCATATAATCGGGAAGTCTAGGAGCTGTCTTCTTGAAAGTATGGAGTTCTTATTTAGGTACTAAACACTGAGGACACACATAGTGCCGTGAAAATTGTTGGCTACAAGGGAGCTCTAACCGTGGAGCTTTATGAAGAACAAAACTCTCAAATCGAGACTCGGGATCTGTCGCTCAGAGTTGTTGAGTTTTAAACGTGATTAACATCACTGTAAAGTGAATTAATCGCATGGAATATGGAGGTGATCAGCTCTTGTTTCAGTTCTCTACAGAATTTGAAAAGGGACTTTGCAATACAATTTGCTTATTTTCATGGGGTTGTCTCTGTCTATCGTGAGCTATCTAGGCAAGGTATAAGAATTGATCCTGATTGTTTTCGTACAACAAAATAATGCAGCAACTAGCACTAGGAATCCAGCACCCTAAATACAGACTCTCCAGGCATACAAGAGCAGCGACTGTGATCAATATTCCAGTGGCCAAATCTGCGTTCCATCAGGCCCAAAAACCGGCTCATTGCCAAATTTGTTGCTTTTATTGCCTTGCTCCTGACGTTTCTCCCCACGATTGGCTTCAACAGAATCGTCGTATAGTTCACCCATGATCCTTCTCTCCAGAATAGTTTCTTGTTTTCTGTGAAATGCCTTCAAGCTTCTTCTCCCCGCGAACCGAATCGAGAAGTCTTTGACGCCTTTCAGCTTTGACAATGGCGCTCCAAGATTTTGGCACAGTATCATTTCTTGGTACTCGTCTTCGGCGGCTTCAGCACTGCTGTAATTGCCCGTGATATAATAAGAATCTCTGATCGGGCGCTCCCAAAGATCTTCAATGCTTAGGCATAACCGAGAGATGTCCAGATTCCGAGAGATAAAGTCTACAGTCGCATTCCAATCATTCTGAAAATCTGTGCCAGGTCCGAGAAGATGGTAATCTAATCCATCCAACTTGAGCTCTAGGCAGCGAATGTGCTTCAAAGCTTCATTCGGAATGCCACGAAGAAACGCAAGTATATGTAACGAGTCTGGGTGTGAGCCTGTCTCTGATCTCTCAGGCCAGATTTGGAATTTGTTCCGGGAGAAAAATATCTCTAGTGCGAGTTCGCGGATCTTTTTGCTTACATGAAAGATTGGCGATGGCATCACCCAGCATTCACATGGCATGGAAGTATAGGCTGCGTGGAGTGCGGAACAACAACATGCTTCGAGTGCGTCAGTACATCGTAAACAGCAGCTAGTAAAGAAATCTATTCCAATCTTGTAGTACCAACTGATCGTATCCGGAGAAATCAAATCTGTATAGCTAAGGATGTGTGCTTGAATCTCCATTGGTAGCGCACTAAAACTAAAAGACTGTATGGGATTATGTACTTTTTTCCTAGTTAATCGATACACCGTTTCCTGTGCGAGATAGCCTAAACCAGAATCTGGTGTTTGTCCAAGGCGAATAGAACACTCAGCTAGCTGTGGAAGCTCAAGTAAGGGTTCTGTGGTTCTTTTTGCGGTAGCATAATCGAGTGTGTCGCAGACTACACTCAATCTAAGCTTTCTAGGATAAGCATATAGAGCCAGTCGTCTACAAAGCTCCATCCATTCAGAAAGATAGATTAGACAATCCGGTTGATTTAGTGAGATTGGTGAATCTTTGCCTAACCGGCAAGTGCCATGACATTCTGAACAACGGGTCTCAATTTGAGATTGAACAGGGCATTGATGACGTGGGATACACGGACATGCATTTAGTCGAATTGATATAGAAGTTATATACCGCAGTGCAGCCGGGCTTATAGTGAGTAATGAGGTGAGGCCGCCAGAGTCGCTTCGACAAACACGAAATAGGTTCTCTGAATAAAGAATTGCTAAGACTTCATTCGATATCACATGTGAGACACGCAGGAGTGCATATGGCAGAGGTGTGCATATACAGTCAATACCGCCAGCTGATACATTGATCGTTTCGTTCATAAATCGTTTGTGCCGGTAAAAACATCGATAGCTCGATAATTTATCCATATCAATAGATCTATGTCCCTCGTCGAATAGCCACCAATACTTGCATTCCTCTAAATATTTTGCTTTATTGGACTGCGCTCCCTCGGTGTTGAGACTAATCGGACAAACACGGACAAGGCCAGCCGATATGTATATCTTACGGCGAATCAGGAATGGCAGGTCTGTGAAGCATAGGAGGGATGGCTTCTTATCGTAGCTGGGTAGTGGTTTTGCCATTGTTGTCTGATTTTATAACTTGTGGGATGAGTTTGGAAGAGGAGAGAGTTGCCGAAAAACACAGAGTTGCGCCTAGATTGGAGTCACACATTATGTTTCCAACCACTAATAGACCTACCAATAGAATACCATGTCTAAGCTTCGAGAACAGCCAATCAACGGAAGCTGTATATGCACCGCCACATATGTTTACCTGCATTTGAGTGGTAGTGAAACCAACCAACAAATCACAATGGCCAATAGCCTGTCCACAAAACCAACAGACTAACCACATGCGAAAGCCGATTTTTGTTTGTTGGTGTTCGGCTACGAGTGTGGGCAAATTCGATGGCCTGTGATCCGTTTCCCTATATGCATAATGGAGATATTAAAAAGTGAGGCTAAAGGGTAAAAGTATAACTTATTAGACATATTTTGACGAGAATAAAGGAAATGTAGTTTTCGTTTCTGAAGTAGCACAGTGAGGGCCCCCAAGGCTTTTGTGAAATATGCGGGCAGAACTAGAAGTCAATTATGCAGGCTGTGCAACTAGATCTCGTCTTGGCCTAGCTTTTAGATTTCTCAGGGGTTTTAAGTTTAGGATGAGAAGGCAGCACATGGAGTAAGCAGCAGGAGGGGAGAGATATACAAACCAACTCCTAAGCCTCTTTCTATTTATTTGGAGGATGTATTAGGATGAGAAAAGACTACCAACTAACACTAAGCCTCGATCAAAATAAGTAGGTTGACGAAGGAATTATCTATGGAGTAAAAACCCACTATACATACTCATTCTGTTGTACCGAATGTCATATAAATAGTACTTCTATGGTCCTCGTCTGGAATTGTAAACATTTCGAACTTCTCACCTTGACTACTACCTTTTTATTATCATATCCTCGCATCACAAAGTTTACTTGAATTCGCGACATAGACTCACTCTGCTCTCCTTGCTCAAAGCTCTCCTCATATACTGAGCCCACCAAACGCTACCATTCTCATAGTACAACAACTTCTCACGTTCACCCCAGTGTCCTATTCACGCAATCATGTTTCAATTTTGGAACTACTTAATTATATGGATATCATGTGTGTCTTCACTAGGTATCCCATCCAGCGGGAGTGACCATAGCTCATCTGAGCTTTTGTTAAGTCACGCGCTATTAGCTGGCAACAAACTAGATCTTATAGATGTTCATTATCTTTCGAAAAGAGCTGGAACTCCGACAATTTGGAAATCTCCTAAAGGTAAAGCTAACGATCTAATATACCCGACTTATTATATCAACGTGAGAAAGGGTGTGGAGAGTGACCTCGAACTGAGCACAATGAAAGAATCCTTCGATATAATTAAGGAGACTCGTCACAGCATGTGGCGTAGTCGAGCGAAAGGCCCTAAACCAGCGGCAAACGCACCACCAGGCCAAAATCTTATTGCGACCATATACATACCAACTGCGGGTTCTTTCACAGTTTCCACTGCCGAAGAAGCATCGCCTAAGGCGGAAGAAATCATGGAAAAGATCGCAACAGCAGCACCCCTGCTGTGGCGTGCTCTGGGACGGCAACTGCCTGTCTCTCCTTTGCATGTTGAGATCGTGCTGTTGTACAGGGTTGAGCAGGCATTGATGGAGAAATTTCCAGAACCTGTTAGAGAATATATCGAAAACACCAATCGATACCCACGTGGAACTAGATTACAGGTATATGGACAGTATCGGGAGGGCGATATTGCAAGTTTGAAACCAGCCTGCCAGGATCTCTGCCAGCAAGTAAAAAGTGCTCTAGATATCCAGTAGATGTATTAGAGTTACATGATAACTTATGGACATGTGAATTGAATGCTAGTCTTCAGCGTCTTAGGATATATTTTTGGTAGTTGGCGTTTTGTAGCTCTTTCATCTGTTTTTTCATTTTGAGAGATTTGTTAACTTGAGAAGTTGTAGTTAAGTATGAACTTTAGCGTGTTTAGTCAACTATTTCCATTTGAATGAATATATAAATGTGAATGATGGTGGTTATTTATAACAAACAGACAATTGTGTCTGCCATTTGCTTTCAATGTAGTATCTAACCTGATCTATACACATATTGTCCAACACCTGGCCAGAACATATTGAGGTGATCATGCATATATTAAAATTGCTTTGTGTATTTACTCTAAATATGTAGCACTACTAAGTTCATCCACATATGTGCCAGTTATATTTGCAGAGTAATCGTTGTCGTATTGACCACGTACAAGGATTGTTTATACACCCACATGGGCCTCGGGAGAGTGATTGACCAACCGATTGATAGCTCTTAAGATGATGAGACGGATAGCTGTAGGTTTAGGAGGTAAGAATTTATTATTTAGTAAAATAGTTCTCTAAAACATTCCACCGATTCTGTTACGTCTAAAGTCCTTTGGCAAACTTAGCGAGGACAACCTTAATTGAGCTCCATCTATCTCATGTAATCTGGCAGTGCTCTCAATACAGATTCCTTCATGCAACGCAGACTCAATGTTCATTTTTATCTCACGACTACCTCACGATTACCTCACCACCGTCTTTCTACCCAATTCTATGCAATCCCGTTACGAATGCTAGAAATAAAGTGGTAGTGGAAGCCGCTGCTGCCAAATAGAAGTTATAATTAATGCCCCGCAGATAAACCTTGAGTACGCCAGGAAGATCTTGTGAATCCACTACTTGACGAAGTGCAGCTGCACCAGGATCCTGAATGGTATGCGCCTCAACGTGAAGAATAGAAGTTAGCATTTGTTCTTTTTAATCTGAGTTGTTAATATGATATTAAGTGAGTCTAATTGTACAGAGAGAGCTAGAGCTACGAGATATGGATCTTTGCTATACATGTACTGACGGTTGGTGCATATTTAGCGGGACCATTTACATGACTGTACTGAAGATTGTCTGCGAGGAACACTAATCACCCAGGGTTTTGGGAAATACTACGAGGGCAATTCCTAGAGGTTGACGTGTCAGAATATATAGAGTCATTGGCGAATTCTCGCCTGAATAGCTAATGGTGGAAATAAGTAAATTATAGAACGAAGCCGCCCAATGTTCTGATTAAGCATATCAGAAGCTCCTAGAAATGTGCAACTCTCAATATCTAGAGAGCTTTCGAATATGCTCACCAGCACTGAAATTCCTGTCTCTGACTTAAGTTGCGGCGCCTGTGTTCTGTTGTCACCTACCATTTGAATTTGCTTGTGGTCGCAGAACGGTTTGAACTCCAATAATCAGCTACACTCACAGATTAGTACGAAAACAGTTGGAAGCAGTATCCACAAGATGGACGACCTATCATTTGAACGCCATATCCACGTCCTATACCTAGTGATGTCTGATAGCCTATCCACTTAGAAGAGGGAGTACTCGCATTTAGCATTGATAGTAAGCCGCCGCCGATAGCAGTGAATATTCCACTACCCATGCTGAAAGGAAAAGTGATAGTGTATCTTGCCCGCTATGATTTCCTTTATTAGTGTTGATTTTCAAGCTCACCCAGAACACCTGACAGGGCTGCGGCAATGATCTGGCTCAGGATACTCGGTAACATGTATATACCACTTAACGAAGGAGAAAATCCTCTCACGGCTTGGAAAACCTGGTAAAACCGCTACTGAATATGATGGGAAGTGCTAATCCCAACATTCAAGAAGTCACAGGAGATTTTAAAAGGATTCCGAGCCCACAACGATGTGTCTTGCTTGCGGTCTTAGCGATGAATGGAGTCAAGCAGCTATGGAATTAATAAGTAAGACTAGTTGACGAACCTTAGAGCTTAGTTCAGAATATATTTTAGCTGTGAGCGGCTGAAGAACACACCTAATCTTGCTGTTAGTATAAAAAGCGCTGAGGTGTGAAGCATGATTTTACGGTAAGAGTAGATATGCGCTACCATACCATCCAACATCAGGCAAGGCATGAAAGTCACTAGTAATTTGTGGAATGGGAATGGCCCAAAAATGAGTTAGTACACATGCCGAAGAACAGATCAAACGAGCTATGTGTACTGTACAGTCCCTGACTAGGAAATGACTACTTCTAGCAAGAGTGATAAAATATGTTATTAGCAGTAGATAACTGAGGTTAAACTGCTCTTGAATCTCCTTTTCTCTATGCTTTATATTCCTTCCTTAAGCAAATATCTGGTCAGCTACTGTGCCTATCATAGAACCAATCAGATGGTTGTGTCTATAGTTATGATTTAATCTGACATTTACATCGGTTTCAGTAATAAACCAATTGGACATATGCCCTATGCAAACTTTCTATAGTCAGCGGATTTCTAACATATATGTTGCCTCCATAATCTTCAGTTTCAATATGTTCTCCTGAAATAATGGAAAGTCAACTTAACCAGCGTATATAGCATACAAAAACTTACATCGATTGGGTCTGCCGCTAAAAAGGACACCCATGTGTTGAGACCACGAGGGTAAGCGTGGTATTACAGTGATTGAATTCTAGCTTACTACCATAACAACGTGATTGATTAGGCTCTACTACACATAATACCTCACTCTCCATACAATTCTCGGTATAGTGTGATATTTTCATCATATGTAATGCTTCATAGCCATCAATTTTGTAGTTTAGAACCAGGTTTAGGCGTAGTATTTAGTATGCGAAACCTCCTGCAATATAATCCTAATGGCAGCCGGGGCGATAATCCGATGGAGCGTAAGCGAAGGTTTGATTCAGGAGCAACTTCTAAGCTTCAAGAATCCGCCCGACGGCCCCTCTCAACTTTCCAGAGATATTTTTATGGGGGTGAAGAAGTTGAAACGGTACTCGGATGTCCAGACAAACATACTTTAGATGACCAAAGGGATTTGGTAGCGTGTGCTTCGTTGGAAAACGATCGGCTGAATGATTTTCTGAGAAATGACTTCGGTTGGTGCTTTAAAGTAAGTTGCTCCTTAGCTTTTCTGTCTTTAAGTGGCCCAAACACAGTTTGGGTTTTGATTCAACAGGTTATAGTTATGTGAATCGTCCTTTGTACCACGAAATTCCTTCATCTGCTCTCAAATTCTGACTTCTGAAGGACAGCAAACGTCCATTTCAGCAAAATCTCAGCATTTTCTATTTCAACGAGAGCAGCATTCAACTAGTTAGCAACGTCATAAGCTGTATATTCTGCGCAGTATTAATGATTGGTGCTATGGCTATCTTGTCGGTTCTCATCAAACGCAGCTGGAAGATAAGATTAGGGGTCGTAGCTACTTTCACTGCGCGTTTCGCAGCTGTTATAGGTCACTTACACACGCACGGAGAGCAGAGGCATTTGCATCATCTGCGGCGTATGCTGCAGTTCTAGTTGTATATGTGAGCGGAGGCTTGGGGTCGGTGGAGGGGTCTGTATGAAACTCTGGTTTGGGTAGTAATGTTCTCAATGAACAAAACCTTTTACTGTATAATACACCAACTCTGAGGCATCACTTGCATCTAGAATATGCGACACTTCAATATTTGGCCAGCCTTGATGAATTTCTAGAAGGAAAGAGCAGCTAAACACAAGACAGTTCTAACATGAAGAAATTCTATTTCTGTTCAAAAGGTGACCAGAATTGTTTTAATGGCAGCCTTGGGTGATTCAAAGCGAGTAGGCGTGAGTCAGCCATAGAAATACTAGACAGCTAGTCGTGCCGGTAGGCGGATAATTCAATAATAGACTGCAAGATTATGACTTTTATGAGGCATAAAGCAGTTGTCATTTCGCCATACGATTGTTATTAGAGCGAGATCACTTCAATTGGGGTACTAGTACGCTCATATAGCGTATGTGCTCGTTGTATTTCGGTGGAATCGACTCTAATCTATTGATTATGTACAAAGGGATGCAATAATAGTCGAAGAGAACTGATAAGCACTGCCATTCACACAAGCGACCAGACGCCACGCGCAATAAGCCTCTAGGGGTTTTCTTGCCATAAAGTCTTCCATAGCAGCAAATTGCCGAACGGCATGTAAGGAATTTATCATTCCAGGTCCAAAACAGTGTCATCCACCCAAATTTGCAGCTACACAATGTCCAAACTTGGCAGTAAGCCGCATAATGTCGCTAGGATCTGGGGGAACATTTGAAACTGAGATCTGTATGCACGAAGAGAAGCTTTCTGATTACTTGAGAGGTCGGCGTCAAACTGGAAAGTATAATAAGCTAAGCAAATCTCCTGCTTCACACGACTATTACTCTTCAGTCGTGAGATGGCCGTTGGCAAATGAGGCATAATGCCAGCACTGTACTAAGGATCTGCCATGAATAGTGGTATATGCCAATTTCAAATAGCTGAGTTACCGAGCTGACCTTGACAGTCGCGATATAGCAAACCGGAGAACGTCAAGTGAAGTTAGCTAGCGCTCGCGTAGGAATCATTAAATTAAGTAATCTTAGGAATTTTAAGCTATTGTAATGTCTTATTGCTCTGATCCTGGCTCTCACGTGGTGGCACATGTATCAATTTTAATAGCGAGGCAAAATAAGGCATCGTTCCGAGTTATATGATTCAATGACAAAGCCTATATTCTAGTGAGAGGGATAGCGTACACCGTGTTATGCGATGTTCCGGGGCAATAACATGGCAATACCATTTTCCCTTTCGTACCTTCTGGAAGTCATATACTTGAACAGTTGGGAGCACTAAGGAGGTTAGGCTAAGATGTCTGATAATCCTTCCGACTGCACCAAACACCTTCAATTATAGGAAGAGATCTAATAAAAGAGTTAAAACCCCCCCAAAAATCGGCTTACTGCCAAGAAAAGCGTTGGCTGCCAGGAAACTCCAACCATGGAGCCTCGGCTGGAGCCTGAAGTTTCGCTTATAGGAATGGGGTTTTATTTGTCTGCCTTGAGCACGAGCAACAAGCTTCATGTGTTCACTTCTCTGCAAAACAAGTAAATCTCAAGATGCTGTATGTCTTCCTCGTAATCTATTGTATCGTGGAAAATAACAGTTTCTAGTACCGAGAAGGATTCGTTAGATTGCTCAGTGGAATTTGATCCCCCTATTCACGCCGGTACACTAGTGAATGAGCCACTGTCTTCAAGACCAAATGATGTTCGCATCGCTCGCATGAAGGCAGCGCTTGCCGCTGGCCATTGCATCAACGCACTGCGTTCCTCTGGCCGAGGGGGTCATTTAGGCACACCAGTTCACTCCGCCATCGACGAGTATGGACAGCCGAAAGTAGAGTGCAATATTGAAATTCTGAACTGGTTGCTGGATAACGGCGCTAGTCCGTGTGGCCTGAACTCCTATGGTGAGACACCGCTAGGTGTGATTCAGGAGTATCGGTATTCTTACGGACAAGTACCTCCGGCTCCCGTGATCAGGGATTTTTATATCGCTGTGGAGAAAATCCTTACTGATGCGATTAGTAAGAAAGAGGGTACGTTAATTGATGGTTTTCGTGTCTTTGACAGAGTGTTTTGTGGATCACAATCTACCTCTTTGCTAATTTTATGCCATTTATAGAGGAGGATGCGAGAATGAAAGGCCACATTTTCCACCTTATATACATTACCAAACGCTTCTTAAACTTCTCGTCAGGATCAGGAACTACTATTAAGTTCAGTTTTACTAATTAGCTTAACAATCCTTCTTCCCTAAATGCTCAAACTCTTGACTTGTACTATTCAAACTTACAGTCAACCACCTGCAAATATCTTTAATAAAGTAAGAGGATAAGTGAGCCGTATTGTTGAGTCGGTGATGGGTGGCTTTCTAAACCTCTCCTAGAAACAGAACATTTCTATTGGATGGATACATTGGATGGATCCCCTTTAAAAGGCCGTTGAGCTGCCACAAATACTGAACCTATAAATCAACGAGTTCCACTGTTGAAGTCATGAAGGTAATCGTGGTGTTCAGTGATTTATTCTAGCTTGCTGCCCAAATCAATGAGAATGTTTAGGCTTTATTTATGCAGCTAAGATCTCACATTCCATATATGCAATCTACAGTACAGTGGAAGGAATTTATTAAACGAATTGTCTTACATGTATCAGCTCTATAGTTTGAAAACAGTTGAGAATTGTTAATTAGTCTCCTGGCTCTTCTGTCTTCTTATTCCTTATAAATGGAATGTTATTGACAACTGAAGTATGTATGTAGTCGCATAAGACTTGAGTTCTTGCGTGATTTGTTTTGTGTCCTATCAGACACGAAGGTCTATGCGAGTTTATTATTTGGTGCAAGAACTCGAGCATTCGGGGAGACATCTCTACACTGGATATCAACTAATAAATGCTAGACGTGTATGATATTTCAGAGGGTCCGATTATCACGTGACATATGCACATCAAAATAGCTTTGTACGGATTATCACTACTCAAACTCTTCACAGTAAGTTTCCGCCGTTCGATGCCGCCAGATACTAAACTGTGCCACCTGTTCACACTCCAGCGGCGTAGCAGCATGATCTACGGATCAAAGTACCCCATTTAGAGAGAAGGCCCAGCTGTTTGGCCAGAAAGCCCCCAAGCAGCGATCAAGAGAACACTCAAGAGACGCACCGGAATCACACGGTGATTTCCCTGGTTCCAAATCACAAGCACATCAGCAATACCGCAATATCCACCCATAACAGCCATCGTGGTGTCGACACCGGTAAGATTACCCTGGAGATAAAGCACAAACACCAAGAGGCCCAAAGTGCTAGTCCTCATCGTATGTCCCTTGAAGACGATCTGAGCCTCACGCGATCGGGAAGTTTCCTCTGTCATACCCCAGGTCAAGAGAGCTGCTTTCGGTCTGAGGAGACCGTGGAAAAGCCCACCGAAGAACATGGGAGTTGCGGTCAGGAGGGCCGGAACATGGCGCCATGAGAAGTGATCGAGCATGATGATAATAACTTTCCCTTATTGCCTTTGCCGATGAAATATGAGTGACTTGCTTTATTGTTTGGTGAAAGTCTTTGAGATAAGCACTAAGTCTGGCCTTTTATATGCTGACAGACAAAAGTAGCTATCCAACATAATCCAACACAATCCGACACAACCGTCCTCGGCTAAATAATTGAGCAATGTTCTTCTTGAAACTTTGCTGTAATTGACTAACAAGCTGCCAGGCCACCCTTTCCTTAATAAACCACACATTATAGCATAGGAACTCTGCCTATGCTAACGCTTTGCGCTACACCGATGTACACCATGAGCTTGGAAGATTTTATATCTGGAACATTGCTGGTAAATAACCTCCTGTTGTGGCCTCAGGCACCTACACCCCCTTTAGTTAGCTATATCCAGATCTCTCCCTACGGAGAGCTTCCTTCCTTAGACTTATCAGAATACAACAACCTTATCACACGTCTACGCTGAGGAACCTCTCCTTTGTACCTATCGTGAGTAGAGGTCCTTGACACTTCCAAAAGGTTTCATCGGAGCCAGCGAGTTTCTGGCTGCCAGTCTAGTGTACTTTATTCAAAGCCAAGTTGTGGCCTCAGGTCTTGTATTGACAATATGGCTATGCATGGCACCAGAAGAGCAGCCGATATCTATCTATACTGATCTCGGAAAGCCTTGCTGTCATATCAAGCTGGGTATCCACGCTGAATCTGCTTAGATTCCACATGCGGAAGGTTAAAAAAGAGATACCGATTATAATACCGTTCGATCTCACCATAGCAAATCTTTGGTCCCATATCCAAAAGCATCTAGACTTATTCCAGGACTTGTTTTGTACAGCGTAGATTGATGACATCCTTATTTCCTATCGAATCAGTGCAAGACTCTCCAGATGACAAGAACCGTAGAAATAGAAGAAAATGACAATTCAGATTAGGATAGTGATTAGAAGATTGCAGGCTTTCTGTGGTTGCTCACATACAAATGATTCCTCTATATTTCTATTTGAACACCGGAATTCAAATAGAAATATAGAGGAATCATTTGTATGTGAGCGAGGAGTTGGTTCTATTATTATAGTTCTTTTTTCTTTTGAGAAGAGTCAAATTTGGAGTATGCAAGCACTCGCCGAGGAATGCGGAGAGTAAATGAAACAAAAGTATAGTTACGTAGTAGCTAGAGCCTTGACCTCAGGTGCGACTGTATCATAGGCATCACGAGATATAATTGCTCATGCGATGTTGGGCTTGGTGCTTCGATCGCAGCGTAAGGTATTAGTCAACCACGCGATTCTCCAGCCGTAGGATTCATAAATGCCACTACTCTTGTTTGTTTTTATCGACTTGCTCTTAGAAAAGTTCGATAGAGTTAAGTTCTCTAAAATTGAAGATCATGGATCGTGAATAATCTGATTAGCTTTGAGAAGCAATATCTATGGTAATTAAATGCTATATTTTGACCTTCAAATGCCATCCTGTGGTGTACAATCTAGCTGCTACCAGAGATATGGCTCCTAAAAGCAATGAAGTTCCAGCCCAAATCTGTGCCGCAAGATATTTACTACCGTCTTTCCCGATCAGTGCACCTGCAACTGATGGACCGGTTAATGGCCCGATACTCATCACAGTGAGCACCATTCCTACACGCGTTCCGATTTTGTTCATATCTTTTGTCAAGGAAGGTACCGTGCCGGCAAAGAGGCCCATTGCGGCGGCTGAAGCAACACCATAAATGACTGCAAATGTATAGAGGCCGGCGGAATCTTTAACTGCAGCCCAGCAAAACATAACAACGCCACAGAGAGCAACCCAAGGTATTAACACGTTCAGAGGGCCAAGATATCGGTCTGCTAAATAACCGCATGGTGCACGAGCGGGTAATCCAGCAGCATTGATAATAATGATGAGATTTACGCCACTGGCATCATCAAAGCCCAGCTTCTCACTGGCATACACCTGGATCTACAAATATGAGTTAGTGGTAACTACGGAAAGTAGGACCATGGGGAAGACTTACATAAAAAGGAGCAAAATAAAGAGCCCAGTAGAGCAAAACGACGCCGAAGGTAAACAAAATATAAGCAGGTTCCGTAAAAGCACTCCACTCCACGAGGGGTCCTGATTTTCGTGGTGGTAAGCGCGTTCGAAGTAAGAGATTAATTACAATCAATATGAACAACACCACAAAGCCCATACACCGAACGGCCCAAGGAAACCCTAAGAAGTTATATTAGCAATAAGTTTGGCTGGAAGAATCTCAGCTGGAGCATAACTCAAGATACTAACCAATTCGTGGTGCTAGATGTTGTACCATGGCAGGAAATATCATGCCTCCCGTACTCGTACCGGTGGACGCAATAGTCAGGGCAAGAACTCTCTTTCGAACGAAATAATGCGTGATTAAAGTGGTGCTTGGTAACCATATCATCCCAAGACTGATTCCAACACAAACCCCCTGGGCTAGGAAGATCTGCCAATATTCTGTTGCCCAGCTCGTGGCAAAAGTGCCAACGAGCAGCAGTACTGAGCCGGCGAAGACCGTGTGACGCGCAAAACCTGCATCTGTAGCTCTTCCTGAGAGCGTTGATATGAAGAGGAGGATAAATACTTGCACACCTCCTATCCATGAGATCTCAGAGGGCGACTGAGATAGCGTTTTCTCATAATATGCTTGAAAGACACCAAAGCTTGAGGGATAACCCCATGCAAGCGCAACGATAAGATGGCCGGCAAAAACTTGGCTCCACGCGCGAAAACCACCGTCAGGAGGAGGGTCTATGACTTTAGTGTCATCTGAAAGAGTTTCATTGGGTGTCGTGAGTTGACGACTTTCTGCTTTCTCTTCACATCCAGGCCGTTCTAACTGATTTGATTTTGATAAATTCATCTCGATACAGTAAGTACGGTGTTTTTTGATCCCTTTTCGATGCAAAGAGCAGTTTTTAATCTATTCAATGGTGTAATTTAAGGTTGAGCGTCTAAAGTCTGCGGGAAACTGAATGCTGATATCAAATATAGAAGTACAACACAAACCAGTAGATTTCGTAACTCGATAGGAATAGCAAATATTTTCAACAGATTCGTGGATAGACAAGCAGTTAGGAAAACATTTTAATTGTGTTGCACAATCGCGTTATCTTACTTATAGCACAATCCAAAGACAGAGTCGTTCTCCATATACACATTTATTCTGAAGGGCGTCAAGTTACGACATCCGCGATCATCATAATGTCCGATTGTATTTACAAATTTAAATCTAGCTTAATCAGCGAATAGCAGTCCTGCGTACTTTCCGAATACGTCATCTACACCAATGGTAATGTAACGGGGTGGTTTATCCTTGGGAACCCATAAAATGTCAATCGCAAAGGCGCACATCCGCTTACTAATCTACCATGCCAAACATATATTTCTAGCAGTTTGAATGTTCTTTTAAAATTCTAGAAATGATCTTCTAGGATGTTACCGAAATCATATCTAGCTACTCAATGTATAATAAAATAAAGGAAAATAAATCAATCTGTGAAAGTGATGCGCGAGTCATGGTGTGTATCACTCTCCATAATCCTAATTCTTTTGAAGTATATCCAAATGTTTCCTCCACATACTACCAACCGACATTCTGGTCTCCAAATAACTCCATGCTATGCTATGCTGAAATAACGCCAATTACCAATTACCAATTCCTTGTTACTTTTATCAAATTTTATCTTCCACTTATGTGTACTCTGCATAGCAGTTCCTAGCACACGATTCAGCCGACTCTGTATAAATTTTCATCGTCCTTCTGGGAAGTCTGCTCCTGGCATTATAACCTCGCTAGCACGTTCAGCTTCGTCCTCCAATCCATCTCTCGCAAATGTATACGCTTTCACACCTACATACCCACAGAGCGCCACACCAACCACAAATGCTGTTCCAAGCAGAATGACATTGACAGGGACGGGATCTCCACCAAAAATTTTGTGAAGTAAAAGGTCTAGTACACTCTGCATCAAATTGAACAACCCAGCAAGACAAATAATCAACCCATACACTGTTCCAAATGTGCGGGTCCCAAATATCTTGGATGAGTAGTCAGATACAGCAGTGTAATAAAATGGACGATAGAGTACGAAAAGCGAGATGTTGGCATATGCAGCCCATTCGTAAGGTAGGCATCCAAGAATACCAATTGACGTAGCGATAGTAACGAGTGAAGTAAGTACGAAAAGTGTGCTTCTGTTGTCGAGTACCAATCCAATAAATGGTATTGAGAGGATCCCACCCACCGGCAATGCGACATCGAAGAAGGTATTGACTTCGACTGCTTTCTCGTACGAACCAAGAAGGTGTTCATATTGTGGTCGGATAGTGGCGACGAAATAATTGATGCGTAACATTTGGACCACCGTGAAAAGAGTTATGAGGATGAACCAAGGAGAAAAGACTTGTTGAAGCACTGTTTTGCCATGCATAGCTCCCCACACGCCGGAAATCTTGTTCTTTTGCTCTTCCTTTTTGAAATGTTTGATTCCAGACTTGGAGCCAATGAGATCAGTGATCTCGCTCACGACTGAGTGGCGATGGTGTCTTGCCTCGTCACGTAAGAGCGCCGTTTGCTCATCAACTTGATCGTCGAAAACGACATTCTCTTCTTCCTCTACTTGCTTTACTAGCTCTCCTATCGTTTTGTAGGATGCATTCGGCATAATGAAAATTTGAACTATAAGGATAAAAGCCGGCACAACCAAGTATAGAAGAAAGAAATATTTGGGCGAGAATTTCTCATTGCTCCATTCGTAGATAATACGATAAATCAGGAAGATTGCACTAGAGGAATCAAAGGCACCTGTGAGTAACGCCAGAATGAGTCCAGAGTGCTTGGGAAAAGCGTGCGAGAGTTGGAAGGAAGAGATATAAATGAACGGTCCACCGAGTCCAAGGAAGAAGTAACCTGGCAGATAGCCGTCGAATGGCAGCTGCCATGCAAATGCAAACAGCGACGATCCGATTGTGAGAAATAGACTTCCGATGAGCCCGCAGACTCGGGGGCCGAAGTGATCCAGTATAGCCCCAATTGGGAGAGCAGCTACATTTGTTCCCACCGCAGCAACAGTGAACATCAAGTTCAACCGGGTTTCCTGCTCGAAACATGTTCGAACCCCACGGTCCAGCTCATCCTGTGTGCATCGATCCCGATATACATGTTCTCGTATAAGCACTGGTTTAAGAGCAGCATATCCAAAGACGACTCCAGCAGCAAAAAGACAGTATATCACGGCAATAAGTATTTGAACTTCAAAATTGTTAGCACGTTGTCTCTACTAGGTTAACAAGGATAAGACTCACGTATTCTTCTTGATTTGGGTACTTCAAAAGCACTAATTGGTTGAGCGTGTGCTTCTTGGGCTACATCGGTGGGAGGGTCCCAGTCACCGGGAAGAGGATTGAAGCTTAGTTTTCGTTGCCGGGGAGGAGGTGAACCAGATGGTGATCTCCCACGGTCTGGCGAAAGGGAACCATAGGAGCTGATTCGTGTCAGAGACATCGATGCGACCAGAGCGTGAAGTTGAAGACGTATGGAGGCGGAATCTACTCGAGGCCGCGATATGAGTTTGGATGGCGGGGTAAAACTGTTGGCGTCAAGGTTCTTCGACTTGGGACATAAGGTGGGAATTTCAATCACGTCACCCAACTTGAGCAGAAAAGAAGACAGACTTCCTTGAAGAAAGGAAACCCAGAGGAATATATATGTGTAAAACCCCGGGTGAGGTTTTGAATGAGTTTTTTTTCTTTGCATCAACTAGAATTCTTGGAGCTCTCTCAAGCTCAAGGCCCGCCGCGGCGAACATCCGGCGTCAATGAGCTTTATCCATGCAAATTTTCAGCCTATCGCAAGCCCTAGTCAGATCTCCCGTCTTCTTACTATACAACGCCTCGCTTACTTTAGCGAGGGGTGAAAGGGGTTGCGAAACGAAGCTCACAGATCAAGACACTTATTCTCAAAACTGATGCCTATTTGACTCTGAGTTTTGGTACATGGAACGACGTGTTAGTCCCCAGTATAAATCGATATATCTTCACCTCAGACACAGTACCTAATTCAAGGATTGCGAAATCAGCTGGACGTTGCAGCCAGTTTGAGGTCCTCGAAATATGGGGACAAAAACTATTACGAATATGTGTGATCTAAGATCCTATCTATTTTACATTTTAAACAAATCTTGTTGTGCCTCTTGGTACCCTGGCTTTAAAAATTGAGTAAAAGCAAGCCATATTACGAAGTATTATAAAAAGGGCCGATCAAATAGAGAAAAACAAGTCGTGTATGTGACTTGTCACGACTTGTTTGTTCCAAGTACAGCATCACGTACAGTATCATATAATATGCTTTCACGAATTAGAATTATGGTTCTGGTCGATTAAGATGGTGTTATGGTGATATGATATATAAGCTGTGGTCCTATATTTTATAACTATATCTTACTATGTCGACCTCACCTTTACTATCCTGGGAGGTGGCTACGCGTGACGTGCACGTAAAAAATCTTTCAAAATCCCGCGCCTGCGGCTAGCAAGAGCTTGATCATGTCATCAATAAGCCCAGACTGCCTCTCCAAGAACTTTGATTCGGCCGCCATTCTAGTAGGGGAGATTCTGTCTATATCTGTCAACGAAACATTAACGCTATAAGCTAACAGTATTCTAATCACGCCAATGGCACCCCGCTCGGCTGCCCAGTATATCGGCGTCAGGCCGGGCCGAATGACCATTCTTAGGGCTGACGGGTCTGCCATTGCATCTCGCAAACGGTAGCCCCAGGGTATACCGCGCGAGGGGACAACCACCTTTGCGTCTGGGCTCAACAGACGAGCGCGGGCTTCCATGTTGGCACCGCGAGATACTAAGTCCCTGGTGAATTCTGCTACCTTACCACTTACGTCGGGATCACAATAAAGAGTCAGGCCATGTAGCAGCGTCCAGCCCTCATCTGTTGTGATATTAGCATCGGCGCCGTGTGAGAGAAGACACTGAGCTGCTTTCATCGCCTCGGTGGGTGACTTGACTGATAGAGATGGATTTCGTTTGATGGGAACCATGGCGCACATTATAGGTGTCCAGCCGTTAGAGTTTTTTGCATTAACATCCAAACCTTGACCAATAAGGAACTCCATTACCTCAATGTGGCACCCAGCGGCAGCAAAATGTAGTAGCGTCTCCTTATTATGACTTGTTAACTGCAAAAGGGCCTCCAGGCCCCGGTCTGGGTCAGAATTTAGGTACAGCCGAAAAAGACGCAAGTCTAGTCCATAGGCAGCCCAGTGCAAGGGACACTCACCTGCGTTATCTGGCTGAGACACAGAAGCTTTATGTTGTAGCAACAGGCGGATTGCAGTCTCATTTAAAAGTTCAGGTCTAGCTTGATTTATTCCGACCGGCTCGGCGAGGACATGGAGAGCAGTCTTGCCTGCCTCGTTAGTCTTGTTAGGGTCCGCGCCCTTTTCAAGCAGTGTTTTAAGCACACCTGTAAGATTTGCATCGAAGGCGACGCTATATACAGGAGGCCTCTTGTCTAGACAAGAATTCGGGTCAGCTCCAGCATCAATTAACAACGCAACCAGGAGTTGCTGGTTGAGGTAGTGGATACCCTCATACTTGTTATTGACCTCATGATATAGCATAAACTTGTCGTTTACAGCAAGGTGCAACGCCTCTTGAATTGTCGCTTGCTTAAATACTGCCTTCTTCAGGAGTAAATTGACCACCTCAAAGTGCCATCGCCGTGTCGCCCACAGCAGCGCTTCGGTCTTCAAATCCTGTGACCAATTATTCCACCAGCCTAACAACTCTTCGACAATATCAGCATGTCCATATGTTGCCGCAACAACAAGGCTTGTTCTATAAGGCTTAAACCCATGCGTAAAGGTTTCCGGGGGACAAACCATCCAGAGGCGCTTAACGATATTTCGATGCCCCTTACAGGTGGCTATTCCGATCGCCGTAAGCTTCAGCTCACCGTGGCTAACCAGATGAGGATTTGCACCAGCCGCTAGCAGTAGCTCTACGGCATCTAAGTTGCCGCACCACGCAGCGAAATGAACTGGCGGACCAAATCCAGCTTCAAAATAGTTGACGTTTGGAGTGGGTGAGGCATGGAGCAGTTGTTGTAGCTGCTGAAGATCATTATCGCGGATACATGCGTGCAGTGCCTCATCTGCAGTGTCAAAGTAGTTATGAAGATGGTTATACTTGCGCATCGTAAGTCTTGATCCAAGGAGATAGGAGATGGCTGCCTTGAGTGAAGATATATACAGTAGAGAAATAAGGTGGGGAAGGTCGGGTTTGTTTTCGTTAGCCGAATTTTAGCCACACTTGCTACTCGGCAGCACTGTGGGACACGGATAACAGGATTTAGCCGGCAGCCGAAGAGTCCTAGACAATGATCTATTTAAGAGCATTATACTATCAACTGACACAAGACATGTTACATACAACTTTTGCCCTGAATGCCTTAGGCATTAGCTCAAACCTCCTATATAATCTGCTCTTAATAATAGCTAGATCAACTTCTTCTACCAACGCTCTCTAACGCCAGTAAGATAATCTTGAGCTTTGGAAAGGCGGTTTCTAGTACTGCACAACCTACGTCAATACATATAGATAGACCAATATACATCGCTAACAGAGTGAAAGCTTTTGGCTAGTATTATATTAATATACGTGTTGCTGTTGCTGTTGCAGCTGAACAAGTTTACTTCTTTGCTTGTTTCGACAACGCCTCTTTCATAGCCGCTCGGGCACTCCGACTTCCACCTAGCTTCGGCCCCTTGAGCTCTTCTTCCTCTTTCCTCTTTGCAGGATTACGGCTCGGGGGCGGTCCAGGTATTGGTTTCTTTTTCTGCTTTTGCGAATCCATAAATTCCCTACGAAACTCTTCCGCGATTCTATCATCAGCTGCCTGGTCGTCATTAATCTTCGCTTCTGGTGGTGGCTCGTCGTAAATCTCAACTACTAGGGGTCAGTTACACGCTACCTAATCACACATTGGTTTAGAATGCTTACGTCTATTTTCCCGTAAGATGTCCTCCACCAGCCGATCGCGCTTCACATCATCACTATTTCTCCGTTTCTTTTTGCTTCGCCAGGGTTTTCCATCAGGTCCTAATCTAACCTTGACTGGCCTTTTCTCCACGTCCTCTTCTATCTCTTCTTCGCCCTCCAGCTTGCGTCTAGCTTTCTCAGTCAACTTCACGTTTCGATCTCGCGCCTCGTCACCGAGGTCGATCTCCATCAGCTTCCCCATCGCAGCCGGTTGTCTCTGGGCATCTTTGCCCATCTCTCTTTGTATGGCATTCTCCTGCCTCCTTCCTTGCACAGGGTTCCCTGACTTGAGGAACATATCGCTCGTAGCTAGTCCACCGGCATTCGCCTCGGCAGTACGTCGTTTAGCTATTTCGGAATCTATGTAGGCCATCCTTGCTCCGTCAGTCACCGTTCCTCAAACGAAAATCACAAATCGCGTTTATATTTCAAGGGGGACTCACATATGTTTGTTCACATCGCCCACCGTACCCGTTTGTGGTGCAAATCGCGCAGCAGGTCTTCCATCCTCCTCTTTTTCTTCAACAATCCTCTGCTCCTCATCGCGCACAGTACCCATAGGCCGGAATTCCACCCCAGTTCTGGGTTTTCGCTGCTTCCGAAGTCGCAGAATCTCTGCCATAGAGAGAGCATCGGCCTTTGCATTGTTGCTTGCTGAAGCGATGAGTTCATCAAGGCTTGTGGTGGTGGGGAGTGGACGGCTGTGGTATCTTCGTCTTCATCCGCCGCGCGTTGGCGGTAGATTTTTCTTTTCTTATTAGGGCGAAAGAGAGGCATCGAAGGATCTGGCGATGCCATTGTTGATGGTTTTAGCAAGAGTGTCCTAAGTTGTGGATGATGCGAAAGCTCTATGTAAGAGTGTTACTTAGAGGTTCAATGAGGCTTGGCGGTAATCTGGGGTAAACGTTAGTGCTCGCAAATCTCGAGACCCGTGACATAGCTTACATTGCACATTTGTTAATGGAAGACTAGCAGAACAATGAAATCATCATCAAGCTGGTTCACGATGTATGTGAAACCTGGGGATAGAACCTATCAGGTAGAGCTAAAGAATCAGTTAATCGATATGTCTAATCGAAAGTAGAAAGCCATTGAGGTATTGAATCTCAAGCGTCGGCCACAGAGGCCAAACATCGAGCCACCCAAAAACCTTCCTGGATTAGCAGATGCACAAAGTAAAAATGAATCCGATCTCAAGGGGATGCCCAGTATTGTAGGAATGAAGGAATGGCTCGGTGAGTTGGGCCACTCGGTAATTGTTGAGAAATGTTTTCCACAAGCTGCGTTAACTAGGAGATTAGATGGAGACAATCAACAGATTAAATGTGATTCACGTAGCTGGAACGAAAGGAAAAGGGAGCACTTGTGCATTTATTGATTCGTTTCTAAGAGCTCATACCAAAAGAACTGGTTTTCCTTCTAAAGTCGGTCTTTACACATCCCCTCACCTAATCTACCCAGAAGAAAGAATCCGAATAAATTTCGAGCCACTTTCCCAAGAACTTTTCAAAAAGTACGTTTTTGAGGTCGATGACATACTGTCATTCGGCGGTCAAAAGCAGATTGAACTGAGGCCACGTTACCTGCAATTTTTCGCACTGCTTGCCTTTCATACGTTCATTAGGGAAGGCGTTGATGCCGCAATAATCGAGGCACATCATGGCGGAGAATATGACTCTACAAACTTTGTTGAAAAGCCATGCGTTACAGCTGTTACAACACTAGGATTAGATCATGTCAAACAACTTGGGTCGACAATAGAAAGTATTGCATGGCATAAAGGAGGGATCTTCAAAACAGGAGCTGCAGCTATATCAGCAAATCAAAAGGTCGCTGCCATTGAGGTGTTAAAGGAACGGGCGTTAGCTAAAGGAACTTGTCTCCAAACCCCCGATGTGGGCAACAACATTCCTAGTAAATCATTACAATCTGTGCAGCTTCTGCGAGATGTCCAACGTATAAACTGCACAGTAGCACTTGCGGTTGCGGAAAGCTACCTACAAAAAGCGGCACTTAAAACAATTTCAGATTACGGCTTGAAATCGTCGGACATAGCACAGGCAATCGAAAATTTCTCTTGGGCTGGACGTTTCCAATTTGTACTAAATGGACAAAACCAGTGGTACTTGGATAGTGCACATAATGAAATGAGCGTAGGCGTAGCTGCTGAGTGGTTCATAGAAGCCTCAAAATTGAGAAGGTTAGGGACTTTGAACCATCTTGTATTAGTGCTAATAATATTTTAGGAAAGAATCCTCAAATTATCCAAAGATTCTGATCTTTAGCATGATCACAGATGCAAGAGATGTAGCTGCTGTAATCAGATGTCTGGCAACTTCCCTCGCAAGTGTAGAAATACGACACGTTATTATTACAACGTATGAGTTAGATCAAGACTCTGACGTTGATACGAATGGTATGTTCGTCCTTGATCTCTCCAATATTTCATGTTCACTTATTTTGCCATAGATCCAAAATTTATCAAAGCTCAATCTGAAAAAGCTACAGAGGTTTTCTCGAGAATATGGCATGAATTCTATCCTGAATCAATTGTTACATACGAGCCATATATCAAGGGGGCTCTGAAGCTAGCAAAGCAGCTCGGCGAATCAGAGGGTGGTACCCAAACCTTGATTACAGGAAGCCAACATCTTGTCGGTCCTGCTCTTTCAATTCTGCAGGAATCTTGAATAGGTCATGGGTTACTTCATGGCTCCTCTGAATCCAAAATACATGCAACGCCGTGTGAATCACCAAAAGAGATAATTGGTCCGAAATCTAGAAATCTTTGCAATCACGGACCACGGGTGCCTGTGTCTTCTGACTGCTACAGGCTGCAAGCTTTACAAGGATTAAGTTGGCTTACTACTCAAGCTGTACTATACAGTATTGATTGGTATTCAACGCCTAAAGAAGCCGTTTACGATGATACGTGGATCTATTTCTTCATGGAATTATACTGTCCCATCACCGGCTTCACTTTTAACATCCTTGATGATCAAGAAAACTCAATGACTACACTACTTCCTTAATCAGTGTGGAATCCTTGTTGGGTGACTTTTTGAAAACGCAATTCTTCGATATGGTGACAATCAGTAGCGCCCATTTCATTACCATCAATCTATGACGCAGCTGACGTTTATCAACCTCACAACATCCATCAACTATCTTCGCACCATTTGCTTACTATCAATATGGGTGACCAAGAGGAGTTTCCGACATTCATTGAGCTTAATGGTAACTTCCAACCGTCGATCTTCGACCTCTCTGGGACGGTGGCTTTCGAGTTGTACCTCAAAACACGCAGAAGCGTAGTACATGAGCAGGACTCTAGAGATCTCGTAATCTTCACCAGCGGCTCTGTTTTCGATCTACCTGCCGCACTGAGAGAAGGTCTTTGGAAGTTGGTTGAGGTTGCTAGCAAAAAAGCTGTCCCTTTCCACAGTAGCAGCGTCCAAGTAGAGGAAGCACAATCAGGATTCACTTCACAATCATTTATCACACTTCCTACTGGTGTGAAGGGCAAAGATCGACATATCAAAAGTGTCCCGCTGCATGCGGCGTCGGTCTTGCGTGAGGTGGTCCGGCCTGGGCGTAAGTATCGCCTGCAACTGTGTGGCAAAGATCTCGGCGTCAAGTGGTGGGGCAGCACTCTTGACATAGGCTCCAATTGTACCAAAATACCACCTACTGTGCCTCATCGTCTTGTCTCTAGCCGCTCGTCGTGCTCTAAGACCTTTACCGTTGTGTCTGCGGTCAAATTGGCACCGAAGTTGAAAGTTGCCTTGTCTCTAGAGCCAGATGGCAATGATGTTGAGAAAGGCGCGACTAAACTTAGAGAAGTCGTGATCTGTATCACCATAACTAACGCGAACGATCAATCCATCACGGTGAAGACAAACGGAGACCAACCCCATCTCCTGAAAACGGGGGAAGTCCCGAACTCGAGGCCCCGCGTCACTGACTCTTGTCCGGACATTCAGAACTTTTCTTTCAAAGATCAAGTGACTCAAGAGGAGCTCATGAGTGATGCACTCACTTTCATTTCTGCTGTCGCCGGCGGGAGCGGTAAGGGGTGGGGGAGGAGAGAGTTCCTTACTCTGGGTTCCAGGGAGCAAGTTGTTCGCACGGTCAGGCTCCCTGAACAATTTCTCGCGAGGGTCTGTACGAGAGACAAGGAATACCGTATTGGCCTGAGACGCATTGGATGCTGGTGGGCAAATGGAGTTTTAAATGATATTTTCGGTGAGGGAAATGAAGTTTTGAAAACCTGGCCTGAGGGATTGGAGCTACCGATGGAGCTGGAAAGTGACGATTCAGTCATCTTCCGCTACTAAGTAATGCTATATAACTTCCAAGCCATTTTAGATGATATCATAGTATATATAGATTTTTTAAATGCTTAAAGTCAAAGTACCTATCTATTTTTCCGGCACGCAGAAATGGACATTACTGAAACAAACAGTACTGGATGGTCAGGGTATGTGAGGGTTGACAACCTAAATACGATTGTAGTGATTGCCCAGAATTATCCTATTACTTATCATAAAATAAACCGAAGTTGATGCCGATAATCTAGCGTTGTTTTCCGCCGTGATGGCTGCGAAACGGCAAGTTACACGTCATTTGCTTATCATACCTCGACAAGGTTTCATGTTCTTTTCAGGACTTCATCACATCCTTAATACTTCGAATATGTGACTAGTGAAGATTATTCACCTGCTCATACTTGAATTTGAGCTTAGTATCATCCGGTGCTAGTTTCAATGCAGACTTTAAGATGGTCATGGCTGGTTTGTGATTCCGAAATCCATCTTGCTTGTGCTGCCAGGCGATTGACGCTTCAGCCACTTCTACGCGCAAAGCTACTTCATCTGCACGGTCGACTGGATCGGCTGGAATAGCAGCCTCACCCATCGTTTGGTAGTAACACTGGACCGCATTCTTCAGGTCATCTCTGCTAAGAAATAGACGGGTCAAGCCACGGCGAAACTTCCCCTGTGCTCGGATAATTCTAGGGTCAGTAGATGCCATATCTTTTTGCAGTGGGAGAATACAGACGTTCAGATTCCACCATGCCCAATGCCAGATTGCATAGGAACTAGCGAGGTTTCTTGCCTGATAAGCTCTATCAGCACGAGACATCAGTTCCAAAACATCAGTCACAGCTGCGTCAAGGTCAGGTTCGTGACTCGGGCTGTGCTCTAAGACCGAGGTAATCTCAAGTGCCTCACCAGCATTCAAATTGTACTGGAATGGGACAGCTTCATGGTACTTTATAAGTAGCTGTCTAGCTAACGCAAAAAGTTGAGTTTTCAAATGCGGTCTGATACAGCATTGTTCATTTTCGGTTTGGAAGTGTAAGGTTACTTGTAGATCCTGAACCTGCATGTGTGTATCTTGATCTATAACCTCGTACGCAAAAATGAGACCGATTAACATATGAAGTTGTTTACTGGGAATGACGAGCCTTCTATCCCTTACGTTTCCTCGTCCTGGTGGTCCAATTTTTACAGCAAGTTGAAATTTTCCTGGGTTACTTACCACTGAAGACATTTCAAGGGCTGGAGTCATAAGACGATAGAGTGCTAGTGATGGTAAGAACTGGTAACTTCCTTCAGGTATAGACCATATTCGATTTCTGATTGAACTGGGAATGAAAGCTCTATAATCCACGGTAACATCTGCAAAGCTATTACTTATGTAGAAGTAATCTAGGGCTTCAGTTCCAATCATTTTGTTAGTCCGGAAGAGGCCAGAGGCATAATTGGCAGTCAACTCGGGGAAAGGTTTCCGTTCACCTTCGTAGGATAAGAACTTTGTGCAATACTCGTGGTGCAAGCAGTACTTATAAATTTCTTCTCGGATCTCTCGCGGCATCCCCTCCAAAGTAGCCATTGGGTTGCGGTTGGGGCTGCGGTCAGGAAGTATAAGCCCTTTCAAGGTATTCATGATGCTTTAGGCGAGAGAGGACTCTGTTAGGCAGTGAAGTAGGTAAGTAGTGAGCAAAATTGAACTTGCCTGTGATTGATTCTGCCACAAGACATGGATTTCAAGTGGATAAATTCATTGTTTTAAAGTACTCTTGTGATTTTGTTCACGCTCAGAATATTAAAACCGAAGATTTTCATTACATGTGCCTGAACAACCAGAATATGCCTCAATTGATATTTGTGAATGAACAAAGACATTGTTGGTTTTGAGAATCGAATTTCTTTTTTGTTGAAGAAATACAGCAGAGTTAAAACACTTTATTGTTCACAGAATTTCCTGTCCTATGTTGTACGTGAAATAGCTATCCTCCTAATTGATGGAGGATTGTTCAGAAATAAAGAGTTAACTTCGGCAACCATAGAAAATTAGCCACAAAATAACAACGGATAGTGGACCAACACCGATAGATGTGACAGATACATGTCCTAGCAAAGACAATCAATAAGATTACGGAGCCTTGTGTACTATAATAGACGTACTAAGCAGTGTCAAGATTACAACAAAACGTGTGACATTGATATTTAAAATTGAAGACTAAGAAAGAAGCCACATGAAATATCTCACTGGAGAAGAGAGAAGTATTTATTTCTTGCTTTATTGAATATGTCTGAGTTTCGCCTGTCTCAACAGCTGGGATTTCGGAAGCAAACCTAGGACATTCTCAGATATACATACATTCAGCAACTATACTGTGACATATCTCCTCCAATCATGAACATCTTTAAAACCCAAGACCTCCCTAATCTTCCTGTTACTCAGCGGTGCCTCAAACTCCCCCATCTCCCTTGTGACTTTCACACCCGGACACATCTTTTTCAAAAATTCTTTCGTGCTTCCTCTTACCGTGATAGTATCGTTCGTTGCATTGAACACTTGAAATCCTAAGCCACTTTTCTTGATCGCTAAATCACAAATCTGGCCAAGATCGCGAGCGTCGATATAAGACCAAGCGTTACGCTTGCGAGAGGCGGGATTGGCGATGTAGGTTGGAAAATCACGTTCGTATTCGTGAGGTTCAACTACATTGCCAATCCTAAGGGCGTATATGTCATTTTTGAATCGGCGCGCAAAAGAGCGTGCCGTTTGCTCGCCGCAAATTTTGGAAAGCGCATATCTAGGATTCTGCTGTTACTCCAACATTTCTCTGGGATGACTGATCAGTGTGACGTACGAATCTTCTGGATCAACGTCATAGTCCTCTTCCAAAGGAAAAGAGTGATAATCTACATCTCCCTGGGTAAAACAAACTCCATAAGTTGTTTCAGAAGAAGCGACCATGATCTTCTTTACGCCAAGCTTGCAAGCTGCTTCAACGACATTATATGTGCTTCTGACATTTGCTTGAAAGAGCTCTGAGTCTGGAACCAGCATATTCCTAGCATACGCTAAGCAATGAGTGAGCTTGACTACCATGAATTAGAACAGCTCAATGGGCAGTAATTACCAGCAAAATGTATAACAACATCAGGAGCTCCTGGCACAGGTCCACTTGAGTAGCCGCTCATATTTAAATGAGAAGTAAGAGCATTAAACACCTGGCCAGAGTCGGTAAGATCGGTTTTCAACGTGTAAACATCCACAGATGGATCTGGAAATGGCCTGAAAAGCAGATTTTAGTAAATTGTTGATACACAGAGGAGACAGGACCATGTATATCTAACAAGCTGATCGCATATTATAAGTACTTACACCAGATCCAAATTCAATACCTTGTGACCTTGAGCAAGGAGATATGGAATGACATGACGACCGGCTTTACCTGATCCTCCGGTAAATACCTAAGCAGAGTCCGTTAGCTATTGCTACTCTACCTGAGAATAATTTCCTCCCAAACTTGCAATACGCTTCCCACCAGGCACTGTTGGAATTGTTGTGTTTGACATTGCATTCGAAGGGCAATTGAATTTACCAATGTCGCCAAAAGAAGATGATTTATCGCTTAGAACGTGTAACTGACCAAGAACTAATAAGTTTCTACCAAGAGAATGGAGTGTTTACGTCAGGAGTAATACATTATGGCGGGGTATAAGAAGGACGAGAGTGGGGAAGAATTTTGATTGCCGACAAAAATGTATACCCGAGAGGTGTGACTTCCGAACTAAAAGCTACCTACAGTAAAGGTCATTTCTTATGTTCGAAATGCTCCATGCCCCAAGATATCGCGCAACATCGTAAGAGATGCTTCATTGCCCGCAACGATCAAATCACAATAACAGTCCCGCCATGAGTCTAAAATCCTTCGAAAGTCGGCCCAGCCCCGACGCTATCCATTAAGCTCCCAAAAAAGGGATCATCGTTAAAATAAGCTCCAAAATCATTTCCACCAAGTGTCATACCCATCGCCTGTTCAAATCCATCTCCCATGGTATACGCAGCATCCATACTCAAAGAAGGATCTATCATTCCACTGGTGTACACTCCCGGAGCTGTTTGTTGCAGAGAATCATTTAGGGAAGGCCAATCATTTGATGCGACAGAAAATATGTTGGCACTATCAGGCCGAGGCTGCACTCTCGAGTTTCCGGTTGCAACTTCACTTAACAGCTGGAGAGGAGTGTTTGCGGGACTGTACCCTAGGTGCTGTGCTGTATGATGCGAACTAATATGGGTGGTAGCATTTGGCGTATCCGTAACTGCCTCATGTCTAGATGGTGGCGCTGTATTCGAGCTCTCTTTCTCGGAGGAGGGCTTATGCTCTTTTTGTCGGTGAAACCATGTTTTCAGCATAATTAGAACCATTAGAAACTTGGCGGATGACCGAGATTTTTCTTGTGCCGCACTAGCCTTGAAAAGAGATACAAGGCCATCTAGATAGTACTCTACCTTCATATTGTCCTTATTGATGACTTTTCCAAGCTCACTATTTGGTATGGCAGCTGAAAAGTACATTTTAATGAGAACCACCACGACGTATGCTACACGCACAAAGTGAGCGACAGGAAAACATCTGATTGTCTCCACGTCAAATTTCAAAAACAGTTCAAATGCACCATCAATTGATGTTAAGCAATTAGAAAGAGCGTCAATATGAGCAGGTGAAAGAGGCTCTGTTCGCGGGCCGTTGGGATCTCCAGAATATGGCTCAGCATTATGTTCAGCGTGTATAGCAACCTCATGCGTATACAGGTTTACAATATGCTTTGTCATGGTCAAGGCAGCTTAAATATGTTAGACTTGACGCATGAATCATATGGTTTGGATGCTCTGGACTTACGTGATTGCACTTCTGGTGGGATCTGAGTACTCCATCTCTCTATATCTCTTTCGAATCCCTTCAAAGCGTATTGGATTTTTGGATCAGCGATGTTTACGCTAACTGAGGGATCATCCATCGAAAATTGATTTCCTACCTCTTCTGCAATGTGCTGACTACGAACCCACTGGCAGAGAATCTTGTCAGAATGGGCTGCTTCTGGTGAATTCTCAAGTACATCAAGGCAGTCAGCCATGAATGGAGTCCATCGAATCAAGTTTAGCCGCCGCAATCCCATTGCAGCATTACAGCATAAGAAATAACAAGCCAGCCAGGCTCGTCTTGCTTCAATACTTTCGGGATCCGGGTATGGGGTTTTCCTCCAAGGATGATCACGCCAGAGCCCTGAATTTGTGTTCTTTTTCTTAAGTGACTTTGACTTTTTCCCAATACCAATGTCAATAGCCATCACAGCTGCGATATGAATGAGCTGGTAGAACTTGAGTTCTTCAAAATGTTCAGGAGGCCAATACCACAGTGTGCTAACGTGCAATGCTTGTATAATTTCCAGAGTCTTCTCACCATTGCTAATAATTCGATCTGCATAAATACTCATGACCTCTTTGGTTAACATTCTTTGTAGTTCCGGATAATTCATCCCTGAACTTGCACTAAGAATGGCTAAAAACAAAGTTGGCCTCGTCTTACGAATCTCTGCAGCAGTTGTGCCATGAGGAAACACCACGGCGGGCATATGGATCGCCATTTTCTCGACATACCAATTGAACATTTGAGTGGCCATATCGGTTGTGACCAACCCGCGATCTATAACATCCGCATCTCGATACTCGTGCGTCTGTGGAGCCTTTACCGCTTGGGGTGCGAGTGCGGCCTTCGTGATGGTATCGTGGAAAGCATATGCGGCAGGTACTGTGCTATTCTTGCCCTGTCCAGAAACTGAAGAAGATGGCGTGCCGGGTGTCGTCAGGTCTCGACTCTCGACATGCTTCCGCTTCTGACCTGCGACAACCATCGGAGGTACTATTGGCTTGTATGCCGGCCATTCACTCGACGCTGTTTCTAAACGACCATTGAATGGAGTACCGTATTCGCCATTATGCAACTGCTGGTTTGGCATATAACTTTGAGCATTCATCCCCCCCAACTCAGGTACGCCTTTGCCTCCTTTAGCTTGCAGACTAGCAGTCAGGGCATCAATCTTCTTCTCAAGCTCTGCAACACGACTATCGGTCTTCTTTTGCCTCTTCCTACTTGGTTGAGTTATCAAGCAATTGCGATTTGCTTTGGCACATCTTTTGCAAGGTCCATCTGGATCATTCGGGGCGGGCTCACAACGGACCTTCAGTCCACGACATGCTTCACACGCTCTTGGTCTCTTCTGGTCGTTTGGACCGCCATCTTGGGTACCATCTTGGTCAATTCCGCCCTGACCTTCATAGTCTGTTGTGTGGCTACCAGACTGAGGAGTACCAGGGAATATGTTTGCGGGAGCAGACCTGCTTTGTACTGGCAAATATTGAGCTTGTGGGAGAACTGGTGATATCCTGCTAAGGGGGTTTGAAGCTGAGATGTTGTTGCTTGAAGAAGCTCTGAGTGCTGGATCGATGTTGAAGGACATCTCGGCGGCAAGAGGTGACTTTTGGCCTTCGGGTTGGCGTGTCGGCGAGCCGGCGTTTCGATGACCGTTGGTACGGAGGTGGGGAATAGAGAGACGCGATGGAAAATGAGCTAACCACCGTAACTCCGCTTCAATTACACTTCTGTTATAGATTTGTAAAGGCCAACTGGAGATTGGAAGAGTTGGAGCCCTAGCTATGCTCCGTTAGCGAATTGTAGATGTGATGAAGCCTTTAGTATTCTTAATTTAACCTTACTCAGGAACTGCGCAAATGTTCCTGCTTACATAAACTTAATACGCGAGCTTACCCATGGTGCCGATTCTCTTATTGTTAGGATTTTAGATTTCTATCATCGCTGAGGACTTTGCCAGTCGTCAATGCTGTCATAAATCGTAGGAAATCAACAGCTACCTTGAGTATTATACTATCTCAACTCATACATTGTTTCGTCAAAAGCGGCTAGAAACGCTGACAAGGATTCTAAAATGCCGCTATACACAAAGAGAGCTACAGAGAAACGAGGAAACAGCACATTCGATGATCTGCTACATTTCTGTTGGCCTAATCAAGATGGCTGGTCTTGTCTGAGAGAAAGGCCATGTAGCTGGTGCCCCATGGTAAGCCAATATTGTATATATATATATATATATATTTCTTCACCAACAATGAATAGTCTTCGACATGTGTGCCCAACACTGCGAGAATACCCATTCTTGCCCCATTATTCAATGCTGACATCTGTCCCCTTTGGTCTGAGAGATGGGAATTGAGGTCACATCCGCTAGGACCCAACGTTTCTACCATCACGTTTCTGGTTTGTGTTACTTACTTCCCTAAGCGTTCACAGGTTGCTTGCCACTAAACCCCATGGCTTCACAGCTAAGCAATGTAACGTAGATGCTTACGAAAAGGAGAAGCAAGTTTTGTTCATCAGAGCTAACTTCTCTATGTTAAATTTAGACAGGTGTCATAGCTATTTGTGCAACAATTTCGGCCACGGCAGTGATTTTTTGTGCTATCAAGTTTGGAAAATTTATTCGAAACCGATGGAAGTCTCGAAAGATAGGTTGGTGGAAGTTCCGGCTCGTGTTGATTGATACAACCACACAAGGCACCGCCGAGCACCGTCCCTTATTAGGCTGAACGTATAAGAAATGATACTTGATGATGGGTCTCAGTAGCATCTTTAGACTCGCCCGGGATTTTCAAACGGAAAGAGGCACTCGCAATGCTTACGAACAACGTGCACCTTTCCAATGCCGTGGTGGAGTTCATGATCTTTATGGCAAGGGATGACGGAAAAGATTGTCATCCGGAGCTCACGGGTGGAATAATAGCAAGCTCGTCTCCCTCTTTGATTATTATATCCGCAGCATCCGTAGCAAATTCAGTCAAATCAACATATTCGAGATTCAGTGTGACCAAACAACTCTCCAACACCTTTGCTTTCATTCCCGTATAGCGATTCTCGAGAACATCAAATAATTTAGAGATACGAAGAGGTGCAGCTAAGAACTCGGAGTCCTTCGATGTGTGTGAACTTGCTGATGCAAAGTATAGAATAGTAAAATATCCCGGTGGCGCTCGTGAAGATGCCGCCATTGCATAAAGCAAAGCCTGAACGCTATAACAAAGAATTAGCAAACTAAAAACTAAGATAATGTTGAAGCGCAGTCTGATAGAGGAAGGCTTTTCAGAGATCTTGGTAGTTTAATCCGCACAATGGCAAAAGCCATTCGGATAATACATGCATTTTTGTTCATCACAATAAAGCTGAGGTAGGTATGAGGTATGAGAGGAGAAATGTAAACTTACTTATTTAGCAACTTCGCAATCGATGTGTTGAAGATCCGAGTTGAATTGATGGATGTTGGGAATGTACGTTGTTAAAGGAAAAGGAGGAAAGATTAATAAGCGCAATTTTTCCTTTCAAGCAACGTGATTCCGAGATTAAACTGGCCCCACAAAAAAGTGTTCGCGTCAACCAACTCGATGTACAGTACCGCCGTACAGTTCAAGCGAGTAACCTTCTCGTGCTGATGTGGAAATACAGCATTTGGAGCCCATATAATGCTGCGATCTTCGCGTATCAGGAATCAAGCCACTGAGTTATTTATTTGCTGGCGATGTAGGCAGCCAAACCACAATTCGCTTCCTGCTGCGGACAGAACTTTAACTAGAGATGCGACAACTTATTCCAACGCCCGGTATAAAGTCAGGGATTTCAGCACTTCAAAGAGTCATGTGCGTATTACAGCTGCTTAAACCTCCTGTTAAAGACTAATAGGATATGTAGCATTATGCAAGTGTAGAAAAGACACTCGACCAAATTTCCAAGACTACTTCGAATGACCTCCCGGTCTCTACAAAGCCTACAGATATCCGCCAACGCCTGCGAGAATGGGAGGCCGAACAGGAAGCAAACAATCAAATCTTATCAACCCTTCCTAGTGAATGGGAGCCGGGACAAGTTGGGAACGTAGTAGAGTCCGACACTACAAATTTCAAAGTTGATCCTATCGACAACAAATCAGATATAGACAATACTGTATTCAACGGTGAAGACCTAGTTGATGTCGGCACAGGCCGAGTTTTCCTTTTGCCGGGTGATTTGGTGGAAATAGCGTGCGTTGTATCTGCTCCGTAGCTTGTTATTTACTAATACGGCATCAACAGGAGTCTCGATGGCCAACAAGTGGAGCTCGCGCTATACATTCGTGAAATTGATACCCAGTCCCAATTTTATACTATGAGTGGGAAGTGGCTCCATCGACGATCAAAGGCGGCCAGGTTTTATGTCCAAGCATTTGTCAAACCTGAGGAGCTTACTGAGCTACTAAAGTATCTTCCCGAGTCAGATATTCCTGAGGCAATGGAGGACGTACTTCAAAGCTTGCCGCAAAACGTTCCGAGGGACACGGGAAAGCATCTAGTCCTAAAAATGCTAGCATTTTGGGAAGACGCAGACTCCGTGTTTGCTAATTCTTCCTTATATATGGACACTGTTCACACGCGTATTGCGGACGAGAACGCATTCAAATATGCCACTCTCAGTGAAATAGCAGATGTGGTTTTTCCTAAACAGATAAAAAGACTGGCAAATGGAGACTTCCCTAAGCCTGTTCTTTATGCTCTCCATCGATCACTTCTTAGCCATGATATCGGATTTCGTGTTCAAACTAGAGGAACTCTACGATGGGGTGGCCAATATGAAATCAACTCGGCGGACGAAGCATTTAGCACTAGCGTAGTGAAGAATGTAGTGCGAGAACACCAGCAGAATGAAACAGCACAAGCTTCAGGGGAGGTGCGAAATAAAACATCAAGGCTTGAGCGGTTTGCGAGTCAAGCAAGGAAACTTATTGATGCCAGTCGAGAAAAACGACAATTCACGACTTACGGATCTATTGGGCCATCAAAAACACAGACAGATGACGGCAAATTACTTAGGAACGGCCACACTGGGCCACTAATATCTAAAACTCAAGCTAATAGCACATCTCGCTCCACCCTGCCTCCGGTGTCTGACTACCCAGGACATATTGTTTGTTTCCTCGAATCCTGGGCAGCACTTGATTCGGTCAGTCTTGGGTCAACACTGAACGGTTTAGCGTCTACCATACTGCGCTGTGTGGACCGGTACAATGATATAGACCTGGACAAGAATGCTGCCTGGACCTTTTTGCAAGAAATAGGAATAATTCCGCCATGGGAAAACCGAGGCGCGTACGAGATTCGTCTACCACACACAGGTCGACGACTTCAAACGCAATCTTCGAATCTTGATATTAATGAAGGCTACCGAGATGACACCATGAAGGCCCTTCGAAAGGACTGGAAAGACCTTCCAGTTTATTGTATAGATGATGTTGCGGTACACGAAATTGATGATGCTATCTCAATAGAACCGACGGATGTTTCCAATGAATATTGGGTTCATGTTCACGTTGCAGATCCCGCTGCGCATCTGAAGATGGGCAGTGACGCGTATGTTTACGCTGAAAATGCCATTTCTACGACGTACATGCCGGAGCGTGTATCCACGATGCTGTCTAGCGTACAAGCACAATCTCGCCTTAGTCTTGCCCCCAATAAACCTTGTTTGACATTTAGCGCGAAGTTGAATTTGGACGGAGAAATCCTGCAATATGCAATCACTCCAGGTATGGTTCACAACGTTGTATATATGACTTCCGACGTTGTCAAGGAGGTTACTGTGGGGGAATCACCCAACGTGCGCAAGACGGTACGTACAGTTGGCGCAGAAATTCCTCCTCAGGGCCCTTCTCGACCTATGCAAAGCAGTGGTGACCTTTCAGAACTTCATAAAGTCCAGCTCAAGCTCCTTCACCAGATCAGTTCCGCCAGAACAGAGCAGCTTAAAAGGAGAGGTGGACTGGGCGGGATTACACCAATAGCTTTGTCTAGCAAGTTTGAAGTGTCATTCAGAGGTACATCTTTTGAACCGAACAAGCCTTCGATGAAGCTCCATAGCCTAGACTTTCCAGGAGATCCATCAATTCAGGTCACAACTGAGGAAGCCGAAGTAGGAGCAAGCCATAAAATAGATTTGGAGACGAATGTCGTACAAACTCTCATGTTAGTCGCCGGTGAAGTGGCCGCTCGGTGGTGCAATGAGAGGGGGATTCCAGTTCCCTATCGCGTTACTCCACGAAATCCCGATAAAATGAGCCCAATGGAATACTTCCACTTACATGATCTATCTAAGCGAAATCCTGATGGCACTATGGATGAGCTCAAACTCAAAGCATATCTTCAATTTCTAGGGCCCATCCAGCCGTCTTCAACGGCTGGACCCCACGCCAATATTGGAGTGGATATGATGGCCAGATGTACCAGTCCCCTTCGCCGCTTCAGTGATCTTCTGTTGCATTATCAGGTTGAGGCTGCAATTATAGAAGAAAGACGTACGGGCAAATCACTTGTCGGTAATACAAGTACAGATTTTCTCCCTTTCTCAAAAGCCCAAGTCGAGGCACTGCTCCCTCGTCTTGACACCAGGGAGCGACTGATAGCCTACGCTCAGAGACAAACAAATAGACATTGGATCTGTCAATTCCTCCTCCGAGCATGGCACTTTAAAGAATGCGAGATTCCTACGGTAATGCCCTACGTCGTCAGAGTGGTAAATCATAGAAAAGGAACTATGAATGGGACGCTACAGACATTTCACGCCGAAGCGGAATGCGAAATCCCAGATTGGACTACGGATGAAATTGTGGAGGGTACCACATTAAATGTTGTTTTAACAGATGTCAATACTTATTGGAGAGCCATTAAGGTCAAGTCCATTGGTTATCATGGCAAATCTCCTGCTGGTACGCCTGAGAATGGGTGAGAAACAGAATGGCCTATTAAACCAGATGCATAAGCTCAGTTTTTTCTAAGGAGACTAATGTGGCTTTGCCTGCTTGATGCTTGGATGGTTGGTTGCCATTGCACTTTTACGCACTGCCTGCGAGGCTGCCGAGGAGTCGATCACATCAGTCGTAGTCCCAGTCTAGATCTGATAGCATCTCATGTACTGTACATAAATGTATAAAATAACGTGTCTCACGATTTGTAATATATGTAGAATAGAGTAGCATAGAGTAGACGTACAGCATGCCCAGCATTGACAAATCAATATGCCAAGATACCACGCCATAATACCATTACAAGTACAATCTTGAATGAACAATTCATTCAAACGCGCACTGTCGAATTATATTGCACTTCCTAATCAGAAGTAACAGTTCGAGAAGACGTCAAAACAGACCCAACATGATACTCTATAGTTCTATTAAATTACTACAAAATACTTAGTGGGTTAGAGTGACCACTCATCTATGGTTCGTCTTTTCTAGGTAGTTGCCACAGATTTGGTGGGACAGACTGTCTGTCTCGTCACGCAGACTTTAGAGCAGCTCCATAATTTGGCAACTTCAGTCATATTAACAGGTGTTAGCAAGTAATCCCGTGGATCGGATGCACACATTATGTTGCGAGCTAGGTATATTTACTGATTTTGTTGAGCAATCTTTGGCAGTATACGCTTGCTTAGGTGGTGTCTGTAGGCAATTTGGTTACCCTAAAGGCAAATATAAGATGGCGGGCTAAGCATTGCTTACCACCAATATTTGAAGCAGAAGTCCACTTTCTTTATGTGACTTTTATGGCACAGCTCATTCAAATTACAGATGAGTTTTGGGACAACATAAGGTCAACTCTAAAGACCGTGTATAACAATATAACACTTTGTTTTATTCAAACTTATTGTTGATTATTTCCAAAATACCTTACCAGCCCTGCAAGCATGAGTCTTTCACTTTTGGAAGATCAGAGTAAGTGTTCGGTCATAAATTGAGCATATTATTCTTGTTTAATCTACAGATATAAGAGCATTACAAAGATTGGTACATAACACCAAGAGTGGATTGACCATAGCATTCAATCATCTCGCCCATTTATAGCCCACCAAGTGTTAATGCCAACCCAGTCAACAAGGTGTTCAAAAGTAAGATCACATCAATCAACAACAAATCAACCACCAACTGCACAGCTAGGATCAAAGCGCCTAGTCCACCAGTCAATGGATTTAAGAAAACCAACAGTATGCCCAAGCCTAAGATGGCCACTGCAGCAGTGATGGTCGCAAATATCTCAGTGATGATAAGAATAAGAAGGATAGCAACCGTGATTCCAAGTTGACGCTTTGTCTTAGGCTCAGCATATTCCTCAACAGCCGTGCTTCGGACCGAGATACTGCGCTTGGTTGAACAGTCAGAGCTGAGCGCCTTGATAGAATCGGTGGAAGACTTTAGAGCCTCTGTAATCGACGCGAAGGTGGTTCCAATCTGGGTCACAGCAGCAGTCTTGTCAAGGAGAGATGACTGTGGTGTGAGAGGTGCGAGCGTTGCATCTGAATTCGGCATCAGCTTTTATGTTGCAAGACTAGGCAGGCTTTGACTTACTGATAGCTCCAGTATACGTCTTGACAGTAGCAAGCAAGTCTGTTAGAATGCTGACAGCATCGGCACGTCGCTCAATCACCGGGCTGGCGAGAGAAAGGCCACTAAGGGCAATGACGCTGAGGAACGAGATTCTCATGTTGCAGATTGAACGATGGTATACGTAAGATACTGGGAGGTCACTTGAAGGATAGGTTGATGTTGAGAGTAACTGGGCTGGATGTCAATATACTGATGGGAGAATACTGCTACTTTATACATTCCTGTCATAAACGAAGGTGGATGATTACTTAGGGGGGTTTATTTCCTTGCCAATTGGTGCCTTCTACCAGATTCTGATACCGTCATCTTCGCGGGAGATGATGCCCAATCGAACCAAATGCTATCTCTAGTGTCAAGAGATACGTAATTGAGCTTTGACATTGACAGCATAAGATTGTGATAGTTGCCTCCAAGTAACTATTGTTTGACCACAGAAAACATGAATACAACTCGCTTCCGGGTTCGAAGAGTCCAGCCCGACATGGGGTGCAATTCTTTACCTTCGGATCCATAGCCGACATAATTGAAGCTTCTATGGAATTTAATCTGAAATGCCATAAATCGCATTGTTATCATTTTATTCTATTTGCCTTCGACGTCACCGAACCGGGGGTCGAACATAAACAACAAGCATTGGTACGGAGATCTAACCGAGAGGAGCCACTGAACCTGGCCTATATTATATCGCTTAAATTGATAATTAAACAAACCTTTTTATGTTCATAGGCTCAGGGAAGACATGAAAAGTGAGAGTTTACTAACCATGCACGTTGAGCTCCCTTCTTCTCAAGTTGTCGCGATAGAATTCACTGCTGGTTTATCATGTTCCTAACAAATCCGTTAATGAGAGAACACTACTCTATAAATTAACGTTATTATATTGAGAATGGAGCTTCAAGGTCGAAATAATGAGAAGCGACTCATCCGGTTTAACCATGTTCCAAGCTGAAGCTATGAGGAAATATTGGCGTAGGTGCTTCTAAGTCTGATTCCAACAAGTCTCGCAATATAGAGTAATGTAAAATGGTTTCATATACTTATGTTCATTCCGTACCTCCATTCACTAATTTCTCGAAGCCCCTCAATAAATCATCCTTCAAATCCTCCCATCCCTCAATTCCAATACTGATCCTCAAAAGCTTCGTATCAACCTTTGAATCTGTCATCGACCGCCACTCGATCAAACTTTCTACACCCCCTAGACTCGTTGCATGATGAAACAACTCCAATGTACTGGGTAATTTCCTAGCAAATATCTGCTCCGTCATTGTAATAGAAAACACTGGACCAAAACCATTGGGCATTTGCCTCAACAGCCAGCCATCCCGAATATCCTCTTCCTGTAAACTCGCGTGTTCGATTTTCCCAATAACCTGCTGCACCAACTTCTGTGTCGTTTCGGGAACAACAAACTCACTTTTGTTCTCTGGATGAAGTGCAGCATGCAACCAGGCGACCAACTTTCCTGCATTAAATGCCTGTCGCTCGACTCTTATTTCAAGTGTCCGAACGCTTCTTATTCCCAGCCATCCCTCCATATTTCCCATTACATTTCCCAAAAACAACCTCTCTGAAGTCAGTTTCTCGAACCATCCCTCCTTCGCCCTCTGTGGATGTACAGCCAAGATCCCACATAACATATCCGAATGCCCACCAACATACTTGGTTCCAGAATGCATTACGATATCTGCACCCCAGATAAATGGATCTTGTAAGGGCGGCGGTGCAAAAGTTGCATCTACGAGCAGAAAGGCGCCACGTGAATGTGCTTTATCAGCAAATTCTTGGAGGTTATATGCGTAGCCAGTAGGATTCAGCGGTGTTTCGACATGAACCACATCGCCTGCTTCAAGCTCCTCGGGGTTACAATAGAGATCTAGCTTTTTTAGGCCTGTGAGTTTAGTGTGAATGTCAATCACACCATGACATCCATGATAGCCATCACGAATAGCAATCCGCTTCGGGTTCAAGAACACCAGGGCAGCATGGAAGGCACTGAGACCAGAGGAATAAGTCAGTGTCGGACCTTTAAGAATTGTCGATAGGATAACCTCAAAGCGTGTAGTGTTTGGCATTGTGTGTCTAGAGTAGATATGGTCCTCATGACTATGTTCGATCTAGAAGTGGGGTTAGTGATACTTTTTCTCTCCGATTGGATGTCATGATATTACGTCTTTTTCTACCCAGGTTTTTAGTTTTGAAGGATCGCGATTGTAGCGATAAGTGGTTGATACGTGGAGAGGTGGCGCGACATCTTGTCCCTTGTTGAGGGAATCGTCTGCGTGCACCGTTTGTGAAGAGAGGGACAAGCTAGGTAATTCTTCGTTCAGAGAAAGCCTCTCTAAACTCGGGTCTACTACGGCTGAAGACATCTTTGTTGAGTGATCGAAGTAATATTCGTTGCTTCTAGGATTCTCGTAGAATGAACTTTCAAGTTTACTAGTGAGTCAAAGTATTCGATGTCACCATTTTGTCTAACCACGTGACAATGAGAGCCCGAAAGCGGGCTCGCTTAGCAAAATGCCCCTTTTTGTGAGAAAGGTACTGATATCAACATTGTCTTTAAAACAATGCCTTCTTAGCTTCGGCGATAAAGACTTTAAAAAAGCATTAATTTTTATTGAGTCTATGTTACACAAGTTGGATTTATAATTGTCAATGTGCAAACTACATCTAGATTTCAATCTTTGATGTGAGTAACACGAATAGCGGTTTTGAAGTCACTGGGCATGAAGTAACAGTTAGTCGTTTCTTAGCATTTCTATGCCAGTAATTTGGCTTTTCGATTCTGTTCGCGGTGTTGTGTTGAGACGACGAAAGAGCAAAGTGGATCTCAAAATTGTTATAGAAAGTCCTGTGATAAACATTTGAGTCAGACATAGGATGACTTGGTAGTGAGCTGCAAGCTGAAATTGTAATGGCTTGGGTCAAATGCACGCTATCTCAAGCTATGTACATAAAGCAATTGGGTATCTTGGAATAGCAAACTGCCATCGCCAACGCCGAATATAACTTGAATTATAAAGTTAATTCTCCATCGATTCGTGATCTAGTGCTAGACTTGGTCTAAAAACTCTATATTTCTTAGATTCTCAAACGGTCTGATGATGTATTCCACGTTTTTTCCCTCTTTGATATGAATTCCTTGGCTCTCAATCCAAGAATCTACGGTGTTTATGGTCTTCTTCATGACATGATCTGCACATTTGGCTTCTACTATGAGACCGGAAAACTGTTGACCATGCCTAATGTAGTCTTCCGAGGCAGATAGCCCCAAGGCAAGTTTGCGGACAATATGGATGTTTGCCGCAGATACTTGGACCTGCTGGTGCAGGTGTTGGTTATGCGACACCGTTTCTAAAGGCAATCTTGATGATTTTGTCCGAATCTTGAGTGGTGGGTCGCCTGGCTTCATGACTTGAAGTGCCATTGACTTCTTGCGTCTTATAAGATATGCTCGCGGATCATCGTCCGGCATTGATACATTTAAAGCCTCCTTCACTATGGTGGATGATTTTGAAGTTGAGTAAGGGATCTCGGTATCCAGCCTGGCAATGGCAGCGTTATAGCGGTTTTTATGTGGGGAAGATCGCGCTCTAGAAATGGAATTGGCATTTCCATCAACATATCGTTCTTTTCGGATCTCCTCACGACGACGGCGCGTGGCTTCCTCCTTTCTCTGTTCGAAATCCATCGCCCAGTGGAGTTCAGAGCCTGAATTTGAATTCGAATCTTGATGAGGCTCTTGTCTTGTAAAATCGCTCAAAGATTGCAAGGAAGCATCACGAATATTTGGTTGCTGCAGATGAGGATGCCCATTACTCTTAGCTTCCAACCTGAAAGGAGAGACGAGAATTCCATTCGCCTTTTTTGTCGATGGCTCCATAGTTTTGTTAAGATTAGGAAGCAACGTATAGGCAGGTGGGTGAACCGATTTTGGGAGTTTGTTACTTGACGTGGTCGGATCCCATTTTTGTGCTAGCTCATTTCCCCCCTTTTCACCTGCCAATGGTAATTGGTCACTTTCAACGCGGGAATCTGTCAATGTACTTAAACCGAACGGTAAACTTAGCTTATTATGGCCTGGAGATGCATTTATTTTATGTGGGATATCCGCACTAACTCTTTGGAACGACGCGGTTACTGTGTGACCTTGGTGCTCAGTTTGTTCATGAATTTGTGATACAACTGACAAATTTGGCGAAAAAGAAGGATTTGTGCTGGTACTGGGCGAATTAGGATGTTTGGGATGCAAGTTGAAAGATGGATTGACTCTGTGAGAACCGGAAGCTGTCATTTTGGCGATAACCCATGGACTGAGAAACTTTTCATGATCCTCATCCAAATCTCCATTATCAATTCTTGTTTGATCCTGTCTGTAAGGTCCTTTAGCTAAGGGTTTATGCCTTTCATATCCTTCCACGGCCTCGGTATAAATACTAGACATATCGAATTCCCAGTATCTCCTTTGGGTTCCAGTACACTTATTCGTTTCAGTTTCAGAATGAGCTAGAGCCAAACCGTTGAATGCACCCTGTGAGATATCCGAAGGACTCTCAACGTGTTTTCGTTTGAGATTTCCTGAAGACCTACAATTTGTGGGAGGTGGTGAGACTGCATCACTTGACGGAGGAGAAATAGGGCGTTTGTTACGTAGGAGGCCGGGATGATTCACAGGACTGATTAACGAGGATCTTGTGACAGGCTTTGGAATTGTTCTGCGTTCTCCATAGACGTCCTTCAAGAATTGGTGTACAGACTCAAGGATTGAGCTTTCGTTTTCGAAAAGTACGTCGTCCTTGGCAGGCTCGATATTTGGGTCATAACTTGCACTCGGGCACTGCAAATTTAAGCGAATGAAGGGAGATTTGATTCTATCTGAATCAGTGGAGATGGTATCTTTAATGTATGACGTGTATAAAGCCACAATCTTCTTTATCGTTCCTTTATCATACGCAACAGGCCGTGAATCTACTGAAATATACTGTCCTTTTCCAACTTTGGATGGGTCAAATCCTGGCTTTGGAAGGAAAGCCTCTAGCGTAAACATATCATGTCGATTTCCAGTAGGAGTATGGGCCAAGCTTAGATTCAATCCATCATGATCTTTGGACTCGATTTTGGACCTTGAATCAGAAAATGAAAAACTTTTCTCCACGCATTGATTAGATGCATCTCTCCCAACAACCTGCGCTACGGCTTCCTTGATACCGTCATTTGCACGAGGAGAAAATGTCCACGAATCTTTGTTCACCTTGATGACTTTGAAGCTATACCGAACGGAAGGTCGCGCCAGAGCAAACCCAAATAATAGCTGACGAATTTTAGTCAATGTTTTCGCGGACTCCCGCTCTAATGTCTTCTTGCGAACTGGAAGTCTGTACATGAAATTTGTGACACTAAGTGTTGTGCCGGTGGGATGAGATGCACGAGACTTTTCTCTAATACCTCCCCCGGATTGAAGTTTTACCACGTTCGCAACTGATTCACCGTCGGTCTTCGTTGTGACCACCACATCTCCAAGCTGGAGGGCGCTAGCCAAAGCTTCTCCACGGAATCCTAAGGTGACGCCGCCAACGAATCTTAATTCTTCAAAAGAACGTAACTTTGAGGTATGTCCTCGCTTACCGAGAACATCTAGGTCCTGCAGAGTGATTCCTGGAGTAAAATCAGAACTAAAACCAAGAGGAGCTAAAAGAAAGAATTTTAGATACCATAGCCATTGTCCCTCACCTCGATTTTATCTAGCGTGTTTGGAGATATCACGACATCTATAGAAGTTGCCTTCGCATCTAAAGCATTGTCTACGAGCTCCTTTACTAGTGATACTGGGGTTGTGAGAATTTGAGCAGAGTTGAGGAGATGAATAGTCGAGTCTGGTAGTGCAGTGATAGCCATGACTATAGCCTGCCAAGGTCATACATGCTTAGAGATTTCCAACAAGGGCGTAATAATTTTAGATGCAGAGTCCCATGAATTTGCCAAGTCAGGTTTAAGATGAGGCGACTATAGTGGTGTTACAGGAATTAGGATGTATGAGAACGTCTGATACAATAGGAAAATGAATGAATACTGGAGAATGGTACTGTCTCGACTTTTGTCAGCCTCGTCCTGTCTACCCGCCAAGACAAGGCTCGGATCGCAGGGATTATGCATCACACTCAACTTTTTGCAGCGAGTCATCGTCCAGTGTAAATAGTGTCATAAAGTTGTCCGTTTTTCTATATACCTTCACTGCTCTTCTTCCCTACCAATACAACCACTCCTGGACTCAGTTCAACACGTCGAAATTATTGTTCCAAGCGCTGCGGGTGAGCGCCAGACCAAGACCCTCCAGAGTTAATATCTATCGGATATCCACCAGAATGGCTACCAACGCCGCTTCATACAACCCACGTTAGTATATCAATTGGCGCCTTATTTAATAGACACTTCGTACCTGGCATCCTTCCAGAATATCGGGGCTAACGTTATTGCTAGTTGGGAAAGAAACTGGCCCCGTATCTGGGCCACCCCCCGCTATTTCCTCCGAAATCAAAGATGCGATTAAGGATTCTGCGCAATCCGAAGCAACAGGATCCCACGTCCCAGGACAGGATGCTGGCAGCAAGGTTGGAACTTCAGAGGCAGCTGGCGGAGAGAAAAAGGTGAAGAGTGAGAAAGAATGTACGCACATTGCCTAGTCCACATTGACATACTGTGAGATCTGGGATATAAGCCCCTCCAAAGAATGAAGCTCTGTGGCGAACTTGAACCAGATAACAAAACCCTTCCTATCTAAGCCGTATTTTCTACAAACGAATTAGTCTATTGGGTAGGAATGTTAACTCTTTTTTGGACACCATAGGAGTGGGCTTACATTCCAGACTCTCTCTTTTACTAGTTGACCGATAACGTACTGACTTATAACCATAGTGGAAAGGGAACGAAAGAAGGCTGAAAAACAGGCCAAGTTCGACCAAAAGAAAGCGGCCTCCGCTGCAAAGGCGGGTCCAGCAGGACCAAGTAAAACAAAGGAGAAGAAAGCTGCTGCGGCAGCGGAAAAAAAGCCTGCTCTGCCACAATACGTGGAAGAAACCAAACCTGGAGACAAAAAGAGTAAGGTTGTCCTGCAGAAACATGCGCAAAAATCCTAATTTTTTCCTAGTCCTAAGATCTTTTGATGATCCTCACTTCACCGCCTATAACCCAACCGCTGTCGAATCCGCATGGTATGCATGGTGGGAGAAGGAGAAGTTCTTTGAGCCTGAGTTCACAGCGGACGGAAAAATCAAACCTGAAGGATCATTCGTAATTGTGGAACCACCTCCCAATGTCACTGGCGCATTACATATGGGGCATGCCTTAGGAAACTCACTGCAAGATGTAATGATCAGATGGAATCGTATGCATGGCAAGACCACTCTATGGCTTCCAGGTTGTGACCATGCTGGAATTTCTACCCAAAGCGTCGTAGAAAATATGCTATGGCGCAAAGAAGGCAAAACCCGGCATGATCTAGGGAGAAAAAAGCTGGTAGAGAAGATTTGGGAGTGGAAAGGAGACTATCATAAGAATATCAACAATGCCCAAAGGCGTATGGGAGGATCTTTCGACTGGAGCAGGGAGGCCTTCACTATGAGCCCTAACTTCTCGGCAGCTGTCACTGAGACATTCGTCTCATTACACGAGGAAGGCATCATCTACCGAGCAAACCGTCTTGTCAATTGGTGCACGAAACTGAATACTTCTCTATCTAACCTCGAGGTCGTCAATAAGGAAATCTCTGGGCGAACCTTGCTTGACGTACCTGGATATGATAAGAAGGTGGAGTTTGGAATTATTGTCCACTTTAAATACCCTATCGAAGGATCTGATGAAACTATCGAAGTCGCTACCACAAGACCCGAAACAATGTTAGGGGATAGCGGTATTGCAGTGCATCCCACTGATGAGCGGTACAAGCATCTCGTCGGGAAAAACGCCGTGCACCCTTTTATAAAAGGCAGGCTATTACCAATTGTTGCAGATGAATATGTTGAGCTAGGATTCGGTACTGGTGCGGTGAAGCTAACTCCTGCTCACGATCCCAACGATTTCAAATTAGGCCAAAAACACAAATTAGAATTTATCAACATCCTAACAGACAATGGCTTGATGAATGAGAACGCTGGAGCTTATGCTGGACAGAAACGATTCGATGTTCGGTACACGATTCAAGAGGATCTCAAAAAGCTTGGACTTTATGTTGATAAAAAGGACAATCCCATGACGGTACCTCTTTGCGACAAATCCAAGGACGTCATTGAGCCTCTGTTGAAACCGCAGTGGTGGATGAATATGAAAGAGATGGCAGCAGCTGCTCTGAATGCCGTAACGTCCGGCGAGATCAAAATCTTGCCAGAAAGCGCCGAAAAGAGCTACATCAGATGGATGAGTGATGTGAACGATTGGTGTCTTTCGCGACAGTTATGGTGGGGTCACCAAGCACCCATGTACTTCGCTCAGGTTGACGGAGAAGAGTGTGACCAGAGTGATAATAGCCTATGGTTTGCCGGTCGAACACTAGAAGAAGCCCAGGCGAAGGCGAGCAAGTCACCTAAATTGGAAGGAAAAAAGTTCACATTACAAAGAGATGAAGACGTGTTAGATACGTGGTTCTCTGCTGGACTTTGGCCATTTGCTACACTTGGATGGCCAAGCAAGACTATCGACCTAGATAGGCTCTTTCCAACCTCTGTGCTTGAGACGGGTTGGGATATCTTGTTCTTCTGGATTGCACGAATGGTGATGTTCAGTATTAAATTGACTGGGAAAGTGCCTTTCAAAGAGGTATATGCCCATTCTCTCATTCGAGATTCAGAGAACCGAAAAATGTCCAAATCCCTAGGCAATGTTATTGATCCTCTTGATGTTATTGACGGAATCGAACTCGAAAAGTTACATGCGAAACTTCGAGTTGGAAATCTTGCGGAAACTGAGATCGGCCGAGCAGAAAAGTACCAAAAGACTGCCTTCCCAGACGGAATCCCTCGATGTGGTACAGATGCTTTGAGATTTGCCCTAGTTGCATATACTACTGGTGGCGGAGACATCGCTTTTGATATTAAGGTGATTCACGCATATAGCAAGTTCTGCAACAAAATTTACCAAGCCACTAAATATGTCATCGGCGTAATGGACAAGCTACCTGAAGATGTCAACTTTGTACCTCAAAAGACAGCCGGACTAACCGGCAAAGAGTCGCTTGCAGAGCGGTGGATTCTACACAAGATGACTGTTGCTGCGAAGGAAGTCAACCAAGCTCTCGGGGACCGTGAGTTCATGAAGTCTACGACTTTCATCTATGCATACTGGTTGTTCAACCTATGCGATGTTTATATCGAGAACTCAAAAGCCATCATATCGAAAGGAACACCAGATGAGAAGCTTTCCGCCCTCAACACGCTTTACACTGCCCTGGAAGGTGGTTTAACGTTGATCCATCCATATATGCCATTCGTGACGGAGGAACTCTGGCAACGTTTACCCAGACGACCGGAAGACATGACACCTTCAATTGTTAAGGCCAAATATCCCGTCTACGACCCCAAGATGGATGATCCTGCTTCAGAGAGTGCATATCAGCTCGTTTTAGATATTTCAAAGGGAATCCGATCACTAATGGCCGATTACTCAATTTTGAAAGACGCTAAAGGTAAAATTCGCATAGTCCCATACAGAGATCTTTACTAATGCAAAACAGTATATATCCAAGCATCGGACTCAGCATCCCATAGCACCGCAACATCCCAGACCCAATCAATTCAGTCCCTAGCGTTCCACCCCAAGGATGAGGCATCAGCACTTTCTATTCTCTCCTCCACCGACACCCGACCACCTGGATGTGTAGTCTTTGCTGTATCCGCCACCACCTCTGTTTTCCTCCATGTAGTCGGCCGCGTCGATTTCGACGCCGAGATCGACAAAGCCAATAAGAAACTCACCAAGGTCAACGTTGGGCTTGAAAAGCAGACCAAAATTTTAGACGATCCAGCTAAGATTGAGAGAATGGGTGAGGCGTTGGTAGACGTTGAGAAGAAGAAACTGGCAGATTTAGAGGCGGAGAAGAAGGGTTTCGAGGAGACAATTAAACAATTTGAGGAGTTGAAGTTGGAAAAATAGGTGGGCAATGCTCTGCACTTACTAGCTCCAACGTCGATAGCACTTTATTTATTGAATATAAATGTTCACTTGCCACGTTCGTGCAAAACTTAAAAATTTTAATCATGCTTGAGAGTTCTAATCATTTGGGGATATTACTTGCAGTCTCTGGAGTTGCTGATTGCTTTGTCCGCCAGAGAATTCTGTATATTGAAGAAGCCTCATCAGACCCCGAAAATTGCCTGGCCCTGAATCACGATGGCACTCATGTTGTAAGATTCCAATTCCGACCTCGAAACTCATCCTATACATACGATTGCAACGAACGAACTTAGGGATATTGAACCGATTCTAGGGTGGTTTGGAATACTACGTTGATATGGCTGCGTGAAGTTGCTGTAACAAGTATAGAGACTGTAGTTCTCACAAGAAAAACCGAGTTCTCGAGTCTTAAGAGTACTTGCTTCTTGCATCGGCTCCAACTATTTCTTGGCGTACCAAGTGTTTTGTACTACATTTCTAGTTTGGTTTTCCTCAGTCTCTAATCTCATGTTTCCACTGCTCAATCAACACAAGCTCTCAAAATACCAATAGAGACTTTTTCACGCTCTCTTAAGAACTTTGATGCTTGGTTTCACAGATTTGGGGGTTATACCAAACTTGTACCTCACCATACTTTCAACACAACCATGTTTATGTGCAGCACCTACAGAAAATTTTGAATGATAACTTATTGAGGTAAATTATACCCAATTATCCCATGTGTATTGCTCATTTAATGCGGGTGGTTCTGCAGACAAGCACTAAATATTGGCATGAACCAAATAGTACCGTATGAGTCAACCCTCCGTTTCGCTGCGATGCTTTGCTATTTCATAAGAAATACCTCTACTAGCTTCTGTTAGCCAACCGAATCTTCCATTACATTTATCTTCAGTAAGTAGCCCTACGGTATTTGATTTGAAGATTACACCAGCTGGGATCTTCTAGCAGTTCGTGTGAGCTTCTGGGATTGTGAGAGAGAGAGGAATATTTTCATTTATAGTGAGGAGACTGACAGGATTTGCCACTGCTTAGAATGGGAGGAATCACAAGATAACGATTTTTCAATTCTGCTTGATAGAATTTATCCTTTCGTTACTCAAGCAAATTCCATTTTAGCTCATTATGCATCACGACTGGGACTTTGCGGCTTTAGAACAACTTTTGGTACTAAAGGCTTCTAATATCTAAGTGGAGCGGACAAAAGACAATATTTACATTGAACGCGAATGAGAAATTTCAACTAAATGAAATGCATGTGACAAAACACTGTATAACACTAGCTCAATTGCATGGGGAATAGAACTAGACTGAAATTATTCCAAAGAGTGCTTTAAGTAATACAATTTCCTAAGATGAACCCTTTACAAACACTGCGAGTACCACTCGTTGGTGACAGTGCACGAGGAGCCTGATTCACAGGCCTTGCAGCCTGCAAACCCGCTACCGCCGCACTGGCCGTAGCGCGCAGTAGTGCAACCAGATGGTGAGGAAGGTGTGGAGGCTGGTGCTGAGGTAGGTGTCGAGGCAGGTGTTGAAGCCGGTGTTGTCGTCGAGCCACCATCCGAGTTTTTGATGGGGTTTTGTAAAGTCAGCACACCAGGTCGGTAGGGCAGAAGATTGTAGTCGCCGCCGGCGCTGGGGTTGCGTCCTTGATAGAGTAGTTGTAAGTTGCATGGATCAATGGTCATAGTCTGGTCAGGGTCGGGGCGAACTAAATCACCATGACTGATATCGTTAGTCCAAGTAGCACCACTGTTAGCCTTGCCAGCGAAAGGGCTGCTTTCCGAGCCAGCCTGTACAGTCCACGATCCATCTAGACTGCTAGCTGTGAAGGAGCGGAAATAGCGTCCGCCGGATCCCATAGCCTCAACGATCATGAGGTATTTCTTGTTGCCTGTGGCACCTTTGACCGTGTAGACCTGAACTGCTTCGAACAAGTTGGCTTGTGTATCGCTCATAATTGTCTGATAAGAAGTGCCAAAGTTGCCTGGGAAGTTTCCTATGGGCATACTGGCTCGGTAGATTTTGCCGTTATCGCCACAGAAGAATAAGTACATATTCTTATCGTCACCGATGAGGGTCTGGTCGATAGGTCCGGTGCCGGAACCTGTAATACTTCCAGAGAAGAGGGCCTGGGCTGACGACCATCCATTGGCATTAGTGGGATCTTTGGAGGTCTTGTAGGAGAATGGTGTCGCTCCCCATTGATATGCGAGTATCCAGACGTCCTTGGGCTTGAAATAAAAGAGAGTAGGCGCCACGGTGCCTTGACTCATACCGTTTTGACTGGCAGAGGCCATCTGAGACCAATCTGAGAAGAGAGCAAAGTTCATTGAGCCATAATTTCCATTGGCATTGTTTGAGGCGTACACAAGATGCTTGCCTTGGTACATGGTGCTAGTGAAGTCCTTGAGCGACGCCCATCCCGATTTTGGTTGAACCAGTGCACCACTTGATGTCCATTTATACTGGGACGGAAGACTACACGTCTGCGCGGCGGCCACTGATGCGGACGCAAGCAACGCGAGGAGGCTGTGGTTGGTGTTTGCAAGTCTCATTGTAACAATTTTGTCTTACAAAAACTGTCTGGTCGAGCAGAAGAGGTAGACCACTGTGCAACTCAAAAGGGGAACAGCGGAGTTTTATATCTTTCAGATATGGCTACCACCTCCACTAAACACCTCCATCTCCCTGGTTGCCCACATCATCCAGCCTGGGGGGCTCTTTCATCCGTACGGTCATGTTTTCCCTCAGTACTACTAGGCACATAATAACCAGCTATGCGTGTGAAGCATTTCCTACATGCGATACGTGGAGAAACATCACGAAGATTGGAAGGGGAAATTGGACCCCAGCCGGCAGTTACAGATATATACTGAATGTACAAGGAGATGCTGTGCGGACCCAATTCCTCCATATTGGGTTGTGGGGCTAGCGCCACCGGGGCTAATCCTAGTTCGTGGGGAAGCGCTAGGGAAGGGGATCCGATCCGTCGGATCCATTTGTGGATTTCGGGGCGCCTAGTGTTTTCAGTATAGCCGGGCATAATAACCAGTGCGGCTGATTGGTGTTGTTGTTGTTATATAGTTGTCGTTGCAAGAGATATCCCGACGCTAGTAGAAAGCTGGAAGGCTGATAGAGATTCTGTCAGCGGCAAGCTCGAAGTTAATTATACATTCAACACGCACATGGTGCTGGAAGAATGCGACGCCTTGGAACCAGACCTTAATCAGATGATGGTACTTTTTATTAAAGATGCCAAGCACCTCGATGATATCAAAAGAGCTTTTGGAATCAGCAGACAACATAGATGTTATATGATCGAGATTTGAGATCGAGATCAATTTATCTATAATACAAGCTTTGGTTGTGACGTATATTGGTCTTCTTCAGTTGCTGCTATTAAGCGAAGTGCCCCCTTTTTTATGCATAAGCTAAATATATGAGTTTTAAGGGCTACTTATATGCGGTTGTATACACTCGTAGTAGTCAATAGATGGACCAAAACTCATGATATATACCCTTATCAGTTCCCTTGTGGTTTCAACAGTTAGCCTCCAAACCACTAGGACTTGAAGCATCCTGTGTAAGTAGCATGATGTTCTTGGTTATTTTTTTTGGCATTGACCCTCCGAAAACTCTAGGCTGAATACACAACTATCCTATGTCAAGCTTTTGGCTTGGCATGCCAAGATTATACAGGATCTTGATATCCAACTGATAGCTCAGGAGGCACCAATACATGCTGAAATTTCATCTTAAAGCGAGTTTAAGCTGATATTGGAGAATGCTGTGAATTCTCAACTCCGGTTCTTCTCAGTGTGTAGCCGTTTGTCTTTCTGGCCGTCTTCTATGCATGTTTGACCGTCACTTTAGAACCACTTTCACGAAGGTTGATCTCCTAAGATAAGAATATTGGTTTACAGTTTCACTCACAGTCAGGCTAACTAAAATTGCCACACATCAACCAATCTCGCGGTTTCTCTATTCCATATTATAACACCCTACTTATTCTAAAAAGTGTTGTACAAAGTCAAATGCCATCCGGATGTGACACACCACTTGACCATGATCATCATGCTCTCATAGGTGCGGCTATAAATGCTGCTGCCAAAGCTGATACTAATACGATTTTAGTCATCGTGAATATCCTTACAACATATCATCCAAGATGCTCGGCGCCCGTGCCTCTCTCTCTCTGGCTCTCTGTCTCTCTTTCTCTCTCTCTAATTCCCTCTCTTCACTGTGCCAAAGAAAGAAATGAGCAGAGTTGCAACTCTAGGAGGTTAAGGTTAAAAGCACAGGGGCATAATCGAGTATTTCACATATGGCTTCATGATTGAATCTTGAATTTGCTGTTCAGATAGATATTCCGGTTTTACGGAGAATGATACCAATTTCTCATATGCTTCGCTCGTCATGGCAGCCAGGTCCGCATTTCCACTCGCCTCGTACTCCAACATGATCTCCTTCAACCTTCGGGTCCAAATTGGCCACTTCTTAACCCCCCAGTTATTTAAGCTACTACCCGCTGCCGACCAATAAACCTTCATAGGTTGCAGATCCAGCGAAGACTATATATTGTGCGGCAACCATGATCTTACATTCGCGGTTGAGTCCTGGTGACATCTCCTCCTCAAGACCAGTGGGAATGTCCCGACTGGGGTACAAACAGGAAGCCGGGTACTGTTTGTTGAAGCCAGAAGCCGTGCAACGAGCGACGAAGGCTGAAAAGTTTAACCATTGGTCGCAGAGCTGCTTATACTCCTCTGGGTATCATTACGATGATTGCCGTCGCTTACTTTGATCTAGCTGTCAGGATCACGCTCAAATAAAGTGAAGTAGGAGCTGGTACTATAGTTTCCATTCCAGTTGTCTCCCATTACTGAGACGAATACTTGCTCCTTGGTATATACGAGAGAATCTTCCTGGCCTATCATTAGGTAGCATATCCATGAAAACGAGAAGACGACTTACATCCCATCCAGATTTTGAAAGGCTTCGGTGATAATTGTCGAAGTTCTATAATGAGTTGTATGAGATAATATTGATGAGGATCATTGTAAGGGACGCGCTTTGCGATATCGAATATGAGTTCCCAGAGGCAGTTGAGGTAACCACCCATTCCCTTATCATCCTGAAGTCTCATCAAAGGGTCGGATGGCAGTAAGTTCCCTCAGTAGTAAGTATCGATAAGTCTTGCTATATCTGCTGCCACGCTATCATTGGACGAGATAAGAAATTCTTCAAGATGGTCCCTATATCTTGAACTACTGGCCCTTCGTCGGAAGCCTCGATCTCTTCCTCCAGAATCAAAACCCATGGGAGATTGGTTTTGGGAAACTATCAAACTCTCTTTGTCTGGTCTCATTGTAATTCCTGAGAACACTAAAACCCGGTTACACAAGATTGAGATAATGATGGAGGTAATTGCAGTATTTGAGAGTAAGAATCGTCCCTTGAGGTTGGAAGAGGCTCAGAGACAGTTGCTGTAGAGAAGTGGAGGCATCGTTAGTTTTCAATTAGCTAAACCCATCAGCGAACACTACCATCTCTTACACATCTACACTAAACAATTACCATAGTGCTCAACCAGAATTAAAATAAAAAAATTCATAACCCTTTATGGACCTAGTATAGGTCATATATGAGACAGATGAATACGAGTATAATGAAGACTTCGATAGGAAAGGAATTTAGACACTGATACGCCTACAAAAGATGCACAAGCGACTGAGAGACGTGACCACATTTTATCCCAATCCACGTTCTACACTATTGAATTTGGGTTTCGTAGTCAGTATATATGATTAGCTTTATTACCTAGGTTGAGAGAGAAAGGGTAGCTAGAGCGGTGCTCGTCACCCGATCGCTGATTGTCACACTTACGTAGCGAGAGACTTTTTGCAGCAATTTCTCCGCAAATGTAGAGTATTACAGATCGTAAATATTGTTATAATTCAAGGGTATATAAAGTTCAATATGACGATTACATAAGTATATGGGTAGAACATAGGTAGGAAACAATATCCAACACCCCGGCGGTAGAGATGTGAAGAATAAGCTCATTCAAACAAGAATTTTTTCACGGTCTATCATCACAATCAATCTGTATGTAGCCGCCAAAAGTAAATAAGTTTTGATCCGCTTTTGTATGCCATCTAATACACACTGTTCGTCTCGAGCTCTTAACTGTCAGCCTTTGCTATCATTTCCGACATCCAAGCCACGAGACTATTTGGGGAAGTTTCAGCAAAGAACAATTCCTGAGCATCTACACTATCCTGAGCAATCTTTTTAGTACGAGCAAACATAACTTTCTCGTAGTTCATGATAGCTTGTGCTAAAGTCATTATTCCTTTCGATGCCTTGACAATCGCATCTGCAATCTCAACTGCATCGATCATGGCCATATTAACTCCTTCTCCAGCAAATGGTGTCATCAAATATGCAGCATCCCCAACCAGAGTGATTCCAGTCCTTGACTCCCAACTGAAGCCGATAGGTAACATATATATTGGAACAAGCTTACAATGTTCTGCTTCAAGGGATGAAGCAGTGACAATGGCTTTCAACGATTCTCCCCAAGAGGCAAAAAGATCTGGATGCGAGATCAATTCTGATAGAAGTGCTTTTGGGGCTAATTTAGCAAGATCAACTGTCGAACCACCTCTCTTTGGATATATGTAGGATGGATTTGGACTTGTAACCATTAAGTAGGCAAGGAGAGAACCGTGTCCATCACGTTGATAAATGATGGACTTTCTATCTCCGAGGCACCAGTAGGTTCCGTTTCTAATCTGCTTGGCTATATCTGGCTGGGTGTTGTCAATATCTGTTACATGTGTGATAATGCAGTTGGTTTTGCTGTGAAGTGGTTGTACTTCAGACAGAGCTGTACGGATACGGGACCAAGCACCGTCAGCCCCAACTACGAGATCAAACTCATGGTTTTCTCCCTCTCGTCCCTCAAACTCCAGATGCCATCGGTTGGCAGAGGTTGGGGATATCGAAATGAGCTTATGGTTCCATAAGATATTCTCTTCAGGTACTGATTCACGGAGAATTTTTATCAAGTCTATACGGTCAATTTCGGGTCTTGACAGTTGCGGATGTCCAGAGTTGTAATGAAGTACCTCTCCATTCTTGTCACAAATATATTTGTCTTCTCCGTCAGGTTGGAATAGGGCTTCAGCCTTCGCCCAGAGTCCGCACTGACGGAGGGCATTCTGACCAGTTTCCGCGTGTAGATCAAGAGTTCCGAAGAGTTGAATTTTGTTCTCAGCTCAAAGATAGTGTACGGAATAGACCTCAAGGTAAGAAGTCGAGCCAGAGTAAGGCCTCCTGGTCCTGCGCCAATAATAGCAATCGAAGGGTGAATATCATCCATTGTCGAGTAAATTGAACTTTGGTATTTGATTCAAATCTGCAGTTCCTGGTTCGATTCCAGGTTGAGTTGGAGCTTGATGTGTGGCCGAAACAACCTGCAATTGACAGCGACAGATATAGGTTGAATAAAAGTGAATAACAAGGAGGGATTTCTTTTTTCCCTTTCGTGGATTATCAGACAGAATCGCCTCTATATAGTCGGCCATGATATTTTTGAATACGGTCTTATTCGGAGCATGTGAAGATATCACCTTTTGGCTTCGGACTTTAAAGGAGACCTCGCGCCCGAGACTCCGTGAGGCCAAACTGCGAGAGTCCGATGAAGACAACTTTAGCGGTCAAGGCTTGGTAACACATTATCCGCTTAATTCTCGGTTAATTCTCAGGGGTTACCTATCAACACCAAAAACGAAGAGAATAACACAACACTAATAATGCGCGCTTAATTTATCCTTATCTCTTTTGATAGCTTTATTTTCAGAGAGTTACTAGTCAATCAACAACTTGCCTTTGAGAAATAGAAAGATCATAGGCATTCTCATGCATGTTTTCAAAATGATAATCGCATTGAAGTAATCCATGCAAGAAAATGTTAAGACAGAACTTTCCAATCTGAGCTTTAAATCATTCTTCTCAAATACTTACTGCTCACTTGGCTCGCACCAATGACAATTAAATGCAGATCCAAAGGCAAGACTAAAATTGTTCGGACTAAGTCAGAGGCGGAAATCATAGGGATTCGAGGCCTTTTGACAGAGATACAGTTTTACACCTTCCCACCAGAATCAGACTGGGAAAATCGGCTGTCGCGATCAATTGAACATCTGTCTCCGGAATATACTTGAGTTTCTCTGCGTCATTGATCTCATGAAACGAAAATCTATTAACTACAATATACGGCCACGACCATTCCAAATTTGGTGGCGTAAGGATCGCCAAATTGCCCTGCGCGACCGGTATCTCCAAGTAAGAATAAGTACTTACTTAAGTCGATCAGCTTAAAATGTGACCGTATCATAAAACCCCTCTGGCAAGATTTAAGACACTGAGTATACAGACACTAGAAAATGCGCACCTTTCGTGACACAGATCACATTCCAAAAGAAGGAGCTGTACCCGTGCTCATGACGTGTCTTTAGAGAACAAAATAGAGTAAAAGTTTTCAAAATTTGAACAACAAAATGCAGACTTCCCTGACGTTGCCACAGAAATCCAGACTTTGAGATAAACTCTACTGAGGGTCGTCAGATCCCTGGCTCATTTCTACCCTCGATTCTAGATAAAATAGAGAGTAATAGAGACTTACAAAGATTGTTGTTTCTCACATAGTAGGCTCGCCTGATCATAAGAGTTTTAAAGCTTTGCAATTGTGTCGTTTATCATACACAAAGTATATTTTCCCTACAACCTAGCTTTATCTCCCACCGCCTCCTTTGCCTTTAACAAATGTTCCCAAGCTAGCTCCCCCATTGGCACCCTCAGCTCTCCGTTCAATTTCGCCTTCTCACTACTCGCCTGTCGCACCGCATATCTTGCCGCAATACCCTGATAGATAGCTGTCGCTCGGAAGAAATGGAATGCGAGTCCCCAGGTCAAGTCCGGACTAGGGTCCCATCCAGCAACTTCCGCGTACCACTGGACGAGTTGGGATTTGGTGGGAAGTCCGGGGGTTTTGCCTTCTTGGAAAACGGTGAGTGTGGGAGCCATGGGCGAGGTGCACATGTTGTATGGGGTGAGGAGGTTGGTTAGGTCAGAGAGGGGATGGCCGATTGTGGACATTTCCCAACTACTCTCGTCAGTGACTAGACTTGTAAAAGAACTCAATAGTAGACTCACTCTAAGATACCAATAACTCTAGGCTCGGTTTTGTGGAATACCAGGTTGTCAATTTTATAGTCGCCATGTATAGGAGTACCTCTATCCCTTGGCTGGGATTTCTTGTCCGCAAAAAAACCCAGTATTTCTTTGATATGCGGTATCTCTCCTACAGCTTCTTTTGTGTCTACATCCACCTGTTCTGCCTGTGCTTTGCTTATTGTGGTCCAGGTTTTGACTTGACGGTCATAAAAACCCGAAGGTCTGCCATAATTCTCAAGCCCTACGTCTTTGGGAACAATTCTATGTAGTTTCGCCAGCGTCCGAATAGCATCGTGCCACCTATCATGTCTTAGCAGCTTTTCATCCATCGGGTGTTAGGTATCTTACATCTCTGATCTGTCCTCGGGAGAAACACCTGGCAAACTTGCATCTTCAATAATCCTGCCATCCAGGAATGACATGATATAGAAGGCCGTCCCAACAATGCTGACATCTTCGCAGAGACAATATGCTTTAGGGACCGGAACGTCGGTGTGCTCTAATGCGTGTATAACTTTATATTCTCTCTCAACTTGATGCGCAGTCTTGGATACCAACTTTCCGGGAGGCTTCTTGCGCATCACAAATTTCCTGCCATCGCTTCCAGTGATCTGGTATGTGGGATTGGATTGTCCAAATCCGAACTACCACTGCCGGTTAGGAAATCTCATGGAATCTGACATCGCTGGGGGTTGTACCTGTTTGAGATCAATGGGCGTTTTAATTTCGGGGACATTGTCGGAAATGTAACGCGTAAGCGCTTCGACATCAATTGGTTGTCTCACAATACCGGCCATTGTGAATTCTGTAGAGTAAATTGAAGGATCGAAGCTGAAGCTGGAGCTGGAGCTGGAGGTGTATATGCCGGCATGGCTGTGGTAAAGTGTTGTAGAGAACTAACCCAGGCTTACCCGATACCGTCGTTGCCGAGGTCAGATGTGAACGAGCCAACGCTAAGATTAACGACACCCCTGCCGCGTAGAGCCGAAAAGGAAAACGGTGCCCGAGAAAGATTGTAAAGGATGGCCACAACCTACCTTTCTTGATATGTACTGAACATGCGAAGGTGATTGCTTTATCTTTGCTTCAGTCAAATCCGCGTGAAATCTCAAAACCTCATTCGAAGTCGTGACGTTTTAATTAGTTGTAATTTGGGCATTAAATTAAAACGCTTCGTCCCATTGAAGCATCAGCCCCATGTAAATCTACACTACAAAGTTCCAAGCTATGTTCAATCCATACCTTTCGCAGAAAACCAACCTACTAGAATGGGACAGATACTTGAAGGATTTTCTATAGCTACACTCCGTAGCACTTGTATTGTATCGGTCAAGATTTGAAGCTTGCGAGTAATTGTCCACATCTTCATTTTTGTTTAAGCTACTTGGACAAATCCACGCTTGCGGGTATTATTCTCCTCGTCGTCCCACGTCTCATCAACATAATCTTTTACCTGGCTTTCTTTGACCCTAGCACTTATAATGCGTAAGGCTGCGAGGTTGAAACCCATCTCATTCTTCTGCTTATTGAGGGATTCTCGTAGATGTACCTAGAAAGTTATGTTAGTCACTCGAAGTAAAGAATTAAACCTGATATCGGTCACGAAGAAACTTAGGAATACTTACTTTGATGTCGTTGAGCATCGGCCGCATCGTCTTGCTAGAAACAAGTTGTCGATGATGAATCTTCATGATGAAGAACAGAATCCTGCAGGTCAATGGGATGTTCATCGACCTTGTTGCGAAGATATCCAGGAAAGTGAGTAGCGAAGGAACCATAGAAAAGGAGAGAACCAGCAACGCATCTTGTAACGCAGCTGCTTGGATTCTTTGCAACACACTCAAAACGTGTGCTTCCGCACTGATACCTCCAAGAGCCATGAAGAGAGGATTTCGAGCTGGTGGAGCCGTGTTGGGTTGCGTAGTCTTTGCTATTTCCCAGTCGTTCATTATTTCGAGGTCTGCAATTCCAAGCTCTAGAGCCTCTGCAATCTTTTCCCCAGCCATCAGGGTTTCTACCGTCTGCTTTCCGGGTTCTCCGACTTCCTCGTCATTGTCACGATCCTGCTCCAAAGAAGTAGTTAAAGTGCTCTCATAGAGCTCCTCTAATTCTTTATCCCTTTCTTCTTCAAGGAATATTTGCTCATCTGTTTGATCCCATACTCTTATGCTTTTGTCGAAACTGGCGGTAACTATGAAGTTTCCTGTTCTTGAAACCGCGAGGGCCCAGATTTCACTATGGTGGCCATCCAGCCTTTGTATCTGTTCAAACTTATCACCATCCCAATACCTAACCATTTTGTCCTTGCTTGCGCTGAAAAAGTGATGTCCGTTGCCATCCTGATTATGTGGTACGAATGCAACTTGCAGAATACTGTCCGAATGGCCGTTGAATGCTTTTTGACAGTCTCCAAAATCGAGACCCCAAAGTCGTATTTGTTTGTCGGCAGAACATGTCACGATTTTCTTGCTATCAAAGGAGATGTCCATACTCAGAACTGGTAACTTGTGGCCGTACAGATTCAAGAAAAGCTTGAGAGAATCAACGAAGAATACCTTGACGGTATTATCAAGAAGAGCGACAGCAAGTAGCTTAGCATCAGGTGAAAAACGAACACTTAGAATCTGGTCCGAGACTTTTAGAGTTTGTTTGCCTGGAACTAATCGAAGTCGTTTGGTGGTACGTTTCGTTCCAGGAATGTCTTCGTCAACGATTTTGAAATCCCAGAACTTGGCGAGCTGGTCTGCACTTCCAGAAACCAGAGATCGTCCATCTGGATGTACTTGTAGTGACCATATGGCACCTTCATGAGCTTTGACTGTGTCAATCATTGTAGCAGCGGCAACATCGAACAGCTCCAGATCACCGGATTTAGTTCCGACTACTACCATTTTATCGCCAGGAAGGAAGGCACAACATAGTGCATAACCACATTCGAAAGTTCTGATACAACTTTTAGTTCGCACATTCCATATTTTGAGGCCGCCATTGGATGCAGAAGCAAGCATTCTGTCATCTAGACTTAGTGCGAGGGAACGTATATCAGCCCTGTGCCCTGGTAATTCAACAGACAACGTCTTGCTGTATTCAGGTACCTCGTCGCTCTTACTTTTCTTACTTTTATCTTTCGTCGACACATTGTAAACTTCCAGCTGATTGTCATTTGTAGCAGCCAGCAATTGAATGGATTTTGAACCTTTGGTCGATATCCAATCAGCTGAGCGAACCTTTCCGGTTGTTCTGACAATCACGTGTGGTATGAAAAAGTCTGTGATCTCAGCACTTGAAATATCCTCGACTTTTTCGTCCATATCAACATCAATGTCGCTCTTTTCCGCCAGCTTCTCACGTCTTCTTTTGCGCTTGCGTGTTAAGCTTTTCTTGACTTCCTCTTCTGATCGTATCCGCCATATCTCAACAGCTTTTTCGGAGCCATGGACTGCAAAATAATCATGTCGAGGATGAAAGCTGACTTCGAGTGCTTTATCTTTTCCATGACGATGAATAACCCCTCGGTCTTGTAAAAATCGGCACTCTCCAGTATTGTTGACTTGTTTCGAAAAATTATGTAACCCAATCGAATCTATGGACCACACTTTTAGTTCTCCGTTGTTCCCTGCGGTTATACAACCACTACCATCCGACATCAATCCCAGTGCCCAGCATTCACCATTGGTCTGGGCGACGTGAGTCTCGATACAATGTCTCGATGCCAGATCCCACACCTTAATCAAAGCGTCCTTCCCAGTACTTAACAGAAAACCTTCAGAAGTACCCAGGCTATCAATGGTAGCGGAAACTGCTTCCCCATCTTCGCCGTCAACTTTAGCCTCGGGCTCCAAGAATTGTAGGCCCGTGATTTGGTCCTTATGACCTCGTAATAGAAATTCTCCTCTTTCCTGTATTAAATCCCAAACTATCAAGTCCGTATCCTTCGAGCCACTAGCTAATCGGACTCCCGATTTGTCGAAGGTAAGGGTAGTGATTGCTGATCGATGCCCATTGAATCCAACAATTACAGTTGCAATCTTCGAATCCCACAGTCTAATGCTGCCATCTTCGTAGCCGACTGCAAAAAGATCCGGGTCGGATTTGCTTTGTGCAATCGCTGTCACCTGGTATTTGCATTTCGGATCCTTCCATCTGCTAATGAGCTCTCCCTTCTTGATATCCCAGCATAACACTTCTTCATTGGCAGCCGCGACAGCACGTCCAGGACCTATTCTGGTTGAGTCGGGGGTCCATACAACATTAGATGAGATTGATGTAATGAGTCCGAATGTTCTCGATTGCTCATACTTCCTAAATTGTAAACATGATTAGCAAAAGATGGACATCTATATTGAATCAGAATTTTGTTCTCGCGAGTATCTGATATTGTGACACATTCAGAAGAAAGCTCCAAAGTTAAGTACGCCAATTTGGTCACTTAGAGGTAGTGATACTTTACTTTGAACGCTCTGGACGTATCACAGCATCCTATACCGTAGCAAACTCTGACTATACATACAAATAGGATTTGACCATCTTCGTGTTGCTTGCGTCTGAATAACAAGGCTTTGAAATTTTGTCCAAAATAAATTATTTCTCACAAGCTTCAAGCCTTGCGCTAAGGCTGTTCTGGGATTAGCACTTACCCTTCCCCACCAAGCTCGTCAGCCTTTCGGCTTGGGGAGAGGCACCAACATATGATCTTGAATGTTACGACAATCCACCCAACACCTTCAAGATGCTTCATCTAGACTACCATAATGTCTTGATCCAGTCAATACTTACTGAACGATTCTCAGGGTGAGCTTAAGCTAGCGCCAATGTGACTATCCTGAGCCGTACTAAATCCAGACATTACAGTGCCCCTCCCGTCAACATTGACCAGGTTGTGTCCGATTTCGATGGGGTAACCTTCCATATTTCGACGCCGGAATCCAAATCTAAGATCCTGGTTTCGATATCAGTGAAATGCTACGAAGAACTAGTGAACTATGGCGCACAGCAAGTACTTGAGCGCGAGTACGGTCAATATATTGTTGAGCCGGAAAACGGGTACAACTTCTCTGTACAAGTTGACCTCAACGATTTGCCAGCTGATGGAGGTTAGTGTTAACCTGTGAAGCCATCCCTTTCCGTCATTTGCAATGCTTTGTATGGTTCGGCACAATGGATAGCACAACTAACGTTGTAATTTAGATGCTCGAGACGAATTGATTCATAAAGTTGCACTCCTGAAGCGGAATGCAATGGCGGCCCCATTTGAGCATGCATTCGATGAATTTCACCAACTGCAAGAGGAAGCATCAAAATTCACCTCTGAGGAAGCGCCTCAAGGTGTTCAAGAGGGAGGAAAGGTCATGGCTATACACTATCGTGATGAGGAAGCTATCTATATCAAGGCCAGCCATGATCGAGTCACGGTGATCTTCAGTACTATATTCAGAGAAGAGACGGATAGGGTCTTTGGAAAGGTCTTTATTCAAGAATTCGTTGATGCGCGAAGGAGGGCTATTCAAAATGCGCCTCAGGTATTGTTTAGAACCGACCCTCCACTTGAGCTTCAGGGAGTTCCAGGAGTAAAGGACTCAGGAAATGGCGAAGTTGGTTACGTAACATTTGGTAGGTTTATTCGCTTCTACTTGGTCTCTGGCCAAAGCTAATTGTTATAGTTCTGTTCCCTAGGCATTTATCTAAGCAGCGCCGGGACGAAGTCATATCCCATATTCAAACATTCCGAGACTATTTCCACTATCATATCAAGGCTTCTAAGGTATGCCACATATTCCTTTCGGCAGTTCAATATTGACAAATTTAGGCATATATTCACTCGAGAATGCGCAGGCGCACAGCCGATTTCCTCCAAGTACTTCGGAGAGCACGTCCCGAGAACGAAGAGAAAGAGCGGAAGACTGCAAGTGGACGGACATTCAAGCAAGGCAGTTGAAGTCCCAAGTAGCTGGTTATTATAAAATACAAAATCACTCACCCAAAGTCCAACCTACCATTGCTCTACAATTGAATTGAGTGTAAATAGACAAACAAATTCCCCAAAAATGGATGACAACGCCAGATAAACTGAATTCATCATGGAATTATGATAGAGTGGTAGTTATGAGCAGCCTCCTGAGCGCCTAAACTTCCTGCACCTCTTTATGTAGAATATGCACGAGAACCTATCCAGGGCTTAAGTTTGTTCGAATCATGTGAACACATTGCATTTATATTGAAGTCTTATTGAGATTTCTAAATCCTCCACCGTAAAAAGCCATTTACGTTAATTCACCATCCAAGTACGTCGTCCACTGAACATCTGCAGGAACTCCTGATTTGACACTGACACACACGCCCCACAATCGCCAAAATTCCACGTCTCAGCTTCCTGGGCAATTCCTGTGGAACAATTAAGATAACACTCTATTATCTAGAAAATGTACTGTATCACTTGTCTTGGAATATGTGTTGAGGACATTTTGTCCGGTAAACCATATGAGCATCTCACATTCATCAAGCTTCAATCGTCAGCCACCAGCGGCTGTTTGCTTTGTAAATTTCTCATTCAAAAAGTAACTTTAGGACTCAGGAGACCGTTGGACACAGCGAATCCTTTAAATATATTTTTAGAGCAACATAGTTCCGATAAGCAGGCTATGCGTCGAAACTTCAGACACACAGAACAGATTTTAAGACTGAATGCTGATGATGACAATTTTCGAGATGTAAATATTGGAACACATTCTGGTTATAATTCGACTTTGATCGCTGTTGTCGCAAGGCCAGAATCAGCACCCGCTATAGGAGCAACTGTAGAAGAGCAAGAAGTATCCTATGTGACTTTAGAATTTAGTACCGATTCCGGTTGGAGGTTGCCTTATTCCACATTCGAACCACTGGCTAATATAGAACAGGAGAGAGAGAAGGAATCTTTGACAAGCCTGTCGCTAGACGTGTCATGCAGAACCCTGGCAATCCCAGATGCTACGATATGATATCCAACTGGATACAGACCTGTTGGAAGGACCACCAGTGCGGACCTACTGGCGATATGCCGCTTCCTACTCGCATTCTAGAGATTGGGGCTAGAGGAGCAGTGAATCTTCGCCTTATTATCTCAAGTGGTCTCCATGGGCGATATGTGGCTCTTAGTCACTGCTGGGGAAAGAGACCCACGGCAACGACAACCAACGGGAACATCGCTGAGAGGTTGAAAGCCATTAATCTTGGAGCTCTACCAGCAAACTTTCGAGACGCTGTGATAATAACTCGAGAACTCGGGTATAAGTACCTATGGATCGACTCATTATGCATTATCCAAGGAGACCGCGAAGACTGGATTACTCAATCCTCTTTAATGGGAAGCGTATATCACAATTGTTCCGTCATGCTTGCAGCCTCTGGATCTCTCGATAGTTATGGCGGAATGCTTAATCCACGACAAGAATCCTGTGCTCTTCCCAATAGCCCGCTTTTTCTCTCACCTAAACGTAAGCCCTTCCAGATTTTAGAGGAATCTGAGTTGGGAAGCCGAGCATGGGCGTCTCAAGAGAGAATTCTTGCTCCTCGAATCGTATACTATTCAACTGAGCAGATCTTCTGGGAATGCCGAGATAGTAGGAGGGCCGAGGCGTCAGTAGAAAGGCTTTCCGACACCTTCCAAAGCTACAATAAGCGATATCATGACCACCTCCATGCGAAAGAGAATTACGCAAACTTCTTAAGCAAGAGTTCTAGCACCGTCGAAGATGATGGTGATATATATACAGCCAGGCCCGAGGGATGGTTTTGGGCTATTCAAGGCTACTCACGCCGCCATCTAACTAATCCAAGTGACAAACTTCCAGCCCTTTCTGGCCTTGCTCAAAATGTATTCCATCCGCGACGTGCGACAGGAGGGGAGTACCTGGCAGGTATTTGGGCCAACGATATCTTACGTCAGCTCCTATGGGAGAACGGAGAAGATCAGGTTACGAAGTTCAGCGCAGCTAATTACGTCCCGGTATCTAAATTCCGGACTATCACAATATTAAGCAAATCCTCGTCATATAGAGCTCCAAGTTGGAGCTGGGTTGCGTATGACGGACCAATTGAGAATGATCGGGCCGATGATCATATTGTTCTAAATCTGGATACAAGTGCAGACCAGTGGGAAAGGTCTAGAATATTGGACTTGCAAGTTGTAGGGACTGACATAAGATTTGCTTCAAATGATCCGTTCGGAGAGATTTTAGAGGGCTCGAGTATTGTTGTAGAAGGAATTTGTCAGTTTGTGACTTTCAGACCTGGCGAAAAGACTTTCTTTACCGATGGGGAGGTAGAGTGTTTGTGGAGTTTAGATATCAAGAAATTGGAACTATTGAATGGAGAATATTTATGTCTACAAGTAGCTAGGAGACATGGACAACTAAGGACGCTGGGGAATCTGGAGGATATTGTAAAGCACCGTCTGCATGTATTGGGAGTTAGATGTTTAGTACTTCGGGCGGCGGGTAGAGCAAATATGTGGCAAAGAGTCGGAGTTTTGACCTTCGACGTCGTCGGAGAGGCTGATAATGGGTGGAAGAAGAAGAACTTGACTTTGATATGAAGTAAAAGTGACCAACAAAGGTAGGAGAGCAAGGTCTTAAAGGTCCGGGTCCTTCTGAGTTTCTAATTATAAGAGATATAGGTAGAATGTAGAGCTTTTATTGTTTGAGCTACTGTACTAATATAATTAAGTAGAAGGGAGGTAGCTACGGATTGGAAGCTACCCTTTGACTATTATATATTGATTTGTATATTTGATTAGGGACATCAGTAATAAAGTGGCGGCTTCCCATGAGACTCACGTGACTACGATCTTAACCTTGGCGTGTTTGTCGCAACCTCACGAAAAAGACTCACATCAGAAACCAGCAACCCCAACCATAGCTACGATGTCTGACACCGATTTTGACACCATTCGGAAGCTCCAGGCGGAGAGGAATGCCGCTTCTGCTGGTAAGAAGGGATCAAAGACGTTTGACCCATCTAGTCAGCGAACTGACGCCTCCACCAAGGCCTCCCTAACAGAAAACTTCGACACTGCTCTTTATGGACAGGATGGCGGCGACAAGTTCGCAGGTTACAATACATCGATAGCTGCAATAGGGGATGATGAAGATGATGAGATGGAAGGTGCTGATACCACCAGAAGGCTGGTCAACACTTACACTGCTACAACCAGTCAAATCAACGAGTTTAGTCGCGGCGCAGGCGTAGAGGAGGAAGACATCCTCTTAGGTAGAGAGAAGAGTGCGCGAATTGCCGATCGCGAAACCGACTATCAAAAGCGCCGCCTCGATCGCGTTTTGACACCAACGAGGGCTGATGCCTTCAATATGCAAGCTGGAAGTACGGCGGAAGGTGGAACATACCGAGAGATCATGGCTGCAAGAGAGCTGGAGCGTGAAGAGCAGCGGGTGAAGAAGCTTATTGAAGAAAAGGCTGCCAACGGCGAAGTTGTCCAACATCAGCCTACGCTGACACAAGATGGTAGTGACTCGCCCAGCGATAAGGAAAACAAAGAGAATGGCTCTACAGAGGTGGTGGCAACCGGACGCAAGCGCAAACAACGTTGGGATGTCAGTACAGAATCAACTACTGATGAAGCCCCTACAGAGTCAAAGGTGAAGCGATCGAGATGGGACCAGACACCTGCGATAGGAGGCGCAGTTGTAGATGAGACTCCACGGCGGCGTTCAAGATGGGACCAAGCACCAGCAGCAACGCCCATGGGAAATCAAGGCTTGGTTACACCTATGCACCCATCACAAATGGGTGGTCCTGTTATGCCTACTGCCTTTGGAACTGACGTTTCCATGAGAAATGCTCCGCTATCCGACGAGGAGCTCGATCTGATGTTGCCCTCCGAAGGTTATAAGATACTTGATCCTCCTCCTGGATATGCTCCTATTCGAACAGTTTCTCAAAAGCTTATGGCAACTCCCGCCCCTGCTTCTGGGTTCACGATGCAAGATCCAGACAGCGGAAGAGCACTGGGGAAGCAATTACCAACTGAGATTCCAGGCGTTGGTGATCTTCAGTTTTTCAAAGCCGAAGATATGGCATATTTCGGAAAACTCACAGATGGCAGCGACGAGAACACCATGAGTGTGGAGGAACTAAAGGAGCGAAAGATCATGCGATTGTTGCTAAAGGTTAAAAACGGTACTCCTCCAATGAGAAAGACGGCTTTGCGTCAACTCACAGATAACGCACGACAATTTGGAGCCGGACCTCTTTTCAATCAAATTCTACCACTGCTGATGGAAAAGACTTTAGAAGATCAAGAACGGCATTTACTTGTCAAAGTCATTGATCGGGTTCTATATAAGCTCGATGAGCTTGTGCGACCTTATGTTCACAAAATATTAGTCGTTATCGAGCCTCTTCTCATCGATCAGGATTACTATGCAAGAGTAGAGGGCCGAGAGATTATTTCGAATCTTAGTAAAGCCGCAGGTCTTGCTCATATGATTAGTACCATGCGTCCAGATATCGACCACGTTGATGAATACGTTCGAAACACCACCGCAAGAGCCTTTGCTGTTGTAGCCTCTGCATTGGGCATTCCTGCAATGCTTCCATTTTTACGAGCTGTCTGCAGAAGTAAGAAGTCGTGGATGGCTCGCCACACCGGATGCAAAATTATTCAGCAAATTCCCATACTCATGGGATGTGCAGTCCTTCCTCATCTGAAAGGACTGGTTGACTGTATCGGAGGCAATTTGAACGATGATCAGACAAAGGTGCGAACCGTTACCAGTTTGGCTATCGCAGCTTTGGCCGAAGCAGCAAACCCTTATGGTATTGAAAGTTTCGACGAAATCCTGAATCCTCTCTGGACTGGTGCTCGAAAACAACGTGGAAAGGGTCTTGCTGGCTTCCTGAAAGCTGTTGGATATATCATTCCATTGATGGATGAAGAATATGCCAATTACTACACTGGGCAGATTATGGAAATCCTACTGAGAGAGTTCTCCTCGCCCGATGAGGAGATGAAGAAAGTTGTACTGAAAGTGGTGTCGCAATGTGCGAGCACAGAAGGTGTGACAGCAGGTTACCTAAAGGAACAAGTCTTGGACGAATTCTTCAAGAGCTTCTGGGTGCGTAGAATGGCTTTGGATAAGCGTAATTATAGACAGGTTGTGGAGACCACTGTTGATCTTGGCCAAAAGGTTGGTGTTGGAGAGATCGTAGAACGGATCGTCAACAATTTGAAGGATGAAAGCGAAGCCTATCGTAAAATGACTGTTGAAACCATCGAGAAAGTCATTGCGAGTTTGGGTGCGGCAGACATAGGCGAAAGACTGGAAGAAAGGCTGATTGATGGTATTCTTCACTCATTCCAAGAGCAAAGTGTTGAGGATATCATTATGCTGAATGGGTTTGGTACCGTCGTCAATGCTCTCGGCACACGCTGCAAACCATACCTTCCTCAGATTGTCAGTACGATCCTGTGGCGCCTTAACAACAAATCAGCTACTGTTCGCCAGCAAGCAGCAGACCTAATCTCACGAATTGCAATGGTGATGAAGCAGTGCGGAGAAGATGCGCTGATGGGGAAGCTTGGTGTTGTGCTTTACGAGTATTTAGGAGAGGAATACCCTGAAGTTCTTGGATCTATCCTAGGTGCTCTACGATCAATCGTCACAGTCGTCGGTATCAGTCAAATGCAGCCGCCGATCAAGGATCTCCTTCCACGACTAACACCAATCCTGCGTAACAGACACGAAAAGGTGCAAGAAAATACCATTGATCTGGTCGGACGTATTGCCGATCGTGGGCCTGAGAGTGTCAACGCGAGAGAATGGATGAGAATTTGCTTCGAACTGCTGGACATGCTCAAAGCTCACAAAAAGGGTATTCGCAGAGCCGCTAACAATACCTTCGGTTTCATCGCTAAGGCTATTGGACCTCAAGATGTCCTTGCAACACTTCTGAACAATCTAAGAGTTCAGGAGCGTCAATCCCGCGTTTGTACCGCTGTTGCCATTGGTATTGTGGCCGAAACTTGCGCTCCATTCACGGTTCTGCCTGCTCTGATGAACGAATATCGTGTTCCAGAGCTGAATGTCCAAAATGGTGTTCTCAAATCGCTGTCCTTCCTTTTCGAATATATTGGAGAAATGGCCAAGGACTATGTATATGCTGTTACGCCTCTTCTGGAGGATGCTTTGATCGACCGAGATCAAGTCCATCGTCAAACCGCCGCCTCGGTGGTTAAGCATGTTGCCTTGGGGGTTGTAGGACTTGGGTGTGAAGATGCGATGCTCCATCTGCTCAATTTACTTTATCCCAATCTTTTCGAAACCAGTCCACACGTCATCGACCGTATCACTGAGGCCATTGATGCTATTCGGATGGCTGTTGGCCCTGGTTTGACCATGAACTACGTCTGGGCAGGACTTTTCCACCCAGCACGCAAAGTCCGACAACCATATTGGTCACTGTACAACTCCTGCTATGTAGGAGCTGCAGACAGTATGGTTCCTTACTATCCCAATTTGGATGATGAGCAAATGGATAGACCGGAATTGGCGATTGTAGTTTGAACGTGAGATAAGGAGTAAGTTGGTTGCCTTCGCTTAGATGGACCAGAGTCTCCTTCCCTCTTCATTTGTAGCAATTACCGAATAATTAGCTCTTATCTGTCTTAATTCCGCTCAATTCTCCATAATTTTTTGATACAACAGCTAATCAATATATAGCATCTGAAAATAAATACCCAACATAGCGGCAAGTAAACGGAAAGAGAATTGTGAAAGCCAAGATGGCATAGGTGAATAATGGAAAAGAGGAAGTGGCTAGAATATGTACGCAGAATTGTATGATTGATACCTTCAGCACTGTAACAAGATGAACCAAAATGTATGCTAAGATTTGATGGCTGTCAACGAGCGCAAACCTCCCTTCTACTACGACTAAGTGTTTAGAAGGCACATCGAACTGTCCCAGATACACTGAGAGCACCACTCTCAGTTCCCTTTACCAGCCTACATTAGTATTTTAGTACTCTAGGCTTACAATAGGTTACATATAATGAATTATTTGTTGTAGCTCTATTCCAGATTTCATACCAAATTGTTAGAAGCATCCAAGCTCTCACGCGTACATATAACAATACACTCGATTCGGTAAGAACCAGCTTTTAGTCTCATGTCACCTATAGCAGATGCAGCCCAACCTCCATCAATCGTTGATTCAGGGAGTCAAAAAGCCACCAGACGCCCCTTCCAGTCCTGAAGAAGATAAAAACATTGAAGAAAAAGCTTTTCTCAAGCTTGAGAGTAATCTAAAGACGCATCAGACATCGCCGAGAAGATATTGACGCCGGTACCTGCATCTAGCCGTTCAAAATTGTTATTTGCCGGATAAAGCGGATTTGTTTTTCGGTAGATCTAAAAGTCGAGAACATGCTCTTCAGCGAGGTCAATGTTAGCGCCGAGCAACATTCATACATGCATCTATAACGCCATGGCCCATGGGAATCAATAGCGTGTGAAGAGTTCTGTAGGTCTGGATTTATTCGAGCAAGTTCTGTCGTGGTTGAATCCATCCAGCTGACTCTTTTTTTGTTTATTGACGTCGTGGTGGTTACTTCACAAGATATGTGCACGGCCCTCGTCAATCACTTGAGCATTGCAACGGAACTATTGAATGCGAGGTCTGGGATTGAGGTGAGATTACTTCTGGCCATCTAGAGTCAATCTTGACAACTCGGTATACCCAAGACAGATGCGGATTGATCTATGTACATCTTGGTAATGCCATATGGACAACGTGGGGGCTCTTTTACTCTGGAGAACTCGAAGTCTGGACACTCTACTGTAACTCACATCTTACCTCTTCATCGGGTTCCGCTAATGCAGGTCTCTAGGATATGTGCACGGTAATAAGTCCAGTACAATTCATCCTGGTGACTATTATGTTGGTACGGACAGCGTTGATGGCTCACCATTTCCCACGATTCTATTCCTACCAGTGTGAGAAGGAATTCCTTCCATAATAATTTTGCATGCATTCCTACCAGTGATAGTCACCAGGCTTTCACCATAGATATCAATATGCTTCCTAATTACCTTTCCCTTGGCCACCATTAAGACTCGTATTATATCCTAGGGCTCACAACCCAATCTAGTAATGCAATTTCTATCAAAATATATACTCAGCACGTGAGCAAATATACTTGCCTCAGCAATCCCAATTCCAAATCCAATTTCAAAAACAATCCGCGGCAAGACTTCGGTGTTTCTCATCATGAACACCGTCCACGAAATGCCGCCAAAAAGGAAAGACATGGCAAGGGTAAGGAATACGGGGCATCTCAGCATCTCTCGCCATTTCCCATTCCGACCCCAAAATTTGCAACGGGCCTGCACGTCCCTCCAAAAGCATCTGGCTCCACTGAGAGAAAATGTTTCACGTTTCACCCTGATGCTTTGGGGGAGCTTGGCCGTCGATCTTTGTTCGCCATGCGTACCCAACACTCGTGTCTCTTTTTCCCCCAAGGTGCACACGGGCCATACGGACAAGCATGGCAAACATGGGATACATGGGTGAAGCTAAGTACAGCCAGCTACAGCAGAAGCGTGGGGAAGTCACTCACCGTTGAATCTTTCGACGTTGCGAAAAGGGGTTCTAAGATTGAGAAGAGGTAGATCTTGACTGCGTCAGGCGCATGACCTCCTTCAATCTGCAACAACGAAAAGGATTGCCAACACACTTAGCCTCGTTTGTTCTATATGGGGTATTTCTGGTCGTCAGCAGCGCTATAACACGAATACTAGCACCCGGAACGGATTGGACTGTGGCCTTGGCTAGCTAAAGAAGAGGACAAGTGATTGCTTCTCTTGGCCCTGTGCTGTACAATACAGTACATGAGGCTCTGTCCTTTCTTATTAGTGGAATCAGAGTGGATAATCTAAGTGCGTGCAATTTCAAGTAGCGCTAAGATCGAATACCTTTCCCACGTCGGACTAAGATGCCTGCTAACCGCACATACACGAATTATGGACTATTCAGAACAGCGGAGGGTGCTGTTTCAACAAACGATTTTTCGCTTCATCATAGTGGTGTTCATGACTTGTGCGAAGTGTCATGTGTAATATTCTCCGAAGGTAGTATCAAACTATCGTTCCTTCTTTGAGGGTGAGGGATTTTTTCTGCTGGAGAATGGGTTCTGCAAAAGTGTTTTAACTGGAGAAAAAAGTCTAGGAAGTAGCAAAGATAGGGCATGAGTCGGGGGTTAGATAGGCTGTATCTCAGGATGTGTCGAGATATTTAGTGTGAAGGGGGCAAGAGAGCGAAAGCAGAGGCGGGCATGTATGCCTGCTTGATAGAGGGTCCCTTCGGAATACGAAGTGCAAAACTAAACTTTCAAATTGTCAAGACCGTTGAGTCAGTGTCGTGAATTTGCTCTCCCAAAAGTCACATGGTACGAAGTTGGAAATTCGACAATGGCACTTGATGTTACCAAGACAGAGAGTATGGGGTTGTTGGAATGTTGGGTTGTGCCAGATCTTCCCACGTACAGCATCTGGGGAATGCACGTTTCTTTGGTATCACAATCACACCTCTCATCACATCACATCACATCACATCGAGCACAACATCCCCATCACGATCTCCTTAAGAAAATTCAAGGAAACTACCAGATTTCAACCGGGCTATTGGGAGATCCTCGAGTACCTTGCGCAACGTGGAAAACCAATGCGCACGGTCTCGCTCTTGGTGATTCCAAATATATTTGCTGGGGTTTGGTATCCTTGAGGTTGTGTAATGGAGCAATGGAGCAATATCAAACCTCTTGGGTTCAGAAAAGAGCAGGTCGAATGCTAGGTATTTCTGTCAACATTGCTCCTAGACATGGGTCCTTGGTTTGACATTTCCGAAAATTCGCCTAATTTCTCTATGAAAGTTAACTAGTCTTTCAATTCTGGTCCTTTAGAGATAAGATAGACATGTCATTTCCCGAAAGTCCCACGCATTTCGTAGACTTCAGGGCTGTACGTGACCTGTCGCCTAGTTGCCAGAATGAAAAGAGGTCGGCCAAGTGGAATCCGACTCATTTCCTCATTCTATCTCACTCATCTCCTCTGATCATGAACCCTACTTGACCGGTACGTTACTACCCTGCTGCCCTAAAAAGACTCCACTAGCAGGAAAGAAGGATAGGGACATGGTCTGGTGGTCTGTGTTTTCCGCTAAGGCGAGGGCGCCGCACACGCTGGCCTCGGGATCTTCGGTCTCCGCAACTTGCGAATAGGAAACCCTCCTAAGGGAAAAAACGGTGAACTACTTGACACCATCTTGCTAGCGAGGTTGAACTTCTTGGAAGCTGGGTGGTGGTGGAGGACGAGGTCAAGCGAATTGGCGAGTCATGTCTCACAACCTTACTCACCATGACCCTACCCTGCCTGACCTACTGTCGCTGGTCAAGTATGAAATGAAGTATTGTCGGGAGGGTTGGATTAGCATTTTGTAGTGTAGCCAGGGGTGCTGTATACCTAATTCGGCTGTGCTTTTTATAGGGTATTCTAGGACTTTGCTTGACTCGATCTGCTTGAAGATATCGGGTCTTTCGGCGCTCGAGAGAGTTTCTCAAGAAGTGTAATACGCGCAAGACTTCATCCATTAATTGGACAGAAGCTACTGTTTATCTTGTTGTTGACATTGGTCAATATGTAACGTACCACTAACCCGCACAGGTCAAACAAGAGAAGGAGCTTTTGCTCCCACGCTCAAGAGCAGTAGCCAAGACTAGTGTGCTAGTATGTAGTATGTAGTATGTAGTACTTGTACATGTAGTGTGCACAAACACCAAACCAGAACACTACAAGGGATTACTCTCATCCAAGCCGTGGCGCAACATTAGTATTAGGAATAGTGAAGGCAAGTCAAGATCGTGCATCTCCCCGGTAATTTTTCCATTGGATTATATCTAAGGAAAAATCTCCACACAGATCATGAAAAAGCTAGCAGAAATGGCCTAGTTTGGACGTGATAAAAAATACCTACCCTACCTTATTTAAGCCTCAACCTTTATAGCACCTGGGTCTCACTTTCGAGATCCCCACTCTATTCCATATTTTGCCATGTCAGAAAAAAAAACTCATCTAAAGGCAATCTCGTAGATATCTCTTAGCCGAAGCTAATAAGCTAACAACCTTAACAATCTTCGAACTATCTTGAGTTGCTAGTTTTTTCTTGATTCATTTTCTCGCGGAATCGGAGTTTTGCCATTAGATCCAAAGCTCAGACTGGCGTAAGGGCTAACATAAGCACTTACTGTATCTTTACACCTTTACACCCTACTGCACCTGCAGTTCACCAACACCAGCACAAAATATAACCTTTTATGTCTTTGATGAGTTTGCCCGCCTCCCCGGTCATCTCTGCCGTATTTAGCGTCCATGCGGCCCGCTACATACAGAGATATCTGAAAAGTCCCCTGGCAGCTTTGCATAAGTTTTGTATAATTCTCTTTCATAGGAGCATAGGACCGAACGATGTGAATGTCATGGGTAAGAATTTAGTTGCCAAGTCGCCGACCACAAGATAAGCACACGCGTGAGATGAGTGGATCGTTACTACATTTTCTTTTGTATTGATATGTATTTAAGTTGAGGCGGGAACGTGTGATTAGTAAGGACCAATACAGTAAACAAGTACTTTTAGTTACTCGTGATTTTGTTGCAATGTGGTCCATAGTAGGGGTTTAGTCACGGGTGTGGCACAATAACCTTTATTGCGAATCTTCTGAAGCTTCGAGTTCTTCAAAAGCCGAAGGGTAAGTTCATGAGGGCCTGTTTAGGTTTATGTGTATTTCAAGTACCGGATGCCTGTGCTCCCGTAAACTTCGTAAACTCAGATGATATGAACCGCAATGTATCATTGCCATGGTGTAGACTGGGGTCAGAAATTTTGCCATCCAGTTTGAAATGGTTCTTGTGTGTTATTGGACGCGGAAGTATCGATCCGTTCCATGACGCCAAGTGGCAGATTGGGAAAAGGAATATTACTATCAAAGCATATTGAAAGGTTAATAGCCATTCATGCTTCATCAGAAAATGCTGTCATATGTACAGGAGAAACTTCTAGGTCGTATGGATGAATTGTCGGTGGCCTAAAGTAGTCTTGCGTCTTTAAATTGGGCAGATAGCCTCAAGAGATAGAGTTTGCGCGAATTGATGACAGGTTTGGTAGGTCACGTTTTGGAACTCCAGGTTTATGGGTCATTATTACCACGTATAAAATCGCAGCACGATTATAGAGAATACTTCTCGGAGGGGCGAGCCCTGTCGAGGCATAGTTCCCGGAACTGTGGTGTCTGGTATCTGCTTCATGGTGTAGAGAATGTGCTTGCGCTGCCTTCCGACCGTAACCTGCTGCCAGTCTCGAAATGACTGTGGTCCAAAGAAATTCCGTCATCTAGGCTCGAGCCTGTTTGGATGTTTGCCAAACCCCTGGGATGAACGACTCAATCGCCTTGCCACTTGAGCAACCTAATAGCCAACGTCCCTACGCCAATATGTCGAAAAGGGTATTGGTATTGAAATTGGCCTGGCTTGGCTGCGTATTTTCGAATCGATAATACCGTTGGGCTGGCTGTCTAAAAGGAAGACCCCTTCAGGTGCAAGTGCGGGAGGGCGCTGTGAGGCTTGCATTGGTCACGACCTGGCTATGCAGAGCGCTAATGCGGGCTCTTGGATAGATACGAAGCAACTAATGAGTAGATTGAACCGTTGCCAATGGACTGTGACTAGATGGTGGAGTGTTTTATCAACTAATGCTGTATCGTACATTACATTAGCAAGTAGCTGACTGTTTTGTGAGATTTTGGCCTGACGGGCGCGATATCCAATGAGGACTGGCTGAATCCTCGCTAGCTATTGGAGAGTATGTAGTTTCTACAGATTGTTAGATGGCTACAGGGTATTACTGGCACGGGGTTACCAGTCATGCATGCTATAAGTGAGCATTCTTGACTGATAGAGAGCAAACCAAGTGCCGCAATGGTCACTACTCACTATGTACTACATGTTCAGTGTTCAGTATTCGGTATTGTCAATCTTCCCAGCTCACTCCCTTCCCAGCTCATAGCGCATAGCGCATAGCTCCCAACTCACAAAGTCACCACCGCTATTCACAACTCACTGTTCAGACGACACCTGAAGCGTAAGGTCCACAAATGAAAAAAGTGGTGGCGCCGTCTGTTCATTGGTAGCGGATTCTTGGCGCTTGGTATACATTGAGCGATGTAACCTCCTTTCTCCCCTGCCGCATCCACACTTCGTCCTGACGGTATATCGACGTCATGTCTATGCCTCTTGAATCCTCTGCCTGCGAGACCGGATATCGTTGATACTGTACCGTCAAATTGTATTCATCCACTTAGCGATGGAGATGAAGATGAGGCGATTGCAGTAGGTCTATAGAGGCCGGGGGGGCGAGTGATTCCACCCGCGAGTAACGAAAGAGTCAGGTTACTCCCAGCCGTCGTGGCATGGGCTCTGGACGACCGTCCTGTCCTGTCCTGTACAGGACCGTCATATCACATATCACCACCAGCACTCGCTGCTCCAGCGCGCGCCGACTTGGTTGGGTCGAAAAGTATACTTGAAGGACTCACCATCAAACTCTACTTCGGAAGTTTCCAGATAGCACTGGTACTAAACTGCATCGTTCGTCCTGTAACGCTGATGGGATCTGGTATCCTCCCCGGAAATACTTTTGTTCGGTGTCAAGGACCCTTATTCCCAGGGGACATGGAGGAGGGAGCCTTACATGCCTATTCCAGTACGCTAATAGCACAATGGGATTGGATTGACCAGTGTGGATTCGACTGGAGTCACTGGATCAAGTGGAATAAGCTGGATATATTGGATGGGATTGGGTTCCCCCATCTCAGCCATCAACCATCAGCCATCCGCCATCCGCCTGCAACTGCAACCGCACCACCGTCCGTGACACCATCTCACATCGACTTTTCCATCAGAAACTAATCCCTATTCATCAGCCAAGCCTGTTTCATCATCTCCCCCTGCTCACCGCCCACTCTTTCCGCTGTCATGTTATTGGATCTTCGTCAGACGTAGATGAGATGTCTGGGCGGTGATGCAAAAGCTCCCGGGGGTGGATGTGTGTCTCCGCTCTGGTGGCGGTCCCACGCTACAGCACTTTCGGTCGTGGTTGTACGGAGTACGTGGGAATACGCATTATATACTTCTACGTTGGGGATGCTAGGCCAGCCATGACGGCCAATACACACTCACTGGTTAGTGGCTAGCGCCGATGAGCTTGGTGTTGGTGTTGTTGTTGTGATTGAGATGCAGCCCCTTTTGAGACATTCAAATGCCATCTTGGGCGCGTCTGTTCCGTCGGAATAAACAAAACCGAAAAACAAAAGCCCAGGTGGCTGTGTACGTGCTACCACCATCTCTTTTTGGTGCTGCCACTGTGTTGTGGTCGCTGGAGTAGAGTTTGCACTACTAGAGTACTACGACCAAGTATCACCATCACTTCTCCACTCCACATTCTCCCTCGAGGAAGATGGACCTGGGGAGGGGCCCCCACGCATATTACTCTACTACAGTACTGACTGTCTCTCCTCGACGGTATGATACGGGGACTGTAAATTACATCACTACAGTATCTCTCAGGGCTGGCGGTCCTGTGCATTCATGATAGAACTATAGCGGTTGTGTGGGTTTAGCTTCAACTGTACCGTATGGACGCTAGTCTACGACAGTATTCATCCCTCAGTCGCCCCACCCGCCTTTCTCCTCCATTCAGACTATATCCCTGGCAACTCTGACCACCCCGACAACCACCCTGACCTCCCTGGCCACTACCGTAATCCAGTAGTAGTTTGGCTTTCTCTGTCCACGGCCCACTGGAGTCCCCTCTATGATGAAAGAGCACAGGGATCAGAAGTTCCTCCACGTCGACTTGTTATGTAAACCTCGATTTGCCTCCTCTGACCACCAGTAGCCCTCATCTAAACCATACCACCACCACTACTACTACCCTCGACTCCCCCCGCCTTTGCGAATTTGAGATCGTCCATATACTTCCCACATCCTCTCAAAGGAATCTCTCAAACTTCCGACTAAGGTCAAGCATACACAACCAACGCATCGATCTCCCGCTCATAAATCCAAAACATCCTACACTACTCGGATCGTCGCCCTTTTCGACAGCAGCGCCGAATTCGCCAAACGTGAACTTTCATCCTACACGTCGAGATATCTCCATCTACGAGATCAGCATCAGATCAATCACTGCCGGCGATCTGACAGCTGCCACTACCTCGAAACTCCAGCAATCCACGAGGCGTTCGGGATACCACCTTGGGCGCACGGCGGTGGATATCGACCTCGAGAGCTTAACTACTGCTTAATTTCAAATAAAGATTAACATTCGAAACGCCCGAACCTTTCTCCTCCACACCCGCCCCCTACGCCCACACGAGTCTTTGCACCGCGTTGTGTCTGTCGATCCCTTCTCAAGACATCAAACCATCGCCCCACTCGTCTCTACGCATCCCTATCCAGCGGAAGGCAAACCTAGCAAGGTGCTTCTTCAACGTCTCCTATCAGCAAAGCTCATAAGCTACCGCCTCGGAACCTTCCCAAGAGCCAACCAGAGCGATTCAAGTAGTAAACTGTTTCTTCCTTCATAAGAACGACGATCCCCAACCGATCTACTCCATCTCTCCTCAAGTCCAGGAGTAACACGATCCTTACTTTTTTTCCGGGATCCTGCATCTAATCCACGCCTCTTCTGAGCCCCTCGAACCTTTGACTCGGGAGAACGACATTCTTCTCGACTTCTTTGTACGTCCGATCATCTTCAAAGATGACAATGACCATCGACAATCAACAACGGTTCGGAATGAACTTTGACCATATGCCTCCGTACACCAGCTCCCCCCAGTTTACCGATCCTTGGAGTTCGTCCAGAACCGCAACTGCTGCGCCTACACAGAACCACCTGTACGCGCCCTCGCACAACAGCAATCACCACGGACTTCACTTGAATGATGCTAAGCAGCAACAACACCAGCACCAGCAGCAACAGCAGCAACAGCATCCCGGGCGCATGCACAGCAATGTATCCGTGGGTTCATATGGCCCCATCACAGCGGCAACATCAGGTAGCTCTCTCTTACCGGACATGTATGCCTCACAGGAATTACTCACCATGTCCCAAGATCTGTTGAACCCTCGCACTGCGAGTTATGGGAATGAAAGTGCCTACTCTGCTTCTTCACCTGTCCACCCCAATTACCCACCTTCATCCGCGCCGTACGATGCAATGGGGTACGCCCCAGCGCCCGTTCGTTCAACGTATGCGATCCAACAACAAGATGCCGCGCGCCGCCTTTCCCAACCGTCAGTACCCTCAAATTCCTTCCTTGAGGCGCAAGCCGACGACGAGCGTATTCATCGTCAAAGTTCTCTTATTGACATGAATGACAGAGGACACCCTGAGTCAACCCGCGCGTTCGGTGAAGCCATTGACGCGAGCCGCGGCATGATGGCCTTGAGCAGTCAGAACCAAGATACACCACGCAACATCTACGGACCGCAAGGTCGTGTTGGAAGAGGATCAGGTGATTCTTATGGTTTCCCTGCGACACACTCTACCAGCTCCTCGATATCTTCATCAGGCGCATACCCCGGCTATTTTGGAGGTTCTGTCGATTCCTCCATTAGCGATTACTCCCACTCCAACGCCGGTTCTGACATCGAATCGGTATCGTCGCGAACCCTGCCAAGACCATCCGGTCTCCAGATTGTAGGATGTATCCCTCCTGCGCCTCAGTCAATGATGGGGCAGTTCAGTTCGAAGGTTGCATCGAGTGCGCAGAAAAAACACAAGTGCAAGGTGTGCGACAAACGGTTTACGCGGCCCAGTTCTCTCCAAACACACATGTACAGTCACACGGGTGAAAAGCGTAAGTCTTCAATTCCGTAAAGCCCCCCCTTCTCAAAACACATACTAACTGCCCACCAGCATTCTCCTGTGAGGTGGAAGGATGCGGCAGACATTTCTCTGTAGTCTCGAACTTAAGGAGGCACCGAAAAGTACACAAGGGAGAGGCCCGCTCAGACGCCGGATCAGAAGACCATCACTCCGATGATTAATTCGCGCTTTTGTCTAAATCAAGAAAAACCATCACCTCTTTACCGACCTGTCGATATATCCTCCTTCAGCATTCTTCGCAATAGATACTCCACCCAAAAACGCTTATGGCCAAAAGTTTCCCAATGGTTAGGAGGCACGACTGCCCTCCATTGTATGTCGTTGCTTAGTCTGCTTTGCTTTGCTTGCTTTTACCAAATGTTTGCGATAGCGCGAGTCTCGAAATATCCCTTCTAGCGTTTTTGATATATCCCGCGTCTCGGGAATTTTTGCAGCTCTACTTCAGGGGAGCTACGTATGGGGAGGCTGTCAGAATGCTTGCCCTAGATGATTACATTTTACATTACATTCTAATACTATCGCTAAGACAAGATTTTGTATGGGGGGAATGGGAAGGCACACTCTGCTAAGAGTCTGCTGCGGATTTTGCTGTTGTTTTTACCAAGGGCGTTTTAAGGATTGCGACAGGGAGGGGGCCGCATGGGGATTTGTTCCACACAAGTCTCAGGCTATGTATTATTAGGATTGCTTGCTTGCTAAGCTACGCTTTTTTCGACACTTTCGCTTTTACCATTATATATATACCCGCCGCGCGCCTGTTAGAATGGGTTGCTTAGCAAAACCAACTGTCGCTACTTAGATTAATACCACGAAGAGGAGAGGAGTGAAATGAGGAAAGATTCAAAATAATTCCCTGGCTTGCTTTTTGTGCACGGTGAAAATTCTTGTGTGAATGGGGTGCACAGTGTTTTCAAGATGAACATCCCTTCTCCCAATTTGACATGCCAAATTCCACCTTCCCCAAGCAGACTTGTTCTGGTTTACTCTGGTTTACTGTGGTTTACTGTGCAAACTTGTATGTGAAACAGGAACTGCGGTGTTCAGACTGAATATCTCATCTCATCTCGCCATCCCAAATTCCATCTGCCCCACGCAGAAGCAAGCATCATTCTTTTCCCTCTCTCACATTCACATTGTCTCTTTTCCCTCGGAACTCCCAAAACCCCTCAACCTGCCCACATGTCAGACCGTTACCGCTAATCACGCGTGACCGGCCTCACTCCAGAAAAACGATACCGGTCCCGGAGAAAGATCGACGAGGAGAACGACCGATGACGAAACATGACGGATGACGAGGGTCCAACTTGAAACGTTAGGGGCATGGGGTATTCCCGTATCAGGTTATTATTATTTCAGACTCGTATCTTCTGCTATGCTATCTATGGCACGAATTGAACCCCCCTTTTCGACGAAGAATTAAGATTTGAGATGGCGGTATTTGGAATGGTGGAGGCCCTGATCTATATGTGTGTATATATGAGATATTGGCGGACAGGATACCACGTTGTGGTGATCCCCACCCTTTGAGATGGGCAAAGTGAAGACCCTCTACTACAACCTACCTACGCTGGAGTTGTCCGGACCCTGATGTAGCTATTTGATAGCCAGCCAGCCAGCCAGCCAGCTAGATACAATGGAGTCGGTACTGCATAAGCTCAAAATAAAAGTACATGACCTGGAAGTTAGATAGAAAGGGTAGTTGATAGTACCAGATCTTGAGAAAGCGCGGTACTCGATACTTCTCTCCGGCCTAATATCTATCTCTCGCCGAGCCAATGTATGGCAGGTGTCTATGCCATTTACATATGTGTCTCCGAAACAATAGTCGACCTCACCACAACCATCCATCACAGGCAACCTCATCACATCACATCACATCACATCCCATCCCATTCTTCCCAGGGACGTTCTGTGTGCTTTTCACCTATCAACCACCACGCACAGCACAGCCCTACCAAACCCTACGCGCGCCAATCCCCACGGCCGGGCAACGCAGCCACGTACCCAAAACCATCCATATCTCTCCACCAGAGAACCCAAAGAAAACACCAACATATGTGATGCTATGTTCAGGGTCCAACAATCCTTACATGCCAGCCCGCCCCGTGATGTCAGCGGCGTGTGGAGTATTCATTTGTGCCCCTGTCACTTTTCCGCTGCAGCAAAGACGGCAAGCGAGAAAAAAGCACAGGTATTACTTACTGTAATTATATTAATATTAGTTAGCAGGTAGTCATTAATGTAAGGGTCCATTTCCCATCTCCAACTTATCATCCAACCACCCTTCCCCACCACCTACGCACGCCCACGCCTTGATAGAGACACGGACCACGATCACGGTACGGGCGGAAGAACTGGAGAGAGAGAAAAAAGGGCTGCGGAATGTGAGGAATGAGGATGAGCTATGTGGCGTTGCTGAGCTCGGCCCGGCTTTGGGGAGCATGGAGATGGGGATTAGGAGACGAAATATGAGAACTGATCATAATTGGGAAAAGGAAAAAAATAATATGAAACCCAAGGAAAAACTTCAAAGAGCAAAGAGTTTTAGGGGGGATTGGATTTATTGTCTTTGGGAAAACAAGCAATGATGCGAGAGGACTAACCAATCAGAAAAATACAATAGGATTTATATCTATGCCGTGGGCGGTGCTAGTTCTCTCCTGCACGTGCATACGCGTTCTATACAAAACACAAGAAGAGAGCTCCAAAAAGGCAAACGCGTCCGAACTGCATAATCGAATAATAGGTTTGTTCATGAGCGGTTCTCTCTCAGAGGCTTCTACGCCTCACCATGTATCTACGCGTCATTCAACTATTTCTGGAAAGCCTAATAGGGATCTGATGTATTCAAAAATAAAACCCCCCCTCCATGCCAAGTATACGTATTGGCCTTGGTGGGAAAGAATAGACAGAATGAACATCATCTCAAGTCCGTCATAAACGAGTGCAGTCCCGACAACTTGGTTAGCGAACACAATCTGAGTTTGCAACCTAATTACTCGTGTAAGTTCGCCTGCACAAGTCCAGATAGAGCCATCTGGATCCCAAAAAGGCATCTGTGTACTTTGGGTGTATATCCAAAATGAACACCAGATCTCGTATGACTCGATGCTTTTTTAGAGATACCACCGTCGGGGGAGGGAGTAGCTCACACGAGTAAGCTGGCAGTCACTCCCAAGAAAGCGCCCGTCGTGGCTGGACTCGGACAGACCACCTGGTGGAGGATACATATCTGGATCCAAATCAATTCGAACCTCAAGATAAGGAGAGGGGGGTCTTTCGAAGGGGAGGTTTCCCGAAAAACTCTAAATACCGCCTACGACCATCCAGGCTGAACAAAAAGTACTTTGATCCTGTGTTACCTCATACAGCTGTGCTTACCAAGTTTCGAAAGATCGATTGTAACGTTAAGATACTCCCCAGAAAGACTTCATGGTAACATCGCACCTTACCATCCCCCATCGTCCTTCGAGGTAGCATGCCCGATGCTTAACTTCTCTCTCCAGAACTCAAAACCCCCTTCTCGATTAGACTTCTCGTTAGAATAGAATGTCCTTACGAACAGTCCTGCTCCTCCTCCGAGGGCCGATCAACTGACGAAAATAGAAAACCTTAACGCACCTCGATCGCGAAACTCTATCTTGCCCTCTCGCTTCCCATCTCTCCTGGCTCGAGGGCAAATGTGTACAGTCAGTACCTTGGCACGAGCAAACAACTCTCCTGTGGGGGTTCCTTGTTTTTTTTTGAGACAAAGAAAAGATGTGAAGACGAGCCAGAAAAGACTAAATAAAATTGATACCTGTCACAAAAAAAGAAGACCCAGAGCTGCACAAAACCCCATCACTCATTTCTTTTCCCAGCGATGACTTGCCATGCCATTACAGCTCACATCAAAACCGACAAGTCGTAAGCGGCGCGGACAGGAGAAATGTAAAATGGGCTGATGATGGGACATTGTATTTGAGCATCTCCTGATTCCCAAAGTCTGCACCAAGCGCCGGAGGCCGCCAAAGGGAATGTGGTAGATGCGCAGAGCTCGACAGTTCAGCTGGGGAGGCTCAAAAGGCTTAAAGGTGATGAAGACGTGACATGCCATAGACACAATACAGTAGTGTTTTAGCTCTCATGAAATGTATAATGTATGATCTGGTTGCGTATGTCGGAAGAAAGGATTATTTAGGCATTTTAAGCTGGATAGATTCATTGATTTGAATCGCAAAGAATAGAACAGAGAGAATAGGAAATAAGAAGCCTTTACACAGATACATAATGTTTCAAATGTCTCATGTCCAAATATCACAAGTCAAATCAGAAGCTTTGGTGGAATTTCATTTATTTGGTTTATTTGCAACTTCCAACCGCATCATCGGCCATGAATACATTACAAGACTTTGCACATACATCTGATTTGCGAACGGCTGAAAAAACGCCCAACCTCTTCCCCGGTGCAAGCTTTGAGCCCGGATCTGACACTCCCCCCTTCCAAATATCATGCTCCCCAAATTTCGCGACCTTGTGACGTGGCTGCGCAAGAGAGTGTGCATAACCATATAACATACATTGAAGAAAGGAAAGAAAGATATGCGATGGCTTTCGCGACAGATATGGCATGTGAAAAAGAAACAGGGTGTTTTTTGATAGCTTCTAGACATTAAGTCTCAACTGTATATGCAGAGAAAAGAGGCGACTTGAGGCGCTAAATGCTCTTAAAGGAGCCAGACAGAGCATAACGGCTCTTCTAAAGAATCGTGTTGTGGTGGGTCGATAACCGCCACGGAGATGGACAAAGAAATATAAGTAGTAGAAAGACAGCGCACTGCCTATCCTGAACGCCAATTACCCAACCGAAACGCCATGTCATTATTAGGTGTATCTCAAATTAAGGTCGATTGTTTCTCGATTCCACTGCGGTTCTGACCGATGGAGCCGAAGAGTTGTTGTGGTGGCAGTCTTGACATTGCGGCGCCTCGGTCATAACTAGACGTCGGTGCTGGCATGTAGCCTTCTCGCTTTCTGCGAATACGCTCGGCGATTATACCAGCAAGGACTATTAGGAAAATCAAGAGAAGGGAGATCGCGAGACCGATTAAGACAACAAAGCCAACTGCAAGACCACCGCCTTCTATTCTATTGTTAGTCTATATTCGACAGCAGAGAGGGATTCTACATACTCTTCTTCCCGAATGACGTTTCCTTTTGCGATATCATTTGAGAAAGACTGCCTCCTCTGTTGGACGAGGTACTGGTGAGAGCGAAGGGCCGAAGAGTCTTTCCATCATACAAAGCCGATGAAGCATGTCCGAAACCAGGCAATATCAACGCGCCAGTGATCATGATGATCTCACTCGCTGAGACGAGATTGGTTGAATCGTGGTCCTTGCTAACAGATAGCACCTGAACACCTCGAATGACCGTGCCAGCTTCAAAAATGTCTCCAACTGAGCTGAATGTGCTCTTGGAAGACTTCATGAGAAACGCGGAGCCGTTTGTTGCCGTTCCCGATACCCACAGTTCCGAAGCATCGCTGTTGCCAGCTGCAAGCGCGGTAACCGGTCCAGGTATTGCTCCAGCCCCATCAGTTGCTGACCATTCCTGCGACTTTGCATCAAATGTTGCCAAAGTGGTATTGACACCGCTAAGCGACAACGCTCCACCGACAATCAAAGAATTTGAGCTTGCCCATGTCATGACATTGCCAATTCCTCCCAAGGTAGCTCCTGGTCGGTTCCATTGTGATATGGAGGTAGAATAGACACATACTCCTGGGCAATCGAGGGCACCAGCATCGGAAAAGGTTCCAGCAACGTAGACATCAGTAGTTCCAGGCCGGAATGATATTGCGTGGACAGCGACCGAATCTCCAGCAAGAGCAGGTGGTTGTGTAGGAAATCCGGGGTTTGCCAAATTGTATGAAATCAAACCGTTAATGTTAGCGCCATTCACAGTTCCAGTAAGTAATCCTCCTGCATATAGAGTATCTCCTAAAACAGCTAATGCAAGAACCGTAGAGTCGCTTGACAACTCTGAGCCAATGCCAGTAACTGTATCCGACTTGGTACCATCAACGAAGATGAGATTGTGAACATCAGATCCATTGCTTCCGGTTGCAGTGAAATGCCCGCCTAGAATGGTCAGGTTCCGTTCACCTTCCTCGTTGAATAGTCCAGTGACCACCCCAGTTGCATTCTCAGAGCTGGTAGCTCGCTTCGTGAGACCTGGTTGTGCTTGCGATGACTGGATCTTGACAGGCAGAACGTTCAACGTTCCATCGGATGTGAGACCAACTGCTCCATTTGTAAGTAGTTGGGAAGACGATAACGACCCAGCGAATAAAGAACCGCCACCAGGAACGTCTACGGCAGCAGTCAACTCCCCATCAATAGACATAATGGGTCCAGCCAGATTTTGGAGCCAATTGCTTTTCGATGGTACCCAGACAGCAAATCCAGAGACAGGTATAGCTTTGTTGCTACCAAAGGCTAAGATTTGATCAAAGTCACCTGTGACAGTGATAACAGTTTCTGGGACATCGGCGGTAATATTCACAGAAAGTGGCACAACAGAATTCACAATTCCGTTAACACCAGCCCCCAACGCATTCCAAGACTTCTTCTCCATATCGTAAAGCGCCACATTGCTCAAGCCTACAATTCCTCCAGTGCTTGTGTTTGTGAATTTACCACCGACATAGAGAAAGGTCCCGTTCAAGAACAGAGACATGACCACACCATTCAATCCACTTCCAGTTAGTGGAGTTATCTCGGTTCCGGCGATTGCAAAGATGTTGTTAACGGTCTTGGTGGTAAAGTTGCCTCCCACGAAAGTGGTGCTTCCGGATGTTGCCAAAGTATTTACTTCAGATGCTGTCCCGAGGCTAACGCCCGCCTTGGTAAATGTCGTGTTTTCAAGTCCAACAGTGTCAGTCAGAACCTGAGTGGGGTCATATTCAAACAGATTATTCAACCCAACAGTGGTTGATATAAGAGTGAACCCAACGCGTTGGGCTACAATAGAGTAGTCAGGAATATTCTGCCCGGATATCGGGGAGAGGACGACTGATGGACGGAAAGAGTCATCACCAGCTTCGATCAAGCCAAAATATATCTGGTCATATTTTTCGAAATTGTTGGTTTGAGTGATTTCTTTGGTGATTTGTCCAGAGGATTTTGCCATCGTGATAGTGATATTGACTCGGCCACGTCTCGCACAGCTATCATCTTGTATGCAACCAGGGGTGTAGATATTGACGGAGTAGTTTCCAGATTGTTGGATATCTGGAAGAAATGTGACCGAAGCCGACTCAGCGTCTGTTACGGTGGCTGAGAGATAGTCGGATACGCTTTGGCGAGATGGAGTGACAGTCCACGGGCCGGTAATGGTAGAGGCGGAAACAAGCTCAGTGCCTGTGCAAGTGGGCTCGTTAAAGTCCTTTATTGCGTATGCAAAGATATCATCTTGGAACAGCTCTACTCCGTTCAGGCCACCTCCTTTACCATACCAATCAGAGATATCGATCCGGAATCCGCTCATTCCAACTACATTGACAAAGTGAAAGTCTTGGAATTTGACAGCTGGGTCACTACTTAATGGGCACTCAGAAGTGCATGACGCATTCTGGTTAGTTGCTGGATCAATGTAGGTGAAGTTCATGATGCCGTTGATAGGATGCGCTGTATAGCGCCATGTCTTTGTGCCTCGTCCTTCCTGATGCGTATTCGTCAATCTCAACTTCGTGGGCTGGAACCCAAAACTAAATGATGCATCCCAGAATCCAGGAGAATCATCAGCTAGGAGCCATGTGTCTCCTGCTTTATCAGTGCCACCAGTTTTGCATATGATGTTTTTAGGATCTGAGAAGCCTGCAGTAGATGATGATGCAGCACTCGTGATGTTAGCCGACGAGATGTTAATAACCTGTCGGTCTTTTAAACTAGGCCCTGTAGCGTTTCCTAGGCCGGTGAAAGTTCCTCCAAAGATAACATGTCCGTCCGATGCCTTGGATATAGATGTGACAGGTCCATTAAAGCCATCGAATGGCAAGTTGGTCCATCCAGCTGTACCTACCCAGGCAATTGCATTTTTTGAGTTTCCCCCCTTGAAGCTTCCTCCCACATATACCGTCTCCTGTTCTTGGTCGCAAAGCAACGCTGAGACTTGTCCAGAGAGTCCGGTTAATGGGGTAATTTTAGAACTGGAGGGATCGAACATAGCGACTCCTTGAGATTCCATTCCTCCCAGACTTGTGAAGTTTCCTCCTATAATTATGCCAGCGAGTGATCCATCTTTCATAACAAAAGGGCACATCGCGCGTATGCCAGCATCAGCCGATGCGAGAGTAGCAAATCCGCCATTAGGAAATCGTGATAATATAGATTGGCTGCCGTTGGTATTGAACCCATTCTCATTCTGACCCTCAAATTGATATAATGAGATCCCGTCAAAATCACCGGCCAGGGCAATCCTACCGAGGGAGTCGAGATCGAGATTCGGAGAGGGTATGGGGTTGAAGGTGATCGCCCGCGCGCTTGAGGCCAATATCGTGAATAAGAGGCCGCGTCGTGTTGACGAAGGTCGGTCTCCAGCGGAACTACTCAGCCATGAAGATAGCTTCATTGCTGGATTCGGGTGCGGTCCTTGGATGGCCGCAATCAATTGTTGTAGTGAGAGACCGTCGCAATCTCGTGTTCCTCCCTATGTTTGACCTTCGGGCAAGGCTTATCCCATCACGTCGTCCCAATTGAAGAGTATGGCGCCGATTGTTTGTCTGCGCTTCGATCGTATTGCGTCCTGCTGCTATTCCCCTATCCTTAATGAGCGTCGTGGTGATTATGATGATTATGAGATGAGGTTGCTGTGCCGAAACTTTGTGGTGGTGGTAGACTTCGGATCGGCACTAGTGCGGCCAGCCACCGCTCTTGTTGTAATTTCGATTTTAGCTCGGGGTGAATTTGAACCCCAAGGTGAATGCGTCCAGCAAGAGTGAATGAGATATCGTCCAATGTAAGGAGGTGATACTGAGGTGTGAAATGTTTCTAAAAGGAGTGCGAAATCAATAACCTAGAACAAGGTCAGTGTGGTGTTTCTCCTGGGTAACCACATCATTGCGTATGGTATATCTGGGCCGTTTATGCATGAAAACTTACCAGGGAAGAGGCTGTAATCAGTGAACAACGAATACAAAAACAACAACAAATGAGTGACGTGTACGAACCAGGCACACAAGAATGAGAGAGTGTAACTATATTGTGGTGGTAGTAGGGATGTTTGTTGAGTTAACTTCTATTGCTCTCACGCTGTATATGAAGCTCGCCACTTTTACTCCTCTACACTGTACTGTGTGTTCACAGTGTTTACTGTTTCGTTGCTGGCCTGTGCCCTCCACTAAAGCTTTAGAGTCTGTCTTCTTCAACTTCCTTTTGGTAAGAGTGAATAAACTCATCCTAATTCACGGTCCAATCCCAATTGTAGATCTATCTCTTATGGTAAAATCCATCCAGCTCATAGTGAGCTTCTAACAATCTACTGGAGGGGGATGCACAAGCATCCAGGTACGTACAGAGGTCTAGCTGACATAAGTCAGCCAATCAGGTTGCAAGGAAGAGTATCTCAAACATGTAAGATTTTCGTGAGATCGACATATCCCAGTCAGGGGTCAGGGGAATCTCTATTGTTTCCTAAGGTAGTATCATGTACAATATACAATATCGCATTTTTCTTTTTAAACTTCCTCTCTACTGGTGCTATATCTTTAGTGTTCAACAGTGCAAGTTTTTCTGGATCTCTGGATTATGGATTAAGTGAATATGGTGGGCGCCACCCTGTTATGGCTTAGGTTAAACCAAGAGAGTCAACATGCAGCTTCTACATAAGCACGAATTTATAAGGATAGGTGCTCCCCATCTCGCAGTGTGAATACCAATTAAGAATGACAATCACCAATTAACCGCAGCATTACTCTCGGCTTGAATTTCTGTGAGAGACATATATATATTTGGACCGTGCGAACATGTACGTTTGAAGGGCCTCCTAGAGCTCCGTGTCGCACTATATGTTGTATCAGGTTAGTTCATTGGTTCACTATCTTTGAAACAAAGAATCGTTTGCTCCCTAGAGCTTTGACTTCAAGTTCAAGCTCAGAACTTCACCAACATCTAGCCTGCCTCTTCACACTACTCTTACCAATTAACGAATGATATATGCTACGCTGTCTTGAATTAGAACTCCTGAGTTATTTCTAATATTTTGCTTGTGTTACTGCACTAATCTGCAAGCACACAATACATGTTTTGATACAATATATCAGAATAAAATTTCGAGCCTGGAGAGCCAGTTTAAGAGAATACTCCATTTATAGGGAGAGATAAACTACTATGGCCTCCTATTTTGTAAAATTCCATATCCAGTTGTGCTTGAAATAAAGGTACTGTTCACCGGCATCACGTATTGGCCCAGCAGTTTCAAGCCGCAAGCAAGAAGCTCGTAGGCACGACTATGCTTCAGCCATGCCAGCCGCGGCGAGCTTCTTTCCATAGACGAAAACTCTCAAATTGACCTCTAGACCCATTATAATAGCTAGTTTAAGATATAGAATCAAAAAAAAAATTGAAATTCTCAGGGTAGCGACTCGAAGGGTGAAGAGTGCTAGGAGATAAGCGAGCTTCTTCCCCTTCCTACCTTAACTAACATACTTGCTGGATATCGTAATTTGCAGGATATGTAAACATAAAGTCTATTTAGCATCTGATTCAAATATTCAGATGTGTGCAGTATCTTTGATAATTAGATAAATCAGAAATCGCACAGGCTCGTGAAATCTCATGTTAGGCAAACTTTCCCACTCCACCTTGCCAGCTTCACCCCACAAAGTCTCAAGGCGCTCTTGATCTACCACATTAACTTTAAATCCCGAAATAGTATCGGCAATGCATTGGTCTTAGGAAAATCCAACGTAGGCGAACTGTGTACGTGTCACGCGTAAAGTAGAGGCAGGTGACTGCGAAGGTAGGAAGGAGCCTTCCTTCGGTTCGCTTATTCAGGGGATATCGCCAGACATGTCGGAAGTTGGTTGGACTCGAACCAGCTATCTATCACTCAGACTGTCGAATGTCACGAGAAAAACTTGTGAAAGTAATGAAGGTATCTTTCTACATATTTGTGAGAGGTATTTGAATGAACCTGGGACAACTATCTCAAACCCGAGTCACGTCCATCAAACGTTCAGTCTTCCCCCCTATCTAATCTAACTCCCATTGCTACACATCCAACATCAGACCTTAGCGACCGGCGACTTCACAGCTTCTAGGAACTGGCCGACGACAAGGCCCCCACCCTGTGCAAAACACCTGCTGTACCAGTGGGAAATGATAGAGATGGAAATAAAGATGGTATAAGAAAATTTGCCGGTGAGATGTTGGGGGCGGATGTTGGTGGAGGCGAAGGGTAGGGGTGAGATGCCTGGGGGGGCCTTGATGAATGTACATACTCCCAATTAGCAACCAATAACGTGAAATTGATTTGACAGTCACGTTGGATAGTTGACAAAAATAATAAGCAAAGCTGCAGAGAGTCATTGCATTGATGATGTAGCCGCCAGCTTTTCTCTGTTTGGCTATCCGTGTTGCCATATTGAAATAAGTGAGCCTCCAGGGTTTAAGCTTTGGATGAATCTGCCAACGGTCAAGGTACTGATCAAAGATAGTGCCAAGGTACCGTTGCAGGATTAACGTGAAAATGGGGGTTATATTGTTTTGTCGAGTTGAACTACCTGGTTCCTGACATAATATATGATCGTGAGTTCTTCAACTGCTTGATATCGCAATGTATAAAGCATCATCTATTCCCCTCAACTTTCACATTCATCATCCGTTCATTCGTTTATCACCCATCAACAACTTAATCTCTTCTCCATTGTTAGGTCGAGATTCATTCACTTAATACTAAAACTCTAATAACTGTTTACATCCACCTTCCCACAAAATGCAGCTCAGGTCCCCTTTTCTGTCAGCCCTTACAATTGCGGCAAGTGGTGCCCGGGCGGAACAATGCGGTGTCTCAAAACCTACAGAGAAGCAATTGAATACCTCTATGAGCTTCTTCCATACCGAGAATATATCCAAACCACTTGGGTTAGCTCCCCGTACAACCGTCCCAGCAATCCAAGTCCATGTTCACGTGGTGGCCACTGGCGAAACCGAGGATGAAGGTTATATCAGCGTAAGTCCCCTAGCTCATCTGTAACTTAGATCCAGATACTGATATCATAAAAGGCAGAAGCCGCTAAGCAACAAGTTGATGCGTTGGTAAGTAGAGACGCTTAGTCTTCCTACAATCGTACTTGGTCCTTTCACTAACGAGAATGATAGAATAATGTTTACAACCATTACGATGTCTCCTTCACTCATACTAGCACAGATTGGACCATCGACGCCAAATGGGCAAACACAGAAGAGGGCACGGAGCTCCCCATGAAACAAGCCCTCCGGAATGGTAGCTACGCCGACTTGAACCTATACATCGTAGCGTCGGCAGGAGTTGACGACTGGATCGGAATAGCCACGTTTCCCAGCGAGGTCGAGCCTCATAGCGACGACTTCTACCGTGATGGCGCCCGAGTGGTATCTTCAGCGATCGCAGGTGTCTCCTCGCCCATCTACCATAGTGGATGGGTGGTGGTGCATGAAGTTGGACATTGGCTCGGTCTCTTTCACACATTCCAGGATGGATGTGAGGGAGAAGGTGATATGGTTGCCGACACGCCCGCCGAGGCCGGCCCTGCTTGGGGATGCCCGACTGGGAGAGACAGCTGTACCGGCAAAGGATTCGAAGGATTAGATCCTTTGGGGAACTACATGGATTACACTGATGAGTAAGTAATGTGCAATGCTCATTGATTTCTGGGGTACCACGCTAACAGGATGCTAGCACATGTAAAAGCGGCTTCACTTGGGGTCAAATTGTACGCATCCAGAGTTCATGGACGCATTATCGTTCAGGAAATAGGCATAATGTTACCATATCATGAGGTTCGATTTTCGATAGATGTTTGTTCGCAAATAATACCCAATAGAGGAGCATAGAAGGAGTATAGGAGGAGCATTAATTCATAAATTTATGGAGTTTTGAGCATCTATTAATAATAGACTTAGAGGGAGGAGTTAATGGTCTGGGTGTGAAGTGGGATTACAATTGGACCCACTTAGATATTATAGAACCGTTGGCAAGAATATTGAATCTTTCTTTTTGAAATTTGTCCGTCTGCATCGTTAGCTATGGCCACCTTATATGATGAACTGTGGAAAGGAGGGCGTTGGTATTGTTGTTCCTTTACCGATGTTGATGCCAAGATCTCGCTTCCCCCCAGAATAATGTGTGTCGGACGTGCATGATATCTCCTCTCCTGTACAGATGGCATCCCCAGGTACCAGTTAATTGTGATAGGAGATTGGCTTCCAGCCTCCCCCAGTCTTGCTGCACTTCAGCAGAGCCTCACATAACATGCTCCGACGTCCTTGAACGACCATTTCCTCCACGGTCGCGCTGCGTCTGCCTGCGTCCTCATCACTGGCAGCCAGCAGCATGCGGAGACGAGCAAGATACTCACTCTCCAGTCAGCATCACTATACAATACCATATAAAACACGACAATACAACCATCGTCCGAATCTATGTCGCCATATAGGCTTGGCACCCCGAACAGGATTTCCATTACATAAAGCCATGTTTAGCCACAGACATTCTCCGCATTCACCGTGCAAAGCTCACCTGGTCAGCATATACTGTAATACAATGTAATACCATGTACCACCACCACCGCCTTTTCACCTGGATCTCTTCCGTCGCCGAGTGTTACTCGCTCGTCGCTGCTCATCCTTCATCCAACGCCTTGCTTGTGCATCGCGCCTTGGTATTGAGTAATGGCAAGATGTAACTGGATCGTCGCTCCACTTGGGGAACAGCCGGTTGGAAGTCCGTCAGTCGACGCAAACCTTCGCTCATCTCAGGTGTATACGCTCGCTTCGTGATTGGCTGCTTCTCTCTCTTCAAAGTAAGTTGTCATTTTCTCTGCAATTTTGCATTTTCTCTCCTGCGTGACTGACCCAACGCAAGGCTGTGAGTTTGCCCATGATATTTAGAGGGGTGACGCTCCCGGGCTTGACATAACTTCGCTCTCGCTCTCGCTCTCTCTCTCTTACTCTTGTTCTTTGTTTGGCATTTCTCACTTTGAACTGCTTTCATTCCCCCAACAAAACTCCCCTCCAATTCGTCCTCTGGTCTGTTCCGTGTCTCTCTGCAGTCGCGAGTTCCCAAATTCCACCTCTAGCGTTTTAAAAACGCGCCCGCTCCCTTTCATTCACCTCCCCTTGGATCATCGTCATAAATCTCACGATATCTCCACTCCACACCCACACCCACATTGCTTTGTATTGCCTACCAAAGCTTCAGCCATCACATCACCTCTTTGCAAAATGGCAGCCATTCCCAAAAACCTTACCGAGCAGCCTCCGCGCTCCTCCGCCGAAGTACGCGCCCTTTCCCACGGCCGTGGCGGAGCTGGCAACATCGGCAGCGCCCCCTCTGACATCGAGCCCCCAAGCCTGGATACGCCAACGCTGAAAAGCGACGTCTACACCACCGGTCGGGGCGGATCGGGCAATATGGCGAAGAACAATGACCCCGATGCTGCAAGACGGGCACAGGATGTTGTTGCGTATGTCTATCTATCTCCCTTGACGTTTTCATGTTCTTTTTTCGTGTTATTTTGCGCTATTCTCCTTTCCTTTGCCATTACTATTTTCTGGGAGATGCGGGGCCTTTTTTTGGCATACTAGAAGAAGAGGGGGCGCGGACATGACAACAACCTTGTAAATGGAGAGAATAGAAGAACGGCCAGCTGACCAGTAAAATACAGAACCCCTCGTCGTCCATCAAATAACGAGGTCCATGTCGGTCGTGGCGGCGCAGCCAATGTCTTCCGCCCCTCGGCCGACGAGCTCGCGGGCGCGAAGGCCGATCAGAAATGGGAGAGCGCCGTGAGCGACGATGCGGACGTAAGCTTGACGGACAAGCGCAAGGAAGACCACCGCGGCTTGGCAGAGAAGGGGAAGGACTACCTGGATGGTTTGTTCGGGAAGAAGAAGAAGTGAGCAGCCCGTGGGTTTGCTTGCTTGCTTGCTGGGGCTAGGAAGGAATGACGAGAGATGAAGGGCGGGGGAAGGGGTTGCGTATGGTTGAGGCATGATATCCGGCGTTACGCTTCTTTAGCTGCTTTGGGACTTGCTTAAGGGAGGTCTTTTCTGAATTTCGAAAATCTTATTGAAAAAGGTGTTATGGCGTTACGTTATCCCCAAGGGGCCGATGAGCCCTTCAAGCAAGAAACCTGATATTAAACTATAATAAAATCTGCTGAAAGTATACTCCTCTTTACTTCCAATCTTCTCACGCTTGAAGATAGTTGGATGAGACACAAGAAACTCGTTTTCATGCTGTGAATACTGACGACCGAATGCTGAATAAATTGTGTGATAGTGCTATGTTGATCAACCTACTTTCCAAATCTGATAACGTGCATAAACCAAAAGAAACGACCCCGAACCAGTAAAACCACAAACACGAGCCCAGCCATACCCTTACTCCCCTGAACTAAGCGAGTCCAGTATTATACCATAGCACCATCTCCTGTTCCCAATCTCAAGGCACAACAATGCAGTCACATTGCGTCTCCCAGCCTACTTCTCCCCCCTCCCAATCCACCTCACCGGGCCCCGTTTACCCAGCTCGAACTCCCCACACTGCTGACAAATCTGATGTTGACATACCAGACACACTTTCCCACTGAACAGCGTTTCGCATCGATGACATATACGGCGGACTCGTGCTCTGACTCGGCGCCGGGTTTGGGGCTTTGTTTTTTGGCTAGTGATACCCGTCGTCATGGTAGGGAAATGGGCGTTGAGAGGCTGGCAATGGGTGGAGGATTGGGGAATATAACAGGTAGGGGAAGGTCTAGGCTGGCTAGGTTCTGTGGCTGGCAGGTTCATAACGTGGACAGTGGGAACAAATCTCGTGTCCGCATATGGTACATATTCTTGTACTGACGAACTGGTGGAATATTAGCGTCTACCATTCTTATTGCCTACATTCTTGAGTAAAGAGTCATATCGACTCTACACGTTCAAAAGATGCATCTTCTCGGCTGTTCGAGGGCAAGGAACAAAGGTGCAGAAGACTACTTACAATGGTGCTGCACCGGTGACAGGCTCTCCGTATCCTTTGACGAATCGGTCTTTCCACCCGCGGTTGCTCGTATCTCTGCTCACCTTCTCTGTCTCCGTTATGATGGGATTTTGACCCTGTACTGCTTCCCCTAATATAATCGTTGCTGCTGTTGCTGCTACTGTGTGAACTTCTGCTACGGGACTGCGTGGATAGATAGGTATATGTGTATGTGTTGTAGGACAACATTGCATATCTTGGTCGCCAGTATGTGGTGTGGGTGGTGGTGTAAAGAGGGCGGGAGATGGATGGTTGATTGGAAGCGGAAGACTTTCTAGAGGGATCAGCGGCTGGTAGAAGATGTAGTTTTCGAGGTAGTGACCGTAATACGGGGAATAGATCGGTGGATAGTATGCTGCAGAATAGTCCGATAGGTGGTAATGTTCTGCTAAAGTAAGGTCGGGGGGAGTCTCTGTATCATAGGTCTGGCAACCTTCAAATGGTAAGGATGAAAGGGAACCGCAGTAGTTGTAGACGTCTGTAGAAGATGATGTTACTGTGTTCGTTGCCGTTGAGGTTTCACCTTCAACCTTGGATCGTTCCTGGATGGGCTCTACCTTTCGCGATGCTATAGAGAAGTCCATCATGAAATGTATAGGTAGCGAGAAGTTTTTCCTACTTTATGATATTCGTGGTTTTGGGTAGGCAGTGACCGTGGTCTGTTAGCGGATCTGCAGTAGGCCGACGATATTGGCTGCTGGGTTGAGTTTTCCTCCGCCCCCTCGTGGTCAACAATGTGGCCACTTTGGTCTAATCCAGTCTGGCAAGGCAGAATTATGGGAATGAATGTATAACCTAAAGTACTGAAATCGTTGGCCGTTTCAGTAGACTCAAAGAATTTGTAAATATAAATAGGGCTGCAGGTTGGATCCTGTGGCCCTTACGAGTTGAAACTCGCCGTGGAGGCGATGCAGGCGAATGTGATATGTGATGAGATCCCCTTGAGAGAATTGTGAGGGTAGCTTCAGGTATTTGCTACCAAACTCGTTATTTAATTCCACCTTACCCTCGTTGGTTCCTAATTGACTCGAAGATATTATCTACATGCTAGTCCAGTCACTGGAGCATGCCCAGTTCCCGTTGAGTCGCGTATATTGAGTCGTGTATAGTGATCAAGCAGACACCTAAGTCGTTGATATGAGTTGTAAGTACAAGAGACTTGTGGGCGAAAGCTTCATGGTTCACAGTCGCATGCATTCGGTAAGCATCCTGAATGGAGTCATCTAAGGACCCATCACACTTCTTCCGCGATATGTACCGCGGCGGCGTTTAATTTGACGCTTTTTTGAACTTAGCTTGCCGATGACCTACTCCTTTTTGATTTCATTGGGTACAATGTTGTTGCATTTGTTGGATACAGGATTGTGTGTGCAATTGAGATGCTTTGCCAAGAGACTTCCCAGAAGGCTTTCCCTCAATACTTCCCTACTAGGGAAGGGTAGTCAGAGAGAGACTTTGACATGCTGCTATTTGAAAATAGTGCTATCCGATGCTTCCACGACTTCGAATTTAGTCTACGGCAGCCTTTTCCCTGGGAATCAATGCTTCTGTTGATTACATAAGACGCCAAAATGCGAAATGAAATCGGTGATGATATTGGCAGAGCAGAGAAATGCTCCACCAAAGGTAAACATTGCTTTGCTGCTCAAGCAGGACAATCTTTTCTGCGTACTGAGCATACACTGGCTTGATAGTCTGTCATGGAGCGTACGGCAATTTGGATAATCTGCCGTTATAGGAAACGGCACAGTCCGTTGTAAATGATGAAGACACCAATCAAAGATTTGATGGTGATATTATTGTTGGAGCTTGATTAGGTATGCTCCTACACACACATGGATGTCTAAAACTGAGTCGGCTCATGAAATTGGCCATTTCATCGTTCCTGTCTATTCTCAATGGCTACGAAAGCCGGATCGTCATTGCACTAGCACTAATGTAGCAGCTCAGTGCAATGAAAGTGATCGGATGAGTACCCTTTCTACATGAAACGGTTCTTCGAGGACCGATTTTGTTTGGGCGAGGAGATGTTACGTATAGTGGGAATGGAAGCTTCTGGGCCAGATATCAAGTACCTCTAAGATAATTGCAAATGTAATCACCAATGACTCCGCTCGCACCACTTGGGGAGGTCATGCTAGAGACCGATAGGGAACATCCCAAATCATAATATATGCATACACGCCACAACCTAGCAGGTCTAGTGACTGGGGTTTCTTAAGCTGAAAACACTAAGCACAAAAGTTAGTATATTTTAGCAGCTTAAGGTGTTAGTCTGCTTTGTTGGTTCCCTAGAAGCTAACTAGTAGCAGAATGATGAATTTTGCCAGAATCAATCGACTTCGATCCAGAAAACTATGACTGATCCTGTACCGATTTGTTGTCCATCATAGGGCGAAAAGAGTGAAGGAAGACCGAGTAGTATCGTAAATCTCGCTACTAGCGGCAAACGCTTCGAAAACACTGCTTTAAGTTGATCTACAAGAGCGTAAAGCTTCGTGCTTGGTGAGGCACCGAATACGAATGTGACCTGGTAACCCTACCACCGAGTACGCATAGAACTCTCAAGGAACGGCTTAGGTAAACAATTCAACTCGGCTTGATGAATTTAGAAAAGAAGAGTTTCCAGCTGAAAAGTAGCCTGGAAGTTCCAGACTACCGGGTCGGCGTACCGTCAGCAGGATTCATAATTGGAGGTCCCACTAATAATAAGTTGCTTCTCGCGTAGCCTTTGCAGATGCACATGGTATGTAATATGGTGAAAAGGGACAAGAACTTCGTGTGCGTACTTTTCAAGGGTCTGCGGCTCAAATATCGTTGGAGCTGAAAACGCACAGCCACGCAGTCACAGATGTTGTACTGCACTCTGTACACTCATCTTAATCGATTGACAGAAGATGTTTGGAGGTCAATCAGGCCCAAAAGAAAGCTAGAACTCTTCAGATATACTCAAGCGCTAAAACGTGACGGCCACAGCTCAGATCGCTGAGACGGCAATGGCACTGAGCGACAGACCGAACGAATTGAGAAGCTAGGTCAATAGTGGAACTTTTGTTACTTTGCTATAGCTCTACCCGTAGCTCACGCCAGAGGCAAGAAGGAAGGTGTTGTGGTGAAGCGGAAGATCCAGTTTGTTATCCGAGCGCTTGGAGGGAAACGGTACCAACGCAACAGTAACTAGTCGAAGGTAGGTAACAAGCACCGAATACATTACTTGCGATTTAGCTCGCCCCAACTGTCCCCGCTCCCGTCCAATACGCTACGGTCCTGCAGATATTGCACCCGTTGGGGTGTCTTGATGTGCAAGGAGTGGCATGAACCCAAAGTATCGGAGATAATGGTAATGCACTGGACGTGCTTTTCATGGCATCGGAAAAGCTTGGGAGCTGTACCCTTAACCAGGGTACTAATTGTAACGCTGTTCTGGAGCAGACAAAATTGCCAGAAGCATGTCGAGAATGAACTCATCAATCGCCCATCATTTAGCCTGTCAGGATTGGGGGCTTCTGAAACTCATCCATCATGAAGGCATGAAGGTACTCAGCTTGCGGAGGCTCTTCCCCAGCGCAACAGCAGGAGCAAGGATAGGGAGACAGACAGTGTACAGCGTTTGTCGCGCTTGTTCGAGTGGTTGGTTTTGAGAAAGAGGACCGATGTCACCCAACCCGGGCCGCACCTAGATCGCATAGCGCCTACCGCGTGCGACTGACTAAAACCAGCAGGCCGTCAATCCTAAGGTACTTAAGTTATCACAATTATATGGATGAGGATACATTAAAGTGTATGCCAGGGGCTCGTTCCGCGATCTTACATATTGGACCAAATGGTAACCTATTGGGGTAAGGAACTGCATGCGAGCGTGAAGCCTCGCTGCATTCACCCTTGCCGAATACCATCATTGAGCATTTCTCACGGCGGCGCCGAGTGCGCAGACACTTTGTGATGTACCGGTACGATAGTGTCGTAGCCCTGTAGACTCGTATACAAGCTACAGGATAGGTATCCCATCTGTTAGATAAACGAAAAACAACCTTGTTGCAGAAAGTGGAATGCGAGTGCGGCCACAAACCCGTCGTGATTGTGTCGGGCGACAGGACAATCCGCGCGCGTGCCAAGAGCCAATATCCATCATAGATATGTAAAATATCTACGGTAAAGGTAGAAAACCTCAAATCAGAATCGATATACCCCAAGTTGACCTTGGTTTCCCCGGCTGAATGTCGGCAAGAAGCACCAACGCTCACCTCGATATAAGGTTTCCATGACCGTTGACAACGCTTTAGCCATTGAAGCGAGGGTAATGCATAATGTATCGGTACCTGTCCATCTAAAGGCATTAAACCTTGGGGATATGGGCGGGAAACAGGACGCAGCCAGTCCAGACACTTGTATAGTCAGAACACACACAGGTAGCTACGCCTCGATCGCGCAGTGAATGAACGCCCCGTACCCTGTACGGCTGTCAACCCTGGGTTCCGGGGGTGGTTCGAGTGATGTGATGAACCACTCTGGCGGGAATGTAAAAATTGAAAGCGCCATCCGAGCGTGCTTAAGTTTTGAATGACGGTGGTACTCGTCTACTTGGTGGATCCGTAACAACCTCAGGAGAAGAAGCCCGTCTGGTATCCTGAATGTATAATGTCTGCATCCCAGTATTCCTTCCAATGCCTTCACGGTTCCTTTCCCTATAAGTTAGACACTGGCATTGGTATTGACATTGGAATAGACATTTGACATACCGTAGTCATAGATATTGGGAGCTGGCTGCCTCCGTTCTTCCCAACTATTTGACCAGCTCGGTGATACCTAGCCAGCTAGCTTCTTTATTCACCCCACTCCTGTTGCTCGCATCTCTTTCTTGCTAGTACGTTGTACGTTGTACGTTGTACTGTACTGTACTGTGGACGTGCTGTCCTGTAACAGACGGTAACATACTTTGCTGTGTTGCAACACCTTCCCGGGACGCCCTGATCGGTTTGACAGCTCTGACAGCTCTGACAGCTTTCGACACAACGTACGCCATTCCTACGCTTGCGTGCATTGCTGTGCATCGCTGTGCATCTCGGCGCAGTTCTGGTGTTGTGCACCTGCACCGGCAATATCCAAATCCTGGGCTAATCGTCCTGCTCCCTGCCGCCCGCCGCTACCAGGGAGGGATTTCGCGCTCCGTGAGATCTAACGGTTGTGCAGAGGTGTTGTTTGTTGTTGAAGAGAGATATTCCCCCTCCCCCCGCGGTATATCTTGTGCGCCCCTAACACTACGCACACGCGTGCACGCATGCTGGAGCTGGATACTGGAGCTGGATACTGGATACTGTATACTGAAAACCTCTGTTGATGCTCTCAGAACCCACGTCCAAGCCCAACGGAAGAGAATCCCACTCAGCTCAGATATTCACCCCACCATCGCCCACCATCACCATTCACCATCAGACAATACGTTTGTTGCCTCACGCTGCTCCACTCTCATGGTTTTGGTTCTTGGTACAAGTCAACTCACACACACACAAACACATACACCGATGAATTAAATTGACCTGACGCACCCTGCACAGTCGTAGCCACACCCGGTGAGGGATAAAATCGAAGGCCCCCCCGGTCAAACACAAAATCCCCTCTCAATACCTCCCGACTCTCCTTTGGTACCGACGGAGCAAACATTCAGTGCAAGGCAACGTAACCTGCATCTTCGCGACCGGTCACCTTGACGGGCGAGCTGTCGCCGTCGCCCCTTTCTCAAACCCCAGGACTCGGGATATTCGACACGTCGCGCTGCCATAGCTTGTGGGAACTAGAGCGCGAGAGTACAAGCATTTCCCGTCGGACGTTTTGTGATTCTATATTTGGGCCTACTGGTTGCGACAGCGTGCCAACGGCGGTAGTTCTCCCCTAGATCCCCTACGGCAGATCGCCGTCTCCAACCTAACAAAGCCCCGGAACGCATCGTCCCAGCGACTTTCCTGGTCGTGGCCTAGTGGTCGGTCACTAGCTAACGAGCTACAACTGGAAAGGATAGCTTTGTGTGACCTTGGCTGAACATCTTCTTGAGAGCGACCTGTCAATTAATACATTGCTATTCTCTCACCCTCGAGTCGAGTGACCTAAACCCGTGGCGATCGTTCTCATCCCCTAAATACGTTGCGGATCCAATAGAGCTTCTCCTCCGAGCTACCTCCAGCTACCACTCTAAAGCAGACCTATCTGGATTCGACCTGAAGTGAACCTTTACCAAAGTCGTCTGGCCATTAATTGGAGATCTCCCCAGGACTATATACTCTGCTTCGCTGTATCATAGACGCCTTTACAAACCCTTACCCTCTAGAAATTGCTGTCGCCAGACTCTCTTCTTCCCCCCAAAGCGAAATTATATTCACTTTGTCGAAATTCCTAACAAATCGACAGGAGAAGGCTGATTCATCTTATAATCCCAAGTTCGACCTCGGTCTGGATCTTAAGACTTATTGATACTTCTAGCACCCCTCGATCTTTTGGAACCTTTGCCCTTAAACGCAATTCACGAGGGGAGCCGATCCTATTGTGTCACAGTTCGGGCATTTCCAGGGCGACCCAACGTCACATTGCAATGGAGTTTGCACCATTAAAGCCAGGTGCGCAGCCACCGGCCGAAAAGCCAAAAAATCAGACACAGGTGGATGGTGGTCGAAGGTATGAACTTCGTGTAGTTCAGCAACCGAAACGTGCTAGAATGTGTGGTTTTGGAGACAAAGATCGACGTCCCATCACTCCTCCACCCTGCGTTCGTCTGATTATTACCGACGTGCGAACAGGGAAGGAGGTTGACTGCAATGAAATCGACCATGGAATGTTCGTGTTGAATGTTGACTTGTGGGCCCCTGATGGTGGGCGAGAACTCAATCTCGTCAAACACAGTCCGAACACTTCAGGCCATCCAGGTTCCAACATCAGTCCAATCTCATATGCAGAAACAAGTACGCCCATAGTAAGTTCCGATCCCAAGGTATTCAAGCATCTTATGATTAACTCTAATAATCAGACTTCCTATGCGCCCATTACAACTCCTACTTCCAGCTATAGGGATGGTCCACCTCCCCGGGACTATGGCTCACAAGGTTCTCCTTACTCTCAGCAGGGCTCTCAATATGGTTCGGCTCAGAATGCATACAGTCCATACCAACAACATCAAAGTCCTCCGTCTGTTACACCGTACTCACAACCACCACAAGGACATGCGCAACCACCAGCAGCCGGCCAGTACTCTCAAGGCTCCTACCAGCCCAGCTATGCTTCCACACCAACGCATCCCACGTACACACAACCACAACCGCACAACGGCTATCAGCAACCGCATTCTCAAGCTCCCTCATATATGACTTCCGGGGCTGGCATTCACGCCATGAGTTCAACGGTCGGCCCAGCTGGAATCCCGTACAATAGTACACGAAATTATGAACCAAGCCGTTATCCCGGTCTCACAACGCCAGCCCCCACAGGAATGTTCACCAGAAACCTAATCGGCAGTTTATCAGCCTCTGCTTTTAGGGTATGTTCCCGTACCTCTTATCACACACTGAATAAGCAAGTTGACTAATCCGTTTCCCAACCTTTAGCTTACAGACCAAAATGACTTCATTGGCATATGGTTCGTCCTACAAGATCTCTCCGTGCGGACCGAAGGCGAGTTTCGCCTACGCTTCTCCTTTGTCAACGTTGGCGCCAGCTCCCCATCACACTCCAGCTCCTCCGCTCCACCAGGAACCATTACACAGGGGATCAACACCGGCCGAGCTCCCGTTCTCGCATCCTGTTTTAGCGAGCCATTCACCGTTTTCTCGGCGAAGAAGTTCCCCGGTGTGGTCGAGAGCACGCAGCTAAGCAAGTGTTTTGCGACGCAGGGAATCAAGATCCCGATTCGAAAGGAGGGCCCCATCAAGACGGATAAGGGAGGGGATTATGATGAGGAGTAGATGAATTGAGGCGTCTATTGGAGGAAGGACAGCAGATGGCAAGATGGAATGGATGGATGGAGATTTGCTTTTTGGATATAGATATCAGGGCGTGTTTGGGTGGAAGAATTGAAATTATGATCTCACTCTGCTTGTCGCTTTGGCCTGTTGGAATTCCTTTCGGAAAGGAGTTCGAGCTTTGAAATTTGAGCTTCTATTATTGAGGTATGGTATTGGGACCAGGAATACGTGTGTTAGATCTATAGCTGCAAGAGGACTGAATACTGCAAGGAAAAGGCTTAATTGACTGAAGGATACCTCGCAAATCAATCCATAAAATCTCCACAAGCCCTCTATATTATGACAGCATTGGAAAAAAGGCTAAGTGTAGTTAAAGTGTTTTATCAATTTCACAGTAGAACATGTTCAGAACTAAAGTATTTATCACCTTTATCTCAGGTAGTGGCAGTAGAGTGTTTGATAACTTATATTCTTTCTAATCCACCGTCAATTCTCAAAACTGATCAGTGTCCTAATCTCTGTATCTTTGTAGACAAATTTCCTCCACATGATCACGTTCGTCATAAACCTCACCCTATAACGATATTGATGTGTCGTCTTATCATTACATGAGCCTAGGCCAACTTCCATCATCCTTAATCAGAATCACTCCTACCGCTGCTGTAATCTTCAAGCAGAATATCAGCCTGGCCAGGCGCTCCAAGGGATCCCTGCGAGGTATTTCGTACCCACTCGGTCTCAACTCGGAAAAATATCCACATCCATCTTCTACCCACCTCCAGAAACTCCATGAGGAAAATGCCGGATTCGAAATCTGCAAAGTGGTCGAGATGTGGAGATAGTTTGAGTGACCATGTGCAACGCAACAGAAGATCTGTCACAATGGCAAAGTAGTAAATCTCTTTCAAAGGAAAATAAAGTCGTTGGCGGAGGCCGTAGGGGTGCAAGTGTGAGTTGCGCGACGCTGAGAACAGCGAAAGATCCCAATCTTTAGCAACATCCCAGTAGAACGAGTAGAAGCTATTTGTGAACACAGCCGCCAGCCAGCAACGATAGAGTGCTGTCTGCGTGAGGCCAATACTGTCGTTATCCATGCTCAAATTACGCTGCAGCGCCGAAAATATAATGACTGGAAACGCAGATGAATATTTCAGCGCATTGGCCAGATGTTGGCCGCCCCATCCTGCAGCTCCTATTCCCCCTGCTTTGCGATTCGATTCGCGCACACGTAGGTACTCGATTATGCATTGTCGGAATCGAATGAGGGAGGGGACCGAGATGATTATCGGAACTAGATACTGGCCACCGCAGGCTCGATCTGGCCGCCTTGTTGCAGAGCCATCGGTTTGAAAGAACATGCACAAGGCAACGAATAGATCTGCTATGACTTTTGCATAACTTGTCAACACGTCGGCTAACAAGATATCCCCAAATTTCCCATCCTGGACTTGAGCGAGGCCACCGATAGAGACCCGTCGAAGTATTGCAAGGAAACGAGTGCGCCCGGCGTAGGAGAAACGTCGTACAGGAGCGACGAAAAGTGCGAGAAGCAGGCAAAGGTATGCTATGGGCAGGAAGTCGTAGTAGACCACTAATGATGGATTTCTGTGCGAAAGGGCCCAGAAAAGGAGAAGGGAAAAGCTGAGCGGGAGGGTAAGAAGTATGGCTAGTCGGTATGTTGAGAGATGATGAGAGGGGTCGGCACGAGGGGATGTGCGATGAGGATATTTAATGAGTGTTGGCACATCCTTCGATATTGTAAGTTCTGCTGCAATCACCACTATCAAGGAGAAGCTTACAATTTTGGCTAAAGCAAGATAATGCAAATTCACACCCCAAGCCCAAACTCCTAGAATACGGTCAGCATATATGTAGGTACAGTACAATTGATGGAAGCCTACCTAATACAATAGTCAAGGCGACTCTATAAGGCAGAGGAAATGTGAGACTGAACGAGTCGAGCTCGGGCTCAACAGCCGGATCTCCGTCCATTATTGTTGTGTATAGTAACGCCGCATCGAATCGCAAACCCTAAAGAGCGACTGGAGTGAGTAAGAGCGTAATAAGATTCGTGAATTGTGCTCGCGTGGTAAACATATGGAGGTAGACCGTATTTCGGATTGACATAATTTGAAGACGCGCCACAAATTGATATCAGCCACAGCACGCACTATTAAGCTAGTACCGATCTCGTTGAGCCGAGGCTGCTTAAGCTTAACAGGCGCATTCTACGACATTGTATATACAACATACTTCCCAAGATCTGGTAACATTGGGAATATTTCGATATGGCGGATCATGTAACAGAGAAACCTGTCCAGAGCTTGTCTTCATACAACTATCCATTCGCAGCTGCTCCTGATATAATACGTGCCCATCAAAAAGATGCCTACTTCGAGGGCATTCTTCTCAACCACCTCTCCAACCTTCTCCGCCGGCTGTATGGAGCGCGGTTTCTTCATACATATACCACTGAGGCTCGAACATTTTCCGAACTTCTCTATCTAGGGCTTACTACCTTCATTGGGAACCGAACTCTTGGAGAGGAGTATTGCGATATCATCCAGATTGAGGATGACACGCTCAAACTACCTGCTATTTTGCGCCGGGTAGGATACATCCTAACTTCGATTTTACTTCCTTACTCTATCAACAAAATCTTACCTTCATTCCGCACACGAATACGTACGAAGCTAGAGAGTAATCTGCGGAGATTAAGCCGCAATAAACAGGAAACATCATATCCATTCAGGTTTCAATCATATCTGCTGGACCACCTTTCAACTATCACTTCCCCATCACCAATACATGCCCTAACATTAACTATATTCTACTTTACTGGCTCGTATTACCAGCTTTCAAAGCGAATATTCGGACTACGATACATTTTCACAAAACGGGTAGGGGAGAGTGAGGCTAGAGACGGCTATGAGGTTTTAGGTGTACTGCTAGTTCTCCAGATGACGGTTCAGGGGTGGTTACATCTCCAATCAACAATAGGAAGCGCTACTCCGGCGATATCTGGACAAATGGTTGGAAGTTCTGTGATGTTGGAGAATGGAGTGGAAGTATCTTTGGATCCAGCAGCGCTGACCTCGAACAACGAGCTCCTTCTTGAGCAACCTACACAGAAACCAACCTTTGATTTAGGAAAGATCAGTCATACTGAAGTACTAGATAGTCCCAGATATGATCTGAGAGATAATGAGACGACATTGGGATACATCAAAGGCCAAAATAGGAAGTGTACGCTCTGCTTGGAGGGACTTAAGGATCCGAGTGCGGCAGGGTGCGGACACGTGTTTTGCTGGGAGTGTATTGCCGAATGGGTGCGGGAGAAACCCGAATGTCCCCTTTGTAGACGGGAAGTTGGTATAAGTCATATATTGCCATTGAGGGTGTAGTTTTATGTTTGTGCTGTAAGAAGCAATGACGGTCTCAATATACTATCAACTATATATGTTGACCCCGCCCTAGTGCTAATAGACTCCATTTTGAGGTGATTTGATTAAGACAATCTCAACTTTGCAAATCCGGAAGTAGTTTGCTAGCTGCGATGTGGTCATTCTTAACTTACCAATTTTATTACAAATGATAGAATGATGCTCTGACTCTACGACTATTGTAGAGTAACACAAAAGCCTTTGCTATAACGTGTGTTTCGATATTAGGGTGGTCGAGTTTCAAAAAAGCAAGTTTCATATTGGCAATTAGGCTTTGTTGATTTGTTGCCTATTCAGGTAATCGAGAGGATATACCACATGATTGATGCCAAGCTATGTATGTAGTGCAACACGAGAGCTAAATAGCCTAATTTGGTCGACATCTGGAGATCATAACCAAAGGATCTTCCCCTTTCCTAATCCCATACCACCTTATGCATTGACGTGGTTATTTTACCTCATGTCTGGCGTCACATTTGGCTCTGTAGGAGACATCATAGCTGTGGGACAAATTGCGTGGAATATTGCGAAGGCGCTGAGTAGCACACGAGGCTCTGCAAAGAAATATCAGAGCCTGATTAAGGATCTTGAACTCTTTAAAAAGCGCTCTTACAGGTACAATCGAATTAGTCTCAACGCCTATATATCCAACTAATAAGTGCAGGTGATTGCCGTGTGGCAAAACTATACCAACACCAGAGCTAGATGAGCTAGGCAATATTATAAGAGGTGCCACTGAAGTTTGGCGTCGGGAATTGCTAGAGTTTCAATCGAATTTAAACAAGAAATGTGCTAGCTGTCTATGTATAGCCGGGTCTGGAAACTGGCTTGAAGATGCTTCTAAAATAGTCATGTGGTTAAAAGAGAAGGAGGATATTGCAGATATAAGGAAAAATTTACATATATTTAGCAAATCTATTCTGATTATGTCAGATGTAGCTCAAAAACAATATTATCTTAATTATTAGAGTCATGGTAGCTAAATCTATCCAGAAAGTCAAACTGGCTTGCTGAGAACGACTAGGCATTTCGTGTTCAGGCGGTAAATCACTTCCTTAAAGAATCCATCACGCTGGCGAAGAAGCAGACTTTTCAACTAAGTACACACAGTCGTAAGGTCGACTCGCAGGCTCAGCTGTCAACTGTTATCTTGAGTATACTTCGCGATGGAATTTCTTCATTTGCACAAGCTACGGCGGTCACTATTGAGATACGAAATGTCTTAGAACTATTTCAAAATCTCGTCATTTCTCAGCAATCTATCCCTAAAGGTATTGATGCTTGTTGGAACCAAGCACCCGTGACTTTAGAACTGGCGACTGGCAAACAGATCCCCTCTGGGGCTTGTAAACACATGGAATATGTTAGGTACAATCCTATTGGAGTTATTCAAGGAACATCCAGCACAAAAGAAGATACAGAGAAAGGAGTTTTCTCTAGAACGGGGTAATACTGGGCGAGAAATAAGTCGTATATGGGCATTAGATATGGCTTTTCAACCTGGTGAGAAAGTGGATATGGCCATGATCTTTTCCGAAATATCAGTCAGCAGGAAATAGCTGTCTTAGATGCTAGACAACATCTACAACGCTAACAGACGGTAGAGTACAATGCAGATCCTGTGGAATGAACTTTCAACGGATAGCCGAGATGGACCAAGTCGGTAAGCGGCCAGCTTGATGCGTATCCTAAGTCACAGTCTCAGTCTCGTCCTCCTAACCAAACTGAAGAATCCGATTCAGTAGTGCCAACAGAGCCCAATGAGCCTGTGCTAAGTCCGGGAGATTTCCAGAGGGTGCGCTTACTTCACAACCCTTTTGAATTAAGCTCTCAGGTTGATCATGCACTCGTCTTTGAGTTGGAATAAGCTGTAGGGGTCAAAATTTTCGAAATCCAAGGTCACGCAGTTAGTATGCCCCTACTTCTACAACTGCAAGATTTTAATCAGTATGTAGACTCACCGAATTTGATATTCGATGCTGTGGATGCGAAGCTCGATAGCTTAATTAGTAATATTCTGACAAGCGTCAGTGAAGCATCTCAAGATGGTGATGAGAATATAGATACCATGAGACAGAAATGGGTGAGGGAAGGAGAAAACGTCTCGAAGAAAAAAACACCAGATCCGGATAAACAAATAGCTGATATGAGAAAGTTAATGGAGTCTGTCATACAAGCATGTTCACCATCAAGGGGCGTTACATCGTCTACTTTGCCAATATACGACGAAGCAAATTCAGTAGGATAAAGGTTTCCTACACCAGTTACAGATATAATGAGAGGATTGTGGTAGTATAATGAAACACTTCACACTATCTGAATACCATATTGAGAGTAGAAACCTAACCAATCTCATTGGATAATTACAAGAATAACGCACCGGATACACCGAGATGGAAAAGAAATTAAGCCTCTCCAACGGCTTTCATCCTCTACGAGACCTACCTGGTTTCAGTCTTCAAATGCTGCAACGAATTCTGCGATGAGATCTTCCCTAAGACAATATGGCTTAATTGTCGGCGTTCGACCTTCACTAGTCCAGCGTGCGGGGCTCTCCACTGTGCTGAACTGCGAAGTAGGGTATGTGTGCTCCCAATTCACTAGCCTACATCTAAACCCGTGGACTGGCGGATGAATAATTAGGCAGCTGAGCTGAATGTTTACATACACAGGTCTTAGCTTGCTATAACTTCCCAGCAGTAATCCAATTATCACCATTGTGCGAATATGTCTGTCTAGCTTTAATAAGTGTTAATAGGTTGGCCGATATAACTGGGTCTGCTAACATTGCACTACTCCTCATATTAGTACTACCTCGGTCCGCTCTAAGCAATTGATAAGTAGAACTACATGTACTTGATCAATGAATCCCACTTGTATTGAAATTTAGTTCTCTACGAATTTTAAGATGGCCGCAACAAACACTATTGAAGTCCCTCACCTTGGAGGTATCAAAGCGGGATATGCACTCTCAGGCGGCAAGTATGATTCTTCAAAGCCAACCTGTGTGTTAATGAACTCGATGTGCACGACTGTAGCACTTTATAAGCACCAATTCGAAAACTCAAAACTCACTGGAGCTATGAATCTTCTCGCCATTGAACCTTTGGGTCATGGAGCAACTAGTTCTCCTGTGGAGAACTTTACTTATTGGGATTCAGCTATTATGGCTCTCCAAGTCTTGGATGCACTGAAGATCAAGACAGCGTTTGTCTTGGGTACAAGTCAAGGAGGTTGGATGGTGACCCGAATGGCTCTTCTTGCGCCTGAGAGAGTACGTACATACCATGCAGGGAGAAATTTCTAATGTAGTCTAAAGTGGGTCTTAACATCACCAAAATACTGACTCCCTACTTCATCAGATTCTTGGCTTGGTCCTGTTAGGAACGTCAATGGACTATGAGTCTTCCGACTCCCGTACCAAAGGCTGTTGGGATCCTGCCCCTATTCTTCAACCATTTGTGGAGAATTGGACAAGTACCACAGAAACACCTGAATTTCTCATTGACGATATTTGGTGTGGTATGATTGGAAGCGTGGGCTTTGGTGCAGAAGTGAAAGCTGAGACGTTGCAATTTTGGAAGAATGCTTTGAAAGATATCTATAAGGGAGATGAGGGTAGAAAGAAGGTCAGAATGGCTGTAATAAATCTCCTGTCAAGAGACGGCCTATTGCTTAGGCTGGGGAGTATCGTGGCCCCAGTTACATGGCTGCAGGTAAGATAAAATTTGCGACATCATGCTTTCTTTCAGTTCAACTCCCTTTGTATTAGCATCGTTGCTAACACACATGACAGGGCTCAGAAGACTCTGTGTATGGAACACAGGTACCAGTGGAGCAATTGAAGTTGTTCACTTCATCAAAGGAAACCAAGTTCAGTGTGGTCCCAGGTGGAGCACATTATCTGAATGCTACCAGTCCTGCAGAGGTAGACGCTGCTTTGTTAGAAATGGTCACGAAATACAGTTAGTGTAGGGTGGTTCCATTAACCAGATTGATTATCTTACAGGATTATTCATAAATAAAATATCTCACTAGATGCGAAGTTCATGTCTACCAGTCACCCCAAACCTTAGTGGCCTTTTACATTCAGTTTGATATCATTTCAAACTAATCTGATTTTTGACAAATGTCTGAGAATTCTTTCGATGATTCACAAGTGCTGCTAGTCTTAAGTGTGAATAAATCTGAAATGTCACAGAGCCGTATATATATTGCATTTCTTGTTAGATCTGAGTCTCCCTCCCTCCTCTTTCAATTTGATGGAAAGGCAATAAGATAAAAGCTGAGACCAATATCAAAACGTCATTATTCAAGAGCAATAATAGAGTGCCAGCCTCAGTAAGTTGAATAAGTCTGAATCCTAGAAGCAGTTGAACTTTTGAGTTGAAAACAAACACGCAGTCAAACCACATAGAGAATTGAATCAATTGGCAGAAATGGCGAGATCTAGCTCTGGCTCAACCTTGGATTCCGACGAAGACCGTTTACGCGATATGGCACTGAAAGTCATTGGCTATGAGCAACGTCATAAAACTACGATTATTCCACTCGAACGCTTCGCACCCAAAGATCTCTCTGACGAATCTGATCTACCTATGGTTCGTTTAAAATCACCCACCAAAATCAACATCATATTTCTCTTTGTAATTCTCTCTTGAGATATCATGTATTATGCTAACTTGATCGTTCGTAGTCAGCTATCACCTGGGTAAAACTCTTGGAATTCCTGAAAGAGGAAGCTCAATTTGATGAAACAAGGGACGAGCTTGTATTTGGCAAAAGGTTGGATGACAATACCGTGTTCTGCGTCATTCATTCGAATATCTCGATATATGAGGCGCTGGCTGTTATGTTCGAAGCTCACGAATCCTGGGTGCTTGAGATCTTTATTCATCCTAAGAAAGACTATGATGTTGATCAACAGGGAGCTGAACACTGAGTGATTAGCTACGGAAGATTACATCTACGCTCACAAAGAGAGTTCTATTGAATATGAAGAATGGTGATCTGGGTAAGTGAGGGGAAGAAAACGATTGGACTCATATGAAGCACACACTGGGTGATGTTGTGAGTCTAGCGAATACCAGTGCAGTTCTACTTGATCGTACCAGAAAATGCAACTCAGCGAAGAAAACCTAAATTTACTAGTTTATATCTGCTCTGCAAGAGTGCGAACAGAGTTTGATTCAACGAAAATAGAATTTAGGAACCGGTGCAAACGTTCTGTATGAGGGAAAGCTTACCTTCAATGAAAAGCGTTCATGTTTGCGTGTTTACACTTCCGTAATTAAAGAAATATAATGTAGGAACAAATTATGCCAAAGCAGCTGGGAATATCGAGAAGAATCAGTAGAAAATAATTTGGATCTTCAATCTGTGAAAGTTTTTGTATTAATAACCAATTCATCATTCATGAGTCATCTATCAGATTCCTCAAATGTTTAATGTCATCCGGTGTAGTCTTACAGCATCCGCCAACAAATATCTCCCTCCACACACCTCTTTCTCTCGCCACACTAACAATATCAAAAACAGTATCATGCCATGATCCTACATTTTCAACAACCGCGCCTTTCTCCCATACCTTTGTAGTAGTGTTATACACTTCACCCATCGTTCCATCCGGATAAATGACCAAAGCAGGCGCTTCTCCAACTAGCCCATCCTTAATCATTTTCACCACGGCATCTTCAAACTCCTTCACTAACCCCTTTAATTTCCCCACCCTCGTACAATTGATTCCGATCCCCATTGGAATAGGCTTTCCATCTTCTGGTTCCAACATCGCCCTGACTACCTCTTCAACGCCACTACCGTCAGGCAGCACATTTTTCTCTCCAGGAAAAACACAGGCAACCCAAAATCCCTTGTTCTCCTCCTTTTCTGCAAGTCTCTCATTCACCTTCCCCATCGCCATCCTCACGCTCCTCACCTCCGCCAGTAACGGCAGCGTCTCAAAAGCCACAAGATTCACATCCTCCCAACACCTCCGCCTATCATCATCCTCTGCATGCGGTAAAAACTCTTCAATCCGCGTAACATGCCAATCCCGCAACTGTTCCTGTGTCACATGATCACGATCATACTTTCCCTCATACTCCTGACTGGGAATCATCGTCGCGCCATAGGCACCGAGACTCAATGCAACTCTCCCCTCGCGTGCGCTTGCTGTTTCCTTCCCTCCAAACGCATCGCGGGCAATTTTCACTGCAGATCGCAACACCTCCCCCTCTTTCCCGCTTCCCACGCCGCTTGCGAGAAGTCCTTGATGAGAAGCTTGGTACGTAGCTGTTAAGATCACATCAGCGCCTGCGTTTGCGAAAGCGGTTTGTGCTTGGAGGAGCGTGTTGGGGGATGTAATGAGCAGCTGGGAAGACCATAGTGGTGTGGAGTCGTTAAAGATGCAGTTGTATTTGTCGGCGAGGAGGGTACCTAAACCGCCATCTAGGAGATAGATTGGTATTTGAGTGGACATGGTGAGTTGGGATTATAGCTATATGTTTCAATGTGGTCTGGTACCTAACTCTCACTACCCATTGGTGAATCACATTATATATTTGTGTCATGTGAAGGGGTGGGTCTTGGCTGAGTTCGCTTATCATTTTAGCCCCTATCCTGTTATTCATCGTAAGTCATGGAGGCTCAGGCTGTTGAGTAGAGAGTGGATAAATATGGACGCATATGTAGATATTAGAGGTAATAGTGGTTTTTTACAACATCATACTGCACTGGAAAGAAGAATGCCGGGTTTGTGTCCTTTTCATTCGCCCTCTTGGCCTCTTCATCAACTACGTTACATTGTAAACTCCATCGCTGCCCTAGCCCATCCATTGCCCAAGAATAAATATTTTCCTCAAGAGGAATGCTCAACGCATAAAAAAAGAGCAGTCCATAAGAAACAACGGTCTGGGGTATAACCTCCTCTCTTTCGTCTTTTTGGCAATGCCAGTGCTGATAATTGAATAGATGTGGGAAAATATGCATCTGCAACCAAATCTGGTCGCGAATTCGTGAAAGGTAATGTACAAATCGTGTGTGTAGGGGGGTGTTGAAATCACCCATTAGTATTACAATAGGGTGTCGTGATTAACGTCTATGGGCACCTGGCCAACGTCGTATGAGTGTCCGCCGTGTATTGTACGGATTTTTAGGCTCCTTTTCATATTCATACATCGTCCTAGTCGTTCATTCAAAGAAAGATTCTTCACGCACAGCTGATTTGAGTTAGTTAAAGTCACAAGTTACAATGGAGCTAAAGTACTTACGAGAATCGTTTCTCAGCCTATTATTGCTTGGTTTTTTCTGCCCCATTCCCCCGAGCCCGAACATGCTGCTCTCACGCCTTTTGCTCTTAGATTGCGATTCTCCTGCTAGATGTCGGTTAGATGCCCCGCCGCCTCCATTAAATTGATCGTAAGCCGGACCAGCAACTGTACCCGACCTGTTGCCGTATTCAGGACCGCCAACGGTTCTATGGGATTGCAGTTGAGATTCATATGAAGGTTTGAGAGGAGTTAGACCTGTGTCATAAGGTGCACGCTCCTGTTGATAGTGCTGTGGTTGCGGGAAGCCAGAGAGATTTTGTGGAAATGATGAAGGAGCTCTACTTTCCGGGAATGATTGTTGGTCGTAAGATGGTGTTGGGAGTGTTTGGAACTTTTGCTGCCGAGGAGATCTGATATCCTCTGGAGTCAACGGAGGTGCCTCAACGTTCACTTCTATTGTTTGACCATGGTTTTCAGGTTCGTGACCAAATATACCATCGTACTGCTGCAAAAAAAGTGCAAATACAGGTGCGGGGATATTGAGTGTTGGAGAGAATACAATCCCAACATTACGAACAGTCATCTTATTAGTATCTGCGTGGTTGATAATGTTAATTAGGAACCCGGCTAGATATCTGAGAAGGTTGTTGTTGACTGTAGGTAGTCTGTGAACTAGGCCATTCAAAGCGTTGATTTTCTCGCCAAGGTCGTGAAGCTCTGTGACGGCGAGAAATTCTAGATGAAGCTCCCTCGTCAATATCGTCGTTGGCAGCTCCCTCAGATATAGCTTCAAGAGTGACGCTACGGCATGGATATCGTAGTACTGATCATCTGTGATCAGGTTTACATCACCTTCGGTGTTGAAGCGTTCTCGAAGTTGTTTAATTATTACATTCGATCCGCTCAATCTGAATATACCCTCTTCGCCGGCAGCGTTCTTTTCATCCAAGTACTCGATACAGCGATATACGACAGCAGGCAGTTCAACGTTGACATCAGCAGGATGATTGTACCTCACGGCTTCACCCAAGGGAGATCCAAACACTGGTCTAATAGGTCCGTGCTGTTCATACGCCATTTGAGTTAGATTAGTATTGGAATCGTTAGCGTTAACATCTTGCGAATCTGTAGACACTCTTGGTTTCGATCCAAATCCAAAGAAACTGCGTTTCCTTTGTTTCTTGTCTTCTGTAGCTATGGGTGCGAGTAGGTTTTGCTTGTTGCCCCATGAGCCTGCGTCTTGTATCGGCTGTGCATTTTTTGGCGCAGAGATAGACTTCGTTGTCTGAGAGTAATTTTGGGCCATAGGGTCTCGATCGTACCCGTTTGTGGGTGGAGAAGGAGTGCCGGAAGCCTTTGATTTGACGCCATGTGGGATGCTGCCTTGCTTAGTTGCCTCATAGCTAACACCTCGCAAATCCTCATTGACCTCTTGGAGTGTTTGACCTCTATTTGAAGGTTGCAGCTTCTTCTTGGTTTGCGTGTGAGACGAACCTCCAGAGTTGTTTCGAGCATGCTCACGGTGATGGGGAGCAGGCTGTACTTCTTCATCATCATCTGTGTCTTTGTAGTCCACATATTGAAGTAATGCCTCAACCCATTGATCCCGCTCCTTGTCACTCTCTGCACACAGAACATGTCTGACGAGACTGGATGAATCCTTCCGTTTTGGCTCCAAGATAAGGAACGCATGGCGATACTGATTATCAGGATCATCCTCTCCACGTGATGGAGACTGGTTCTCGGTATGCTGTTGCTTTCCAATTTGAGAATTCTGGAGCTTGATTGCACCGAGGTGAGGCCCTCCTGGTGACTCGAAATATTTGAATACAGGACCATCCAAAACGAAAAATCTCGCTTTCCAACCTCCAAAGTTCTTACCACGTTTGGTCAAATATCCATTCTTCAAAGGTCGTCCGCCTGGTCCCATCTTAACTGGACTGTCGGATGTTGACTCACCGCTAGGAGTCATATCCTCGGATCGAGGCTCCATAGTGTTGGTTGAAATGTATTTGCAAATGTGCAACGCCGACGTAGTATCCATCTGAGTATTGAGAATCTCGTCCAGATACTTGTCCAATGCCACTCGCCGCGCGTCCACTTTAGCTGGTGCATGGCCACTGAAGAGCGATCGTTCTGGTGTTTTAGCTGTGAATGTAGGAGACTGCTTCAAGATTTGGTCTAATTGAGATAGAGACGTCGAATCTTTTTCCACCCTCCAGAGCTCTTTGCCATCTACTCTTGAGAACACGGCTAATGTGAACACAGGATCATCCACATAGTCTTTTGGATACATGATGCTCGCTCGTGAAGGCCGTAGACGGGATGATGCAACCCTTACATCTATAGATGGCAATGCATTAGGGGGAAGAAGCAAGCCGGGATACTCATCTGTGATAAAGCCTTTGTAGATGCCATCTTTCGACGAAGAAACACTCTTTGGGGATGGCTCATCTTGCGAGCTGTTGCTGGGAGAACGGTTCTGCTTCTTCACAAGTGTCAGGGGTTTGGGGGAAACGAGTTGCAGTGGCGGGCCTTTAGGTTTCAGGCCTGGAGACGCTAGTTCAGGTGAAGAGATAGACATCGGAGTTCCAGGTGGTAAAGGAATCGGCTGTCGTGGCGCTCGTGGTGACAAAGGAACAGCCCCTGGGAAAGCTCCCATGCCTCGAGGAGACATGGGCGGGGAGCTAACCGACGAGTGGGAAGAGGGATTTCTAGGTAGTGCGGGGGAAGCTAGCCCTCTGTCCATAGGTCTTGGACTCATCGGGAGACCAGGACTCATCAACGGCGGAGACAATACACCCGAACCAATGCTCGCTGTTCGGGAAGCATTAAGTATGCCTGCCAATGAACCAGCATTGGAGTCCTCTTGGGATCCTGCGTTGGCGGCTGGTGGAGATATTGGAATAGTTGGTCGAGGACTTAATGGCATAGATACCGGTGGTGATATCTCGGTCGCGTTCTCTTTTGCTGTGTTTCGTGATTTTGATTTGGCACTCTTCTTCGATAGGCTTCTTAATTCCGCTTCTTTGTAAGCAGCAGCCTCTCGCTGTCGATCGTCCTCCTCTCGCGTTTTTCTTCGACCTCTTTCTACAAATGTGGGTATTTCATCGACTTCCAATATGTCATCGTAATCAGAATCGGACTCGTCGCCAGCTCCAGAAGCCTGTCGAAGATGCGAACTGGCATTGTTGTCCTTGCCTAGATTCAAAGGCGCTGGTGGGGCTTTTCTTGGAGGTGGATTAGGAAATGTTTTCGCGTTTTCATCAGGATTAGGTGAAGCTTCAATGACAGACAACGAAGGGAGTGGTGTCGCCATAGAAGATGAAGCAGGTGCCCTTGGAGGAGGTGCCTTTGGAGGAGGACCTTTGGGAGGATCTGAGGGTAAAGATCTAGAAGGCGGAAGTAGGGCATTGTATGGAACCTCTCTTGCGATCTCTAGTTCTTTCCGCTGCTTTTGGCCTTCCTCAAATCCAGCAATTGGTGCATCTGGATTATACTGCTGAAACGCATGCTTTGTTGGTGACGGCATTTTGTGCTCAGCTTCAACCATATTACCTAGCGCAGGAGCTTGAAGGCGGTGGTCTGCCGGTGGTGTTATAGGGTACGGTGCGAGGGCCACGCTTATTGGTGAATGTGGCTCATCTTGGGGGGTATCTCTTAGTGCCGATGCAGCATCTGCATTGTTTGCCAGTGCAATATCAGAAGATATTGAGCCAACTTCCGATGGCATACCTTGACTCGAATCGACTGGCGATGGATTCGTAAGCTGAGCCAAAGTATCCTTCAACTTCTTTCGATACCTCTCCTTGTCCTTAAGTGCTCGTTCTAAGTCCTTGTTGAGTCCTAAGATCATAGCTCTCTGCTTATCTACCAAACGCCATAGCTGCGCGTTTTGAGCAGCTTGCGACTGCTTCTCTTTCAGCATATACTGTATAACAGCCTCCGGTGATCCTGCCGATTGTATTAGATTCGCAATATCTGGAGATGAACTTGCAGGCTCCTGAGATGATGCTTGTGATATAGAGGTTACTGAGATGTTGGATATCGCCGAGTCAATCGAGGAGGTCCTAGGTGGCGCTGCCCTGCCCATATTAAGTCTATGTTGAGGCGCTGTAGCCGCCATTGGAAGCTGTGTGCTCGTTGGGGGAGTTGGCGAGCCACGCGATGGCTTTGTAGTTACGACGGGATCGGAGACGCTTCGTGATGTACCATGTGCTTCCTGAGTAGGACGAGATGATCTGTCAAGCAGGTGAGCAATGAGACGAATGGATCGAGCAAAAAAGTTACCTTGTAGTCTCGGTTCGTATGGAATCTACCGAGGAGTCTTCGGATCTGTAAAAGCTCCTTTCAGACGCCAGTAAATCGTCTAAACGCTCCTTCGGCGACCGCGGTTGATCTTGAGGCGAAGTAGAAAATGAGGTATTGTTGGTACTACTTCTCGGGAAAATGCTTCTTGTCGGCGTGAGACTGGTCGTAGGTGAAGTGGCAGACGTCGTAGTCTGTAGAGGACTAGGGGCAGCCTTGCGCTGAGATCTGAACCGCAGACAATTAGCACTCTATGGTATCACGGCCGTTTTGACACAATAGATATTAAATCAACATTGAGTATGGGCGAGATCCCAAGGTCAAAGAGTTGTACTGGACTGTGCTCACCTCTTTCCCGAATCTGATGGCGATGGACTATTGCTTGGAGAAGGATTTGGATTAGCACGGCCTACTGTGGGGCTGCTCTCCGGAGTGAAGAATTGAAAGGGACCCGGTCCATCGCCGTTATGCTGCGAATGCTGCGACATTGAAGCTGCTCCTGGGCATGCAGATGAGATGGAGTGCTCTGACTAGGTGTGCAACTTTCTACCACCAATGAGCAGAAGCAGCAGTCCAACCCAAGTAGAAGCTCCAGTTTCCCGTGGCGCCTGACGAGACTGTGGGCTAAGGGTTTCGTGATGGCTGGTTGATGCTGATTACCGTCGCACGTTCAGTGACGCTCGTTCAGGCGAGGATCTCGGACACGGTTAAAGCGCTACAATTGGCGAGACAGGTACCGGGATGTCTCTGCGCAGATGGGTTCAGGCGTGCAGCAGCTTGCAGAGCAGAACGGCCGTGAGCATGAAGATTGGGGGTTGTGCAGCTGTATGGGTCCGTTTCGGGTAGGCTGGAGCTGGATAGACGAAGTCTTGTCGTGGTGAGGTGAGGTGAGGTGAGGACTGATGCTGTCCACTGCACGACGCGTCTAATGGGTGGGAGATATTTTTTGAGTCGTCTCGCGTGAAAACGACGATTAGAGATTAGAGTTTAATACGACCGACGTCTGCGTCCGGAAAGCCCTTACGTCAGCCAGCCAGCCCACACCGCACGATGAAATGGATCACCACGATGAAATGAACGAAGGTTAGTTGGGAGCAGCAACGACCACTTCCACGACAGCATTTGCCATGCAGTGAGTGGGCAGCACCAGCAGAGAGCGGCTAGAGCTAGTAGCAGTGTGATCATGCGGCAGATCGGGACTACGAAGGCTTGAGATGTGATTAGACAGGTGATCCCCCTTGAAGAGCGAGCAAGAAGGTGGGAGGTGGAGACGGTGATGTTTTGGAGGTTGACAGTCTCACGCTCACGGTAAATCTGGACAGGGCGAACCAATCATCCAGTCTGACGATCCTGGGTCGATATACAGGACAGCAATTTGGCAGAGCCGGGCTAGCTCTGGTTTCACATCCACGTAATCTTACAAAGTTCAGTCAGTATACTGTACAACAGCACCGCACAAACCAGATGAAATAGACGATGTTTCCCACCACGTTCTTGGGCCTCATTTGTCTTGTCCGAAATTAGCCAGCCCATCTGAACTGATATACATCCCATCTATTCTGGTCTGTTGGACTTTTGCCCGAGCCGTCGGGTTCCAATCTTCTGCTTCTCTGGACCGCCGATTGCCACGTTCTTCCACTATATCAATGTTGCGGGCGGCAACTAGGACTCTCTAATCTAACCCATAGCCGTTTGAGACGCACAAATACGAACCGCCAGCGCGAGTTAACCTCTCCCTTCTGCCTCGAGTGTACCTACAACGTATCTGCCTCCTGCTGCTGCTTATTAGGCATGCATGGAAGAAACATTACTTTACTACTACAGTACCTTACTGAATTGGCTAGTTGCATCCTCGAGGCAAGCGAAGGAGAGCCGGATGAGCGCGGCGGCGAGTATGTCGATTGCTGCAGGTACGCGAGAAGAGAGGCTAAATCCAGCCTGGTGAGCTGGGCAGATGTAACCAAACAGCGTATACACACTCAGATAAAGGTCATTCGCTACCGATTTGGTCCAGAAACGCGGCAGATACTGGCTATTCTCATGCGGATATGCTTCGCAGCATCCTCGAGCTTAACTTTCCCACACTGACCCCCTCTTGCTCTTTCCCATCATCTCATCTATGACAATTGTCACTTCACAAGATCAGACCGTTTCCACCACCAGGTTTCAATTCAATTATCAGGCCACTTGTGCATTCGTGACTACCCAGGCGCCCCCTGATCTCCTCCTAACAAGCTTTACGATCATGGGGAAAGGACCCGCCAAAACACTTTGAAACATTGCTTACGGGTACGTCCGATAGTTCCAGGACAAGAAACCTGTCTCAGATTCCGTGTTGGTAGATACAGTGTACCTATACCAACAACATACCAATCTTTACGAGCTCCATATCAGGCTGTTACAAGCAAGAAAATTGTGAAGAAGATAAATTGGGAGGTTTGGTTTGATTGGCAATCTCCAACTGTATACTAGTTGTACACTATTCTCCACGTGCTGTCAAATATACTTTACCGGCTTCATTACGGAGAAGTGTGGCTTGTGGCGGATTGAGAATTTGGGGATATCCAGGGGCAATCGAGAGGAGAAGAGAGCGTCAAGCATCTGAAGCAAGCCCTAAATTACCACTGTTGCTCTTATCTATCAAAGCAGCAACCGCCACGAACGCCTCAAGCACAGACGAGCACTCAGAATATCCTCTTTCTCTCACTTCTCAAAAAGCGGTGTGATTGCTGCACATCCCCCATTTCGGCAAGGTTCTTAACGCAGTTGTTGATGTGGGGTGAACATCCGCTACCCCTGAATCCTCTTCCATCTTTAACTTTCAAGCGAGTCTACTCGACAGCAAATGCTTAACGACCTCCTCCATTAGAATACTTCATGTATAATTCAGGAGAATTAACTTACCAGTAGCTACCGAATGCAACATACATTGATCCCTCCGATTGGTCATATATGTGGTGATATACCGTTATGTTACCAAACTATGAAAGTGAATGCAAAATAACCCCACCACACCTATATTAATCAATCTGCCCCCAATCCCATATCCTGCTTTTGCCTTGCCAGTTGATGAAGAATAGTCCTCTCGGTCTTTGTGCTACGGCCGGATCGTACAGCTAACGCAATATAGCAGTTGGCTGCTACATTTGAAACCCCATCAATGAGCCACCGTACTTCCTAACACACCACTTTAAGCCGCAGCCACACCGACCCCAAGATTTACAAGAGAATCAACCAATAACCTACCGTAACTTCACTCACATATCTCCTGTTCAGCTGTTGATACTGAAACTGGGGGTTTTTGAGGACCTACGGTGTTGCCGAATGGGCCTGGTAGTGAACGTTACTTACTACTAATGTTAGGGTTTCTTGCGAGTAATATTTGGAGAACGAATCAAGGAACGAGGATTGGACATTCTTCGTAGTAGCGCTATGTGAAGGTCATCTATCATCCGCTGGGCAAAGAGATCTAACGAATTGGCAAATTAACCAGGACACCCAGATTAGACATTTTATGACAGAGCCAAGCCACCCGTTCACACTCGGTGAGCATAGCTTTAACGAATCAAAAGCTAGAACATCGCTGGCATAGCTAAGGACCATTATGTTAAAAGCATTACAGTTCTCGCCTTTGGGTACTGTAACAGACTGCAGAGCCTCGTATGCAGATTGGGCATGAGAGCTGGACCACCTTTGTAACGACATGTGAAAAGTGTGGTTTGTAGATCATCACCACAAGCCAATGGGTCTTCATGTACTATACACATAAAACCAGGAAACCTCAACCTTTAATTCCGGCCATATTCCCCTGAAAAGATCAGTACCATGTCATCGCTTGATCTACACTTGCCTCCCGTTGCACTTCTACACACCCATCCACCTTAAGAGACTATATGCATTGCTCCAAAGCAAGTCATACCTCTTCCCGCAGCACTACACAAATTCTACCACACCCGTTTGCGAAACACTCAAAAACCTAGCCCCGCAGTCATATATATATATATATATGAATCTGATTGAAGACCTGCAGTTGGTGCTTGCATATCGTTACACAGCCCCGGCATGCTGTGCGTGTCGGGCGAGCACGTTGATTTCTTGACACTTGTCAGCGGGAGCGTACATGTGATGATCCTATGCGTGCTAATGCGGGTTTCACGGTTGGTGTATTTGGTGGAATGGCTTGTGTGTGGAATGGAAGTTTCCTGTCTCAAAGGTATGTAGATGGTTGGTTTCAGGGATTGAGTGGTTATGGTGGTTGGGATGAGGCTGTTTGCGCATGGCTTCTAGTTCCGGTGCCAAAAACAAAAAGAAGACTGATGTAGTTGGATTTTTTTCGCTTCGTATCTAATGTAAAGCACGATAGGCGTGATCTAGATGGTGAGTTCGCTTCGATGATGGTGATGGACAGTAGAGAGAGCAGTAGCTTTATACGCTACAAGACCATTTTGGTCAAAACGTAACACAGCAATCTAACCCTCGAGGACGATGGTTTCTTGGATACTCAAGTACCTAATTCGACACGGCAGACGGCTTGATTTGTAGTTTTAACTAGAAAGATGGGACATTGTAGTTGCACAGTATGTACTATAGATTGTGACGGAGCACAAAATGGTTTGTTTCCAGAGCAACATCATAACATAGTCGGTCTGTGTTTGCTTAATGATGTCGAGAGAACTTGAAATCACGTTCGACTCCCGTAATTATTCTCACGTTATCATAAATGCACCGCTTGGCTATGCTGTTTGATCCTAAGCATGCGAGATATCATTTCCCTGGTCGTCTCGCATGAGAGATTACTTGACACGAGCAACTTAGATACTTCCTGCATTGGCTTGAATACCTCGTACTTTCTTGTTTCTAGCTTTACGTTATGTTAAAGATAATCATAACGTATGATTATATTTGTACGGACACTTGATACTCCATGGGTGGTAAGACTTCTGAAGAGCTTCACCAGTGATGGGGTTAAAAGGGTAGCGTACAAACTGGCAAGCTCCACCTCCATTTCTACCCAGGCTTTACAGCAGAAGTTAACGCAACATCCGCTGCCCCTTCTCTCCTCTATCCTCCTAAACTTACACCATATACTTTTTGCTTAAGTTATTGCAGCATGCGTTAGCTTTCATCCAGAGACGGAGTCGGTTTATCAAGCCCCTTATACATGTTCGGCTATTTCAATATCTGAGGCGGTGTATCCCACCTCATGGCAGAAAAAGCTATCGGTCTTTCCATTCAAGAAAAAAGTCGGAAACAACCCCACCATCACTCAGCATGTCTTCAACTCTAGGCAAAAGGAAACGCAGAGTAGTCACTTCGAAAACTACCGAAGCTGAAGATATCGCGGCCGCAGAACATGCGCAAGAAGTCTTCCGGCGCCATTTCGAGGCGCAGTTCAAGCCTTTGCCTGTGGTAAAGAAACATGCGGTGGTAGAACAGGGGCAGGAAGAGGAAGATGACGGAGAGGAATCGGAATGGGGTGGAATCTCCGACGGTGAAAACGATGTGAGGGTTGTAGAGCATACGGATGCGTATGCGAGGATGGCTGCTATGTCCAAGGAGCAACTCAAGTCATTTATGGTAACGATTCTGCCTACTGTTCAGGTAGACAATTTACTTATAAGTGTCTAGACTTCGAAGCCACCAACAAGCACTCCTAGCGTGCCTATAATACGAGATGAAGTTGGAACAAAAATCGAAGAAGATGACATCTCTGAAGCTGCAAATCTAAAAAAGGATCTTGCGCTCCAGCGGCTGATCGCCGAATCTCACCTCCTGGATTCCTCCAGTCATACCGTTAGTGGAAATAACCGGCACAAAGCACTAGATATGCGAATACAAGCCTTAGGATCTAAGACCTCTATATTGAGGCAAGAGAAAATGCCAATGTCGCATCGTAAGGGGATTGAGGCGAAGAAGAGAAGTGATGATGAGAAGAGACGAAAGGATGCGAGGGATAATGGAATTATATTGGAGAAAGCTACAAATACAAAGAGTAAGGCGGTGACAAAGGAGAGTGGAAAGAAAAGGGACAGAGGGGTTGGAGCGCCAGGTGTAGGGAGATTCTCTGGAGGGACTTTGACGCTGTCTAAAAAGGATATCTTTGATGTGGAAGGACCAAAGAGGAGTGCTTCTGGAAGTGGTGGACGAGGCGGTAGAGGAGGCGGTAGAGGAGGCGGTAGAGGAGGTGGGAGAGGAGGTGGAAGAGGTGGCAGGGGAGGCAAAAGTCGTGGATGATCAAATCCAAGATCATTCTTACCTTTGGAGAATCATACCCTCCATTCGCTGCATGGGTACGCCTTCATAACCCAAACCAGAACAAAGACATTCTCGACAGCAGGCAACTATTTGTCCATATACTTTTGCATCATCTCAGGCATTAGGGGCGGTGAGGCGGCGGTGAAAGCCACAGGTGTTACGCAATTGTAGGGATTTATGATCTCGGTATTTGCAACAGCATGTATTGCACCTTGAGGCATGAAGTCTCCTGCGTGATGGCGTCTCGCTCCCGAAATTCAGATAGCACCCGGGAGAATTTGGAAGTCAAGAATATAAGTAGGAAATAGAGTAGTACCAAACCTCCGAGGGGTGTAAGAACCATCCCGTATATCCCTTTGAATTGTAAGCGATGCCGGCGAGACGTGAGATTGCGTGCTCTCCAGTAATTTGATATCCAGGCTTGATATTGCCACTGCTCCAATAAAGTTCCACTAAATGGAGCACAAAAAAGCATGGAAGGTGTGATTTTTCTTGCGTGATTATGGATGCCTGATTCGCCAGGCTACCAACAATTCGCCATAACCGAGAGCAAGATCCCTTGATGGCATCTTGACTCAAAGAGAAATCCACCTGCGGCTTGGAATTTGTACTGCTTTGAAAATAACTCAACTCCCTCACTCTTACCATACGCAAATGCCCGCACTAATTCTGCACCTGAGTATCTTACAACATCACCCTGTATAATACTATAACGTCTCGAATCGCTCTCTTGCCCGGCATTCTGCCAGCGCAAGCACCACGGCTACCGAAAACACCGCCTCCTCTCCTAGTAGTGTCTTGCGCGATCAGCCTACCGAGTCGCAAGTATTACTGCGGAGACCCTTCCGTAGCACGCAATCTTATACCAAGTCACATCAACTTCCCCAGAGCTTCTTGGATGCTCACCAATCTGCCAATATCGCCAGCCGCCTTCCGCGCGCTTGACTGGTGCTATAGTGTCACAATACGTCCAGACTGATGGCGTCAGATACCTTGCGTCAGACTGTTGAAGTAGCAAGCCACCGCCGTTCAACAGATACATCTAGCATAAACCTCCCGTTTGAAACCAGCATGGAGAAGGAGGAGCAAGGAGAAGCAATAGCCGAAGTTATGGAGGATGGAGAGCAATCAATGCAGGAAAATTGTGACAACATAAACTCAAATGGTCTCTCGACTCGCGCATGGTCAAATAAAGCAGTGGCGCCATTTCTGTCAAGACATATACCAAACCAATACGCTCCCTTGGGCATGCCACAAACTTCTATCACTGCTCCCAAGGATCCAAATACAAAGTACTGCTATAGACATCATCCAGACTCTAAGTGTAGGAGGACACCAGACGAGCCGAAGATGGAGAATATTCAAAGGGTATGTGCGTAAAGCGGCTTTGAAGAACATGAACTAATAGGAACAGCAACTTGAGACTCTGTCGATGTCGGATCGACAAGCAATTTCACATGTTTGGTCTCTCTTCTCAGCATCACCTGCCAAACACCGCAACCTCATGCTTCAGGGCATACTCACGCAATGCTGCTTCCCCCAGCTTTCTTTCCTGTCTACTGCAGTCACAGACCTTATCAAGATCGACTTCATAACAGCGCTGCCTTCGGAAATATCTTTCAAAATTCTAGGCCACCTAGATACGACTTCACTTTGCAAGGCAGCACAAGTCAGTCAAAGATGGAGACTACTGGCAGACGATGATGTGGTTTGGCACAAGATGTGTGAGCAGCATGTACATCGTAAGTGCACCAAGTGTGGCTGGGGTCTGCCTTTATTGGAGAAGAAGCAATTAAGGGACTGGAAGCGAGAACAACAACTTCGTGCCAGAGCACGTGGGTTGAACCAATGGTCTCCGGAACCGACATCCGTTCCTGACAATGGTGCCAACGACACAGCGAACCATCCTAGACATAATGGAGCAACCAAGCGAGATGCTGATGCCTTTGCATCTGATGGAAGAAATTCCTCAACTACCACCATTGCTAAGCGTCCATGCGTAAATGGTGTTAAAGAACTAGTCAAGGAAGAGAGAGCAACGTTTCGACCTTGGAAATTAGTATACAAAGACCGTTATCTTGTCAGCACAAATTGGAAATATGGTAGATTTAAAACCAAGGTGCTGAAAGGCCACACGAATGGAGTCATGTGCCTCCAATTTGATGACAACATCGTTGCCACTGGCTCCTATGACTGCACCATTAAGATCTGGGATATCGACACTGGGGAATGCCTTCGAACTCTTACTGGCCACACAGAATGCGTCCGTGCGCTTCAATTTGACGACTCGGGAAAGCTGATCTCTGGATCTGTGGACAATACCTTGAAAGTCTGGAATTGGAGAACAGGAGAGTGTAAAAATACTATGGAAGGACATACCGCCAAGGTCATCGGTCTACATTATGAAAACAGTCTGCTCGCATCCGCGTCCGAAGACAAGTCCGTCATAGTATGGAACATCAAGACTGCGACGAAGTTCTGTCTTAAGGGACATGAAGACTGGGTCAATTCTGTGCGCCTCGATACCGCCTCGAATACCTTGTTCTCCGCCTCCGATGACATGACGGTACGACTTTGGGATTTAGACACCAAACGTACCATCCAGATATTTTCAGGTCATGTTGCACCAGTCCAACAAGTCCTTCTGTTACCAGAAGATTACGAACCAGAAGAGCAAGACCCTGACGAGGATGATGATTCATCGTCTAGAAACTCTCGTTCTCCATCACCTTACCCCGATCTCTACGCTCACTGGCCATCCAACCGTCCCCGCCCGCCACGCTACATTCTCACCAGCTCCCTCGATGCCACCATTCGTCTTTGGTGTGTTGAGACCGGTCGTTGCCTGAAAAAGTTTTTTGGGCACGTCGAAGGTGTTTGGGGTATTGCTGCTGATACATTACGTATTGTAAGCTGCGCACAGGACCGCATGGTTAAGGTTTGGGACGCCCGAACCGGGAAATGTGATCGTACGATTACAGGTCATGAGGGACCAGTCACTTGTATTGGTCTAAGCGACTCGACTTTGGTGACTGGAAGTGAGGATCATATGGTTAGGGTTTTAAGCTTTGCAGCTGAGAACCCGCCAAACTATTAGTGAAGGAGGGATTTTGTTTTGAGATACAATTTTCGAAAGACTTTGACAATGAGTACGTAACTCCTGTTTCTGTCGAGAAGCGAAAACAAAATGGGAGGACTACGATTGCTTTTTGTATTTATCGATTTTATTTTTGCTGCACTTTAGCGCTGTGCTCCTGGCATGAATTACTTTATGGACGGAAACTGGAAATGGCATTGGGCTGGCTTGGGATGGGAACGACAAATGGCGTATATTGAGAACTTGAATCCTGAGATCAGGATGGTAATCCTTGTAGTCAATGAAACAAAAATACTCAAACTTTTAATGGAAGACTACACCAGATTCTCCAGCTTCCAAATGAACCTGACAATATTTGTGATGTTTAAGAACTAGGCGGATATGAAAGTCCTAGAACTTACTTTTACAAGCATTGAATTTCTCTCAATATAGCTTACTCTTGATTCTCCTCCCAATAGAGTCCATGCCCCTTTACGGAAGCGAGTCTTGGCCAGTACGTAGCGTCTCACCGCTCTCGGCAGATTAAAAAAAAAGCTCCCCTCTTGCACGAGGCTACGAAATACCATAATCCGACTTTTGCCCAAAACTAGCTTCTTCACCCCTCATAGCATAACGTTCCAGACACAATGGCAGGCGTCAGTGATAAAGCGAGATTCTACCTAGAGCGGAGTGTTCCTCAACTCCAAGAGTTTGTCGAGAAAAAGATCTTCACGCAGGTTTGTTGCAATATCCCAATCTTCTCGAGAACTTCGCTCACAACTTCAGGATGAAATAAAAGCATTTGTAAAGAAGCGATCGGATTTCGAGCATAAGGTCAATGCTCGAGGTTCTACTCCCGTTGATTTCGCCCAATATGCAGCCTGGGAAACCAATCTTGAACGCCTCCGCCATAAACGCTGCTTGCGCATGCGCATCAAGAACGACTCGCGGTATGCCGGTCCAGCACGAATATTCCAGGTTTTCGATCGCGGAACCAAGAAACACCCTGGTGATGTAGCGCTCTGGATGTCCTATCTTGAGTGTGCTCGTAAAGCGAAGTCTACGAAGAAGTTTCAGACGGTTCTAACGGCAGCGATACGGCTACATCCCACAAAACCCGATTTCTGGTTGTACGCTGCGCGATGGAGTTTAGAGAATGATGCGGATATCAGCGGCGCAAGGAGTTATATGCAGAGAGGGACGAGGTTTTGCAATCAGACAAAAGACTTGTGGATCGAGTATACCAAGCTAGAGATGATTTATCTAGCGAAGATTGCTATGCGGAGGAGGATTCTAGGACTAGACGTTGATCCGACGATCGAGATAGCAGATGAGGAGGAGGATGATGTGGGTGAGGATGGCTTTGCGACATCCCAAGATATGATTAGGGTACCGAATGTAAAAATACAGACGATGAGACCCGACATGATTAAGAAAATTGAGGTGGACACGGAGGCTAAAAAGGATCCGATGGATACGCCAGCACTCAATGGAGCTATTCCTATGGCTATCTATGATGCTGCAAGGAAACAACCGTTTTTCTGTGCGGCTGTGGCCGAGGCTTTCTTCAACATGTTTGCAGTATTTACGCAGGTTCGCTCATTGCCGAACATACTCCAGCATGTGCTTGATAGCATGCTCGAGACATATCCCCGAGAAGCTTCGACTTTCAACTGTTATATCCGGCAGCCTGTTATCTTGCTGGACCCAATGTCTGCGGACTTCCCGGTGGCACTTGCTACTTCGTTGAGTAGAATGAATGAAGCTTTAGGACAAGTTAAGGATAAGGTCTCTTTGGGAATGAAGACAAAGGCGTGGATTGAGCCGATCTTGTTGAAAGAAGACCTGGATCCAGGTGTGAAGATTGTGTTGCAGCATATTATACAGCGTGTAGAATAAATGTGCTACATGCTCGTCACAATTTTAGCATAGCTGAATCTTTGAGTATCACTAGTCTTATAATGATCCAATAATTATCATATCAATAATGACAGCTAAGTGTGTCCTTCATAGCGGAAGCCATTTCAAATGGCGTTACACACTTGGAGGCCGTTTGTGCTGCATGCTTTCCAAACGTTAAACCCGTAGTCTGCTGGAGCAGTTGTCACACTATTCGCCTTGTTACAAATTATGTTCTTATGATAATATTATCTAAACCAAGCCAAAATCACATGAAGCAATTCAAAAACTACTGCTATTTGATTTATTCTGTTATTCAAGAAGGTATGGTATACTTGGTGATAAGAATTGGGGTCAGATTTCATTATTTGCTACTTCAGTGATCTAAGATAATTATACTTACATAGCAAGAGGTCATCATCTTTTTGACTTTGTTTAGGTTTGGTACAATCTATGATTTATAAACATAGAAATCAATCTAGTTGATTGGAACGTCGTTTAGCTTCTTACATATTCGGTGTATGGAGTCTATAGGACTTCGCTCCTTCCCACTATTCCCTTTTTATGTTTCTAGTTGATTTTCTAATTTCTTTCTGTTCAACGCCATTAAGCAGCTTGTAAACCGATTGCAATACAACCGTACTGCCCGTCATCAATCCAGCAGCTCCCGTGAATAGTACTATCCTCTGGACAGTATCAAGCTGCTCGAACAATGGGTAGGGGTAGCTATTTTGAGTCAGTAATACGTTCAGCCTGGTCAAAGGGGGTGTCACATACAATCCGTTGTGACTATAGCAGTGTTCTACCCAAGCCCAATAGCCAATCGCTATAGCTAAGCTGAGTGCCATTGCTGGGGCAGCTCTGATTGTCCATGGCGGGCTCAGGAATAAAAGGTCTATTGTCAGCAGTATACTGGGCATAGCATGAAACCCAACATCTGCCCATGGTGCAATCTGAATCTCGGGTGGGACGAGCAGCTTTTTATCAATAGCGCTTATTCCCCAGTACAAGGCACTAATCAAAACCTCCAAGGGTGCCGAACACAAAGACAAGGTGTTCTTGACAATGAATAGTGTGGGTGACAGGGTGAAGTCAGCCAGAAGGCCAACAATAAACGTGAGGGTAGCAACAGTAAGTCCAAGAATAGTGAGGTACTGGAAATGCCACCCATAAGACTCGTTGATGAAGGATGGGAAGTCGAAGAGGTACTTGTAGCTGAGGCCGAATGAGACAAGGCCGAGGGTGTGGAACAAGGCTGACATCCCTCGATCTGGCGACTGCATTCGTTGTAAAGAATGACGAAGGGCCATGTTATGAGCTTTGGGTGGCATTATGCAGGAAAAGCCTTCTCTTTTCAAAGTAATAAACGCTGATGGGCGTTGAAGGATGTCAACACCAAGTGGATGGTTTTTTTATCGGAAGATCGGATCAGCAACGAGGCAAGTATTGTACTGTAGCCGTGCATGACAGACTTGACCCCTGATTGGCAGATGGCTTTAGCACCAGCCACACCGGCCAAGATGTGGCCGTGCTCTCAGCCTTATTTTCTATCCATCTTCTCAAATTCGAGGCTATTTTGTAGAGCCAAACGCATTGCCCTTTGGAACGATCAATATGGCCGAGGAGGACACGAAATCAAACAAGAGGGCTCGATCCGAAGATGAGGGTACGCTTTGCATCTATCTCCGATATGATAATGCTAACTTTCTAGACTCCTCGTCGGACGATGATATGGGACCACAGCTCCCCTCTGCGGCAGCTCCGCAGAAGAAACGGCGTAAATTACCATACGAGAAGCTATACGTGTCGGCGCTTCCTACTTCGCCGCGATATTCAAAGTCCCTTATGCACAAAGAGCAACTTTCCTTCGTGACAATGGCGCCACTCACCGACTTCCTAATAACCAGTTCCGCTGATGGAGTGGTTAAGTTCTGGAAGAAGGGTGCGGATGGCATTGAGTTTGTGAAGGAGTTTAAGGCTCACATTGGAGAGATTAGAAGCGTATCCATCAGCTCGGACGGGAGGAGTTTTGCAACTGCTGGGGTGGACAAAACAATCAAGTTGTTTGATGTTGTTACATTTGACCTGCTGTCGATGTTAAATCTGGAGTTCACGCCAAAATGCGTTTGTTGGGTACATCAACGCGGTGCTTCTATCCCCTTATTAGCGGTATCCGACGAGGTCAACCACAACATTCGAATTTATGATGGACGAGGAGAAAACGATATGTCCATTCACACTATCTCTGGACTTCACCGTAGTGTCGTATCACTTATGGCTTTCAATGATGCCTACAACTGTGTTATTTCGGCTGATGAGAATGGCATGCTAGAGTACTGGAGGCCGGGAACTTATGAAAAGCCTGACAATGTGTACGAGTATAAGAGCTCGACAAATTTGTTTGAATTCAAGAAAGCAAAGTCTACGCCAACTTCCCTAACGATATCTCTGTCCGGCGCTCAATTCGCGACCTTTTCTTTCCCCGATCGCAAAGTTCGTGTCTTTGATTTTCCCACAGGCAAGCTGTACCGGACATATGACGAGTCGATACAAACCATCGAGGAAATGCAGCAAGCCGGAACTGCTTTGCAAAAATTGGAAGATGTTGAGTTTGGACGTCGACTAGCTACGGAGCGTGAAATTGAAAATCCGGCGCTGCGAAATAAGGTCAATGTTATATTCGACGAAACTGGACATTTTATTATCTATGGCTCCATGTTTGGTACCAAAGTACTAAATACATATACCAATCGAGTTGTGAAGGTATATGGCAAGGAGGAAAACTTCAGACCTCTTAGTATGGCAATTTACCAAGGACAGCCTCAGAAGAAAGGGATCACAACAGTAGCCATGGCGGCATCAAACAATCCACTCTTGCAAGAATCTGAAGTTCGCGACCCAATTCTTTTCACCACCGGGGTTGGGAAAGTGCGATTTTATATGTTTACGAATGATGAGGATATTTCCAAATCGGAACGCGATATCCAAAACGAAAAGCCAACGAATCTGAACGCAAAAAAGGCGGTGGAAACGAAGACAGCAGAAACCGGGACAGCGGCTATTATCCACACCACATACGGAGACATACATGTTCGTCTATTCCCAGATGCTGCCCCCAAATCTGTGGAAAATTTTGTTACACATTCGAAGCAAGGTTATTACAATAACACCATCTTCCACCGAGTTATACGAAAATTCATGATTCAGTGTGGTGATCCTCTGGGAGATGGCACTGGTGGCGAAAGTATATGGAGAAAAGAGTTCGCGGATGAATTTAGCACCCTGAAACACGACAAACCATATACTCTCAGCATGGCCAATGCTGGACCAAATACCAATGGAAGCCAGTTTTTTATCACAACTGAAAAAACAGTAAGCAATTATCTTGTTCCAATTCATCTCCCGCATGGTGAGCAACTATGGTCTGCAATGGCAAGCAAGGTCCTAGGGCCTTTGCCTAGCGATTGTCCCTATGTTGCATCTCTGAATGCCTCTCAGCACGCTACTGCATCTATCTGATCATAATAATAAACTGACATTCACTAGCCATGGCTTGACAATAAGCATACAATTTTCGGCAGGGCAATTCAAGGTTTGGACGTTATCCACAAGATCGAAAATACCCGGGTGTACAAGGAAAAGCCTGAGGAGGATATCAAGATTCTTAATATAGAAGTGGTGTAACCTCAAATTCAATGTCAAACTACGACCTCTTATACTGGACCATTCCAAATAGCTTTTTACACCAGCTAGTGTTTAATCTAGTGTTTCGTGGAATCCTCGTAGAGATAAAGACTAGGTAAGCCGAGGCCTGAGTGTGCAGCCATCATTCGGCCTATTTGCTGTAAATATTGAGGAAACCAATAATCCACTACGCCCCTCTAACCTTTGTTCTTGCTGAGCAGTCTTCGATGTTTTAAGTTTGGTCGGCGGCTTCTCTTTGCATCACTGTGCAGACTCAGATACTCACTAAGGTAAATGATAAAGTCACCCAGGGTGTGAATGGAGTGTCTAGCTCTATCTCGGAGACTATCTGCCTACAGTAAGATTGACTAAAAGGTTGAGCTTGCCCCGCCGCGCCCACATCAGGCTCGAGGGTGGTCCTAGCTCAGCCTCGACCTTTATCTCAAAAGTATCGTTGAGTCTTTCTGTTTCTGAGAACTATACCTCCTCCTCCTCCTCCTCCTCCTCCTCCTCCTCGATTCTTGCTATTCTTTTTTCATTACCAGTTTAGTCTCAGATGTCAGAATACCCACTCTCGAGGGAGTCGATAGCGATTCACGCGATGATTTGTGTATGAATAGATAAGTCGAAGGAGATGCAACCACATGCCGACGGGAGGTACTCATGTTTTTCGATTGCTTTCAAGCTTTCAAGCTTTCAATTAGTCCTTTCCCAAGTTTGTAGAGCGCATTTCACATTCAACTGCCACAATGCCGCGGCCCAAGAAAGTTGGGGCACCAGAGCCTAAGAAGAGGAGTCGAAATGGGTGCTGGTAGGTACAAACCACGGTCTTCGGATGCCCCAGATTACGTTCGATCTTTGCTTAGAAAAGGCTAACTGACCTACAGGCCGTGCAAGACTCGAAAAGTAAAATGCGATGAGACTAGGCCAGCGTGTCAGAACTGCCAAAGACAAGGGGAGGCTTGCGATTATAGCATTCGCCTGAATTGGGATGGTCGTGGGAAGAAGAAAGATGGACCAGCAATAGCTGGACAGATCAGTTTCTCTGCGGATATGAGCAACGGGCCAAAAATACCAAGAGCCGTAGACTCTGCTCCTACCCTGAGTTCAAGGACCAGCTTCTCTCCGGAAATGTCATTTGACAGCCAATTGGCATATCAAGACAATTTATCTCGAGCCTCCGAAGCCAGCCAAAGATCTACTCCATATACACCACAGCCTGTGGAATTGACCTCTCCGCAACCACTTGCTAGTGATAATTCGATGATAGACCCTGCATTGATGGATGCAGGCGGTCCCCCTACTTTCGACAACATTTACAGAGGATCTCGGTCTGAACAGCAATATGCACAGAGCTATGAGAGATATCAATCCATTGCCCCAGGAGCATCACTACCAGCACAGTCGTCGACATTTACAAGACTTCGGCAGGTCCAAAGGCTTGAAAATACACGCCATTCTCAAACAAGCTCTAGCACTACAAGTCCCATATACTCCAATCAAACTAGTCATTCGAGAATCGAAAGTCCTAGAGAAACACCGCCGTTTTTCGGCACTTTGAAAGAGGATGGTGTCACCTCTCCCCACGAGGGTTTTGAGAGACCAATCAAACGCATACGGTATAATCAGACAGGCATGGAGGTCAATAGCCCATCTTATGATGCAACCATGCCACCTCCGAACTTGACTCCATACACCTCATACAATCTTGAGTCTCATTCATCCAGAGTAACTGTCGCTACCTCAAGTTCTACTAGCACTCCTTTGACGCCTACATCTAGTCATAGTGACGATGGCCATAGACTATACTCATCTAAGCAGCCACAGCTTGCTGATTCGCCGGATAATCTACGGCGACTATCAGTCAGCTCTCTTCTATCAGGACCACCCGGGATGTCTCATCAAAGTGATCGATCCAATGGAGATAGCAATAACAGTGTTCAGGATTGGTCACTACAACTCACTGACCCCTACCAAGATACCACAACCTATGGAATAGATAGAGGATTCAAGGATCTTGATATTGGAAAGAACGATGATGCCAATGCCATTTCTGGAAGTTCTCCTGTATCAACGAGAGACCACCTAGACCTCGTTCTGGAGAATGGCGGAGAAATTTCGCCCGTTGAATTTGGGTTTGGAATAGAAACTGATTATGGCTTTAAAAATGGAGCCTATTACGATAAACCGGTTGCTATATGCATCCCAAAGATGCTGGAACCGTTGCCTAGTAAACTACTTGAAAACCAGATGAATCTTTTATACTTTCATCACTTTATCAATCATACTGCCGACTGCCTAATTCCCCACAATTGCTCGTCGAATCCGTTCAAGAATATTTTGCCTCAAATGGCCGTGCGTGACGACAACTTGATGAATTTATTACTGGCATATTCCGCCTCACATCGTGCACGGCATCTAGGACAACCAGAACCGGCGACTCGTATTGCACTATGGGTTCGAGAGTAAGTAGCATTCCCACCTCAAGCATCACAGATCAGTGTATGCATTACTGATATTCAGCTTGGATCCCACTAACTGCTCTCATCATAGCATCTTTCCTCACCTTCGTCGTGCTTTAAATGAACCACACCAAATAATAACTAATGCTAATCTGGCAACCACCATAATGCTTGCCTCCCTAGAGATCATATCTCCAAAGTCGTTTGGCATTGAGATTCCATGGCAAAACCATTTAGATACAGCTCGTCAGATGATAGTTGCCCGAGGTGGGCCTCGGAGAATGCAGACCGCTTCACGTGGCGATAAAGTCTCGTCATTTCTCTGGAGTTGGTTCGCCTATCTTGATGTTCTCGGAAGCTTAAGTGGCGGAACAGTAAACTCCTCGTCATCCTTATGGATTCTTGACTACGAAACAGACACGGAGCACGAGTTTTCGATTGATTGTATCTTAGGATTCACAAGTCGATGTGTTTATATCCTAGCTAAGATCGCTGAATTGTCTAGAATCTGTGACGGATCTAGGATTGGTCCTGACCACACTATACGACCAGACTGGGAACCTTCAGAAGAAATTGTAGCTCGTGCTCAGAAATTAGAGATAGATCTAGCATCATCTCGTTTGCACCCTGCAAAGCCTTGCACGCACATGCAATCGGCTGGGGAGGCAGCTTATCAGTGGGACAGTCAGGAGATGGCTGCCACGAACGAAGCATTCCATTGGGCTGGGCTTATCCATCTACATCGACGGATATTTGGCAAACCTTCACATCACAAGGATGTACAGACCGCTGTGCGTGAGATATTCGGTGCTCTGTATAAGGTGAGACGAGGAAGCAGTGCAGAAGCTTGTCTCCTATTTCCAATGTTCACAGCTGGCTGTGATACCGAGGGTGAGCGGCAACGAGCCGATATTCTAGAAAGGATTAAGGTCGTCGAGCGTTCTGGAATGACTCAAGTTCGCAAAGCTCGTAAATTAATGGAACGTGTCTGGGAAACGGGCAAGCCATGGGAAACTCTTGTGGCGGGTGAGTTCTTCGGTTGATGTCATACGGGTTCGTCGACATGTAGATTGCCGAGAAACGCGATGCTCACTATAGAAGCTACCTGACTGAAGAGGCTTCAATTGAGCTTCAACTCAGCTTTAATGATACTGTGACCTGGACCAACTCCTTGTGAAAGGCCATATGCTGGAAGCTCACTCTTGTGGATGACGAGACGTGTGACGTGGACTATTGGTCACTGCGAATAGCTTTGCAGCTGGTACCACGTTTCGATACTAAAGTTTCACCGTAGTGAATCTTGCCCTCCTACACCAATTATATATTGTACTACATTGCAATTAAGAGGCACAGCGATCCTGCTACATACAGATTTCTGTATGGTGGACAATTTAATGACTTCAAGGTTATTATATACTTGGGAGGTCGCGCACGTTATTGCTATTGGCAGAAATTGATACAAGATAGCAGTGAGCAGTGAGCAGTGACCATACGGTTAGTTGCCAACGTGCCTAAGTGTCATGGCATGGATGGTGCGGTTCGAGGAACTTGATTGCTAGATGCATTATCTTCTGAATTATTGTCGAGGAAGTGCAAAAGGTTTCAGGTTATAGGATAAGCTGTTCCCTTGCGGAATGCCAGCCATATACTATAGATGATTTATGGAAATAACAATCTGGCTATGCGTCTCAGGTTTAGAATGACTTTTATTCCATTCACCATGAATTTGAGATTGAAATGATCTAAGATTTATAACGTTGCCACTACAAAACTGTAGACTTCCGTGAGCTTCAACTTTGAATAAATGCTATTTGAATCAGTGTTCTTTAAGACAAAGACTGGAAGTAAGTTCACCTGAAGCGAACAACTCATCTCATACTTCGAATATTTCACGTTAGGTTGTGATTCAAGGCGAACGCACGACAGAACAAGAGGGGGTTTTGCCATTTGATTGTGCTTCATTTCAATTCTCCTCTCGGAAAGCGTAGAGATATGGAGCTGGGTTGGCGATCAGTGTAGGAGCCAAACTATGTTCTTATATAGATAGGTACTAAGTCTAGATAGTTTTGTGACTAATTCATCCCTCTGCCCTATGGCTGATTGCTGACATGCGGGAGTCTATCCATGTCTACATTTTGGCCTTCTTGATCTCGGCCAACGCCTGTTCTTTCAACACCCGTCTTAAAATCTTACCGCTCGCGCTCTTAGGGATCTCATCAACGAAGCGCACTCCTCCTCTTATGCGTTTGTGACTTGCAACCTTACCCGCCAGCCAGTCGACTATACGCTTTTCTGTTTCTGGAGAGGCTTGAACGCCTTTCTTAGGGACGATGTATGCTCGTGGTACCTGATTTAGTCATCAGTATCGAAATGATTGGAAGCGGACTTTGGAAATGTCAAGTGTTCGGGGTTCAGTCTTACCTCGGTAGCTTGATCCTCCTCGTAAATGCCAATCACAGCTACGTCGTCCACATCCGCATTCCCCAGCAGCAAGCCCTCCAATTCAGCGGGTGGGACCTGAAATCCCTTATACTTGATCAACTCCTTCACTCGGTCCGTGATATAGAAATTGCCTTTGGAGTCTTGGTGACCAACATCCCCTGTTTTGAAATAACCGTCTTCTGTTAGTGCATTTTTGGTGCCTTCGGGATTATTGAGGTAGCCTTTGAAGATGTTGGGACCTTTAATCCAAAGTTCGCCTGTTTCACCGGCTGGAACTTCTTTTTCTTCCGCGTTGATGTATTTGGCAGTAAGATTTGGCAGCAGTTTTCCGACAGATCCAATGTGAACGTTCCAGTCTTCCCATGCCTGCATGTGTGTCGTAGGACTTGTCTCACTTAGTCCATAGCCTTGCTTGATTGGGATCTTAAGACGTTTGTAGACGGCATCTACGAGATCTCTAGTTAGAGGTGCGGCACCTGAGTTGAGCATTCGTATGGATGAAAGGTCAAACTTTTCGATGAGGGGAGATTTTCCTAGTAAAAGGACGACAGGTGGGACAACGTAGGCAAATGTCACTTTGTATTTTTGAATATGGGTGCAGAATCGCTCCAGGTCGAACTTAGGCATCACGATTACCTCGTAGCCGGAGTACATGGACGTGTGGATTAGACATGTAAGTCCCTGTTTTAATTAGCCGACATCTCTTGTGCGTGGAAGTGCTATTTTAAAGTCAAATTTGAATGAACATACATAGATATGGAAGAAGGGGAGAAAGGCAAGGACTTTGTCTCCCTTGCCATCCGCTCCGCCCTCCCAGCTCATTTTCCCCCCCTCGCCGAGCTTAGTTTGAAGGACATTGGCAACAATGTTCTCATGAGAAAGCATTACACCTTTTGGATGGCCAGTCGTGCCGCTGCTGTATACCAAAAATGCCAAATCCTTCTTGGGATCTATTTTCGACCTGCGATATCGACTGGAGCCAGATATGTTTCTGATATGTGTAAAGTGTTTGGTCCTTAGTGTCTCATCTCTTTCGTTACCCATTAATATGATGCGGTCTTCTGCAATCCCAGCCCTCTTTGCCGCTTCTGAAGCATCCTTCAAAAACGCCTTTTGTGTCACAATAGCCTTCGCTCCTGAATCTTTAAGCTGAAATGCCAGCTCATCAACGGTATAGCCTGGGTTGGCAGGAGATAGGATGCCCCCGGCCCAATGAGTTCCCCAGGTGATAGCGGGAGTGTCTATACAATTGGGTGTGTATAGTGCCAACACATCGCCTTTCTTCCAATCCCATACTGCCTTCAAGCCTTTGCCAAATTCAATTGCTGTATCGCGGATTTGAGCATAGGTATAGGAGCGCAGAGAGTCAGGATCGGTGTAGATTACTACATGATGTGTTAGTAGCTGTATTGATACAAGTGTAAAATACAGGAGAGATTGTCAATTACCTTTGTCTTCAGGATAAGGTCTATCCTTCCGCTCGAATAAAAGCCCCCAAAGGTCTACGTTAGGGATTTCGAGCTTGGGGAAGCTTGATTCGGTAGGCATTGTAATAGGTTGAGTAGGATGATCAGGGAGACGACCCAAATATCAAAATCAGGAACAAAGGTGAAGTACTGAGCAAGAATATACGCAGCTACGAGAGATAAAATTGTTCCGACAAGCACGCTTACAACTTTGGACATCTTTCTAAAGTATTGCCGAGCTACGTAGGTGTACAACAATGGCTGTCGGCTGGTTGAGGGGGTTAGCGCTAAAGTTAAGCTTCCCAAAAACCCGCTAAGAAAATGCCGAGGCAGCTCGTATAGCGTATTCATTCGCCTATTCGAGCTCTCCCGATGCCTTTCGCTGGTCAACTCCAGACTTTAAAGGTCTTGAAAGGTAGAGAAGATTTAGTTGATAAGCTCTCTCCTACAAATTATAAAGTGCTTACAGAAAAGCTTGTTCCTCAGTGGTTACACATACTCCTATTGTTTAGCGAAATGGACAAGATGAACTTTGGTCTTGCGATCCTACTGGCAGAGGTAGTGTTTTGATTGCAACCAGTGGTGTTAATCGTATTTGTATTGCTACTATCTAACTACCTAACAACGCTTAATTCACGGTCCAATATCTAGCAGTTCTTCCCAAACGCAAAATTACAACCCACCAGTGAATCCCTGAAACCTTTAACGCCAGTTTTTCTGTTACATAACCACTCTATCAAATTCCAACTGCATGGCTAAAGACTTTCTGTGCCAGTTGACTTAAAAGCTTTGCCTTGTCACTTTGAGGCAATTCTTGGAAAACAGAGTAAACGCTCTTTCCCTTCGCGTCTCTCACAGCTCCCTAAAGAAGTCACGTTAGCATATATATATATCATATGGGTGACCACGAAGCATTTAACATACCAGACGGTTTCCAGCTAAAGCACCAGCCAACATGCCAGGAAAGTTCGCCATTATGAACCCCATAGCTCCACCACTCAGTCCCCCAACCATACTCCAGAACTTTCCTGTCGGCGTGCCTCCATTCTCTGCCATTCCCTCCTCCTTCAACATCTCCTCAAACACGTCCCCAAACTGCTGGCTCTGGAATTGTTCTCGCTCTTCCGGGTTTTTCGTCTTCGCACCAAAACCGAAACTCGACCACGGGAACCCCCCTCCCGTTTGCGCATTTGGGTTGGGTATTTCTTCGTCAGCGTCAAAGCCACCAGGTACGCCAGACCCGAAACCGTGGTATGTGCGGGCAGCATCGTAGTCGCGACGACGTGCGGTGTCGGACAAAGTGTAGTAGGCATCGTTGATCTGCTGGAATTTGCGAGTGCGCTCTGCGCGTTCTGGAGAGTCCGAAGGGACTCGATCGGGATGCGTTCTTAGAGCAGCTTTCTTATAGGCATCGCGGATTTCTTGTGCTGTTGCACTCGAGGGTACTCCGAGAGCAGCATCTGCGTGCGACGTTAGAGTATAGACCAGAGAGGGAGGAGGGATAGGACTTACAGTAATCGGAAGTCATATTTGCAATGGTTCTTTTTGGCGCTTTATGGAAAGCTTTGTTAGAAGATATATCTCAGATATATATATCGCCTTGGTAAATGGCAATCTTGTAACGAAGCAATGATCAAGATGTAACTTGTAAATAGTAGCTGCACGATAACTTGAGACAAGAGTGAATCAATCTCATGACGTATGGTGAGGTGTGGCGTAACATCAAGCCACATCTTCACAACCGACCAAAGCGTGCTAGCCCGTTAGTCACGTGAACATGCCATGCCAATGTTGCTGGTTTTACCCCTGGCGCATAAGCGAGATAAGGATTTATTTCGTGCATCGGAGCAGCGTCTCTCACCGCCGTTATTGGCGGGGAGGCTGGGAGCTCAAGAAGCTCAGGTCAGACTCCACCTCAGTTCTAGATTATCCAACATACATCAAACTTAAAACTCTACTAGCCTTTTGCTTTTGCAACTAACTCTGATACTCACATCAATTGCCGCAATCGAAACCAGAATTAGTCGCTCTATCAGTCGCCAGGATGGGATGGTTTGACGGCTCCTCAGATGTCGGCGGACGTACAAGCTCATCGCACCACAAGAAACACAGTAGTAGTCCCAAACGCCACTCATCCAGCAACTCTATCTTCGGTGCTGGCGATTACAAGCACAACTCATCCTCTCACTCGATCTTTGGATCGGGAAACCACAAAAACAATTCCTCGCGGTCTTCGTTTTTCGGTAAGTCCCAACACGTCTTCGCGCTTGCACGCTTGATACAGCTTGTTAACAAGCTTTTGTAGGTTTCCCAGCCCGTTCAACATCCCACTATAAACGCTCCCCGCGCTCAGGATATCTCCAACGGGTCTATAAGCAGCTTCGCCGCCTCCTCAAAGATCTCATATACTACATGAAGAAACATCCAATGAAGGTGTTCATGCTCGTGGTCATGCCTCTCATAACTGGTGGCGCTCTCTCGGGTCTACTAGCCAAATTCGGTATCCGTCTGCCAGGTGGGCTCGAGAAGATGTTTGCTGCAGGCGGAGCTTCTGGCTTTGGGTCGGGAGGTTATGGGAGAGAAGGAATCGGGAGGGACGGGTACGGGAATTTGCAATTTGAGAGGGAGAGAGCCGAGGGCCCGCTCAGTGCTTTTGGAGGAGTGGCGGGGTTGATGGGTGGTGCTGGAAGTGCAATCAGCTTGGCGAAGATGTTTATGTGAATGGATGAAAAGTAAGTGGAGATGAGGGCAAATTGGGTAGATATACTTTTAGGAACTAGGCATGGAGTTTGGGGTTGTTATTATGGCTGACTCAAGTTAAAACTACGGTCGAAAATGGAGGGTTCTTCTTAGATAGCATATGCTAAACAAGCAATTATTTCGTAGTTTTCAGAATCGACAATACCATGTTGTTTTTTTGGTATTCATATTATATCGTGGTGCGATATCTACGGAACTGGAGCCTGTCGATAAGTGCCGATTCTTGGTACTACTATCAGAATCTGAATACTAGCGTTGTTCGATGCATCACTTGAAAGCGTTTAGAAGTATACTATCTTTGGCTTTATTGAGCGCATCAAGCAAGGGTCGTTTTCTTTGTTCGGCTTTGAAGAACTTCACAGCTAAGTTAAACAGGAAATATGCCACAGGGAAAATGATAGGTTGCCACTTTTTATTTTCAATTTCACCTATAAGTCCATGAAACATGAACAGGAACCTGCTACTACTACCATATCAAGTTGCCGAAAAGAGAAAGAAGAAATGGGAAGTAAGAGAGGTATCAACTCCCTCAGATTGTCCATCCCTGGAAGAGCAAAAGGAAAAGAGGAAATTAGGGTGGTAGATATGAACTTGCCAGCAGCACGCCAGCAGACTCCGCAAAAGTACGCAAACTATACCTTGTTCAATTTTTTCCAGGCCATCAATCATAGCGATTAACCAATAGGCACATCCATTGTAGAGTTTGCTATCATGTTACTTCCTTTGTCTACCAAATCGGTGGATATTTTACCGACAAGCTGGCCAAATATCTCGTCATTACAGGCAGCATCGTATTGCTGATAGCTGAACGCGCGAGGTCTATCTTCTCTAGCTTGTTCTTGCTCACCGTGACTTTGAATGTGTTCTCATTCGACTGGGAAAATATGGTGCGAATCTTAGCTTCAACGGTGCTCGTAAGCGGCTGATAAGTGTACAGTGACATGCTGATCCAAAAGTTACCGCTTCTGAAGAATTGACTGCCCCGATCTTCACAATACCGTCGCCGACGGCTGTGATTATCTTCTCGAGTTGGAAAGCTGATTCCGGTACAGTGAGTCCCTCCAGCATCGCAAGCAGAATGGCCGTGTGAACCTCAGCACGTTTCAATTTGAAATCCTTCGTTTTGGTGTATTCCTTGCCAGCCTCAAGCCATGTAGTTCCATTTCGAACATAGTGATTAAAGCACTTAGCACGATAGGATGCGACCTTTATCAGATCCTTCTCATCCAGGAGACCTTTCTACTTGGCGGCATCAACAGTGCTCTCAACCACTGTTGTCGCATTAGCCCAGAATACTTTGATGTGCTTCTGAAGCGCGATTTGGTCATCACGAGCCTCTTCCGTAAGTGTTGCCTTGGGAAATCCGATGAAATAAGTTGTTAGGCATTCCTTCTGATCTTCTGGTGCGCCCTGTGGCAGTTCATCGGCTCGTAGAGTAGGCGTCTCGATATCCTGATATGCACCTTTCAGACCATCCAAGCGTTCTGGTGGGGTTGAGAACATCTTATCGGGCGCGGTTTGTTGGTTGGAATCGCTGATATCAGTAGTTCCATAGCGTGCCCTTTTGACGAGCTCCTCAATAGGCAGAGGTTCGGGCTTTGGCTTCTTTGGGGAAATTGTCAAACTACCATTTGAGTCAACGGAGAATACAATTCAATTGGTGAGAAGAAAAGCAAGCGTCTGATAAATGTTGTCATCCAGTTTATTTTCATGTTTGTGGATCCAAGATCCTTCCGTTGGTACATTGATCACTCCATCACCATTTGGAAGAGGATCATTCATTGCGGCGGCAGTACCTGGAAAGCCAACAAATTTGTGACTGGGAAAGCTATCCCGGTAGGGGCTGCTTAGAGTCCGAGGGGTGGTAGTAGGTCTTTTAACGGGGTTCAATGCCGTGATAAAGTCCTCAAAGATATTACCTAGAGGGCCAATACAGGAGGCGAACTCATAGTCGCCAAATGTACCACAGTGGACACCAATCGCGGTCAGCGATACACTTATTAGGACAGGAGATCCGGAATTTCCTATTATTCATCGAAAAGGCAACATTCACACAAGAGGCAATTTAGAATACACAGACGTACCACCAAATGTATCGATTACATATATTAGTAATCCATTAGCTGTACCTAGATTCCAAGCAGTCTGTGCCAGGAAAGGTTCGAGTCAGCAAGAACCAATACTTAGCATAGAGAACAATAACGAGAACGTGGAAGACATACTCTCTGCTCTGTCCACTCTTCATACATCAGCCTCTAGCGTCAGACGCTTACGGCATAATAGAACTGGTCCTACAATGATATTGTCCTCCTGGTTCCACATCCGCGGCCTGGACGCGAGTGCGCACATCCGGACCATGTATTCTACCAAGAGCACCTGCACGGAGAGATGACCTTACAACATTAGGGCGCGTGTGGATGACTTTTGGCACCAGCTCTAGCTTTGATGCTGATGCTAGACTGAAAGCCGGCACTTCCAGGTCCCAAAGCCCCACAAAGGAGCCTCGTATCTGAGCACCGAGCTGTGCTTGTTGGACGATGTGACTGTCGTCAGGTACGACGCCGTTACCCGTACCATTGCTGAGAGCGGGTTGAACTTTAAACACAGTTGCCATAGTGACTGACAGGACTCGCTGGGCGTGATGAGATGAATGAACGAAACCCGCTACAACTTAGGTGCCAAATGGATATCGACCAAGTTTAAGACTAAAGATGTTGCGATATAAGTATACTCACCTCCGAACAGAACCTCATCATGGCAAATGGGCTGGCATTTCCTGATTCCCCACCAAGAATCTCTATCGCAAGACCAGCAGACGAGAATCGAATCATAAGTTTCCTACATTCGAGTTCACCACACCTGCATACGGTCAATCTTTAGAATTGCTTATGGATGTTGCTCATAGCCAATAAATAGGAAGGACTGACTGGACGCATGTACAGACATCGCCGCAGAACGAGGGTTTCACTCCACCCATCAGCCTACCACGATGCACTTTTTACCATATCTATCACGTATCGGGCAAAGCTGTGCATTTCCATGTAAGCCAACATCGGTGGGATAATAACAATAATCACAAACCGAAAGGTGTAGAGGCATAAATTAGATCAAGACGTGGGTGGGCTTCTGAACATTTACTAGTTGCACGATATGCACGTTCTGTAGTCATGTCGCACAAAAAATTGACAGGCTGATGGAAATCGAATGATTCTCAAGTAACCACGCCCCTGACAGTTGATTGCAAGATAAAGAAGCGATGGTCGACCCTTTTTAAAAATTTGTAAAGGTGACTGCCTCAATTCCGTGAAACATAAATATTGTTCAGATGCTTGAATCTCATCTCAAAAGAGGCAACTTAAGCTTGTGACTGAAGTCTTGGACTGATGTACTCTTACGAGTAATTTGCCGAGCGAGGTACAATATGCTATAGAAATATGTAGACCTCTTTGAAAAGGGAGAATATAAGAACGGTGAACTACACAACAAAAGCGGCAAATGGATTAAAAGTAGAATAAATAAGGTCTATAAAATGCTAAGTCAAGAAAGACCAAGAAAAACGTTCAACCAAGGAAAATGCAATGCTCATTTTATGTTTCTCTATCTACCCTTTCCTTTCTTTTTAGCTCCAACCGGCTTCCTTGAAACTGCCTTTTCACGTTCTGACACGCGTTGCTCTTGGACGAAAACCTGAACGCCATTCCCTAAATCGTCGCTCTCGTCCTCGTCTTCGGAACTCGGTGCTAGTTCGTCTATATCATCTCTTCGAAATTGACGCCGTCGTAGGGTTGGATCTGAGGTTCCTCTTGATGACGACGGACGAGAAGAAGAGGATGGATAGCCACCAGGAACTGGTGGACTACGACGAACGGAAGAATAAGCGACCTCAGGTCCCGATGCATTTCGCCGACCTTGCATGTATTGTGATGGAATGGCAGGTGGATGACCAGAAGAAGTCTGGTATTCAAAGGGATCTATGGGTTGGGACGCAACCGAACCACGACGAGAGTTGGTAGGCATCCAGCCTTCTTCGTCAGGCAGAGGACGCCTAGACCCATTGCTTGAAGAGGAGTTCGGTCGGGTTCCATCAGAAAAATGTCGACTAGAGTATTGGGGTGGCGGACCACCACCATATAAGTGCTGGGACGCCGAAGAGCGCGGGCGAGCAGGGGAATTGCGACTCGGACCGGCTTGCGAGGGATAATAACCTAATGGAGCATAGCTGGTGGAACCATCAGGCCCAGCGATCAATAATCCTGGAGGTGGCGGTGTCACATCTCTTTTGCCTTTTGCTTTCTTCTGGTTCTTTGGATCCAACGATGATAAAGGGACGAGCTGGCGTTGACCTCGTTTCTTGTCCCGATCGCTCCCAGAAGCACTCCCCTTTTTTTCCTTGGTGGTTGCAGCTGCCTGCATTCGTTTCCGTCGTTTTTCTAAAGCATCCAATTCATCCTGGTTGAGTTTAACCTCACGTTTTCCCTTTTCCTGAGCTCGCCGAATCCGAGCAAGCGCCGACTGTACAAGCGCTTCCTCCTTATCTCGTAAAGCTATCTGCAAAGCATTCGTCCCTTCGTACTCTGAAATCTCAGAATACGAGTCCGAGGTCGCAGAATCATACGAATAACTCCTTCTCGCCCTTGTTTCCCTGGAGGATATGTCTATCCCTGTAAAATGAAGTGGATCGCTAGCAAATCGTTTTTGCTCAAAATTCAAACCAACGCCTTGTGTATCTGTATCATCACTATCGAGCTCCTCCACGCGGGATTGCTGCTCCTGCCAGAGTTCCCGTTCTCGCTCCCACTGCCTCCGCCTCTTGCTCCCCTTCGCCCCTGGTGGTCTTCCCCATGAGGGCACAGATTTGGGAGATCGCGGCCGACCACCTAGACCGCCTCCCCGGAAAAAGCCTCATCGATCGGTTTGTCCATGAATGAGGCATGTCCCAAGATAGTGACTCCGCTCGCGCCAATCAGCCACAAGAAGGTTGAGATTGGAGATGCAATAAATCCCAGAGGGATGGTGATGCAGAGGAGAGCCGTATACAGCTGGGATGAAGAAGCCTTCAGCGTGCCAATCTCCAAGTCTCTCCCATCAAGCTTGCCAATTCCCCACATGCCACCTACCACAAGTATGATGTCAAAGAGCAATGCAAGGTTGGTGAGCAAGCTGTATACGCTAAGCATAACAAAGACAACCGCATAATTGCTGGAGAAGTGGCCCAGGTTGTAGTTGACCCGCGACTGAACCTCGCTGAAATTAGCAGGTTTAGAAAGTCGCTTGAGATCGAGGAACTCGGAGATGGGTTTGAGGTTGGCAAATCTTGCACCTATTGACTGGGAGCGTACACTTGCGAACCGATCCGAGAGATTCAGCCTCGAGGTGAGAACATCAAGCGGAATTTGGATGCGCGACATCGCGATAATTTGTTTATTGACAACAACAGAGGAGTGGAGTTATATAGGTTGGTCTGAAGCTGCGCAGATGAAGCAGTCTAGCGTGGCTCACGAGTAATTGGCGCAATTACAATTGTTTGTCCGGTGTTGATAGGTGTTGATAGGGTGATATTGAAATCTGTCCCAAGTCCACATTAGCATTCGTCATGGTGTCTTCGGAAGGATAAAGTTTAAATAGGTCGTGGCACTAACCTCGTGTTTACCACTGAATAAGGTTGCGGAAACGGCTTACTTGTGTGTATGTTTGCGTGCGTGCTTGTGTTATGATGGGCGGCGAGATGAGTGTTTGAAGGGAGGCTCGTGAGAGTTGAGATATTTTGGGTTTCGGTCGAGGTAGTTCAGGGGTCAGCCAGGAAATATTGGCTGACTGGGACCGTCGCAACACGAATAAGTAGTAGTAGTAGCACCAGCAGCAAGCTGAACGATCGAGTTGCTGCCTCAGGCGTGCCAATATCCACACACCAAATAGCACAGCCAGCAACAAACAAATAACCAGCAGCCTCAGCAGGATCTGGATCTGGTGCCGGAAATAGGCTGCTACAGGCTCCAACAGCCTTTTCACAGGCCTTTCACAAGCTGTCCAAGCTCTGCCAGGGCCGTACTGTCACCGAAAGAGGGTCCACTGTCAGCGCCCCAGCCCCTCTGATGGTGGAGAGAGGATGCTGCTGTGGGCGATTCCGTCCCGTATATCCTCCACCAGAAACTCAAAGAGTCAAGCAAGCGGGAGTCGAGCGTCGAGAGACTTCGAGCGTCGGAGGGCGTGCCAGCTTACTTATAGCGAAGAAGCGGTGCCTTTCGTTGGACGTACGTTGACGTGCCGTTCGCCTTTTTTTTTTTTTCTTGGTTCTGGGAGTTGTTTAAGCGGGCGCCCCAACATTACAGTGCATCACTGCAGAAGACTTGCATAGGTGCGTGCGTGCGTGCACTGGACATGGTGAAGTTCCTCATCATCCATCCGTCCATCATCCTCTTCCTCTCTTCATCCACTGGAAACAGCGCGGCAGTCTAACCACGCAAAGCGGTTTAGCGGCCCTTTGATCCCTGCACACCCAGGGCTCCACCGCCCACACTAAAAACTAACCTTCGCTCGCTTGTCGGTCGTGTGTGGTGTCTTGCTGTCCAGATTCACGTCTACCGCAAAAGAGGACACCAAGACACTTCAGCGGTGAATCAACTGCTGCGAAGCTACCAACAACCATGAGGCGCTCGATATTTACGCTGGGCATACTGGCTTGTATGCTTGCCATCGTCACAGCCCAATGGAGTAAAGAGGGTATGTCCACTATTTCTGTATCCAATCCATCAAAGCATGTTGCTAGAAGAAACCGTCAAGTCTCTACCTATGCGACGCAACCGCAACGAGCATCGGTGAAAGCCACACGAGCTCATACAAGGGATGGTCTTGACATAATTCGTAACTGACTCGGTCTGCAGATCAAGAAATCTTCCGTTTGAAAGACGAAGTGGAAAAGTCAGAAGGCCCAGGTGTCACCTTCTACGATTTCCTCGAATGCTCCCCAAAAGCCAACCAGGACGAGATCAACAAAGCTTACAGAAAGCGATCTCGCGTGTTGCATCCTGATAAGGTCAAGCAGAAGTTCATTGCCGACAAAGCTACCGGCAAAGATAAACCCAAGGACAAGAACCAGAAGCCGGGGGTCCACGTCTCCAAAGGTCCATCCAAGAAAGAAATCAAGGCCGCGGCTAAGGCTGCCAGTGATCGATTCGCACGCTTAGGCATAGTGGCCAACATCCTACGTGGGTCGGGACGCGAACGTTACGATCATTTCCTCTACAATGGATTTCCCAAATGGAAGGGTACCGGTTATTACTATGCAAGATACAGACCTGGGCTCGGCACCGTCCTGACCTTCTTATTCATCGCCGTGGGCGGTGCTGGACATTGGTATGCGCTATATTTGACTTGGGGCCGAGACCAGAAATTCATGCAGAAGTACATTGATTTTGCTCGTAGCAAGGCATGGGGAGATAACTTGAACATACCCGGTTTGGATGGAACTGCCACCCCACCTGTGGTCGCGGAAGAGGATCCAAACCAGCCTTCCAACAGAAGACAGCGACGTATGATGGAGAAGGATGCCAAGAAGGACAAATCCGAGAAGAAGCCCAAGGGAGTCAAGGCTGCCAAAGCTTCCCCAATGGACACTCCTCCTATTGGAGCGACCGGGCCCAAGAAGCGCGTTGTTGCCGAGAACGGCAAAGTTCTGGTTGTCGATCAGGCTGGCAATGTGTATCTTGAACAAGCTGACGAAGATGGAGTTAACCACGAATTCTTGCTTGATGTACGTTGCCTCTATCTGCTGCTCCTTATGTCACTAACAATTGAACTAGCCCAAGGTCGTTCCCCGCCCTGGTGTGAAAGACACAGCTCTCTACCGCATTCCTATCTGGGCCGTCCGTACCATCTCAAACCGAGTCCTAAATCGCACCACCGTAGAGTCAGAGTACGAAGGTGAAGAAGAGACCGAAGATCGTCTCTCTAGCAGCTCTGGCGCTGATGATTTTGAACTCTTGGAAAAGGAGAAAACCACCGCTCAGAACGGCAACGGGAAGGCAGTAAGGAGAAAGAAGAGCGCACGTGGACGGTAAAAAAGTCTAGTTTGGAGAAATTTGGCTAGGATGTAGTGATTTTTCTGTAGCATATATGTACGTGAATAGCAAAAGCAAAACTAAAATAGAATTGGTATACTGGTCCATTTTACTTACTACTACTACTTGATCACTCTCCATAATTGTTCTTTATATCACAGAAATAAAAGTTATTATTTTCTTTCTGCCAGTCTTTATGCATTTCCCCACTCAAAAAAAGAGGATCTCTCTCTCTCTCTCTGCCTTTCAAAATACAATTCCTAAAAGTAGCAACGAAAGAAAAAACTGCAAAAAACAAAAAGAGAATTGAACAGAGTGGGACTCGAACCCACGCCACTTTCGTGACCAGGAGATTAGAAATCCCTTCTCGAGAGAGAAGGAAGATCTGGTGATTAAGGTAACCTTAACCTGGCGCCATAACCAGCTCGGCCATCTGTCCGATTTCGAGTAGCACACTTGGGTATGGAAATTATATATCCTTGCACGGCGGCTGGTGGGTCGTCCTAACCATGGAAGAAAGAGCTCTTGCTTGATCCTCTTTTTTTATTATTGTGGTTTGGTTGTGTTAATTTAGTGTGGGTGTGGGTCATTCTGTGATTTTAGCTTGGACTTGGCTGTGGATTTTTATGTTTCCGAATGGGGAAATATGGGAGATGGGGGGAGGCTTTGTTTTGGGGATCCATTGGGGATTCTTTTTGCTTTTTATATAAAGTATTTGGTGGTGAGATGAGATGTAAGTAGATGGGATGGATATTTTTCTCATGTATTCGCCAGTGCAGGAAGAAAAACTTCCCTGTAGAATAGGTTACGAAGGAAACAAAGGTAGCTAGAGAGAATGAAAACATCATGGTGAACGTAACTGAGCGTAAATGCTAGCTGGTAGAAATATGTCTGCACGTTAAGAAAAGGTAGGATATGCTCGGGATACAGAAATAAAGACCATACCGCTCAAATCACCTCGACACATATATAAAGCTCTAGCTCTCTACTGCAACATTGGAATCCACCCACAAAAAAAGACCAAGTCCGGCCCAGGGACAAAAGTAGCTGATATCTTGTGGTTTTACCTTTGGCGAAATACCTGGGGCTGATACACGGCGGGTTTATATAAACGAAGTTAAAAGTGATTACAAGCATAGAGAGCTCGCTATAGTCTGTACTATGGGTCCAACTGTTTCAATAGAGAACTATCAAGAGGCTTAGAACTACATATACCTAGATTCAGCAGCTATCACGGTCAAATGGTATATCAAAATACCCTGCAACAGGGTACATGTAGTTAAGATAGGGAACGTCTTATAAGCATAGTGATTAATTTAAACCAACCCGTGGATACTACATACCTTTCCTAATGCAAAGCCTCAATTAATCACCTTAAACCCCATAATATATAGCTTACTTTCAGGATGAACTAAAGTCTTTTTCCTCCAGACTTGAACCTCTTCCTAGCATGGCTTGGTCTCCCGTATCTAAGAACCTGTTTCTCCTCCCTCTTCACCATGAGTTCAATCTTGTGCACGCTCGCAGGCGGCGGCGGGTAGGTAGAATTTGGCGGCAAGACTTCATTTTGAATCGTCGAATTACCCTCTCTGTAAGTACTCTTCGCCGTACCTTTGCTCAAATATCCAGGGCCAGGCACCACACTTCCTGTTGCGATATCTTTTCCGAAGATGGCACGCTCGAAGTACTCAAGTGCTATCAGGGGCTGGTAGAATGGCACCTAGTTTAGAGTGTCAGAATGTTATAATCACGAGAAGACATAGGTCCTAGGTCATATAGAAATCACATACTTCGTGGCCTGAGTTGTAGATTCTGGTAAAACTCTAAGTCCATGATTAGCTCCAACCCATAATCTCTTTTGATATGCAGCCTTACAAAGTTTCCAGCCTGCTTAACTTGTCCGTGTACAACATTATCAGAGGTTGTAACGTTTTCGTAGCCGGCACAACTCCAATTCTTGGGATTAAGTTCCTCTGCCACCGCTTCACCCCCAAGCCAGTTGCAACTGAAAGCTTTGTTAGTCTAAATCTCAGATTACTTGTTGAAGGAGCTATTTACTTGTAGTCCTAAGGAAGATTAGCACTTTGGAATCGACTCATGGTGATATTTTTAACTCACTGCATCTCCTGCGAAAATCGCGACATATACCCCTTGTTCTAAAAGCTTTCTAAGCGCAGCTATTTTGGACTTCGTCAGCACATATTTGCAAAAATGGCCGTTAACCTCCACGTAGAACCCAGGGCAGGAACGTGACGAAGAGAGCACACACCTATTGTACCAAATTCGCGTCCATCATCACCTGTACCAGTAAATGCACTAGATACGGCACCGCTACTCTCTGAAAAGTTCTGGTAAGCTCCGATCGCAGCTTGGACTTTCGGTGTATTCAAGTAGTCTACGTAAAACACACTGGGGAATGGATCAGGAGATAACTCTCGCATATCATATTCGTCACGCTTCAAGTAAATGTCGAAGATATTTTCCACTGTATTAGCGCAGAAAGTGTCCTAGCCAAATATTAGCTGAGGGTTGCTGGTACTACAGTGGGCAGTTACAGCTGATTTGCAGATCTCATCACTTCCTCTCGAGTTGCAATCGTTGAGCTGGTCTAAGCAATTTCCGGGCCCGTACAAGTTATTGTATAAGAGTGATTTTATACTAGCATTGTATGGATCATAATCATATGTATTACCCGGGGAAACAGTAAAATTATAATAGGCTTGGAACTGAAGCCTGGGATCATACCACCCATTTCTATTGTAATTAGCTTGGTAGGTATAGAAATATAGAAAATAATACCCTATTAGGACAGTTTCAAGCGAAATATTATGTGCGCCAGGTATGTTTTTGGCGTTTTGGGTCTCAAAATATTCGCTGAATATTGGACCATAATGACCGCCATAACTCTCAGTTGCCAGTGCAAAGCCGTTTCTGGAGTATCGTGGAAATGCACCCATAAACCCCTCATATCATTGTCAATCGCAGTGTACAGTCACGGGAGCACTTTTTACTTACCTGGATCGTCTTCCAAAAGTTCGGAGCCGCTGCGGACGTCGAGTTCGCTGTCAGTGTTTCATTGGGATAACCTGGAAAATGTCAGCTTTGCTTCTTCAAATAGCAATATACTAAGTTTCTTATCATTGATGACTTGAATAGACTTCTTGGCAATCCTCAAAAGTGCTTACTATAAGTGCCACAAGTTCCAAATTCCTGAGCATAGTCGGGACAAGTCGCATCAGGTAATGTAACAATTAGACCAGACGCAGGATCTACAAACCCATTGACAGGAATTGAATACGAAAAGCCGACCTAAGAAAATCAATGAGCTGGTCTTTGAAACTTTTTTATGCTTGCGTCTTACTTGCGTAGGGTTATCAATGTAAAGCATATTGCTGACATTACTCCATGAGTAAGGATTGTCTAACACTTTGCCATCGATGTCGATTATGCAGGGCCCATTCTCTTGAAAGAGGCCGATCATAGAACTCGAGCCCGGCCCCCCATTGACTAATTACGACTGTTGTTAGCATCTTGAGGTCTTACAAGCTAGAAACTTGTTGGAAGATACCCACTCCAAATGGATAGAGGTGCATCTTCCGGTGGAGTGTTCCGCGATTCGAAAAACCAGAAGAAATAATGCTCGTTTTCGGCAACATCCACATAGCCCGAATAGCTCTTCACCTCCGGGTTCAATTCACAGATTCCAGCAGGGACCTGTTTATAACGGACTGGAATATCGAGATAGCCGGAGGTATTGATTAAGTCTGTGGGCGCTGGTACGAATTGAGCTGTAGCTACAGCTGCTAGTAAGAGGGTAGGCAATCTCATCCTGGCAGACTTTTTTAGAATAAAAAAGGAACAAGTAGATGGAAGAGAAGAAGAATAAGAGGAGACGAATACTATTTACCTATGTTACACTGCTTACATAAATAAAAAGACACTAGAAACAGCTTCGAGGGTGAATTGATCAGCCAGCAGCAGGTCTGCGATGGTTCCATACTTTCGTGCTCTCCCTCATTCAAACTCTGTCCCCATCCCCATAGAACGCCATCGTCAAGTACAGTGAGCTGCCCAGACAAACATAAAGGCTTGTTAATGCTTGTCTTTGCACACTCACTTGGCTTAATATTGGCCCAAAGAGGAAAGTCATAAAGTTAATGACGCACGCGATAAGATCGCTGTTGGGGCAGTCGGCTAACCTAATAACTTGCTTCAGCCCTTGCTGGAGCAATAGCCGATGCTGACAAAAATCCTCAGATGGGTTTGATCCTGAGATAACCGGGGGAAGAACTGTCAAACGCTACTTACAGGACTTTTGTTACGTGAAACAGAATTGATCGAACGCAGGAAGACTTTCATCACAAACTGGCGTTGCTCTTAGTATTCATGTTCAGCCCTGGATCCCACAATCCTCGGCTAATGTTTTGACCAATGGAAATTCTGGACGCTCCTTTGTTCAATTAAAGGCATATAAAGCTACACTTGCCAGAAATACGGCTGAACCAGTTGGAATATAATATTTAGGATTAAACTCAAAGGGTATAAGGTGGAGGCATCAGGAAAACCGGGCTCCAACATAAAACTCTTACGTTTCTACTTTGAAGGCTGCTCAGCTCAACTCAAAATCTGACTATAAATTCATTAGAGAACCTTATATGTACAGAGCTGAGTAGATAGTGAGAGACAGCCAATGAATTGATCGAAAGAGTGTAAATATGGAAAGACACTCAGCTCTCTATAGGAGTTTGGAGTCTTCTGCTAGCGAAAAGCCTCTATTGTAAGAAGTGCTAGAATATGGTACTTCCCGCTTCAAGCATTGTCCTGTCAAGCTGGGGGGCAGTCATTTCCTCTAGTTAGCTTGGGTACACCTTTGGTAAGAACACTGGGATACCATGGCAAAATGAAGAACGTAGTAAGCCTTATTAATTTCTAGTAAGGTATTGAGTTGATGAGTCAATAAACTTGACACCACGTTTTGCACAATCAGATTGTGTTGTAGGTCAGATAAGTCTAGCTTCGACATCCTCCAAATTCACACACAAAGGCACCTCGTATGCCTGTCGAATAAAGATAACTGCAATAATCAAAGTCAATCTCCACAATGCCTCGGTAAGATACAAGGAGTGCTTAAGGAGCTGTGAGGATCTTATAACCAGAAAATTTCCTCTGTTCTTATACTATGTTTTTAGCTATTCCTGTGACACTCAGGTTGTGTATATATAGTAATAAGTATACTAGAACTATCAAATTGTAACAAAGGGCAATCTGGGGTTAGGCAATAAGCCAACAGGCAAGGACTCATCCAACAAGAAATATCGTTCTTGGGCACGAAGTGACGGAGGATGACATGAATCTACTGAGGCACCAAAGGCACCACATATTCACATCTAGAATCATAATTGCGCAATACTATACAGCCTATAGCTTAGCAAAAACAAAGAAGGTCAAGATGCGTACTGAACTAAATTCAAATGAAGTGCTATCTGACGATGCTATACTTCTTAAATATCTATAATATTCGGGTTAACGATTTTCCGAGGTGAATCTTGAGCCTCAGGAGACGGCGATCCTTGCAATCCTAAAACACCTGCAGTACTCCACCTTTTCCAGAAAGATCTCCAGGGGGAAAATCAAGAGGATCCGACTGTATTGTTGGGAATGACCACATATTTCTTCTCTACCTTTACACCGCTCCTCAAGACCTACCACTGTCCATCAACTACTTCCGCACTCTTCTCTTCCTCTAATTACCCTACGCGACGCGCCGAATTTTAATGTCCAGGCTTATAGCCTTCTATACTCGCGCACGGTGACTGGTATGCCGACGGCAAGGCAAAAGGCTGAATCGCAAGGTCGGAAAGCAAAGGTATTTGCACCAAACTTGTCTGCGTTCAACTCCTGAAATGCGCCAATGCGAGGCTTGAAAAATCGATACTAATTCTGCGTACTGTAGCTTGCCAACTCGTACCATGAACTGTTAGAGTAGGTCCCCGAATATTCCGGATGGCCGCTGATACTGACTGTTCTTTCTCCATAGAGAGTTCTCGTCCAAGGACCTTCGAACAGTTGGAAACTACTCATTGGGACGTTTGATTGGGAAGGGTTCCTTTGGTAAAGTCTATCTTGCGACGCATAAATTGACAAATGGCTCCAAGGTATGTCGCATTTCGAGAATATATCTGGACACTGGTTCTGATTCGGTATACAGGTGGTTCTCAAATCTGCCAAAAAGGATGATTCGAATCTAGCTCGGGAAATTCACCACCATCGACAATTTCTCCATCCTCATATTGCCCGATTATACGAAGTCATAGTCACCGAGAACCTGGTGTGGCTTGTACTAGAATACTGCCCGGGTATGTGCATAAGTTATACCTGCTTGAAAGATCTCTGCTAACGTTGGCGCTTTTAGGTGACGAACTGTATAACTATCTCCTCAAGCATGGCCCTCTACCCGTGGAAAAAGTACAAAAGATATTTACGCAGTTGGTTGGAGCTGTAACATACGTTCATAATTCGTCATGTGTACATCGAGACTTGAAGCTCGAAAACATTCTTCTTGATAAGAACGAAAATGTCAAACTTTGCGATTTTGGATTTACAAGGGAATATGAAGGCAAGGCAAGCTATCTCCAAACGTTTTGTGGTACCGTTTGCTACAGTGCTCCAGAGATGCTAAAGGGAGAAAAATACGCTGGCGAAAAGGTTGATGTGTGGAGTTTGGGGGTTATCCTTTATGCCCTCCTTTGTGGAGAACTACCGTTTGACGAAGATGACGATAATGAGACGAGGACAAAGATTTTAAGCACTGAACCGAAATGGCCAGAGCATTTGACGCCAGATTCGCGGTCTTTACTTGCTATTTTACTTTCCAAACGGCCCCTAATCCGGCCAACTCTGCCAGATATTCTGACCCATCCATTTCTTGCTGAACATGCACCACATCAACAAGCTATATTGAAACTCGAGCAACCTGCACCATTTACAACAGCATTGGAAAAAGAAACCTTAGAACGTATGCGTAGCGCGGGGGTAGATATTGACCAGGTTATTGAAAATGTTTTGGCACGTCGTTGTGATGGTTTGGCTGGCTGGTGGAGTCTTCTGATAGAAAAAGAAGAGCGTAAGCAAGTGCGCAGGGAGCGTAAAAGAAAAGAAAGAGAGGCTGAAGCTCGCGCCCAGCGCAGACTGAGTGGTGCAAGTAGCCGGCTTGAACGGATGGCTCCAATTCTCCAAGGAGTTGATGAAGAAGGTCATGAAATTCTAAAACTCGGCGAGCCTCCAAGGAGCAGAGGGAGGGAGAAGAGGCGAAGTGCACATTACCCAGAGCTTATTCTCACAGACCTCCCTGGACTGCCTGAGCATGCACAACTTGATTCTCCTGATGTGAGCTCACCTCCCCCGCCAATTGAGAAGGATTCTATACGTTCAGCAAGCTCATCGCGGCACCGTCGACCTATTCCACCTCCCAAGGAAGGGACTATTCGAGGTGCTAGATCTAGAGGTAGCACGTTACAACTTGTGACGACAAACCCAGATTTGCTATCGCCGCCGGTCAACGGGTTACCTCAACAAATGTCACATCGCAAACACCAGCATCCCTTCATCAACCAGTTATCTCAGTGGAGACATTGGATAATAGACAATGCCAAGAGGGCAAAATCTCCTGGGAAGAGAATGACTCGTTCTACACCAGATCTTACTAAAACTGCTGGTGGCTCACAATCCAAAAATTCCAGCCCAAGGCCGGCCACTTCCAAGACGCCTACTCAGTCGAAGCCAGCAATACAGCTTGACCCGCAAAGCACTACGCCAGTTGCACGTATTTACACAACCCCTGCTAATAAGCGACATTCGATATCACCATCTCCACTTACACCACGATCTACATTCCGGCGTCCTAGCGGTGGTTTAAGAGGACGAAAATCTACATCATCCTCAGTCTCTTCAATTCGTAGCATCCATCATCACCACCACACGCACTCCAAAGCTTCATCTACGTCGTCTAATGGTTCTGGTTCCATGAGCAAGGCTTCGCTGCCAACTCGGAGTCCACATCATTCGGTCAAAGTCTTACCTGCTACCCCTACGGCAAGTGCGTTCCCTAGCAACATTCGCGTCGTGCGTCAAGCGCCCATATCCTCATTCAATGAAGGACCTTGGGGTCATAGCCCGGGATTTGGGAGTACTACAAATGGCGGATTGGTCTTTGCTAAGCGAAAAAAGAACCTGTTCAAGGGCCCGATGCTCAACACTTCGTCCCCCAGCCCAGCTGGAGGACCTGTCGGCTCCAGTGTGCGAACGGGAAGCCATAGTCGCAGTACTAGCGTGGCCGGTAGGAGGAGCACAGAAGTTAAAGTAATCGAGGAAGAAGATGAAGATGAAATCGAGGAAGTTGATGCCTTTAGTCCGATAATGGGAAATGAGACTGAGGAAACGATATACCCCCCGGGAGAAACACCCAGGTAGCGGGAGTTTTTGGTTTATAATTCTGTACATTTTCATGATTGTTGTATACATAGATGGGGACAGGCAATGGTTTGATGTTTCTTCTTCTATGAGATGGCTCTTTAGCGGCGCCTTTCGAATTTTCTTCTTCAGCGATCATTCTCAATACCCGGACTTATGGGATGGTTATATTTTTTCCGATAGCTATGAAAGCATGCGTACATAGAGATTTTTAGCTTCACGATCATGGTCTCTTGATGCTGTATTTTTACCATATTAGCTATGTTTTGACAATTTCATCGCTTCAACACCTATCTTCTACTCACAAGCTGCACGTAGAAGGTGTGCTCCAATTCTCTTTGATAATAATCATCTTAGTTCTAGGTAGTGCTTAGAATACAAGCTAATCTTGACCTAGCGTTTGTGATCAGATGGTAGGTTTTCCAAAGTGAAACTAGAAACAAGACGTATATATCTTGAAGGAAACCTTTTCGAAATAGAATACGCTGTAATAGTAAATCTGAAACTAGACTATTGGGATCATCTTTTGTTAATGTGAAAATTAGCAATGTCAAAACGTGACCAAACTACTTCCGTACGTTTCCTTACTAGACGTTCTAGAAAGTATGAGACGCATCACTCTTCAACAACCACGATTAAAGACAGCTGTCACAATCGGTAGAATGCGGTAGATTGATAGAACTTACCATAATTCGAATATCAGAATAGCCACCATGTCTACTATCTTGATTTTAGATTACGACGGCACCATCACAACCGCTGATACAATTTCTACCGTAAGCCGATTCATAACTAGAAACCACGAGATATCAAGCCCCTTACCAAAAATTGGTCAGATTTACACAAGCAGCATCTGACATTTCCTACAGCTTGCCACATCGGCACTCGCCTTCAAGAATCAACCCATCGCTTCCTGGGAAGCGCTCGTCAATACCTACCTGGCCGACTACAACACCTACGTCTCGCAGAGCAAACCCGCCGCAGAACGCATCACGCTCGAAGACGAGATAGAGTTCCTCCGTGGGCTCCGCGCAGTGGAGATTGCCAGTTTTGCACGTGTAAGCACCAGTAAAGTCTTTGCCGGCATATCACCCCGCGAATGGCAAGTGCTTGGGGCTCAAGCTGTGGTTGACGAGAGGGTGATTGTAAGAGCGGGCTTCGAGAGGTTGAAGGCCGAGAAGATGAAGTGGGGAATTCTGAGCGTGAACTTTTCGAGCGAGTGGATTCAAGGGGCTTCGGGTGTTGGGGAGGGAGTTAAGATCACGGCGAATTCGATTGACGAGGAGGGGCTTATTAGGGGACCGGATGTATGCAAGGGCGAAGTTATGGCCACGAGTGATGGCAAGTTAGAGGAGCTGAAGAAGATGATAAGGAGGTTGAAAGGGAGTAGGGAAGGGAAAGTGGTTTATGTGGGAGATTCGGGGACCGACTTGGAGTGTTTGATTGAGGAGGGAATTGTGGGTGTTGTGATGAGTGGTGATGGGGAGGGTAGTTTGATGGAGACTTTGAGAAGGGTTGAGGTTGAGGTTAGACATTTGAAGAATTATGAGGAGCTTTTCGTAGGGTTGTACTGGATAAAGGATTTTAATGAGCTTTTGCAGAGCCCGTTACTCAAATAAAAAATGGTGTTAAATAATCATCTGGAGCTGGCGATTTAGATGATGGTTTGGCATGATCAGCCTCAAAACAATACTACTAGTCTTGGTTGAGTCGTGAGCTTATACTTTTGTAGTCTCTAAATTTATTTTCTACTTTCTATGTAAGAGCGTGCTCAATTAGTGTTTTGTAACCCTTCACAGCCGCATTTAGATCAGAAATCTCGAGGTGTTCATGATCTGAGTGAGCCATCAGGATGGAACCAGCTCCATATAGGTACCGCTTGTGGTCTCCCTTGAGATTTGGAATATCCGTTCCATAATTGACTACTATGGTATCAAACCCTGGAAATTCTTAGCTTCTGCATAATCAGGAATCTACCGGAGACAAGTAACCTACCTTTAACATCACTATCAATATAGACCGGTCCATAACCATAGCGCACAGCTACATCAAACTCTTCCCCTGTACTTCTTATAGCATCCATGCATATCTTCTCTACAGCAGCTGGACTCCCATCGGCGATCCTGATAGCTATATTTGCTTGCGCATGTTCCGGGATGACATTGGCAGCAACACCTCCCTCAATTTTGCCAATGTTCATGGTAGTGTTCCCATATTTCTCACTCCACGGCAGTTTAGCATCCAACAAAGCTGCCAGGGCTTTCACCAACATGACATTGGCACTTTTGCCTAGCTCGGGATATCCTGAATGTCCTGCCTTGCCCTTGGCCTTGATCTCAAACCCCATTATACCCTTATGCCCACTGGCGAGCTTAAGCTCCGTTGGCTCGCCGAATATCACCGTCTCCCAGATTAGGCCCAGCTCATTGGCTTTCTTCATTCCATCGCCGGTGACCTCTTCACCCACCACAAACAACAGTGCAAGGTCACCCTCCTTAATCTTTCCAGCTTCAAGTAGTTCCTCGACAGCTATTATTTGCGTAGCGACACTGCCCTTCGCATCCACACTACCTCTTCCCCATATCTCGTCGCCTTTTCTCTCATATGGCCAAAATGGAGGTACGGTATCCACATGGCTTGATATCAATGCTCTTGTTTTTCTTTCCTTGCCTACATATGCAAATACGTTATGCCGCGCCTCTTGCGCCTCTGTTTTTGGTGTGACTTCCTGGATTTCAACGGTGAAGTTTTGGGATTTAAGGTAAGAGGCAAGGTACTCGGTGACGGCAGCTTCGTTGCCGGTTATGGATTCAATCTCTACGAGAGCTTTATGAAGCTCCAAGAGAGGGGAGGTGGATTTGTCGAATAGAGTGTGTTGAGAATCGGTTGGGATTGCGGCAGACACCCAATTGGCGAGGAGCAGCCAGGAAGGGAGCGTAGAGAGCTTCATTTATAAAGTAATTGCAGAGACAAGGCTCTGCTGCGAAACTGAAATGCAACTTGATTGAGGTGCTAACGAGGCTGGTTAAGCAACAGAGCAAAGGTGGGGGCTTCTAGGGTGGGGGATATGATATGGGAGAGCTCCTGCAATATATAGGATTCACTGCAACTTAGTGAATAACTTCAACTTGTCTATTTAGAGTAATTTTAAAAAAGGGTGAACCAAAATGACTCCAAACTCTGGATTGTAATCTAGCGTACTGGTATTTGCAATAGAAGAGGTACGTTCAGCTACAAAAAAAATCTCCTTTCGTCAACTCCAAATTCCCATGATGACCTAGGCCAAAGAGCACGCGCGTGTAGCTGATAGAAGTGTTCCTTCATGACAGCAAATATTAGAGGAAAAGCTCATCGATAATTCAATGAGCTTTATCTGAAGAATATCCAAAATCACGAATCCAATTATTGAATATTTACAAGTAAGATGCTAACTGAAGTTACAGTAATAATACAAGTTTTTTTTTTTTTTTTGCGATTGTTGCATTATATCAAAGTATGATTCTGATATAATGAGTTCAACTTAGTGTTTGTCTTTTGAATCTAGTATAGCAGAACATAAACTTAAACAAAACAGGAAGATCAAGCAAGCTAGATATAAAGGCATGTGTAATTTCAGAGGCATTACCAACTCACTTATTTTGCTCATACATCGAGATTCTCAACCCATCCCATGACATATCGCAATTGTAAATTTAGCAAACAAGAATAGTATGAAAGTTACGAATGTCAGGTCTAGCGGTGTCTCGCAGTTCCTCGTAATGCCGGTATCAAAAAACATAACAACCTATGTATGTACCTGAAAACGGAACACTTTCGAACATGGATTTCGTACTGAACAGCAATAAGCGTACCTAACCTGATATCGTATCACAAAAGATGGCATTTATCACTTTCCATACAGCTACCCAACGAAAAGTCTTGAAAATTTTCTCACAGGTCTTGGGTCTATATGCCATGGAAAGCCATATACTCAAGGCCAGTATATCCATCAAGAGCGTGCACTCGAGAGCCTCTGAGCCTTACTTCCAAAGCCAAGTTAAAACGCCTTACCAAGATTGCTCATATTCCTACCTACGTATGGAGACTCCCATTATATTATCACCAGCTCATGTTGCCAAACGATCTGTATGTATATGTGGACGACCAGCGTTAGCTTTAGAAGTCGATCGATACAGCACCTATTGTGCGAACAACGAAACCAAGCTCGTAGTATAAAAATGATTTTTTTCTGCGAACCAAGACACGAGAGAAACCACCCCGCTGGCAATACGCGTTATAGAAAATTGTTGATTTTCGATGCAAAGGTCTCGATCGATATTGTAAACTCGATGTGGTCAGGGTTGGCACTTTCGGAGCAATCTCCGAAGCGGTAGAGTTGGGGGATCTGCCCACTGCAAAAGCCTTATCAAGGCAACATGACGTTAGCAGAAGTTTCAAGACCAGATGAGGTTCTGTTTTGAGTTTTTGTCATCATCAAAAGATATCAGATATATAAGAAGTGTCAGGTCATGAAGAAGGCGCCCCGGAGAACGCTCCTTATCATTGGAATCCGCTAATGTAGATTATCATCATAAAATGGAACATGGGAACATTAATTGAAACATGAAGAGAAGTTGATTACCTGTGTTGGGTAGAGCCCGATGTGGGAAAGTTGGGAAGGGTGAAATTTGCTTTGCATGCAAGCATTGTGATGTTGTTGCGGTCAGAGGTTGAGGATATACCATATGCATATTAACCTATAATATCAGGCACAACAGTTAATCCTGGCACTTGCTTACTTGGTTTCATGGGCAAGTTTTGATGAGTACTGCTTCGTGCTATGCTTTAAGATAAGGATCCGATCTTCTAGAATTAAGATTACATTAAAATTTGACGCTATCTAAACCAACAGCAACACCAACGCTTCAAAGCGACAGACGATACAGCTTAAGTCAAACCACAAAGTTTGAGAATATCATGGCGGTGGAAAAAGCTCCGGTTTCGCTTTCCATATACATCTGTTACGCTTGTTAGACAAAATTTTGGAATATAGACGTCGAAACTTACACATAGGAATACTGAGCAGGCATATCACGACTTGAATGGATGATATTGCCATGAAGGTGGTATAGATACCATTCTTGACAATCCAATCATAGGCACTGAACGTGAGACCGAAACTAGATACACATCAGTCACCAAGTACAGAAAGTGTAGGTAAGAATAGCATAGTGGTCATACCTAAAGAAATTCTTAAAGATGAGAATACATGTAAATGCTTCGATTGCAATATCACCTAGTTCAGATTAGCAGACGTATAAACAAAAGACGTATCCGTAACCTACGATGAGCATCGACGATGTATAGAGAACCAGCTACCGCTCCTATCACCATACCACCAACTTGCATTCCAAAAAATGCTATAGGAACAGACCAATGATAATCTATCAGACGAGCGGCAGTTATGCCGAATCCAAAGAGACCAGCACAGCCGAAAATGAACTGGGGAATGACAAGAAGGATTCTGAATTCTGGCTCGTATATTCCCCCGTTCTTCCGAGTCATGAACTTGGCGCTCCAGTCGGCTAGGCCTCCTGCAATCAAGAAGCCTATGACGGCTCCCAAGAACGCGCCGGTATATGCGTAGCCAGTATCAACTTCATCCCAAAACAAGGGTGGCCCGAGGAAGATGGCTCCCAAAACGACTCCAATAAAAACTGTCCACCCAATCATAGTCCCTTGAATGAGACAGGCCCAGAGAATTGCTGGGTGGGCAAAAAGTGGGAATGGTCTCAAGAGCAACTTCCAGTAGCTCTCATTTGACTTTCTTCCATTGAAGATGCGGAGGCTCTGAGACCAACTTTGCTTAGGTATGTTGGCACCTGTAGGCTGAGCATGCTGGTGTAAAGGATCCGTTCCATGGTGCTTTTGTGCATCACCATTGCTGTCATCTTCTCGATCAATGGATGTAGAATTAGTTGCTGTGGCATCTCCCTGCATCTCGTAACTCTCTGCTGGTTTCTCATGAACAGCGACATCCTCTGAAGACGCAAGATCGGTATTCAAATGTGCCGACCTCACAAAAGCCGTTTCTGGGCAAAAGAAGAACAAGAGTGGCAAGCAGATTGCACAGAATATTGCAACGAAGTAGAATGTCCATGGCCATCCAATCGTATGCGTCATTTTCCCCACAAGAATTGGTGTGAAAAAAGCACCACCAAAAACTGCAAGATTTGTCAATGCCATTCGCTTGCCTCGTTCCTGTAGGTGCATAAGTATAAGTAGACTAGTGGGATTGCTTCAGGTGTACTGACATGGACAAAGTAAAGATCTCCAATTGCAGCATTTACCAATGCTTCCTACGACACAGTCAGCACTTAGAATTCTCCACATATTGAGCTCCACATTCCAGCAGAATGGATCGATATACGTACAAATGGCGCAGTACCGACACCTTGAAATATCCTCGACCATAGTAAACTTGTGTATCGTCTGCTCGACCCTTTGACAGGAGACTCCCCAGTTAGACCTCCCCATATACTAGTTAAGATCAAGATGAATGTTCCCAGCAGAAATTGATGTCTCTTTCCCCACACCCTTGCAGATGGCACCAGCAGTGTTCCTGCTACTCCCACGCCGAGGAGAAAGTAGCCAGTGAGCAATGCCGTCTTTGTGAATTGGTTCTTGAAGTAGAATGACAACGTCAGAGTGTTCGCCGCGAGGATCGGTCCAAGACTTGTCGCAAAGATTGATGTGATAGACAATATGAACGTGATCAAGTCCCGCTTCCATAGCGGCCAGTTCTTCGGCTCGCGTTAGCAGTGCCTCTCGGCGCATTCGGAATCGTACTCACCAAGGGGTCGTTGGGGTCGTCACTTGGTTGTGGAACGAGGATAATAGGGACAGGCCCCGAGGTATCGCATTTCAAGCCCGTTGTAGCATCGGTGGCTATCTGCGGTCTCTCTGGGTCATCGAAGTATCGAGTGGTACCTGCACGCAAGGTCAACAACTAGACGATTCCATATCCTGGCGACAATGCATTTGTACCTGGAACGAATTCCATGACCCGATCTTGCAGCACCCATAGCCCCATTTTGTCGCTTCTGGTATGTGCAGAAAATGAATGCTTTGCTATGCTACGCTTCGCTTCACAATGCAGGGAAAGACAAGCTCAATCAGAGCCGTATGGCGAGGGAGGGCTTTTTCTTATAGCAAAAACCCACAGAATCGCGAGTTGAGGAGGTGGAGAAACACGCGCGGATGATCCTTTCTTGGCGGGGACCGGTGATGCCTGTACTTTTACGGTGTAAACACAAGCTGTGGGGAAAATAAGGGATCAACGTGGAACAGCAGAAACCATAAGTAAAAGTGTACAGAACTTGTCTACGCAAATATGAGATACATCCTGATCGCAGAGCAGAGAATAAATAAATGGTCACGGTAGCCATATCAACGGCCATAGTGATTCTAATAATCCCACTGTTCGTTGCCCCATTATACTCTAACGTGTGCTATGCTAGATTAATCTTAGTTTATGTGATGACTGAAAGTTAAAACCATTCAGACGTCGGATCCCGGAACTATGTTGCTTTCCTGTCCCATGCCATCCCATGGATAAGACTACTTATTATTAGTATTACTGATGCTCGAATTAGGGCGAGAGAAGTAGTTGTGGTGGTGAGGAACGACTGGAGTCAGGAAGAAAGTGCAGAATGATAGTATGGTATAGAAAAATATAGCAGACATTGCGGAATTAGCCGCGCTGCTCTCCGTTCAAAATCGGCGCCGTCTTATTCGCTAGCGCTCTATGCTATACTATACTATACTATACTATACTATACGACGAATACAAAACTACCTCCCCGAACTGGTTGGTCGAGTTAGTCCATGCCAACCCAACTAAGCAAATAGCCCATCCATTAGCCAACCAGTAGCCGTCCAATCGCAGCCACGCCTTGGGCGGCTCGAGCTAGGAACGTAGTAAACATCGAAATGAGGAGAATCCGAACTGTCGCTCCTACCTATCCATCCTTTATCTAAAGCCCATTGCCAGTTGTTTTTTCTTGTCCCATTGCTCCAATACTTAATCATCATCAAAATGAAGTCCATGATCCTCGCCTTTACCTTGACCGCATTTGCTGGTCTCTGCGCAGCCCAGGGCACTCTGCCGGCATGCGCCCAAACATGCGTCGTCAAGTTCACCTCTGGATCCAGCATTGGAGGATGCCAGTCGCAAGACGCGAAATGTATGTTTGGCACCACAGCGTCTGCTTTGCCCTGTAGATGTTCCGCTGATACTGACGTTCGTCCCAGGTATTTGCTCAGCTCCAAGCTTTCTGGGCGACATCGCCTGCTGTCTAGCTGCATCTTGCAATACAGATGATCAGAAGGCTGCTACAGACTACGCTAAGAACTTCTGCGAGCTCTCTGGAGTTGTAAGTACCATACCTCAGGTCATCTTACCCCAGACACCGAGCTAACAGGGCAATTCCCCAGACCAACCTACCTACTGCTGTTGTTTGCTCCTCAACTGCTACAAGCAACACCGCAGCCGCCACTGGCAGCGGAAGCTCCAGCAACACTGCTTCTAACACTGGCTCAACCACTGGAGCACCAACAGTCGCTGCGACCACAAGTGCTCCTGCCACCAGCTCAACACCAAATGCCGCCGCTCAGAATGCGGCTGGAGTCGGCGCCGGGTTCGGGATGCTTGCTCTAGCTGCTTTACTATGACTCTCTTCGTAGACGGTTGTAGGAGGCGTGATAAGGGAAAGGGAAGTTTTGGGGGGAAGTGTTTCGGTGGAGTTATGTAAATTTTGCTGTAGGGGTCAACCCAAAGCTCAAGCATTTGGAATATCCAGTTACAAAGAGAAATACTACTCTGCCTCCTCGGTACCCAGATAGCTCTTGGAAATACCCAAATGCAAAGCGAATACTACTCTGCCTGCTCGGTACCCAGTGTGACCATCGTAGTTCCACTCCTCAAGATTGGTAGCGAATACAAAGGAGATTTGATCTGCTGTTCATCATTAATTGGTGGAATTCACTTACCAGTGCGTTGTTTCTCGGGAATTGGCCATGTCATAGGCCCAAATTTTCGGGTTTGGTCCCTGGAACCTTGAACGAAATATGCACGCAAAAGTCAAAATTTCCCTGACACGGAACTTTGGACAACGACCGTTGCCGGAACACTCACAATTCCTTTCGTAGCTCGAGGAAAATGAAACCGGAGTAGCATCCACGTCCGGTAGTATCATTTCAGCTCCGGGGCGCGGCAGTTTGGATGATCGAAACATTCGTATGCCTGTAGTTAGAGATCTGGGGATTGGAAATTCCGCTTTGACCGTTATTCATCCTCCTTGGGGAATTTTTGAGGCATTTTTTCTACGTTGATCTTCACAACATCGAAATAAGGTTTTGTAGCGTTGACGGAGCAGTCAGGCGCAGTCTTCACTACCAAGTACCCTCCCCGAATTAATAGCTATCTCCCCGACCAAATTAGACTCCTCCGCTCTCTAGCTTGCGTGTCAAGAGGCTGTGCAGGGGATTATCCATCCACGACAACTGCTCTAAAGGCTTGATCAGCCTCCCAAGTCATTCACTCAATCAAGTATTATCCTGGACTTGCTAACCAGACTATCTTGTGACAAGTGCCGTGACGTTGCTAGCCTACCTAACCATTAATCTTTCACTACTACACCAAAAGTGGAGGGTTTAATCCCGACCCGGGGGAAATACAACAGCACTATAACTCGTACATATCAAATAACCTGGTTGCTGTTACTTTAATGAGTTGGAGATCCCCTCCCGTGTGTGTAGATCTAGATTTAGCTGACCATTGAACAGGGGACCGTTAAACGTTGATGCACCATCTGTCTTGAAAAGCTCGAACTGTGGATTTTATTTATGGTATGCTACTAGCATGTTACCACGAAAAATCAGCACCATTATCAGCTATACTGCGTAAACTACATGGATGAGTATATGTCTTTCAAAATGTGGGTTTGGCCAAAGGCTACTACTATACAAAGGTCGTTTGAAACCCATTTCAAGCTTTAGTGTACCAACCGTTACTACAAGCAGGACATGTACTGTATCAGCATAGATTTTCCGTGATGGAGAGTTGTTCGGCTTGGCTGTGTTGTGTTACTCGATTTGAGAGATGATCTGAACCCACTTCAACTCCACAGCTCAAGTCCTAGTACCGGAATATACAGCTCCATGTGTCCCTGACGGAGATTACCCTACTCGCGACAGCCTCACTGAAATCCAAATTATCATTGGAGGCTTTTGGTCTTGAATCACTTTTGTTGCTTTTCGAGCGCTTTGATGCAGAATCGCGTGGGGGTGCGTGTTCTCTCTCATTCTAGTCTGTCTACCTAGGGCTAGAGTTTAAATGCCAAATATCCCACTTAAGGATCAGCAGTATCGATAGTATCATTCAGGGAGGAAATTACATACCGTGCCTGGGAGAGTATCAGCTAGCTCTCCCCGCTAAATTTTAGGTTTATAGGCGTTACATGTTATTATGATTGTTTGACCAGAGCCACAACCCACCGATATAGTGATTGAGCCCGGCATACGTGAGGACTAACTTGTCTCGGCTTTAGATCTGTAATTTACTCACCTAGTTCGTTGCCACAGATGTTTAGCAAAAAGAGCCCTAGGTGTAATTGCCATTGACTCGTACGGAGTACATTTGAGCCAACTAAGCGTCCTAAAGTAAGAAGCAATCACCAATGAAGGGTTTTTAGAATGCTTGGCCAATGTGCCGTGTTTCAATTGATCCCATCCAACGTTAAGCTACACTCCATCTGTGCAAGATCATGCTCCGCAAACGTCTTGTGGAGCAAGCACGTCGACCCTCAATTCTCATACCCAGCTTCCAGAAGGGTCTGACAGGGTAACGACGGGTCTTTAGCTACGGGACAGATCCTATGGACTGACATTGGCGTGTTTGTACCACTCTTGGACTGACTCCACTGACCAAGTTGAGCTTGATAGATGGGTCGCATCATATGGAAATGTATGCCACAAGCCTAGAACGGTGATTGCAAAACGGACCGTCCGGATAGTGAGCGCTGCTAAAACTTCGACAGCATTGCATAGTCCCGAAGCATTGTTTCACACATGCCATTTGCAAGTCCGCTGGGCCTATTCCATAGCTGTCAGACCCGCGCAAAGCCGTCGCAAACGTTTCTATTGCGGACTGTCGACTTGCGCATGACCGTTGCTCTCGTGGCCACCACTCATGAGGTCAAGATGTTCAGATCACACTTTCGCATGTGGCCTCAAC